>Ga0102593_1000032_pt1 | contig 428566 bp, 415 predicted proteins | sample AraplaCol_mMS_r2_2_FD_76862 | JGI IMG/M metagenome (GOLD analysis project Ga0102593, IMG submission 76862) | Arabidopsis root microbial communities from North Carolina, USA - plate scrape MF_Col_mMS_r2 (SPADES assembly) (version 2) | ecosystem: Host-associated > Plants > Roots > Endosphere... | reverse complement strand
GATGATTGTGATGATTGTGATGATTGTGATGATTGTGATGATTGTGATGATTGTGATGATTGTGATGATTGTGATGATTGTGATGATTGTGATGATTGTGATGATTGTGATGATTGTGATGCTGTGTTGATGATTTGATTTGGAATGGGCTTGTTGGATGTTTATATACCTCATCTTGGGCGGAATCGGAGAAGTAGAATAGACTTGACTGCTTTGTTTTGTCAGTGGTTGCTTTACTTCTATAATTGTATTGTGTCGAGATTAGATGTGATTTAATGGGTATTATGAAGCCAAAGCGAGTCGAGGACAAAGGGCTGTTCATTAAAGACTCGAGAGTAGTAGCGAGATAGTATTGCATATAGCGTCTTTTCTTTAAGCCTCTTAATGCTATTGTGTCTGAATGAAATTGTCCCAGTAGGTGGATATTCAAGTTGGGATCCATGGTTGGTAGCATAACACTGGAGTTCAAGGTTGTCTTCGCTTTATTCCATATTGGTTATTTGAATGCTTAATATAGAGTCTTTGGAGAGTTCCAAATTTGAGCTGATATTTTTAGATCAAACAATGGAGATAGGAACATTCCCCCTTATCATACAAGTATTGAACTATCTCATTGTACACCCTTTACTATGCTTGGCAGTTCAGACCAGGACAACTCGAACACATGTGAAAATACCCAGCTGCAACAATAGCCTAGAGCTCAACTCATTATATCCACTCAAGCTAAGCTCCCTGCACAATTCATTTGATGCATAGCAGAGCATCTTCAATGCAGCCCAATGCAGGATCAAATGCATTTTGTGCGCGGACCTCGGCTTCCCCGCAAATTGTGGTTATGCAGATCAACAGCAGCAGTTTCATTTACCAGGACATCCCATCTTGACACTGAGGTACCCACATAATAATTCTACTCAGCAGAACTATTCCGAAGACTACTTATTATTATCTAGAATGGCTGCACCCGCAAAGTATTGGACATCTCGAGAAGGTAAGTTGACTACTTCCCCATCTTACGAAAACAAGGATAGCCCCCGCTGACTTCGAGAAGGTTTCACAGCTGATGTCCTGGGAAAATGGATTTCACGTACCATTCTGAGTCCATGGAAGATACTACCACTCCTGGCTTTCGTCCAACACACAGTCAAAGGGCGTGAATTCATCGAATCCCGACCAAACTTACTCAAAATCCTACGTGCCCTCGCGGCATTATCACTCCTCAACAAAATCAACGCATGGCTCGACCACCGCGCCATAAACAATGGCCAAAAAGACCACTACGACTGGAACCGTGAAGTTATCCTTCTAACCGGAGGAAGCGGCGGGATCGGTAGAAAAGTCGCAGAAATGTTCGGTGCACGCGGTATTAAAGTCGCCATACTCGACATCACACCTCCAACCGAACCAACACTCCCAAGTAGTGTCCGATATTTTGAATGCGATATCACCTCACCAGCCGCAATTAAAGAGACTGGACAGGCGATCCGCGCATCATTCGGTAAACCAACCATCTTAATCAACAATGCCGGAATTCTTACTGGTAAAACGATTCTCAGTACCACCGAGTCAACGACTCGTCGTATGTTCGACGTAAATACTCTCTCACACTACTGGCTTGCGCAAGAATTCCTACCGGATCTAATCGCGGCTAATCACGGGATGGTGGTGACTGTTGCTTCACAGGCGGGATATACCGTGACTCCTAACATGGTAGATTACTCTGCGTCGAAGGCAGCGGCGATTGCGTTCCATGAAGGGTTGGCTGCGGAGTTAGTGACGAGGTATGATGCTGGACGGGTGCGAAGTGTGCTTGTTACGCAGGGATTTACGCGGACGGGATTGATTGGGGTTTTGACGCCGGAGGATACGTGGTTTAATCCGTTGCTTTATCCTGAGAGTGTGGCGGAGGGAATTGTTGGACAGGTTTTGAAGGGGGAGAGTGGGAGGGTTGTTGTTCCGGGGTCGGCGGGATATCTTTGTCATCGGTTGAGGGGGTATCCTTTGTGGATTCAGCATGGGTTGAGATGTCGGTTGGAGAGGTTGGTGAGGGCTGAATGAGTGAGTGAGTGAGTGAGTAGAACAGAGTTTTTTAATATTCCAGTAGTAGTAATTGATTTAATGATATTTGAGTAGGATATTGTTCGCGGAGAATATGATGATAAGAATATATGATATATTGTGCACACCATTATGGAAATAGTATTTCCAAGATGTGAAGTATATATCTAGTTAACCAAGTCTGAAGTACTTGCTTCATCACCTGCTTACTCTACTCTACATACATACATTAACTATTGTACATATATTATTGTATACAGTACATACATGCACATTGGTACATATTGGAATATGTACATAGGAGTGTACAGCAGTGGTCTAAGACTTTTCGATTGAGTACATAAATATACAACAATCGTACAGTAATTCAACTACTACCTGCGAGTACCTGCGAGTACCTGCGAGTACCTGTAGTGCCAACACAGAGGCACGTGCACGCTTCACCGCGATTTTGATTCGCTCCACTCGACGATTCTTCTTCATTCTTCGCTTGAGGAATCTGCAGGAAGTGAGTCGACATTGACTCATGAGCATACGCAGTATCACTTATCTCAGTCTATCAATATACTCTTGTCTACCAGTTACTGTTGCTGGTATACTCAATCTCGACTCGAGTCTTATCGAGTCAAGTCAAGCTGACTGAGAACTTGCTGAACGGAGTGGGTCTGGGGTCCGAGAGATCCACGGTTCAGCTCTCTTGTTTACTCCCCCCAAACAAACCATAACATCCTTCAACTTTACCTTCTTCCTCCATACTCCTCCCTCATTCCGATCGATCTCATATCTCCTTTTAACATTCCTCTACCTCCGAATTACCTCATTTCCCTCCCACATGGTGCTTCTACCCCTCTAATCCCATTGCCCTGCCCACCATGTTCAAAGCCCTCATGGGCGGGGGCAACCGCTCGTCCTCCGACGTCCGAAGCACCACCAGCTCCAGCTCCAAAAGCAGCCGTCGCAAGACCGATTCCAAGTCCTCCCACAGCCGCAAATCCTCACGGGGTGACGACCGTGATCGCGGTTTAGGAGACTTGACTGCTTATGAGCCATCTGCCTCTGGAAGTCGCCGTGGTCCTGCAAGCGCCGCCAGTGATTCTGTCGCTTCCTTCATAACCGCCGAACCCGAATCCTACGATGCTCCGGATCGCATCGTCGAGCGCACTCCCAAGCGCAGGGATAGTGATCGAGAGAGCAAGAGCTCTCGTCGCCGCGAGCGTACCCGCGACCGATCTGAGAGCAGAGAACGAGAGCGTGAGCGTGAGAGGAGAAAGAGTCGCCGCGCGACTGATGATAGAGATGATGAATTAGTTCGATCCGATGATCCTCGTGAGCGCCGGCGCACACACTCCGGAGACCCCTACATGCCACCTGTCTCCACTGCCATGCCGTCCAGTGCTCCTGGCGCTCAATTTGCTGCCGATATGGCGGCGCCTGGCTTTTCGCAATTCCCTGGTCAGTACGACACTGGCATGCCGCCTGCGTCCTTCTCGCCTGCCCACGAGTCGACTCCATCTCCGTATGATCCACATGTACAACAGCAATTCCCGGGACAATTCCCTACTGGCACTGCACAACCATATCTCCCTCCTAATCCTGCCGGTGCCGCCGCAGACTACTATGGCGACCAGGGTCAGTCTGTTCAGTATCAACCTGGTGTTCGGCCACCGGACCCTCTAGTAATTCCGGCCCATCAATCGCATCTACAAGCTGCATCTCCATCTTCAAATCCTCCACCGGAGCCAAGCAGTATGGGTCAAGTTGGTGCGGCGGCTGCTTACTTCGAGGATGCTGGTCCCGCCGAGACGCAAGCTGTGCCTTCAAAACCAACCAAGCCGTCTCAGTCTGGAATGCCTTCAAAGCCGTCTAAACCTAGCAAGCCTTCCTCAGGTGCTGTTCCTGCATCAGCGGTGGCTGCTGGAGCTGTCGGATATGGGCTAGGAAATGCCATGTCGTCTTACGAAGATACTCAGTCCCAGTATACCGCGACTGCTCATCATCAGCAATCTGCGTCTTACTCGCCACCGGCTGCCACTAGCAGTAGCAAGCCTCCAAAGCCAACGTACGGTATTGGCGCTGGCGTTGGTGCCGCAGCAGCAGGCGCAGCAGCAGGCTACATGCTTGGTCACCAGCACCACTCTTCAAGCCCTGAGAGCGCAGCTCAATACTCCTTCCAGAACTATGAGGAACACTCCCAAACCGGCTTACCCCCCTATGGTTCCAGGCCTCCTAATGCTATTGTGGCTGCTGGAGGCGCAGGCGCAGGCGCAGCTGCATACGCCTCTCAAGCTGGTCATTATCATTCTCATTCGCACCCGATTCCACACCGGCCTGGTTACTATCCTTATGCACCTGGTGGCCTTGCTTATCAACACCGCCACAGGGGCCCGCTTTCGAAATTCGTGGATTTCTGGCGCGACCCTGAAGGTGTAGGTCGTTTTGAGGATTACACCGAAACCATTGGCGTGTGCAAGTACTGCTTCGATCCGCACACTAGCTCCGTTGACGCTCCGCGCAAACATCACTATGAGCGACGTCGACACTCTTCCGACCGTTACAGTGCTAGCAGTTCTTCCCGAGTGAGCAAACTCAGTCGATACCATTCTTCGGAAGATGAAAGTCGGCGCAAGCGGTCGAAGAAGTCATCGTCCTGGTTACCAGGCATGCTTGCTGGGTACGCCACAAAGTCGATTTTTGCCGGCAAGGACTTCAATGACTCGTACAGTGTTCGCTCTGGTCGGATGGCTGGTGATCGTGCCTCGTCATATGATGGTGATGATGTCTCAAATTCCGATCGGAGAAGCTACACCTCTCGTGGTGTGGTTCGTCGGTCTGATCGCAGCCCGCAACGAGGATATTATTCGGACAGTAAGCATTCTCACCGGCCTCGATCTCGCTCGCGGTCTTCCTCACGATCAGGTCGTCATTCCTTTGTGAAGGAGGCTGCCTTGGGCGCAGCAGTTGGTGGTGCTGCCCTCGCTGTTGCGAAACACCATAACCGCAGCCGTAGTCGCTCTCCTTCACGTGGACAACGCCGCAAGGAATCGTCATCTAGCTCTTCCTTTGTTGATGTGTCTCGATCTGGTGCCAAGTCTACCGGTGGCTTCACTTCCTTCTTCACGGCTGGTTCAGAGAACCGTCAACGGAAACGTGAGTTGAAGAAGAGCAACAAGAAAAAGAAGGCGAAGCGCGGATTCTTCTCTTTCAATAGTTCTTCGTCTTCCTCTCTCGATGCAGACCTTGCTTTTGGTAGCGGTTTCGCGAAGAAGTCCACGTCGAGGAAGGAAAAGAAGAAGGACAAAAAGAACGAGGATGTCAACGCAGCGCTCCTGGGCCTTGGTGCTACTGCCACTGCTCTTGCTGCTTCATCTCCCAATCGCCGCAGTGCTGGCCAGATGATGACCAAAGACTCTCGTTCTCGTCACGGAAATTACAGCTCTTCTGCAAATGAGGATGGGGACTGGATTGATGCCGATTCATCTGAAGACTCCCCATCAAGCGTCAGCTCTGCACTCGCTTTTGGTGGCAGTAGTGCTGAATCTAGTTCTGATTCCAGTAGCAGCGGTGGCGGCTGGGGATGGAGATGGGGAAGCAAGAAGGACAAGAAAAAGAAGAAGGAGAAGAAATCTTCAGCAGCCAATGCAGCCATGGCTGCCGGTGCCGGTGCTCTGGGTGGTGCTGCTATCGCCTCCGTTGCTCGTCAACGTGATAGTCGTCCACCTAGCGAAGCTGGTAGTCTCCAGCAAGTCTATCCCATCCCGACAACTGATCCATCGCGCTTTGATGTCGCCAAGATGTCTCCTTCTGTTGCTTCTGCTGGCCCAACTCCTCTTGTGCGCCCTGGTCCAATTCCTCTCCAGCAGCCGCAACCATTTACTCCTGTTTCCCAGGCTGTTTACACTAGCCAAGGAACCCTGCCGGGATCTATTCCAGCTTACAGCGCACCCGTCGTTCCTCCAATCTTTGCAAACGAGTTTGACCAGCATGATCCTCGATTCCAGGCTTCTCGCGATGTTGATCCACGCAGACCTCGCAGAAGTGACTCGTCTCCCGTCTTCCCAACCCAAGATACACCATCGAGCCTTAAGCGCCGCTCTACAACAAAGGACCAGGCCTCTGTCTCTTTCAATTTGACAGATGAGCAAGTAGAGCGCGAGCGCCGTCTCAATCGTCGTGACCAGAGATCGCGCGAGGATTTCCACGATGATTACCCGGTTCAGATGATCGATCACGAAGAAGAGGAAGCTCGACGTGATGCTGAGCGCCGCGAACGCCGTCGTAAAGACCGTGAAGAGGACGAACGTCGTCAAAGTGAAAAGACCAAGGACTCTTCATCATGGGTCGAAGCAGCTGCAGTTGGAGCCATTGGCGCTGCTGCCGTCGGTGCTATTGCGTCCTCTTCTCATAAACACGGGGATGATGTCTCCGAAACAAGCTCACGACGTGTTTCCCGAAGCGAGAAACGCCGCGCTGAAAGGAGACAGGGTGGTGAGACATCGTCTTCCATTGTTTCCAGATCTGATCTTCCAGAGTCTTCTGAGAGAGAAACCCGTGACGAGCGAGACTCGCGCTCATCCCGGAAAACTACACCATCTCCTGTCCATGATAATTACGCGGATTTCTATGCGCCTTCTGAAATTCGCCATGACGAACACGAGCACCACAGTCGTGATATCCCCGAGCAGCCTGCTATTGTTGAAGTGATGCCTGCTTCTGTTCGAAAGGCTCGTGGCGAACTGCGCGATGAAGACATGTCACGATTCGGACAAGAACCTTATGAGAATCACGAACGTCTGCCGTGGCCGGTTCCACGACTTAATTATATCGACCCAACACCTCCTCACTCCTTAAATGGATCTGCTTTGGGCATTTCCACCCCTACAACTGCAGCCAAGGCTCCTGAGACCGAACAAGTCGTCGAGTACGTTGAACCAGAAGAGCATGTTGAGCATGCCGAGTACTCCGAACCTCCTGAGCCAATTGCACGCAAACAGCGTGAAAGGTCATCAACTGGCTCTCGCGTTTCCTGGGGCGAACACTCAACCCACGAGTACGAAGTTCTTTCTTCATCTGAGCAAGATCCACTTTCTCCTATGGAAGACCATTCCAAAGAAATTTCTTTGAGAAATACCGAGAAATCACAGTCTAAGGATATTAGCACGAAATCTGGATACGGGGAAGACATTGAATTTGCTGCGATTGTCGCTGCTGGAACTGAAGCAGCTGGTTTCGATCCATCTTTCGTCATCGACGATCCTAAATACCACACTCGTACATCTCCCCCTGGTTCAGGTGATGAAGGTACATTCTCTCCGCGATCTAAGTGGGATAATCAAAGTGCTGAACGTCATGGTTTTGTTGAAGGTGAAGTGGGTAGTTATGAACCACAATCTAGAGATATCGAATCTACCACCCAGCCATTTAACTCCGAACCTGAATCGAAAAAAGGACGTGATGTCTCTTCTCCATCGAAGGAACGTGGTTCTATTGCCCAGGAGGTAATTGAACAATTGAATGGAAAACAATCTCGACATGATTCTCTTGAGGATCACGATGTTTTCTCTATGCCTGGAGGTTTTAATGATGACCTTCGTGATGTTGAACCTCGGGATGATACTTACTCGGCTGTTTCTGCACCAGTCGGAACGGATTATGAGAAAGCCAAGTCTAAGAAGTCTCGTCGCAGTGGTGATGATTTCGATCTTTCTCGTGACCTGCCTCGAGATGTCTCTATTCCGGAGGAGGTTCCGGCTCAGTCGTCCCGGGAGGTCGAGGACCGATATGATTCGTACTCGGCTGTGTCTGCGCCAGTCGGGAAGGATTATGAGAAAGCCAAGTCTAAGAAGTCTCGTCGCAGCGGCGATGAATTGGATATGTCTCGCGATATCCAATCTTTCGCCGATGTCCCTCGCACCAATTCTCCTCGGGACGTGGTCGAAGATCCATATGATTCTCGCTCAGCGGTCTCCGCCCCCCTGGAGAAAGACTACGAGAAGACGTCTAAGTCCAGGAAATCCCGACGCAGTGGTGATGATTTCGAGCTGCCTCGTAATGTCCCCGCTGATATGACTCGCGAGAACATTGCTCTCGCCGAAGAGGATGAAGGCGATGATGACAAGAAGAAACGGCGTAAGCGTCGCTCGAAGCGTGAGAGCGATACTTTCTCCGTCGACGATGATGCTCGATCTGCTGTGACCTCTTATGACGATGCCGATAAGTCTGAACGCCGCAAGCACCGTCACCGTTCCTCTGGTCTCCGTGATTATGATGATACTGCTTCCATCACATCTTCTCCTGCCATGGTTGATGAGACACGGGAGAAGAGCCGCAGCAAGGACGAGAAACGATCCAAACGTGACAGCGATACTTTCTCCATTGATGATGATGCTCGATCTGCTGTTACATCTTATGACGACGGTGATAAATCTGAGCGACGCAAGCATCGTCACCGCTCCTCCGGCCATCGCGACTTTGATGATAATGCTTCCATTACATCTTCTCCTGCACGCATTGACGAGACACGAGAGAAGCGTCGGGGCAAAGACGAGAAGGAGAAGAGTCCTGGTGGCTTTCTGCGCAATATCTTCGGTTCGCGCGTCTCAGCACCCGCTGATGACCGCAATCGCTCCTCATCTTCACTAGAGAAACGTTCATCTCGGGAGGCAATGTCTGAGGCAGGCATTGATGACGAGCGACGCCGCCGCAAGAAACATTCCTCCAAGTCACGCAGTTCCAGCAGAGGTTCAAGACGGGATGATTCGGACAAGGGTGATACAAATCTGGAAGAGTATCGATCACGTCGGCAGGAGAAGGAAGAACGCCGACGCCATCGGTACGAGGAGATCGTCGAGTCTGGAAAACGAAGGGACTATGAGAAGGTATAGCATCTGAATTGTCTCTTTTTTTCATTTTTTTTTTGATTTTCTATTTTCCTCGTTAATATGTTGGAACTCGATTCTTGTACACTGTTTATGTGCCATATAGTTACCCCTTTTGTGGATGATCAACACCCCGATCTATCCAATGCATAAAGAAAACCACAATTCCCCAAAACCAACAAAAAGAAGAGAATTTCATGCTAAGCATTTTCTTTGGTATTTTTCCATGTGCAGGACGGAAATCCTTCGGATTTAAATGACGCCCGCGACGACTCTTTTTTAGGGGATCGCCCCGAAATGCCAGCAGGCGCTGAGCGCGATGATAGTGGTGCTTCGGGGCTTGTATCTTCAGCAGAGGGGGCAGCCCTAACAGCTGCTGGACTAGCCCTGGGTGATAATCTCATGAATCAACGCCCTCGAAGTCGCTCTATATCCCCTCCCGCGACAGAAAAAGCCCACGATCTCGCGCCCAAATCACAAAGTAGACCATCATCACCAGAAACGAAACGAGACGATGATATCTCTCGTGGTCGAAGTGCCTCGGTAGCACGATCAATTACCGAATCTCCAACAGCAGTTCCACTTCATTTCCGTCGTCCACCTGCATCACCGGGTCTACAACGTGCCGTACCCGTATCGGTCACCGAATCCCCTCCGGCTGTCTCACCAGGATCACCAACTCAATCCCGTCACCGAAGACTTAATTCCCTCGAATTCCGAAATTCTCGTGAGATCCGTCCCCTCTGGCTAGTCGAGCGTCATGGTTCAAGCAAGGCTGAACCAGAGGAAGCAGAACCACTTCCATCTCTACCATCAAGCAAAACCTCATCTCGAACTCCCTCCGTCGAAGATCTCCGCGCGCTAAATGAAGAAGATGGTGTTCGAAGTTGGGAAAATGTCGATCTTAGCCATGCCATTATGGAGAATCGTAGACCTACCGGTCTAACTATCTCTACTGATCAAGGCCAAGGTCAAGGGTTCGAGGGTCAAGGCCAGCGAGACCTTGATGTTTTAGGATCCCAGCAGGCTACGCCTACAGCGGAGACATTTGGTGACGTTACTGATCCAGGCAAGAATAATGAGAAAGAAAAGGAGAAGCCTAAATACGAATTCCATTCTCCATCGGAACTCCTTCAAGATCCGAATTCGTATGCGGAGATTCCTTCGCCTACGATTGAGGCCTTACCTTCTGCTGAGGGATCGGTTGTTGGTGCTAAGGATGTTACTGCCGACGAAGGACATGATGTAAATCGTGACCTTGATGTCGCCGGGCCTGGTCAAGAGAAGTCAGAAGAATCTACTCGGGATATTGCAGGTGAATCTGATACTGATGCTGCAGCTGCAGCTACTGCCACCGGTGCTGGATTTGCCGGGGTTGTCGATGCTGCTGTCATTGCTGCTGCAAAAGATATTGAGGAGCAGAAGGATTCTGATGTGAAAGATCTTCCCGAGTCGCAGGCTCATGGTATTACTGAGCAAGAAGTCGCTGAACCAAGTGCGCCTGTCCAGGAAGAAAGCTCACGGGCTCTTGATCCTGCTCAGGCTGTTGAAGAGGAGGGTGTCAAGAGCGTTCCCGAGGTCCCTGAGCCGCCTACCCAGTCTATTCAGGATAAACCTGCAGATGAGCAGGAGCCTGTTGCTGAAGAGCCGGTGATCACATCCTCTTCTAAGAAGAAAAAGAAGAAGAAGAAGGGCAAAAAGGATGAATCTAATGAAAGTAAAGACTTACCTTCTGATCCTGCTCCTGCTCCTGCTCCCGCTGCGGATGACCAATTACCTTCCCCAGAGACTATTGAAGGTGAAACCCGGTCTATTGGGCCCGAAGCCACTCCTGCTCCAGCGGAAGAAGTTCCCACTGCTATTGAAGAGTCTTTTGCCCCCGCTGCTCCAGAGCCAGAGAGTGACTGGGTCGAGGTCTCTAAGGATCCTGAAGCTGACACCGAGCCTGTGCCCGCCGTCAGTGAACCTGCTGGCGTAATCCCTGTTGATGAATCCACCCAAAATATCGAGACGGCACTCACAGACCCTGTTGAGACTGCACCTGAACAAACCCCCGTTGAGTCTCAGCCTGGACCCGAGGTCCCTTTGACTGCCGCGCAGAAGAAGAAGGCTAAGAAGGACAAGAAAAAGAAGGCAAAGGGTAACTCCGGTTTAGACCAGCCTGAAGATGTCACCGCGGATACTCCGTCTCAACAAACAACCGAGCAGACTCAAGAGGCACAAGGCAAGACTATTGAGACAGCCCCCGAGCCTGCACCCGCTGCTGAAACCGAGTCTACAGACAAAGAAGTACCGCAAGATATCACTGTCTCGGAAACTCCAGCCCCGGTCGAAGAAGTCTCTGAGGCTCAAGAACAATCTCGTGAGATCGGTGAGCCATCCGAGGATGTCATCAGCAATGAGCTTGGAGATGAGACTTTAGCTCCTACCCAGGAAATCGAGCCACCTACCGACGAAATCAACAAGACTGGTGAAGAGTCCTCTTCTCTCGAACAATCTGTCTCCGACCCTCATCCCGAAGAGCCCGAACCCGTCTTCACCGAGGCCCAAGAAGCCCCTCAACAAGAGCAAGTTGAATCAATTCTCGCCCTAGCTGAATCGACAGACAAACCCGCAGAATCAGATGAAGACCGATTCCACGAAACTGTCCAAGAACAGCCCCTGACCAGCGAATCAAACAAAGATGAGCCACAGACTGTTCCAGAACCAGCAGTTGAAGAGACTCAGGAACCGAAGACAGAGGAGGTAGTCGAAGAAACAGGTTCGAAGAAAAAGAATAAAAAGAAGAAGAAGAAGGGCAAATCTGTTGCTGAGACTGATCTTCCCGAGGAGAAGCCTGTTGAATCTGATCCAATTGGATCGGATCAGATTGTTGAAGAACCTAAATCGCAGGAAGTATCTGAGGTTCCGGCTGAAGCTGAGTCTGAGCAGATTAGTCGAGATCTTCCTGATACTGCTGCTGAATATTCTGCCGAAGTTCCAGCTGTTCAGGAGACTCAGCCTGTTGAATCTGTTCCCGAATCTGTCGAACCTTCCTCTGAGAATATGGAGCCTGCTGCTGTCCCTGCTGAATCTGCGGAGCCTGTCGAGCCTATTGTTGAGCCTACCCCCGAGGTCACTGAGTCTGCTCCTCAATCCATTGAGCTTGCCTCTGCTCCGGCTGAGTCTACTGAGCCTGTCGAATCTACCTCTGCTCCGATTGAACCTACATCTGAGCCCCAAGCTACCGAGGAAAGTCGTGAACTCCCCTCCGAATCGGCTGCCGATCCTGAAGCCGAGCCTGAGGCTTCTATGACAGCGGCACAGAAGAAGAAGGCTAAGAAGGACAAGAAAAAGAAGGCTAAGCAGAGTGTCTCTTCTGTTGCGGAGGAGGAGAAGCCAGCTGATACCCTGATCGACCCTGCTCAACCTACCGAGACTGCTGAGCCCGCTGAGTCTACATCTAATGAAGCACCGGCTCAAATTGATCAACCTGCTGAGTCGATCGATCCCGTCGAGCCCGTTGGATCTGATGAGGTCACAACCACTGAAGTCCCTGCTGAGACTCCAGCTGAAGATGTAGCCAGAGAAATTGAATTCACCTCCGAAGCAGCAGTGGAAGAGAAGCCAGAAGCCTCAGCTCAGGTCGAACAGCCAACTGAAACCGAGCAGCCAACTGAAACCGGGCAGCAAATGTCTGCCTCTGCGGAGGAGGCCACCCTGGAGACCCCGGCTGATGCTGTGTCTGAGCCTGTGCAGGAGCAATCTGAAATCCTCGTCGAACAGCCTGTCGAGCAGCCCGGCGAACCAGAAGCAGCCCCTGAACCCGAGGTTCCTATGACAGCAGCCGAAAGGAAGAAGGCTAAGAAGGCAAAGAAGAAGCAGCAAAAGCAGCAAGATAGCGTTGATACTGCTGTTGACAACACAGAGACCACCGAGTCTGTATCTGCTCCCGAAACCCAAGTCCAGGCCGAATCCGAGACTGCCAAAGAAACACAGACTACTCCCGATGCTGCTGCTGCCCCTGCTCAAGACTCATCGGAACCTGTTGTACCCCAGACCGAGGAGAGTAGCAGAGACATCCAATCTGAAGCCGTGGAGCCCATCTCGGAGGATGCTTCGGCCGGTCCTGTTGAGTCTACTCCAGCTGAGCAAACAGCCATTGATGCTCCTGTCTCTTCTGAAGACCCCTCTGCTCCGACCGAGTCGCAAGAGAAAGAGAAGAATCTTGAGACTCACGTCCCCAAGGAAGAGGACACCGCTCAAGCATCCACTGAGCCACTCCTTGAAGTTGCAGAGGGAGAACCTTCTCAAGAACAACGTGAAGCCGAAGCAGAACCTGAAGTTCCTATGACACCTGCTCAGAAGAAGAAGGCTAAGAAGGACAAGAAAAAGAAGCGTCAATCCGTGGCTGAAGAGCAACCAGCAGCCGAGCCAGAGCCAGCTACAGAAACCACTCCCGATGCTGCTCAAGCAGCCTCTGAGGAGCAACCGGAAGTTGAGGTAGAACGATCTACAGAAGAAGCTGTCGATACGGCTCAAACTCAACCACAGGAGCCCGCCCCAGAGCCTGTGCAAGAATCTGCGCCAGAAGTGACCGAGAAAGATGCCGAAGCCGAAGCCCCTGTCGAGCAATCTAGAGATGAAACGACTGTCCCCGTCGAGACTGCCGGCGAAGAGCCGAGCATTGAACCTCCTACCACTGATTCCGCCCAAGATGTTCCTACTGGTGAAGTAGATAGCTTGGAGAAGTCTCTCGATGACAAGCCCCAGGATGGACCGGCTGTTTCTGAGCCAACATCTGAAGAGTCTCCTAAGGCCGAGGAACAGACTGCAGAGGAGGCCAAGCCTGTCGATGATGCCCCAGTTGAAGATGCTGAGCCTACTTCTTCCAAGTCCAAGAAAAAGAAGAAGAAGAACAAGAAGAACCAGTCTGTTTCTGAGGATATCACTGAGCCTGAGGTTACCAAGGAGGAGTCTACCGAGCCTGCTGCTGAATCTACTCCTGAGCCCACCGTTGTATCCGTTGCTGCTGAACCTGAAAATCCCGTTGAAGAGCCCGCTGTTTCTCAAGATACAGAGATAGCTCCAGCGACCGGCAATGCGGAACCTCCTGCAGTGGCTGAAGATGCTCCCGTTCCTGAGGAGCCAACTCTTGAAGAGGCTCCCAAGGATGAAGATGTCATTGAGCAACCAATTCCCGAAGCCGAGCCCGAAGCTCCTATGACTGCTGCACAGAAGAAGAAGGCGAAGAAAGATAAGAAGAAGAACCGCAAATCTGTGGTCTTTGAAGAAGAGCCTGCAGCCCCGGCTGAGGGCACCACAGAGGAAACGCCTTCTACTCCTACCGTAGATACGGAAGCTAAGGATGTGCCAGCTTCCGAAGACGTGCCCAGCCAAGAAGCCACTGAGACAGCCGCCGACGCTCCAACTGTTGAAGCACCAGCAGACAAGGAGGCCCCTGTCTCAGAAGAACCCTCGGTCGATCAGCCTGAAGGTCCACTAGAGGGCACTGTGCCTGCCATCGAGACCGCTCAGAACACACAAGAGGCTGCTGTCCCAGAGCCTGCTCTGGAAGCCCCTGTTGAGTCATCAACTCCATCCCAAGCTGATGAACAGCCCCAGCCTGAGGCGGAGACAGTAGAGTCTGTCGCCGAGTTAGGTTTGTCAGCCAAGGAGCGCCGCAAGCTCAAGAAAAAGGAGAAGAAGAAGGGCAAGTCTGTCGACTTGACTGAAGAAGAACCTTCTACTCCTGTTGAGGCGTCCCAAGAGCCAGAGACTGCAGAGGAGTCTCAAGCCGATATCCAGAAAGAGGAAGAAGAAGCTGCTGCCCCCACCCCAGAGACCGTCGACGCTCCTCAGGCCGAAGAGGTGAAGGAATTGGACGAAAAGACTGATAGCGCTGAGACACCACAGCCCGCGGAGCCGGACACGACAACTTCCGAGACCGATAAACCTGTTGAGGATGAAGCTCCTCAGTCTATTGAGCCTCCCGCCGAGCCAGAGCCAGCCCCCGAAGTCGAAGTCGCCATGTCAGCCAAGGAAAAGCGTAAAGCGAAGAAGGACAAGAAAAAGCGCCAATCCAAGAACCTCGAAGCCGACACGACGACCGACGCCGTTCCCCAGGACTCCGACAAGACCGTCCCTTCCGATGACACACGGGATTCATCTAAACCCGTGACGGCAACCTCGCCTGCGGAACATGACGGTAAAGAAAATCAGTCCCACGACACAGAAACGCCCGAAGTCCCGGCAAATGAGAAGTCTCCGACTGATGAATTCGTGTTTTCGCAGGTAGAGCAGCCGCAGATAGAGAGTCGTTCTTCAGATTATCCTCCCCAGCCCGTGCTTGAGCGTTCGATTGAGTTTAGCGAGTCGACGGAGCAAGATGTGCAGAAAGAGGAGGAGGCGCCTGCTACCGAAGACGCCGAGGTATCGAACAATGCCGAGAACCAAACCGTCGACGAAGTTGTGGAAGATGAGAAGGTAGAGCAGAAGGAGGATGTTGTGGAAGAACCTACTGAAGAGACTGCGAAACAGGAGGCGCGCGTGGATGCGGAGACCATCCCCGACCATGTTACAGAGAAAGAAATTATTCAGAAAGCTCCTGCTGAGGAGTCTACTGAGACCACACTGGGTGCCAGTGTTCCCAACGAGCAAGAGCAGGTTGTGGAGGAGATCCAACCGGCTTTGTCCAAAAAACAGAAGAAAAAGGATAAAAAGAAGAAGCAGCAGGATGAGCCAAAGGAAGCGGATAGTCCTGCCCCTGAGCCGGAGGAAGTGATTGAGGAGAAGGCTCAGGAACTTGAACCCGAACCTGCTGCTGAAGAAGCTCAGGATAAATCAATTGTTGAGCCAGAGCCAGATGCAGAGCCAGTTGCAGACTCAGTTGCAGAGCCGGAATCTACAGGCGCCGTTGAAGAGCCTGTGCACTCCGCAGAAAATGACGCCCATTCTTCTGCGCCACAATCTGGCGACACAGTCGATTCCGCGAAAGAAATCCCACCTGTTGAAGAGCCCGCTGTTGTTGAAGACAACTCGCAAGCAGTGGCTTCACCGCTATCAAAGAAGAAGAGCAAGAAGGACAAAAAGAAAGAGAAGGCCGCTGCCGCTGCCGCTGCAGCAGCTGCAGAGGAAATTCCCATGGAAGAAGTCCCGACAAAAACAGTTGAGGAACCCTCTGCTTCTACCGAAGTGGAGGATACTCCAGTCTCCGAGCCACCAGTCGACACAATTGAAACTGAAAACAAGTCATCCGAGCCCACTGCTGATAGCTCGAAAGAAGTTGATGTTGCTCCAAAGGAGGACCAAGCGGCCGAGGGTGGATTGAAGGATGAGCAGCTTGACCCCGAAACGCCCTCAACGGATATCAAGGCAGAAGCTGGTAAGTCTGTCCCCAACCTCCCTTAATATGACACTGCTGAATAACCACTAGAAGAAACTCCTGTGGAGACTATCGTTGAGCCCGTCGCTGAGTCTCACCCCGAGCCCCTGTCCGAGACGCAGCCCGAGCCTGAGACATCTAGCCCGCCGAAAAAGATGTCAAAGAAAGAGAAGAAGAAGGCCGCTGCTGCTGCTGCTGCTGCTGCTGCTGCCGCTGCCGCTACCGCCGCCGCTCTTGAGGATGAAGAGCAACAAGAGCCCGAGACGGAGCCTGCTGTGGAAGAATCCCCTATGCCTGCTGAAAAAACGATTGAGGCTCCAAAAGAAGCGTTCATCGCCGAGAACATCAATCCCGATGCTTCGAAAGAGGTTGAATTTGAGCAGACCGAGCCAATCGAGAAAGAGACTCCTCTCATTGACCCAACGCCCGAGCCCACTGAAGCCATTCCGGGTGAGCCCGAGCAGCAAGAACAATCCCCAGAGAGCGAAGCCCAGGCTGAACCCCCAGTCGAGAAGCCCTCTGCCGAGCCAATGACCCGCAAGCTGTCGAAGAAAGAAAAGAAGAAGGCCAAGAAGCAAGCCAAGGGGGAAGCAGTCGAGCCTCTTGATACTCCTATCGAGGAGCCTGCAACAGAAGAGCCTTCTCAAACGGAACCTGTTCAAGAGAACACTCCAGCGGCCCCTGAAGAGCCAGTCATTGAGGCCTCTCAAGAAGCGACCCACGAGGCTGAGGCTGTTCCTGAGGTTCCAATCACCGAGACAACTAAAGCCCAGCCTGAAGGTCATGACACATCCGCTGCCCCCGAGCTACCAAACCCAGAAGATAGCGGACAGGTCGACAAGAACGAGACGGGCATCTCAGGCTACCCAGTCAAAGATGATGCTCCAGCCGCTCAAGAGCAAGACCAGGATGTCTTTGTCGAACAAGTTGACCGAAAAACTCTAGACCAGACACCTTCTCTTGAAGCCCCTGACCAGCCCAAGAAGGACGAAGATACCAACAAACCCACTGAAGATATTGAGAAGGTTCAAGACGCCAAGGAAACTGGACAATTGCCAGAAAACCAGCCTCAAGAGCCAGAAATGGCCACTGTCTCCAGGAAGTTGTCAAAGAAGGAGAAGCGGAAGGCCAAGAAGAAGGGAACTGTGGAGGAAGTTGTTGAAGAAGAACCAGTTCAAACTTCACAGGAGACTGCTGAGCCTGCTGTCACTGAGCCTACTACAACTGAGTCTAAAGAGGAAGATGTACCGAGATCAGTGCCTTTACAGGAAACTGAGTCTGCAGTGGAGCCGGAGAGCGAACTTCCGGATGAGCGACAACATGAAGCTGAATCAACAAAGGAGCTAGAAACGGAAAAAAAAGTGCCTCAGGAGATTGAGCCTGCAAATGAATCTTTGCCTGTTCCTGAGATAGTGACTACAGAAGAAACTCCATTGCCCGAGCCAGTTGAGCCAGTTGAGCCAGTTGAGCCAGTTGAAGAAGACACACCACTTTCGCGCAAGGCTTCCAAGAAGAAAGCAAGGAAGGTAAAAAAAGCCGCCCAAGCCTTGGAGGTAGAGCCATCGTCTGAAATTACAACTGATCAACCGGAGTCTACGCTTCCTCCCAGCCAAGAAGAAATCTCTCGCGAGATTGATCTTTCTACATCGACTACGCAAGAAAAGAAGCCGGAGGATGACGAATTCCCTACAATTGAGTGGGACCATGGCCACAAGCCTGACACACTCGAGGCCCAATCACCCGAGTTCCAATCCAAGGTCCCTGATCCAGTTCCTCAGACTATCGAGGAATTTGACGAGTCTGCGATTCCCGCCGCGCTACAAGAATCTAGGGAACCAAGTCAAGATCAGCCTCAAGAGCCAGCAGAGGAAGAATCCTGGTCTGCTCCATTGAGCAAGAAGGATAAGAAGAAGGCCAAGAAAAACAAGAGAAAGTCAGAGCAAGCAAGTTTGCCAGAGCCCGAAGCAGAAGAACCATCTCACAAGAGAGTCGAGCTAGCTACTGATTTCCCTGAGCCACCACTTGACCAAGTCATCTCAAAGGAGCTCGAAACCGAGCCACCAGCGAGAATTACGACACCTGGTGGCTCCAAGATTGCCAATCTGTTTCCTGGCCTTGAACGAGGCGGGTTCAAACGATCGGCTCTGGAGAACAAGACCCCGTCGCTAAAAGATAGTGCTGAGGAAGAGACCGTAGCGGACATTGAAGCAAATCGCGATCTCGCGATCCCCGTCTCGGAGGCACCCCAAGCGACCCCCAAATCCAGAGAGATTGCTGAGAGTGAACCAGTTGTTGATGATGTACCTCCAAACCCCATCACTTCTAAGGAAGCGCCAATTGAGGAGCTACGACCAAAGGCAGAGGTAAAGCCAGAGCCCGAGCTTCCCATCCACGATGAGAAGTCGATCGAAGAACCATCACCGGCACCCATGCAGTCTGCCTCTAAGGAGCGATCCTCTATGCTATTTGATTCATCTCCGTCTATGCGTACAGAAGAACCAACCATGCCTCGACGACTCCTCCCCTCTCAGATGGAGACAGCTGAGATTTCTCCTACGCCCTCCCCCTCTGGATTACGCCGAACTCCCTCCGTGATTCATGGGCGTCATCAGCAAACTCCTCGCACATGGAATCTTGACGATGATTCTCTCGTCGCTACAAGTGGTCCATCTCCGCCACGATCAATCTTCGGAGGACCATTCGGCGATTCAGATGCCCTCTCACGTCCCCGAACTCCACTAGACCCCATTGCGGAGCAAGAACCCATGGATGGAGACTCTACGACCATGGCTCGCTCCGGGACGCCCCGTCTGGAGATCAAACCCGAGCATGTTCTTCCACGACCAGTGACTCCTGTTCGCAAGTTCACTGATAATGCAATGGCACGAGAAAAATGGCCAACTCCCGAAAATGAAAAGAGTCACCAGCATGAACAATCTCAATCCCGATCAAGATCTGGCTCTCCCTTCAAAACCCCGGAACAAGGAATGCCCGTCCTAAAGCCAACCAGCAGCAAAGGTAAACTGCGTCGTACAAATCGCAGCACCAGCAGTGATTTGCGGGCGGCCAGTCGAGCCTTGGACGATCACGGGGAATCTTGCCAGCCTCCTCCGCCTCCACTCGATCTCGACCAACTCCCTTCTTCTTCCTCTTCCTACGATCCTGTCAATGACAAGGGCAAGCGGCCCCTACGAAACATGGATGTATATGTGAGTATTCCTACTTTTCATCTTCGACGTTTGCATTGATTCTTTGTTTATTGCTGTGTTTGTGTATGTTTATGTTTGCTGACTAACTTTGTTTAGGAGGGTTGGGGTGAAACGCCCAGCTCCCCACGGTCGCCCAGCCGACCGCCGAGTGTCCGCCGCCGTCGCAGCATGCAACACCTCCAGGACATGGAAACTCGCCTGGACCAGTTGATTTCCGAGAATCGTTTATTGATTGCCGCTCGCGATGAGGCGGAAGATAAATTACGCAATGCTAGCGTTTCGCGCCGGAAGAGCGATCGGGCCCTCAATAGTAGTAGCGCCGATCTGAGGGATCGCGAAGCCGAGGTGGAACAACTAAAGAGCTCGGTGGATTGGCTCCAGAAGGAGATGACTCGTGTGACTCAAGAGAATGAAGGTCTCACGGCATCCAACGCTGCTCTCGCTGCCGCCCATGCTGCCGAACTGAGCAACGTACGGGGGTCGTCGACGCGCGAATTAGACGACTTGCGATCACAGCATGATGCTCTCGAGGCACAGATGGAGGATCGCGTTCGACAGGAAATTGAATCGGCTCTCGCTCAGAAAGACGCTGAGCTACGTCGTCTGCGAGAGGAATTGGAAGAGGCCCGCGATAAAGTCAAAGAACTGCAACAGCAGATCGCATCGTCGGTCAATGACAATGCTCTCGTCTTCCGCGACGAGGACTACTTCGACGCTGCGTGCCAGAAGCTTTGCGGTCACGTACAACAATGGGTGCTCCGTTTCTCCAAGCACTCTGATCACCGTCGCTGCCGCCACTTAAGCGACATCAATGATGAGAAGATCGCCGATCGCTTTGAAAATGCCCTTCTCGATGGCTCCGACGCCGACGCTTACCTCTCTGATCGTGTTCGTCGTCGTGATGTCTTCATGTCCGTGGTCATGACCATGGTATGGGAATACATTTTCACTCGCTACCTCTTCGGTATGGACCGGGAACAGCGCCAGAAACTCAAGTCCCTTGAGAAGCAATTAGGAGAGGTCGGTCCTCGTCGCGCAGTACATCGCTGGCGTGCCACCACCTTAACCCTACTGTCCCGGCGCCCAGCCTTCGCCTCCCAGCGCCAGAGTGACACTGAAGCAGTGGCTCTAGAGATCTTTGGAACTCTTTCGCGTATCCTGCCACCCCCTTCACAAGTTGAAGGACAACTCCTTGATTCCCTCCGCAAGGTCCTCCGGGTCGCTGTCAACCTCTCCCTGGAGATGCGTACCCAACTGGCCGAATTCATCATGCTTCCTCCCCTACAACCCGAATATGACACCAATGGTGACCTCGCTCGCCAAGTATTCTTCAACGCATCGCTCATGAACGAGCGCAGCGGCGAAACCACCTCTAACGACGAGCTCGAGTCCTCTCAAGCCGTCGTCCGCATCGTTCTCTTCCCCCTCGTCGTCAAAAAGGGTAACGATGTCGGCGAAGGTGATGATGAGGAGGTCGTCTGCCCAGCTCAAGTCCTCATCGCTCGTCCCGGTAAGGAAAAGCGAATTTCCAAAATGCTGAGTGGTGATCGTATGTCGGTGGATGGCTCTCGATCGGTCCATAGTGTGGCCCCTTCGTTAGCTCCCTCAATGGCCCCATCTACAATGGATATGAGCAATGTGATTTGAGGCGTCACACTCTTATCATGATTTGTTCTGATTCCAATATATCAAAATGATGAACAGGGCTCATTGTTTGTTCTTCTTCTGTTGTTTCTGGTGCTTTGGTGGTCCTGGTGTTTGGTCTCGGATATTCCCTCGCACTGATGACCTGGCGTTGATTTGATTTAATTTCGATTTGAAAATTTGTGATTTTTTATTTCTTTGTTATTTTCGTTATTCCGTGTTTATTTTATTTTCTTTTTTTAACGGCCGCTGGACATGTATTTACTATCTTTGACGTTCTGATGATTCACGATCTGTACTTCTGGCATGCCATAATAGAATCATTACATTCATCTTCTTCCTATACTATTGATCCATCTATCTAGCTAGCTATCACAAGTAGTACTTATTATTTACCTATTTGATTCGTTCTCATCTTACCCTTTTACTCTGATTTATCTTTAATTTCTACTATTTAGATATAAATGTAGCATTTTATACTGCGAATTGGCTGGATGACCTCATCGTCCGTTTTAGGCGACTTTGCAACTTCAAACTTTTCTTTTCTTCAACTTCTTCTTCTCTTTCTGTCCATCTTTGATCAGCATAAAAGCTGGTCTTGTGATTATTTACCATATTCACTTCTATTCCCCTGGTTCAGTTCACCCGCACTGACGCATTCTTATCTGCTTTTTCTTTGTATTCCCCCCATGTTCAACCTGCTTTCGCCACACGCGTCATCCGCAGCGGAGAGCTACAGCTTCAGCTCTGATTCGAGCCCCTGTCTACTCGACCGCTGATCTCCCTTTTGAAGACATGCCGGGTGCTCTTCCCCGATCGCACAGATTATTTTGACCTATTCAAACCGGATTTACGCTTCATCACTTGCTGCACACCAATTACTCGGAGGGCCTCGCCCCTCTTCCACCCAATTTCTCCGCTGCGCGCCGGCTAGCGCAGACTATCCCCCTCTGATACTGCTCCAACACTGCATCGCTGTGCAACTTTAACACTGTAAATCCCACAGCTATGGATCCACCATTAACACCGACACCGGGTATTCAGGCCTTGCATCAAAACTCCCCATCTTCGTCAACAGCTAGTCCAAGAAAACGCCCACAGCGCACCGACTACCCACTTCCCATCGACAAAAATTCCGGGCATCGTCCAATGGGCAGCCGAGTGCAAGATCAGGGACCTGGTAGCACCTCCGAGACCCGCTTTCAAGCGGCCCCCGCGCCTGATAGCGAGCCCGTCAAGTCCAAATCAGCGAAGCGCAAGAAGAATCGCAATCGCAAGCGTCGCAATCGGCAAGAATCCTTCCTTACCCCCGCCAAGGAAGAATCTCATGATCACCGACCCGGCTCTGAATCGGGGACTGCCGGACCGAGAGGAGATTCAATGGAGGACAAGAGACCAACCTCCAAGGACGCTCCGTCTTTTTTCAAATTGGGCAGGAATCTGAGTAATACCAGTTTAGAGAGCGATGCGCTGCTGGATCATCGGTACGTGGCGTGAATTTCCAGCTGAGATGACAATCCTTGGGATTGGGATCCTGGACTTTTTTGTTTCCGTTTTTGACTAACCATTTTGCGTGACACAAACAGGGACCAGCCGATGATGCGGCCTCGTCGCGATAGTCGAGTCGGTTCTTCATTTCGTCCTAGTTCTCTTCTGTCGAGTGCAATCCGAGGATCCGATGGACATAAACGCAATGGAACGGGCGGAGCACGCGGGCAGAAGTATCAGGATGATGAGAGCGATGGTGATGAAGCGAATGATCGGACACCTTTGATACGCGGTTGGTCAGGTCAAGCTTCTGGAATTTCTCGATATGGAGCGAACTCGCAGTCTAGTCCATTCCCTGCCCGACAACGACGATCATCTGGCCAGAGTGCAACATCAGGAATATCTCCTGGAAGCCATCCAAGTGCAACTTATTCGGATCGAGATTACGATGTCAATAACCCGCCCTCTATCCCCGGATCCCCAAAGGCGGGCCCGGACATGAATTATGATGATGCGTTGATGACTGGTGCTGAGTTTGATTTTGCTTTGGCTCGGTCTGCAGAAATTCGCAGAGGATCAGCAGCGGGATTGAATGAGAGCTTGATTAATATCGAGGGAGGATCTCCGCCAAATCACTCTGCACCACAATCCCCCAAATCCGGAAGATTCTCCCCTCAGGAATTACGAAGGCGCCGTACTGTTGCGTTGCCGGTCGAGGAGGATGTTTGCTTTCCTAATGAAAACATTTCTGAGCTGGGTGACGAGGGACCGCGCGTACTCCGCGATGAAGCCGGCGAACGCCGACGGCGCAGACATAGACGCTGGCCAGATCTGTCTGTGTTGGAAGAATGGAGTCGCGAGGAGAAGGAAGATCGTAGTGGTGATCTCCGAGTGAAAAAGATTAGTGAGCCAATGCTTATTGAGGGCCGTCTTCGTCCTCAGTATCAGTTGTGGCGTCGCGAGGAAGACGAGGCTCCTTACCGATTTACCTACTTCAATGAGGAATTTCAAAGTACTATCCACGCACAAACAATATCAGAATTGGTACAACCAGGTGGTAGCTTCAGAGAACTTTTCATTCCTGACCCTCCGGAATTGGAGGATTCGTCCGATGAATCTGACTTGGAAGACCATTCTGGACATGAGTTTGGGATCTCAACCACAGGTGGTGTTCGAGGCCAAGCTTCCCATAATGATCTCAAGGAACAACATCCAGATCCACGGAGCGGAACAGCCACCCCTGTTTTACACACCGTCACCAAAAATGGCCAGGACACCGTTGAGCCTGTACCTAATGGATCTCGTGGTCAGGCTCGTCTGTCGGTCATCAGCGAAGGACACCCGGAATCTCACCGCGAGGCCTCGCCATCGCATTCGAATCCTCAACCCAAGGCTAAGCGATATGGACCCCGACCAACGTTTTGGCTTGATGTGCTTTCTCCGACTGATGCAGAGATGCGCGTGATTGCAAAGACTTTTGGCATTCATGCACTCACCGCAGAAGATATCATGATGCAAGAAGCTCGTGAAAAGGTAGAATTATTCCGCAGTTACTATTTCGTCAACTACCGAACCTTCGAACAAGACAAAAATAGCGAAGACTACCTCGAGCCCGTCAACATGTACGTGGTCGTTTTCCGAGAAGGCGTAATTTCATTCCACTTTTCGCAAACACCTCACCCAGCCAACGTGCGACGTCGAATACGGCAACTCATGGACTACCTCATTCTAAGCTCGGACTGGATTTCATATGCTCTCATCGACGATATTACTGATGTATTCGGGCCTCTTATCCAGGCTATTGAGGACGAGGTTGATGAAATTGATGAAATGATCATGCAAATGCATTCATCTAGTAAAGAAAATTCATCGAATGATAGTTTACAACCGTCATTTGCACCGGGTGAAATGCTACGACGAACAGGAGAATGTCGTAAGAAGGTCATGGGATTATATCGTTTACTCAGCAACAAGGCGGATGTCGTCAAGGGATTCGCTAAACGCTGTAATGAACAATGGGAGGTTGCGCCTAAGTCTGAAATTGGTTTATACCTTGGTGATATTCAAGATCATATTATGACTATGACGGGTAACTTGACACATTACGAGACGTAAGTTGATCTTGCACTAGATGCTTTCATCTACCTCGGCAACTTTTCTAATTGATATACTAGGATCTTATCTCGTGCGCATTCCAATTACCTTGCTCAAATTAACATCCTCATGAACGAACGCCAAGAACAAACAGCCGACGTCTTGGGAAAACTTACTGTTCTTGGTACAATTGTTCTCCCCATGAATATCATTTGTGGTATGTGGGGAATGAACGTCAAAGTGCCCGGTCAAGATATTGATAATCTTTATTGGTTCTGGTCGAGTGAGTTTTTTCCCCGGAAACACCCAAAAATTTTCCTTTCAAGTACTAATATGATTCAGTCACTGGCGGCTTGATATTTTTCGGTCTTGCTTCATTCTTGATTGCAAAACGTGTTTATAATATTGTTTAAAGTTCGATCATTTGGGGAGCATACCTTTTGGAATCACGGTCATACGATCCGATACGTCCAACCAACAGGATTCCTTTCTCTTGATCCTGGCTTTTGTTTGCTGATCTTTGTCCGCCTCTCATCCCTTGGTTTTATTCTTGCTGAATCACATCAACGGCTTTTTGGATTATACTATATACTTGGCGACGGCGTTTGGATTGCTTTGACGATATACGGGTCTTATGTGGATTTCTTTTTGTTTATTTGGGTCCCTTGGCTTTACTGTCAGGTTGTATATATCCCATTACTGATAGATGTATAATGGTTTATTCAAGTTCTAGCTTGATCTATTGGAAACAATTTTACTAGTACTCACGACAACTAGTAGTTGTATTCGAGTTGATAATGTAATTTCGAATATTAATTTCATGGTCATACTAATGATAGAGGCTCGAACGGAATCTTAGTACTTGAAGGCTCAAATTCAATTTGTACCTTAATAGATAGATCTCTGGAGATAAAAGAGATAACAAGATCTGCCACACTGGTACGAATATTAACACGCTGAAATTGCCGAGGATGCTCATCAGGTCAGCATATTCCGCTTGTCCTCCCCAACCATCATGAATATGCTTAGTAGCAACGTTTCTGCGCGTATTAGACCTAGGGATATTCAGGTTTTATAATTGGGAATTATAGGAGAACATACGCAGCAGACACGGACATTGCCAGAGGAAGAACCGCACTGAACCATGCCCCTAAAGATATCCGGATAAGAATCTCTGAATCCAATTCCCTAACCTTGGAAGAGACTTACTTAGACGAGCAGGATGCTCCGTGAACCAGCTATACATTTCAAACATTAGCTCAACTTCAATTTGTCTTCCGCATTACCAGTGACTAAGAGTAATAGTACATACCTCACAAGCTTCACCCTGTTGTCTAGTTTCCAGGGTAGGAGAAGCGACAGCAACAGCCAAAAGGGCAGCGAAGATAGCGAAAACGCGCATATCGAAGTATATAAAGTTCGAAAATGGAGTAGTATATGTGATTAGATCAATTCAGTTGAAGATTGCGTGATGAATATGAATTTGATGAGATATTTGTCTCTCTTTTATACCCCAGTCCAACATAGAGTGCCTTCCAGAACAGGATAATCATGGCGCTGGCCAGGCGCCGGTTCGAAGGAACAAGTAGTGGATTCATGTTTGCTGCGAGTGAGATTTATTCAGCTCGAGGTTCCAAGAGTCTTGGGCTGCAGATTGTGATATCTGTTAGTCAACTTGAATTTTAGGGTAAGCGATGCAATCCAGAAGTATTCATCTTTAATAAGAGTTCTCAATGAGTAAATCTTATTTGTAACTTCTACGAGTTTGCTCAATCTCATTACTCAGGTTCTGCTTCTATAGACTAGGAATTGTATAAGGATAAATTGAGAGCTCGGGGTCTAGTATATTCATTTTGTGGCATCGCATGCCTGGGTAAGAGAGCAAAATCGGGCGTTGGGATCGACAGAAGATCTTCACCTTGTACACTAGCGTACTGCCAATGTCCCGCCTTAGCCCCTGCAGGCTGACGGTGTTGTATAGTATGCATGCACGCCAGGAATGGGGTTGCGGATCCGTTGTTACGCTACTACCTGAGTAGTACTTCGATGTGCAGTCTATGGTCCTTTGGGGGCTCATCACGTTGTGTTTGTGCCTGAATAGTGCTCGTACATTAAGGTAGTACTTTGAAATCAAGTTGTCATTCAAAGGATATGCTCGAGGCTATATCAGGCCACCCATGGTTTGTTTTGCTCTTGGCAATGTACAATCAAGTTGAAGGAATCACCTGGCAGCTTGAATAGTAATTGGGTATGTGATGGGACCATCTCTATTTCTTCCCCCGCACTGTGGTATTCAGATTTGTATCACATTTGACAGTTAGGCCTTCAACTTGCAAGTTCGACACCAGGGCTGGCCAGCTCTTTACTTTCCACTATGCTTGGAGATACCTAGTTCGTGTCTTTCAAGTGGATATCAGTCTCGCCGGGCTTTACCATACTCGAAACTTAGATTTCTAGTGACCAGATATGCCAAGGAGGATACTGATTTTCCAGGGCGCTTCTAAAATGCAATTTGCGGTACGTTTGCATGTAATCTCTACGATATAATATAACATGTTTATTTGACTCTGCAGGATGAGGACTGATGAAACAACCTTATGGTTTCCTGTTTTTAGAACACCCATGGATCGACCTTCTACGTTCGACGCACGTCAGAATTGAGTAATCCATGCTGGCCATACTATTAGAATTCTAATGGAAGATCAAAATGAACGACTGCTGTTGCAAAGATCATTTTGTTTGTGAGGATGATGTCTCTACGGCCGGTACTTCCAAGGTCAACCCCAATCTACCAATTTCGAGGAGTATCGGAATTCCTCGATCTATTTGAGCGGGAAATTAAGCGCTACCAACAACTTGAAGAGGGCAGCAATCCGTATGTAGTATTCGGACTGGGGGATTGCGGGTTCCACGACATCAAAACATCCGATGAAAGTCTTCTCATCAAATCCGTCATCGAATATGATGAATCTTCCCAAACTGCAATTTTTAAAATCGAGATCACCATGCATATCATTCTTGCTGCTTCTTTCTCCCGTATATTTGAATTGTGGACAGCTCAGTTCTCAGAATTAATCCTTTTACCCTTATCAACGAGCGCAATACATACCAGTGGGTCTTCTGGTCAGAGGTTGAGCAAAAGAGTAAACTGTTCCTGGATGCCCGCGATACTGCCATATGGCAGAGAATATACATGACCATCTATAGTTGTAGAAGCAAAATGGACTGAAGGACGCCCTATAATCGAACATGACATGCGGTTCTGGCTTGAGGGATCCGGAGGGCAGGTAAAGGTTGCCCTGACAATCTCAGCTTACCCTGACAATCTCAGCTTACCCTCACGGAAGTATCACGATCGAAAAATGGACGGGAGACCATAACAGACGTCTTGTCATACCGCAAACAATGACGAAAGTTTGCCAGCCTGCAACGAATTGTGTTCGGATTACCGGGCAATTGACAATCCCTTTCGAAGATGTATTTCTGAAGCCGAAAGAGGCCGGCCAGATGAATTTTCATTTAACACATCCTCAATTAGAGAGATTGGCAATTCAGGTTTAGACTATTCAATTCAGTGAGAATGGGAGACAGAGTTAAGCCTGTCTGCATCACTAGTACCTACTAGTGTGTAGTAGTTATAGGTAGTATACCTGTACTACACTAGTATACAGTAGTGGTATGCAATATGGGAGATCATACTTCCAAGTTAAACAGAATTATCAAATGTATTATTCAAATCAACATTCTTGCTTGCAGTATATCCAGAAATACACGAATGCAGCCAAGGAGGATCACTGTACCATTTGATGCTCTTTCTACTTCTCTTTCTGCCACTCCTTATACTCGTTTTGTTAATCCATTGAAAGAAGGATAAAAAATATAGTATTTTTATCAGTAGAAGTAAAATAATAGTACACCTGTACTACACAATGTTAATAATACCGATATTTTAGATAACATAATAATTGGGTATTGTGGTATATCCGCGGATAGTGCAGAGACCTTTTATCCAAACGATTTTATACCTAAACCTAGATAGGTTTACCACAAATCCAAACGTCAGTGCTATTATTTTACTTCTACTGATCAGAATACTATGCTTTCTTATCCTTCATTCAATAGATCGACAAACCTTTTTCATATAAATAGTGGAAGAAAAAGAGATAGAAAGTGTAGAATCCATTGTGTTTCTACGTGCTGGATATGTTCGATATCACGTGCAATCCAATGGCCGCGAACATCAACAAGATCAGATCAACAAACTCACTTTTCATATCACCTGGACAGATGATGAGTATTAGGTTGGTCTACAATCTGCAAAAATTATAACAAGGATTAGAACCTCGGCTTTCTGAATAATCCAAGTGAGAACTTGCTTTTCCCAAACAAACTAGATGATGAGGTCATTCAGCCCTGTAATATAAATACCTTGTATTAATTGTAATCTACTCTATTGTGAATTAAATACCGTAATGCGCGGTATATCTTCCCCAGGTTCTTCCAACGTCTTTTCTGCAACTTTTCCATCTCTTCCAAGTTTTACCTCTTTTCTTCCTCCCTCACTTCTCCCCCCTTCCTTTTCTCCATCTTGACTCAACTACATTTCATCCCCACCTCCTTCTGATCATTGTGGGATTCTCCTATCGAGCCCCTTCTAGACCTTCATCCGCGTGCTCCCCTGCAGCGCAAGGCCCGCCCATTCCACCCTGACGTGGGCTATCTTCATTGGTCTCTTCTGGGGCTGGTCCTGACCTCCACCTCGCTCTTTCACCCGAGGTCTTGGTCCTAGTCTAAGTCTTGGTCCTTTGGTCACCGACATCTCTCGCTCTCTGCAGTGCAATTCGGCACCTAACGGACGGACGCCACATCTCCTCATTCTATGAAAAACAAGTCAAGCCCAAACGTTGAGCCGGATCGGCGGTATCCATCTTCCACTCTTCCCCGAATTCCGCCAACCACAGTCCTTCTTTCTACGTCGACGTGGTTCTAGACGTTCTTCGTGTGCCTGTGCCCCCCCGGAAACAAAGCCATCAACCTACAGTACTAATTGAGATGTGTTGTGCTTGATCGTCCCATCGTCTTTCTTCGACCCTCCCTTTTCCGAATACCCATATTACATCCTTCTCTTCTTTCAAGCTATTCCAACATACTCCAATACCACGGCCTTCATACAGAAAACCCCTGCCTTGGCTGCAGCAATTTACCCACACCCCCGATCGTTCTTGGGGTTCATTTTGCATCAACAGCATGTGGGCTTCGGTTATTCGTTCTGTTGCATCGTCACCTGTGTAACGACCCGTTTTCTGCGCAACATACCTCACTGGACCTCTACGATTCCTTGCCAGTATTCTGTGATTCGCTGCGACAACTCATTTCTTCACCGTCGAGCCCTCCCTGTCCTGCGTCGCACCTTGCTTTTTCGATTCCCTTTTCGGGACTTCATTCCTGCCCAACTACCCGGCTTCCTCTCGGGTCTCCTGACTTGTCTGCTTCGGCTCAGTGTAATCTGACTCGATAGAGACCATGGCTGCGGAGTCTGAGAGGCCGCCTTGCCTCAACGGAGCCTCTGGGCAGTCCGGAGGGCCCAAAAATACGGAGGCGGCTTCGGAGCCTGCGCATCGGTCGGTCAGTGAGAGTGATGCGAAGGAAGCGTCGCGCCCGACCATTAAATCGCAGACCCAGGCCATGTTTCAACCTCCCAAATTATCTCCTAGTCCCTCCAACACCTCCATCTCTCCATCAGCCCCCAACTCCGCCGTTTCCTCCCGGGAATCTTCACCTGTTCGATTCTCCTCTCGGACCGCCAATTCCACCTCCACAAGCCGAATACACTCTCGATCGCGGAAAGGTAGTCAAGATAGAAGCAGCCCATCCCGATCTACAAACGGCGTTCCGTCAGCCGTACCTATACCTTCATCCACGTCTACCCAGCGCGCTCAAGCGCCCACCAACAACGCACCTTTCCTATCCCCTCCTCCCGCACCAGAACCACCGGCCAATGTTCTCAGTCCAGAAAAGTCCAATATGCCATCATGGGCGGGGAATCGTCGCACAGATCTGGAGTCCACTCCGCCGAATACCTCCCACAAGAGAGCCTCTCTGCCGACATCAGAAGACCAAGGGAAGGTGGATCGGAGCAATGCTCGCACGGTCACGAGGGGTGTGAGTGGCCAAGGTTCATCCTTGGAGACGGTCCAGGAGATGGCCAGTAATCCATCTACTCCATCGAGTGACACGGCGACTAAGCCGGCCACCCCGGACGACTCTCGGTTACACACGATCGATGAGGACCCGACACCTCGAGCCGCAAAACAAAATGCAGAAAGCGGCAGTGATAGCGGCGGCAACCGCAGCTCAGATCCCAAGGAAGAGGCTCGTCCGAATGCTGGTGCAAATCCGAAGCCCGCTGGGACGATCATGCCGAAGCGGTCTACTACTTCACTCAGCGCCGGAGCTCGCGGTAAACCGGCGGATGGATCCGTTCGTAACATGATTGTCGAGACCGAGACTGTTCCCTCGATACCACAGGTGTCTTTAGGCGTTGGAGCGGGCGAGCGAGGCAACGCCGGCCGCGCAGAACCGGGTACTCTGCGCATGAAGCCGTCAACTGAGACGATTCGACCTCGCAAAGAGAAGAAAAAGACTCGTCGGCCAAATGCTCTAACTACTGGTCCTGCTTCTAGTAAAGCTGATATCTTCGAGGCTAAGGTCGCCAGTGCAGTTGACGAAGCCGATGTATCTGATTCCGACGAGACCTTTGTTTATGAATCAAATCCGCCGGATCCTTTTCCTGCTCGACAATCCCGCTATCACTCCAGGACACCTAGCGCAACATCTATGGCAAGTCAAGTGGACCAGCTGGCTGGTCGTGCAAGGGGCATGCGAGATGGCTCTCACAGTGTGACTGGCAAACGGAGCATGAAGTTTACAAACAACCAGAACCCATTCACCCCCAGCTTAGATGGCGAGATGGCCGAGCAGGATGGCAGCAGGAACTCTTCTCGAGTTGACGGTAATGGAGCCGTCACTCCACGCCATCATAATATTGGACGTCATGGACGAAATGGTGTCTTGCCATCACTTTTTGACAACGACTCGACGTTCCAACCACCGCAATCTCAGCTTAAGTCGCCGCGACACTTTATTGGAAGTGGTTATCGTCATTCCCGAAATAACAATACTCGCTCCTCACCGAACTATAAAACTATGGGTGGTTCCAGAAAGTCCAACGAAATGTTTGACTTTGATGCCGAAGGAGCTGATGATGAGCGCACACCTCTGGTTGGTACACCTCGTGCCCCTCGAAGTCGTGGCCATGGCGGTAGCCGTAGGCCAAATAGTGCCAGTCTGCGACAGATGGAGTATATGCGCCGACAGCGTGGATGTGTTACGCGGTATGGCTCATGTGCTATGATAATATTCCTCTTGATGATCATCGCTGGCGGTGCAACGACATTTGTTCTTTCGGCAACAAAGACCTTGCAGGATGTGCGAGTCCTTGCGATTCAAAATGTGCTTGCGTCCGAGCAAGAAATCATGTTAGATCTCAACGTTCAAGCGGTGAATCCTAATATATTCCCCGTCACGATTGATGACACCGATGTCAACATCTTTGCCAGGAGCCGATATGTTGGTACGGACAAGCTTTGGCGTGATCATGGGACTGATGGCGATCTTGATCACTTCCCGCGCGTGAAAGAAAGTCAGCGTCGTTGGCAGCTGTCGCAAATGGTCCGATGCCTGGGGAATATGGACTGTGTTCGAGAAGCCCAGTCTCGTCAATCTTCTACACCTCGTATACAAGATGGCGTTGATCATGGCACAGATCCTATCACCGACCCTGAAGGAGACCAGCAGACTATGCTACTTGGCCGAGTATTCCGCTTTGATTCTCCCCTTTCCTTTGACGCTTCTCCCTGGGAAAATCTTCCTTCCACATCAAAGGGGCAGATCCGTCTTCCTCGACCTGGCAATAAGACAGAGGAAGGTGGCACAGAACGGTGGGAAAGGGTACTTCAACATCCGTTTGAACTTATTGTTCGCGGAGTTGTGAAGTACCAATTACCACTCAGTTCGAGATACTACTCTGCCCCCATAAGCTCAAGCGTGAAAGTGGTGCCCAACAAAGATGGCGATGGCAATGGTGACGATCCACCAAGCACCACACCACCGAGCAATGAGACAGCCCACGTCTCTTTCACCAAGAGAGGTCCTACATCAGTCCGTCTTTTGGACACAAATGCCCACCCTGAGCAACGATCGGGGTTTTCTAAACGACAGTTTACGTCTTGAATTCTCTTTTTCCTTGTGTTTCATTGCAATGAATATTTTAGCGATAGAATTATGTCCATTACGACAACCCTCATCTATTTCCGATATCCCCAACCTTTCCTCTCCCTTTTGACTTCTACATCTTGATATGAGATTGAAGCGAGAACCTTCCCTGGCCCCTTGTACCCATTAGTACGGCACTACCTGCTTGGCCTATTTCTTCTCTTCCCCTTGCTTTCTTCCGCTGTATACCCATTTGCGATGACTGTTTTATTGTTTCGTTACTCCACTGTCTAGATGTATTGAAACTAGCGGTGCGCAGTCGGTTCCGGGCCCCCCTTTCATTGATATTTGCTTCTTTCTCCACCTCCACTTTGTATATCAGTTTTGGGGTATGTGGAGTTATGAGGTAATTTATTTCAAGACAAACTGTCGTTTCATTCACTCTTCTAAGTCTATTTTAGATGGTTGGCTTATTTGTATTATGTTGGATCTTTATTGAGGTGGTTATTCCCGAAGGGGTAATATGATTACTTGCTCTGTACATCACAAGAGTTCAATGATTAATTCCCCTGATATCTATGGTATGATGGTAGCTCTAGCTAAATAACGGAATCAAACCTCATCCATTGAGAACTTAACAGCATTGAAGTACTATAAACTAGCTAAAAGCTCAAACAAAATCAAGAGACCTACCATAATACGAAAAACGCATGAGCACCTTACACCCTAGGGAATTTCACACTACATCGAACATCAACTTAGAGCTCAAATCCTCCAGAGCGTCAAGTTCATCCCCGAACTTCATTTATCTACCACCTCTTCCCCATCCCCCCTTCTCCTTCTTGTCTCCTGAACGACCAGATCTTCCCTGAGCACCACTAGAATCACCCCCTTTCTTTCCTCTTTCTTACCCACTGCGTCTTTTTCCTTTACGTCGTACGCCAGACTGACTTTTCACAGCTTGCTCACCATCATCTTCGACTAGATGTTCTTCCTCTGTTCGCTGGGCTTCCTGGTCACTCGTAGAACCTGGTAGACGGACAGTTATATCTAGCGAAGTTTCCATAAACTCAGCTGGATCCGTTGGCAGTTGACCTTCTTGATACTTCAGAGTACCTGGTAGACGAACGACTGGAACTGGCGGACTTTGCAAAGCCTCAGCCGGATCGGCTGGTGACTGGACATCCTGATATCCCAGAGAAGCTGGAAAGGGAATGACTGGACGTGGCGAAACTCCCATACGCTCAGCTAGCTCCGCCATTTGCCGGGCCACCTGGTCTGACGTGAGTCCTGATTGATGAGCTTCTGGAACTTGCGGTTCTGTCTCAGACGTTGATTCTGACGTTGGTCCGAATACAATCCCAGATGGATAGTGTATAATACCAGGTTCAACATGGTAGTAACTTGAAGATTGACCAGAAATATCAAATGACGGGTAAGGTCTATGATGCGGTGCTATCCATTCCTCCTCCTGTTCCTCAGACCTGGGTGGTGCTAGACTGATATTCACCTTTTTCATAATTGTTTCTTGTATAGGCACTGGTTCCGGAGACGGAGTTCGTGGTCTCTTGATCTTTTCTGATTCCTTTGGATCTTCATTTGCTCTCTTGAGACGTGGTTGTTTCTCAGCGGGTCTTCGGTTATCGGCGTGTTTGATCTGCTCGTCTGTTAAATTGAAGTTTTTCGGATCCCAGTTGAAATGTCTGATGAGGCTCATGCAATGTCCGCAGAGAGTTCTTTTGGCTTGATTAACCCATTCTTGTCTCCAGTGTTTAGTCATTGAGCGTATTCTGCCGTCTATAGACAAGCCAAAAACAATTTCTGTATTAGGATCATATTCCCTAAGATTCTTTTTGTTAGTGGCGGTATCGTCAGATAATGGGTTGCTTGATAGTAGCAAAACTCCAATGCTAGAAGACTGAAAAGAATTCACCTGATGATATGCATGAATGGGTATGTTTCAGCACATTGCCCGTAAGTAGTTGCACGTTCGGGATCTTTCCCCGGTAGGATGGACTGGATTGTCATTCCAAGTTCTGACATAACAGTAGAATCCATGACGCCGTATCGACTTCTCTTTATCTGGTCTAGCCACTTTCCCACCCCCTGTATACCACGTTCTGGGATCCGATGCACTGCGTTGGAACCCAAGAAAAACCGCACGGGTTTATTCTCTTTGACTGTCCACACGCAACAATTTATATTTGGCGTGATCTTCCGCTCACCTCCACACACCTCAAGTAGCCAAGCACAATACATTACTGTTAATGGCGTGAAGAAATTCGACCTTGTTGCGTCTGCTGGAGGTGGACTGATGACGCTCAGGAAAAGTGCAAGATAATCTGCAGCATGAAAGTAGTCTAAACCCCGATATTCTTTCTTTACAAAATCCATTTTCATTAATGTATCTCTGTTTGGATCTTGTCCCTTCTTTGTCTGAGAGCGTTCCCAGTGATCGGCGATTCTGCGTGCAAACATGGATGCTGGCTGTAAGGTTGGGTCTTTGTACATTGGTCCATCGACACTGTGTAGGGAGATAGTTGTTAGAAGATAGTTCTGGAGCTTGGATGGGGATTGGAAGTTAGGATATCATACATTAGATTGAATATTTCATCTCTAATCATTGCCATCTCCCCCTTCTGTGAGACGGTTGCCCCGTATTGCTGTGGATTGTCAACGACATCGTTGAGAAATTGTTTGATCTAGAATAGGGTGATATCAGTGCGTTTGAACATGTATGGGAAACGGAAATCATTTGTTTAATTCTGGCACCTTACCCGGTTAAGTTTCCATCCTGTCGCGTTCCATGTATCAAGTTGCCCGTTATATGCTTTCGGGAAATTCCTTGGCTCCATTTTATTGTTGATGGTCTCTGCGTTTGAAAGGGGCCAGATACTAGTGAATTCAATCTATTTCCCGCTACATGTAGTGAATCTCAATCAATGGCCAAACAAGTGGAACTTTATAGATTTTTCGACCAAAGGGTCATCAAAGACGATATGACAACCCAATGGGACTCTTTCAAGTCAAAGAGTCAGCCCTGGAGTACAATGAAATTACACACTAGTTCAAGTTGGCTGGATTTAACTCCAACTAAATGAAAGAGCCCTGCTTGCAGGGTGGCCCGATTATTTGATTTCATATATCTTGATATCATTCCATGGCCCGTTTCTTTTATCACAGACGTCTTCCGGAAGCTTTGATGAAGGAAACGCCTAATATTCTTTGTTTCGGTACACCAGCTTCCCACACTACAGAGCTAGAGCCTTACTCAGATTACATTTGATTAATATATTTACTTACTTAGCGGTTATGCTCAAAATATTAATAGTTCATTGCCATTGACTATTAGGGCACAAACGGTCGTTGGTCATGATTTTGGCCTGATCTGAATCCAGGCATCAAGATACTATATTAGGCTTAGCCGCCAAACAGTGGTTCGCTCTTCTTCATTTACTGTCTACTTTCAACTTCAACTTCTCATCCATCTCCTCGATGACATGCCCACTCATCTACTAGCAGGGACTTAATCTGTACTTCATCAGGCTTAATGCCGTCTTCTGTCAGAAGCGTTCTCACCGTCGTCTCCCCTACAATATAACTTACCGGGTTCATCATGAACAACATTGATATCTTCAAGAAGTTCCAGGTATCTCGTTGACGTTTGTCAAGCACGAGAAAAATACGCGAATACTATATTTACTCAAAAGCTTCCTGCAATCTTACCCGATTCATGCACATGAAAGGCAACGGCGTTCTATTGCTGGGGATGTATCTTCCTGAACGGTAGTCTCGTGTCGTATCGCAATGGCATGGACTGCCAAATGACTGAGAACTGCCCGGAGAGCCGAATTCAATATTCTACTCCTACAGTTTTGGATTCTATCATTATTATCGCCATGAAGTTCCTCTTTCTCGAAGTCCGGCCCTGCCCTGGGTGGCCGAGCCATTCGCTCGATCCAAGAGACGATCCAAATATACTGCAGACCTGCGTGAAATATAGCAGACGATTTCGCAACAGGCGCAATGCAATGGCTTGTACCTCAGTCGATCTTCTTAGGCGTCTGCACGAGTCACCGAATTAGCAGTCAATCTCGGTATGAGCAACGAGACCTCGGCGATAATGATTAATTCTCAACAACCTTGGCCTGTCTGAGCCCTGAAAGTCTATTGTCGATCCCTACTTCGGCCATTGAGCCAGCTTCCCTAAACATGGGCAATCTATATCCGTGTTAGCCTTTCACTGACAAAAAAGCTGTGTTCTGGCGTCGCATCTTCCGAAGCGAATGTTCCTCAGATGTCGATCACAGCAGTGGTGCTCTCCTAGTCAACAAATAACTCGCCCAAACTTCGACTATTGATACAATTATTCCTTGCCCCTCGGACCATCTCTATTGTCTAATCATTGACCTCCGATCCTACCCCTCGTCGGCCAAAAGAGCATCATCTACCGAAGGGAATAAAAATATCTCCATGACATAACAAGAGGGCATGCACATTATATAAACGGCATCTATCGAGGGAAAGCAAATGGTGTTCAAACCTGACAGAGAAGGCTACGTCAGAAACAGCCGCCAAGCGAAGGTCCAGCACCGCTGAACTGGTCCCACGCTCTACCGACAGGTCCATGTTATGGCAATTGCTATATGGTCAGAGATTCCAACCGCAATCACCAAAGACTATACCGACGGACTTACCATTTAAGTGAAAGACGAAGATCGACGATCTTACTACCCATCTGACTCATGGAATTTCCTATAACCTAGCAGGTTTCGTTATAGCTTGCATTGAAGACGACCGATATATATACAACCATGAGAATGCTCAGATTGCTATTCTGGTGCGTCCTACACTGCTTGACGATTGTCGCAGTGGGAGGCAGGGAGTAATACCAGAGGAAATGGGAGATCAAGAACTTTTTTAGACTGACCAATGCTCAATTCAGTCACAGGGCTTCATGCTACGAAAGTTTTGATTGCCCGGAATACAATCAGAATGTGTATGCCTCCTACAAAAATATGGAGGCCCACATGAAATCCCATCAGGTTTTCGTCCTCATGGTGGAGAGTCATTCCGACACCATGGAAAAGGAGACATAGCGAATCGCACGCGTCGCTATAAATACGTCAAGTGCCTTTATTGCGAAGACGGTCTTGTGTGGTCTGGCTGTTACTCCCGAACGAAAATGATGGAGCATGTCAAATCCTGTGAGGACCCTGGGATATCCTTTTATCTGGACCACAACAATCATCATTATTCATTTGGAACGCTTTCTTTTCAATTTGTGGACAGAGATCAGTTAAGGCGATTGCCAAAGCATACTATTTGACATATGCGGTCGTTATATATAGGACGCTTCAGTAGTTTAAACTCGAAAGCCTTCGAGATGCTACGACTGTTTGGTAACTGGGTGACGACACAACTCTCGTGAAAGACGTCTTTGAGTTCCTGTCGCTGAATGGACACAACCTTGCAGAACAATCACAGGGGGCAGAATGTGGCTCTTCGATACACCCGGAATCAACCACCGGCGCAATTTTATCTTCAGATTTAATTCTCCTATGTTATCTGCCGGGTGAACGCGTTCGAGAAAAAGGTCCGCTACTCTGGTTTCCGTTACAATTTATCGTGACCATTTCTTATGAGCAAGGGCACGACCTCGTGGGAAAGAACCACGATGCACTGGTTGACGTCTAGCAAAACGGCCTTCGCTGGAAGGCCAGGTGTCGAAGAGCCGTTGCGTATCCGTCTTCCAGATATGACTCCGCTAGTGGCCAATTATTTCCAACGGGTCACGAAGCGGAATATCACATTCCTAAAAAAAAAAGAAACATCTTGAGTGAAAAGTATCCAGTGGCTCCGCTATTATCTTATTCATCATTGTTTAAGGCCCAAGAGGATTGCAAGGTTGATGATAGAGATCATCTAGCTGGAGTCATTCATACCTATGGATGGGCCAACAAATGGTTTCTCTAGCCCGTCTGGATATGACTGGCTCGCGCGTTAGGGGCGGCTCTTTCTGTCTTTCGACAATCAATCGCGCTCACTAGTGGCGGTTGCGTTCGAAGGAGTAAGTTAGATTGCTTTATGCGGATACAAGTTATATGCTAATGATATACAGTTCGGACAAACCTCTCGATTCGGTGCCATTGCCTATAACCACACAATTCCAAGCTCTGGCAGCTGCTGCCAGAGATGCAGGCGGGGCTGTCATGGTCACAGATAACGCAGATGTCGCCGCGGATGGTGGCAATGAAGGCTGACAGGATGCAGATTAAGATGGAGATGGAGATGGCAATAAAAATGGGAAGTAGTGTGTGCCGAGTCTTGGGTGATTGCAGTTTGTTTATCCAAACAAACCCAGATCAATCAATATCTGTTGACTCCAGCAGATTGCCAGTTTAAATTGATATTTTTAATGCATTTACGGTGACCGTCTGTTGATCATACGCCAACTTGAACTACCGATACTTTGCCACAATACTACTAAGATGCCATGAATGGCAAACCTCATGCTATTCTTAACCTTTGTAACATCATGATACATGCAACTACATAATAGCTTTAAATTGACCCAAGTAGGGTGTGCATGTTAAAGTAATCCATGGATGGATCCTTTCCATATGCTCAATGGGTTCTGTTTATGTTTATCGAGTGAATCCATAAATACGAGACCAAACTCCGAAAAGTGTTTCTGGTCATCGTCTTTATGGAGGGAAGATGTTCGCGAATTCATTGACATAGCTGTCTTTGTTCACCTTGATGGGAGACTGGGCTGCCGTAATAGGTCATATTCACTGTCTTGTACAAGTACAAAGGATAGTAGCTGTATCCTCGATATACCATTGTTTGGTTGACAGGTGTCAGGGGTTCTCGAATTGTGGATACCAACAACAACCTCGGACGGGAAAAGCTGCGTGGCAAGCAAATCCCAAAAATCCAAAAGATCCCAAAGAAGAGAAGTTCAGTGCGAAACGAACCGTTAGTGGCCATTGTTTATTGGCTTGAGTCTTGTAAGTGGAGTTTAGTGAGAACTTTATCCAGCGAGATCCATACCGGTGCATACAACTAGCCCGTGCGTGCATGGGGACCCATCACCACGACGGCAGAAAAAAAAAAGAGCTGAAGCAATGAAGGAATTGCTCATTCGCTTGGAAGATCTCTCCTGATAGCTAACGGAAAGGATCCAAGTATCCAATTGGATGAGGTGACTAGCGTACTATCTTCATGCTTAGCCTGTCCTTGTGACTTGCGGCTGGGACAACAGTCTTTTCCAAATCCCTTCGGACAAAACTTTTGGAACTTTCATAGCTTTCCAAAAAATGGCTGAGAAGGAACAGACAGGCTTTACAGCTACTGATGCTGAGCGAGTATGTGACTCTGATTCGGCAGAAGAGTTTGAAGTCTTTAAGAAGACTCAGGATGGCGTCGACTTCCGCGATGTCGGCTGGTTCAAAGCCTGCATTCTGTTCGTGAAAGTCCTTTTCGCAACAGGAGTGCTATCCTTACCAGCAGCGCTTCTCTCTCTGGGTGCTGTCGGTGGTGCAATTAGTATTGTCGCCTGGGGCGTCTTCAATACGTATGCATTTGTGATTATGGGAAACTTCCGTCTGCGTCGTCCTCATTGCCATTCTGTTGCGGACATGGCAGAGGTCGTTGGCGGTGTCATTGGTAAAGAGGTAACTGGTCTTTTATTCATCATTGGTTACGTTCTCGTTACAGGGAGTGGAATTGTCGGAGTTTCCACAGCCCTGAATGCTCTATCGCACCACGGAGCCTGCACTGTTTGGTGGTCATTCCTTGCGATGGCAGTGACAATTGCAATGGCATCGATTCGCAAGCTCACTCATATTGGCTGGCTCACCTATGCAGGCTTCATTTCCATTTATGCTGCTGTGCTAATTGTCGTCATTGGTGTGACTACTCGCGATCGACCAGCAGCCGCTCCCCAGGAGGGACCTTACGAGCTTGGTTATCTGAATGTCAACAATCCGGGTTTCGCTGCTGGCATGGTCGCCTCCAGTACGATTTTCGTTTCATCGGCTGGCACGAGTGCCTTTCTTCCCGTTATCGCCGAAATGCGCAACCCGAAGGATTATAAAAAGGCATTGTACCCGTGCATGGTTTTGGTGACAGCGTCATACCTTGCTTTCAGCTTGGTGGTTTACCGTTGGTGTGGACAATGGGTGGCTAGCCCATCATTGGGGGTACGTTATCTCTATAGCTCTCCAACAAGGTACAAGCTAATCAAGATTTTTATATAGAGCGCCGGTCAAACCATCAAGATGGTGTCTTACGGTGTCGCGCTGCTGGGACTGATTGTGACCTCCGTGATTTATCTGCATGTAAGAGATTCATGAATATGAAAATCTCCAAAGTCCGAGTCAAACCATTAACTTGTCCATCTACTATTTAGGTCGGAGCGAAATATCTCTTCGTGAGAATTTTGGGTAAAACTCGTCACTTACAGTCGAACACGATCACTCATTGGGCCACTTGGTTCGCCTGCACAATCATTCTCGGCGCCATTGCTTTCGTCTTTGCAGAGGCAATTCCAATCTTCAACTATCTCATTGCTCTGGTTGGTTCTGTGTGCTTTGCTCCACTCGCCATTTCTCTGCCTGGGTTACTTTGGCTTCACGATCACGGCCACTACCTCAAGGGCTCTATTCTACAAAAGATCAAGTTTATGCTCCATATTGGAATGGTGCTTCTCGGTATTTTCTTCCTTGTCGGGGCCACATACGGGGTTGTTATCCAAATCAAAGCGGCCTATGCCGATGGTACTATTGGTATGTGGGAATAACCGAGAAAGTGTTTGTACAATCTACTAATTTTGGTTTAGGCGGAACATTCTCTTGTGCCGATAACTCGAACTCTTCTTGAACAGGTAGCACGACTGGTGGATATTGGATATTGTTGGGATATATGAGATGAGCCCGGATCTCACGATTAAACTGAAGAAGCGAATGAAGAATAACTAATGGTAATTGGAGACGACGCAAATGTTAGAGCTATGTTGAATGTATTTAAGTAGTCATTAATATCATGAAGCCATATTGATAAATCCTTCCTTGCCAAAAAAAAGCAATCAACATTCTAATGTTTTCCTCTCGGACTACGCCGTACACCATCGAGCAGGCCCGCATCGTCCTCTTATTGTGGAGACTTGATAGATTGACAATCCCGCCATGCTCCACAACGGAAAGTGAGAACCTCCGTGGGTTTCAGAAAGATTTTAGCTCTAATATTCGAGAATTGGAATTGCTGTTTCCCGAAGACTATGTTATCTACTAGACTGGATATACGTCCTCAGATCTGCTTACTGGGGGTTAGTGAAGATCACAGGTCCATGTTTCGCCAATTGCATAGACTTTTCATGGGCACTCGATATGCACTTCAGAATTCCTTGCCCCATAAAAAATAATGTTGATTCGCTCTATGGGGCGCGAGCTTAGCGAGATCGTTCGTTGAACTTAGATCAGCCCTGGCGTCTCGCTCTGGCTAAAAATGATCTGGCTGTGTGTGAATTGGACATCATCCACGTGGACCGATGGTTGCAGCTGTGGTGGATCTCAGCTTGAAGTTTTCCACTGGGTAGAGGTGTCCATCTTCGCTTCGCGCCGAACCTTGAAATAATTTACCAGTAATACTGTAGCAACTTGAGAGAAACAGAGGTAAGAGAAGGTTTCTTTCCAGTTACTACAAAGCTGTAATATTAATTTGAAACTACACTTCTTTCTGCTCTTCTTTCTACCACCTCAAAGCTTTTGAGATGATAATATAAGCATTCAGCAGGTCGTCCCATTTGTATGTTACACCACTGTACTTGTATGGTATCACTCAAAACAGATAGAAGCTTTAAGATTCATATTCTACTGACATGACAACCATGATACCCAATATTAAACAGCTTATTCAAAACGATCAAGAGCAGTAACAAGAGCCTTCGCCCCCAAAGACAAAAGATTATTATGACTGAACCTTTTCCGATGCTTATTCCTGTAAGCATCAACCCGCGCTTTCGTTACCTCCCATCTAAGTGACGACGCCTCTTTATCTCTCTTAAGAGCCTCGTAAACCATCTCCAGAATCTCCATTGCATCGACCGTTTCAGGGTGTCTGTCTCCCAGGGAGTCTCTCTTTGCTTCAAATACAGCTTGTGCAAGGGGTTCAGCTTCTTGGAATCGGTCTAGACGGCCGTATATGATGGTGAGATTATACATAGAACCAATAGTGTAGAGGTGTCTTTCTCCCAACGTCTTTTGATAAGTTTCAACAGCTTTGATACCATATGGAAGGGCTTCCTCTTGTCGGTCCATGTTGGAGTATATAGCTCCGAGTTTCACAACATTGAAAAGAGTGCGTTGATGGTCTTCACCGAGTGTTTTCTCAAATGATTTCAACAATTGTAACTCCTTTTCCTTAGCTTCTTTCCATTTGCCTTGCTCAATGAAAGCGGCTGATATCGCGCCTTTTGCTCCTAGTGTGTTTGGGTGGTCTTTGGGAAATCTCTTTTTTGTGGTTTCGAGTACTCTTCTGAGAGGTAGGCGAGTCCTTTTCAGAACTTTGATCGGTCTTTAATATTCTGCGATTTCGTATAAGATGAGCCAAGGTCTGCTTTCGCTGCAAGGGTATTAGGATCCTTTTCTCCTAACGAAGCTCTCCTGACTTTGAGAATTTGTTCCCACAAATTTTCAGCGTCCCGAAATCGACTTTCGGAGTAGTAAATCTCAGCAAGTTCTTGTTTCGCTTGTAATGTGACGTGGTGGTCAGATTCAAGAACTTTTTCACAGGTCTTGAGTAATCCCGAAAGTGTTTCCTCGGCATCCTTAAGTCGACCTTCTAGTGAGTAGCCTGTCGCTTGAAAGATAGCACTGGAAAGTGTATTTGGATACTCAGGGCTCAGAAGTTTCTCAAGCTCATTCTTTGCCTTGGTTATAAGTTCTTGGGAATCTTGGGCATTCCTGCTTGTCTGTGCGTATTTTGCCCCTCGGTATAACAAGAAAGCCCAATGCCTGAGCGATTCTTCGGACTTCGGGCGTTGAGATAGCGTTCTTTGAACGTGTGGATACAGTGAACGACATTTCTCCCAGTTACTGAAAGGATCACCTTTGGGAAATACGTGAAGAAGATTTCGAATGAAATGAGATCTCCATAGTTCTTCGTCTTCACAACCATTTACCCAATTTTGAACGGCTGTTTGCACCAAGCCATGCATTAGAAAGAGATTCGTATCCTAGTTGACTGAAATGAATGAGTACTCGCGGAGGATCTGAACGTCGTCTTCGAAGTCAAGACCGTGATCTGACTCGCTGGAACCTTCATCATCACTTTCATCAGCGGAGCCTCAGAGAAGAATTTCCGGTATGCCTTCAGTGTCAAAGAAACTCATCAAAGCGAGAGGATCTGCAGCCGACTTTCTTATCTCTCGAATATGATCAAATGACATCTGCCATGTTAATAGCATAGAGCTCTTTGCCTCCCAATCTCGCTGAAGATTTCCGGCTTCATGTTCTAGCAATCGAACACGTTTCTTATAACTCTTTTGAAACTGCTCCAGATGTTGAGCCACTGTGAACCGCGGCACGCGCTTGTTGATATATGCAGCGGCTTGGACGATTGCAAGGGGGATACTTGCAAGAGCCCTCACGAGTCCAATGATGTCCTGCTCCTCAAAGTCCTGCTCTACCCCGAGTTTCCTCGTCAACAGAGCCACTGAATGAGATTCGTCCGGGTCCACAGTGATGATATTCCGTGCAGTCACATATCTCTCCGCAACATGATGACTTCTTGTCGTAAAGATAATCGAGCCATGCGAGCACCGAGGCAGGAATGTAGAAAGAGGCACACCAGCAGATGAAACTCGAAGAAGGAAATTATCATTATCAAGACTATCCACGATGAGAACCCAGTTCCCATGCTTAGGATCCTGAAGGCAATCATGAACGAGTTTGAAAATATTTGCATTGCGATCTATGCGTGCGGGAATCTTCAGTTTATCTGCAAGCACGCGATATTCCAACTCAAATCTAGTTGAATTACTAGCATGGATCCAGAAGACCCATGTATCCGGTGACTTTTCGCGTGTCTGGTAAGCGTGTTCAATAGCGATCTGTGATTTCCTTCGCATACATAGATTGAGTATCGGTATTCCTGAGAATCTAGACAAAGAATCGTTATCATCAAGGGACGTTTTCTTATCCAATACCACCGGGGTCTACAAACGCAAGCCTTGCTGCAGACACGGAGGAAATATCGGCTACCTGTTGGCATATTGAATCCCAGCGAAGGAAATCGGGATCTCGGTCAAATGGAAGCGTAGATACCAGACTTTGAGCCTCATTCGGATCATCTATCAGGATCCAAAAGAGAATTAGATCTCATATGCTAGAGCTAGTATATGATAAATCTGGCTCACCCGGCGGCAAATGAAACTGCGCTTTAATACTTCCATAGTTATGTCCAACCTGCAGTCCGTAGTTGGCCCCTAAGATGGAGACAGTCGAAGCCCCAGCCATAGGAGATCCTACCCTGGAAGTTCCAACATGAGAACCACAAGGATATCATCAGATTCCAGGGCTGATAGAAGTTTGAGAATGGGAATTTGGGGCGATTTCGCGCTGAGGATCGTCTGCAATCTGAACCCGCAGTGATATAAAATAGGGCAAAACCCTGGTCTTCAATGTCATGACTTGATTAAATCAAGAAGTATAGATTTATAGCAAGCTGAGAAACATGATGTGCTAGATTGAATATGAAACCTTTGTAATTGGAATTAAATTGGAATTTAATTACAATTAAAAAAGGTTAGCATAACAGAAATACGGCTCGTATTTCTTCGGGGGGCAAGATGGGAGCGTTTGTATTTAACAATCAGACTCCAAAAGCCTCGATGTGAATCTGAGCAGTACTAGCATTTTGCTGTCTTGAAGCTTGTAAAGCTCAATATAGTTTGCCTCAGTGGTAAAAGAGGAAGAGAATCTACAATGACCACGGCTATACAAAGAAAGATATTTAACTATCAAGAAGGAAATACAGTCATAAATCATCATCATATCGCAAAGGCATAAGTCATCAAGTAGAAATCATCAAAGTCCAGAACAAAAACAAAACATCAATACACGGGCATAAGAAGGTACAGTGGTGCATCATAAAAGGAAGAATATGAAAGCGAAACACGGCGTATAAACCCAACCAAATCCAATCTCGTGATCAATTATAAGTCGTCATCAGATATACGTTCCCGTCCAGAAAGAGATAGACTAGAAAAGAACCTTCGAAACTTTGTTCAGAAAATCTTCAAGCTTTTCAGCCGGGTCATCCTTCTTTTGCTTAAGGAGTCGACCTTTGGAGTCGAAGCGATCCGGAAGGTCAATTGTCGAGTCCGACTCATCAGGAGAAGATTTGTTATGAGAGCTGGTGCGGGAATGAGATGATTTTCGATGCGAGTATGGGTCATTATGTTGAGAATTACGGGAATGGGAATCATTGTTGATAGTAGAATCGCTATCATCCGACTCGTAACCCTTCAGATCAAAGGCGACAGACTTGGACGAGGCGTTGCCGAGGGGCATAGGTGCAGACCGTTCTAAACCTGTTCAAATTGTTAACAATATCGAAGAGGGAGATTGAGCGGGTTGTGTTAGATTGAACACACCATCGTGCGCATTACGGGGGGCTGAGTTAGAACTCACATTCTCGTCTGCTCGTCGCGGCCGGGGCGCGTATGTCTCCGGTCCTGGTCCTGGTGCTGCAGCTCCATACGCGTATGGCTGAGGGGGAGGGGCAGCACCTGGGGGCGGCGGATAGTCCGCTGGGTTATACGGTTGGGGTGTCGCATTCAGATTGGTAGTTGAGCCCGGAGGTGGGGGAAAGTAGTTGCCCTGAGGGTAGTAGTTGTCTACCGGTGGTTGATGGTGCGCCGGGGAGGGTGGATAAGGCTCCGGGTCGTAGGCCTCCTCATATGGATCATGGTGGGCGTCATCATCGTAGCCTAGTAGTCATTAGTAACGGGATAATAGAATTTGCAATATCAGTGATGGACTCACGGGTTCTGCTGCGGCTACGACTCCGGCTCCGGCTGCGACTTCTGCCATCTTTGTCCTTCTTGCGATGTTGGTTGAACCTGTGTGCAGCGTATCCGAGACCGGTTGCGCCTAGAGCCGCAGAGGCAATCTCGCGCGAGCGACTGCGGTGCTTCTTGTCCTTGCGGTGACGACGGTCGTCCCGGTCTGAGCCTGATGATGGACTATACCGTCCTGCACCACGGCTGCGACTACGACTGTGGCGGCGAGCACCATATGCATCGGCGCCATCTGAGTAGTAGGCTCCCCCAGGGCTAGCGGGTTGGCCATAGTAGTGCTCTGCGGGAATACTACCGGAGACCGGATTGCTTCCGTACTCAATCAAGCCTGCAGAATCACGCGAAGGGTCCGGATACATCTCAGAGCCATGACGACTGCGAGACCTAGAACGAGATCGGCGTCGCTCACGGCTGACGCGATCTTTTCCGTCTTTTCCGTCTTTTCCATCTTTTTCAGCTTTCTTCTTTTCGTAAAAGCCAGCTGCAGCTGCAGTGCCTGCACCGGCAGCTAGGATAGGAAGGGCTTTTCTTAAGCGGCTATGGGAGCGCTCGCCTTTGCGCGAACGAGATTTGCTGCGGTGATGCTCGACTAGACCAGCAACTGCAGCGCCAGCAAGACCAGCACCAGCCATATGCTGGCGACGCTTGGATTCGCTACGGGCATCATCGCCACCTTTCTCGGAACGAACCGAGCTGAGGGCGCGGCCACGAGAGCGGGAACGCGTGCGTGAGCGGCTCTTGCGATCGCCACCCTCCTTGCTGGCTTGGTTATTTCTCAAGGCAGCGACACCAGCCGCGACGGCGGCAGCGCCCAGACCAAGCTCCATCAGCGTTTTTGCTCGGGAGCGAGAGTGGGAACGGCTGCGGCTACGGCCATGACGACCACGACTGCTATGAAAGCTGTGATGGCTATGGTGACGAGAGCGATCATCGTCAAATGAGCTAGATCGATGGCGGCTGCGACTCTTGCTTCGGTAGTAGTCACGGACATGGCCTGCGGCATTGACAGCAACGGCACCGAGAGCACCGGCACCAGCGGTCTTTGCGGCATGGCTCAAACCATGACTTACTTCTTCACCATCACGCTTCCGACGGCTACGAAGAAACTCGGCACCGGCAGCACCTACCAGGGCACCCTCTGCCAAATGGCGCTTGTGGTGGTGACCATGTTCATCTTCATAGCGGGTCTCCTTGCGGACGTAGACCATGCTGTCATCGCTGCTGTAGTCACGATCACGATCACTGTGACGGCGGCTTGCTTGAGATATGGAGTCACCAGGACTTAGCTCTCTGCGAGGTCGATCGTCGTAGTCGCGAACACGTCTACGATGGTGATAATAGTAAGGGTCGTCCTCGGCGTCCGAGCGGCGGACCACATCATACTCGGATTCTCGGGGACTAGCGTAGGCATTGCGAGCTGATTGAACGATTATTGAGTGTTCGTGTTTGATTGTGGGAGCCGGGACCTGGCCCGACACACGAAGTAGGTCCGCGTGGCGATGGGTAAAGGGTGGTGCTGGGTACTCACGCTCATAGTAATCTCTCTCGCTGTACTCGTACCGACGAGCGGGGGGATCATACTCGACATCTCGTTCGTAACGCCGAATGGATAATGGATCATCCACATCGGTCTTTCGTCGAATTACGAGCTCTCGCTCGCCGTAAGGGTCGTCTCGACTCATAGAGAACTCTCGACGATCGTCTCGGTCTTCTGAAGGAATGACGTAACGTTTTATGGTAACAGGCCGGTCATCATAGCCTCCGTCTCTGTAGTACGACATGGTACTCGGGGGTGGGCGGAAGATATATGAGAAGAGGGCGAGCCAGAGAAGATGGAGGAGGGGGAGATAAGAAATGAAGGAAGAAAAAAAGGATGAGGGTGGAGGAGGGGCTGCAGATGTCAGAGGGGCACGGGGGTACTGTAAGATGCACCCTGCACAGAATGGGGGGGCGCAGGGAAGTGGGGTTTTGCAAGAGGCTGTGATCGACTAGTGTCTGAGGCGGGAATCCAGGCAGGATCCGATTGGGGGCTTCCAGAAGGTGATGGAAGAAACAAGGTGGAATAGATTGACACGGCTAACGATTTAGTATTCGTCAAGTCGTAGGGCAGAGGGGGCGGTTTGAGGCTGATGCCCGAAGCCTGCTGTATGAGGCTCTCTGTCTCTGACCCGAGGCGCTCTGATCCGCAGGCCTAAAAAATCGACTGGAGAGGGGAGTGGAGACGAGCAGTGATAGATGAGCCGATGGATGATGAAGATGAGTGATAGATAATGAATGAGCAGTGATGGATGATGGATGAGGATGATGATGGATGAGGAGGAGGAGGGAAGTGTAAGAAGTGAAGTCGAAGTTGAAAGTGAAAGAACCAAAAGAAATTCCCACGTGAGGCTCAACAAGGTCGCGCCTTCCCTTTCTTTTTTACTTCTTTTTGTCTTCGCCTCCGCGCCTTCCCTTTTTAATTTTTTCTAGGTTGACCGACTTGCCGCCCGCCGAGAAACTTCACTTTTGCACTTCGCGGCAACGTTTTGCCGGGGTGCTTCGTGGCGAACTATCGGTGTATTGTGGCTCAGATCTGGGGGATCGTCTGGTTTGAACTTGATCTTCGTGTTTACTGTAACGATGCTCGTGTTTATGTACATCTAATACAATATAGAATTTACTCCGTACTGTTTGGTTCGTACCCGTTCGCGCCCATGGATGCCTTGGCTTGTTCTTTGGTTACGGTGGATCCTGATATTGGGATACATCTCATCCAGTTGAACCAAACTGGGCGCCAATTTGCATGAGAACAAGGCGCGGACTGCAAAGGACTGCGCCTCTCTCTCTCCCTCCACTAACCTGGGCATCGAGTCTCGGGGTTGAAACGCTATGCCCCTCCGAATCCTACCCCTCGGGCATAGTCACACAACGGTCCGGGATATTTGCCGCTCTGCAACCGCTTCGGCCGGTTGTAAATCGGGTCAAGCAGTCCTCTTCCCGGTCCACTGATCTCATCGCCTTGTGTGCTGTTGCTTGTGCAACTAACCCGATGAGCAATAGTGTGTCACTCGTCGTATGCAATGACGTCAGGCGGGGTACTCTGGAAGGCATTCAGTACGGAGGATACAAAAATTACGTACAATACACCAACAACGATAATGGCATCACAACAGCATGAATGATGGTGGTAAGAGGCTGGTTTTCATTAAGAATACTCTCAGGCGATAGGATACGCTTTCTTCAACATGACACTCCATATGATATCAAGCAGTTCAGACTACCCAGACATCACCATGGAGAAATATACAACATCGGTACCTCAGAATGATTGACGCCCAATACGTAAGTATACGCTAGTGTCAACACTGGAATAGCCTGGGAAAACTGCACACAAGGAGATCATATCCACTCCCTGTTCCCAGCCCTACGCATCAAAATGGACCTTGAGGTAGCTCAACTTGCACAGTCGCTCTGTCTGGCTCATGTGGTGGGTACTTGTTGCACCTGAGATATGTACATACCATACACAGCCAGGTGCTGACCTTTTTGGATCACCCTGGCCCTTGCTGACGTCAATCCTGAACAAATAATCATTGAGGCACTATACACTATTTCTATCTGATACGAAATCTTTAATATCGGGAGCTACTTGCCCATCTATCCCGTGTGAGCGAGGTCCAGATTCAACCGGGGTTGGTATCAGGTATGAAACGCCCTAAACGGGATGTACAGAGCAGCCCGTGATTCCTCCGTCCCACTTTAGGCTCCTTCATAATCATACACCTTGAGGGGTACTTCACTAATACTGTTGGTATACATTTATGCATCCTTAACACAGTATGCTGACGGTTTCACCATTATCAATCCCATCGTACTGTCCTACTCCATCATGTTGAATATCAATAACAGAAAGGATTACTCTGATGTCGTAGTACTTATTGAAAACTTCTGTGAAGACAATAAAGATTATATACTACATCGAGATTGAAAGAATGATTTGCCATGTTGGAGTACAAATAACTAAACGAATATAACAAGGGAATTTGATATTGCTGCAATCTCCAAAGGTCTTAGCAAAAGTAAACTAAAGCAAGACCGAAATCCAACTCAAAATGACCTAAAGCTAATGCTGACGCTTGGATGAGAACAATCAACAAGATTATAGCAACAAAGCGAGGTGGCAGAATATACAAGATCTGAACCAGTAGAGAAAATCTCAATAACACGGACATTGCGCAAGGGTCTTGACGTTAGATTCATCGGCATTCATGATTTGGGGGTCAATGGGCTGAACAATTTGAGTAGTCAACACTCGTGCCTTTTGTACAACCAGTACTGGTGAATCATCCCCTGGAACTTTCAATAGGGCAGGGGAAACGGTCGATTGGACACTCATACCAAAAGCAAATTGGCCTGTAAAACTGATCATTGTCGATTCGTCGAGATCTTCACCCCGTGCGAAAAATATGAAACGATATCGTTCATTTTGACCTTCTAGTTTAGCCTTGAATTCAACGAACTTCGAAATCAATGAACGTAGCTGTTTTTGTCGTTTATGCTCGTTTGTCGTGGAATTGTGGCCCAGTTCGTGCTCAATGGACATGGCTAGCTCTTCGATATCATGTTTTAACGGATATTCATAGAATGAAAAAGCAGCCTTGCTTAATGCGGGCATCCAATGCTGCGCAATGTGTGGTGGACCTGTTTATTAACAGTTGTTAACTTCGAGGAGAGAATGGTTTCTAGTAGGTTCAACAGAAGGCATACTAGCAGACTTTTTGAACTTCGTCGCTCAGCTGTAAAAGCTCTATACGACCAAGATCATAGGCCGCTTCACTACTCAATGCGATAAATTCTGGTCGCAGACATCTCGCAAATATCTTGTAGGATACAGTTGCCGAAAGCGACTGGAGACTAACATATTCGATAGAAGACTCCCGGTGTGATAGCTGACGCCTAGTCCATGCTTCCAACTCTCGATAGAGACCATTCATACTTCGACCGATCTCTTCATCGTCAATCTGTTCATTCCAATTTAAGAGCTTCATATGTTCCATCTGTTGTCGGAGAAGAATTACATTCTCTTCATTTGCAATCTCTAGCTTTTCGCTCATTTGGTTCAAGTTTGCTGTTTGCTGGCGGAAGTTCTCTTCCGCGCACATCTGAGCCTTGACTGCTATATTCGCTTGATTCTTTGCTTGTGTCGCCTGGGTCTCTGCTTGTAGTAGCCTTGATTCGTATTCTCTCCGCCTATTCATGCAATATTCAAGGTCGATCTGCAATCGATGGCACTTGTTCAAGGATTCCTTCAGCTTTCTTTTGAGTAGGTCAACTTCAATGGACACTCTTTCCAGTTCGTTTTCCTTTTGGAAACATTCGGAATTGACTCTGATAAATTGGTCATCCTGATAGGAGCTTGAAGCATAGTCAACTTGAGAATCCAGAAGGCCTTGGCGCCTCCGAGTTTCTTTTTAACAGGCTGAAGATTCGTTTTGGAAAGCTTGAAATTATGCGGCCCCAGAATGCATTAGATATTCAATCTTGAAATTGTTTGAAACTCTGACTTAACCTTTTATCTTTATTCTATCTCCAGGTGGTCGGCTGTAGTTCGGTAAGCTAGAAACTTAACTGAACCGGATCAACTGAAAACAACTGACCTATCTAGTGGTGCTGTCCATCGTGGACTTGAAGGAAATCAAGTGCAAGTCCGCAAAGCGCGATGTGATTATGGCGTGTCTCTTCACAGCCCTTTCGACCGGGAATAACATGACCCCAAGTTCGCTGAGTGGGATGAATACTGTGGAGAATGGATGGTCAAAAACTGCATGAGTTGGTTCATGAAAACAGTAAGAAGAGGAAACCAAGCAAGAAATATAGCGAGACAATCAAGATAATCTAACCCTTCAATCTTCCAAGGGGGACTCGATTTCCGAGCAAAATCCAATATCTCTCGTGGTTTTCCGCGACGTTTCTCTGGATAGTAATTGTCGGATTACTAACGAGTATATACACATGTACAAAAGAAGTCGCCTCGATATTCAAGAAGAAAGGTACTTTGATTTATAACTACATTTTAGGCTTTTGACTGATTTCCGAACTTTAGATGTGGTACAGCATTGCGAACTCCACGCAGATCTGAGCAATGTTCCCAAAGCACTATTCGACAGACGCAGGAATTCCAAAGGGAAAGAGTACTATCGTATCGATTACAATTTGGTTCTTAAGCCCCAAAGTGCATGCTTGGAATTCGAATTGGTTTTCAATGGCGTGAGCCATGGTGTCGCTGCAGCTCGGTATTACTAGTTATCAAAGATAGGGCTTCGTTTGCTTGTATAAGTGGCGAATACTTTGGTTATTCCATATGATGGAAATTATCTATAGCTTTTTTGCTTGATAGCTTCAAAGGACCAGCTTTAGCTTATTTTGCTCAAGAGCTTGAAAATGAGAATTTCGCTTGTTACTAAATCCATTCTATTCGGTGATTCAACCTGTTTCCCACGTAGGCCATGCGCTGGATAAAACTCCCAATGTCTTGTCAATTTTGACCATACCTCAGTGCTAAGAATGACTCAAAAAGTAACTCTTTATTCTTACAGCTTCAAGTCAAAGACATTTGTTTAGAAAGCGCAGCTTGGCAAGGACATTGCTCCGTGTTCTTTTAGGCGATATAGTGCATGCCAACCAAGAAGACTACAGATGGGTATACAGCCACCTAAACACTCCAACCAAATTGAAGAATAATCTCGTATAGTCCAGAATGATTCACAGGATGCTATGAATCTTACGAATTACTTGACATGATAAAAGATCACCTGGACCTCATATGTACTCCACTTATCTGCCCCGCCTCTCTGGTGGAGTGTTGCATCGAAAATCTTTGAATATTAATCATCCTCGTCCGTGTCCCGTTTTAGGCATTTTCTATCAAACAAAATTCAACCTCTCAAACTATAGATTTACTAACATCTGCTTCAAGTTTTCAGTGTAAATTTGAGGGTGTCCACTACAGTTACTTGATTGTATTATATCGACATGGCGACCGTTGAGAGCCCTTTGCTCAGGCCCAGCTCCCAGCATTCTTCCCCGCCTGACATAACGCAAAAAGGCAGTCAGAGGCGATGTATCAACATTCACTCAAGATCCTCAAAGATTTTAGCGGTATATTGGACCTTTTTGATTATGGGAGCAGGTGATGCTGCATATGGAGTAAGTTTAAACCAACTGAAAAGGATCATATCATTCATTTAAGCTGACGAAAAGAAGCCACTTATACCATACGTATGTTCAGAGATCCAAGGATAAATGGAAAAATCTAGCTGATCAAAAACAGATTGAATCGTACTATAGTATATCTTACACAGTAGTTTCACTTTTGTTCTTGTCCCCAGTCTGTGGCTACACGCTTGCCGCCATCTTGAACCACGAGATTCATGTAAGACTTGGTCGTCGTGGAGTTGCTTGCATCCACTCTTTCTGCCATCTCTTTACATTTATCGTCGCTTCTCTGCATCCACCATACCCCATTCTCGTCTTATCGCTTGCGGTAGGAGGGATAGCGAACGGGGTGGCAGATTCCGGATGGAATGCTTGGATAGGTGATATGGCTAACTCCAACGAACTACTCGGGATGCTGCACGGTTTGTATGGTGTCGGTGCAGTCGTCAGCCCGTTACTCGCGAGTTTGCTCATAAGCAAGGCAAATTGTCCATGGTTTCGATTCTATAATGTCATGGTATGTACCCTCAACCTCCCGGAGATGGACGGTATCTAATTTATCATTAGGCTGGCTTTGCTGTTATCGAAACCATCGTTTCTATCTCCGCGTTTTGGAACTCTGGACCAGAGGAGTTTCAGGACAATGAATCTATCGATGAAAACCAACGTGGTGGTTTACGGCGCGTCCTAACTCAAAAGCCCTATGCCCTTGTAACTTGGTGCTGTGCATCTTACCTTCTCATCTACGTTGGCATCGAAGTGGCCATGGGTGGGTGGACTGTCACATACATGATGAAAGTACGTGACGGTGATCCATTCGCAAGTGGAATGGTCGCTACAGGGTTCTGGCTCGGTCTAACATTTGGTCGATTCATCCTCGGTTTTGTCACGTCAAGAATAGGAACATCCTTCGCTATAACGGTATGATATCTTCACAATCGCCACTTCCTTCGAATCTCCCAAGTCTAACTTCTTACAGGCTTACTCTTCGGCTGCATTCCTCTTCACGTTGGCATTCTGGATTTTGCCCAATTTCTATGCTGCTGCGGTAGCCATTGCGTTGCAGGGATTTTTCCTAGGACCGCTTTTCCCTTCGATGATTGTGGTCGTCACTAGAATCCTTCCACGGTCATTACATGTGAGCTCTATCGGTTTTGCTTCGGCGGTTGGTGGAGCTGGTGCTGCGGTATTGCCATTTACTGTGGGAGCAATCGCTCAATCAAGAGGAGTTGGAGTTCTCCCGGTATTTATTATTGGTCTTTTGGGTGGTCTTTTCACCTTATGGTTATGTCTATCACGGATGTTAAGACTTGCTGAGGAAAGCTAGGTGATATGGTAATCTCTTTCATACCCAATTTGACCCCCAGTACATTGTCCATGATTAGTGCAATGGACTGCACTTCATGTTTTGATATTCTCGGTTTCTTCCCAAAATTGTGACAGATAGTATTCAAGCACCATCCATAGCGAGTTCAATAGTCATTCTTCTTTTATTATGCTCTAGACGGACCTGTAATTCGACAATATATTCAATAATATTTTCATATAGTCATAAATTTCCACAATTCTATGTCCACTTAACCCAAACCAGCCACCTCCAAGCAAGACAACTAAGCGCGGACCTTCTTAAATCCCTTTGGCTCCGGCAAAGAAGTAGGGGTATCATCACGCTTCGTAGAGCGAATCAAATGCTCAAAAGAAGCGGAGCCACCAACACGAGGGGTAAAAGGCTCGAAATCCCACAAATAACCCAAAGTCCTAAGGATGGACGAGGCAGAGTACGAAACAGTCTTGCCATCGGAGTTGGTACCCTTCTGCTCGACAAGACCCTTTCCAACCCAAGGTGAAATGAGGAGAGTAGGGATACGACCACCAAGACGGTCGAAGCTGAAGGTGTACTTCTCGCCATTAGGCGCAGTCTCAGTGTATGTAAGGTTGTCAGGGCGCGGGGCCAAAGGAGGTGGGACGTGGTCGTGGAAACCACCAGTCTCATCGAATGTCAAGATGAAAAGGGTTTCATTCCACTGGGGGCTGGAACGGAGGGCATCGTAGACCTGTTTGATGAATTTCTCGCCGTCTGAGATCAATCCCGTTGGGTGCATGGAAGTGGTACCGGTTCCACAGCAGGATGGGTCCAGGAAGCTGAATTCGGGGAGGGTTCCGGCTGCTGCGTCGGAATAGAAGTCCTTCATTGGTACGGCGAGTTTGTCGTTGCCGCTCTTGAAGGTCCAGTCGAAGAACCAGGCGTCTACCATGCCGGTATCAGCGTCTGTGTAGTAGTTCTTCCAGGTATGGCCGGTTTCAGAGAGCTGTTGGAAGATAGTGCGCTGGGTCAGGCTATGGGTGTCGGCATCGAAGCCTTCATCATTAGTGCCGTGTCCAGCTGAAGTTCCTGAAAGGACGTAGGCACGGTTAGGGTTGGTGGGCTAAAGCAGGTTAGCTGGGCTTTTATTTATTTTCCAGAGATTGCACTTACACCGGGGTGATCCGAATGCCAGTGGTTAAAGGTGAGATAGTTCTGCACCAGAGTCGTCAAGACCGGGACTTGGTCTTCAGTGTAGTAGTTGAGCACCTGCTTGGCAAGCTCGGTCTTATTGACATCGTCACCATAACGGCGAAGCTGCTCATGCACGAAACCTTGCTGAGCTGGAGTCAACTTGCCACTAGTAATATCGGCATTGCTAGGGTTGAAAGTGCCGTAGAATTCGATATTGTTTCCAGTGACGGAGTGATCAGGGTCATCAAGAATCGAATCGAAATCCTTCGCAGCACTGCAAACCTTGCCCTGAGAGGGATCGGTCAGGTTGTAAGGGTTGCAGAAAGGACCATTGTTGATAGGGTTCTCAAGACCCTTCAAAGTCTGACCACCGAGCAAGTTATCGAAGGAACGGTTCTCCATTTCCAGAACAACAACATTCTTGATATTGCCCTTCAGGTTCTTGATAGAACTCTGGGAATGAGCAGTAGAACGACCCTTGGGCACAGCAGAAGCTGCAGCCGCAAAGGCCAATAGACCAACAAGAGCACTTGGATGCATGATGAAACCCAACTGAGAATGAAAGTTGCTGATCTAGCACAAATCCTCTTGAAACCCTCCGACTCTTATACTTATCAGGAGACGGAAACCAGGTACGACGTCGGGGCTTCACGCCGACCAAGTCCGTCCCTTTCTACATCCCACGTGTATCCTCTCTAATCATCGTCTCGTTCGATCACAAAACGTAAGTCTAATTCCACCGGTCCAGAATGCTGCGGGGTATATCGACGAAGCTCCGACAAGACCTCCAATTGAGATGGGTCATACGGAAACAAAGAGCACCCGATTGGGTCATGCTGAACCCATTCTCTTAGATCGCATGGCGCGATTCGCGCAGATTGACAGGTACGCAAGTGTGCCGAAAGCACAAGGTACACGCGGTATCCAGTTGATATGGATTAGCGGGCCAGGTAGAGCCATTAGATTCCAATCCTGCAGATGAGAGTGGATCGTTGTGGTTGAAGCTAGAGTGATCGACGACTCAAATCAGAGACCGCATGGCCTGCACGCGCAGGGCTTTAGCGCAGGGCTAGATGGGTCATGCTCTTGGCCTGTTCTGTGAAAATGGTAGGTTTATGGTATATTTGCCAAGATTCATTGTTTGTCGGGAGGAAACGATGCAATTTGAAAGAGTGCCGATCATGTAACGATAGGCTCGCTTGGAAAAATGCGTGCGACGTGCGGTGGTGAACGATTCCACCCGAAGGTGAAGTTGAAGAAGGGAAATGTCAAAAGAGAAAAGGATCGGCGGGCGTGGTGGCTGCTGCGGGTGTGATTGGCGGGGGCTTGCAGTTGGTTAAAGGCTTTACTTAATTGGGATTAAGGCTTAACGGAAGTTGATTAAAGGCACCTCAACGAATACTTCGGTGGTATTCTCTAGTACATATTGAGATTATGAGGGAAATATTTCTTGGAATTTACAATTTAGTCCGTATAGAATACTCATTTCTCATGGTCTCATCGAGGATTACCCAACTCATACTACTAAACACGAATCACACCAATCTATACCCACGCTAAACACTTTTCTTCAGGAAAGATTTGGACAGACCCGCCAGAAACGAAACACAATAGACAGAATCAAAAGCATTAGAACCCATACTCTTCCTATATAACATCCGATTCGAATCCATATTGGCTAGAGGTATGACCAACAGACGAACCAAGAGAGTCCCATGGAACAGAAGTAGGTCCAAGCCAATTCTGCGGATGTAGGTGAATGCCAAAGCTTGATTGCATAGTTGGGTCACTGCAGGAGGAAGACACAGTTGGTACGGGCGAGAGGGACTGGGAGTGGGTGAGAGCATAGGAGTCGGCAAGGGCCGCCGAGGTTAGGGCTGACGGGAGAGTAGTGAACATTTGGGGGGGGTGAAGCGGTGTTTGCGGATGATGTTGTGGTGTCTGAGAGTGTAACGGAGTTTGCGTTTGTGACGATGTTTGAGACTGAGGCTGAGACTGGGTCTGGGTCTGGGACTGTTGCTGTTGAAGCTTTGTATACTGTCTTGAAGCAACCTCACTGGAAACCATTAGCAAACATGCCACCTCGTCTGAAAGTTACATCAAGGGGGAAGGATAGTAGACACATACATAATCTGTCGGACTATAGGCACAGCCTTACTGCAGAAGATACTTCTCACAGACAAAGAAGCAAAAAGATCCAACGCTTTCCCAAGTAATTCTTTGGTCTCATCAAATTCAGCCTGGCTCTCTGGATTGAGAATACCAACAGCCAAAACAACAGCAGCATGAAAAGCATGAAAGCTACCTAATCCACTGGTATACCATTTATATGGTCCTGCAAATTGCGATGATTCCAAGAGAGTTTGGAAAGTAGAAATCGCCGACTTGGCCACAGACATACACCGTCCTCGCGCAGTGCACATCTCCGTCGTGACTTCACCTTGTAAAAGCCGGCACATTTTGGGACGAAGAATTAGGAGGAAAAGTTGGTCGATATGGCTGCGGAGAATATGGAGGTTCGCTTGGTGGTAAGTTGGTAGTGAAGTGTGGTTACCACTCACACCATCTTGATATCGTGTATCGCAGATTTCCTGGATAGCGAAGAGTTCAGATTCAAGTTGATCGGAGGTGAATCTTGATTGTGGATATGTAAAGATGTGCTCGCAGATTTTATTTGAAATTTTGTGGAGGCGGGTGGAGAGAAGAAGGTAGGTCATTTGAGTAGGGCGCGTGGCGGAGGGTGATGAGGTTGGATCTGAGGTTGGAGGAATTCCTGAGCCTGTAAGAAGATCGACATCATCGACATCGATGGGCATCTTCACGTCTTGGGATATGTTTGATTGGTCTAAACTTCCAAAAGACGAATTTTGGATCGTATAGAGCATCATCATTCCGGCCCAGGCTCGTCGTCTCTCTTCTCGCTCTATGGAGCCGAGAGGGAATCTTTCCGGGTCAATGTGGCAGCCCATTGAGATGGCTACATGTTGTGTAAAGCCTAGCAGTGTCCAAAATGGTAGACCACGGTGAAGTCGTGCATAGCTGATCAAAACAAGAGCTTGAAGAGAATTTATCGAGTGACGGGTCATAACGCCATCTGCAGCAAGACATCGTAGCGCCGCAGAGCGATAACGGGCCGAAAGGACTTTTATATTACGACTGACTGTTCTCTCTCTGCCAAGGTCAGATAGAAGAGAATCATCGTCATCTAACGCACTGACCGCAATGGCGAGAATCGCGAACATTAGGGCCAGTCAAGATGTCGACACGCTTCCGGGATCGTGATAAAACTGCTGATACTCCGCCTCGAATGTCAAATCATGGAGTATATGAAATACCTATTCAAATGAATCAGCCATTGACTACAACACAGCATCGTCTCCCTCGCCAAGCACAGCCTCGAGAAATACTAGTGGAAAAAAAGATGACTTACCGGCGAAAAAACACGAAAATAAACCTCTTTCAAAGTATCACAATACCGACTCGGCGGAAGAATAGCCAAAAGCTCTGCACGCGAGACACTTCCATTTCTCGCTAGTGGGATCTGCAGATCATCATCGTCCGCGATATCCGACTCGGAACTCCGCAAACACTCCGCTGCGGGACTCTTCGCAACAACAGACTCCCACTGGGAAGCCAATGGAATATACCGTACATGACCAGATGGAGAAGTCTGTAATGATCCAATATTTCCAAGCATAGGACTACCCCATGCTTCGAAACCGCCGATCTCTGATTCAGAGAATGAACCGGTAACGCTGGGTGCACCTAACGGCGAAGTGGCACCACCAACGGGTGTTCCTGCTTGTGAGGATACTTGTTTTTGCAGCAGGCCTTCTAGATTTCTGATGCGTGCTAATAGTTCATTATGGACTATTTGGTCGTTGGATGAAGTCTGCTCGGTTGATAGTCGTGGCTGGCCGAGATAAATACAGTCCTCCGCTCCGAGACCTCGTCGTATACAGGTCTTACAGGGTCGTCCATCACGGGAACATCGGATTTTCCTTGTTCGACATGCTTGACAGCTGATGGGAAGACGTTTCCCTGTCGATCGAGATGAAGAAGACATTGTAATATCAAAGTTGGCGAGAATATAAATGTGGAGATGGATATGGATGTACGATCCGTGGTAAAACCTTGGGGAAGCACCGACAACGACCCAAGGGAAGGAAATGTCTTCCGGCTGATTCTCGATCTATGCGGATGGCAAAAATCTGTCTTTCAAGCGGACATGGCACGATGTGATGGCTTGACACGCGGAGATGGTGGCGATAGACCAGGGTGGATCGATGCCTTGGGATTTAACAGGCGGTTCTCTTTTTTCTCTCTCGCTTCTGCGTTCAACACGATGGGTCCATGAATCTCAAAACTTAGTCCACTGTCAAAAAAGGATTGATCAAGACTGTAATATCAAGAAAAACCCACTTTTCAGATGGAGCGGGGTGGGAAATCGAAAGCTTTAAAGGATACACGAGATGCGAAAGCTGAATGTCAACGAGATTAATACACCTGTAGGGCAATGTGGCAGGAGGCAACCCTTGAAGCATGACGGGTGTTTAATCGGCAGAGCTGAAGCGCCGCCGCCCCTTTCTTCAGATCCGAAAGTAGTTAAAATGGACCGGAAGTAAATGGTTAGGTACATTCCATAATGAAACTAGGAGACTTGCAAATAGTGCGGAACGCCCGATGGGGTGTGGGGCGCATGGAAGACTTCTAGAAGATCCATCGGATGGGTCCCCCGGGTCAAGGTTTTTACAGTTGTTTTTTGGGGGCTTTTAGAAATTGTTTTTTGTCATATTTCATTGCGAATAGCTCGTAAGGACTGTTAGTATGTATATCTCGTAGCCGAAGAATCAACCGAGCCGCAGGGTAGTGCTGTCAAATATTGTTACCTTGCATAAAGATCATCATCACCCCTTGGTCCGAAGTCGAAGTTGTTGATGCAGGGAGCAGTTGCTCGGGCCTATATCCAGAAGACCGGGAAGTCGAATTCGGCTTCGAGAAGTTGAAGTAGAGCCGATCCAGCCGAAAAGCTCGCCAAGACGGCTCAGATCATTTTTCCCTCTCTGTGTCTGATATTACGTCGTCTAGTAGTCCGTGTACATACTATGTAGCAATCTATTATTGTTTGCTGGTTATGCAATGATGAGTACGTTTTGCCACAGAGGCCCAAGCGTCGATCAAAATAGTATGTGATTGTCTTTATTTGTGGCAGTTTAGATATACGCTAAACTCGATGGAGATGGTACGCACCGCCACGAGCCACATTCAAGTTCGAAATGAAGCATGTCACGGAGGCATCCCGGTTTCCCAGCTGAAAACTCTGACTGCTTACCAGTTCCCCGGAGACGTCACCTTCCCCTTGGGGCGATGAAACCACTTTGCTGGAAGTTAACGGTAGTCTTATTCCAGTTCAGTTTGGCCTAGTGTAGAATTCTTTGACATCCGTTAATGCGTGACGTGACACGCACGATGTCGTAGGTGGATGAAAACAGACTTCCTCATTGGGTCATTTGCGGGCGGTCACTCTATCATTCTAGAAAATCACTAGACATACCCTGTAATTGTTGGACAATAAGTGACTAAAGCAATTAAATACAAAAGAGATAGAGTATGGAATTACTGAATCGAATATTCTACGTAGATCGTCTATCGTCGATCGCATCGGCTGTTAAGATATCTCGTTTTCCAATCAGCAAGGGTTGTGCACATGGAATCCCCGGAATGTGTGCGAACTATTGGTGTTAGCGAGGGCTCGGGCCTCGTGTTCCTGGCGATAAAACTTTAAAGGGGATGATGGAAAAGCCGGTGAATTGCCGAGATCAGTAAATTATAGCAGAAGATGAGTATACAGTTATTAGGGATGGTGTATGTGTACATAAAGGAGTCTTCAATGCTTGTGCACTTCAGTGGAGGAAGGGTGGATCATCCTCATCTTCCCTGCCCCTCAAATACGAGGCTGGCGATCGAGGATATCAAGAGGGATCAGACGCGTGGCGATTGAGTTTTCTTGTCTTTTTTCTTTTTCCCTAATTCTAATTTTCGGAAGGATTGAGTCTGCATCGGATGGGGGAGCCCTATGAACTATTTGACTGGCCAAAAGACACTATGTCCCCTAGCAGCCACATGGTTTAACCTTGATTTTCATAGTCATGTCGTGTGCGCGTGCTTCCTTCAGGAAATTCCCCAGACGATCTTATGTTTCAGGGTCAAAGAGAGATCTCCGATGGAGCCGAGTTACACCCGTTTCCATGATCCGATATGCGACATGTCTGATCTAACGCGCAATTTTACCTCTTCCAAATAGAGTAATAGTCAATTCAGTTGACACGGCTGGACTGAAACGTGTATGAATGCTAATGTTGATATTGGTGCTGACCTTCCTTTGGTCCGTCGCCACGTACTTCTGTAGTCTCTTCTTGCATTCCTTTGAAAGTTGTCTTTGCTGTCTACCACGCATCTAGATTTTCTCTTTGACGTATATGCCTAGATGTGGCTCGTCCACTTTCTTACTTGGGAAGGTAGTTCTACACCGGAATTCTGACTTCACATTCACATGTCGTACTTCTGCATTTCTATCCCGCGCACTTCCGCCATTCTCTTGCGCGATATACAGTACTCCGTAGGGCAACTCCAAGATATGACAGAGTAAAGGGCTTAAAGTATCTGGAATGTAAGTCTCACCGACATCGGAGTCACGCTTAGGCTCCGACCTCTATCGCCCTCGCCGATTCGACGTGTTGGGCTTCACCAGCCACAGAAACTCGCTTGGCGTTATCATCAGCCGCAATGACACGGTCGCCAAAGGCAGCGGCCACCTCTTCAAGAGTCTTTTGCTTTGTTTCCCTAGGAGAGATATCAGTTCACGTTGGTGCCTTAGATGCCTGAAGAGCAAGATTATTAGGTTAACATACGGGAAGAAGAAGTAGGCGATGACCAAGAAAAATGCAGAACAAGCCACAAAAACATAGTAGTAATTCTCATGGATATTGGCAAAAGCACTCGGTCCAGCCTCGGTGACTGTTCAATGAAAGGATAGAAATTAGCCATGCTCAGCAAACCTTTGTCAATAGAAGACGAATCTAGAACTCACTTGCAACATTAACAATAAAATGTGACGCAGCTGCTAGACCCATCACTTTACTTCGCAGCGCGATGGGCAAGACCTCCGCACCATATAACCAGGTCGTACTATTAAGCATACCATCTAAGCACGACGCCAAGCAGTCAGCCAACCCCAGTCCTCCTTTCAAGCAAGACGCTCTTCCTCTTCCGAAGTGGAGTAAACTCACAGTAGCACACGACAAAAAGATAGATGCCGAGGATAGCAAAGCCCTTGCCGACGCGGTTATCCGTGTTCTGGAACACTCGCTGCATGACAGCCGCGTAGATCTCGATCAACACGATTCCCGCTAGACCTGCAATCATCATTCTAATGTAATGTTAGTTGGGTTTTCATGTGTAAAGAGTTTGATGTAGTGCAACGGTAAAACGTACTTGCGTCGTCCCCACTGATCTGTCATATACTTTGTCGTAATAGCGTTGGAAAGGAAGGCTACTGTCCCGTAGACTGCAGCCAAGGCTAGGATGGTATGGGACCCGATGCCGAGGGATTTATATAAGATTGCTGATGGTGAGTGGTTAGTCGGATCTCTTGACGAAGACATCAGAAGGTATCTCACTTTGGTAATACTAGAGAATGAATGGTAAGTGCATGTTCCCAATGAATCTCGATACGATCGGACATACCTGAATAACATTCACACCCGTCAAGCTGGTCATAGTTTGCACCGCAATGGAACTAAGTGAACGTCAGTATACCAAAGATTCAATCCAAACAATGGAACAGAGAAGACAAAACAGAAAATGAAGCAAAAAAGGCTTGAACAGTAGAGAAAAAGAAAAAAAGAACATACACCAAAACCCGAGACCTAAACACCCTAAAAATCTCCCTATAAGAAGTAATCTCCCTCTCCATCTCATACTCAATTTGAGCCTGCATAAGCGCAAATTCCTCCTGAACCTCCTGCTCCGCAAAGCCCCTTCTAATCCTCGAAAACTCCATCGCCGCCTCCTCAATCTTCCCACTGCGAATCAACTGTCGCGGAGAATTCGGCATAAACGTCGCAAGTCCCACAAACATGATCACACCCCAGGGGATCTGAATTCCTAATGGGAGACGCCATTGTACGGGACCATATGGAGCATAACTACACGCATACCCGACCCAATTTGACATCATTGTTCCGAAGGAAATGCCGCACCCGGATATTCCTCCTATTAAGCCGCGGACGCGTGGGTCGGAGATTTCACTTAGGTAGATTGGGACTGTGGCTACCATTCCTCTGTTTGGATCATTCAGTATATCATCTCTGTTGTTATTGTTTATGCGACTGCACTAGTTTGGATGACTTACCCCACGGCGTATCCGGCTAGAACTCGACCGGCGAGGAACATGCCGATATTCACGGAGGCGGTTTGAATGACTGTGCCGATAGTAACGATGATACACATTAATTGCATGAATCGGATACGACCAAGTTTATCGCCAATTAATGTTTGTGTTAGAGCACCGACTGCTTCGCCGGCAATATACACCGCGACGACCTATAGCCAATATCTTCAGCGATGATCCGATGGAAGGGATGACACGTTCAAGTTCGATTAACGTACGGCACCAGTTAATCCCTTAGAGGGGTGATCCATATAATCGATCCAGCTTTGATGGGCAATTGCTACACTTGTTAGTACTCTATCTTCCTGTCTATGCTTTGGCAGGAGTCATACTGGTCGTTGCGATACCGGTATCGAATCCCTAGCTTCATCAGCAATGATCAGGCATAGCGTAATAGGATAGTGGTACATACAAAGAGGAATGTACCGATGGCAGCGAATAACGCTACCCCAAGAGAGTACCACATCGCCATATTGAAGATGTAATCGGCTCACGAAGTGGTGAGGTCCGGGGAAAGAAGAAAAGCGGAGCGTGGAGTGTGGGGAAAAAGCAGCATTCCAGACGGTGTGGATTGTAGTCATTATCTATCACCAATTTACACGCTAATACGGGCTTTGTCCGATGAACCGAGGAGAGTGGCATGGTTGATCCCAGCCATTTTGCTCGGAGGACAGCCGAATGGGAAATGATAATCTGGGGATGCGGGGGTGTCGGGGGAATGAGATGCGAATCATCGGATATCCACTTCGATGTCTTGTTGGTAGCTGGAGATTTCAGCATCCGAGGTTCTCTGAGCCTAGCAATTTTGAATATATTCCTACTAATGATATTAATGATTATGATGGGCTGGTTCTCTTGAATCTACAGCCATTACTAATGGCTTAGCTCGCTTGATTAGCAACCATCTGAACTCGTGTAAGTCTTTTTCATAAGCAAAGCTATTCTATGACAAGTTCACTATTTTTTGCATTAGATGTGATTCATCGTATGATGGGAAAACGAGAGCTTCTTCTGGAAAATCATTATATAATTAACGACATTTATCTAGAGGAAAAGAAACGGAAACTCTTGAACTAGTTTAACTAATGGCTATGAGACAGATACTATCTAGTATATACCGGGTGGTGATCGTAGATCATCATGCCATCAATACTCCTCAACTTGACTTGTATGATAGCCTCCAAGCTATCATCAGAATAATACCTGTTATTCTAGGTAGGTACCCTTGTTGTTTCCAGGTTCAAAAATCCTGGACTGAATAACCTCAACCCCTCGAAGCTAGAACCAGCAATCCGCGATCCTTCTTTAGAAAACCAACCTGGGGTAAACCGTTTTCTTCTGCTCTGGTTCCGGGGAACTCGACTAACTGGGATTTTGATTGGACTGTTGGCGAAGGTTTAGCTTAGCTTTTGGCGAATTCTCGGCGTGGGGGAGTGAAGATGTTGAGTTGCCGGATTGGGGATGAACTGCGCCCTCTCGTATTTCTTTTCCTTCATGGGTTAGATGATTGATCCGGAGATGGTCCGATGCTTGAGTCTTGATATTAATTTATGTCTACGTAGTAGTCGTAGTAGAGATAGTGCTAGTTACCAGTATGTCGAACTAAGTTTTATAATGCCTACGTAGACATTGACTAGATTGACTCATTTCTTGCAGTATGCAGAGGATGCAGGACGAAGGGTGCTGGTCAAATTTACTCAAACACTGACTGTTATATATCTGACTGCTTATTATACATCATCGTATGAAAGATCGCAAACTATTCACTTTGATCGGACTTTTGGTTAGGCTGGCACCATCATCCCAGATGGTATGATGATACCAGGTGGTATCCGACACCTGGTAGTAGAACTAAGATAATATGTGCCGGTGTCCTTGCTACGGATTCATGAATACTCGATTGTGAGATATCGTACTACGATGACTAGTAGTCAGGGGCCATGCAGCGAACATCAGTATAGGCAAATATCGACTCTCAAGGCACCTGAGATACTCCCTGAGTTACAAGGCATATGGAATCCTGCTATGCGGGGGATATCCCGAGAACCACTAGCACAAGACCATCTCCAGGTTGACTACGTACACTAATGAATAGAGGCAAGACTACTGATCTCGAACAAAACAGCGCCTACGTGTATGTGTATGAACACTACTCAGATAAACATCATATGGTAATCATTGAGTTGTTTTGGAAGGTATGAATTCCTATTTCATTTTTTCTCCATTGCCATCATATGTCCTCCGCAAACACAGCGAAGGGTGCAATGCGAAACCCACAAGCCGAACAAGGAAATCTCACGCTTAGAAAACAAGGGCAGCACCCTTGGTCTTCTTGTCACCACTGTAGAAAGAAATACACGTTAGCACTATCACTCTGATCGGGTATCCAAGTCATAACGTACCCAAGCTCGAAGTGCTTGCAGCGCTTCAGAGCGAGCTGCTTCTTGGTCTTGCAAGCAGTGCACTCGAGACGAAGGACAACCTTCTTGGTGGTCTTAGCCTTCTTGTGGAAGACAGGCTTGGTCTGACCACCGTAACCGCTCTGCTTTCTGTCGTAACGACGCTTACCCTGGGCAAACAGGGAGGCCTTCAAAGGGGATTCGAATCAGTATGATGTTCGCAGGTCATAGTTGACTATGGTACAAATTCTCACCTTGCCAGCCTTGTACTGGGTGACCTTGTGCTGGGTGTGCTTGTGGCACTCCTTGGACTTGCAGTAAGTCCGGCGGGTCTTGGGGATGTTGACCTAAAGGCAGAGAATGAGTTTCGGATCAAGCGTAAGTGGAAAGGTTCCAGGTTGGAGTGTCTCAAGTCAGGGTTCGAAATCGCGGTCGGAGGGGAGAATGTGCCATGTGCTTGTGTTTGTGTGCTTCCGTCTCGTTCGGGTGTGTAAATCGAAAAGAATCGAATGTCAAAATCAACCATTCATTTCGGCGGTGATCTCTATTCTATCCCACAGTACTGTATCGTCGGTCGCAGTTCACATTTTGCACCTTGAACATTTGCGAATTGGAATTTGCCTCCGGTCTGGACCCATCTATCGGTTCAATCGGTCTGGGCAGTATGAAATGACTCTCTCGGTTTCTTCTTCTCTCGATAGGCTCTCACGGTTGCGACGGTCGTTCCGGGGGGTGAAGGATGGTGATTTCTCAGGTCTCGAAGTTGGCCGCACACAATTCACAGATTTCGACATTCCGCACAAACTCATCACGACGACACATGTGGTATTTCGAACGGGGAACAAGAGAACACGGCAACCTGGGAAGAATAAAGTCTTACCATTTTGACTGACTTGCCGGCTTGCGAGGGTGGTGGTCGTTAGTTGTCGCTTGTCGGAGAAGATCGAGTGGTTCACTCGGAGTGTTGGGTTGTGCGATTTCGTTTCGCTTAGGCCCTATTCGGGTACGCGCTAGCCGCTTTGGGCTGCGCTCGACCGTTGCTGACTAAAGTCACGTGGATACAGAGCAGTTATCACGGTAGATATCAGTAAACCACAATAGTATGTTTTAATATTATATTCTATTGAGCATGGACTCCTCGTGTGATTATTCACTTCGATAAGCATTCATTGTGACTCCTATATTGGAATTGGATTAGTAAATATCCTCATCGCCGGCGTGAATGACTCCAACTTGGAGTCTTGGCATTCCGTCGGCATGCCAAGACATTGTGAACTTCCCAAGTTGAACAGCATCAACGTAGCACTGTGACTATGGGGCGTACTTTTAAACTGTATCGATGGGAATGGCCATAAGGATTGAATGTCTATATTATTGTTTCACGGTCTGTTCATAATTAAATGACCCATAAATAGCAGTGTGACGTAATCTTTCCAAGTACTCTGGAGTACATCTGAAAATATATATACATCCACCCGTGCGATCTTTGTTAGACTATCAATTTCAGAATACTCAGAATGAACTTCATATTTTATACCATTGACATTCAGGATGGCAAGATCGAGCTCAAATAAAGCACAGACTTCACTATATTTCACCGGAATCACAAAAACAAGCTTAGGATAGATAGATATTACATCGTATTAGTAACTCCAGGGCTGCTCATGGTCATTCAAGAGCATTACTATAGTATATTCTAGCACTAATATTGGCAATGAAAGTGATATGATAAAGTATGTATCCTCTGAATACAGAGTATCAATATGGTACTTCTCTTAAACCTACTATATTCAGCTTATTTTGTTGGTTTCAGTATTGCTACATCCGAATATAAAAGAAGTCCGAGCTGACTCCATCAGGCAATCAGGCCTGGCCCCACCAACCCCCGCCAATTCCAACGCGGCTCTCTCATCTCTCCAAACGACCTCTCGACGCGCATCTTCTTCTCACATCCACCTTCTCACAGCGTAAACATTTAGACAAAATGCTTATCAAGTGAGTTCAACCCCGAATCACAGTCCCCACCTCCGTCTCTTATTCCCCGCCATTGCATCACCAGAGAACCCGCTAACATTCCCTACAGAGTCCGCACCCTCACCGGCAAGGAAATCGAGCTGGATATCGAGCCTGACTATAAGGTCAGTTATCTACCCTTTTGAGAAACACTTATATCAATCTCCCAAGAACCCCCGATATCCCCAACTACCTTATCGCGGAAATACTCCAACCATGACAATCCCCTCACACCCCCACCCCACCTCCAACAACCAGCTCACAAGTTCTATGATACAACAGGTCGCCCGGATAAAAGAGCGCGTCGAAGAAAAAGAGGGAATCCCCCCTGTCCAACAACGACTCATCTTCGGCGGAAAACAAATGTACCTTCCTCCTACTCCTCCACAAAGTCAAATCAAATTCTAACTACATATTCTCGATTAGGGCCGACGACAAGACAGCCGAAGAGTATAATCTTGCTGGTGGCGCGACTCTGCATCTTGTGCTTGCTCTGCGTGGTGGTCTGTAGAGGTCGGGGTGCGTGACAGAGTCTTACGATACCATTTGTTTGTTTCATGGCGACTGGGTTGAATATCTTACTTTCATTTGAATACCAAGGCGCGGCTACGTGCATTCGAGGATTATTGAGTTGAGTAGTGGGTAATGGTTAATCAATGTAGAGAGAATCACACCTTGGTTATTGGGTGTAGATGTAGAGGAAAGAGGTTAGATGGGTAGAGGAAGATGTGTGATGTAAATCTTGTATGAGTTATATCGATGGACTAATAGGCTTCAAGCTTCCAATTGAATTCCAACGCATTGAACTGTTGAGAATGCTTTGATATGATTCTATGCCCCCCGGGCTATCGAGACAGACTCCCGAGAGTATTCAACAGATGCTAGGATATGTACATATCAGTGGCATAGAATTGACCCTTGAACGAGGGGCCCAAGGATAATTTTGAGACACATCACGGCCGATACCAACGTGACCTCAAACAATGGGGTCTTCTGAATATAATTCCATTATCACGACTTGTGCCAACTATGAATCAGCCATGATGGCAATCTTCCAATAAATACCCAAAGATAGGTCGATAGTATTCGAATAAAGATTGGTAGAGTCGGAAGCGCGATCCGATTGATATTCGAGACTTTGTCTTCGCGCTGTCAGTGTGGGTTGATTACCCTGTGTCTGAAGGGACTATCTCCCACGACTTGACTGGTAACTTGTTGACTCAAGATGGAGATTTTCTCAACCTAGTTTTACCAGTCGAAGTCCGATGACTGGCGAGAAAGCCGGAGGAATGGATTTGGCGACAAGGGTGAATTTCCTCAGAAGGGATAAAAGAGAATTAGTCTCAGTGCGATCATACAGTTCGGTGAAGACAACACTCCATCAGAAACCTTTCACCCAACACGTTTCCGCTTCGGCTGGATAAAGACACTATCCGGACGTTTGCGGACGAGAGCTGGCCGAGGAGCCGGAGCATCAACGTTCGGACCGCGCGGTGATGTCTGCGAAGCCGAAGAAGCCGATACCTGCGGCGGGGGAGATGTAGCCTGTCGTTTGCGAATCGGCCGTTTAGCTGACGATTCGGCAGAAGCAACGGGCTTGTTTGCATCCGTGCTACTACCATATGGGATGGGTTTACCCGACGCAATGGCCTGCAAACGAGCTTCCCTTTCAGCTAAAGAGGCACTTTTTGGACCAAATGCCGGATTAGATGAAACGGGCGTACCCGGCGTTCTAGATGCACTGTTGGTCTGGGATCGTGCTGACGCTGATGACGATGCAGGCGGATCCACAGGACGACGATGTTCCTCGATGAGTGAGCGTGGAGCCTGTCTCACGCGTGAAGCGCGGGTACTTAAGTGTTTTGTCGGGACGGCGAGGGCATTATTTCTGCGCTGGGGCGCGAAGATAGACTTCTTTGGATTTTTCGACGTTGATGAGCCGAATTCTGAGCGTGGTAGGGATGGGGTGTGGAAACTCCATGTTGATGGATCTGATGAACTGGGTTTATTAAATGTAGGCCTTATACCGCCCATTTTTCGATCAAAGGAGGCATAGACTTGTTTTGTGCTTGGTCGATGGCTTCTTCCTCGGGGTCCGGAGATGATTTTTGGTTTGAGACGGGCTTTTTCGGATTGGATGCCGTCGATGGCCATTTTTAGTTTTTCTGCGTCGGCGTCGAGGGATCGTTGGACTTCTTCGCGGAGGTCGCAGTAGATATCGTACCACTGAGTGGAAGTTTCGGGGATATCATAGGTTTCCCATTGTGGGATGTCGCGTTTGATGAAGTCGAGCCATAGTTCTTGGTCTTCTTCGGCGAGGTGTGGGGAGAGGAGCTCCATTGAGTGCTGTATCGGATGAAAAAAAGCCCATTAGTGAATCAAAAGCCTCATCGCCGTGCAGTAGTCTAGACAAAGAATAGGAGATTGTTCGTTTGTCTTTCGTGGCACTTACTAGCTTCTCCGGGTTGTCGACTTTGAGTAGCATGGGACGAACAAGGGCATATGGTAGGCTACCGATATCATCCAGCACTATAAATGAGTCAGGAGTCAGCTTTTGCAATGATACTTTTTGATAGAATATCGTCTTTGCTATCGACACTTACTCTTGACGTGTTTGATTGCTGTCGCTGTCGCCAGCTGTCGGAGGGATGGGGCTGGCATGTCGGCTTATAACGGCAGACTTGACCAGTTTGCGGGATATAAAAAGAATGACATTGATATGTACTTCAATGTACAAAGAAGAGCGAGCGACCGGCTTAAGTAGTTGGAAGAATGATGGCCTCGTGAATCGAAGACCTGGGGATCTCTTTGATGCGGCGAGGTCGTGTCCAGGCGGAGCAGGGAGCTTCGAGGCGGGCGCTCATTGGCCGAGGTTGGAGGCCAGATGATCAGCCCGAAAGGCGATCATTTGAAGGTGTGGAATGGCTGACCAGTAGTAAATCGATCAGCTTGATATATGAGACGATACTTAAATATATGGAGGATATGGTCGAGAGGAGAGATGTTAATTGATCATTGTATTGTATTCAGGTTCGCGTTAAGATAGTCCCATCGCGCAGTTTATGCCTAGAGGTCTCGTGATATTTGCCAAGAGAAAGAGTAATATGTCTGAACTTCAGGTTTTGTGCTCCAATATGTATCCCATAACATCAAAATTCGACCTAAAAGCTTTATAATAAAAGGAGATGCCCTTTGGATGAAATGAATCACTCTCGAACATCCTCGACGGTGTTGGTATCACATGACCCAGCACGTGATCCAAAGCACAAACAAGACAAACTGACATCACACATCAGAGGGGCAACTCGGCGACTCTTGAACGTTCAATCATCATTTGACTATTGATTGAAAGGAAAAGAACGGTGAGAAATAAGACAAAAATGTGAGTGATCTGTTTTGAGAAATCTTCTACAAATTGAACTCCAAATTGCCCCAATCGGACTACAATCCTCCAAATTGCAATATCTTGAGGGTCCGGCGGCTGCATTCTGCATGGATGATCCTCGCAAATTGCTATTTGCATAGGCAGACTAGCAGCATCACTGGATAGTTTTATACCTGACTACTATAAAAAACCCTCATAGCCACAACGACATCATGATGATTGCATATACTACATTGACATTGAAACTAAATTGCACTATGCTGACTTCTCCCAGCTCTATCACTCAACATGGCTCCTCGTTCTCAGCTTGAAATCACAACCTCTTCGGTCATTCGTTTGGTCAAAGAGGAGGCTTCCTACCACAGTGAGCTAGTCGAGCAGGAAAAGCGTATCCAGAAGCTCGAGAGTGCCCAGGGCGGTGATGATGAGAACCAGGAATACCTGCTCAAGCAAGAGGTATGTTAAGCAGGTGTTCTTACAACACTCCACGACATACGTCAGCATGAATTAGCTCAAACAAATGCTGATTTTTTTTTTTTGAATTAGCGTCTAGCTCTTGAGGAAACTAAGAAAGTCCTGCCAAGCTTGAAGACCAAGCTCGTCAACACTGTGGCAGAATTGGAGACTTTGATCGTAAGTGCAAATAATGCAGCTGAACCTGGTCTTCCTGGGATGCGAGGTAACATTTTTCACAGACTGAGGAGGGCCAGAAAGGTCTCGAGAGCAATGTTGCGCATATCACTGCTGCGAAGGAAGCTATTGCGAAGGCGAAGACTGCCGAGCGAGAGATTTCTTAAATTGAATTCCTTACGAAAATATCCCTGAAAGAAAGAAAATACCCAGATGTGTTCTACAAACGCATTCATAATATTTCAACCAATGCATGCATTTGAAAATCCCCAGATGACCAATATAAAAAATTAATCAACCAACGCCCCCACGGCCGAGTCAAACCCTAAACTCCATGCTATTAATGTACATTTTATCTTGAACACTTCAAGTGGTATCCATATGTTCTCCCATACGGTCATCAGCCAATTCTTCACCTTCTTCCAGCTCATCAGATTGATGACCAGCATCATTCTCTTGCACCTCACCCTCATCGAGCATATTGGTATCCTCCTGATCAGACCGATGCTTCTCGCCCTCTGCACTAGTGGCATTCCGCAAAGGTGAAACTCCCCGTGTACTCCCAGAACCCTTCTCAACCTGTAATCGACTACTCTCATCTTGACTCTGTGATGGAGTAGATCCCTCCGCCTCTGGACGAGGACTATTGGCCGAACTGACTTTCCCCTTGGAATTGACCTCTCCTTCATCACCATCTTCACCTTCCTGCATACCCTCCCTCCTCTCCACTTCCTCCTTCTCATCACGAATCAATCGTCGAAGTTGCATACCTTCCTCCACAATACGACCAAACTGCTCGCGCCGCTCAGCCCAAGTCTCCGCATAATCTTTACTTTCTTTCTCCAGCTCTGTAATCTCTGTTTCCAGCTTCTGCAAATTCGCTTCTTGATCCTCACGAGGCTTCAACAGTCGGTTACTCGTGATCTTTTCAGCCAATTCATCATAGCTCTTCCGTAAGGCAAGTAATCTCTGTGCTTCTTCCAGTTGAGTCCGTAGTTCCGCGGTATTCCCACGAACAGATTGCATCGTCTCGAGAATACGTAGTTTCTCCGACGCATATCTTTCACGCTCTTTTTCATTGCTCGTGAGAAGAAACTGGATTCGCGCAATGCTACCCTCAAAAGCGACAAAATCGAGCGTCACATCTTCGCGAAAATGTCGCCATTCCTCGAGTCGTTTGTGCTTCTCAGCTTCGGCCGCGGTCGCATCGGCGGATTCTTCAGGTGGAGGGGTCAGGGTTTGGGGATTGGAGGTAATTAGGGACTCTGGGTTGAGAATGCGTTTCGAGATACGCTTGAAGGGTTTTTCTTCCACGTTGAGAAGACGCGATTTGTGGAGGGCGTCTGTTGGATGTTAGCTAAAGAATGTTGCTGGTGCTGGAGGATGATTCGGATTGAACCCGACCTTCTTCTGGCTGGCCCAGGAGGCCGTATGAAGCCATACTGAGAGTGAATTCGAGTACAGTAGAATAATATAATAGAGAACTGTAGTTCAATTAATGCAGATTCCCTGAAAAGTTCACAGCTGCGAATCGAGGAGCAACCACTGCGGAGGGCGAAAAAGGAAGAAAAGCGACGGGCGAGCGGTCTGGGCTACCCCGACCTTTTCAATGCGGCCTTCCCCAGAAAGTAAGTCATTCACAAACTCCAAAGTCATTCTCAACTCTTTCCACTACACGAGTTTTCCCCCTTTGACGAGTTGTGATATTAAATATCCTGCTAGTCGAGATTGACCTTGCTTGTCGATGGTCCTTCTACATGACCAACTGAATGAACTATAGCCTAAGTACTGGATGCTCTCCGCACTGGAACCTACGAAACGCGTCTCCTTTAAGCACCTGACTGGATACTGTGCGATTCACACCGTGTACCCTGATGGAAGTTGTTTTTTGCGCCGTCGCGGCTGAAGTTTCAGTTGCTCCGCTGTTCGACACCTTGCTGCCCCCGTTGCCTTCGCCGAGATGAGTGAGATGTACTCCGGGCTCCACGTGGGCCAACGATTCTCTTCTCTGGACGATTTCAAGATGGTCATTCGGAGTATATCAGTCAGACAACACTGGGAACTTCGAGTGACACGAAGCAATAAGAAGAGTGTGGTGATCGGGTGTCGATCGGGATCTAATTGTGACTTCCGTGTGGTTTGTCGTTCAAATAAGAATGCGACTTATATCACGAACCTACAGGATAGTCATAGCTGTCGAAGGAGTGCAGAGGCACAGGTGGCGACCCCGGCTCGATCTGAGGCTTCGCATGTACGGTTTTTGTTGACAGAGATACCTAAACTCTTTGATATGAAAGACAAGATCACAGGTCAGGAGGTCGTTGATGCTGTGAAGCGTTATCACGGCTACGATATATCTATGAGACAGGCACAGCGAGCACTGATCAAGTTGCAACCTAGACAGGCTGGAAGTCAAGGTGATCAGACCTTGGACTTGGATATGAGTGTTGGTGACCAGCAATCCCCGACTCAATCCCAGGGGGAGTCACAGGAAGACGCGGCACCGGCGTACCGGGCAATATCCGAGAATCGCTGGCTACCAGAGACGCTCCCTCCAACATTGATGGATGAAGAGGCTATAAATCCGACTGGTTCTCCACCAAACCATGCATCTCAACTACCCCATGCCCATCCACTACCACGCGGCTCTGCTCAAAATGTGCGGCCACAGATATCACAAGCCCATGCCCTTGCAACTGCGAATCAATCCACATTGACGAATGATACGCAACCTTTGGTGTCACAACCAGGACTTGGGTTCCCAGCTGGTCCTCCGACTTTGTCTCAGGCTGGATCGGAGCATCCCAAGCCTCCCAACTATCCCCATGCACCACGAAATGACCACCATGGAGTACCTACACAGATGCTGATGACAAACTTCAAGATTGAATTCACTTGTACGACTTGCGGATCTTTGAACCAGAGCTTCTTCCCGAATCAAGGAAATGTTACTGGTGGCGCTTACATGGCAAATCATCCCGTTGCAACTCAGAGCCCCATCGCGAGACACCCTGGCCCTCACCCCCCGGCTGGACCGGCGGGAACCGCCACGGATGTTACAGACGATGGTGCTTATTCTGTGAATGCCCTCAATTCCCGTGTCATGCAAAATGCGTGGACAACAGGAGGGCTAGGGGTACCGATTGGACCTCCAAATACCTGATTAGCGAAACAGATTAGTATCTTGCGTTTATTTTTGCCATCAGACACACCACCTGTCAACTGACGGATGAAGCCTTTTGTAAGAGATGGGAACTTTTATAACATACCTGTCTAAGTATTAGGCACGTCCCTGAACGAATAGCGATCTAAAGTGTTGGAAGAGAGATATCTGATCTTTGCGCGCAAACCCAAGCCCTGCCCGTCCTTGAATACGAACAACTTGATCAGAGCCTCCAGGAGAGATGGGTATCAGGAGCTCAGGTCCTGACCGATACAGTTACGAAGACGATGAGATACGATAGTCGCTAGTTATTCGAAATTTTCTGAATTCCCTGCTAGTTCAATCAACTACTGATCCAACCGCTTGTCATCTCCATGCTAGTACATGTAGTAACTTCATTCAAGTACCCTCTCAGCCCATCAATGGGTGTACACCCTATCTTTCCTGATTCTGTACTGTCGTTCTGTGCAATAAGAGAAGTGGAAAAGGATCCTCGCCTCTGTCAACTATGGGTTTGCAACACGGTAATTCGGATTCTGCAATTTAGAGGACTGCTAGTCATAAATTGCAATGGTAAATATGAGTCTGCACTAGACGTAAGTAGCTCCCCTTTCATTACCTTATTGTCTCTTCACTCTTCACCCCATCCTTCCAATCCACACTCGTCCAATACAAGCTGTTTAATCCCCATCCGTCCACTACCCCAGATTTCAAAAATACCGAGGCCCGCTCCTCCACTTTCAATCGTTGATCTTCCCCACAATCTAGCCTGAAACGAGATACTAAAGCTCGGAGAACATAGAACTTCTTGCTCGGGATAATATGTGCCAAGCGAGAAGTGATGATCACCGGCTATTGAACGATGCATCTAACTGCCGGGATGAAGCTCAGTGTACGAGATCCCAAGCCTCATTCCCACGCAGACTTAGAGCCCAGATCATCATAGAGCTAGAAAGACGACAGATAGAAGAGCTTCTCAGCCATCAATCGGCAACGAATTCGCTTCCAAGCACCGAAATGATAGAAATGGACTAGTCTACATACATGTTCATACTTGTTGCTCCACTCCATCCATCAGTACATCCCCTCTCCATGACCAGCCACTCAAGACGATCTTGATTGTATTTGAAAAGTCATGGGATGCGGCAGTCTTATTCCACCTGTCATTCACGCAGAGAGGACTCGCTCCTCCACATGGCCCCACAGAGATGATCTGGGGAAGTCATTGACTCAATAAAATTACCAATGGTTTACGTTCCAAATACATGCATCGAGTATTTTGCCAAGCTAGGATGAAAAAGGTACCTAAATCAAGACGGATGAATGAGAGGTCTTTTATTATAAGGAAGGTGAGACTCATCCTCTAGACTGTGTTTCGAGTTTGATCTCATTTCGATCGATTCTCTACATTTACTACACTACCTATTCGAGGACATTCAAGATGGGTGACAATCAAGAGAAAAGCGGACTACGGCTTCATTGGAAGTCACTAATGGCCTGCTGTCTCATAACAATGTCTCCTTTTCAGTATGGAGTTGATTTCACCATGATTGGAGGGTTTCAGGCGATGGTTGGCTTCTTGAAGGTGAATACCAGTAATCTTATAATTTCCCACGATGGATTACTGACCAGGAATTAATGGCTCCGAGTTAGGTATTTGGACAGCCGGCTCCAAATACTGCTCTTGGCTGGAACATCTCTCATGAGCGTCAGCAACTGATTTCTTCGTTGATGACGCTTGGTGCATTTGTGGCATCTTGCTCTGCTGGTTAGTTTGTCAAAATGCGGAATGAGTACAGTGCACTTGTTGATGAGAATAATAGGGCCTACTGCAACTTATATCGGGCGAAAGACTAGTCTTTGGATCTCGGTGATTTTGATATATGTTGCCAATATCGTGATGATGACTACAGATAATATCGCAGGTCTTTACGCTGGTCGTTTGGTCATTGGACTTGGGAATGGGTTTTTGATGACTTTTTCTCAGTTGTATATTCAGGTATTCTCTCTTCCCCCAAAGAAAAGCTGGCCTGCGCTAATATGCTCATTTCAAACTATAGGAGTGTTCGCCGGCTCGATATCGCGGTCTCATGTTAGGTGCATTCCAATTCTGGACCTCATTCGGTTCCCTCCTCGGAGCAATAATCGACAATTTCACAGCAAAAATAGACGGCAAAAACAGTTATATAATCCCCCTCGGTTTAATATTTATCATACCTGCGTTCCTATGCGCCGGAATGTTATTCATCCCAGAGTCACCCCGATGGTTACTTCAACACAAGAAAACAGAGGATGCTCGGAAGGCATTGAGATGGCTGAGACCCGATGAAGAAACGGTAGAGAAAGAAATGGAAGATATCGAGAATGCAATTAAATTGGAAAGAGATTTAGCCAGTGGTGTCTCGGTGTGGGATATGTTTGCGAATCCTATCGATCGGCGCAGAACGATTTTATCCGTTGCAGCCGTGAGTACTCAGGCTGCATCTGGCTCGATGTATATGATTGGTATGTCGAGTATCAAACTTACCCTCGAGAAAAGCCCAGCTCTAACTTGGATCATTCATGGGAAGCCTATAAAACCTACTTCTTCGAAATGGCAAATGTCGGCAACGCCTTTGAGAACAGTTGCATCGTGACTGCAATAGGCGTTGTAGCTATCATGATCAATATGTCAATTATCACTAGAATCGGGAAGAGAAAGCTGTTCTTAGCGGCTGGTCTTTTGGTATGCGGATTCAGTCAGCTTATTATTGCGGTCGTCTATACTGTTCATCCGGGGATTTCGTCAACAGGCAAGTCTATTGTTGGCTTGTCTATTATCTTCAACTTTGCGTACAATGTAAGTCATACTCTTCCAATTGTGAAATAAGAGGATGGAGTCACCAAGCTAATTTATTAGGGAATGATTTCGACATATGCATGGGTGTCGGGTGGAGAACTCCCTTCTCAGCGCTTGCGATCTTATACTTTCGGCTTGGCGGCAGCCATTGGGTTCCTTGGAGCAGTGAGTTATATACCTTGAGAATTAAGTACGAGCACAGGGATTAACAATATGTACACAGTGGCTATGCACGTTTACTGCCCCATACTTCATTAACCCTGATTCATTGAACTGGGGGTAAGGATACTCCTTTCTCATAGCTTCGTGCTGCAACTATGTGCATGAATTAACTTTCCTTGCAGACCAAGATATGGGTATATTTGGTTCCCATCATGTTTAGTTGCAGCTGCGTTTATCTATTTCTTCTTACCAGAAGTGAAGGGTCGGACACTAGAAGAGATTGATGAAATGGTGAGTTCGATTACATACTTCTTGTGAGTGCTAGAAGTTTTACTGATACCCGCAGTTCGAACAACGACTACCGGCTCGTAAATTCGAGACTTACAAATGTGTTGGCCCTGCTGCTTTGGAGGCAACTCTTGAGAAGGGAAAAGTTGACGAGAAGGTATACCGAAGACATTCAAGTGATTCTCAGAAGGCCACGAGTGAAAATGTAGAGGAAAAATCTTGAGGGATATTTGGATTTGAATGGTGTAAATGTCTAGTAGTCGAGCAGCTAGTTCATAAACACCTACTACTAATAGTGATGTACAATCAGCAGTGACTTATGCACCTTTCTGGCTCGATCGTACCTGCCTCATCTAATGTACCTGCCCTTTTTCTTAGAACGTACGTACCTTCCCCATAATCATCAGAACATTCACATTCGGAAAGAACGATAGAGCAGTAAACAGAATATTTCTGGATTCATTCACCGCGATGGAAATTTCCAACTTTGACATACCTGAATATTTACACACCCCTTGGACCAAGGGACAGCACTAAGGATTTCCTCCAGCATTGGCTGAGTCCTTTTTCCTTGGACAGCCAGAGGCAACTGTCGGAGGACGTGTCGAGATGTCCTAGCGACAAAACGCCCAGCTAACTTGTTCAGAGAATCCGGTCTCGATTCCTGCTCCCTCTCAAGGCACAGGGTGGTAAAACACCCAATTTATATATTCAGTCTCCCTCTAGCCAAAATCGATGATTCGATCAGCAGCTGTTCCCCTCAATTTTGTGGAAATCGCTGACTCGACAGGGATGGTTATAAATGTCTTGCAATGGGCTGTTACAGTCAAAGCCACCCTCATCAACCAGGAGCGAAAATTGACTCACTTTTGAAGACATTGAGATACTGAATCAATATCGGATTCACACATTCCCGGATATTGCCGCAGGGTACATAGGGAATTTGCATGCGGATTGGCTGTCAGCTTCACAGTCCACAAAGGACATTGGGACCCCCAAGCTCCTGAAAATCTATACTGCAATCGCAAAAATTCTTACATATGAGCGGCCAGGCAGAGGCGATCGACATAATCCTTGGGAATTTCGAGGATTGTGGTGGACTTGCCCCAGGCAGAGGCACCGACATTGAAGACCTCCCGATAGGGAGTGGTCTCTCCTCCTAGACTCTAGTCGGGGAGCAGGAGATATTCCTCCATCGCCCGTTGACAAATAGCTTCCTGCGAAGGATCTGTTGAAGCAACCAGTCAGGCCGCCAGGCGCTTAAAAACAAATAGGGTCATCTTGACAAAGACAAACACTTACTGCATCGAGTTCGACACCCAAGCGCTGGTCGCGACTTGGGACGACGCTGTCGAATTTCAGAGAGCCTACCATGATCTGCTGGTCGAAGACAACGCGCCACTGGAGAGAGAGAGAGAGAGAGAGGGAGGAAGGATCGTATGGAAATTTCCAGCCTCGCTCAATCATTTCGAAATTTAGTTACTGTGGATCGAAGCAGGATATTACTGTGCGGAATTTAGGACATGAAAGTTGCATTCGCTCAACTGTGCGAGAGTAAATTGTCTATACATTCATTACTTCGAAAATATCGGCATCAGTCACATTTTGAGTCATATCAGAAAATGAAGTGTCCATGACAATTCAACCACCTCATACAAGACTAATCGACGAGAACACAGAATTCGCCAATATCAAAGCCCGAGTGGGTCAGCAGAAGCCCGCCGAAATATATGGTCACTGTCTCTGGGTTGAACGGACTTAGCTGATCGCTGGGGGCCACAGAATATGGGAGCAGTATGGAAGCCCAAGAATAGTTCATCCGCAAGGACAAGACATATGAAATCTACTCCGATGGACGTACTTGACCACTATGTTCTGGTGGCTGATGGATCAAGCGTAAAGGGACTGTGCATTCGTGTAACACTCCAGGATACCATCACACCCGTTACGCGGGCGTTGCAACCAGGTGATGGACCGGTAATAGTTCTAGTCAATTGCTGTCTTGCTATGTCCCTCTTTGTTATCGTAATACGAAATTAATCAGTAGTAGGCCAGGGCAGTAGAGTTTCCTTTTTCATCACATAGATTGCACCATCCTCTTGATTGCCAATTCATCCCATTTCAAGCAGTAGGCGATTTCCAATTATATGATCGTTGATCACCTGATCCAAATCAAACTCCTTTGCACAACTCCAATCAAGCCATTTTTGAACAATAGGCCGTTCGAGAAGCCACTCTTGTGAAAAGGGCTGGTCACTCGCCTCGTAATCCTCGATAGCGGGTTCTGGAGTTCCACTTGTATCTGACCATCGAGCAACTTGAAAAATATTGAAACGGACGCTAGTGTCACTTGAGGTTACAGAAGGACGCGAATAGAATGACTCGAAGCTGCGTCCATCGATGTCGGGGATGAATACAGCGATTATTCGGCTGGAAGGCGGTACAAAGTCCATTCTATCTGGAGGAGATCTCGAGTTTGATATCTCTGGCCTCGACTTTTCGAGTGATAGTAAGATCTCAAGGGTCGTGGCAAAGGGTTTGTTGTGGAAAAGACCCTCTTGACCAACATTCCCAAGTTCTTGAATAATCCAGCTGATCCACTGAGGCGAAGGGCAGCAACGCCCCGCTAGATAGAGTAAAGGTGAGAATCCGATTCTCAGATTCTCGCATGGAATCATGGGGTTCGAGGGTGATTTATACGAGATTTTCAATGCGGTTCTCGTGTATCGCAATAATTCGTAGACGTGGAAGTAGCAGTCCAGTTCAATCATTCGATCTGGGTCTCCCAAAAGGCAGAGTGCCCAAAGAAGTCGTGCTTTGTAAAAGCTGTAGAGTGCTAGTGCCAGACATGTCTCCCAAGACGTCTGTTCATTTGGTAATGGTGGAAATGAGAGGCTTTGGAGGGCCTTGTATGAGAACTCGCTCGAGTCTGATGGTGAGTCTTCTATTTTCAGTGTTTGAAAGTTCGTGGAATTATATGTCTTCCAATCATCTAGGGCCTGCAAGAATGCAAGTACCTTTTCTCTGGACACGGTCTTGTAGTGTGCGGCATAGAGGCACCAGACTAGATGTTTGAGATCAAGATCCGCAGATGTAAATTCAAGTAATTGCTGGATCATTATCGAAGGGGAACTTGCGACCAAGTCGAAAAATGAAGACGGCAGGTTCACGGTTAATTTTTCCGCATTCGATAGAGACCTTGGTTCCAATGGACTGGGAAACGGTCTTACGATACGGCATATCAACTCCAAGTCACGAAGAGACGACTCGATCGGCAGAACGAATTGACTTGCCGGATGGCCGTCATGTGGTACCATTGAATATGAATAATATTGAGTGACCTGAGTGTGCCGAATAGCAGCCGGTATGTTTCCGGAAAAGCACTGCTGAGTGTTAGCATGGACACCATGGACACCATGGATTTATGAAATCTCTCGACTCACCTCAATGTATGCCATCAGTATCAGAACCCCAACTGCCAAAGACGTAGCACGTTTATTCTCATTGATATCTTTTGAGACCCCTTCCAAAGCTCTGATATAGATCTGAATCGCAACAATCTTCGTATCTAGGCCTCGGTCACGGTCACTGCTACTGTTCTTCGATAGTAACAATGTTGCACGATGCATAGACCCCAGGGCCACGATAGCATCAAAAACCCATTCCGTTTCCCACGCTGCTTCACAGAGATGGTCTCTCCAAAAATGAAGGCTCTTAGGTGCGAATAGTATATCTAACGTTCTGTAGAGATACTGGTGGAACCCCAGCATATCGCGTGCACGGGAGTGAGGTCGCTGAAATGGGTTAGGATTGACTGGTAGAGCCACTAAAGGTAGCCCATCCTCGCGAAATCTTGGCTGTGTATATTGATGTTGACTTGGTGTTGTCGGGGATGGTACATTAGAGTTGTGAACCTCTACTGTAGATGCCCTTTGTTGTGGACATTCTAATCGGGTCTTGACCCGCCGCTTCTCTGCGTATCCCGCACATTCAACATTCGCTGCTTCACAGCGCTCACATTCTGGCTTTCTTTCGTCACATTTCACCTTGCGAGTGCGGCAGGTCAAGCAGCCTGTCTTTCTTCTTCTTTTCTCGGTCATGGCGAGTACAGGCAAAGATCACGTCTGCTGCATGGATATTCAAGCACTCGGTCTTAAGACGTGGATTATCTCAGCCTTGGTCTATTCTATAATCCTTTATCTTTGGATATGGCCATTCCAGGCTTAGACGGCGTAGAGCATATGGTTGGCGACGTTGGCATCAGCATTAGTCGTCGACGGTGAGAAGAGGATTAGTAATTCATATTCATGCCTGAATAATATGGCATAAACATAACCACAGGCAGTTTTTAGGGTTTGTTTGGGCTCGAATATTAAGAATTCAATACAACTTAAGTTTCGAGCTTGGGATAGATCAATAAAAGCTCTAGGAAGCAAATTGGAAGAGTGAAAAATTACCTAAAGCCATTCTTGAACTCGTCAGACCAGTATACACGCTCTCTTTTCCAGCTCCCATTGTCAACACTTAGAGCCGATCATTCATTGGAGCGTTTATGTGCACTCAATTGGGCGCCGCCAATCAAATGAAAGTTAAATAATGCGTACTTCTATATGAAAGTGGAGGTCGTGTTTAAGATTTTGTAGACATTGGATCAACTTGCATCGCGCTAAGCTGAAGACATAACTAGGTCCGACATTTCACAGGGGATCTCAGCGCAAATTAACTAGAGCAGTCCATACTCTGTGCAGCGTTGTGCAGTAGACTGAGCATCCGAGCAAGCTGTTTCCCAAGCGAGACTTAGTGTTTACTTTGATAAATAAGTCTTGCGGCTGAAACATCAATCCCATTGTATCAGTAGCTAGTTCCTGTGCTTTCCGTCAGTAAATTTACTGAATCTTCGTGCCGGTACTTTTGATAAGCCTCGACTTAATGCCCCGAGGCAAGTATTACATGTCCATCATTGAAAGTGACTTCCAAAATACGATTGAAGCCCCCCTCGGCGAATTTTGTGACTGAAGCTACGCTATTGAGATGTCCACCGACAGTTTGGCAGGCTGCCTTTGCAAGAGTATTCACGTTAATGCGGGTACGCCACTCAGCACGGCCAAGCTCTTCATTGAATCTGGATTGAGTCAGCTTATCACAATTCGACGCGTTCAGTAGCTGACTGTCGCGACTCACAAAAAGCGCCCAGATGTGTACTTGAACACATCAGGATTACTACTTAAAGTAGACACTTTCCTGGGTGAGGACTTCGAATATCGATTAGAAGTTGTCCACAAACGCGGCATTTTCAAATAGGTGGTCAGTTGAAAGTACTTCCAAGGTTAACAACTGGCTGGATGTGGCCAGATTGCAGATTTCTCAGCACATGTACTACAGTAGTTAGTCAGCTAGAAAATACTGTTTTTTTCTGTTAGAAATCATGAACGTGGTACATCTTTGTATTCTAATTGATTCTAGTTGGTTCTAATTGATATGGTGTATTATAATAAATGGACTCTTTTAAAGGGCTTTCTTTGCCTCTGAATAGAATGATTCCAGTAATTCCGATGCCGATGTACCTACCGAGGTAGATACCCAGCCAGATCGTCCATCGTTGTCTAGATATTGTATATATTATTTATCTTTGCTATAAGGGCTTCCTTGATTTCGATTGGGATTCACTTAATTTGACGAGAAAACAAGGAGCTTGAACAATTTGGTTAGGGATCTCATTATTAGCGGTGGTTATACATCGGAGATAATGTGTGTAGATTCAAATACGAATGGTAGTAGAGTCTATTCACCTATACTGGAAAGAACGATGCTTCAAGTAGCAAAGATGGTGGTTTATTCATTGATTCTATAGAGAGTACCGATTGCTCGAAATATGGTCTTTGACACACCATATCTTGCGTTCAGTAGAATCCCTCGCGTTGTATCTTCTGCAATGGGACGCCGAAAGCCTGTAAAGACTCCACAACTGAGTCACCAAACCCGCCTGGACCACAAATCAGTATATCTTTATTCTCAGCAACTTGACTCCAGTACTCGGCGGGAATGCGTCCTTGATAGAAGGAAAGTCTTTGGCTTCCTCTCTGTGGCAGACAGATATTGGGGATTTTCGCACTGGTAAAAATGTCTACCATGATTGTAACTCGTGGCGGTAATTGTGCAAGAAGTGGTGTCAAATATTTCACCATTATGTCCGGTTCCCTCGTTGCAAGAACTAGGGTGATGTTGCTTTCGACTTGTTGATGTCGCATAGAAAGAGCACTCAACATCGATAAGAAAGGAGTGACGCCGATTCCACCAGCTACCCATAAAGCATTGACGTGAGTCTGACCTAGGTAGAAGTCACCGGTGACACCCACAATCTCTGCAGTCACGTCTCTCGTTGGGGTAACTTTGGATCCATAAGCGGCGTTTGACTCTCTCAATATGTCAAAGAGAGCACCTGTCACAGTGCCCCCTTGAACCTCGCGCATTGTCAATTCAAACCAAGTCATTTCACTATTTTCATGGGCACTTGATACCGTCCAGGTACGCACTCGGTCGTCGTTTAGAGCACTTGGTTTACCACTTGACATGTGCCGGTATTGCGGCGGCCCTATCCAATCCATAAAGTCTAAGGCGATTGCTTGCCCGGGCCGAATTCTCAATTTCTCCGCTCCATTTTTCGGAGGGATCTTGAACCTGAAGATCGCAAGGTCATCCGAGAGCTGTGTAGCATTCTCAAGTACACATTTGCGGCCATCGCCTTTATCTGCCTCGGCTTCGCGCTCCTCATTGAGGAACTTGACTTTTGGACTATAAGGGCTTCGCTCAACGGCAGTTCCAGCTTGTTGCCGAAGGGGCATGGCATCTTTCACGAACGTGAAGCCGGATACTTTCATCACTGTAAGTGCAGCTTGTCTCCTCATTATATTCAGTGCATCTTGACCAACAACATTTTTAGCCGTCCCGGTCAGGTAAAGTACGTCTCCCGTTGTAAATGAGATAATCGTGAATCCCACTAGTCCTGTAGCTTCGATATTTCCAAGGGTTGATAGTAGTCGATTACCGGAATAATCTGGCATCACAATTGTTTGACCATCAGACGGGCTTACACGTAGGAACCCAGGGAGTCCGCCACGAGCATTCATTCCCGCATGTGAAGGGAACTTGGCTGCTGTGGATCGCTCCGATTTGTATATAGATCCAACAAAAACAGTATCTGCATCTAGAATGAAATCGATCACATCTTGTGGCAGCCTCTGCTTCGGTTGAAGATGTTCAACTCGATATAATATCTGTGGTCGCACTGACGGAATTGGCACCAATTTGCGTACATTGATATACTTGGGACAATTGCTGCAAGGTATGCAGTTAGTCAAGCTCAATTTCAATTTTGAAATCTCAAAGAAATAGAATGACTCACCCTAATGCTTCATTCACATTAACATCAAATCGAAAGGTCGAGTTCTTTAGAGATTGGATACTCTCTATCTTCCCAGCAAATTTGTTGCGCCGCCTAGTGGAAAGCTCAATTCCCAATCCGGCAATCAATTGTCTCTCATGGGGATTGATATCCCGGGAATTCGTCCACGCTGTAGCAGTATCTAATAGTGGATCACCATCCCATAGTTGTGCTGTTATTGTTAACTCCTGCGGACTTGGACTCTGCACAAATCCAATTTCGCCACCGGGTCCTGCCATGATGGAAGCCCATGGACGACCATATTGATCGATAGTGGTGACAGGTATGAAGTTCAAGTTTGAGGTGTGAAATATGCGGTGTTGAGATGGCATATCCTTCGCGACAATCCTCCAGCTATCCTTTACTGCATCTTCAAAGCCCAGTTGTCGTTGTATGGTGACTTCCCCAGGATGCCATCCTTGAAGTGCGACTGCCATATTACGTGAGCAGGTAGGGGGTAGTCCACCTGAAGTAAGCAACTTTTGGGGACTTGAGATGGGAGAAGCTGCACAATATAAAGAGTTTGGGTAAGATGAAGCGCAAAAAGTGGCGTGCGATCCAGAAGCGGCGTGGTCAACTTTTTATGGAACGCCACTTCGTGATTCTTCGAGTAAGACGTAATCGACTGTACAACCAATCTAAAAAATACTTGCCTCACACAACTTCCACCCCACTTTTCCTGTAACAAGGTCTATCATCACTCATTGTTTCCTATCCATTAAAAAAGACCCAGCACATATCGAAGTATGGCATTAATTCCAGTTTATCATTATCTCGACATTGGCCGACTCGGTCGCGGCGAAGTCGTCAAGTGAGTAGAGCCCGAATTAGTGACACAGCCTCTGTGCATGCCCCGCTCAATTCCATTGATATCATCACTAACAACAACCTCAACCATAAGCCTTTTCCTCAAAGACGCCGGAATTAAATATGAAAAGTCTCTCTACCCGTGGGACGCGACGTGGCCCCAGCAGAGTAACGTTTTGAAAGAAAGGGGTGTGACTCGGACCGGCAAACTCCCAGCACTCGAATACAAGGGCAAAATTCTCACACAAGTAAGCATAACCGATTTACTGGCACTATGCAAGGTTACTGATTATTTGTAGCACATCCCTATTTTACGATACCTTGCTCGCGAACTCGGGAGCTATGATGGAGAGACGAATTGGGACAAGTATGTCGTAGATGCTGTATCTGACATTTATGTTGATTGGAGGGTGAGTCTATGTACTAAAGCTGAGGCTTCTTTCCTGGAAAGAAAAACTTGAAGCAAAGCTGACTAGACCAGGCCAAATGGGTTGCCAATTTGAGTGAGAAGAAGCCCGAGTACAAGGATCAAATCGCACCGGAGTATTACAATCTCGTCGCACAGTACTACTCTGCTACCCCAGGTCCTTATTTGCTCGGCGATAAAGTGACTTATGTCGACTTTGCGGTTTACCAGTCTATTGATAATGACCGCAGAACTGGAACACTTCCGGTATGTTGCAATTAGAAAGGCTTGATTTTTGGAAAGCTGCTAAATACTACGATATGTCCAGTCGACTCTCCCGGAGTCTTTACTAAAGTTCAAGAGTGAATTCGAGACCAGGCCCAATATCGCAGAGTATATCAAGCGGAATGAATAGAAGGGCCCCAAAAACGAATGATGACCAGGCCATGGAAGGCATATTTTCTTCAGTTAGGGAACCAAATGAATACGAATTTATCTTCCTAAGACTTGAAACCCGCGGACTAAGACAAAGAAAATCATATTTTAAATGCTTCTAGCCAGCACTATAGGACCAGCTGGCTACGTAGGTCTTCGCAGAATTGATTCATATTCTAATTCACTTCAATCATCTTCGAAAGGCTCTCCTCCGCATTTCTCTCTGCATCGAAGAGGAAAATCCAATCTTCGCGAGGCATTTGAATTGATGCAGGGTTTTTCGCAACCTCGTCCCAATCCGCTTTATGCCACAAATCCCGTGTAGTCTCTCCTGTCTTCTGAACAGCCCGAACACGTTCATATCGAATTTCCTGATAGGCCCTAAGAGAAGCGGGTACACCACTCTTTCCACCGCGCTTCAAACACAAAGCCAAGACTACCCCGTCCTCCATTGCTTGTGTTGCGCCTTGTGCTGATGTTGGGAGAAATGGATGTGCCGAGTCTCCAAGAAGGGCAATGCGTCCGTGGTCACTCACCCAACGAGGAAGAGGGTCACGGTACACAAGCTTCCAGTCGACTAATGAAGGGGTCTTCTCAACAATAGCCTTGCAAATCGGATCCCAGCCTTCGATCACTTTATAGACATCCTCGAGTTTCCCTGGTAGGGACCATGATTCTTCAATATCGGCATCATCCTAGCAATTGAATGCGTCAAGCAATGGTCATAACTTGTAGAATCGGAACGCTTACCTTGTGTGTGAGAACCCAGCAACAGTCCTTTCCATTCTTAATCGTGGAAAAGAGGAAATGTACGTCCGGACCAATCCAGCCATTGAATGTGTCTCCGTTTTCGCAAAAGTGCTTTGTTCGTGGGTCCCGAACCATGTCGGTATTGGGAAACCTATGAGGAGGATAAGCCGCAAGATCCAACATTCTCGCCGTTCTTCTCTCACCATGCTCTAAAAACCGCATAACCGCTTGACTTTGGTTTATCAACGTAACCTAAGACTAATTCGCGTGCTTTTGAGCGCACTCCATCCGCACCGATGACAATGTCGCCAAATATCTATCGAAATCAGTGATTGAATTGAGTTAGGGGAACAAAGAAAGAAAACCCAAAAAGATTTCTGATACCTTTCTCCCATCTTCTAAAACGATGCCAGCTCGGTTTTCGTCCTCAAAATACTCCTGCACCCTCTGACCAAGTTGGATTGGAATGCCAAGTTCCTCCCTGGCATAATTAAAAACCACTGAGTGTAACTCGCCGCGGTGGCCATTAAACACTGGTGCGTCTGGATCTGGTGTATGTGCCGGTTGTGTATGAACCAGCTCCCCAGTCCACTTATGTATCTTGAAACCGTGATTCTCCAGGTTAATACTAAGTGGCTTCAGACGATCGGCAACTTTTCCATCTGACCAACGACGGAAAATGCGTCCAGCATTCGGCCCGAAAGATATGATATCGCCAAGGACCTTTAGTTCTACAAATAACAAGGTTAATGGAATTGAATTTTCACGATGGGGGTGAGTCTCCAAGGCTGAGAACTCACCAGGGAAGGATTCGTATATCTCCACTTCGTGTCCTTGACGATGACATTCAATTGCAGCGGTCAACCCACCAAATCCTTTCATCATATTAACTTTGAACTCATTGGAAGTACCACTAGACAGTATCTCTCATACCTGCACCGACAATTATCACCCTAATGCCAGACAGTTCTGGTTTTGGCTCACTGGGAATACCCAAGGTGGACATGATGACTCTAGGTTCGGGATAGCCTCACGGCAGTAAATTTCTGAGAGAAGAAAGCGAAGTACCTCTTGAAAGGCTAAAGACAACTATTTCAAAGACCGTTATCTATAGCACTGTTCGTCCAGCTAACAGGAATAATCCCAGCTTTAGGCAACGTTTGGCAATGTCAACTGCCGGATACTGTTCTGGTCCTGGCCAGGAATTGAGACTCGAGCAATTTTTACCGAATCAAATGATATTTCTTTCTTTTACATGAACGCTAAGGAGGAGAATGTGGAGAGAGGTTCTGTGGGGCTACAGAAGAGCCATCGACTCCTCGTCTTTGGAAAGAGACGCCCCGCACCCCCGCACCCCCGCAAAGCCAAAATATCTAAAACATTTACCAGTGAATCTGGTAATACTAGTATACGAGATATTTCATCACTCATTTGCCGAAAGAACTGGCATTCCTTTTTTGTGGGGCTATCGGACTTACTTGTTATCGTTACTAGATCTGCGGGGTCTGTTTCAGTGTATACGCCCTCAGAAAATTCAAAGCATTAAGAATGAGTACTAGTTCAAAGGAATCGATCTGAAATTTTATTTCACCAGTCCCAGATAATCTCAACGGTCGTCTAGGATATTATGGCCACCTCACACCCTGAATATAACAATGAAACTACGGCTACGGAGGTAGCAAATGCATTCGAGGGCAATATTCATGGGAAAAATGGTGAGTATCAGATGATCGAACTTAGACAACAATGCTAATCGAAGTTTTGATATTAGTTGTCATTACAGGCGTTGGACCTGATAGCCTAGGAGAAGCACTAGCTCTTGCTATAGGAAGACAACAGCCAGCAAACCTCATCCTAGCCTCTCGCACAGAAATCAAAGTGAAGAAGGTTGTCACAAAAGTCCGAGAAGAGACACCAAGTCTTCAAATTCACGTCATTGTCCTGAATCTCGCCTCTCAGAAATCAATCAAATTGGCTGCATCGAAGATTCAGGGTCTGGTAAATCGAATCGATGTTCTTATCAATAATGCCGGCATGATGACACTTGAGCGTGAATCGACAGAGGAAGGAATTGAGATTCAATTCGGAACGAATCATATCGGACACTTTCTTTTCACGAATTTACTCATGACGCAACTTAAAAATGCTGCTAAAGCTTCGGAGTCAGGATCGACTCGTATCGTCAATGTGACTAGTGCTGGGCATCGATTGTCTCCTATCAGGTTTCACGATTATAATTTCGAGGGAAAGAAAGTGCCGATTGATGAGAGACCACCTGATAATTTACCTTCCATGTTCAGCTCCACGTCAAATGGGTATAATGGATGGTTGGCATATGGACAGTCTAAGGCGGCGAATATTTTGTTCACAGTGCATTTGACAAACAGCCTGAAATCAGCTGGGATAATTTCATACAGTGTACACCCTGGCTGTAAGCGAGATGTTTTAAGAACTTTGATATGGTTGTTTATCTTTCTAACATCAATACAGCAATCTGGACAGGTCTTAGTCGAAGTCTAGATGACATCGGCAACGAGACGATGTCAAAAACCAGCAATGTATGGAAATCTCTTGATCAAGGTGCAGCTACAATGATGGTTGCTGCATTTGATCCTGCATTGTCAGGTATGATCAACCACTCTACCGCGCTGTGGACTATTCCGCGTGGAATTATTTCCGTTGCTAATATTGAAATGCTTGAAGTTGTATTCAACCCATCGGATATCTACTTGAGTGACTGTCAACTTGCACAGCCTGCACCTCATGTACTCAAAGATGAAACAGCAGAGCGACTTTTCCATCTGAGTGAAGAATTGGTAGGAATGAAGTTCTATCTGTAGCAGAACGGGGCTGCTAGTAGGTAGATTAGGGCTATCGGAAGTCCCGATGCAGTCTTGCACGGCTGCAGGATAGCCCGCCTCAAATGTCTAGTTGAAGTAAATCTATAAATCATCCTACCCCTTTTGTACACCGCTAGATATTCCTGCATGCTCTAGATAGCTCTGCTTGAAATCTAGAACTTCCCTCAGACCTATCACCTCCGCATAAGAAAAACTCCACGATGACTTAGCAAGCGGCAGTCCGATCGGATGTCCGAAATGGCGACTCCACTTGATACAACAAGCACCAACCACATCGTCGATGACGCGGAAAATGACCGACGACGCCTGACAGGTTTTCCACCGAGAATAGATTTTGGGATAAGATGAAGGGTCATTCCGCCCGTGTCGGAGGCATATCCGACATCAAATCCTGCTAGACGGCGTGAATCTCCAATGGTGATTTAGAATAGCTTGCCGAAGTGCCGGATGACTGCAACATGAAGGAAAATCTTCGTTGTTGTTATTTCTCACTCTCGACTCTTATACGAACGACTGTCCTCTGTGGAGAAAGGTGATTACAACCTCACTATCTTCATTGATCGGAGTCTGAGTGAATCTTGTGCTCCGTTTCCCATCCTCGACATTCCTGACGGAATTCCATCAAGAATTGATCTCATTGCCAGCATGAATTAAGAAAACATTGCCTTGAGGGAACATTGGACTTCAAGAACCACTTTATCGGGCCCACAGGCTGAAGGGCCAAGCTTTTCTCGCCATGAATCGCCAACGTGCAGCCGAAAAGGCTTTGCACGATCAAACGAATATTTTGCCCTTTGCACAGCTCATGGTTGTATTCACTGGTTTAGCTACCTCATTGGTTATCACTTTCATTGATCAAAATGGAATCAGTGTCACATTACCCACAATCGCCAACGATTTAGGGGCACAGAATACTATTTCTTGGGCTGGCACTTCGTCATTGATCGCAAATACTATGTTTACAGTTCTATACGGTCGATTGTCCGATATCTTTGGCCGAAAGGTCGTCTATCTTTCTGCGTTGGTGCTGCTATGCATCGCGGATCTACTTTGTGGTCTGTCTCAGAATCCTGCAATGTTCTACGTTTTTCGTGGACTTGCTGGTGTAGCGGGTGGTGGTGTCACATCTCTTACGATGATAATTGTCTCGGATGTCGTTACTCTTGAACAGCGAGGCAAATATCAGGGTGTACTTGGTGCTTCCCTCGGTGTAGGAAATATTATCGGACCTTTCATTGCAGCTGCTTTTATTATGCGCTCAACGTGGCGAGGCTTTTTCTGGATGATTTCGCCTTTAGCAGCGCTTTCTGCGGTAGTGGGTTATTTTTTGATCCCGAATAATGCGAAAACAGATGATTTTCGGAAAAATATCAATCGTATTGATTGGTTCGGCCTTTTGGCATCTTCGATTGGTATCATTTTTCTTTTGATCCCCATCTCAGGTGGTGGTTCTTACTTCCAATGGGATTCGCCAATGGTCATCGCAATGCTTGTTATCGGAGGCTGTGCATTTGTTGCATTTGTTTTCATCGAATGGAAAGTCGCATCATTGCCAATGCTGCCGAGTATGTTCTGAATATTTGGAATGTTAACTTTTGGATTACTGACCCGAATATAGTTGTCTTTTTCAAAAGCCCTGTTATAACTTCTCTCCTTGTACAAAGCTTTCTCTTGGGTGCTGTCTATCAGGCATATCTTTACTACCTCCCACTATATTATCAGAATGCTCGTGGTTGGTCTCCAATTGTATCAGCTGCTTTGACATCTCCCATGGTAGCTTGTCAGTCAATCGCCTCAATCTGCTCCGGTCAATACATTTCCCGTCTGAAAAGATATGGCGAAATCATCTGGTTTGGCTTTGGTTTTTGGACACTGTAAGTTGACACCACCTAGCACCACATTGAGTCTGAGTCAAGTCTAACCTACTTTATAGAGGCGCTGGCCTTATGCTATTATTTAACGACACCACCCACCCAGCCGTCATTGCTGTATGCGTTGGCATCACCGGCATAGGAATTGGATTCACATTCCAACCAACACTTGTAGCCTTGCAAGCCCACTGCACCAAGTCTCAGCGTGCCGTCTCGATATCAAACCGAAATTTCTTTAGATGTATGGGTGGCGCGTGTGGCCTTGCTATATCTGCCGCCATCTTGCAAACTACGCTGTCCTCACATCTTCCAGCCGAATTCTCCTACTTGACCAAATCCACATATTCGCTTCCTTCAAGATCAAACATTACGGATGCTCAGTGGTCGCAGATTCTGCTTGCATACACAAAGGCCTCGCATGCAGTCTTCATCTTGCAGGTTCCATTAATCGGGGTGTGCTTCCTTGCCTGTGTATTTGTTCGTGATAGGGGTCTCGAACGCCCGAAAGAACCAGAGGAGATCGAAGAGGAGAAGCGCAAAGCTGAGGCTGAGCGAGATCCAGAGACAGCTTCCCCGGAAATTCCACATTCCAATATTGAAAATGATGAGAGCGAAAAGACAATACCGAAACGCCTTTCCACATCTTCGGATGTCGGGGCTATGTCCCCATCCCATAATGCGCGCAGTGAGACGGGACGGGATGAAAACAACAATTCTCACTGATAATTGGAAAACTTACAGCGAATAGAATTTTCAGCATTGCACCTATACTCAGGCGTTTTTTTCATTGCATTCAGTTGCTCCCCCATGTAAATACAGCTACATTATCCACCTGGATTTCTATAATTAAAAAGCAAGGGTCTGATTAATTACATTGGATTATCAAGTTTCAAGAAACTAAGATTTATAACCTCTAATCTTGTATTCCAGTTAATGGTTGACGTGGTCAGTAGTGTACATTCATAGCGAAAAGGGACAATCACATGGCTAGTCGTATCACAACAAAATAAAAATCAAATATCAGCAAAAACAGGGGCATATGGATCAAAAATGATGTGAGCTGAAGTTATTTTTCAGACTTAGTCTCCCCAACTGCCCGGCTCATATGATAACGGAGAAAAATATCAATGGGCTCATCATCGGCCACGAAATCCAACAGTTTCGAGTATTGAAACTCGATTGACTTCCCGTCATATGTCACTTGGATAATTCTTCCATGATAACTGCCATAATAGGAGAATATGAGAAGCTGATGTAATCAAAGTCAGTAGTTTTCAGATATCGTGTGAAATTATTCCACTTACCGGATGAATTCGATAAAGCCGATACCATGTACTTGAAACCCTATGTGCCATTGCCGTTATGCAAAAAGACAGCTCGTGAATACTAAGCCTTTCGTCATCACCGTCATATGTATTTGAGCATGCTGCTAGGAGAATATGTGGCTTCGGATATGTAGGGTCACAGTATTTATACGCTGTGACTAATTTCCATCGAGCCTTCTCTGATATCGGAGGGCCTTGAGAAGACAAAAGATGTTTTATCCTGAGTTTTCTTTATGATTTTAGATAGCCGAATCTCTTTTTGGTTCGACAATGGGTTACTCACCGCCACTGACTGTGCTCCAACAGACTAGATGTCTCTTTCTCGATATCATCGGATTGAAGATTTGATCGCAGCGCCAGGAAGTGTTTTTCGACAAAGGATGAAACGACTTCAGCTCGTGAAAGAGGCCAGGACTCTGTATGGAAAGAATGCGCAAATATTGGGTTTGGCAGTTCTGGCGGAAGAATCCATTGGCTTGTTTCAATGGGGTATTCCAGTAGAAGGCCCATTTCATGATGAGGTTGAAAGAAGCATGGGTTGAATTGGATCATTCCATCCGCGACTGAATCGATTCGAGTTGCTTTAATCCCAATATCGCTCAGAACCTTTTCCGGGGGGAACTTGAAGTCACGTCTGTCCCCAGGAAAGGATTCACCAGATTTCTCCCAACGAGACAGCTTCGTCCGCATCAATCCCAAGAAAAATTCCGGGACAGAGATATAGACTTGCGTTATCTCACTCAGGGAAGTCTCGCAGTGTGGCAGCCGGTACATTTCCTGGTTATACTTTTTCGAGGTTATTTTCGGGTCGTCCGGTTGATGAGCGAGCTGCCGTACTCTGTTTTGCTCCCTTGTTTTTTCTCGTTGCTTATGCGAATGCTGTTTTGCGTCGTATCTCACAGGATCATATTGCCTCTGTCCATATAACGTCCGTGGCTGCAGCTTTTGCTGATGTCTCTTTTTGCCAAGCTTCTCTAGACGCTGTTTTATCGTATTGAACCGCGGGCGTGGTCGACGCAACTTTTTTCGCAGTGGTGTAACTCGAGCTTTCTCCATTATGTGCTGTCTTTGTCCTCGTTTCTGAAGTACACATCCCTTGGGTCCATGTAGCTTGACCCGATACTGCTTCATTCTATACTGCTTGGTCGCATGCATTCGGCTCCGCTTGAGTTGACTCCGCTTCATTTCGTATTTGGGCCGTCTGAACCGTGTGACATGATCTAGATTTGCCTGATGGCACCTAACTCGACTCATGGTGGTAATCTTTGAATGATCTTCGATGTAAGAAGGACGGGTTATTCTCCGAATGGATCTGGCGTTTGTGGAGCTGAGAACCCGTTTGTGAGAGCTTTTCGATGTTTCTGAGATATTCAAACCGAGAATATTGTTTCCTAGGCTGATCTGGTTTTGTCAGATCAGTGAGGGGATGAGTTGTAACGTGAAATGAATGCAGGGAATGGCTTACCAGCGAAGTGTTTAGGGCAGCGGGAGCGGATATCAAAGTTAACTTTAAATTGTACTTTTCCGATTTGGGATTGACTAAGGTTAATTTATCATCATTACACCGCGCTACTCACTATAATTAGACACTTTGTAAATAATGAATTGTATATTCCCATTTTGGCTCGAAATTCATCATAATGCATCAAAAAGAGTACTATCGGCACTACTCCAAAAAGTCCCAGATAACCCCTCCAGTGTCTCAAAATCCGGCATCCACAAGGGATCACTCTGGTCTTGGTCAATCCAAGGCGCAAGTTGTAGAGCCATGCGAACAGCATTATCACTATCATCGTCTGGATAAGTTTGTGATCCCATACCAGCTGCATCTGGTCCCAATCCAGTGAGGTTCTCCATGGGCAACTTTGCACTAGTTGATATTCCAGGAAATCCAGTATTGAGAGACGCAGCACCATGTTGTGCAGTCATGAGCTCAGCCATTCCTGCATTCCGAGCCGTTTCATTGCCTTGAAGCTTTTCCATGGCGGCGTTTACCAGTAATTCGAATGCGTCGCGATATTTCTTTACCCATGCTGCCCTCTCTCCCATGACGAAAAGCACGGTCGAGCAGGCGCGGATATCATTGCTCATGCGGACAGTCCAGACTTTATCAGTGTGTGTCCAGAGTGCATATAGAAGGGTGATGCCAGCCATGAACACAGTCTGAACGGCTAGGAAGGAGTGCCCATATTCAAGAGTTTGGTGAAGGCGTTTGTGGGATTGGCAGATTTCACCTGAAGCATCGAGGCAAATTTTGTAATAGGGATCTGTTATGGGGAGGAGGGGGAGGAAAGGCTGGATGAGGAGTCGAACGGCGCGGTTATAGTGAAGCATTGGGTAGTCGAGGTCTGAGCCGGTGAATCGGAGAAAAGCTGAGTTTTTCCATTCTTCGAGTTCGAGGTAGAGAGGGTCCATTTTGAGTCGAAGGGAAGAGAGCGGTCTGTCGGCGCGGTATATTTTATGTTGAATCCGAGAGTCTATGCGACGTAGTTTGAAGAGGTAGATTGCGAAGGTCAGGGTGGTTGTTTTACTAGGAACTTGGGGTGTAGTTAGAAGGACAGGGTCTTGTATGTCGTCGTCAATATCTATTGGTAGGTCCAGATCGATGTGACGATCGGATATGCTGAAGGGCCGACCGAGTGACATAGATACTACCCTTTCCAAGTAGTAAACTGTCCAGAAAAGCCTTCTTCGCATCTGGGTGGTGAATGGGTCCATGCTGATTTCGTTTGCTTTTCGGTGTAGACCAAGATCGATAGCTGTCCGCATTGCCAATCCAATCATGTACCACATACCGTGGCTAGATGCAGTACGCAGATGGTATACCACAAGGAGCACCATAGCTTCAATATTTTCAACAGAGCGAGCATCACACATTGTGGGGACATACTGCAGAGCAGATGTATAAAATCGCTTTTAGGAAGTTAACCATCAAACTACATCTAGGCGTGCTGGTCTGGTATCGTACCTCGGGAGCAGTATATGCATACTTATATTTTTCACTTAATTGAAGCATAGTGGCACCAATGGCGTAAACCAGGTTCAGCTTGAAGATGGCAAATCGATCCGATCTTGTGAGATCTTCACGTTTTGTTTTGAATAATTGCCAGCGTTCTTCATGAATCTTCCATATCTGTCTGCGATCAAGAAATGGATAGCGAGAATGCAGCCTTTTGAAATATGTTTCCAGCATCCTGTTCCCCATCTCGTCAGTCGGAGGTTCTGGCAATATTTCATCTGCTCGTTTATTTCTATCGCGCAGCCGAGGCCCACCGGCCGGTGGGGTGGCCCCGGGAGTGAGTCCGGTATTATTGCGCGCATTAGGATTGCTGTTAGTTGACGATGATGCTTGCTGCGGTTGCATGCGTGAAATGAACTGGTTCCAGACGCTAGTCTGGACCATTTCACCCAGATTAGCGGCCAAAGAGAGACCGGAACTTGAGCCAACGTATGCCGGTGCCTCGGATGAGCTGAGGGCAAGTAGCCCTACGATCTCACCAACTGGGTTGTTGTCTAGACCAGATGTTGTTGTCTGTGGGGTTGTATGCCCAGGTTGTGGAGACCAGGCAGTAGCAGACATATTTGAAGGTGCATTGTGGCCCGTAGATGATGAGTCGGGCTGAACAAGCTTGGCTTCAAGAAATGCCACTCTTTCTTCTAATGCGCGAGTATAACTGTAGAAATTGATCAGCACACTATCGAAACATATCTACTTGATCTTGATCGGCTCACTCATTTTGACGATCTGCATCTTCGCGCACGCTGGATTTGTCGCAGGTGGCCCCCGCTTTCCGACAGTTGGAGCAGGTCGGATATTCATTGTCGCACTGTATCCTGATGGTTAGTAAAGATACCGACGAGTTGAAGGAGTTTATTCTTTAATCGACCTTCTGCTTTCTGGTCTTACAGCGTGTACAGGCTGTTCGTCCGCGTTTCCGGGGATTGAAGTCCTTGGATGCAGGACTGGTTTGTCTCGAAGATTCCGGACTTGGGCCAACAGGATACATGATTTCACATCCTTCAAATCCAGAATTTTAGTTTATCATCAATTTATATGTCGAGTGATGTTGGTCGATATGTCTCACATCTGGTGAAGATGGAACTCGGAGGTTGCAAACGGCAACTTTCAAGGCGGGCGGAGCGCCAAGACTTTCCTCACCACCGAAAGTATGAACCCCGACTGTGTTGAATGTGCTTCCGCGAAATAAGGATATTGAATTATATTTTTCTTTTTTGAAAAAAAGAAAAAAAAATCGTTATTTCATTCGCCAATTCTAAGATTATTTGATATTAGAAAAGATACAACTTCCAGCGAAATAGCACTGGGGTATAAGGATCGGAGTCTTGCTGATCTGCCGCATAGTATATCTTTGGTGGTCTCAAGCGATGCTTTGATATATATATATATGCCATATTCCACCCCGTCAACAGGTGGTCTACTAGGCTTAGTATTGTAGGTCTACCTCATGGAGGTAGATCACCTGTTTAACCAGTAGGTACTGGTTAATCTTAATTATACAATATCATGATAATACATCCGGCACATCTGAGAACCAAGTCGCAAGATCCGGAAGATCGAATCTGCCAAGGAATCCCAAATCCTCCTGACCAAGTCCCATTTCGTCCCAGCTCATAAAAGGATTAATGCCCGGTCCATTCGATTCAGAATCGCGCGACCCCTGCTCCTCGGAAAGACCCTCCATGGTATGAGCATTGGTTTCCGTCCGATCGGTGTTCTTGTTTCCCCTTGCCCAATGACTTGTAGCGAGGGTGGTATCATCGTTACGAGACGAACCTATCATATATATTAGAAAGCATGTAACAACAGGACTGTTGATCCATTCATACCAGCGTAGTTCTGCACTATGTGGTGGTGCGTCACTTGCAGAAACTGTAGTGAGTTGCGTGCAGATAGACTGAATAAGGACATGTTGGTAAGGACCTCTTCGCATTTCCGCCATGTTTCGTCGACGGCTTGGACATCTATTTGATCGAGGATTGAGCGGCATGAATATGACATGATTAAAACAAACCCTGCGGTCGAGGTATCTATGCATCTTGTCAGTTCGGTTGTTCTTTTCTTGATTTGAGCAGGTACATGAAAAAGATCGACCCACAGAATCCATTGTACCACCACGCATCTGTTAATGAAGTCCTGTATGTCGCATGAATATGCGAGACCAGCTCAACGGCAGCCCGGACACAGGCTGCGGCACAACTCGCGGACATGGAATTGTAAATGACATTTTTCTCAAGGCCGATATTGGCCTTTTCTGAATCTGAGCCTGTTTGTCGGGCGAGTCCGATACGGTCGTCTGAGCATAACTGCGTGAACATCGGGCGGTAAAGTAGAAGACGAAGGTGTATGAATCTGCAACCATTAGTAAATAGTCATAAACTGAAGGGCAAAGGGCTGAGGTACCTTGCGTGTAGAACGTTACGCTGGCGTTGGAAGATGGAGTCTTGGTAACTGTTTGGGCTGAGTGGTGGGTTGATATTCGTCCAGTTCAGCACGGGAGGGACATTAGCCTCATAAGTGGAAAGTTTATCGTCAAGTTCCATGATAACATCTAGACTGCTATGCTTCATTCCTCGGGGTGATAGTGGTCGATGCTGATTAGATCGACTTTGCCATGCATTATATATATCCGACAGAATCGACTCGAGAATTTTGTAGAGTTCAATGGTGGAGACATAAAATGTCATGTAGCCAGACTTGTGGTCACAGGGTTGTCCATTCAGTGCGCATGGGTCATTAGATGGTAAGTCCGGTTTCATGACTGGTGGTGATGCAGGTGAAATATGCGACGTCATGCTCGGACGGCCATAAGTCATGCTTACGATCCTGGATATAGTTGTGAGAAGGCGGAATTCAACGTGTGTTTGGATTTCTTACATATCCATGATAACACATCCATGCCAGGTGCGATGCCTGACTTCCTGTTCCAAAGGGCTGATAGATTGTTGAGTTGCAGTTTCATGTAGACCTAATCCCAAGGCCACACGACAGGAAAGCCCGATCGCATTCCAGCATCTATTGGGATATGGCGTACTTTGCAGAAGAAGAGAAATGATTAGGAATGTTTGCACAACACCAATAGTTCCAATATCAATAAGATCAAGACCGACAAAACGCTTCGATCGGAGAAAGAATGAGTAGGCAGCTGCCTCGCGCTCCGCAGCTGGGATATCCGAGAAATGACAGCCCAGACCAAAAATAGCATTGAGCGCACAGTGGAACACAATCGACTGATGACCGGAATCGAATGAGCCTCCAAGGCCAATATTCAATTCTGGCAGCTGAGGCTTTGGCCACTTGCTCGATCCCCACAAATTCTCGTACGCTTGCTCAAAACTTGGTCGATGAAAGAAGGGATACAGGCAATGTACTCGATTCCAATAGCATTCCAGGAGATGATCTGCCAAGGATCGTGGAGGCAGTGAGAAATCATCGAATTGCAATCCCAGGGTTGGCGTTAAGCAGTCTCGCCAGAGGCCGGTGTCTCGATAAGAGCCAGCCCCGGCACTCCCTTCCATTTGCTTGAGGGTCTGAAGGTAGGATCGTATGGGCATGGAGTCTTTGGCAAGACGCATGAAAGAAGCTACTGATGAGTTGCCGTAGTATTGTTCTCGAGGGGATTCGTTGCTTTCACCGTCTTCTCCAACAGATATCGCTCCCATTGCTGTGATGTTGTGAGAATTGATAGATGGGGATGAATAGGCGTTGGCAGAGGGGGTCTTTCCAGGCTCATGAGGAGCAAGAGCTCTGTGTGGAGAGACCGCATCAGGATCAGAATTCCCCAAGCTGGAATGTGTCGAATGTATAGATGGCCGATGACCAGTCTGCGCTCCCATGCGTGATGATATAGCAGTCATAGCAGGGCGTATCTGGTTTAATATCGTAGCATGAGAGCCCAGGCCCAGTAATCCCTCTACGGCCACAGATGTTCTAGACTCCTGGTCCATTGTATCTGCACTTGCTTGCCTTTCTTGACCATCATCCGTCGCTTTCTCTTCTTCATCTGCACTGCGAGGAGGAACTGCAACTCCATTCTGAGCGCAAATGTTCTCTAACTCGCGAATACGGTTGTGCAGAACCTTGAGATAAGCATCATTGCTAGCTGAACGTGCGTTCTCGATCTTGTAGACGCACCGATCTATCGGATAGGCCCGTCGAGCGCATGGCCCACAGATCGGCTTTGCCCCGTCGCACCGAACTTTTTTGTCTCTACATGATTCACATGCCAAAGCAATTTTGCGACGATGCGGGGTCTCTTTTTTGATAATCTTCCTTCGCGAAGACGTAGACGAAGACATGGTCACCTAGCTCACCGAGGCTTAGGGTCGAGACTTAAGTCTAGTTCGCCTGCCATTCGGGGCCGGGAGAACCATTAATTGCACAAACAGGGGTCCCCTGCAAGTGATCATGAGATATTCGTAACCCCGGATTGTTGGGGAGTACGAATACAGTTGCCTGGATATTGATCTCGTCTCTTTCAGGCTCACAATGCGAAGATCATCGCGTCGCTACTGAAGTGTGGGGAAAGGAAGAAGATGCGAGCTCGCAAGTCCCGGGATTCACCCGGATTGGTCACGTGGGGTATACAACCCTTAGTTGATCAACTATGAGTGCGTAGTCCATCTTTAATTTTTTTTTATATTGATGACATTAATATATTGACATGCATGTAAATAATATAGAAGCTCTTTTGAGCCAGAAACAAGCTTCTCGTGCATGTCAGTTGTGCAACTGCAAAATCCCCGACCAAGCACAGTCAGGGGTTTGTGTCCGGGATGTACCCGGACTCTATTGACATCCGGGTGTATTCCGGGATTGACGTAGTACGCCGGGCCTTTTCTTCCAAAATCGCAAGTCCCTTTCATTTCTCCATTTGGAATCCTTCAATCATAAGTCTATCTGCTCTCAACAAACTCTAGTTCAGGACTAGACCCCTCTTGTGTATGCTATCTGATGTTACTTGGCGCGCTTACACGAGTTGATCATTTATCCCTACTCTCCCCCGGACTCAACTTCTTCAACACCACCCACAAATGCAGAGACACCTCCACACTTTGAGAGAATCCATCTTACGCCCAAGATACATCTCCTAACACCTATTACAAATGTCGACCCAACGTCTCACCGAGGGTCATATTCGTGAACCTCCAGCATGCTGTCCAGGGCATGATACCTCATCCTATAACAAGGAACAACCCCGCTGGCCTGTAGAGACCGGTCTACAGTGGGGATCCGACCCCAGTTTCTGCTATCATGGATTCTCTTGTCCCATCGGAACGTGGACAGAAGAACGAGTAACGCAGAATTTAATGCGTAACATGATGCATGCCGCTAACAGCGTCACCGTCGATTTTGGGTACGAATTCGAGTTGCCCACCTATACCCCCAACTTCCTGTCGGATCCCGCGGATGTCATTCGATTGAACAAATTCGACTTCTCCTCCGATTTACAAAGTGAACAAAGAATCAAAACACCCTCATTAAGGTCAGCCTCTTTGTCGACCGCTGCATCCGTCGACGCAAGTAGCCCGGAAATGATCAAAGAGGAGAAACGACCCGCCGAAGAAGAAGTGAAAGAAACAACGCCAGCGAAGAAAAAGCGCAAGTGTGTTCAAAAGCCAGGACAACAATTATGTCATTGTCGATCTGAGAAGAAAAGGAGAGAGGCTGTCACGCGGGGTTACCAAGAATTATCTGACTTGGTCCCCGGCTTGAAAAATCACAACTTCACTCGCAAATATATACTCGACGAGACAGCAAAGTATATCACTGCACTTTTGCAAGGGAATGATGATTTGAAGGGGCAGTTGAATGTTATGAATACGTATGAAGAGTCGAAGACATGGCAGCTTTTCGACAAGGACGATCTATGATTTACGATCATTATTTTCATGTACATATATTACTAGGGAAGGAAAATTGTTTTATTTACAACAAATTCATCACACCGACAATTTAGAAAGCATCAATTTTAGGACTGGATGGCCGTAAATTCCTCAATCAGCTTTGTACCAATAGTAACACAAGTCTTACCGCCGCGTGAGCAGCGCGGCGCGTATTAAAACCCGAATCCTCTGAAACCACTACTTACTGACCTGTCATGAGCCAATTCGGGTATATAGAGGTAGGCTACGTCTATATACTAACGAGAAGCCTGCATCCTCAGATTCGTCTTTCAGTTGTATTTCTTGCTACCTAATCAGCTGATTACCCTTTGGCGCCTTATCAAAACCGCGAATATCTACACCGACATTCTGCTTGTTTCTTCTTCATTCATGAACTCATTCTGTAACCCTCGGAAAATGAAATGTCGTTTGCCTTTTCACGATGTTGCCTTAGAAAAAAGCGGCAACATCAAAAAGTCCTGGATATATTATCTCTTTGACGAAGTCATCCACAATGAGATTGGACTTTTTCTCGCCAGGCATTGTTCCCCTCGCTAATGGGCTGATTTCAAATTGTTTAGACCTGGCGGTTTCAATGCTTGCTTTCTCATAACGTTCACCGATATCAATACCAGTGGCGCTATTCTAAGATTCCCTATGCCTGGCGTTCATATGTTTCCCGAGGAGAAAGCAATGAGGTCTCTTTAATGCAATTCATCACGGAAAGAACTTCAGACAATTTCCATCCCAATTCCATTAATCACTCGCTGGGGAGAGAGGAGTGAGAGCCCCTCAAAATTGGGCCCATTTATAATCATGGACTATATGACCACGAGAGAAGCATGTCTGATGTTCTCGAGACGCCGGGGCGTCGACCAGGACAGCGTCCAGAAATAAACCTGGATATTGACATAACAAAGCTGAGAACCCATTACAGGGAACTAGCCAATATTGTCTTTTCTCTATCTACACTATCTGCAAATCGAATTGGTTCTCTGAAACAGATCGGGAACGTATAGAAAAATGGATATCTTATGAGAATGGCCCGTTTCCAGTTTGGTGCGACGATCTTCGACCACAGAAGATTATAGTCGATAAAAATGAAAAGGTCGTTGGTGTGATGGATTGGGAGTTTACATGTACTGCCCCAGCTGAATTTATTCATGCTCCACCCTGGTGGCTTCTTCTCGAAAAACCAGAATATTGGACCAAAGGTCTTGGTGACTGGTGTATACAGTATGAGAGACGGCTTGAGATCTTTCTTAATGCCTCGTATTCAATTCCATCACTACCTATCATAGATTCGCTTCATGCTCCAACTGCTTCGAGTGCGATTTTAAACTATCATACTACACAGCAAATATTCAGTGATCATCTAAGTCTGGGAAATAACAGGCATAATCGCCGGGTTAGTACAAGTTGGTAGTGCCCTAGCAGACTTCGAGTGCTGTCTATGTAATCCGGGTTCGACTCCTGGGCCTGGCCTTTCTTTTTCTTTTTGTCCTTTTTCAATATACATAGCTCTCAGTACTTGAAATCTTTTCCCCCTTCTCCCTATGTACTTGAATTATATTCTGTATATTCCATTTGTTATTTCCCAAATAGTGCAATTATCTCATTGCCAAAATATGGCGGCTTCCTTTTTGGGAACCGAATGATGCTATTCCCGATAATGACATCAGTTGTTTGTTTTACTAACCTGCTTGTGCCGGAGCTCTTCCATTACATTCTAACTAAAGTCACGGTAAATATCACAGTAGCGAACTCCAAATTAGTACTGATATGAGGCAGTGGATGCTATAGAGTAATATAAATACGGCGTACGTATAAGATCGGCAGCTAACTATAAAGCAATTTCAGGAAGTATAAGCAAAAACGCTCATTCCTCCTCACAAAGCTGGCGCATAAGTAGCCAGTCCCTTAGCAAAACGCTTAATTTGCATAGCATAATAAGTCTGTGCAAGGTTAGTAAATCTATCACCAGTCTTACTGTCAAACAGAAAATAAGAAGAAAAAGGCTGCCAGGTATGGCAAAGCGTATACTTACACTCTCAGCCCCAGCACCAATAAGATTTCTAGGCAGAAAGCCCGCATACCAAGGCACTGGCACTTTCGACAATGGCATAACAGCCTTCTCATCCTTAACACCTTCATCCAACAACAAAAGAGGGAATGCAGGCTCAATAGCAGCAGGTCGACCAATACCAACAAGATCACAAGCCCCATCTTCAATAGCAGCTACACAACCCGCTCTCGTCCGGAATCCACCCGTCAACATAAGAATTAACTTCGGATGTCTCTCGCGCACCGTCTTCGCGAATTCAAGGAAGAACGCTTCACGCGCAGCAGTTCTTTCTGATTTGGCAGGGCCTTTAGCCTCAGGACTCGAAGTTGGATATCCCATCATGTCAGGACTCTCGTAGGTTCCGCCGCTAATTTCCATGAAGTCGATTCCTGCGTCGACAACGAGGGAGATTTGGGTCATTGTTTCTTCGAATGTTGAGGAGCTGTGATCTGCGGAGTTAAGCTTGATGCCGATTGCGAAGGACTTTGGTACGACGGCACGGGTTTTGCGGATGATTTCTAGAATGAATCGGGCTCGTTTTTCGGGAGTTCCGCCGAATTCATCTGTTCGGAGATTTGTCTTGAAATTTTCAAGGATTAGTTTCGAGTCACTCTTTTTTTTTATTTCTGGCTTGAGAATCCAAAATGATATGCAGTCATTCACTTCTTACCTTTGGGCTTAGGAATTGATCTGTATCGGAATTAGCAAATATAATCACATAAACAATCCCTTGTTCGGAAGGTTCATACCAATGAGATACCCATGCGCTCCATGTAACTCCACCCCAGAGAATCCCGCATCAGCCATAAGTCGCGCAGTATCAACAAATTTCTCAATAGTCCCCCAAACCTCATCCGTACTCATCGCCCTAGGTTTCGTCCAAGCAATCAAACCAATCAAACACTCAATCCAAGAATCACCCACAGACATCGGCACCGCAGACGGCGCAATCGTCGACGCAAACATTCCCCGTTTACCCGCAACCCGGAACGACTGTCTACCAGGATGACAAATTTGGGCAATGGCAGGTGTACCATGTTGTTGGCATGCATTTGCGTATTTCTTCCAGCGGGATACGAGAGTTTCGTTGGCTTTTGTATCGTCTAGTCCGTGATATTCACCGTCTAGAGCTGGGTCGAAGGGACTTCCTAGGTGGTTGATGTCGACTTGGATGTTGCCGGTTAAAATACTGCCCCAGCCTCCGGAAGACCATTTCTCGTAGGCTTCGACTAGGGGGTCTGGATGGTGGGATTTAGCCATCATTTCGGCCATTGCCGCCTATGCGAGTGTTAATTTTTTTTGGGGGGGGATTGGAAGGGATTGGATTGGCGTATTGAACCTTTGATAGACGGTTTGGTAGGACAAGTCCGCAAGGAAGCTTGACGGGGTCTGAGAGTGGTGAAGGCATTTTTGAGATGCGGCTTCACGGGGTATATTGATTTATCTGCAAGTATTCAGGTTGCGATCCTGGAGTATCGTTGTATATCAATGTGGTTTCGGTGTGTGATTAAGCTACACCCTCACTCAAAATGATTAAATTTCAAGAATAGCAATTCTTGAAAATTGATCTTATCATTTCCAGAGCAGGATCCTACAAATAAAAGCTAATGGGGAAAAAAATAACCTCGGTGGATCCGCTCGCCACGCGGAGAGATAGTCTCTCCGTATCCAGACCCAGTCGGTCAATGATAGAATGATTTAGACCGGTACCCACCAACATTTCACATCTTCTAAACTGATTTCTGCACTCCACACGGGGTAAATACTCAGGTACGATACAGTGGGGAAATATTTAATGCAGCTAGTTCACACTAGAGAGTACAATTAAGGTATGCATTACGCCAGAGTTGAATTGTGGGGCTCTACAGAGTCGGGGGGTGAATTGCTCCGTGCATGTGAAGATCGGAAAGGACCCGGAGAGTGCAGGAGTAAATTGGACTGATCGGATTGGATTGGTCTGAATTGGAAGAATTCAGGGGGAACTTGCATTGCGGTGTCTGTTTAAATAAGTTATAATCCTGACTTACCCAATTTTCTATGTTGAATATAATACAGTTTTGGATGATTGTTGTTGTAGTATACTCAAGATATCAATTCACCTCGGCTCATTCGGTAACCCGAGAGAGAACGGCTAGCCACGGAGTAAATCAAATATTTAAGAGTAGACGTGGATCCAAATGCTATTTTTCCTTCGAGAAACACACCTCTACACTGCTACGATTGCTTGCAAGGTTTGAGTTGTATATGATATTCGCCTTCATTCATGATTTTGTTATCCTACCAATGCAGGGCCATGCGACGATGTCAAACGTGAGGGTATATCACGAGAAGACCAAATGAAATAAACGTGAAGGGGTAAACCTGAAAAGGTGCAAGGGAAATAAACAGAAGAAAAAAGAAAAGAAAACCCAAATCCGACCCGGGAATAAACGCTGAAAGATGAAGAGAAAATGTGCAGGGGTTCTCACGCAGTGAGCCTGGCGCGGAATTAAGACATGAACAGATGCACTATAATGGAGTCACACCATCGACAAGATCCAGTCCTGCCGATAGCAAGGTTTGTTTTGGTCAAAAAAGGACCTTTTTACAGCTTGGAACCGTTCTCGTCGGTGGGGGAGCCGTTCAGAAGTGGGGACAGGTTACCCAGGCTGGACAGCAGGTGGCCGACCTCACGCTCCAGGGAGCGAACCTCAGTGTGGGGGTCGTACATGCGGGACTTGATCCAGTTGTCCAGATCGGCGTCAGACATGCTGCGGAGGTGGGTCTCGCGATCAACCTTGTCGTTCTGAGCAGCACGGATCACCTTGCGGGTGACGACGATGCTGACCTCACGGATGCGGGTGATATCGGGGTAGAGCAGACCACGCTCAATCTCCTCAGCAGTCAGGGCAGCAGAGAGAGACTCGCCAGAGGCGTAGATCATGCTGTCGGTGACACGGACGGACTTGGACAGAATGCTGCCCAGACCGATACCAGGGAAGACATACATGTTGTTACCCTGGCCGGGGTAGTAGGTGCGGGTCTCGCCCTTGGAGTTGGTGAAGGAGAAAGTAGGGAAGGGAGAACCAGAGGCGAAGAGGCAACGACCGTCAGTGTACTTGACGGCGGACTCATAGTCACACTCAGACTTGGAGGAAGGGTTGGAGAGGGGGAAGATGATGGGAGCAGTGTTCCAGTCAGCCATCTTGGTGAGGATCTCGGGAGTGAAGACACCACCCAGAGTAGACAGACCCATCAAGATAGTGGGCTTGACGTGGTCAACAACCTCCTCCAGAGTCTTCCACTGCTGGCCAGCATTGTCCTGACGAGCAAAGTAAACCTTGTGGTCAGCGAGCTTGTCACCACGGTCAGCAGTGACGAGACCCTTGGTATCAACAAGGTAGAAGCAGCTGCGGGCCTCATCCTCGGTCATACCCTCACGCATGAAGAACTCGACGATCTGCTTGGCAACACCGACACCGGCCGAGCCGGCACCGAGGAAGACAGCGCGGTGGTCCTTGCATGGCAGACCAGATCGCTTAACAGCATTGATGACACCACCGAGGATAACGGCGCCGGTACCTTGGATATCGTCATTGAAGCAAGTGTAGGTATCGCGGTAACGCTCCAAAGCGGGGAAAGGATTCTTGAAGTCCTCGAATTGGATAACAATTCTAGAATAAGCTTCGTATTAGCCGAGATAGTCCGAGTAGACTGAAAGATCCGAATTTCCTTATGAGGAAAAGAAAAAGACAAAATATGAGGAGAAGCGGATGAGGGGAAGAGGAGAAAGTGTGGAGATCATGCGGATCACGGGGATCTACCCGGGAACACGCGAGATCCCAACGATAATTCCACGAAAACCACATCTGCACGCAAAAGTACGACATGTGTACGATGTGAAGATAGGGCAAAGGCAAGAAAATGAGAGGACAATCACTTACCCAGGCCAGCGCTCGGTGAGAGCAGCCATCAATTCATCCATGAACTCACGCTCCTCCTCAGGGCTGATCTTGTCACGACGACTACCCATATACAGCGGGTCTTCCCGGAGAGACTTGTTGCCAGTACCCAGATCCAAAGTCAAGGGGAGAGTGGCCTCGGGACGAATACCAGCGCAAGCAGTGTAGAGAGCCAACTTGCCAATGGGAATACCCATACCGTTAATTCCCAGATCACCCAGTCCGAGGATACGAGAACCATCGGTGATACATGTGATCTCGACGTTGGGCTGGGGCCAATTGGAAATGACAGCAGCCAGATTTCCCCGATCCTCCCAACTCAAGTACATACCTAAATGAGTCATGTTAGCTTCAGAACGTTTCTTTGGGCGCCATCCCGGTTTGATTTCGTGGGGGAAATGGATCCGCCTCGGTGGAAGCTATAGAATTAAACTTACCCTCGGGTTGCTGGTAGATCTCGGACCAGCGTTGGCAGGCCTCACCTACAACGGGAGTGTAGATCAAGGGCGTCAATTCCTGCAGGGGTCAAGTTAGTTTCCGATGTCTATTCCCTTTCTGTCTAGCACATGCGATCCAATCACATGAAAGTGATGATGCTGAGACTAGCGTGATTCTGGACGTACTCTGAGGTGGTCGGTGACCAGACGGTAGAAGAGATGAACATTGTTTTTGCGCAAAGTGCTGAGATATTGGAACTTGTCGATAGGGGTATTCTTCAGACCCAGCTGGGCCAGACATCTTGTCTTTTGTGTCTCGTAGCTCTCGGCGCGGGGAGGAGTGAGGCCGTAAGTGCGGAGGTACTTGCGAATGTATGAAGGGTTGGCAGTGTCATAATTGGCGTCACTAAACGGGAGATAATCATATTAGACCTGAATATAGAGGCTATATCGCTAGCTATGCTAGTTGCTAGATGCTCTTGCTGTACAATGGCATCTGCGACAGAACATTGCCCTTGGTGGTGATTATACGTACGAAGGAGTGGTAGAGTGGTTCATAAAGGACGTCGCGTGGACGGGTCGACTTTGTTGAGGAGAAAAACGAGCCATTGTGTCAGACTGAGAACGGGCAAGCTTACTCGTCGCAGAAGGGGAAGAATGATAGAAAGAAGAGAGACAGAGACGAGGCGAGCGTGGCATGGTTTTAAGTGCGCGCCGCACACTAGGCGTCCGCTGGAACACACGAGTGCACATCATCCACGACATTCCGAGCAATGAGAATCCGCCGGGACGGCAAGAGGGGAAAGGGGACGGTCAAGGCTCAGTAAAAGACGAAGCATGATTTGGAGAATCGGGAAGAGTCGGGGGTTGGGAAGGGGTTACGGCGTGGGACCTAGATGTGGATATTCGGTGATGGCAGCGAACCGTTGCGCGCGGAGTGGAATGGATCAGATCGGAGGAGCTTGAGCAAGGGTGGAGCAGGGCAGCAATATCACAAATATCACCAGCATCAGTACAGATCATCAGTCATCCATCTGATGAATACCCCGTACAGTTCAGCATCATGCCGGGGTTGCTTTGCTCTGTTGGGGAGATTTTCGTATAAAGGGGGGAAATTCGGAATTAGCCCTAAATCGTGAAGAGGGATACACGGTATCGCGGGTCCCGTGTGAGGAGTTCCATGCTCATTCAACACTTCTGTACGGGCAGAAAAGCTGCAGACAGTAGAGTACACGGTAGGTCTCGAACTGCATTCTCCGAATGAAAAATGGAGGATTGTGAGTGGTTGATATGGCCGGGGGACAGACACGACGATGGATCCACCGGCTGATAGACTCCACTTCAGCGAGCTTCCAGAGCCGCAGTTGATGCCGAAGTGGACCTTCTCGGTGCAAATTGAGTACAGGCTAAACTCCGAGTTTCCACTGGAGTAGCTGACCAATCACTCTGCCATCGAATTTCCAGAAGCCCTAACTAATCCAGAAGAAGCGGGGCCATTTTGCTCTCCCCAACAGACTATACCTACAAGGGCATCTCCGTACGGGACCCGGCGTGCGGAGCCTGCCGTGAATGAGTTGGGTTTCTATGTAAATGGAAGTGTGTGATAGGAAAAGCACTACGGAGCTTACGGAGCACTCTGGCCCTACATTGTGTACTCCGTATTGTCGGGCGGAAACGATGGAATTGATGGAGTCTCCGAATGTTGACCCCGTTTCGAGGGTTTCGAAGTTGGCCGCGTTGACTAGGGCTATTCCAGCCTTCTGAATGGCAGAACCCGCCGAATGGCGAATTTGTTGATTTGCAGAATTTTCTATTTGGGCCATTTTCCCTTTTTTTTTTTTTCTTTCTTTGCCTCTTTGTCTTATTTACTATTTCCGTTTTAATTCGAATAATTTTCTGCTTATTCCCTCAAGTCATTTCTTTTTTCTCGCCCCCTACATGCGTGATTTTTGGGCGAGTCATTAGAAGTCGGAATGCCCCCTTGCACCAATGCCGTGTACAATGATGTCGCCCATTCAATTACCTTTTCCAGCAAATATTTTCTATAGTTACGTAGTGAATGTAGTAGATAATAATTTTCTTTTTCTTTTTGCATTGTTGTTTTATGGCCCTAGATTCAGGGTCAAGCTTTTTTTCGCTGTCAATAATTCGCCTACTATTAATAGCGGGTTGTCGGGGAGACCCCTGCAAGATGATTGGCTGCTTTCAAGTCAGTGTTTATGGGATAGGCACATTTCAATCAAGTCCTCTTCGCACTCGGGATATATGTGCATACTATTTTCTGACCAAAATTTCAAAGTCTGTCATATTAGAATAACAGACAGCATCAAATCTTTAGCATCTCAGCATGGTAGAATGTCAAAGTACAAGAAATTACACGCCTACAATTACTCACAGTCAGCAATGTGCAAGTATCTGCCCACGCGAGTCATCAGTTTGGTTTAGCCCGGTGGAGAAACGGGTGATCGCCGTCCTTCAACATCGCGCGACCCGGCGCCGGAATGATACGTAAGTTGGTGGGTGCACAGCACAAAATGTGTGGAAATTGTCTAGGAGATCCCTTGGGTCGTGCAGGACTGGATTATTGAATCTTGGCTAAAGCTTCTCCATGGCTCTACCCGACGCATCACATTGCCCTGGCAGGGCTGAATGGGGCTGGATTTCCGAATTGCTTGAGCTATCACGTTAGACAGCTGGATTATTGCTCGATCCGTTCGCGCCAAAGCTTACCATATCGTTGTCAGTCTGTTCGGTGATAAAATAGTATGATTATGGTATATATTACATTTGACGTATATCGCCAGTTGGTTCTGGATGATGGATAGCCTCTGGTTTTCAAAGTAACTAGCCTGAAGTTCAACGTGAACAGCCATCATGCTGATTGAAGCTGCCATATGCTGTGTAAACTCCTTTTATCCCGTTCTGGCGAGAACATACCATTAGAGGCATACATAGAAACCGTGCTTCATACTGTAGGTTGTTGGCGCAAAGATCCCGGGTGGAGTATCATTCCGCAGAGAACCATTCCATTTAAGGCTTTTTTTGACTTAGAATGAAGATTTCCCTGCAAGGCTATTGTGTCTTGAGCGGTTGATATCTTCATCCATGAAACCCTGGCATAAATGTCCAAACTCTTTCTCGGAGATCATATGAGCGATCTCTCGCATAACACTTCTGTACCCATCGTCCAGGCGACTCTCACATTTTGCCTCATTCTGGATGTTTCGAAGATTAGCCAAAGTTCGTTCCCTAGGGTCACGAAAAAGAAGAAATTCTCCTCGGCGTTGAAGACGTACCCCATGATTGGCGCAATCATTGCCGACTTCTCGGACACAATACACGAACGAAAACAAGGCATTGTCTCATAGAAACAAACGACAAATATTCTGGCTCCTTCTTCCTTTCGCTTTTCCAAGGCGTTATGGAAGCACCGTCGCAGCCCATGTAGTGCTCTAGAATCCGGTTCCAAAAGGCTAACCATTTGATATTTGACCGGCTCGAAGATACCACAACTTTCTCCGACGCAGATAATCTACTGATGGATTGCTATCCTGCATCGGTTCAGATCTTATGGAGGGCGATGGGATCTACCAGATAGAAGATTTCTCAAAATTCCTGCCGCAATCGCAAAATGTACAGCGAATGCAGTGGGCTGGCCCCAAGAGGGGATAGTAATATCGAGGATCTGTTCGAAGTGAGCAGCTTGTCACTGCTCAACGAGAACCGCCGTCCGAGACCAGCAAATAATCCCCATCCGCCGTCTACAAATATCGACAAAAAGGTGGAGAAACCACGCCCTCACCCAGCCAATCTTCCGGGGTCCGAGAACCAACGATGGGGATCTTGATTCTTTAGGGCGGGTTGCAAGATGAATTCATCGGTTTATATGTGGTCTCAACTCTTGTGTAGTACCAGTTTCGCATCATGAGTACTCATTGAATTTTTATACTATAGCTGTTCTTATCTTTGTAATGCTTAACTACTAGTAGGCCTGTACATAATATTGGATATTATAGTCCAAGCTTCTAAAGACAGCCTCCGGGCTATCTTTAGAAGGGCTGAATGTATCCTGTATCGATGATACTGGGGACTCTCGAGCCGTGTATTACTACCTAGTCATAGTGGGTATCACCTCGGTGGAGTACTACAATGTTGTAACATTAGTTTGGAAACTACGCTTTTTTCTGCCGTTCTTTCTACGTCTCTTTCTATCACCTCCGAGCCTTCAGTCAGAATGATAATAGAAACGAGAACCGGTAGGCCCAAGAGGTCAGCAGGTTGTCTCAAACTTATGTTTTATTATTATAGGTAGTACACCACCGAGGTGATATATTTTGATGATAACTGCTTCTGGCGTGCGTTGGTGTAGGCGGGTGCAGCATCGGGATATAATCAGACCCAAGCATTTCGAATCATTCAATTATGATATACTGTTGAAACCACTAGCATCAACTAGTGGTAGACAGTTCTACCTAGAACTGTTGCATAGTGGAAGAGTATTGTATACTTCACTCTAAGAATAAGTCAATGTCGACTCTGATTGGCTCGAGCGAGCTTCCCCGGACTCGCCGATCGTTAAAGAGAGACTACATTCATATTCATAGCATAGTGAATTATGAGTATAGCGACCCTCAATACTTCCCAGATAATGAATATATTCAATATAATTGAGATAATGAATGTTATTATAATAGTGAATACTGGTAATATCAAGGGGCATTGCAGTACTGTACTACCCGGTGTCGTCATCGCCAAAACAGGCTGACTTCCCTGCAAGACAACTTCAACCTCAATCTCAACGCCTTCTTCTCTTCTCTTCTCTTCTCCTCCCCTTTGCCGCTGCATTCTGCTAAGTAGCTGCATAGTTTAACCTTTCACAACTTATTTCATCTCTGTTCTTCTAAAGCTTCTCCGGCTGGCATTTACAGCATGCCTGGAGAAACGGAGCCCCTGCTCCCTCGCTACGAGGATGACACTGCACGCCAGCGTCAACTTCATCAGAAGCTCCACTCCTACCAGATGTTCCGTGCTCTCTCCGAAGGTTACCTCCCATCGACCGAGCAAGCAATCGCCAACCTCCGTACCCTCCTCGCGTCGGATATCCTCAACGTTCGTAATCAAGACATCGGCTCCGTCGGTCGCCAACTCGTCCGGGACGCTCGCCTCTTCATCACCTCCTTGATTGAGTTCCTACATGACAAGAATGCCTCTGATAAGCTCCAAAACTTCCTCTGGCGTCTCTCTCGAGCACGTGTTGCAGTTGATCAGTCTCGTGTCTCACAACAAGCCGCTCATGTGAAAGCTCGGGCTGATACAAAAGCTGGTGGGTCTTCCTGCTTCTCTTACACACATCTTAGATCATCCCCGCCCGCTGTTCTTGGCAGACAAAATGGCTAACCCAGCAGGTTTATTTTATAGCTTACGATAGTTTCCGCACTGTGGGAAGTTTGTTGCTTACCAATGCAGATTTCCGCCTCTTCGTCGATGACATTGCTACCGTCGGCCGCCAAGTCTTTGCGGATACTGCGTCTTCACTTGCGGAAGCATCCAAAAATGTCGCGCATGATGTCGAGCCTTCACCAGAGGAGCAGCGTGCATTGAATGGCCCGGGCGCCGACGAGGGTCGAGAATTATCTGGGGAACAGGTCAAGGAGGAACTCAGCCACATTGTTGATGTTGCAGGGGAGGGTGTCGCTCACACCGGCCAGGATGCCGTGAAAAGTGCTCGAGAGCATCTCTCCGGTCGAGAACGGGATACTTTATTGTACCGGCTCAAGAAGACAGTCCAAAATCTGCGGGAGAGATCTGACTATACGGATTCTGTTTCGACCATTGCACAACTGGTTCAGCGATACGCTGCTCTCTACGCTAATGCATTAGAGGACACCGCTGATGCTGCACAAGAGGATATCCAGATTAACGATGACCTCAAACAGGCAGTCGACCAATTTTGGGATCTGCTACGATCTTTTGGAAGTGAAGAAGAATGGGATAAGTTGCAGCAGAAGTTCCACCATCTGTTACGACATGCGAACAAGGATCCTGAGTTCGAAAAGTTGATGGGAGAAGCCGGAAAATCTCTCCAGGATATGCTTACTGACCCCGAATTCTTCAATCATGCCCCTGAGAAGCTCGATGAACTACAGCAAAAATCTGAGCGAGTCGGTTCAGAAACTCACCTTCGTCGTGATCTAGATGAGTTCCTACAACAGACCAAACGTGCCTTGCGATCTGTACCCGATGACCCCGCGGTCTCGAAGTTAATTAATGCGACGAGGAAGATCTACCAGAATGCCTCAAAGGCCTATCATGACCATCAAACTGACCTACCAGCCGATGTTGCTAACGTCATGCTCCCTATCATCCTGAGGGCTATTCAGTACATTCCAATTCCTCGCTTGGAAATCTCCGCTCCTGAAATGGATCTTCTTTTGGAAAATTTGATACTTGAGCCGGGACATACTGTTAATTTTTCCTCATTTCTACCGTATCGGCTGCATCTCGTCACGCGCAACGACATCGACGTTGTTAAAAAGCACTCCAAGCGAACGGAAACAGACATCAAAACCGTCTTTAATGTTACAGTCCAAGGCCTGAACATTAGCGCTCAAGACTTCGGTTACTGGTTGAAAGCTCATAGCGGTCTCCTGTTTTACTTCAGGGATGAAGGCGTGGCCAGTTTCTACCTCGACCGTCGAGGACTGGATATAACACTTGAGGTTGAAGTTGGTCGCAACCGCCTCGAGCAGATATTCACACTTCGTGGCGTCAGAGTCCGTATTCATAAACTGGACTATAATGTTTCAAAAAGCAGATGGCGCTTCCTTCTCTGGCTCACCAAACCCTTCCTTAAACACCTTGTACGACGTACCCTGGAGAAGAAAATTGCCGAGGAAATCGTTGGCGCCGCGTTTGCCCTCAACAGGGAACTTGTCTTCGCTCGAGAGCGCCTTCGCGCAACTCGTATCGCAAACCCACAGGACCTAGCAACATTTGTACGAGCCGTCCTTGCACGTCTTAAACCAGCCGATACCGATGTGGAAGCTCGGGTCGGTATTGATCCCCTAAAGACTGGCGTGTTCAGCGGAATTTATGCACCAGGAAGTATCGTCAAGACATGGCATGAAGAAGCCACTCGTGCACAAGAGATTATTGAGGATGGGGATGAAACGCATGGATTGGGATCTACTTGGCGAAATGATGTGTTTGATGTTGCGGGATCTCGATGATACCTCGGTAATTCCAAGTTTCTCGGGAGTTTGTGTGTTTATGAATAATGATGTATGACCCGGATAGCAAATGAAATAATCTCTGTTTTGTTTAAATGAAAATTTCCCCGTCGTTTTCCTAGAATCAGCTTGATTCCATCTCCTTTTCTACTACAACATCACCACACGTGACCTCGTATACCCCGATTAGGTAATCCCAGATAAGGATTACTTGGCCCGATCAACGCGTTTCAATCCGAACGAGCCACTTGGAGATCTTGCAAAGAACCCAATTCTCCCAGTCCAACGGGAACCATTTGGAACTCAATCCCCTCATGTCGACCTAAAATCGACCGCCCACCCTCCTTTCGACAAACGCACCCGCTCTTGCAGTAGAGTTATCCGTCTGCATCGAAGCTCAAGCCCAGCAGCACCAACGACGAGCTCGCGACCTTATTCCAATCACTTCGCAAAGAGCATACACTCCACCAATCCGGGTGATTCAAACAAGGAAACCCGCATACTTTGAATTCATGTACAACCGTTGCAGTTAATCACTGAATAAAATGTATCTCCAACGTCTTCTGCTCGCCGTGGCCGTGGCCTTATTCGTCGCGGTGGTATGCGCCGCCGAAGATTACTACAAGATCCTGGGTGTAGACAAGTCTGCCTCAGAGAAAGATATCAAGCGAGCCTATCGAACCCTCAGCAAGAAATTTCACCCCGATAAGAACCCGTGAGTATAAGCAGTCCCCGCAAAACACGCAAGCTTCAAAAGCCATACAGAAGGCTAATATATACTCTACCTGTCTAGTAACGACGAGACCGCACGTGAGAAATTCGGGGAAATCGCCGATGCCTATGATGTCCTCTCCACCAGCTCATTACGAAAGATCTACGACCAATACGGACACGATGGTGTCGAACAACATCGTAAAGGTGGATCGGCAGGAGGACGAAGCAACGATCCCTTCGATCTTTTCTCTCGGTTTTTTGGCGGCGGTGGTCATTTCGGTCATGCGCCTGGTGCGCGACGAGGACCGGACATGGAAGTTCGAGCGGCACTACCACTACGAGATTTTTACAATGGGCGAGAAATCAACTTTTTGGTGGAGAAGCAGCAGATTTGCGATTCTTGCGAGGGGACTGGATCGAAGGATCGGGAGGTTGTTACTTGTGATCGGTGCAGTGGGCGTGGAATGGTGATTCAGAAACACATGCTTGCTCCTGGAATGTTTCAACAAGTTCAAATGGCTTGTGATAAGTGTGGCGGACAAGGGAAGCAGGTTAAGAATCCTTGTCCTGTTTGTGCTGGACAGAGGGTTGTTAAGAAGGGGGTTGAAACGTCTGCTTCTATTGAGCCTGGTATGGGTAAAGGGACGCGGCTTGTTTTTGAGAACGAGGCTGATGAGTCTCCCGATTGGGTTGCTGGTGATTTGATTGTTGTTTTGGATGAAGAGGCGCCTGAGCTCGGACAGGGCGAGGGTGAGAGGACGGATGGGACTTTCTTCCGTCGGAAGGGGAAGGATTTGTTTTGGAAGGAGATGCTTTCGCTTCGTGAGGCGTGGATGGGAGATTGGACGAGGAATATTACGCATCTTGATGGACATGTGGTTCAATTGGGTCGGAAGCGTGGGGAGGTTGTGCAGCCTTTTGCGGTTGAGACTGTTGTTGGGGAGGGAATGCCTCATTATTCGGAGGGTCATTTGCATGATCATCATGAGGAGGGTGAAGATGAGCCTGGAAATCTTTACATTGAGTACATGGTTGTCTTGCCTGACCAGATGGAGAGTGGTATGGAGAAAGAGTTCTTTTCCTTATGGGAGAAGTGGCGCAAGAAGATTGGGGTTGATCTTGGGGTTGATAGTGGTCGACCTATTCCTTTGCCAGAGGAAGAGCATAAGGATGAGCTGTAATCCTGTATGTATATTGTATTACTCTTCTAGATCAGCTAGACAGCATTGATCAGGCGATACTAAGTATGCCGAGGTACATTTGATCACTTTGTCCGAAACGAATATCATAGTAATCAGTGCCTAGCAAGGCACTCACCATGTACCTGCAATTGAGCACCACTGTAACCCTCAATTGACATGTACTTATCATATTAACTCAATTGATTCGAGTTACTGCAATACATCGTGGACTGACTGTTTTATATCAACTTGTTCAATTCTAGATTGCTCACCGCCCGAGACAGGCAGCAGCCACCCGCGAGATCGACATCGCATTACGTCGACTTCACTCCGCATACATTCAATTCACTCTTGCATACTACTTGACATCTCACATCGGGTGCATGCGTGCAGTGATATGGACCATTCAACCGCAGTCCAACAGATTTCGGAGCGGGTGGCCGATTTCCGCCGTCGCCAGCAACCATTCCGCATCTACCATGGCTCAACAAATAGTACCCGACCAGCCAATCATTCTCCCTCTACAACAGTGAGCACTGCAGACCTCACTAATGTACTAAAAATCAATGAAGATGAGTGCACTGCGATTGTTGAGCCCAATGTCCCTATGGACGATCTTGTTGCAGCAACTCGAGTAAAAGGCCTCGTTCCGCTGGTGGTGATGGAATTTCCGGGAATCACTGTCGGAGGCGGGTTTTCGGGAACTTCAGGAGAAAGTAGTTCGTTTCGAGAGGGATTCTTCGACCATACTGTCAACTGGATTGAGATAGTCCTTGCCGATGGTCAGATTGTGAAGGCGTATAACGACCGTGTCGAGAATAAGAGCCAGAATGACGTTCTTGAAAAGCGATCTGATTTATTTTGGGGTGCGGCATCGTCATTCGGAACCATGGGTGTTGTGACTTTATTAGAGGTCCGCCTGAAAAGGGCAGAGCCATTGGTCGAGTTGAAATACTATGTTAGTTCGAACATGACGGATGCACTACGAGTATTCCAGCAAGCGAGCGCAGATCCTAAGACGGAGTATCTGGATGGAATTGTATATTCGCGAACTAAGATCGTTGTTTGCGCTGGACGGCAGATTGAGGAAAACCCACGCACTAGCTCAATACAACAATTTACTCGGCCAAGAGACCAATGGTTCTATTTGCATGCCGAGAAAATCGCCAAGGGTTCTAGCTCAAATGCAAGGGACACTTCTACGCCAGATGCAGTCGACTACATTCCTCTGCAAGACTATCTCTTCCGTTACGATAGGGGTGGATTTTGGGTTGGTCGATATGCCTACCGGTATTTCCTGACTCCATTCAATTTAATAACGCGCTGGCTCCTTGATCGATTTATGCACACACGAGTCATGTACCATGCTCTTCATGTGAGTGGCCTTGCTCGACAGTACGTGATTCAAGATGTCGGGGTTCCTATATCGACTGCAGCCGAATTCTTAGATTGGCTCGATGTGCCAGAGAACTTTGGGCAATACCCTCTCTGGCTTTGTCCGCTGCCGCCCGGAAGCGCAGGTGGACTGCTTCTAGAGGGAGAGGCATCAAGTGATGACTTGGAACGAACGACTCTCATGAACTTCGGAATCTGGGGCCCATCCACTGCAGTCGGACAGGCAGGGTTCATTGCTCAGAATCGAGCTATTGAGCACAAGGTTCATGCTCTCGGGGGGAAGAAGTGGCTTTATGCACATACATACTATACCGAATCAGAGTTCTGGGATATTTATAAGAAGGAAAGATACGATGCTCTTCGCACGAAATATCACGCGCAACATCTCCCAACTTTGTTTGACAAGGTGCGAGTCCGTGAATCTGATCTCCCTGGTGCGCATCGTGGGGAGTTTGAGTCTGGCTGGAAAGGCATGGTTAAACGGGCTCTTTGGGATGTATGGCCTTTTAGTGGGCTCTATGGTGTTTACAAGGCTTGGGGAGGCGGTGATTATCTTTTAAAGAAGGAAAGCTCCAGACAGAAGGCTGAATAGTGCATTATTGTACCCATGAAATAGCAAGTTAGAGGGTATCATCAATATCATGACTTATCGGAGAGCACGCCAATAGGAATCCGAGTAGCTTTGATACCCCGGAATGACATGATCTTCTCTCGAACAAACTCGTTATCTACTTTCCACATTCGAACAAGATGTTCATCAACCACTTCTTTCATGATGACCCGCATTCTTGGGGGATCGACACGGCATTTTCATGACAGAACTTAAAATGGCTTCATGTGAAAATGCGGTTTGGAGTCGAGCAAACCATCGAATACAGTATCTTCCAGCCCTCAAAGATAGGTCCAATCTCTTCAATAAGTAATAATTGATCCTTCCAAGACATAGGTCGGCCATACTGGTTTCTCAGTGGAGTTTATCCAAATTCACGGTATTGAATGAGATCACAATGTAAGATCTCGCATCGAGAGTGGGTCAACTCCACCAGCAAAGAAATCTCCAGGAACACATCAAGAACAACTTGAAGAAGCAAAAACTCCCTCTCGATTGTGTTCGCTCAGCTATGTAACAATCCATCAATATCAAGCTTACTTGCAGAAGCCTCGGCTAGTATTAGAATTGCTGCAGTCTGAGCGCAGACTCCCCGCGTGGCTGTCAACTAGCGATTGACTAGTCCTTCAACTTCCACTGAAATGGGTCCGATCGTCGCTGAATTGAAGCATTATGGTTCGCAATGATATCCACAATAGGGTCAGCGGTGGAACTGTATGCACACAATCGGCGTTCAATGGAACCCCGGTCGGGTTTTCATTTCGCTTGGAAGTGCTTTTTTATACCGTTCAGAAGATCATCTTCCCAGGCAAGCCGCATCCGATAGTCAAAAATCCATAGATCCCGGGTCAATCTCCACCTACAACCAGTTGGTGATGATCTTCTTTGGTTGAATTTATTTATACTGGTGGATATTTTACAATACCAGCGTCTCTGTTGGAATGTACTGGTAGCCCACGTTCTTTTCATACTCATTCGTTCCCTCTTTTAGTTTCTCTTTAGTTCATCCTTCAACTCACACACTCTTTTACCCACCACTGCCCTTCAAAATGCGATTCACGAGGCTGTTCAGCCTGGCTACCCTTGCAGCCGGTCTGAGTACAGCCGTGGAACTAACTGGATATGAATACGTCGTTGTTGGATCCGGTGCTGGCGGAGGCCCCCTCGCTGCCCGACTTGCTCTCCACGGTCACAAAACCCTACTGATAGAAGCCGGTGACGATCAAGGGTTAAACGACAATTATACCGTCCCGGCCTATTCAGCAAAAGCCTCAGAGGATGGAGCCATGGCATGGAATTTCTTTGTCCGTCATTACGCAGATGAGGCTCGCCAGGCTCTCGATTACAAGACCACCTATGAGACACCTGATGGAGAGGAATATACCGGACTCAACCCACCTGAAGGCTCGACTATGAAGGGTACTTTGTATCCCCGGACTGGGACTCTTGGAGGTTGCACTGCGCACAATGCTTTGATCTCAGTCTACCCCCATGAATCCGATTTCGACTATATCTCCACACTCACCGGCGACGGATCCTGGTCTCCAGACAACATGCGCAAATATTTTACGCGTATGGAGAACAACAAATATGCTCTGCCTTTACTGTCTGGTCATGGATATGATGGCTGGTTAAGTGTGGAAGAGGCCCCGGTCAGTATTGTCCTCGAAGATCCACAATTACTCAGTCTCCTTCTCGGCGGCGCGTTTGCATTGGGAAATCAAACAAATTCAGTCTTCAATATCGGATCTCTACTCGCTGGCGATGCCAACCGTGATGCTAAATCGCGCGATACAACCCCTGGATACTATCAAATTCCCGTCGCCACAGACGGAAGCAAACGTAACGGCCCCCGAGAATTTCTGGTCGCTGTGCAGAACGCGAAAAATAAGGATGGCTCGAAGAAATATCCTCTCGACATCAGAACAAACTGCCATGCTACCAAGATTACCTTTGATGAATCTACCCCGCCGCGCGCTACCGGTGTTGAATTCCTAGATGGAAAATACCTATATCGCGCGAGCCCTCGTTCCAATACCGCTGCAAAGGGAGTCCATGGTAGCGTCACTGCTTCTCGCGAGGTTATTGTTTCGGGAGGCGTTTATAATTCGCCACAGCTGCTCAAACTCAGTGGAATTGGACCTGAAGAGGAATTACGCAAATTCGGTATTGATGTTATCTCTGACCTTCCTGGCGTTGGCACGAATTTACAAGATCACTACGAAACTGCAGTTCAAGGACACACGCCCAAGAACTTCACTGCACTAAAGGGCTGTACATTCAGTGTGAATGGAGAGGAGGATCCTTGCTTAGAGCGATGGAATAATCCTGTCCTTGGAAACCGTGGTATCTATTCATCTGGTGGATTTGCTGCGACGATGTTCTATAAAAGCACTGTCACTGCAGACGACAGCTACGACGCTTTTATATTCGGAGGCCCCGTTAATTTCCGCGGCTACTACCCAGATTATAGTATCAACATCACTGAACGTCATGATTGGTGGTCGTGGGCTATCTTGAAAGCGCATCCACGCAATACTGCAGGCTCCGTGACCCTTCGCTCTGCTGATCCCCTCGACATGCCAGATATCGTCTTCAACTATTTCGATACCGGAAGTGATGGTTACGAGAAGGACCTGACAGCTATTACTGAGGCAATTGGAATTGCTCGTGATGCGTTCGACCGTCAGCTTGTTGATATTGAGGAGGTTCTACCAGGCAAGGATGTGACTTCGGAAGAAGAGATCCATGATTACATCAAAAACACCTCTTGGGGCCACCATGCTTCGTGTACTTGTCCCATTGGTACTGACGATGACCCAATGGCTGTTTTGGATTCAAAGTTCCGTGTTCGTGGTGTTAAAGGTCTGCGTGTTGTGGATGCCTCGGTTTATCCTCGCATTCCTGGAACTTTCACCGCTGTGTCGACGTATATGGTGGCCGAGAAGGCAGCGGACGATATCATCAATGATTTGTAAAGTCTTCAAAGCCAGAGACTGCTGTATACCACTTTAGCATAATCTCGTTCCATTTTCAATATTATTTTCTAGTCAAAGGAAATTATTCCGAATTTCGAGATCTGCGAGGCATGATCTAGAGCAAAACGCCTAAGTGTCAACCTTGGCACTTAAGACAAATCCCGAATAATATTCGGGATTTGTCTTGTGCTTTCACCGATGTTTAGTCCTAGTCAGATAGAAGACATTTCTATGGATGGATGTCTGAAAGACAAAGGAAAAATTGAGTCTTTACAACCATGCATATTTCACCATAATTCCGCGATTCAGTGAACGTAAGCTCGTCGGGGTTTGATCAAATGATAGCAGCCACTGCAAGCCACGATGTCGGTGAAAACACTTTTTACCATGGGGCTCCACTGTTACCTTCGCCAATCAAAAAGTTTTACTCGGAGAAGAAAGAGCCCCCGGCTTCAGCTGGCCGGGTTAAAGCTGTGGATTGTATACATCTCCGGAATAGTTTCGATATCACGAAACAGTTGATCTGGCATACTTCCCTGCTTAGGCACGGTCCACGTGTTCACCGGCATTACTAGTATTCAACTAAAAAAGTCATTATCGAGGATCTAGTGTAATGAATTTGATAGACTGGGCTTAATTGGCGGGTCATGGCTTGAATGTTGGGTGGCGTAATTTAGTTGCAGCAGAGAACAAACACAGGCGCCGAATATTGACGTTTACATATTTTTGGGCGACACGAAGGATGTCATTGGACTGAATGCTGTAAGAAAGGACCTTAGACTATGCATATATCGGGCCAAGTGATTGCATTGCTCGCCAATGATATTAGACCTGGGCAGTTGGGGAACTTGGAAACTTGATAGTGTGGAGACGACGATTTCTTTGTTTGAAGTGCGTTGGCTAGTGAAAACGATTCTGTCGCCAAGCTGAGCTACTTATGATTTTAGCTAAGCCGAATCTTGTTATGAATGTTTGTTTCTCTCTAACGGTTCATTTCAAGTTATCATAGGGAATAACTGCACCTCAAAAGGTGGGATTGTGTTTCCCAGCAGGGCTGAGTCACTTTGGTGCATATCGCGTACCTCGCACTCGAGGGCCCCATCGACGGACATGAGGGGCAGATCGACAGGGATTACCGTGAGCCGAGATGGACCGATGCAGCCGTTAACATATGGGCAATATCATTCGTGGATGATGATAGATGGGGGCGTTCATGCTGCAGCCCGCATGTTGGCGCTAATCTCCCCCGCTTGTCCTGGAAATTGGGGAAAGATGCACCCAAACTATGAGATACTCCAATATGGTGTGAGATCAAAGATACAATTCCATCTTTATCGGAAATGGTGTTAACGGAGAATTGCATACGATCAAAGGATGATTTCGCTGTGACGTGGGCTTAACCTCACCCGTAACCCTAAGCAAGGGAGGACTCTGACACGTGTGAGATAACAGCAGTTTGGCGCGGAAATTTGGTTAGAAAAATCAAAAATCAAAAATCAAATTAAATCAATCATGAATTTCAAGGGAATTCTCTCAATGAGAGTCATGAGAGTAACGCATCCATGTCCGGATTGTTCCATGCCGAGATTTCGTTTGTTTAGGCCTCGGATTTCCCATCCTACACTTAAGCTCCCTTATTTCCTGCGTCTCTAAACTCGATTTTTCTCATTCCAGCGTTATCTTGGGCTCTCTTCGGATGAAAATACGACTACTCATCCCACTCAGCCCCAAAATAGCGTTGATGCCTGGGCCATGCCATGAATTTTGCCGGTTCAGTCTTCCCACCCGACACACAACACGATGCGATCATTGCAAGAAGAACCCTGTGACAGCTTCAATGAAGCTGGCTATGACACTACTGAGCCAATAGCCGTGATTGGGCTTGCTGCTCATTTCGCGAAGGATGCCCACTCGCTGGAAGGGCTTTGGGAGGTTCTGCTACAATCAAGATCAACATGGTCTCCCATCCCCAAGGAACGCTTCGACTCAGATGCATTCTACCATCCAGACCCTGAACACGGTGGCACGGTATGTTCTCTTCAAGCAGGATACACGAAATACCCTACTGCTCCTTTTCTGTACCCGGTTACTGACCAAAGTTCTGGACGTTAGTTCCACGTCCAAGGGGGACATTTCCTCTCTGAAGACCCTGTACACTTCGATTCGTCGTTCTTCAACATGACCAAGAATGAGGTTCTCACAATGGACCCACAGCAGAGGCTGGTGATGGAAAATGTATATCATGCCATAGAAAATGCTGGTGTACCCTTGGCCCGTGCTATCGGATCGAATACATCAGTATACGTCAGTGGGTTTAATCACGACTATCTGGGAATCCTGAACTCCGATCCTGAGACGACTGTCAAGTACAAACCCACTGGTATCTCGAATTCAATTATCTCGAACCGTGTTAGCTGGTTTTTCGATTTCAAAGGACCTAGTATGACTATTGACACGGCTTGCTCGAGTAGTCTGGTTGCTTTGCACCTGGCTGTTCAGAGCCTACGATCCCGTGAATCAACCATGGTAAGTATTTCTCTCACCCACGGATCTGAGTAAGAGATTGACGAATATATCAGTCTGTTGTCAGCGGTGTAAACATCCTGGAAAATCCAATTGAAACAGTCGGTTTTAGTCACCATGGTCTTCTGGGTCACCAAGGCCGATCTTTCAGTTTCGATAGTCGCGCTGAAGGGTATGCTCGAGGTGAGGGAGCCGGCACTGTGATTCTCAAACCCTTGAAAGATGCAGTGAGGGATGGCGATGTCATACGTGCAGTTATCCGCGAGACAGGCGTCAACCAAGATGGTCGAACAACAGGAATTACAGTCCCCAGTGGCGAAGCCCAGGAGAGCTTGATCCGCCAGGTCTATCAGAGAGCTGGCCTGGATATAAGACAAACCCGATATGCTGAAGCCCATGGTACAGGCACTCGCACCGGGGATCCAATAGAAGCCAAAGCACTTGCGAAAGCATTTGACTGTTCCAGAGATGAGCCTCTGCTTATCGGATCGATCAAGTCAAGTCTTGGTCACACCGAGGGGAGCTCCGGGGTGGCGAGTCTCATAAAATGTATCCTGATTCTAGAATTGGGTATTATTCCTGCCACGCATGATTTGCAAACGGTGAATCCTGAGATTTTAGCCAAGGAATGGAACATCGATTTCCCATCGCAAGCTATACCTTGGCCTACCTTAGGGCTTCGCAGAATCTCAGTCAACTCTTTTGGCATTGGGGGTACAAATGCCCACTGCGTGCTTGATGACGCCTACAACTACCTCAGAAGCCATAGAATCATGGCGTTCCACAATACCAGTCGTGCAGGCGAGTCAGATAGCAAGGCAAAGAATAGCCTCTCGACTCTGTCTCATGAAGATGGGGATTTTGTCTTCTGTGGGCTCGATAATAGCTACGATAGCGATGAGGCTACTAGCGAAGTGGAATTTAGCGAAACGCCTGTCACTCAAAGTATCGCATCAACCCCCTTGTTGAAGCCCGTCCAGATTCTCGAGAAGCCGAGTCAACAACCCCATATTTTCATTTTGACCTCATTTGATAAAGATGGTGTCAAGCGCAATGCATCCTCCTATGCTCGATATGTGACGCGCAAAAGTCTCCCGCATTGGAACAACTTCGATCTTCTTGAAGATCTATCCTTGACCCTTTCGCAGAGACGGTCAATTTTCCCTTGGAAAAGCTTTGTGATGGCGCAAACGTCAAAAGAGCTTCACTGGAATCTTTCAGAGGGAAACTTCACAAAGCCAATTAGGGCCGAGGTGGCCCCTAATATCTTTTTTGTGTTCACGGGACAGGGTGCTCAGTACAGTGCGATGGGGAAATCGCTTCTTGTCTATCCAGTATTCAGAAAGTCGATGGAAGAAGCTTCCGAGTATTTTCGACGCCTTGGGAGCCGCTGGTTGCTCTTGGGTAAGCAGACTCCATACTTACCTCGAGTGTTCTGGGCCACGGACTAACTTGATGCAGAAGAGCAGTTATATGATGGGCCAACATCACGGATTGATATGCCAGAGATTTCCCAGCCTCTTTGCACTGCACTTCAGATAGCTTTAATAGAGCTTCTTGCAAGTTGGGAATTGTACCCAACGAGAGTCATTGGTCATTCCTCTGGGGAGATTGCCGCTGCCTACTGTGCAGGTAAAATATCGCGCGAATCTGCATGGAAGGTTGCCTACCTACGGGGACGTCTTTCATCGAATCAACAATCCACAAACGGCAAGATGATGGCCGTCGGACTAACCACATCGCAACTCAAACCCTACATACAAACTATTAAAAGTTCTCTTCAAGGGGAACTCAAAATTGCATGTTACAATAGCCCGACAAATAATACCGTGGCTGGTGACGCGGCTACCATTGATGCTCTCGAAGTTGCACTACAGAATGATGGTGTTCTTGCGCGCAAAGTCAAGGTCCAAATGGCTTATCATTCCTCACACATGGAAAGGTTTGCAGATGAGTATCTCCGACTCATGGGCTGTTTGAATAATGGTCAACGACTCTCGCTGCCGCACCAGGTACACATGTTTTCAACTCTTACTGGCAAAGAAGTGACCGATGATAGCCTGTCTCCTCAATACTGGGTTGATAATATGATTTCTTCTGTGCGCTTCAGTGACGGTTTGAACATGATGGTATCGTCAATTGGAACAGACACTAGAGAGACTTCCAGCCTCTCGTATGTTGTGGAGATCGGCCCACATTCAACGTTGCAAAGTGCCATCAAAGAGACGCTATCGAGGGACATAGCCCAGGGGAAAATCAAGTATCAGGCTGTCATGAGCCGCAGTGATCCAACGCTAAATCCCCTCCTTAGCACGATTGGCTTCCTTGCTGCTAGTGGATGCGGAGTCAACATCCACAACATCAATACTGCCCCATCAAAAACACAGGAACGCCCGGCTAGAACTCTAGTTGACCTCCCTTCATATTCATTCAATCATACCGAGAGGATAATTTATGAAAGTCGACTGAGCAAGAATCTCCGCTTTCGAAAGTTCCCACGTCATGACCTCTTCGGTGCTCCTGTCCCAGATTGGGATCCTGATATGCCTCGTTGGCGACATTTTGTGAGATTGGAGGAGAACCCTTGGATCAAACACCACATGGTAAGTCTACAAACTCTTGGATAATTGGGGTACCTTCTGATCCCTGGCAGATAACTGGAAACTACGTCTACCCTGGTGTCGGCTATCTAGTGATGGCCATTGAGGCTTCACGACAGCTGGCTGGTGAAAAACCCATAACTGGATTCCAACTCCGCCAAGTCTCTATTCCAAAAGCCCTAGTCGTCCCAGACACCAAGCAAGGAATTGAAGTCTGCATCTCAATGACAACCGAGTCTTCATCAGATCTGAAGGTGTGGCGTCGATTCCAAATCAGTTCATACAATGAGGCAAGTGAAAACTGGATAAAGCATTGCACGGGTCTGATCTGCGTCGATGAAAAAGCTACGTTTGACTTCGTTGGCATCTTGGATGAAAGCTATGCCGAGGCTCAGAAACTAAGACAGGAGTTCAACAATGTAGACGTGGTTTGCAATTCGCGTATCGACTTTTCGAAAACCTATGATGATCTCGTTAAATCCGGACTCCATTTTGGTACTCTGTTCCGCAACCTCCATGATGTGAAAGTTACAAGTCATCGACTAGGGCAAATGACTGGCATGGTGACTGTCCCCAACATTGCAGAAGCCATGCCAAAACAGTATACCCATTCGCACCTCATACACCCTGCGACCATGGACAGTATGATCCATATGATAATTGCGGCAGTCCTTAATTTCACCGGTCAATCATCCCTCGAAAAGATTCGGCTACCAACATTTATCCAGGATATGTGGGTTTCCGCCGACCTGATATCGACTCCTGGTCACAGATTCGAGGGACATGCCTCGGTACAGCGGTTGGGATTCGAAAAATTCGAGGGCCATATCCGTCTCTTCGATTCCGTCTCACAGAATCATTGCATTTCCATGAAGAATATCGAGCTCACACCACTTGAGACCGGAGTGACTGATGCAAGGGAACGTAAGATATCCACTAGGATTGAGTGGAATCCTGATGTGAATTTCCTTGACTCTGAAACTGCATGTGCCCTAAGCAAGGTCAACAATTCTACTGATGACCGGGACTTACTTCGAACAAAACGGCTTCAGATAGCTTCTACAGTTCTTGTGATAGAAGCCTTGGCAGAATTGGAGGGGATTGACGTGACTGATCTTCAACTCCATCACCGCAGATTCTACGATTGGATGCTACACGTGCAACGGGAACTTGCGGGTGATAGAATCATTCATATGTCTTTGCTCGAGTTTCAAGAATGCATCCGCGATGAGTCTTCAAGGAAAGCCATCTTTGAAGAGGTCGAGAGATGCAACGCAGAAGGTGCGCTTGCCATTCTGATGGGCCAAAATATTGCAGCAATCATGCGTCAACAAGTCGATCCACTGCAATTGATGTTCGGACAAGAGAACTTGATGGAGGAAGTTTACAGGAGTGGTATTCAGTTGTACAACCTACCTCACCATCTCCGAAGCCACATGTCTCTCCTTCGCCATCAGCATTCGCGGCTCAGAATTCTTGAGATTGGGGGTGGAACTGGAAGTGTCACTCGCGAAGTCTTAAGCATACTATCACCACAGGACGATACCCTGGGTGGAAGTATAGCAAGCTACACTTTCACTGACATATCTTCTGGGTTTTTCGAAAAGGCGAAAGCAAAATTTTATTCCTGGAAAGACATTATGGAATTCCAAACCTTTGATCTCGAGAAAGACCCTGCTGCTCAGGGGTTTAATGTGGGCAAGTACGATATTATCATTGCTGGGAACGTCATTCACGTTTCGTCGAATCTTGTCACGGCACTGGGAAGAATACGAACCTTGCTTCGACCTGGGGGTCAACTAATCATGCAAGAAGGAATCCGGCAAGATTTTCTCTGGTACCCGCTCGCCTTCGGTTCACTTCCTGGTTGGTGGTTTGGGAGCGAGGATATTCGCCAATTGAGTCCTTACATCCCTGTTTCTGCTTGGGATTCGATGCTCATGGGATCGGGATTCTCTGGTGTCGATATCGAGTATCCAAGTACCGAAAACGAAGATCTGAGCTGGCAAAGTATCATGATCTCCACTGCTCTTCATGAAAGAGAAGAGAAGCCGGAAAATGTCTACATTCTTTCTTCTGGAGTAGTTGAAAGTCTCGAAATTGCAGAGGGTATTTCTCGAATTCTGGAAGATACAGATACGTCTCGGGCTACTATTTTGAGCGCCACAGACCTGAGTTCGATCAACCTTCAAGGTTCTTCTATTTGCATATCTCTTCTAGGCTTTGAAAACAAGACTCTGGACTTGATCGAAGAGATTGAATATCTTACCCTCAAAACCCTGCTCATGAAGTGCCAGAAACTGTTGTGGGTTACTCCGGACTCAGCTGAGCTGCCATTCACCGGCATAAGCACAGGATTACTACGCTCAATTCGCTCGGAAAGAGACTCTGATGGCTCAAACCTCGTGATGCTATCAGTTTCTGACTTCCTCACTATCGCCGCAGAGGATGTGGCACTCTGGACTTGCGCAATAGCCAAGCATCAATTTTATGATCAGGGCAACGAAGATCGCCATGCCGAATACCTCCTACGAGATAAAATCGTTCATATCGCTCGACTGCGCGAGTTTGGTAACGCTGACAACTTCCTCGCTTCTCGGTCTACAATACCTCGGACAGAGATGACACGCATTAGTGATCTTCAGCACCCGGTTCGCTTGGGAACTTTCAGAGCAGACACGGGTGACCCTCGGTGGGTCAGTGATTTGCAACATGAGAACGCACTGCCTGAAACGCAAGTGCAGATTGAAACTCGTGCCGTGGGTTTGATTCCTGGCTTTGGTGGATCACACATGCCCACTGAAGCGGCTGGGATTGTCACTGCAGTGGGAAGTGCAGTAAAAGAGCTGATCCCCGGCGATAATGTCGTTTTCTTAATCAGCGGGTCTGATGATGGATTTTTCCAAACTTGCACAAGAGTTGAACAAGTATTCGTCGTCAAACTTGACTTGGACATTCCGATGGAAATTGCTGCCAGCTTACCAGCAGCTTTTCTGGCTGTGAGCTATGGACTTGGCTATACTGCCAGGCTTTCATCAACTGATACCGTTCTGATCCACGACGGCTCAGGCACTCTTGGACAAATTGCCATTCAATACGCCAAAGTGCACGGGGCCAAAGTTTATGCGACGGTGTCGAGTGCTAATGAATCTCAATTCTTGAATGAGACATATGGCATACCACAAGGCGATATCTTTTCCAACAATGACCTGAGCTTTTGCAAAGGCATCATGAGGTGCACGAACGGTGCCGGTGCTGATGTCATTTTCAATACACTTAAAGGGGAGCGTCAGAGAGAGTCGCTCTCTTGCCTTTCTCCATTTGGCCACTTCGTCAATGCATCGGGTGAGGTGTTCCAGCCTCATTCTATGTCCGCACCTTCATCTATCTTACAAGGTACGTCTATTTTCAACATAGACATTGACCTTCTCATTCGTCATCGGCCAAGTATTGTTCGAGAACGAGTTGAGGAAGCATTTATTCTGTACGCACAAGGCAAGCTCAAACAAGTGATCCCGCTCAATGCTCGAAGGTTTTCGCAAATACAATCCGGCATGATAGTTCCATCGAATAGACGGGGTCATGGAAAAACTGTTTTTATCCCAGACCCATCTGACTTGATTCCTGTGGTGCCAGAGTCGTTGTCTCCTCTTCAGTTCGATCATACAGCGGCTTATGTTCTTGCTGGTGGTCTTGGTGGACTTGGGAGAAGCATAGCACGTTGGATGGCCACACGCGGTGCAAAAAATCTTATCTTCCTATCAAGATCTAACGTGATCTCTGAGGCCGCTACCAGGATGGTTTCGGACTTGGATGATATGGGGTGCATGGCCCATGTCATCAATTGCGACATAACTGATCGACTGCAGCTACGAGAGGTGTTCAGAGACTGCGACCGTAATCTGCCTCCTATCAAAGGATGCATACAATGCTCCATGGTCCTACAGGTATGCCAAGTTCTTCCAGAGAAAGTAGATCTATCAATCTGACATCAGATCAAGGACGGAACATTTGAGGGCATGTCCTTCGAAGCCTGGAATGCTGCAATTCGACCAAAGGTCCAAGGCTCATGCAACTTGCATCATATTCTTCCCTCTGATTTGAACTTCTTTGTCATGTTATCATCAGTTGCTGGTATTTTTGGCAATCGTGGACAGGCTAACTATGCTGCTGGAAATACGTTTCAGGATGCCCTTGCAGCTTTTCGCACTGCTCGTGGCATGAAGGCATCTGTGATCGACCTTGGCAGCGTCTCAAGTGTTGGCTGGGTCGCAGAGAATCGCCAGAGGATGACCATGGCTGGAGATACTTTGTTTGAATTTCTCCATGAAAGCGATCTACACAATGCAATCGAATTCATGATCGATCCTCGACAGGACAAGCGACGAGATAACGATTCTTCACCAGAGTCACAATTGATTCTTGGTCTGCCCACAGCCGAGCTTTGCCGTCAACATAACTTAGCCTTGCCCCCTTACCTTGAGTTCTCACTATTCACACATCAAAGAACGACTGCTGCAACGAGTCAGCATGATACAGATGAACAGAAGACAGTCAGTATCAGCACGCTCCTAGCAGCGACCACGATGTTCAGTGAAGCCGTTGCAGTGGTGTCGGATGGCATTGTGGAGAAACTTTCAGCCCTCCTTGCCATCCCTGTCGCTGATATTGATAGACAGAGGTTTGGCTTCGGTTGCATTGACTCGTTGGTCGCGATGGAATTTCGCTTGTGGATAAAAAAGGAACTCGATGCAGAGGTGTCTGTATTGGATGTCATGGGGGCACAGAACATTCAAACGCTAAGTGAGAAGATCGTGGGAAGCAGAAAGAGGGCTTGAGCGACAGACTTTAGATCTAAATTTTAATTTAAACAATGCGATTCAAAGATGAGGTTTTTCCACGACAGGAACCGCCCGGTTCCAGATTATTTCCATATTACACATCAACTGGAGCTTTGTAGTACAAAGCTAGCTCAACAGACCTGAGTCCCTTTAAGGCTTATCAAGGCGACGTTACGGTTGCGAAATGGTAGAATTGAAGTAATTATATCCAGAGATACGGATTAAAGGCCGATACAGAACGTGAGACTACATGATATCCAACAACATGTCGGCCAAGATATCCTTGAATATATCTCTCCTCATCACAGCACCAAAACTATAATTTCCAATCAGTTGTGTTGTCCACGGTAGAGATGATACTATCATAAACTCTCATATGAACATACCCATAACATTTGCTTACTTTCATCAGCGACATCGTCAAATCTTTCAGCTTACCTCCCTCTAGTCTATGTGCCCACGGTTGTTGAAGTATATAGCACCAAGCTTGAGTCGGACTTAGCTCATCCTCAAAAACAAGTTCTTCAGATAAAGCCAGCAGTCTAGCAAATATAGGTGCTGGATTATCACGTAAGGAGGTATTACTCCCGTGGGTTTGGGCTTTGCTTTGCTGGTGATTTGGATGAAGAAGCATCGAGGATGCAAGTAGTGAATGGCCATTGGGTCGATCGCAATGCAACTCTAGATGTGGCAGACATGGATGCTCAAGCCTATTGCGGGTTATTTCTTGCAAAATAAAGACAAAAAAAAAGAAAAGTGAGAGGCTGAGTCGGTAATAACACATACGCAAGAACGAACTCCATGCCCGCATGGCTCATGTCTTGACTCCATTTTTTGTCGTAGCTTGGACGCGCGGAGGGAAAGGCAGTTGTGGGATGAGAAACTGGAACCATCTCCTGAATATCTGGCTTTTCAATCACTTCATCAGGGGAGTTTGGCAAGTCGTTATTGTACAAGCGTCCGCAGTTCAGATTCTGGTTGGACAAATGCGTTGGCGATGGTATATGCGAGAGATTTAAATTAGCAGAATGGTAATTGCTTTTATATATCATGGTTCGATCATGCGATATGTCCGAGCAATGCTGCGTGAGGCTTTCTACAGTACCCTGAAGTACTTCGATATGATTCCGAAGGTCTCGAACCTGAAGGGTCAAAGCCACCTCACTCGTGCGTAGACGCAAGACTTCACTCTCAAGGCTTTTGTAATATCTATCCTTGCGCTGACGATGTGTGCTACTTGTAGGTCAGTTAAAGATTCCCATTGAAGGAAATAGTCCAATGATCCTACCGTTGAGCCTTGCGGAGTTGTTCTCTCCGCTTTGTAAGGGCCGAGGTGGCGTTGCCTTTAACATTCAGTATTTTTTGAATTGATTCACCCTCAAGAACTATGTGAGTTATTCACCTGGCTGAGAATCTTGCTTCTCGGTGCGGAAAGCGGGAAGAAAAGTAAATGCTTTTTTCATGTTGGGATGAAATCCCTAGAGGGGAATCGAGGAGTTGTAGAGCTTGACTTGCGCCCTCACTGTTCCCAATCAGAGCAAGAAAAGGTGATTGGTGACGTCGCAACGAGAAGATCACTGAACAAGATATGTATCGAGAGAGAAAATGTCCGGAAGAAAATTATTTGGGGAACAATTTGTTGACATGATCAATCAATCCTATTTAATATTTTCTGGGGTCGATCGAACTCTCTTAATGGGCCCATTTATTCTCACCAATCAAGATTGAGACTTGGGAATGTTGATATAAACATTTTTGCTTGTTTAGGTTAGCTTAGATTTTGTCAAGGTCAAAATATCGATCTTCGACGAAGGGCAATGTGCAATCTAACGAAAGTGTAGCAATGTTGACGTGAACAAGATTTCCTAAATTGGTTGAACATACTATGTTACCTATATTATTTAGATCCACGCGATTTCAGGAGCTCGTTTCTATTCATATATAAGCCTTGCGAACATCCGTCTCAAAAATAAATATCCATTCAAGTCTTTATTTCAGTTCAGTCAACCACTTTCTCAGATAAAATGTATATCTCTTCTTCCTTTCACCTCATTTTGATGCTTCTAGGGAGCTTTGTTGGTGCCAATGCCATACCATATTCCTGTGGCCATGATGGAAAAGCCCTATACATCCAATCGAACGAACAACAAAATTCAATTATCTCTATCCCTATCGGAAACGATGGCAAACTATATGGCGGAATTGCTACCTTGACTGGCGGCATGGGTGGTGATGGTATCAACGGAATGACTGGTGCACCCGCTGCCCCAGATGCCCTCTCATCGCAAAGCTCTGTCTTTGTCATCGACGATGTGAGTATTCGAATTACCCATTCAAAGCTTTCCCAAGTTTTCTCTGACAGTTCAGCTTGTGTTTGCCGTGAATGCTGGGTCAAATACCCTGAGCATGTTCAGAATCAACCGATCCGATCCCACAAAATTGACCATGGTCGGAAAGCCGATCTCAGTCCCTGGAGACTTTCCTGTGACAGTCACAGCTTCGTTGAAGCGCAAAGTCGCTTGTGTTGGATATACTGGAGCTAAATCCGGTGTCTCCTGTGCTGAGATCATGACAGAAGGACTACAGCATATGACGGAAGTACTTAATTTTGAACTCCATCAAGCCACACCACCGGTTGGACCGACAAATACGGTTGCGCAGGTCTTCTTTGCTGAAAATGACACACGTCTAATCACCACTGTGAAGGGAAACCCATCCACTAATCAAACGGGCTTTGTGTCTATCCTGCCATTCAAGCACTCGGACTCATCATTGTTTGAGAGCCGTGATAATCGAAGCTCACCAGCTGGTACGGCAGTCCTATTTGGTGGTGTTGAAATCCCCGACACGTCTCATCTATTCATCACAGATGCGTCTTTCGGAGCGACTGTTCTTGGATTAGACAGGAACACCGACAGAGTCTTTCTCAAAGAAAAGATCATCCTGGAGAACCAGAAAGCGACATGTTGGGCTGCCTATTCTTCGACGCGAAAGAGCGTCTTCGTCACCGATGCCGCACTAAACAGACTGATTGAAATCAGCACTGATGGCGCGAAAATTCTGTCGGTACTGAACTTGGCTAATGGCGACCCTGGTCTGACTGATTTGAAGGCTGTCGGTCGTTTTGTCTATGCACTTTCTCCAGGCAATGGTACTACAGCTGCTGCAATCACGGTGATTGACTCTTTACAGAGCCAGCAGATTCAACATTTTGAGTTGACTCATTTGAGCGCTGGTAAGAGGTCGCAAGGCTTAGCAGTTTTTTGAGAGGAGGTATATCAGAGACGGCTGGAGACGGCTGGAGTCAGACATTGGGAGATGTTCGGAAACATTGTTCATTGTGTGTGACCGGTATTTCATCTGTGAAGTAACTAGATTTAATATGGTCTTCGATCAATTGACATCTATCGTATCTTGTTTTAACATTATTACTGTCGTTGAGTCGATTGCGTCCTTGGGGCCATGCGAGAAATACTCATCCTGTTTTCAAGAGCGTCGTATCAGGGAACCAGATCCCATAATTCACAGTTCCGGGTATTACACACTCTAATTTGAACGGTGGAATTCTCGAAGTACCGCAGAAGGTTTGAAGGCGAAGGTCCTAGTTCAACATAAGATTTGCCATTCACCAATTAGCGGCAAAAAATCACGAAATATTTCCGGAAATTGGGCTCATGCCCCAACTAATTCATACAATCTTTTCAATTTCTCCCTTTTATAGAGTTGATACAGGATTAGTCATGCCCGTACAGATACAGGTCACGTGGTACTTACGCGGCAGAATCACACCGCCTCGATAACAAATTTGTTATCGGCGGACTTTTTCATTCGCGGCCAGCTTAGTCGCTTCAGTCTCAGGAACCTCTTGACAATCTCAATTTTCGAGAGATTGAATCGTTAAACCACCTGTCAAAATGGTCCGTCAACTCAAGCATCACGAGAAGAAGTAAGTCAAGCAATCGTCCCGCAGCAAATTCGTCCTCAAAATCCGCTACTTGTGATCAAGTTCAATGGCTAATGAGTTTCCAACAACAGACTTCTCCGGAAGGTCGACTTCCACAACTATAAATCAGATGGAAATCACCGCGAACATGAAATTCGTCAGCGCTACCTCCTCCAAGACCCGATGGATTACCGCAAATACAACTCGATGTGCGGATCTCTGCGTCAACTCGCCCACAAGCTTTCCCAACTGGATCCCGAATCCGACCCCATCCGCAGGAAACTCGAGTCAGAATTACTGGATAAACTGTGGCGCATGGGAATCCTCAAACAATCTCGCGAGCAGGGTGCGGGTCTATCTCGTGTGGAGAGAGAAGTGACTGTTTCCGCATTCTGTCGGAGACGTTTGGCGGTACTGATGGTCCGCACGAGAATGGTGCAAACTATCAAGGCTGTAAGCTCTACTGTGAAGGGTCTCTGGGTAAATCCAAATTCTAACTCTTTACAAATAGGCCGCAACTTTCATCGAACAAGGTCATGTCCGCGTTGGAACGGAGGTCGTTAATGATCCCGCTTTCCTGGTTACCCGCAATATGGAGGACTTTGTGACTTGGGTCGACTCCAGCAAGATCAAGCGCAATATCATGCAGTATCGCGACAAATTGGATGATTTCGATCTTCTTTGAACGAGTTGAGCGATGTGGATATTGGGCGAGGGCAATTTGCCTCGAAAAAAGCATTTTGGAAATCTATTATGATATACCCGGCGCTTATGCATTTTTTTTTACCGGCGCTATGAATAATTGACATACTTATTCGTGATTTTTGATTGCTTTCCAATTTGAATTTCTTCTTAGACTTTCTACCCCGGGTCAAACGCCAGCCCCCTCCGTTGTGTACCGACCACAGTCTTAGGAACCGTGATAGTGCCAATATTTGAAGTTTCCAAAGACAATGAAGGCTATTCAGTAGCTCTCTTGATAACATCATACATGAAAGGTCTTTCTTTGTCTGTTGAAAGCCGTTCGCGGAAATCTTTCACCGTGCCTATGAAGAGACTTTGATTCGGTAAAAGTTGCGGCGTCAATGGGCCCTTTTCCCTCAACGCAAACCTGATTTGCATCAAGAATGCGGTGATTCAGTTTTACCGGATGGGGAGAATTCCGGGGAAGCAGCTTAGCATCCCAATAATAAGAGTGACTATCGGATTCCACACAGCATAAAGGAAGTATTCAAGGACCTAGGAAGAATATATAAGAGTGTTGAGTTCTCCTTTGCCCATGCTAGGGAATATCAAGTACTGGCTGGTGCCACCACAAACCAGCTGCCACTGGCAGCTGGTTTGGGACACCGAGGGAGCTTAGAGCTGTCCCAGTGTAACAGATGATTTAGTGATACAGTGATATTCGAAATCATTTTTACCTCCATTCTTTCTCTCTTTATTCTCCAAGGCCCCGCCTCAAGCGCACATGCCTGTATTAGGATATTTTTCCGCCGGACACTTATCAATATAAATTGGATGATAAATCCCCATGTAATACAGTAATTTCATCATTATACTCTCACTGTTCCAGCGATCACCATTTGAGCCCAGAAATAAAGCGCATAACCCGCAAGGATCCTGAGCCACCCACGGCTTTTCGGCACAGAAGATTCCCCAAAAGCATTCTTCGCAACAAAAAGGTCGCTTACAACAAACATAGCAGCTCCCAGGGCTCGCGAGTGCAACAAGCTGGTTGGAACAATCAACGGGCACGTGGATGTAGCGGCAGCAAACATTGTACCGATGATAACGGCATAGAGAGAAACCAATGGCTTCATATCCGGAGCAATACGGAGGTCCAGTACATTGGTCTGGAGTGAGGAACGTGGCTGGGGATATATGACACCCAACCATTTAGCAGCGCCCACTGTCCCTATGAATGTGGCGGCAAAAGCCGTCCAGGAGGTCTCGTGGGAATCTTGCAAGAAGGCTACAGTGTAGGCTATGTGAGCTGCTGCGAAGGCGACAATACCGAGTTGGAAAGATATCGATACTTTTCCTGGCGCTTCCGATTTGCCGGAGGTTGGGTTTCTACTGTCCAAGCCATGGAATTCACGCCGCGAAGGAATAAGAAAAAAGTCGCCTAGCAAGGAAAAGCTAAGACCAATGGTGATGAGACGGCGATAGTCCGACCACTCTGTGAGTGGTAAGAGCAATGGGCTGCTAAGGAAAGCAACTGAAGAGAGCATTTTGAATACCGCCGTACCCGTGTGTGATCTGGATTTCCATTCTGAGAAAACCAATAAGGGCAGCGAACCCAGCAGCAAGCACGCCGAAGTCGAAATTGACATATTCAAGGATCTGTGGAGACCAAACACAGGATGAAGTGAAATAGGTGTTTGGATACCTATTCAATCTTCAATTGCTCTCCGTACACTATACGGAGCAATTGAAGTTATGGCCAATTCATCCATGGATGTTCTGCCTCTCCTGATTAAGCAGTATTCTTGGCGACAAGCCGAGGCACGAAATTTGCTTGTGAGACCGAGGTCCTCATTCTCTTAGCTTTGTTATAGTCCTTGCTTAGACAAGTTAACAAATTATGTAGTAGCTATATATCTTTCATTTACAAATTTGTTTTATGTGGGAATTCATAACGACGTTAGATTTTATAACAAACCCAGAGGATTTGAGTTGATATTCCCACGGATACAATTATACATTTAGGCGGTATATTGAGGCCCGCTCAATAATGTACTTGCGCTAAATCAAATACTATCTACTGTAATATATTGAATTCGGTATTCGAAAGATATTTGAGGATATAAATAAGAAAATATATATCTATTTCAATATAAATATCTATAAATAATCTATTTTCTTATAAATATTGTATTTATATAAACTTTTTGAATATATTGAACAATTCAGTATGTGGAGAATACGGCGACGAATGGTATTAAATGCGGGTTTTGGGAAAAACGATATTTGGCCAAATTCTGTCATGATAACGATTGTGATTACGGTATTTTGTATAGGACAGAACTGTGCATGGCAATTACACACAAAGGGAGACAAAAAGGAGGAACTTATCGACAGTTGTTGGCTGAACTAGATGTTGTAAGTGTTGCTGTGCGGTGAGGAAGAGTAGTCGAAGTTCGAGAGTTGGTAGCTGATCGGGGCGACGATGTCTTGCCCGACTGCAGACATTTTCGGAGTGAATGGTGCTGTAAAATTCATGTTAGTAAGAATCAGTTGCGAGCTTCTGGAATTGACTTACTCATCTTCAAGAAGGTGGCAAGCGTTAGCGATGTGGAGATGCACACCGTGCATCCAGGACAAAATTGGGATGGCTGCTACCTGCAAAAAGGTTAACATTTGAGAAGGAAAAGCGCAGAAGGTTGAAGACGCACGAAGAAAACACGCGGGTCCATTGTGTTGGAAGTTACAATTGTGCACGAACCCTCGAAGACAACATGCCTAGATCTTGGGAAACCTGTCTCAATGCCCTAAATTGGCACGAACTAAACGCACCTTGTCGTTGGTCAACTTCCAGGCACGCTTGTCGCAAGGGTTTGCAACAAGCGTGCCCGTGAGGAGAAGAGGTATCTACCTCTTTTCCTCGGCTTGGGGGAGTGATAGAGTATATAGAGAGAGAGCAATTTAGTATTGGATTGAGAAGTATTTTAAAGAGGCAGAGAAAGAAAAGACAAAAAGAAGAGAGAAGATGGGGAAAATAGAAAGTTAAGTTCGTTTGCGGGGTTGTGTTGTGTATTGATAAAACAGGCATTGGGTCGTTTGACACGGCTATTCATCAGAAGGAGCCAGTGAATTGTTTGTAGAGGTATCAAGGCTCTCAAAATCATGCTCATTTCTATAGCTAGATCTATTCCTGGCTCTAATGACCGGTAAATGTCTTCAATATTGTATCAAGATAACTTTGCACGTCGCTTACACAAAGTGACTCCATCTAGGGTAGAAGCTGACATTGCAAGGAATTGCAGAAGGATCTTTGTTTGGAGGTTTTGAAAGTCTATGCTTTCTTCTCGGGGGAAACCACTCTTTGAATTGCCCTTGAGGCATGGCCTACCGGCCAAGCAAAAGAAGAAGTGGGATCCTGGTCCACCTCACCAGAGGTAATCAGATCCACGGTAGCAACCGCGATATAACCTCCGATTGCAGTGAAGAAGTGCCACCTGGATTCTGTCAGTATATGGATACTCGATTCGTACAGACATAGAAACATACCATCCATGGAATTCAAAGAAGAATGCTAGAGGCAGTCCGACTGTATTTTTAGCATTTGTCAAAATCCCACAGCCGAACTCATCGATCAGCCAGACGAAGTAGCCGAATCCAAAGCAGACTACATCACGATTAGCAATTTGCAGAGAACATACATCATTTCGAAAATGTGGCACTAACAGCATCCAAATAACGATATTTGGCGCAGAGTCTTCCTCACTTTCAAGTCAGGAACTTGTCCAGGAATAATCTTGAATGTCCGCGTCGCAATCAAATAAACAGCCAAACCAAACGAAGAAGCATGAAGAAGGAATTCATCCATAACCATATGAACGACCATAACGATGGTGAAGAGAATGGTAAGGATAACCCCTATCAATCGAGTACGCTCGGGACTTGCTTTGAATGATAGAATGCGATACAAAAGCGGCGTAGTAAGAAGATGCATGGACAATTCATCCGCTGTGATATGAAGAATCAGCCAGTGTCATTTCGAGTCGTCGTCTTGCGAAAAGAAATGGAGTTATCTTGGAACTCACACATCTGAGTATGATATTTGAGGGTCATATGATAACCTCCGGAGCAAACACCAACGCCAATCAGTCCAATGTACGAAATGGAGCGGAATGCAGCTTGTGGCTTTTGGCGGAGCTGAATCAGGCCATAAATGCCATAACAAACTATACATTGACATTTTAGTAACAGTTGTTTCTTTATGGGGACACAATTCACTCACTATAAATAAAACTGCTGAAGGTATTGATGAATTCAGCCACGAATCGCGTTATGACATAATCCTTTCAAGGACACGTCAGTAATGTAATCAAATGGCAAACAGATTCAACATCTATTCAAGAAGAAAGGGAGAATACCTCTTCACAGAAACTAAACCCAGTCAGTCATAAACCATCTTTAATCCAGCAATTGGAGAGGGAAAGAGACGTGTTTGGAAACTAGGTAGACACGAAAACGTACTTCAAATAGGATGTCGGAGGACCCCAGAAAGGGTTAAGGGATGAAACCATTGTTAAGGACGTTTGTTCGATGGCTGAATGGTCGAAAAAATTCCAAGGAACTAGGTTCAACGTCGAACAATGGGATTGTTTTGAAGTTTGCAGTTTTAAAATAGATGCGGGTTGGTTGAAAGCTGGCCGAACCGCTGGACTCTCGTTGGAACTCGGGCCGAGCGGGTGCGATGTCGGTGAATTCCGGCAAAACAATAGTCAACACAGTGGAAGTTGATGGATGGTTGAAGTTGTGGTGTTTATCGCTATTTGACATTGCAAGCTTCATTGTATTGTATGGCGCATAGTATACAAATACGAAGAATTCGATTGGCAGACTTCAGTTCCTAGGGCAGACTCGTATTACTGTATCCAGGGGGACCCACTACTATACGAGTATTTCACAAATATTCTACAGGATGCAACAAAAAGTTACTATTGAATGGAATTTGGAATAAATAGACCAATTTTGTATTGGGCGATGTTCAGGTAAGTGTGCAGACGGCGTCGTATAAGTATGTACATCAATGCTAATTGACAGACGGGTATCATGAAGTCTTGGTAAAGTGATGCGGTAAAAATAATGAACGCAAAAATATAGAGTCATGTCAAAAGCAGAGCGAGCCTATCTGTCCTCATTCACAGGATTTCAAATTAGCGGCCAAAATATTCACAAGGGAAGAAGAGTGCAGATATAGGTATTGTTTAGGTCACGCGCAATGCAAATGCAGATGCAATAAGAGTCCAGTCGTGAATCTTGAATTATGGGACAGAGCAGCCTTGCTCTGCCAATGTGGCAAATGGCACCCGTGCCGAGAGGCCGATCAAAGAAAGATGAAGTGTGATGAAAGCATGAAAGAAAAGTAGGGGTTTGCGTCAGGCTTTACTTTATGCGGGGGATGTCTTAGTCCGACGATATGTCCAGCGTCGAGGACCGTGATCCGTTCCCTTCCCAAGGAAATCGAATATTTGAACTTGAGATTTCTCATGCGGAGCGATTTCAGTATCTTCAAGCTCTTCATCTGGTAGATCCATTCTGAATCGACGGACACTTCCCTCTCGACATGTATTTCCTTCTTCGAAGAACGGCGTTCTAGCCTCACGCGTCTGACACCAGCGGGGAGCTACACGTCGCCACAAGCCACGGACACCACGACCAGCACGGTCAATTTTCTCATATTCTGCTCTTCGAGATTCAGGGGATGTCCATTCCATCACCGTCGCCGGGACATGGATTGAAGATGCAGATGAACTTTGAACATGTTCCGAGTTATACTCGGGTGTTTTGCTAGGAAGTGTATTTGACCGGTCTCGATGCTGGAGAGGCACCGGTGAAATAGTGGAACTTATAGAGTTTCGATGCTCAAATTCAAAACGACGACTAGATTGTGAGGATGCCACTGGGGATGGTGGTCCTGAACCACCAGCATCGGAAGAAGTCCGGCCCTCAAGTTCTCGACGGGAATTATATGTTGATGATGGCGCTCTCGAAAGAGCAGGGACGGAGCGTATATCATCTGGAGATACGTTGGAAGTATCGTCCATCTCTTGGAACAAACGACATGACTCTCTATGAAGTGCTAACAATGACGCTCGTCTCTCATGTGGTGAAGTGCGAGCTGGCGGGACAGGAACGATACTTGCAGTAGTAACTGCCCTCCGTGAGGAATGTAACGAGCCATGACGACTAGGAGGACGCGATCGGGCCGTACTTCTTGAATTTGAGCGAGAGTGTTGTGCAGAACCCGTTGCAGATGTTGGTCGTGATGCTCTTCGTGGTCGATTTGTAGAAGTGGGTGGTGAGTCTGGGAATGCGGCCATAGTTGCCGTTGCCGTTGCCGTTGTCGTTGTTGGTGGGTCGATCCTTTTGACTTTAGGTATATCCATCTTCGAGAGGGGCTGAGACGGCGAGGGTGGAGTACTGCATTTCGTAGGAAGTTCGATCACTGCTGTCTCTAAAGATTTGATTTCAAGACGAGAAGGAAATACAGCAGGTGCAGTGTCCATGTGAAGATCGCCACGCCATGTGACGGCCATTCGTAAACCTTCTGGCAGGTCCTTTGAAGAGACCTATAGGAGGAAAGTAACAAAGGCAAAAATGTCGAATAGAATGCGCTTTGTCGATCGATACTCCAACACGATGAAATTAATCAGGATTGGGCAGGAGGGGTTGTTGTCATTGTGTAGCCCATGTCATCAGGTTTGGGTATACTCCGTGGTATAAAATGAAAACACAACAGATGAGAAGAGAAAGGACCCTGAAGGGCTTCACCCAAAGTAACCAGAAAGAAACTTTGGAGAATAAAGAACGAAATAAGTTCCTGCACAGCATCGGGACCCGACATTTTTTTTTAATTCATTTCATTTGCACACACCGCTCCTCGACAAGAAGAGGAGCGTCGTAGTAGGCTAGACTAGTCTAGTGGGGGTTGACAAGCCTCCACTTCTCTCCAAAGCCAAGAAGAACAAGAAGAAGAAGACTAAAAAAACCCTCGCACGGTCTGGATCGTCTCAACCAACGCCCCTGCAGTGACGAATATGCAGGGGGTTCGATTCGGATTTATTTTCGTACCACTCGGCGCTTATAGGAGGATCTTCTTCTTCCTCGTTTGTTGTTGGCTCAGTGATGAAACGTGCCTTTACTATTTATTCTATATAGACCGCGCGTCAAACCTCTCCTCGATATCCATGAATTATAAGCTTTGTTACTGTGAGTCTTTGTAAAGCTGGGACCCTGCATCGATCCTCACCAGGTCAATACGACGTGGTCCCTTTCAACCAGGTACACCCCGCCTCTGCCCCACAAAGCATCATCAAAATCAACAAATCCTGCCTTGATGGCGGACGGGTCTGAGTTGGTCTGCCGATCGCACACAACAATTTTTTTTCTCACTGTAGCAGGCTAGCGAACTCTGGTCGATCACGGAGGTAACACTACGAATGACGGGACTGCAAGTAAGAGATTTCAAATACCGATAGACATACTCCGTATTTGTGGACATGATGGCATTCGGACGAGAGCTTGGCAACGTGGGGTCAGTTCACGAGTGTCACTCGCACAGTCCATCACTGTCGTAATTGTCTTTAATACATAGGTTAATATCAAGTACAGTAGAAATTGGCGGGCTACAACGCTGGCAGGGTCAATCAATGTAAAAAAGTCTTGGAATTATTCATTTACCAGTTTATTTTTTAGGGCCAGACTTTATAGCTTCGGTCTGGCTTTGTATACCAGTCTATCCCTGTCCACGCTAGACAACCTTGGAAGAAATCATATCGGATTACTCTCCGATCCGGGTAAAAGCTTGTCGAGATAAAGAGGGGTTTGGGGTTTGTTACGACTCAGCGGACCTTTTCAAGACATGCAACTCTCTAGTAGCGCCTGCATTGAGGATCCTCTAAAGAGCGGTATACATGAAGATGAACTAGTGTTGTGGCAAACTTGTAATACTAGCCAGGGGTAATCAACTCAACTACATACTAGTAAACAGATTGTACGACTGCGGAGTATTTCAAATTGCGGTCAATTCAACAAATGTCTTGACGGACAAAAGTCCATTTGGTCCTGCAATTGACGACCAATAATTGGAGCACGGCGTTGTAGTCCCACATCTAGCGGATCGACCAAGTCTTTTCCGTATTAACCTTACCCTAAACTAGTGATCATCCTAAACAAGTCTATTCATCCATCTATGGTTTGTTTCATGGCACGAGCTCCCTTCGGTCGTCATAATTAGTTGCTAATCAAACATCATTTTACTAGTATTTGAACATGCTTCGCCAACACCTACGCGAGCATCGCGGCTGGCAGGCATTGCTTGGGGTCGTATATGTTGGAGATATCGACGTATCTCGTTAAATACTGCCAAACCCACCTGACGACACAGCACAACCGAATCCTCATTCATTTCTAGTTGAGACCACGAATTCCAATGGATGTAATGCCATAATTCGCATCATGAAATCCACGTGCAGCTCGTTTCCAAGCGGTGGCTCTTCTGTAATATAAACGACTGTCACGTTGTGTAGTATTCGGTTTAAACCAATACTGATCTAGTCCTTTTGATTTTGGCTCTACTGACGGCTTTTAGAGATGCGACAATTTCTCCAATTCGAAACACTTGATCAGTATGCTGAACCTTTGCAATAATTTATTCCATACGTTGCCAATAAAATCCGTAGGCGAGCTAATATATGTATGTAGGGGACCATGGTATGCCGTGGCATTCCATGACAATGGAGGAATCTATAAATAGTAGGTACGTTCGAGAACCTCTGGATGGAACGACAATAATGTAAAAATATTCGAACTCTATCACATCAAAGAGATTGAGTTGATCCGGCTATCGCTTGCATGATCGAGTTCAGTTCCTACTGCACGCTGGCGCTCAGTCAGCCTGTCATCAGGCGACCTGCCTCGAGGCGATTTGCCCTGCGAAGCGGAGGGTCTTCCCGATCAAGATCCCATTTGAAACACCAATAAGTGATTCGAACATTGCTTGCTTCGGCCATCCATTTTATTGATCTTGCCAAAACATGAAAACATTTGGAAACCGTCCAGTGCAAATACTAAGTTCCATTGTCCAGACGTCCAACAGTCCAGTTTTGCATCTCTGCACGGTCGTACATCCGGACTTTGACTGTTACCAGATCTTCAATTGCTTGGGACATTGGACAAGCTCGATGTAGTCTTCAAATGCTGGGAATTCACAATGACAAGCTTGAGGTCCGTCTCTTCCATGCATGTGATGCAGTATGACCTCCTAAAGATGACGTTCGGAGCGAAGTTACTGTGTATTTTCGTTGCGATTAAGACCCTTGGCAATGGAACTCGAAGTAGTGAATTACTTGGGGGATGTCCAAATTGTCGTCTTCCTCATTCGACTCGAATCGATTTGATGCGGATTATGCAGCCGACAGGTTCCTTCATAATTAGCCGGGTGGTAACCCGGCATATTAGAGACCTCTGATCAATCATCAGTTATGGTCCACGAACAAAGATAGACTGCGTTGCTGGCTCAGCGGCAAGAACTGAACATCACGTCCTATCGGGGTGGAGTGGTTCTGGAGCTGCCAAATAATGCCCGCCTTTTCCCAAACCTTTGAATCGGCTATTACCATCCCTGTCCAAAGACTGTAAGAGGATAGGACAAACTATTCAGCAAATGTATCTCTTGTGGCTTTTCCGTGGCTCCGGCTATTTGCAACATACAAGGCAGCAGACAGGCAACCAGGCATTCATAATCTTCAATCAAAGATGCCGAAATCCGTTGATGGAGAAGACCTCACGGGGTTCCTGGTTGCTCTTGAGTCCGACTCCAACTCGAAACGAAGCTGGAATTTCTGGAGGAGATTGTAGCAACAGGATGGACGCGGCTCGTAGATGACGCGATGTTGTCGTGTCTATGTACGCGAAAATTTGGAAAGAGCGACAGATTGGAAAGTGCGACGTGAGAATTTTGGCAGCAACGAATATTTCACTTCTGGGTACACTATCTTCCGTATAATATCTATGGTATCGTCCATATTTTGACTATTCAGTTATCGTTGTATCTTTTCAATTTTGTAGAGCCGCCATTTTGTCTTCTCGGCAGTTGAACACTTCCACCTTTCCCCAGCGAAATAGAGAGCTTTGGACTACTAGTTCATTTTACAGGACTGTGGAGTGCTGATTTTTCTTTGTCCTAATTATCGTGAAATAGTATTGATACTTCATCTTCATAGAATGCGTGGTTTAATATTGCAATGTACAGTTATCTCGGATTGGCTCACATGTGTATTCCTATTCAGGAAGTGATCAACATATCCTTCTCGCAACTGAATTCCACGTTTAGCAGTACAGAAATCTATGAGCATTCCATGAATCAAATAAAATCTCAACAGTAATGATCTCAGTAATGAGTAGTGTAGCAAGTAGAGACATCAATATAGTCATTTTAAGAGGAAAAAAGCCTGATATAAAAGATAAAGTTAGTCAAGGTTAGGACACGACATACATATTTCGAGCGGTAACTGGTCCAAGGGGATAAAGGATAACAGTGGGTTTTTGCACACACAGTGCAAGGTATAGCATGGATCGAAATCAGATTCACCACCTTCACACAGAGATTCTTTCCATTGCCAAGAGTGTCAGGTTAGGCCCCTTTGAACATGACCATCCCAGCTAAGTGGAAGCTTTGATTCATTGCCAACATTGCCAGGCATGAGATAACGGCCTCATCCTTGACGAGTTCATCAAGTCCCGTCTCCACGTCAAAAAAACCAACACGTTCATTGGAGAAGGTCTCATTACGGAAGCGGGCAATGACTTTGTCTTCAAGTTCCGCAATCAACTTGTAATTGCCAACTGAGTTATTCTCAAAGTCGGTTTTCCAGCTTAAGGGGACTGGAGGCCCAACAGAAAGAGCAGGGGAAATGAAGGAGTAACTTGTAGACATGAGGCCCTTTCTCTTCAGCTCCACACCACGTTGGTCACGAATACGTAATTTCACGTCCAGACTCGTCAGCTTGAATTGAGCAGTACAAACACGAGACTCATAATAGGCATCTTCGTCTTCGGGAAATGATTTGTTGATTGCCCCCCGAGGACCATCCAGGCGGATCATTTCCATTTGCGGGACTTGTCGGCTGACTTTGACATGATACAAGGGTTGCTTTGTCTCTGCGTCCAAAATGGAGAGACGACCCTCGGGGGTGTAGTTGATTGTTAGAGTTTGGACGGGCATTGTGCCGATCTAGTGAGCTGGATCTCCTTGATAGTCTTTAGGAACGGGTGCAATTTGAGACAAGTGGTAAAATAGAGCCAGTTCTGGTAGGAAACAGACAGATAGAAGTAATTCAGTTCGGGTCTTGCTCAAATTTCCCTTGAGGGGGAGAGGGTCTTTGATATTATATGTACCCGGAGCCCCCATAGATCAGGCCCCCACACGGGCAATATCAGTCTCCTCTCGAACCATTCGCCGGACTCAAGTTGAACTAAACTTCTCAAGGCTAGTAGGCTCTGCCATTGATGTAACCCCACCCCTGTGGCTGCGTGGTGAGCGTTCTTGGCCCCGTATCTCTCTGCAAGGAAGGCAATCAACATGTTGATAGCAATGGTTTTGGAAACTGGTCAAGGGGATGTTGTCTATCATATATCTTTGGGTGGTTTCTGCATCATAAGGCAGAACTTTAATCAAGCCACACTGACCTGCAACAAACCACGAAAATTAGTCAAATTTGCAGTGTGGGTAGACCTTCGTATATATGGAGAGCGAGAGCAAGCTCTCAGGTCCAAATCTCGTTGCGTTCTCTTTTGCCTTCTTCATAGTTATCAAGGGCCCAGTGATCGCGGTTGACTTTCGGCAGATCACAAAAGGCTGTATGTACTACGTGTTGATGCAGTTGTCTTGGTTGCGAGAAATAACGGAGTATAGAATATAGAAAAGTTGTATGAATATACTCATATGTAAAATAAGGCTCTAACTTACCTTGAACCTGATACATACGACCATAGGGTGTGGAGAACAGGGCTTCCCGTCCGCTCAGCCGTACTTAAGCCACACGCCGGCAGGTTAGTAGTATGGTGGGTGACCACATGCGAATCCCTGCTGTTGTATGTTTTTATTTTTGTTTTTGTTTTATGTCGAGGGAGGAAGATGGAAAATCGTCAACAATATCCAAACTATCGATCTTAGGAATCTGGTTATGTAGAGTCCAGGCAAAATGACTCTACACTTGAAAACTTCTATCATGCCATTGAGAAGTCGCTATTGGGACTCGTAGGGCTTGTCGTCATGATATGGGCTCGTTGCGAGTTGTCAAATGCATAGACAAGTGATCAAATCCATTTTATGTGGTGGTATCTTTTCGAGTACTGGTCAACCGCTGACTGCATCAACGTCAAAATAGATATTCCTGAGAATTACAATGTTGGTATTTGCGAGATCCATTGGCTGTGTAAAACGCGGTGATCACTTTTCCACTGGCTCGAGAGAGTGTGTATTTAACGCCGCCTGAATTGAGAGATAATCAATTACCAAGTCTAATCGCGATGGTGTAGCCAGTGTTTAAAGCTTAATTTTCTGAACAGTACTTGTATATGATCTACGTATGTATGGCGAAACGGACTATTTCATGATCCAAGACCTGAAAAGCAAAGCCGAGAGACATTTCTGCGAATCGTTTTTATAATCTTCCGCTTTTCCGAAACACGTCCACGCCAGTTTTTACGCCAGAACTGATAACATCAATACCTGATTTTACAAATGATTTATTCCAAACTACTCTGGATAAATATGTAGATGGATTATCCAGCATAGAATAAAATCAGTTGCGTATTGAGTTTGGTTACTGAATACAGATACCTCTTCAAAGCGGTTCTGGTGTGAATTTCGATTTAAGCTGTCATCGGCCTGTTCTCTAAATAAGTGACCTCACGCTGTCGAAAAGGGATAAAAAAAGAAATTCTAGTCACAACGGGTCATCTATATCCACAGCCTTTGGGCTCTACGTTAGATGGAACTCGCCTTCGCTTCCCGGTGGGAAGACAATGTCTCTTTATACTGAATTGGGAAAGGGAGGTACTGGGGCTTATCGCTTAAGCTTGACAATACTTGGATAGAACACGTAGCGAATGTCGTTGCCAGATGGGGATATAGTCACATGAGCGAGCTGAGGAACTATGTCACACTGTATTAATGGTTATGGTATTTCATGCTTTTATCAGATCCAGCCTTCCATGAAACTGTCTTTCAATACAATTCAGCCCGTTGAAACTAGAACCAACTATATATAGATTAAAAGATTAGCGTGCTGGAAAGTGGGGCCGCGGGAAAGAATCTCTGTGTTCAAATGGTGAAATTGATTTCGAGCAGCCCTGTAATAGGCTGTTACGCGAAGAGCGCCATGGAATAATCTTAGTATAATGTACCTAGATATTGATAATTGACTGCCGTAGCTTGAGGATTCTTTGTATTGGACTGCGTGGTTTAACATTATCTAATTTATCTTCTAATTTTCTAACATTCAAAATTCTATGATAGCATCCCGTAGCCTGCGCATATAAATTAGGGAGCCTCACATTTGACTTCAGTCATAACTGAAGATTCTCCAGGCCTGTAATCAGAAAGCAATTCTAAACAAGATCATCATTTGCCTTGCCAGGTACCAGCGTACGCTTTTTGAAATATCTCGAGGTGTCTCCCATTGGAACCGAAACAGGTAACGACTCCTCGCACAGATAATGCAACACAGTATAGTACCCCAAAACACTAGCCGTAAACGCAAAGGCCCCGGCAACAGTCGAGAAAGTTTCACTCGTAGAAAACTTACCATCGCCACGTCCGAACTGCGAGGCAGCATCGAAGCAAAGGCAGAGCTCCAGTGAGAGAAATATCAAGATATAAACAAGATTACTGTAGGATCAGTCAGGTCAAATCAAAATATTCCAATAACAGAGAACAGAACTTACAATCTTGTACTGGCGATCAAGAAGAATAGGTTGAAAACACCCCATACTAACAGGGTTAGACTCGAATCAACTCACGAATCAGGACGGAGTAGAGCTCACAAAGAATGAAAAAGCCCAAGGCATTATAATATTCCGAAGTATACCCGCCATAAGCATCAATGATCCCAAATGAAGGAATCATATTAGCTCCATACCCAGCATAAAACAATGCTATTATACTCATCAGTAAAAAAAAGTCTCCTTATTCTCCTAGTGATAAGTGCAAAAATACTACGAGTAGATCAAACTCACCATAAGCAGAGAGAACCGTATACGAAAAAGTATTACCGCGAACCATTTCCCACTGTGCAGAAATAAGTAATCCAAAGAACGCCACAAAACAAAGATCGCCAACGAAAATAGTTTGTGTCGAGACTCCGCGGAAATTCATCATTGCCAGTGATACTGAAAGTAGTGTTGTTGCAAATCCGCCCATTGCCAAGGGTGCCTGTATAACTTATTAGCAATCGTATACTATGTTTAGCTAGTGCTCTATATCCCAAGGCTACTGATGCAAGTCAAGAAAGCCAAGAGAGATGTCTTACAGGGTCTGCAAGGCGTTCATTCTTGGAATTGGCTTGGTGCTGTGATATGTACATGGCGGCATTTCCACCTTTTCCAATAGACTCGGACATGGACATTGACACTGAATGATGTCGGTAATGGTAACTTGTAGTACAAGTGAACTGAGCCTTTACACTTCAATAGAGAATTTTAATCCCCAATTAGGGATATATATACCGTCTTTTATAATTACTCTAGAATGGTATATATTGAATATTTTTTCACGCCTATAGTCTGAATTGAGTAAAAGTATCCGAGCGTGGATCAAGCAACGAGAATAGAATGCAAATAAGCCGCAAGGCGTAAGAATGCAAGGTCAAGACCCATTTTTCACTCAATGGTTCGCATTGGTAATAGTAATGGCTTGATTGTGAATTCATAAGGTGGTACAGCGCTTAAATTATGCGAGTGGGCACTTTAGTTTTCCCAAGTTGGTCAATCGGATGAGATCGGGTGGCATGGAATGTCGATCGAATCTCGGGTTGATGCGGTATAGTCCTATGTCACATAGGACTCCGGTTAGATTAGAATTACTAAAATGCCCTATGGTGCATACTCAATGTATACTAGTTAATCTTGAATTGGATGCTTGATACAGATAGATGCATTGATATAGTATATCTCGGGATCGTGAACCTAGGTGATCTGCCACTGGCTATTAGATTGAGCAAGGTGTGATTCACGGGCAGACAGAAGAAGATCAATTCTCTATCTTAACATCGGGTAGACTCTAGATAGAGAAGAAACTTGCGCGCAGTGAAAAAAATCGATTGAGGGCATAAAGATTCGTGTAGGAGGCGTTAGGACTATATACAATTCCACTTGTGGAAGATAAGCATGAAGCTAGCTGTGTTCACAGCGAGTAAAGGAAATCCGGGTTCTCGCGATCAGTAAGATCCAACCATCTACATTCATTAGTGAACTGTTCATAATCGAAATCAGGGGAAATGGAATATAGCTCACTCTTGATTTTCAAGACGAACATAGTCAGGTCGAGACTGGATCTCGATCTTGCGCGCGTTCTCCTTACGGTACCACCAGTAGATGAAGAGCATGATAAGAAGAGCTACACCGATACAGACTAGGATTGTAATTTCGGCAGAGAGATATCGGGGGGCATCCTCGGGGCGGAAAGTTTGAGGGCCTGTGTGGAGTTGTTAACATCATGAATTGAGACCCATGTTAGTCGAAGATAGAACATACCGATGATGTTTCCGACACAGTATCCGATCAGATAAAGAGCGGCAACTGTTGTCTTTTTCGTATATCCGGCGACATTGGATGAGATCATTGATAAAAGGGCAACGAAAGCTGTTGGGATAGCTTGGGTCATGTAGTATCCGATCAATCGGCCAGTATTGTTCTCCACGGGCAGTGCGACTATAAGAACCATGCCTACAAATGCAGCGACTAGGCCACCAAGACTGCAAAGGACACGCTGATTGGTGATGTGTCCAATATAACCGTTAAGAATCAGCGCGACGACTTCGACGGCACCGCCCGGAACACCCAGGAGCAAACTTTGTTCTTCAGTATAACCGAAGCTTGTGATCTAAATAAAACAAATATCGTAAGCAAAACTTCATCTAAACAAGAGAAGAGGGTGAACGTACGAGCTGGTTGAAGAAATTACTAATACCACCATTGGGAATATCAGCGACCAGGGCATAGAAGAAGAATGCCCAGGTCATCGGGTCAAGAAGAGCTTCTTTGACCTGATATAATTTGAAATGCTTGTTTCCAATACCCTGCTGATTACTGCGAACCCGAGCAATAGCGAGGACACGATCCTCTTTCTTGAGCCAACGAGCGTTTAACTGGCTGTCCGGGATAATCCACAAGAAAAAGAGCCCGAGAACAATAGTCATAAGACCAGTGACGAGGAAGACGATCTTCCAGGGTTCAATCGATGAGCCGTGCTTTCTCGTACCCACGGCAATACCATATGCAATCAGACCACCGACAATTTGTCCGACACCGTTAAAACTGAACCAAATATTGACGCGACTACCTTGCTCTCTCTTTGTATACCACTGTAATGATGTATTAGCTGCGGATCACGGAGGATGGTGGTCGATTGCCTACCTGAGAGGTTAGCAAGGCGAATCCAGGTGTTACGGCCGCCTCGAATACACCCAGGAAGAATCGGATGGCGATTGCACCTCCATAGTTATTGACACCTGCGAAGCAGCTCAAGACAAGACCCCACATCAAGATACAGAAAGCAGAATATTTTCCGAGGGGAAGGAGCTGTAGCAATCGATTGGTAGGGTATTCGAACGCCAGGTAACCTATGAAGATGTCAGAAAATGCCATGGGATTCCACGCTAAAACACCGTGAAAGAATATGTGAGCTCAAGACGTACCGAAATAGAAAAGACTTCCCAACCATTGATACTGGTCATCAACCAGATTCAAATCATCACGAATACCCATAACGCTAGCATAAGAAAGGGTTGTTTCTAAAGTAAAGACCGTCAGCAATTTTCCAGGGTTTACTCAAGGTTTAGCAGTTCGACACTGACTATCCAAGTAATTCATGCCGTAGATACAGCACATAATCGGCATAAGATGCCAATCAATCGTTCGAAGAAGACGACGGTTCGTTGACTCATCCAAATCAATCGCTTCACCCTGCAACTCCTCAAACGCTTTCATCGCCTCATCGGCATCATGGGAGTGTTTCGCAATAGTCGGGTCAACTGGTGTACCCTTCTCGATATCAACGCCTGAAGAGGTGCCAACGTCAACCTTCTCTCCTATATCACCCGCCATGATGGTAAGTTTGTCCCAATAACGCAGAGGAATCAAAGAGACAAAAGATAAAAAAGAAATCGATAAGAGTCCAAATCTAGACAAATTGAATGACGGGGGGTACGACCACGGGTTTAAGTATACCTCGGAGAGAAAATTCACCGCAATTCCGATGGACGGGACGGGGGATTATATCGTCTGCATCCGTCATGCTGGGCAAACGCAGTCCCAAAAAGCATGAGTAACACGGGGAGCTTCTCAGTGGCGTTATCTCTCTTTGACCCTCAACCCATTACTGTATTCTCCACCATGAGAAAACACTCACAGCTGGCTGGACCGTAGCTCCAGGGACTTCCTATCAAAACCAACCATCGATCAAGCAGTGGGTCCTCAATCCCCGCGATAAGCACCAGATATCTGGGGTTGGCGTATCTTAGTCCTTTTTTCAAGAGATAGCGATTGGCCCGTACAAAGAGGGGAAAGGAGGAGTGATCGGCATAACCAAAGGCCCCCAAGAAATTGAAAGAAACTGGGTTCAACCCCGGCAGATGGTGTGCGTAATTGATGTCCGAGGTTGATACAGTTTTGGGGTGGTCGTAGTGGATAGGGGGAATGGCCAAGGAAAGGTTATCGGGGACACCATCGGAGGGTCACTTGCTCTACTTGGTATATTAAGAGGTATATCAACTGATTATACTACAAGCATACTATCTGTATGTTGTCCAGTATGGGTAATAGATGTACACTAGCCATGTACATAAACTACTTTCAAAAAGTAGCGGAAAATGCGGTCATGGGCTCGGCATGCAGAAGTAGGCCCGAACGTGCATCGACGCAAGGGATTCCGCAGGGATTCCGCACATGTGGTTTATCTCGCATTTACAGCTATCACCATACTCTACAACAAAGAAAAGAAATTGGCGGCTGGAACTATCTCCAATTTCCCGGCTTTCATCGGGCTGTTATCTCATGCATCTTATCGCGTGGAGTCCCAAGTCAAACGACGCTAGGGAGAAGTCGATGTGGAGCCGTCATAGAAAGTTGAGTCGTTGATGCATTTGGAATTGGATTCCTGGCTTGCATTGCAGGTTGCGTACGACACAGCTCCATGTGGCTCCTGTCTATCCATGTGGTAATATCAACGAGTCATTCCCGGTGGAATCCGAGTGGAATCTGGATCTGATCTACTCCGTAAAGGAGCTACGTACAGACAAAGCAGGGGCTGTCGATCAGTTGGAGCTGAATGGGTGGACCTAACCCTAGTAGCTACAGTCACTGTTTAGTAGCAGTAACTGACTATATCGCAGAGGCGTCAGGTTTCGTTTTCGTGATGCTCATTCTCATATCATATGCGCACCGGAAAGCTCATATGCACGTTGAGATTCGCACATGGGAAGGGAAAACGTCATGAGGGTAATTCTATTTTCGATTGGATTTCTATCATTCGAGGAGGGCATGTGGCCCCCGATTCATTATTTGCTTTTTCTCGGGCGTTCTCTGATTTTTTTTTTTGGTCTGTTTTCTTTGTCTCCCTTTAAACGTCTATTGGCTACCACCGACGCGTGCCAGATACGCTTCCCAACCCTGCTGCTGGTACTGTTTCGCAGCCTCAACAGGATCGGGCGCGGCATAAATACCGCGTCCAGCAATAATGAAATCTGCCCCTCGGCCGATAGCCGATTGCGGGGTTTGATATTGTTGACCGAGTTTGTCACCCTTGGACGAGAGGTTGACGCCAGTGGTGAAAACGACAAAGTCCTCGTTCTCATTGGCACTAACGCTGGCGGGGACATCTGTTAGAGCGCGAGTTGAGACAAAGCCGAGGACGAAACTCTGGTATTTACGAGCGTAGTCGACGGAGGCGGATGTGTAGGATCCTGTAGCGAGAGAACCCTTGGAGGTCATCTCGGCGAGAATGAGGAGACCGCGATCAGAACCGTAGGGGAAGTCGGAGGCTTGGGCGGTCTGGGCTAGAGCCTCAACGATACCCTCACCAGGGAGGATAGCGCAGTTGATAATGTGGGACCATTCTGAGATGCGGAGGGCACCGCCGTGGTATTGCTTTTGAACGGTGTTGCCGATGTCGATGAATTTACGGTCTTCGAAGATGAGGAAGTTGTGCTTTTCGGACAGAGCCTTAAGGCCGTTGATTGTCTCGGGGCCAAAGTCGGAGAGGATGTCAATATGAGTTTTGATGACGGCGATATAGGGACCAAGGCCTATTCCATTCACTTAAATTAGTTCCGCACTCACTGGCACTTAGATAGGAATGAAATATATCACGCACGGTCAGCCAGATCGAGTAGTTCCTTGGTGGTGGTTACATCGGCAGAGACCGTAACATTGCTTTTCTTGGCCTCGGCAACCTGAAAGAGCTTGCGAGCCAGGGGGTTAGGGTGACTACTGGCACGAGTGCCAAAGGGGATCTGCGACTTGGAAGACATGTTCGATAGCAGATGGCGGGGTTGGTGGGGGAGGAAAATGAAGGTGGTGTATTATAATAAAAGTTGTGGGGTAGAAATTGAGATCACTCAGGTATAGAGAACACTCTCAATTGAAATATGCAGTCTCGCACCCTCCAAGTACAAGCGTAGAGCAAAAGAAATAAAAAGTCGAAGAAGTTCAACGCGGAGGGGACTTTTTACGGCGCCACAGCGGGGCATCAGCCACATCTGGGGTGTGGCGGTGCTTTGCAGGAACGGAGCAGCAAAGAAAAGAAAAAAAAAACAAATCAATAAGGAATTATCGGAAGCAATTGGGACATTATAATACATGAGACGTAGTAGACAGTGATTAGACCCGTTTAGAGAGAGATAAGATCACGTCCAACACCGAAGACACTCAATCCCCACAGAGCACCCTGAGCAAGCCAGAAGAAAGCACCAATCATGCGACCCTTACCCTGGGGCTTGCCGGAGTAAACGTAGCCGTACAGGAAGAGCGCGCGGAAGACTACCCAAGAAGCAGCAATGCCCGTAGCCAACTGTGGGTATTTTAGACCAGCGACGAGAGTGAAGAGCATGGTTTGGGAGGCATTTTCGAGGAAGTTGGTGTGGGCACGCTGGGCGCAGTTGAACTGTTCCGCCTTGGCCTGGAGAATGGTATGATCAGAGCAATGTTCGCGAGAAAAGAGTCATGGTTCATTGTATAGGACTTACGTTCTCCTTGCACAATTCCATGCTAGCATAGCTGTGGGGGTAAGGGACCTTGGCAGCTTTGCGCAGAGAGCCGGTGATATTGCCGTGGATGAAACCCAGGACTGGGATCGCGCCGAGCGCGACGGCGATGACGGAGCTAGAAATCGTTAGACAATGACAATGGGATTGAGGGATGGACAATGATGGGATATGCAAGCTTACCCGTAGTTATCGGGAAGAGTAATTGCGACCATTGTGAATTGATATGTTTGTAGTTATCTGTAGTATGACGAGTGTGGGGAGGAAAGCGGGCTTTTTATAGCTGAAGCGCGGAGGCGAGCGGAGCCGGCGGAGTTTCGGGTGGACATGTTGATCACCGGCTTAACCATCGCCCCGAGTCCGTGTCAGACTAAACTTGGTAAATATTGGATAGGTAGGAGAATGGGGTTGGATGGAATGTTCTTTGCGCTTCGATCAGTTCTTGACACGTCAACTCATACTGCCTAGATGTAAGGGTGATTGAACACGATGCTGTTTTGCTTAATGCAGTGGGATTGTTCGTGATATTCTCATTCGAGCTAGTTATCAACTTAAATCGCAGCTATTTGACAGAAAAGTGTTTGGTATTATTGTGTTCATATTCAACGTTGCCTTAGACAGTTTCCTAGGGATGAACACGACTCACACTTCCATACTTGGCCTGCCATGCAAAGAAGTAAAGAAGGGCTCCTAAAGGTTGTCCCACGAGACAGAAGCTGACCCAAAAGATAGAATTGCCGATAGTTTTACCCAATGGGTCGCGTTTCTTCTCAAATGGAAGCGTCAGCATGATTAATGGCAATTGGAACATCATTCCAAAGAATGCCACACCTAAAGGGGGAAAATCATCAGTCTGTGAAGCGAGAACCGAACATCTGGGGACTCTCTTACCAATGAAGTTGTGAGTCGGAATTCCAACCAGCATTTCATGGAGAATGGCCGACAGTGCAAATACCATACCACTCGCGGCTAAAGGACTCCAACCACGACCGACAAGCGGAGAGAAAACGTGACGTTTCATGAAAAGATAAACAGGTCGATTCCAGGACCTCCAATAAACGCCCAAACTCGAACTGTTCCACCAATCGGTGTAGAACTCACGATCACCAAAGCGCATGACTTCAGCGAGTGCATTAAGAAGCGACTGGAAAAGGGCAAAGAAACCGGCCAACCAAATGATAAGAGAAATAGTTGATAATTTCATGACTCTTTCCAGAATAGAAGCAATGTCCATGACGGCAATCTTTTCAATTGAATTGCGCAAAACAGGCGCCGCATATTGTGCCGACAAAAGCCATATAAAGACGGAGAGAACGAAGAACTCAGCCAGCCGCTTCAACACAAAAGGCCATCGGATAGATGGACTACGCGGGTAGACGGGCTGGTAGACGAGTGTGGGAGCCATCCAAAAGTAGGCCAGATTGTTGAGGGTGATATTTCTGGGATATGGACATGCGGCGTAGATTGCCGGGAGACCCGGGTCGGCGGATGGATTCAAGAATGCCAGACGCAGGTCTCGATTTGTAAAGGCATATGAACAATTCTTCAGCCAAACAATGATTGCGTGCAATTGACATAATGTTCCGATGCCCGGATGGTGGATGTAGAAGTATACCACAAAGCTGGTCACTGCCAGACACAAGGTAGCATTGACGGTATGTAAAAAGGCTGTGTAGGGCCAGCTTGAACGAAATCGTTGTTGATCGGATTCTTTCTCTTCAGCGGTTCTTTTCTGTTGACCGACGGTATGTTTGGCTGATGCAGCGGCATATAACTCAACTAGATAGGCGACAAATAGATGGCAAGGGACCAGGGCGAACAGAATCGACCCAAGCACTAGATCTTGTTTGCGGTAGTCATGACATTTGATACATATGAGAACACCATACTATGAATATGTTAGACCAATTCCCCTCTCGCTCCCGAATATGTCCTTTGTTTGAGTTCGTCATTCTCAACATACCTTCATGAAATTCTCGATGATGAGACGGAGGTTCATGGCAACTGCAGGATGTCAGCATCAGCCGGAGGAACCAGCATCGCAAAAGCTATAAACTGTATACTCACCCAACACCAAGACCATCAGATTTCGGAACCCGAGAAAGCTAATTGTCTCATCTGATTCCCGACTCAGACTTGAGTGTCGCGACTGTGAATGATAAGCAGCGACATGGCGATACTTGCTGCGCCGTTTCTTGCTCCGAGTGGAGGCTGCATCTTGACTCCCCTCCGCTGTATTCGCAGCTGCATCTGCCTGAGTTTCAATAGTCTGAGTTGATTGTTCTCTGGCAGTCGTAATGGCCTCTGTCTGTGCCATTGTGAGATGTTGAACGATCTGAAGAGCAAAGCAGAGAGCTCCGATAGCTCTGGAGTGGACTGATGCGGAGATATGACCGCAGAGAGGGGAAGATCCACGCAATGCGCCGCAAACTAAAAAAAGAGTTGTCAAACTTCCACTTTGATCTCTTCTGGAGGGGGAGGGTCAAATCTGGCACAAATGAGAAAAAAAAGATAAACTGAACAAAAGTACTATTTTTCCCCTCTCAGCCGAGAAAATCTCAACTAACCCAAGAATCGAATGGGCTGCTGAGGGGAAAATGAAGGAAGAAAAGGCATCAGAGCGAGCATTCACCAATCACCGCCTCCCAAAGGAGACTCTCCACTTTCCCTCCGCTGGCCGAAGCTCGTCTTCTTCTTCTTCTTTTCCCCAACGCCCGTTTTTTTGCCAATGAGATTGGCCCAATCCTTCACGACGCACGGCCATGTTTGATTGAAGTCTGTTCTTTCATTTGTTTTTCTGTTTGTTGATTCCTCCGCCTGGTCATTATGGCCTACTATGAGGAACAAGGGGGCGATGCCCAGTTCCCCGGCAGATTCAATAAGAACTATGATAATGGTCCCGTCGGACCCCGGCGCCCTAGTATGTTGCGATGCGATTGCTACTACTGCAGATGCTACTGCTGTGGATTCCCCACTAACGGTCAAAACTGCAGGATTGGTCACTGATTATGGCTCATCGATGGTACAATGGACGCGAACACGTCGACCTCGGTATCGTGGTGAACATCGAATGGAGGTGGAGCGACCGAGTGTGAGCTTCACAGTGGATGTGAGTGTCACCCATGCGCTATTCTTGAGGGTAGATTGCGACAAAGAATGAAAGCTGACCACTTTGAGCAAATGTAGATGCTGCCGCCCGTCGCGAGAACACACTCTCCAGCAGATACGATACCCGTCAGACATTTGCACCAGTCCATTGGAAAATCAAAGAAGCCGATTGTTGTTGTACGATGGACGCCCGAAGGACGACGGTTACTGACCGGTGGCCATACGGGTGAATTCATGTTGTGGAATGGAACGGCCTTTAATTTCGAGACGGTCATGGACGTGAGTACTATCTAAATCATTCTGTCAAGGGGATCGATTGCAAGAGGTAGATGGACTTTTTTGTAAAGAAGAAAAAAAAACTGACATCAACAGGCTCATTACGATCAAGTACAAGCAGGTGTCACATCCCTCGGGTGGTCACATAGCCAAGAATGGCTAATTTCTGGTGGACAAAGAGGTGACATTAAATATTGGCGACCGAACTTTAACAACGTCGAAACAATCGACGACGCGCACCACGACGCTGTTCGCGATCTAGCCTGGGCTCCCAGCGACACCAAATTCCTCTCTGCTTCCGACGACACGACCCTCAAGATTTTCGATTTTACCTCTCGCACCTGCGATACCATACTGTCTGGTCACAACTGGGATGTGAAATCCTGCGACTGGCATCCCACAAAGGGTCTGCTGGTGTCTGGATCTAAAGACCATCAGGTCAAGTTTTGGGACCCGCGCACAGCCCGATGCTTGACTACGCTCCACAGTCACAAGAACACGGTGACAGCGACACGATTCTCCCGCGTGAATGGTAACCTGTTAGCCACCTCCTCCCGAGACCAAACGGCGCGCGTCTTTGATTTGCGTATGATGCGGGATATCTGTATCTTACGTGGTCATGAGAAGCCTGTTTCGTCTCTTACATGGCATCCGATTCACAGCAATTTGATCTCTACAGGAGCCGAAGATGGCTCTTTATACCATTATCTACTAGACGAACCGAATCTGCCGAGCGGCCAGGTGCCTACAGTCGCACCATACGATAGTCCCGACCCAGCAAATACTCCTCCACAAGTGATCTTCCCCGCACATCGAGTACAATACGCCCACGGTGCTACGATTTGGTCTCTGGACTGGCATCCACTAGGACACATTCTCGCATCTGGATCAAAGGATAATTTCACTCGATTTTGGTCGCGAGCACGACCGGGTGAGACTAGCTACTTGAAGGATCGATTCCACATTGGCGAAGAGGCGGCCGAGGCCCAAGGGACGTGGAATCGCGGTTTCGGCCGTCGACAAATGCGTGAGGAGGAAGAACAAGAAATTCAAGATGAAGCCGATAGCCTGGTCGATCAGCGTCGACCTGGTGGCCCCTCACTGCCTGGTATTCAGAGAGCCCCCGACACGGATGAAAGTGCTGGTTTGCTCCCTGGGATTGGTGCCCCTCAGCCTCCGCCGCCTGGGCTGCCGGGAACTATGGGAGGAATGGATCCTGGTCGCCTAGCTGCAATTATGGGTTCGCAAGCCCCGCCTCCTCCTGGCCCACCAGGTAACCCCAACCAAGGAGTTCCTCCAGGGTTTCCCATGCTTCCAGGGATGACGGGTGTCCCTCCGCCTCCGCCTGGGATGAATGTCGATATGGCACAGTTGCAAAAGCAGCTCTCGGCCCAGGGCATTCAAATGCCTCCGAATATGAACTTCCAGAATATGGGTGGATTTGGTGGTCTGCCTGGGTTGCAAGGGGGTATGCCGGATGATGGCCGTAGATAAGGCCTGCCCCGGGGTGGAGAAGCGAGTGATTGCATTAGTTGCGTGTCAGATCTGTATTTCGGGACCGGCGTCAGGGATATATAGGCATTTGATTGCCCGTGGCACGGGCGGCGCTGATTTTGATAATCATTATTCGTTGTACAGATATCCCAATGGAAGAATCACATCTATTTTGGATCTCGAGATGTCAATTTCGAATGTTGCCGAGTGTAGTGCTGTTGATAATGTGTTGCGAGTTGAAGCCATCAAAAATTGGCATGTTGCATGTCGTAGTTTTCATAGACCACCCTGCATGGGGAAGCTCGTCACGACTAGAACCATGACATTCAAACCACCCCAAACCATCGGGAGCCAAGTCGACATTCTGAAATTACCAGCCTGATAAACAGCACCAAGACTGCCCACATCTTTGTGTTAGTCCCTGCGCAACAAAAATAGACTGAGCAGTCCAGTTCTGTAAAGTGAACTCACACAAGCCCAACTATACTCCCAGCAAGCAGACCTTCCAACCCGGCGACAACAATATAAAGTAGCGGAACCAACCAAATCACACTCCAATTCCTCGCATGAGTGAGCACCGCGCACCCGGCAACAGTCAGATGCGACGCGCAATAGAAAACGAGCGTCCAATACAGTGTGAATCGCCAGATATCCGTTGTGTAATAGAGGTAATATGCCTCCTGGCCGTGTGATGGGAGAGGATCATAGAGTGATGGGAATGATGGGACTTCGTAATTAATAGGGACGCGGTTGTTCGCCATCGGAACTGGCTAAGCAGCCTTATGCGACGCGTGATATAATGAATTTCGTGTCGATAATACTAAAGCATGGCCGAGTAATAAGCTGAATCGAGAAATTGACATGAATCTAACAATGCAATGCAGTTCAAATCAGGCGAGATCAACTTGCAACAGCTTGACCGCATCGTGTTTGTCCTGTTTGCATCCAACGGACCTCGGCAGGCGTGCGTCTGGGGTTCTCCGCGGTTGAACCTCCCATCTCCACCGTCTTCCTCATCTTCCTCGTTCACCTCATCATTCCCCCGTGAGCTAATGTAGCCTCGAGGGCACCCCCGTCCTACAATACCGATGGCAACCGAACGCTCCCTAGCCGCATTATTGCGGTCTCTACAATCGACATCCAGCTTTGAAGATGCCTCTGGGTAAGTTCCGACGGAAACAACAGCATCAATATTAGCCCGGAAACTAATGAAAGATACCAATTTGTTATCTCCTCGAATAGTCTACTCCCTACAGCAACGAGCTTCCTCTCTGTCCTCGGAAACCCACTTAATCTCAGTCTTCTATCTTCACAACTTCTCTCCGCGCCTGCACTATGGGACCACCCGGTTGATTTACATGTCTGTCGCAAGATCCTGAGTATATTTAACACGGCCGCCATCGCAGTCCTACATAATGATAATACCGATGAGCCGCGCCCGGTCTATGGACGAAATCGGAAGATCGAGCGTGAGGCCTGGGTGAAGGCTGTTGCTGAGGGTGCGGATGATAAGTCGCCGCGTTGGAGACATGTCCTTTTACTCGGTGGAATATTACTTGGATTTGAGGGTCAGAATAGACAGGGTTTACCCTGGCATACGCGGACGAAACTTGAGAGTGCGCTTGCGACGGCGACACAGCTTGCGCTGGAAGAAATGGACACCGAGAATGGTGTCGATGGGTATTGTGTTACAATGGTACTCAATTATACCTTTGAGTTACTGTCTGATATGGAGAGGAGTAAGATTGATTATGATCGCTTACTACCTGTTATGGTTCGGGCCACATTTTTATCTGGGGAGGGATTAGAGGGTGGATATTTCCTGGGTGCTATTGATAAGGATGTTGTCGAGGTACCAGGGAAGAAGTTCCGCTGGTCTTCTGGATCTCCTACATTTGCCAATTTCTCGGCGATTTCTGCTCGGCCGTTAATTTCGGCTTTGGGTCCATTGTCAAGACTTATTTCGCATGCTGTGGAGAACGTTCGGAGTCCGGATTTGGTTGCGCAGACTGTTGATTATATGGCGGATTTTGTGCGTACATTGATGGTTCAATGGCGACAGAATAAATTGTCTGAAGTTGATGTTGCGGAGGAGGCCGATTTCTTGGATGCAGAGTCCTTGCAGAGTACTATTCCGGCTTTGTGGAAACTTCTCCGGAATTGCTTATATTCGGTGGTTATTGTTCTTCGTGCTGTGCTTGGCAGAACTATCAATGATCCTGCTCTTGCTTCTGCTAGGCGTAAGTTGAGAATGGCTATGTTTCACCTGGTGTTGACCCTTCGTTGACTAAGTATCTTTTTAGGTGCACCATATCTTTGCATGCAGTCCCTTCACATTCTTCGCAATCTATACTTTATATCCTCTCGGACGGGACAGAATGGATCATCCCAGCAGGCATTTGTCTTCTTGGCTGCTGTTGATATTCTCTCGCAATATCCCGACTTAGCAGAGAACTTCTTACGCAGCATCAAGCCGAGTGATATTGGCCAAATTCCAAGCCATCCGGTTGAGCGTTGCTTGGATCTTTTCTTCATGAACGCCGCCGAACATTTCCCAATTGTCTTGCCACCAAATGTGAATGAAGAGCTACTTTTGTCTGCCGCTTTCCCTTACTTGGCAGCCGGTGCGAACCCACTTCTGCTCGAGATTTTTGAAGCTGCGCATAGCGTCGTACTCGTTGTATTTGCGATTCCGCAGAACGCGGAGCTGGCTGGAAAGCATCTTCCATTCTATATTGAGAACTTATTTGCCGTAAGTTTCCCTTTGGGTTGGAGTTCTTCTTTATCCAATCTTTTCTCTAACATCAATAGGTCTTTCCGGAAAATTTGTCTGCCAGACAGTTCCGCCTCGCTTTCAAAACTGTCATTCAAGTCACAGCACCTCCATCCCCTCTGGCAAATACCCAGCCACTCCTCCCGACAATTTTGTTCGAGGTTGTTCGTGACCGAGCCATGCATGCTTCAACCACGCCTATTGTACCCACTGCTCAGAATAGCACAACACCTGAGCTGGGCAACCAGCCACCACTTTCTGTTCAAGCAGTGCTCACCCTTGCCTTAATTGATTCACTTTCGTTCCTCCGGGTTGACGATTTGAAAGAATGGCTTCCCTTGACCGCCGAGCTGATCAACGCAGTCCCAGACCGAGCCATGCGCCACGCTTGTATTGATCGATTCTGGCAGGCTATCAGTGGCGGGGAAATGGATGTTGATCGCGCTCACTGCTGCGTGGCATGGTGGAGTACCCGTGGCGGTCGAGAGATGGTATTATATGGAGGCGAGTCCACTGGCGAACCTGCACCAGGATCCGGTCCTGATATGGACGAAGGACCATTTATGAGTGGAGCTGTTGGTGTTGTTGCACCGGAGAGTAAACTGTGATTCAGTGGTTGCTGCATTGTACAAGCGTTGATGATTTGACTATATACCAGGACTACGGTCTCCTTCGATACTCTATGCTCTAAAAATAGATACACTTCGTTCATTTGGATATTAATTTGACATATCTATGTCTATGTGCAGGCCAGAATTGTAACGAAGTTGTGATTGTGACGTGTATGTTCAAGAAATCCCCGGGATACCGACGAGTGTAGTCCGTCTATACTGAACATAATCATCGCCAAAGAAAGAGACAAGAAACGACTCCTCGCCTGTAAAACATTAGCCATGACCCCGCCAAAAAAAAAAAAAGAAATCACGTAGTGAATGATAGAAAGCAAGTAAACTCACGCTCAATCCTTTTAGCAAAAAACCTCCATAAAACCAATGCATAAAGTGCAAAACAAACAAAATTGCCCAGCACCATCTGCGTCCCTAATCCCCACCAAAAGAACCCGAAATAACTCGGATGTCTAAGAACCGAGTAAATCCCATCTGTAACAAGAATATGACCATCCTTCCTTCTAGATTGAACATGATGATTAAAATTCCCGGCCGCATGGACCATAGCCAAAGACCTAACCACCTGTCCAACCCCCATAAGAAGCAATCCCATTCCCAAACACAGAGATGATAATCCAGACCCGGTTCTAAGCGGGTGATTTGGGAATAACCATAATGTGATTAGACATTCTAGTAGTGCGGAACCATGAGCGGCGTTATAAGCCCATCCGTTTGAGGAGAGGAGGAATGAAGAGATGAAGGCTTGCGATGTGTTGTATCGGGCTGTTATGAAGAATTCGAGGAAGTGGAATAATGAGAGGGATGTTATGAAGAATGGGATTCGCCAGGTTGTAGAGTGTTGGAGTGCGGTGTATAGGGTTAGACTTGTTGTTGTGCCGAGGGTTGTACCGAGGAGGAAGGCTCGAAGGGAAATTCCTGAGAGGGATTGATTGCCGGATGGGAGGGTTGAGAGGGATGGTGGGAATGGGTGAGTTGAGGAGGTTGTTGAGGAGAAGCTTGAGATTGAGGGGGATTTGGTTCTTGATTGGAGGGTTATTTCTGCGTGAGGTTCGGCGCTGGTTGTTTGGGCGGTCATTTTGATGATCTTTGGTGTAAATTGATATCTGAGCTTTGGATGAAAATTGGTGAGAGTATTGAAACGCAGAGATAGAGGGAGAGGAGGGATGGAGAGAGGTCGTCTTAAGGAGGGAAGATTGTCATGGTGATTGAATGAAGAGAGAAGAACAATTGGAGAACAAAAGGAACAATCGAAATTCCCCACTTGGCGGGTCATCCACTTCTGTCACATCCTCTTTCCACTACTCGACACTATATTATTATACGAATATTATTATACCAATATTATAATTATTGTATTATTATTGTTATAGAAGTGATGATGGCTGACTCAGAAAGAGAAAAGATGCTCAACGGCGAACTCTTCTGCGCATTTACTCCGGGCATGGTGGCTGCACGAGCTCGATGCAAATATGCCTGCAATCGATTCAACAATACCTCGGATGAAGTTCCTCGTCGACGACTGGTAGAATTATGGCGAGAGTACGTATACACTAGCTAAGCTTGGCACTTCACTTATCACTTCGATCATCTTATACACTTTCAACCACGAGCATACAAAATACTAACACGGAGCACAGTATAATAGACGACAAAACACCCCTCCCACCACCTCTAACAGACCCCATAGCCGACGAGGCGCAATTCAAAGATGAACCCTGGATCGAAGCCCCTATTAAAGTGGACTATGGATTCAACGTGAAGCTCGGGGCCGGGGTCTTTGTTAACTTTAATTGTGTTTTCATTGATAGTTGTCCTATTACCGTTGGGGCGCGAACACTCTTCGGTCCTAATGTTAGTCTTTTTGCTGGGACACATCCTCTTGATCCGGCTCTCAGGAATGGAACGGAGGGGCCTGAAATGGGAAAACCTATTTCTATTGGGGAGGATTGTTGGATTGGAGGGAATGTGATTGTTTTGCCGGGGGTGACGATTGGGAGGGGAGTTACTATTGGGGCGGGGAGTGTTGTTACTAAGGTGTGTTATATTCAAGTTCTTGTTATTGTGATTGAAATGACCAGATAGTTGGAGTGGAATAGTTGCTTCAGATATTGCTGCATTGGTTGTGATGCTAATTTGATATAGGATGTACCGGCCTTCCATGTGGCTGCTGGGAACCCGGCTAGAATCATTCGGAAGATTGAGACGACGATGGAAAATGAGGGTAAATAGCCTGGTATAAACATCAGTTCTACATTAGTAAATTGCTAGTATACTACTAGTATACTAGATAGCTGATATACAACCGTACTACAACTAGAACTGTTGGTTAGTTATTCTTTGGGTAAATACAGTTAGTAGCTGGCCCTGCATAGAATACTAGTATGGTGCACGCTGCACAGCAATGAGGAATTTGGGCATTATTTATACTCGATAATTCAATGTCTTCTTATTTGCAGTCTATGAGTGTAGATCAATTGTAGTCAATCAGTGGAAAGTCATCTGCATCTCATGCTGTATCTCATCTTTATACTATGTAACTATGTGTGACATGTGTGACTATGGAGTAGCTAACCACTGCAGTGCAATAGCAGTGCATTGTTTGTCACAACTACAGTCTCTATTATAAGAATAAAAAGATTTTTTTTTTTAAAGAAAAAATAAAATAAAATAAAATATTCAATAATTGTCTTCACTATCTCATCAATCATTCACTCAATATTCACTCATTCATTCATTGATAATAATAAATCTAATGTTGTAGTGAATTCTTGATTCTCCGCAGCAAACGTCACCGCATCAAAAAAAAAAAGGCTGGAGCTGTCGACCGCTTCTTCTCGCGTTCGCTCATTCCCCTCTCCCAAATCTGCTCTTCAGCCTTTCACGAGTAGCCAAATCATCTCCCCCATTTCACCCTTGACTATTCATCAATGACTTCCCTTTGAAGTGTTCGCGCAGACCCCCTTCCGAAAAATGTCATGGCTGAACCCCCGCCAGAGCTCTCATTCACCCCGCCTGGCACTCCCTTGAGCACCGCGCCTCATTATTATCAAGTCGACTCCATGGATGAAGTCGACCCGGAGGGCGCTCGCACTCCCAAGCGACAGCGCGTGGATTCTGGAAGTGGCGCCCATGAGAATTTGTCTATCGAAGCTGCCTCCAACTTACCTTCCACTTCCACTCCCTCGGTGGTGCCTGCTACAAACCTCAACCTCAACTCCAACTCCAACTCCAATCATATTCAAAGTCCAACTTCTCCCACCTCAACTCGTCCGTCTAAAGTCACCATAAATATGAAGTCTCCAAATGGTGAAATGAATGATTCTCCTAATTCCCCCTCACCCACTCTCGCCGCTTCTCATCGTCAATCATCTCCCGATACCACGCCAGCTCCTAACAACCCAAACTCAAATGCCGCTTCCCTCTTCTCCTCCCCCGAAGCAAGTCCTCAGATTGAAATCGCCGACCCGGAAGATATGGGGCAAGATCCCAATACCTCAAATTGGAGACCCTTGGAAGATGTTGTCGCTGGTGACCCACAGGCAGATCCCATTGACATTTCCGATGTGACGCCCTTGGTCGATTTATTTCCCATACGTGGGACTCTGTCTGCATACGATACTTTGCGTAGGATGGTCCAGTTGTTTGAACATGGTGAGTTTTGCTCTCATTCTGCATGTCATCGATCGCTTTCTCGTGGATCGATATACTAACTAAACTCCAACTCAGGTGGAATGCACCATGCATCTTCTTGCCTACAAGATGTTCAGATCTGGTTGACTCGTTGTGCACAAAGTCCCAACCGTCTCACGCCGCAGACCTATCTCGAAGACCAAGAATTCTGGGAGCAGGTACCCCTCCTCGTCGAAGCCCTGCTCAAGCGCAAGTATGATACTACATCACAAATGTCCATTGATCGCCATCCCACTGATCAATATTCTAGGAACAAAATTTCAAATGATGGGATAGGCACACTGTCTTGCCTGAAAGCGCTTTTGTCAGCCTATGTCACGATAACCCTTCATCTACTCGAAATGGACACTGCCGTCTTGCGCCGTTTGATCGATGATCCCGAGCATCAAACACCTATCTGCATGTCTCAGCGGTACTTACAGTCTCTGTCATGGATTGTCTCATTCGCAGGGATTCCTTTCTACATACTCATGGAAAGAATTTACGGTGCCGATTGTCGCAACATCCTCCTAGATATCCGAGCACAAGTTCTGGGATCCTTCAATTCCGCCGAGAGAGTCGCGGAACACTGCGCCCTTGTCCTCGAAATCATCCCCAAACATCCTCAGATCACACAAATGCTGTCCTATTTGATAGCAGTTCTGAGCGGCTTTCTTGATTCTTCGCTCGAGTCATACGCCAACGAAGCCCCCGACGAGACTATCTACGATTCGGGAAAAACAGACGTTACACCTTCTACCGTACCAGAGCAGCTGTACACTATGCTCAGGTCGGTTGATTATAAATATCAAGAATGGATAGCAAAGAAATCTCCTTGTCTCTCCTCTGAATACAGTGAGAACCTTCAACGACAGATTCCTCGTGCCATGATAGCCTTTTGTCGCCGATCCGACGACTTCATTCAAAAACTTTCGACAGACCTCTCTATCGACCTTCCAGATGATACTGATTCAGAAGAGAATACTCGTATCCTTACAGAGCTATGGAAATTCGGCGTGCTGAAGAAGCAGATCATGGAAGGTCGAATGGAGCTTCGAGTACATGGCGTCGAAAAGATGCAGAGTGAGCTGATCAATGTGTGGAAGGAAAACATATGTCAGACTCCTGACGGTGTTTCTTCCCCATTTGTCCAGTCTCTTGTTCGCTTCATCAAAGGGTCTAAAATAGTCGATTATCTTGTCGGTGTCGATTCACATCCTCAGCTCATTAGTCGGAGCAGCAATATTGTTGGTTTCTTAGTCGTGACGTCCACCTACACTGATCACGAAACGGACATTATCTGGAAGGCTGTGACAGAAAGCCAAGACAACCGTATCGTGTCTGAGGTCTTGTCGATGCTAGTCCGTACTTTTTACATGCACACAACCGCCTCCCCAGCTTTGCTTTACATATGTGAGAAGGTCTCGACTCTTCCTCTCGACAGGTTTGATTCTCACGTCCTCGAGCTTTGCAACACCTTGTTGGATCAAACGATTTCCACCCCCAACCAGGGTCACACATTCGTGGATCAACCGGATCCTAAGCATGCCCATGCGATCCCTCTACGACTTTGTGTTCGCTTAATCCGGGAGAGTACAGTAGCAGAAGGGCTTTCGGCCGACCAGCGGACGCAATTGCAGACATTCGGCAGTAATAAGCTTACTGATTTCATCAAGGCCGGGATCAGTGATGATGACCGAATGGAGATGTATGAACGCTGCATTCAAGATATTGCTGAGATGAATCGATTCACGACAGGTAGTATTCATGCACTGAATGCCTTAATTCCGCAGTGGGATACGCAGGAAATAAGGAAATTGGCTACAGACTTCGACTTGACCCGATTGGTGATCAATGACATGTTGAACACTGTCACCAGCACTAACTTTGATCTTGCGGACGGCTTCTCTCAATACGGCCTGGTTTCACGACTTGAGATTCTTTTTCGGTTGATCAGCCTGGCCCCGGAAACTATCACCCCAGAGCTCGGAAGTGCATTGTGGAATGAAATCCTTTTATCGACCAAGATGGGGTATGAGGGGCACTTAGCTGTCTGGGCCATGATGGTCTCTTCTCTGAGAAGCAGTACTTCTCTGAACCCATTTCTCGACCGTTGTATCCAAGACTATATGTCTAATCTCACACCGAAGGATTATGACCATGAGCTCTTCTTGTTTGCAAAACAATCTGTCAATTATGAGATTCGGTTCAAGCCAACACCCACTGCTGGTGAGAATGAGGTCGTGTTTATCCCTGGAATGGATCGTATCTGGGATATCATACTTACGGCCCCGCCTGGCACAATCGAGGCCGAAGCAACGAAATTCGCAATTGAGGTTTATCTAGATCATCAGATCATTCGAAATTCTCCTCGATCTGCAGTAGAAGCTACCCACTTTTCCATCGTGGGTCGCTGTGTGGACCAGCTTAAATCATCTGCTGCCAACATGAAGTCTAGAACCAAATCGGAAGCTGCCTTTTCGAATGGCTCAACAGAGATGGATACAGGAGGCGAGAGTCATGAAGATCAATTGGATGAACTCATGTTCAAGCGCTCGCTCCTATTCCTACATCAGCTGCTGGATGGTCTACGGTCTCGGCCTCGTTACAGTCCACCTCAGGGCCCGCCGCCAGCGTTACCTCAGAGACCGCTCAAAGGCAATGCTTTGGATATTCGCTGGCAATCATTTCATGGGGGCACATCCTCGAAAATCCAGCTACTCCGCACTGGTGATCTATCTACGGCATCCGAATTGGTGGAGCGGCTCACCCAGCTTACTGGATTTTCGAAGTTTACGGTAATCGGCGGTGGTGCTCGATTGGACCTGCTTGAAAAACCAGAGACCCCCCTGAAAGATATCAAGGCTCTCCAGTCAGGTCTTCTGATGATTCGCAAGGCACAGGATGCGGAAGAATTACATCGTACCAACAAAGGCCGAGCACTTACATCTTTGGACTCTGAAGTGATGAAGCACTTTGATGAAATCTATCCTTTCCTCGCACTCAGTGACGATCTTGCTCAACAGACATTCTCATTCCTCATTACTTTCCCACCAAAAGATTGGGCCATGGAGCGTGTGAAGTCTCAGGACAGTCAAGCTAGCGATCTTTTCCCATTTGATCAGCCTTACGTCGCTCGATACATGCTCCATACACTTCGGCATTGCATTGATGATGAAGCCTCCGAGGTGTCCCCGAATTATGAATTTATCCGCCACAGTGTGGATGTTTTGCTGCAATTCTTGATGACCGACGAATTATCTAATTTGAAAACTGCGTCCGTCCTTGCTACAACTGCCGTGGAGCTTTTGCTGCGTCTTATCACCATGTATCCACTTGAAAATCACGACCTTGAGTTGTTTCCTGAGCCGCAGCCGCTTGTCAAGCGACTTTTGTATTTTATCGAGAGGCCTTCCTCGGCTCAGGCTCCTCCTCCCATCATCCAGAGCGAGAAGTTAGTATGCCACTCCTTTGCCATCCTCGTTGAAGCCTCGATGCGAGACCACAAATTTTGGATGACAGTGAAAAAGGAGATCCAAGTCGATGACTTGCTTCAGAAGCTACTGCTCGAACAGGGACACCAGACAAGCCGCAATGATGTCGCCGAGCAAATAAACAAGGCATGTGGTTCGCCCTCGAAGCAATCACAAAAGGGCAAGGGTATCGATGGAAGACCTATCTCCATATCACCTGCGGAGAACCCGTCGCATATAGACATGCTGGCAACTATTTGGCAGTCTCTAGTCAAGATCATTCCGAATACGCTTGACTATGCCACCCAGAGTGCAGAGTTTTTCAAGGTCTGTCAGTCCGTCTTTCAGACGGTCACGGGCTCAAGTCATTGCGATGTGACTCTCGACGAATACGTTGCCCAGTGGAGTGACGTTTTGTTCAAACGGCTTGCTCTGCGAACTGAGGAAGTAAGTGAAGTTTTCCTTGTACACAATCCTTAGTTTCAACTAATCATTCCCTAGTTCGTCGGCCGTGAAACTGTTGATCACCTGGTCTTCGGTCTGGCTGATCTGCTAGAGAAATGCCTCGAAACAGCTGATCTGGCTCATGTTGATATCCAAACTTCGTACAGTTCCCCTGCTCGAAGATATGAAAATTCTATTGGCTAACCCTTCTTAGTGGAATTGGCGAAAGGATTCTTTGTGAACATCTTTTTCCAGACCTTTCCCCCGATACGCCCTCTGACATTGATCGCTTGATTATCCCACAAGTCCCCGTTCTACACACCGGCACACGTCATAAGCTTTTGAGCATTGTCTACTGGCTATCTAGACGAGATGATAGTAGTGTGACATCAACGATCAAGCAACTAGCAGGTCTAATCCCTCGAGGTAAGTTTCTTCGGCGGTCATCTTTGCATTCTATGTCCCTGTGCTGACTCTACCAAAGACCAGCAGTGCAATGGTTCGTGGGTTGTTGACCGCGCCAGAACGCTCCGGGCCCCGGAGGGCTATGCCGGTCTGACGAATCTCTCAAACACTTGCTATCTGAACTCGTTGATGACCCAGCTCTTCATGAATGTCGAATTTCGTGACTTCATTCTGAAGCTCCAGCTTTCTGACTCCATCTCCTCCCAAAGACTTCTCGACCAGACCCAAAAGGTTTTCGCCCTCATGCAAAACTCGTGGCTGAAAAGTGTCGATCCGGTAGATTTTGTGGAAAGCATTCGCACTTATGATAACGAGGCGATAGATGTTACCATTCAGATGGACGTTGATGAGTTCTACAATCTCCTGTTTGACCGATGGGAGGCCCAGATCGTGGATGGTGAGGAGAAAAAGAAATTCCGCTCATTCTACGGTGGCCAGCTTGTTCAGCAGATCAAATCTCAAGAATGCCCGCACATCTCAGAACGATTGGAGCCATTCTCTGCGATTCAATGTGATATCAAGGGCAAGGCAAACCTTGAGGAGAGCTTACAGGCCTATGTTGAGGGAGAGATCATGCAAGGAGGTAAGTGAGCGGCGGCATCTTAAGCTAGCTACGATTATCTGATCTCTCATTTTAGATAACAAGTATTCTTGCACATCCTGTGGCCGTCACGTGGATGCCGTCAAAAGGTGAGGCAATATGCTTCGAGATACATCTTGTGATAGACCCCGGGTTGCTAATATGTATCATCAGGGCCTGTTTGAAGGAGGTGCCAGACAATCTCATCTTCCACTTAAAACGATTTGACTTTGATATGGTAACCATGTTGCGAAGCAAAATCAACGACCAGTTCAAATTTCCTCAGACAATCGATATGTCGCCGTACAATGTCGAATATTTGTCGGATCCCGATCATCCCGTTGAGCCAGACACTTTCGAGCTCGTGGGTGTGCTTGTGCATACCGGAACAGCGGAATCGGGGCACTACTATTCGTACACACGGGAAAGGCCCGACGACGGAAATGCACCGTCATGGGTAGAATTCAACGATGCGGATGTCACCCGATTTGATCCTTCGCATATCGCAGATCAATGCTTTGGCGGCCCAACTGAAGCTATGCATAACGTCAACGGCACTCCAATAAACAAGCTCTGGAATGCCTACATGCTATTCTATCAGCGTGTATCTTCTATCGAGAAGTCTCGGGAAATCTACAAGCCTGCTAACCCCGGTTGGCCAGTCCGTACTTCAGTACCCATCCCCTTGGCCAATCATATCACCATGGCAAATGAGATCTTCATCAGATTTTATTGTTTGCTCGATCCGGTATACACCAGTCTTGTAGCTCACCAACTACAGCAGGTGCAGGCTATCTCTGAGTCTTACCCAGACAAGCAAAGATCTGAGCTATTAGCTGTCACTGTCGGATTGGATACCTTCGAACAACTGGTAGCGCGGAACAAGGGCCACTTGGGACTCGATAGCATTGTTACCGAGCTTTACAGTCTTCTTAGACGAAGCCCGAATACCGCCTCACGGGGCTTGTGGTGGTTCTGTGAACATCCAACCTCGATCAGCAATTTGGTGTTGAAGACAGCTAATCCAGATGCAATGGTCCGCCTACATGGATTGAACTTGCTCATTACAGCACTGGAGCATTATCAGAAGGTCTTGCCTCAAATGGACTTGGGAGATGATGAGCGAGAAACTTCCCAGATCCAACTGGAACGGATTGTCGAGAATATTGTTGATCTTTTCGAAGACTTATGGCCGAACATTCTTACAGTGGCTCGCGCTTGGGACGATTATTTCGAGTTCTTCTGTCGTCTTGCCGCGGCTGGTATTGGTCATGTTGGTGTCATGCTCGATCATGGAATCTTAGTCAAGTGTCTGGATGTCCTGTGGCTTGATGTCCACGACAAAGCGGGACTGAGGGGCTCATACCTGCACTACAGCAGATTGGTTGAGAAGGGGCGCCGGTTCTCATACGAACAATTGATGAACCTCTGCACGGTCCTCTTGATGAATATTGATCTTTCCTTGGATCCGGTTCCCAGTAACGACCAGCGAGTCTTGACTTCTGGCAAGTATCCACCAAACATCAAGGAAGCGAGAATATTGACGGCCACGAACGATGGGGGGTGTCTTTCTTTGCTGGTGAAGATTTTCCAGAACGAGCAGTTATCTGAATTGCCGAACGCTAGGCACATAATTGCTTCTTATCTAGCTTCTGAGCCGGATGCCGGACTGCTTGACAACATTGTCAAGACTCTCGAAGCTGGCTTACGGATGTTGCCTGCCGACGTCTGCATCCCTTATCTTGAGGCTGTTCTTGTCTTCTGTAAAGAGAGCCCGGATGAAGCGAGCGTTCTTGGTATGATTGATCATGTTGCGAAGGGAGTTGACAGCATCAACAATGTCGCTGGCACGGAACACCTTGAGTTCTTCATCTATCTGTGTGGAGCAGAAAATGAGCGAGTAGGCCTGTCTCGTGTTTGGTTCAACTCAGCTGTTCAGGAGCGGATTCCCGACTTCGCTCCTCCACTGCTACTTGATATCGATCGAACGGTCCGCAAAAGTACATTTGAGCTCGTCTGTAAATTGTTATTTGTTCCACAAGATCAGTTGACAGACGATGCCAAAATTCGCTACTCGCTCATTGCACATGAACTGCTCCCGGCTTGCCTGATGCGGGTCTCCAAATCATTTACTGAAGTCGAGCAACAACCACCTGTGGAATCCGGACAGGTGGTCATGATAGCTACTGTGATCCGTAACTGCCTGGACCTATACTATGATGAAAGTCTTGATGAAGATTTGAAGGTCATGGAGCAAGGGAATAGTAAGGTTTCCCACCCTCGTACCTAGTGCATCCCTCCTGTTAACACATAACCAGACGCTCTCAATATTCTGCATCAACTGACTGTTGAAGCACCCGACGACATTGTCTCAGGTATGCGTCCCTATTCATCAAGATCACGCAGCCATCCCTATCTCTAACCACCGGGGCCACCCAACCAGAGTCAGACATGCCCTCCCCAGACGAATGGGAAAATACTTCTCCTATGGCCAGCGACGACGAAATAGGGCTTGCAGTTTCTCCCTAGATGCAATTTCCATGCCTCACTCCCGCCACATTGTACTTTTGTGATGACACTATCTCCCTTTCTACCGTGTGTTTTTGTGCTTTGCTTTTCTTTTTCAGAAAGCGGGATTCTTTCAGCGATGGCTTTGATCAAGCGAAACCTTTTTTCCCGAGTGATAGCTATGGATTATGTAAATTTTGTCATGACGCACCATGCATCCCACGTACGATTTTATGACCGACATTTGTTGATTTCTTGATGTTCTCACGGTTGGTGTTTGGTGTTTTTCTCGTTCTAGCTTCGAGCTTCGAGCTTCGAGTTCGAGTTTGATTTGCTAGTTGAGATAAATTTGATGGCTTGTGGTAGAAGTCTTTACTTCATGGTCTACTTATTTTTTCCTACCAGTATAAGTAGTACGTATATCATTTAGATAATCAAATAAATGATTTTGTCTTCAAATGATTATTTCTCTATAAAATACAATCGATCATATATGCCCAGCGCCAGCGCCATTGCCCGATCAAATGCCCATATTCATTCCATTTTCATATTTCCCTCCACACAGAAAACACTCATACATCTTCAAACTCCTCATCATCTTCGTCAGACTCTTCTTCCTTCTTCACAGCATTGACATCAGGCTCTTGCGTGACATCTGGATCAGGCTTGATGGGTGGTTCACCAGACTCGGTCTTAACCTTCTTCATCGCTGGTCCTTCATCTAGAGGTGTGGAAGGGGTACCAACGGATGATGGAGCTGCACTTGAAGCTGTATCATTCTCACGCTTGATACCTGCAACACTACCGGGAGTTGGAGCACTGGTTGGTGCGGGCCCTGTAGCGGGTGTACCGGGACCACTTGGACCGGAGACATTAACGTCTTCGAATTCGTCGAAATCATCCGAGTCTTCTTCGGCACTACTAGCGTCTTGTTGTGCTTGTAGAGCCTTTTCGCGCTCCATTTCAGCATAGTATGCGGCGACTTTGTCGTCCAAGGCGTCGAGGGAGGGTTTTTGATCCTCGTCCACATCTTGTTTGATTGGGACTCCGGCTTCGTTTTTGATGATTGTTGCGTCGTTGTTGTTTGCGTTGACTGTTGAGTGTGTGTGCCAGACTGGGAGAGCGTTTTGTTTCTCAACGGCTGCTTTGCGCCTTGCTTCTTCTTCTTGCTCTGCGGCGCTTTTCTCGGCGCTGGATGTGAGGGAGATTTCCAGGGCTGCGCTGTCTGTTTTTGAGGTTGTGCGGGTTGCGTCTTGGGGTTTTGGTGGGACGGGAATTGCGGCGCGGATGGGATTTGTTTGTTGATTTCGAGCAACTTCCACTTTATGGTCCCATGCTGTGTCGAAGTCGTTGGGTGGTATTTCGACGGAATCGATTTGTTTGAGGAGTTTAAGCATTTTATCTAGTTGGGCCATTAATTTGCTGTTTTTTTCATGGCCTGTTCTGTCAATGCCTTCGACGCCTTTTACGTCTTCGGTGCGTTCGAGGACGGCTCCGCAATTCTGGCATTCGAAGTTTCCGTCGTCGGAGACTAGACTGAGGACATCTAGTTCGGTCCATTCGGCGGAGCATCGGAGACAGATGTATTCTTTGCGTTCTTCGCTCGGTGTGTATTGCGCTTTGATGGTCGATGTGAGTTGTGAGACTTTATATTTTATGGCGTCGATGACCGGGTGTAGGGGGATGTAATAGTATTCACGATTCACCGGTCGAGTCGATCCATCACGAATTTCAGCGCGGGTGCTCCTGTGAAGAGAAAGAGGTCAGTTAGTTGGAAGTAATAACGGGAAGAGAGGTAGTCTAACACGGCAATCAATCGGTCCTCACGCAATCGAGCGCATAACTTTCGTAGATCTTTTTGCTGCATGCCCATCAAAAATGCAAGGTCTTCGGCGTGAAGTCTATGACAGGAATGAGTTCAACTGTTTTCCAGATTCAAAAGCATCTTCAAAGAAAGTCATACACTGAGTGCAGAAAGAGTGCATCCACTACCAAGATATGCCTGGTCTCGTAAAAAGCGCGCACCACGCTGCGAATGAGGGTATTGGCGAGATCCATTTCGGTGACGGTTTACGTAATGTGCAGCTGGCTTCGAAGCTGGTTTTGATCCGACGATCGAGAGTTGACCAGGTCGAGTTGGAAGACAAAGCTTCTACTCGCAAAGTTCAATCAAGCAAATTGATCATCATCTGGTGGGTATAACGGTGGTATTAGAAAGCGAGTGGGAGGGGGAAACGGGCACAGAGCAGCGCTGAATGAGCGCTTCGGCCTGAATGAAAAGAAGATGTCAATGAAGGCGCGAGGTTGAAAAGCAACGAAATGCGCCAACAGCTTCACGTCACATGATATTTGCATTGTTTGCCCTTCTTTACTGCCATATCTCTGAGGCGCCATGACTAGTCCACATTTAGGCTAGCGTGCCTTCTTAATCCAAAAAACCGCCGGCCGCCGCAATGTTCGATTTTCTGCCAAGCCGAGTTGATGCGTGCCTTTCGTTCTTCTCCGCGCAATCGGGCGATTTTCTCGTCTCTCACAACCCGTTCAGCACGTGACTACTTCAATACTCCTCGCGCATACACTTTTGCGCCTTTCCGTTCTTTCGGATCCAAACCTCAACGCCCGGAGCTTACTGAGATCTTCAGTCGCATATCATGGCCGAAAACGCCAGCGGAGCAGAGCGAACTGGTGGAAGGCGTAAGAACCGCGATATGGGAAGGGCGGAGTACGCGTATGTAAAGAGCTATCTACACACTATGGTTTAAACGCAATTGGCTAACTGAGGGAGTCGACAAGCCATAAATAAGCGAGAGCGTTCCGAACGACAAGCCGAGAACAAACGTCGCAAAATTGAGAATGGAGAGGAAGTCACTGCTCCGATCTATGCGACTCAGTTCAGCAAGGAAGAGATTGCTAATGAGGAGCGTCGTCCTAAGAAGAAGGTGGCTGTCCTGATGGGATACTCGGGAACTGGTTACTTTGGCATGCAATTGTAAGCTTGCTTTTCCAATTCTGGCACAGTTTGATAACAGGAAAGGTTGCTAACTGGCTTGGTCTAGAAATGAAAATCAGAAGACTATCGAAGGTGATTTATTCGCCGCCATGGTTGCCGCCGGTGCTATCTCCAAAGCCAACGCCGAGGATCCGAAAAAGTCATCGTTTGTTCGCTGTGCTCGGACAGACAAAGGTGTGCATGCCGCGGGGAATGTTGTGTCATTGAAAATGATCATCGAAGATCCGGATATCGTCGAGAAAATCAACGAGAAATTGAGTCCACAGATTCGCATTTGGGGAGTCGAGACAACCACTAGTGGATTCAATTGCTATCAACTCGTCGACTCCCGAGTCTACGAGTACTTGATGCCCAGCTATTGTCTATTGCCGCCCCACCCAAGCACTCATTTGGGACACAAAATCGTGGAATTGGCCGAGCAGGCTGGGGAACTGGACGACCTCAAGTCACGACAAGAGGAAGTTGCGGGTTGGTGGGAGGAAGTTGACAGGACGCACATCAAGCCTATCCTGGACGGTGTCCCTGAAGATATTCGTGAGATTGTAGAGAAATCGCTATTTTGGTATGAGCCAGAGTCTGGAAACGCAGAGCAGAATGAAGCAGCTCCCGCTCCCCCATCAGCACCTGAAACAGCAGAGCAGCCGCAAGAAATCCCATCGGACTCGACAGAAAAGGTTCCTTTCCAAATGAGCCCTCAACAAAAGATGGTCACCGATACCATCAAAGCTATCAAGGCAGCTTACATCAAGGCCCGCAAAGCTTATCGCGTTCCTGCATCTCGTGTCGCCCGACTTCAAGAGTGCCTCAGCCTCTACGAAGGCACCAAGAACTTCCACAACTATACTGTTCAGAAAACTTACAAGGATCCCTCGGCCAAACGTCACATTAAGTCCTTCAAAGTTAGCCCAGAGCCTGTTGTTATCAATGGCACCGAGTGGCTCAGCTTGAAAGTTCACGGCCAGAGCTTCATGATGCATCAGATCCGCAAGATGGTTGCTATGGCTTCTCTTGTCGTTCGATCTGGCTGTACACCCAATCGCATCACTGATACATACGGTCCCGATCGTATTGCCATTCCTAAGGCCCCTGGCTTGGGCTTATTGCTTGAACGTCCAATCTTTGATACCTACAATGAAAAGGCCGGAAGTCTCGGTCGTGAGCCTATCAACTTTGACAAGTATGCCACGGCAATGAACGAGTTCAAACAGCGTGAAATTTACAATCGCATTTTCCGCGAGGAAGAAGATACCACTCAGTAAGTCCCATTAGCCTGGTGTTGTCGCGTTTCAAGTATACTAACTCCAGCTACAGATTCGGCTCCTTCTTCAACCACATCGACCACTTCCCTCAAGAACACTTCTTGTATATCACTTCTGCTGGTATCTCAGCGGCCAAGCTTGTCACTGCTCCTACCGAAAAAGTGGAGGCTTCCAAGGATGGCAGTGAAAAGAAGGCTCTCGCTGCGGTGGAGTCTGAAGGAGAGGAGCCCGCACCTCCTGCAAAGGAGGAAAATCAATAGGTACGCGATAGTATCTGGTATAAATATGAGGCAATGACAAAATTTTGTAAAATAGTCAACAACATTCCAGATTTCATGCAAGGATTTATTGACATTTTCGTGCCAAAGTAGTCTTCTATCCTATTCTTAATATCAACCTTTCAAAGCTTGCCATGAGACTTCAGCTCAACACTACCACTAGAAATGTTCTCAGATACTCCAATATAATATCAAAAGTACATTATGCCGCTTCAAAGGCCTTTGTATTCACTGGCGTCAAAGGCTTCCCAGCAAATTCCCCATTAGATCCAACGACCGCAAGAATATTCTTCATGGCGTTGAGTTCAAAGTTGATCCGCGTATCCAGAGCACCACCACCAATATGCGTCGTCAAAGTCACATTCTCCATACTCGCCAATGTATGCGAAACCTGCGGCTCATTGTAATGAACATCCAAAGCCGCAGCAGAAACATGTCCCGATTCCAACGCACGAACCAACGCATCTTCATTAACAACTTGTCCACGAGCGGTATTGACAATTCGTCCTCCAGGCTTCATCAACGAAATAGCCCTCTCATCAATCAGATCCTGCGTATATTTGTTAAGTGGTGTATGAATCGTAATACAATCTGCAACTTTCAAAAGTTCATCCAAAGATTCATGAAACGTAGCATCAAGTCTTTCTTCAACCTCAGACTCAGCACGAAGAATATCAAAATAATGAATTTCCATCCCAAGAGCCATCCGCGCTTTATACGCAAGTTTCCTACTAATATTCCCAAATCCAATAATACCCAAAACATGTCCGCGCGGATTATGCGAAATAGTCGCAATGAGTTTATGCGTTGCTGTGAAAATTTCCGGATCCGCTGTCCTCGCTGCTAATTGCGAGCGCGTGAAATTCCGAAATACACTCAATATCATGTAGAGTGCTGTATCGGAGACGGCTTCATCTGAGGCTCCGGCGCCATTTGAATACCATATTTTGCGTTGGCCGAGGAGATCGACGTCGGCCCAGTTGAAGCCTGCTCCGGCGGATGCGAAGATTCGAGTGCTTTTTGGAAGATGGGAGATTAATTCTTTATCCCATTGGCCCATGAATCCACCTGTTTGGAAATGGGGGCGGAATATAGCTGAGAATTCGCCGTATCTGGGATAGGGTTAGTGTATATCTCTTGCCATTCGTGGATGGTGCTGGTGTGGAGTGGAGATATTCCAATATACACCAAGGTTGGTGATGGGGATGAGGACAGGACAAAATTTACTTTTTTGATTCTAAGGCTTGGATGAAGTCTTCGCGATTTTTTTCTGTTGCTTGTATGACGTTGAAACGAGAGGAGAATTCTTTGTCGTAGAAATCGTGGTTGTATTTGATGGCGTCCCCAACGTGGAGAACGATGGGCTTTGTAGGAGTCATTTTGGCTATCAACTTTGAATTTGAGAAGCTGTAACGGTTTGAACGATTTTAGGGAGCAGCTCCTTTGCTATATACCTCAACATACATCCATGTAATCATCGGATTTCCAATCGCTTTTCCGTGTCTGGAGATGAACTTTGCTTCGTCGGAGAGAAGACCGATTACTATTCCGAGGTGATGCCGATGGATGTTCATGAATCATTACCGCTAGGCTGGTTGAGTTTGCATTTCTCGGTGTCTTTAATGGGGCGTACTTTAGAAACATAGTCATTTGAGCCATGTCAAGCTCCTTGGGTTTGTCATAGAGTGAAGCCCGACGCCCAGGTCTGATCTACCAATTCCAAGTTACTATCAGCAGTACTAGAGTCTCTGAATAAGTCCGCCACTCATGCATTTCATAAAATAAACAATACACGAATCTTCCAGGCTGTGACTAAATGATAAATTTGAATTCTATCAGACCTTAACGCCTACTAGTATTATTGAACATCGACAGGGTTGGCTATGTCTCCGCAAATCTGGCCTGTTCATGTAAAATTAATCAGCTTTACATGCATCTTGAAATATGAGAGAGAAGTATTGACCCACCTTATATTTCATTCTTCGTTCCTTTGCTCGTCTTCTCCATCCCTTCATCCCCATAGTCACAAATATCACACCGTTCCAAAAGCCGCGGAGTGAACCTAGTGCACTGACAGCTAGCAGAAGAGGAAATGACTCGTACCCTGGATGGATAAAAGCCGAGACTCGATTGATAGTCGGCGCCACCCACGTAGTAAGCAGCGCGAGAAAGAAAAGTGAAGGCATAAGGATATATTGTTTGAAAGACATGCGCCTTTGTGTCGGGAGTGTATAGTTTGGCGGAAATTGTCTTGATGAAAATGGGCGGGTTGTGACAGAATGCTCAACCGAGGTCTCACTGGTTACTCCAGATTCAGACGTCTGTGTAGAGCCCGCTTTAGTTGCTTCAACAGTTGTAGTGACTGAGCCGTTGGGGTTTTCAAAAGGTGTATGGTGAGAAGAGACGTTTGAGGTGAGTTGAACATGGTCGTCTTCTGTTAGTTTGAACTCATCCCGTAAACGTGAGATCTCAATGCCAATTAATGCATATAACACAAGAACGATTCCAATGACGAGCCTAATTCCGGTAACAAAGAAAAGAGATGTTAGCATCGATCAGCGACGTTCTATGGACATTGGGGTACATACCACACCGGCGCATAGTATAGCACGATTCGAATTATCATCCATTCTGGGGATATGGAGCACCATATCTGCAAGAAACGAAAAGTCAGCTTCATATTACTTGTAATAGTGGGATCGCAAAAAGTTCGGGATTATGAATAGTTTACACACCGTTTCGCTTCCATATACGGGTCCTCTTGCTGGTGTGCGAATGAACAAAAATACCAATGCCGGGATAAAAGTCAACAAAGTTATCAATGAAAGATAATATTTTTCAAGTTTCAACAGCGAATGAGTGTCGAATCGATGGAATACAACGAGATATGTATCCAATGCCATGGCGAAAGTCCAAAGCACATCAGCAATCGGAAACCTAAAGGGACTATAAGTCAAATACTCTTTTTCATACCAGACAATAAAAAAGAATGAAAAAAAAGAACACACATTTGAAGGGCAAATCCTTGGAATTGACATAAAGATGAGTAGTTCCCCGCATAAGGCCCATTGACAGAAATCATCGTAGCGACAGAGTCAAATAAGTTATAGAACGCATTGTAGAAGATGATTCGATTAATGGGAGTTCGAAGATGTCGTGAACTCATAAACGCACCAACTATGGTAGCAGAACCTAGTATTGAAAGAACAGATGTGACTCGGCCAGCGATACCGATCATGTCGAGCTGTCCTTGGGATAAAGACGACATGACGATGGTCGCCCACGGCCTCTGTGTAAAAGTCTACTCGCGATGTGTGAAGCAAATACAGTTGTCACGAGCTGTATACCAAGTACAGAACAGAACAATGGGCAAAGAATTGCATCTGTATCTCTTGGAAATGGGGCTCATTTGACACAAAATGAACTAATATCGAAGAATATCAGCTTAAGTCCGTGCATCATGATCACAGCTTAGGGCAAATGACGTGATTCCCAAAAGGGTAATTAGGGACATGGTAGGCTCATTTGTTAATTGCGAACCATCAATGGCGCAGTTCGTGGGGCAAAGTGTTTCCTACTTTAGTTCTAGGCCTGGTCAAGCCAAGTCTCGTCTTGACTCACAATAAGCTAGCTATTGTATTGTGGCAGAAGTTCCTAGCGTGAGGTGATTGAAAGGATCGGCGAACTGTTACTCTGTAGATATCGTCTTAATCAATTTGAGTTCTGGAACCGATGTTGACATCTCTGTTTCTGATGAGATGAGATTTTCCTATCACACAATTGAACATTCATCAGCATTGAATATATTGAATACATCTCGTTGATGCACTTTTGTTCGATAATTGACAATTTGAAAGCTGACCCTGCCGCCCTTGCCGCGCCGAGAAGCCCTAAGTTGTTGTAGAGCAGCGCCGAGAAAGCTTATTAAGATCGCCCAATACTTCAGCTGGATTGTGCTTTCAGTTTCTACACACTCTTTTTATTATCAGCTTTTTAATTTTCATTCTACGCTTGTCATAACATGGGTCACCGAGTGGAACTATCAGACCAGATGTCGACTAGCCAGGAGGGAAGAAAGATAGAGGAAGAAGGCTGGATGCGACTCATAATGCATATATCGCGATAGGTATCAAATGGACTTGTTCTGAGAGAATCTTCAACGGTCAAGAATTAGAATTTGCAGGTTATTGTCTTTGGCGATCATGTCGCATCGTCTCCAACTCGGATTTGAATTGACCTTCGTTTGACAAAAGGGATAGGTTATTTTAGAAGAGAAGATAAAACGACTCCCAATATATATAACACAAAGACCAGGACACAAAAAAATATATATAGTACTAGTACATATTTAAAGGAAGTATGAAATTAGGGAAAGAGGAAGATATTGTCACCTATTCACTACATAGTAGTAATGAGATACTTGTTGGCGAGTGAGATGGCTTTCCGCGCTGACACGAACAGAGTGACGTCCGCCCCCATGATATCAATCTGAAACCAGGCCTATTACTACTGGTAAACATGGCAATGGTTACGGTTTTCGAGCTAGCCCTCCCAGTGGCTACTTATATCTGTAAATCGCGGGGTTCTGAAGTTTTTTGCCGGTTGTCATCCACTGAGTGCAGAGGCTAAACAGGTACAGGAACAACAAAACTCGAGGACTGATTCCTCTAGAAGGGCCTAAAATCGAGCCATTTATCAAGTGCTGCAAGATGACAAAAAATAATTTTTAACTTAGAAAATATTGGATACTTTCAAAGGTCTGGACAAGTCCGGTCTGAGTTCAAATGGATGTTGGTCAACAAAAATATATCGGGGAAACCCAAGTTTAGTGCCGAAGTACACCTGGACTTATTTGGGTACCACTCGTGCTGAACAGTACTCAAATATCAAGAGCTTTGATAGCAAGCGCGCGGTTAACTTTTCAAGAACCCGGATATCTTCACTGCTGAAGGGCATATTCGCGAAAGAATTGTTGCGGATTTTATAGAGGGGTTCCCACTGGGACCAAAACCCAATCAGTAGTTGTAGGTGCTAAGGGAGGGCCAAGAAGAGCGTGATTCGAGAGCAAGACAGATCTGGTATGGATTCATACTATCACTCATAGATTACTGAAAGACTCAGATGTAAGAAAATGTGTAAATGAAGATGTTCTATACAAGTAATCTATATCGTACAGCCCCGGAATATAATCCTGTGCAAATCCATTGGGTATTCTCTTGCCAGTGCCACTTCGATGTGCAGTCTTTCGCAAGAAGATAAAAAAAAAGACAATCAACGCCACATATAGTACATATTTATCCAGATTAATGATTTCTATACTTTAAATCAAAGCCTGTCCACGGAACATGCCTTCACGAACCTCCCGAACGACATCCTTACGATCCTTCTTGCCAACCAGGACAACACCGCGACCACGCTTACCCATACGACCCAGACGACCCAGGCGATGGATGAAGTCCACGGTGGTATGCGGGACATGGAAAAGGACCACTGTTTTGACGGCCAGTGTGTCGATACCACGGGAGGCAATGTCAGTCGTAACCAGAACCTTGGTGTTGGGAAGGCGGCGTTCAATCTCTGCCTTCTTCTCAGGAGTCACGAAGGGAATAGATTTTGCGGCACGGGTCTGCTTTTTTGCCAACGAGACCTCCTCGGCCGTGGGAGGCTGTTCTACTTCAGTGAATTCAGCAAGAATCTCCTCCTGCTTGCGCGAACTGGAATCACGAGACAAGGAGACAGCGTCAATTCCCTTCGAAACAAGGAACTGAGCGACTTCATCGGCTTCTTCTCGCTCGTTGACAAAGACCAGAATCTTCTTCACGTTGGGACTCATGAATTGTTTCAGAGGGCCATGTCCTTGACCATCTTCACTATCGCCTGCCTTTCCAATTGACCAGATGACGTCGGCACAAGCAAGAGGGCGGTTTCCACGGTAGGGTTCCTTATCAATATCCACGACTCCGAGCTGCACACGACGTGGGATGGCATGGAGATTGGGAGTTGTCAATCTCTTTACATCGGGGTAACGTTTGCGGAGCTGATTGTCTAGACTGCGAGGGATGGTGGCGGAGCAGAAAATGAGCTTCTTCAGTGACGGAGCCACTTTGTCGATGATCTCAGTGGTTGTAGGGAGGAAGGATCGGTCCATCAGCGAATCAGCCTCATCGAGGACAAGGTGGCTCACACGGCTAAGGATATAGGGATTGGTCTTAGCAATGGATGCCAATAGATGAGGGGTTGAGACGAGAACATCGATGCCATCCGGATGGAAGAGAGTGTTCTTGATTCGACGTGGGGTCAAAGTCGAAGAGATCATTCCTGAGCGGTATTTGACAGTATGTGCAAAACTCTTCACTTTACTCCCAACTTGTGTCACCAATTCGGATGTGGGCACAAGGATAATGGCTCTAGGCCGACCAGAATCTGTCATAGGGGGTTCCTCCGGCTCGAGCTCGAAAGTCCGGTTCTTCAATCTCTCCTCGCGTTCCTTTTCCTTCTGTTCCTGAAGAATTTTTTCCTCCTCCGCGTCTCGCGCTTCCGCACGCTTGACGGCATCCAATACGGGTAGAAGGTATGCCAACGTCTTTCCGGAACCTGTTTCGGCGGCAAGAAGATATTGTTCATATTGTGGATCATCGGGATTGACCTTGGTCGGTTGCTTTTTGGGATTCGAATCGAGGAGTTGTGGGATGGCAACTCGTTGGATAGGAGTCGGACTGACATCAGCGAGACCGGGCAGACCCTGGGAGAAGATCGAGTGTCGAACAGCGGGAAGAAGAGGGAAATGATCGAAGCTGGTGAGGTTTGAAATCTTTGATTTGATAGCAGCCCGACGACCATATGTCACGGGCGACAATGTAGTCTGCATCTTCAAAGCCTTATAGAGGGGCGTCTCTTTCTTCTTATCCTCCTTATCTTCCTGTCCAGAACGCTTGAGGGCCGCTTGAGACCGAGGACGAGTATTTTCACGAATCCGGGCTTCTGTTTGATTCATCGCGGAGAACGGGCCATCGCGACTCCGACCTGATCGGGGTTTATTGAGAGAGGTTCTGGCGACATTCGGAGAAAGACTCATGCGACTTGGTTTGCGTTGCGCACGCGCGGTAGCCATGGTTCGTGTCGCCTGCAATGATGGAAGTAAAGCAGATGTCGAAAGAGGCAAAGCCCTTGTCTGACACAGACAGCATATCGACGATCTTACAGGCAGAGGCATCCTTGAAACAAAATGAAGAAATTGATGAATCGTCAAACTTGGAAATTGACGACTTTCCAAAAAAGAAAACCAGGTCTGGATCAGACTAGACCTCTTTGGGACTAGTGCCGATCTATGTCATAATTATCCCAGAGAGGAAAGCGGTATACCCTGATGAGTCAGCCCACTTTCGGTTGCCATGGCGACTCCCGTGACTCGCCCAAACAGGCTGAAGGGGACTTCTTGGGGTAACAAACCCACACCTTTCGATGAGACAAGCTGGGATCTCTTGTTAAGATCCGATTCCCCTCTCTTCTATGATTGTTTGTTCCTCCTCTTAACATATCCCTTCATTGATCCCTTTCTTTTGCGACCTTCCTCTTTCTCTTTGCACATTTTGATTAGGAGAAAAAAGAAGTGGGTGGTGGTTGTTTCCTTGCTGGTTGACGACAACAACACATTCCATTGACGATCGACACGACTTATTGACTTTCTTGTACCTGGACTCGTTGTTTTTCCACGCGATAACTGGTATCCTGTCGCAAGAGGTATGTTGGTCTTGTAATTGTTCGCGCGCTCTGCACCTTACTCCCTCTCATGAATTGGCGTTGGGACCTATCATTGTTGATCGATTATCGAGGAACTGGAGATATGATTACGAGCTGATAAAGATCACAGACTTTGGATATTCTTGCATCTTTATTGTTTATCCATACCAGTATACCCACTTCGTGAGTTCTAGCTCAATACAGAGAATGAGTGGTGGACTTGGCCAACGGCCATTATCTGAAGTGAGCCCCATGGCTCAACGGCGCAACTCACCGAGTTGGAACCAAGCTACCCAGGTAAACAGAGACACACATCTTGAACCTCGTTGTCGACTCATGCGACAGAAAGCTGACTATAAGTAATAGCTGCCGGCTGGCGAATTGTCAACATACGATGTCTCACCCCTGAACAACAACGCCTCCCCGCGTCTCTTCTGGAAAGGCCGCGACTCCCCGGCACCCTCGAAGGGTACTGAAAACCAAGCACCATATGACCCAGAGAGCTGCTACCTTCCAACAAGGAGAGAATCCCTCGAGAATCTCAAGCGCGTATCTCGTGTCAAGAACCACAACCTATTCCGCGAAACCGGCCAGGAGTATGATCCCGCACAGGTATCGGTGCCTCATCGACCACTTGCCGCCGATAGGTCACCAAACCGAGAGAGCCAGATGAACCTGGCGAAGTCGCAGTTCGTGGATGACGATCTCGGTGACCAAGTACCCAGACCCCACTCTCCCAGCAAAGATCAACCTTCACCCGGAAAGTCATCTCTCTCGAAAGCAGCTCGGTATGGCAAAGGATTCAACCCCCAGAATGATATCTGGTCCGAGTACGATCACCGACATGCTAAGAGCGTAACATTTGATGCTGCTCCTCCCCAAGTCAATGAATATGAAATGCGCACTCCTGACCCGTCCTCAGTGGCGTCTGGATCGCGTGAAGCGAGCTACGATTCAGAGGAAGAGGATGAGATCAGTAGCTTTGAACATGACTCTTTCATGGATAGAGAAGATAGCTTCGACGCATCTCTCGAAGACATCGAAAAGACCCCTGTCGTTCTCCCAGAGGACTGGCGGTTCATGAGCCCCGGCAGTGCCAACGAGGAAGAAGATTCTTTCGTTGATCAGGCCGAAGATCACGACAACGACGATCGCCCAGTTTCTCGAGACGACGAAGGCAGCCAACATTCCCGGGTCGATTCGCTCGACTCAAACGGCGAACGACGTCCTTTACCACCATTGCCTTCGGTCAACCGCCTCTCTGGCTCTCGACCCACCTCGCCAGAGAAACTGGCCGCTGCCTTCGAATTGGGGAGTGGTGGTCAACGATTCCCACCTTCTGCGCCAGCGGCGTCCTCATACACAAAGTCTGATATCAACGGCGGCATGTCTCTGGAGGAGCGACTCCGCCTGATGATGCTCAACGAGAAGAAGAGCAACGAGGAAGAGAAGCCTGACAAGGGGGATGAGGACGCATCATCGAAGGCGGTTGAAAACGATGTCCCTACCGAAAAAGCAACTAGCGAGCTATCCAAGGATGATGTATTCTCCCCTCCGCGCATTTCTCGTGATTCCATCCTTCGAGATATACGCAAAGGTGACAGCTTTGAAGATGATATGTATGATGATGAAGATTCTCATATCTCTGACACTCATCATTATGATAACTATGATCCCGATGTTCCTATCCCATCACTCGAAACAGAATATGACGATGATGACTCCTCCAGCGTGATAGTGAAGGAAGAAGCACATGACGATGACCTTTATGCTATCCCCGACTATTATCAAAACTCATCTGACCACAGCTTGTCATCGCGCGATCAACGAGCCAAGTACGATGAAGACAGCAACTATTCGCTGCGCTCTGCTGCTGAAGCTGGCCAACATGCTACCAATGACAATGAAGGTCTGGCCTCGGGCCAAACCACTCCCACCGGCGGCTCTAAGACTCAGGCCTCGTTGGATAGCTATCCGAAAGAATCAGACGAGGAAGCTCCTTCGAAAGAACCACCGCCCTTGGATATGGCAGCTATCCGCCAGTCTCTGAACCGCCCTGTCACTCCTGAGATCAAGGAGGAAGAGCAATCTGAGCCATCTACACCGGACTCCGTGATCCGTCACCCCGTCGAGGATGACGAGGACGATGAGGAAGATGCCCCCCAGCAGCACCAAGAAAATGAAGAAGAAGCAGGCTTCAGCTCCTCCGATGAATCGGTTCCAGAACCTATTGCCACCATCAAGGCCTCTGGTAAAGGACTGAAGACTCGTCCTTCTCTCACCCCCGCCGACGTAGATGCAATGGCTGCAACTCGTCGCAAGATCAGCGGCCAACATGCTCCACCTGTCCCCAGTATCCCTGACAATAAGGATCTCTTCGAGCCAGAGAAAACTGATCGTGAGGCTGAGGACAAAGCAACGGACCTTCCGCCCCAGCTTAGCCTCCCGACTACTTCGAAACAACGCCAGTCGAGCTTGATGCAACTCGATATTCCCTTCAGTATCCAAGAAGAAAGCCTTGGCTCCGGTCTCACCAAGGAATTTGACCGTGTCATTGAGTCCCAAAAGGTTGCGTTTTCCCTAGCTGTTTCCCGGCTTGACCCTCGCCCAAAGCCAGCCCCTCAGGATAACCCCCATCTGGCCCCCCAATCCCCTGCCCTTTCAAGCTTTATCAATTTCGCAGCTCATGCTAACCGGTCCCGTCCACAGAGAGGCTATCTCATGCGCCAAAACACCAAGGTTGTCATTGCTAGCAACCGCAATGAAGAGGAACCCTCTACTCCTGTGGAGCAACCCGCCAATGATCCCCGAGGCACTCGGTCTGCAGGCTCTTCCCCTCGTAAGGCCAGCCAGCAGACCTGGACTACTGTTCCCTGGAATGGGTCCACCCGGAAGCCAAGCATCAAGATGGCTGGTGCAATTCCTAAGAAGAAGCCTGTGCCTGGAGCCGTGCCTCCTCTTCCCGGTCAATCAAGCAACGTGCAGGAACCACCTGCAACCATTGAGGAGAACGAACCCGTCATGAACGATGCATTCGAAGAAGGCGAAGAGCGTGGTCGTTTGTTTGTCAAGGTCGTTGGCCTCAAATATTTGGATCTGCCCATGCCTCGAGGTAGGTTCAATATCAATATTGCCCCATTCGTTGAACCTGAAGCTAATACTTTTTAGGCGAGCGCTCATACTTCGCTCTCACTCTTGACAATGGTCTTCACTGTGTGACTACATCTTGGCTCGAACTTGGAAAGACAGCCCCGATTGGACAGGAATTCGAACTTATTGTACAAAGTGATCTCGAGTTCCAGCTCACTCTCCAGATGAAGGTTGATGAAGCCAAACTATACCCCCAGGAGGCTCCTGGTTCCCCCAGCCGCCAGAAGACCTCTGCTCTTAGCCGAGTCTTTGCCTCTCCACGACGTCGCAAGGAGCTGGACTTGAAACAACAGATGCAATCTCAGCACCAAAAGGCCAATGATGTTAATGCACCTGTCTATGATCGCCTGCGCAATCTTGTCGCTCGTGATGGCAGCTTTGCCCGTGCTTACGTAGCTTTGAGTGACCACGAGAAGCATGCATTCGGCCGCCCTCACACTGTTGATATTGCCTGCTTCAACGAATGGGCCGTTGACGAACAACCCAGCAGTGTCAAGAGCAAGAAGAGCGCAACCAGCATGACTGCTCAGCGTCGACCACCTTATAAAATCGGTAAGCTGGAGCTTCAGCTTCTCTTCGTCCCGAAGCCCAAGGGTGGCAAGGACGAAGATATGCCAAAGAGCATGAATGCCTGCATCCGCGAAATGCGTGATGCTGAGAGCGTTGCTGCTCGTAGTTACGAAGGATTCCTCTCTCAACAGGGTGGTGATTGTCCGGTAAGTCCTCGAAATGTGTCTAATTAAATGATTCGTCGCTAATTCTCTCTTCAGTTCTGGCGACGACGTTTCTTCAAGCTTCAGGGCTCAAAGTTGACTGCCTACCATGAAACAACGCGTCAACCTCGTGCGACAATCAACCTGGCCAAGGCAGCTAAATTGATCGATGACCGTTCCTCCTTGATCCAAAAGGAGACCAGCACCAGAGGTGGTGGTCGCCGCAAGTCTGCCTTTGCGGAGGAAGAGGATGGCTATATGTTTGTTGAAGAAGGCTTCCGAATCCGCTTTGGCAACGGGGAGGTCATCGACTTCTATGCAGACAGCGCTGCTGACAAGGACGGTTGGTTAAGAGTCATGTCGGAAGCTGTTGGCAAGGGAGCCACCTCTGGAAACGGTGCTATCAAGCCATGGGCTGATCTCGTGCTCCGACACGAGCGCAGCATGAAGTCGCGACGGTTAACGACCGAGCGTCTTCCACCTAGTAACATTCCAGTGGCTCCTTCATCACCTGTTGGCAAGCGACAAAGTGTTGCAATGGCACCTCCAGCTTCAGCGGGATCTGCGGCGCCGGCAGCTCAATCCCCACGACCTCGACCATCTGGCCACAAGCACACTTACTCTCAACCTGATATCGGCACTGACGCTCGTCGCCAGAAGACCCGATCCCTCATGTTCTGAGCATCTCATGACACGACCATACTGAACAAAAGTCTACCCTTCTCTTCTTCTGTCCATGATGTCAAGTTGTCACAATATTCTTTTTTTTTAAACTACCATTCCCTTGTGAATGTCGTTTCATACACCTTTTTCTCTCCGATTCTTTTGGAGGTCGATTTCCTTTTTCTCTTTCCTGTTTTCTGGCGCTGGTGTACTATGCGGATCTCTCTTTGTCTTGCGATCTTTTCTTGTGATTCTTTTCCTTTGTGGGTGTGCAATGCAAAGCGGGCAATATGACAATGCTATGACCCTTGACTGCAGGACACCTCCAGATGTTTTCCTTTTGAGATCCTGTTGTACGTTAATGAGACATACACCCATTGGCTTCTTCTTTTTTTCTTTTTCATTTCTTGAGTTTATAGCTTACAATCTGATTTCTTCGATTCTTCATGTGTTCTATCGCCGGATCTTCCATAACAATTCTCTCTCTTCTCGCGGATGGAATCATCAACACACTCGAGTTGTATCACTAGTAATATTTCACCGTTATTGATTTCTCCGATTGTTTTCTCAGCATATCACATGTTGCATTCGTCATATGTCATCGCATCAACGAGCAAAATTGCATTTATCAGCATTCTTCATGTGCCACGGTTATTGCGTGCTGTTCTGACAAATGGAAGTCAGACACCCCGCAAGTCCAGTTGAATATAAAAGAAGGACATAAAACTGATATTCGTCTCTTATTCAAATGGCATCTACTATCGAGATTTTTAATAGCAACGCTTACTAGAAATATTATCATGGCATCAGCAGCAGTTCAAGTTTCAACAGGTCATGGCCCTGCCCTTGAACAGAAGCCAGCAGTACCGGTCCCAGACAAACCACACCATGTACAAACAACTCTGAACTTCTTCAAGGAGAATGAGGATGGATCTCCGCCAGCACCGGCCTATGTGAATCAACCGCAGACTTACGATAGGGGCTATGTTTCGCTTCCTGTTACTATCACTGATGTTAGTGGTCGGGAATTGGACTATACTCTTGACGGCCAAGGGTTCCAGTTTTATTATCATGAAAGTATTGAGAAGGACTTTCTTGATGATGAGAAGATTAAGAGAGATTATTATCCTGAGACGGAACAGTTACTTAAGGATGCGTGAGTATACTCTTTCACGACATCTACTCAGGCTTGATATCCACTGTATAATTCACCAAGCTGCATTCTTTACTAAAATACCATGATTTCAATGATAGTACCGGAGCATCTAAAGTCTTCATCTTCGACCATACCATCCGTCGAGTCTCCGAGGCAAATCAGAATCAACTCCGAGGTCCCGTTCAACGCGTCCATATCGATCAATCCTACTCCGCAGCAAAGAGTCGTGTCCCCCATCACCTCCCCGAGGAAGCCGATGAATTACTGAAGGGAAGATATCAAATTATAAATGTCTGGCGTCCTATCAAAACCATTTTGAAAGATCCACTCGCCATAGCCGATGCCCACAGTGTCCCGGAAGAAGATCTAGTCCCTATTGGATTAATTTACCCAGATCGTCAGGGAGAGACGTATTCCGTGAAGCCGGACCCGAATATCAAGTGGTATTTTCGTTATGGACAGACGCCGGATTTAGTGACTTTGATTAAGTGTTTTGATTCGAAGACTGATGGACGGGCTCGTCGTGTTCCTCATTCTGCTTTTGTTAATCCTGAGACGGAGAATGAGGCTGGTCGTGAGAGTATTGAGGTTCGGGCTTTGGTTTTTCATCCTGATGACCGTGAATGATTTGTTTAGTTCAGATATGAGTGAACTAAGGTGGGCGCAGTCTAAATGTGATTATATGGGCAGGAATCTACAGGCAAGAATGTTTGTTATTATTTTTAATGAATTCGATTTTTCATAACGCATAAGAAAGTTTATGGCTCTTTGATAGCTTTAGCTACACTTATTTCCCAGCAGCAATGGTCTTGATCTCGTGAATGATGTTCTCAGGTGAGAGACCCTGGTAGTTGATCTGCTCGAAAAGACCACCACAGCCATCCTTGACAGCACCGACGGACTTGAACTTGGGAGTGTAACCGTGTTGCAAGAGCGTGGAACCAAGGCGAGAGCCAAGGCCGGTCTTCTGGGAGATGGACTCCACGACGATGACGAATGGAGATTCTCCGTATCTCTTCATGGTCTCCTTATCGACGACGTTGAGAGTGGGCTTGTTGATCAGACCAACATCGAGACCCTGTTTACGGAGATTCTCGACAGCGTCGAGCGAACGGTATAACATGTCACCGTAGGAGACGACGTAACCGGCAGTACCGCTGCGAATAACTTCTTCCTTGCCCGGAACGAACTCATAACCATCTCCGTAAAGCTTCTCGTCCACGCCATCCTTCAGAATGTAAGGGACCTTGGAGCGAGTAGAGAAGATGAAACGCATTCCTCGGTCCCAGAAGACCTTCTTGACAACAGCCTTCATCTGCTCACCATCTGCAGGGAAGTACAGGGAGCAATCATCAGACTCGATAAGACCATTATCGGCGAAGAAATGGTTAAGACCGAAGTGGCAAGTGTTGTCAGCCATCTCGTCAACACCACTGTGAGAAAAGTGAGACAAAACTGTGCAGTGGTTGAGACGGGCCATGGTAATTTCGGAAATACACATCTCAAGGAAAGCCGAGAAGGTAGAGAAGACACCCTGACGATCACCATTGCTACCGAAGCCAAATCCAGCGGCAGCGGAGAAGTTACCACGCTCCATCACACCGGATGGGACGAAGGACTCGGGGTGCTTGGAGCCAATGGCCTTCAGACCAGTAGAACCGGCCAAGTCAGAGTCGATGACCATGACACGACGGGCAGCCTCCTCTTTGCTCAAACCATCAAGGATACCATTTACGGCATCACCGAAGATGTTTCGGTTGGAACCTTTATCCTTGCTTGAACCGAGGTATGTGTGTGGGTTTGATCGGCCCTTGATCTCGTCGTAGAAAGCGAGTTGTTCCTGGCTGTATCCGCGCTTGGTAAGGTACTTGCGGGCGATATCAACGGTAATGACATCGTGGGCATGGGTCTCGCCCTCAATGCCTTCGATGCCAGCCGCCATAGTGCGATCGACAACGACAGCAGCAGGGCCATTGTAGTTAACAACCTCGGAAACCGCCTTAAAAAGCGAGTCTACATCTTCTCCCTTGGCGCGAACGACGTGAAGACCGTGTCCCTTGAGGGTATTGGCAATGTCGTAGCCCTTCAGGTACTGGGAAGGATGACCGGCAATAGTAACATCGTTGTTATCGACGAAGAGCTTAACCTTCAGGTTCCGGGCAACAGCGATACGTGCAGCCTCGGCGTCATTTCCTTCTTGCTGGGATCCATCAGAACCAAGCAGGATGACATTCTTATCTTGGTTGGCCATTGCCACACCGTTCACCATTCCCCACATGTGTCCCAGGCGACCGGAGCTAAACTTGATTCCCGGTGTGAGGCCGAGCTCGGGGTGACCGGGGAGTTTCGAGTTGGCATCGCGATAGTTGAGGAGGTGTTCGGGACTCAAGTGGCCTTCGAGAGTAGCTAAAAGATATTGCGTGGCAACTCGGTGACCGGCTTCATCAAAGAATGTATCAATGAAGTTATCCTTGTTATTTTGAATCAGGCCAAGCAGAATGCAAACTTCAGGTGCGGTGTCGAAAGGTCCACCGGTATGACCGGAGACACCACGAGCAGCACCGGTAGCAGTAAAAGCGATAATTGCATCTCTGAAGATATTAATATTGTTCAGAAGATCCTTCTTCTCTTCAGCAGTTAAAGTTCCTTTGCTGGGATCCAGCGAAAGGTTACTCTTGAATTTGCTAAGGTCAACGGGGAACTTGAAGCCGCTCATTTTTGGAGAGAGAGGGGTATATCTTTGAGTTTTTAGTGATATATGAAAAGCTACAGCGTCAATTGCAGAGATGGTGGACCTTTTAAATACGAATCGACTGCATGACATGCAAGGCAATCAACATTAGCAGAATTAAAAAGTAAAAAACCGGATCGACCCAATGCAAACGGAGGGGTATTGACGTCATGTCATGTCCAGTCGGTGGGGAGTTGACCGGTCTTTCACAAGTTATTGGGCGAAAAATCTTATAAATTCTTGTAGATGACATAAGAAAAGATATATCAAGTATTAAAAAGGTATTCACAGTAGAGAATATAGCTAGATATTGAAAGGCCAGTGATGTTGATTGAAATCCCAATGCTTCCGAAGATTGAAAAGCTTTCCTTGAGGAGGTCGAAGCTATCAGTGGGGCAATGAGGCTGCAAAGTGGGACATGATCATCTTAGTTTTGGTCATTCTTTATAGTAGGGCATAGTTTGAATTTGACTAGATATTCGTGATCATTATATATTCACTACTAAACAGTTGTACTATTTATTGCAATAGTACAAGGAAGATGTAAATGCAGAAGCATAGATTCAGCTCTTTTTTATAGTACGGCTCCGAGTCATTAACTACTAGTGAACAAGTAGTACTTGTAGCATTCCATTTAAGTACTCTGATTGAATATTAAATATACTATTCTCTGACTAGAATAAATCTACTTGTAATGGACATAATTCATATAAATTTGTACAGTCGACCAATCCAACATAGAGCCCCCATAAAAGACGTGAGTCCAGTACATACAATAATCAGCCCATATCCACTGCCATATGCCCCGCGTGCATGTCCTTGCCAGTTATCAACCTTGATCAGCATCTCACTGAAAGGTCCACTGGCAACATTTCCCACTCCTCGACCAAATGCAATCGCAGAAAATATGATTGTCGTATCAGCCGACGAGTCTACCTTTTGGACTTCCCGAATCATAGCCGACCAAATTGCTGAAAAGCTGCCTGCGAATATTCCGTACGCAACACAGAACACCAGTAGGACAGGAATCTTCGTTGAGAATCCCCAGAGCAGAAAGACAGAGAGGACAGTGCCAATGGTAGATATAGAAACACAGGTCAAGGCATCGCAACGATCCGATAAAAACCCCATCGAAATGCTGCCAAATATCGATGCCATATTCAACACCGTGACGGTAAGCGAAGACAGAAATTTCGAAAATCCAATATATCGTGCAAAGGACGGGAGATAAATCCCCGGTAAGAAGAATCCTAGGGCTTCGAAGACATTGACCAATTGGTATATCATGAAAACTCTGTTATATAAGAACCGAGTTGTCAACCGACGATGGGCCACCCCTTTCTGGATTGGCACTCGTGGCTTGTGGAAATACAAAAATGGAAGTGGTAGAACGAAGAGTACTCCTGATAAGATTCTCAGTGTTGTTCGAAATCCAAATTGTCCCAAAAGGCGTTCTAAAACAATGGGGAAAAGTATTCCGGACAACCCCGATCCAGCCCATACAACCCCGAAGGCGAGTCCTCTCTTCTTGTCAAACCATTCGGGCATGAATAAGATAGATGGGCTGTAGGCAATACAACCTCCGACGCCAAAGCCGATACCCTGGGAGAGAACCAGGTGTGTGACATTCGTTGAAAAAGAACCCATGGCCAATGAGAAACACATAATGATTAACCCTGTAGTTGAGAACCATCGAGATAGACGCGGGAATAGTATCATGACGATGATTGCACACGGACAACCGAGGTATGCTGCTCCCTATTGATTTGTTATTGACTTTCTAGAATGTCAAGTAAGATTGCTCAAGCCTACAGTTGCGCAAGTGCCAATGGCCGCTACCATATTTGAATCTTCAAATAATTCGTTATCCCGGTAATAGCTTTGGAAGACTCCAAAGGCAAAGGCAAATCCTGTAATGCGGAACATTAGTATCTTGTTATCATTTCCAGGACTATGAATATCATGAACGAACCCCATACCAAGGCCTCTATCATGGTTGAAGCTGCTAAGAACATCCATGCATGAAACCCGCCATCCATCGGATGAAGCCCAGTATCGTCGGAGAACTCCTTGATCTCGTTTTCGTGACATATTGTAATCTCTTGTTCTTCAGTCGTGTCGGAACTTGCGGATAGCGGTTTCGAGTGATTCATTGTGTCGTTTGTATGTTCGGTTTCAAGTATACTATGATTCTTTCAACCTGCTCTCGGGAGCCGTTTCCAAAAAGGTTATCTTGCATGTTTATTAGTGAACAGGCTCTTCTGAGGTCACATTGTGTAATGCCCCAAAAAAGATACCCTTGAAAGAAGGGATGAAAAGCCTAAAGATCCATCAAGTGATGGAAGGAATTCAGGATATGATCTGCTCGGCCTATTGGCTCTTTAACATCTCGGAAAGGATGAACCGACTGCCAAGAACTGGGGTTACTTGATTGAGATGTGGGATTTGGTGAGAGTATTCGTATCATGCAATTGGACCGGGAATTTGATCATCGTTGTATACAATGCATGGTGGACTCGGGAGGCTACGTTTACAGTCTTATTGCGTGGGGCCGTATACCCGACACCGTGTTTTCTAGCAAGGAGAATAATTTAAATCCAGATTTGACGTGCTAATCGTGGGGCATAGGATCATCGGAAAGGGGTGATCGTCAAGCCATCTTGTAAAGCCGGCTAACGACGGAGATTGCAAGGGTTGGAATGTAGGGTGTATTCATAACACAATTCATTTTGTAGTTCGAGTGGCTGTGAATTGCTATAAGAGCTAACTGTGACATCATCCCTTCCATTATTTTTGTAGCAAAAGTAGAGTCATGTTGGATTGATTGTCGGAAATATTCCCATGCAATCATATCCAGGTGTAGGACATAAGGCTGGCCACGTTGTGCCTACAGGTCACACGAGCCGGATGTAGTAAGCCTTTTGGCCCTTCGCATCATTCATTCATTGTTTATAGTTCATGAGATATTTGAATTATCTTTTGGTCAGACGATTCTCAAGAGCAGGTGAATGGCTTTCCCACGGAGCCCGATTGGAATTTCGTGATCTTAGGAACTTGAGTTAGCTTCATGAAGTTTGGAGAGAGTCCGCGAACTTACCAATTCAGCAATACTGGCATACGTGCCACACCCGAAAATAATCATTCCAACAATGAAAACCACACCGTTGAAAAATGCAGGCTTCAGATTTCGCTTTTCGTACCACGAACCCTCTTTCAGCAACAGATACCACATGACTGGGGGGAGATAGAAGGATAATCCAGAGACAAAAAGTGCCGATATGATGGATAGAAGCTCTGAGAAAATCGGAATAGCCTCGGCGATAACCCATGCTAGCAAAGTAATAGTGAACACAAGACCAATCCATGATGCCCAACCCTTTGTTGTGTTGATGTATCGAATCATTGAGTCTTTGTAGACCTTTCCATGGATATACCGACAGACAACGGTTGTATTGATAGACCCAGAAATGAAAATGACAGGCAATGCAATTCCAAAAACCACTCTCGAGATGAGTGGACCCGCTGATAATAAAGCCGGAGATTGGACTCCTTGACCCACAAAAGCGTAGATGATGGAGCCGGTAAGACTATAAACGACGATTTGAATACCTCCCATCCACCACAATGTTTTGATATAGTCTTCCGGGGTATGCATTTCATCCATAAACGAAGGCAAACATCCGGCGAAAGAATACGCAAACACAATATTGTTTGTCGCAACAATAGCCCCCGAGAAGGTAAGACCAGCCTTGGGCCAAGCCGACCAGGGAATTGCATCTGGGTCTGAAACGGTTGCACCACCTGAGTATTGGATTCCGGTAGCTATCATAGTCACTCCAATAGCGATAATGATCGAGGCAAAGTCTATATACCCGAGTATAGCGATTTCAGCAAAGAAAGGCGGGACGGCGAGCAGGAGTAAGATGGCTGCAGATGAGATGCTGAATACCAAGGCGCAGACATTACTCTGAGTGATAGTCTGAAAAGCGATTGCACCAGTCAAGCAGTGCGATCCGATCACGAAGACCAGAAGTGTCACAAAACTTCCGATGAAGATCTTAGATCCCCATTTACCAAACAATAACCTGCCGACATCGGCATAATGTCCAATCTGAGGATATTTCAACTTCGTCTGACCGATATTGTATCCTGCATAAATTGCAACGAAACCTAGTCCGACGGTCAAGATCAATCCAGCAACCATACCAAGGGATGCGAAAGCAGCAGGAAGTCCCAGACTTCCAAGAGCGATAGCCTCAACGATGGAAAGAATCGTTAGACGCTTCCATCCAAGTCGATGAAACCGAGCATCTTCTCCGAGTATCCTCTGTGTTTCTGGGTCGACGAAATCGGGGTCTTTGGGGAGGCTATCCGTCGCCATTTTGTCGAGAGGGGAAAGTTATATTAACGAATAAGCTGTTGTTTTGTTCTTCTGAGCACCCCGGTCCCTTGTATCAATCAATCCGCGAAAAATTCCAATTCGAAATGACAGTTCAAATCAAAGACTATGAGATGGTATAAACAATGGTAGTTTGATATAGAATTCACGACCCAAGAAATAGACCGTGGAAATGATCTGAAAAGATCTGATATGATTGATAAAGGCCCTGGGGCAGCCGAAAGTCGGAAGTAACCGAAGAGTGGAGGTTGTAACCCCCCAAAGTAGAAATGAGGTCCGGGGTGTTTTCGGACGCTACTTGTGATTATCAGCCAATACACTTCATTGATCCTTCTTTAAGCGAAGCCTGCGGGTCCGTCATATCTCGGGAGAGAGCTAAAGATGCACCCCCGGGCTTTCACAAGGGTTCCAGGCCTTTAGTTTGGTTTGGCTATCGTCGAATGGTGCCTTTCAATAGCTCGTATAATGCTTCAGCGAGTGGCTACTTCGTGGCAACATCTACCTGTCTGACTTATACCCCTTTCTTCAATTGAATCAAATCTATGAGAAGACAGTGACTTCGAATATGTGCACATATCGATTGTCCTCATGCCGAATAAAGTAGAGCGTGCCAACCCCCGCCCACATCACACCCTGTCATTAGGGCCATCACCCAGTCCAATAAGAAAAGCCATAGCTCCACCAGGACAAAATCTTCAAGTGAATTCATTTGTTTGTATCCAATAAGCTTCTGCTGCCAAGAACTTGGCACCTTTCTCCGAGACAAACACGAGTCTCCTTTCCGTAGTCCGTAAAATCTACGAGATGAAGATTTTCGGTAATCACAAGATACGTGAAGAGTGGCCTGACCTTGACATTATCATAGCTCGAATTCTGTGTGTGAGAAGTATCAAGGGAGACTCGATATTCAAGGGGTTACGTTTCCCATTATGGAAATACAGTAAACAGCCGTCTTTGGCATGAAATGAGTAAACTCAACGAGGACGACCAGTAGTGATGAATATAAATTTCTGTTTACTCGGCTCTTTTACTCCCAATGATAATGCAACGCCAATGCAAGATCCACCATTCTGCGCATATAGCGGTAGATGTGCCAAGAAACCGATTTTAGTTATTCCTGTGGACATACTGCAATGGAATCTTGACTGGTTGAAACGACTTGGTGGGATATACTATCGAAAAATTCGACTGACTGTATCTCAATTGTGGAAGTTTATGCCGAGTGATTCCAGACGCCGACGTCCGCAATCTGATCGACTATCGTGTTTCCTCATTTCATAGTATTTCCGCCCTTGCCGCGGCAACACCATGGAGAGACGAGATTTGGTAGTGATTTCCGCCCACAGCAGTCGTCAGAAGAGGTTGAAGGCTGTGATTATCTCTCATTTCTTAGGGGCTCCTAGCATTGGGATTTCCCAGCTACTTGTAGGAATATTTCTCCGATTCACGGCCCTTTCCACTAGCCATCATTACTAAATATCTCATTCCGCTGGAGATCCATTGAAGGGATTATTGATATTATCGATAGATTTGGTCCCAGTATTCATCAACTTCCACGTACAAAGAAAGGATAGAACACTTTTTAATTGGGAGAAAACCCATCAATTTCGATTTTCGGGGTTGCTTGAAGGAGAAAGAGAAGAACAAAATGTATTGAGCGTAAACTTAATCAACCGGGCAATATTATCAAGTCTCGTGTTCCAGGACTTACATACTCTCATTCTGCTAGGATCACAAACTCGACGAAGTTGTATACATGCGACGTAGTTTTTATTCCAGAAATAGGATATTTAATGTAAGAATGCCCTTTTATGGGAGTGAAAGAAGTGCGTTCAAGTCTTACTTAACACATGCCCACGACTAATATCTAGAAATACGGCTCTGCTACCATATCGCAAAGTATTCCCAGATTTCCCCTTTAACAATCTATCTGAATTTGAATGAAGTACATGATAGTAATGTTCCTTTCCATTCTCTCTCCTTTAGCGTCAATATTCCCCTTCAAAAACAACAATTTACTTGTCTGAAAACTTGATACGGCTCTTTCCCAAAAAGCTACACTAGCTCCATGTATCATAAAATTTGAGGGAATTTTTGATTCTGGTATACAAACATGACTCCCAAATTTTCAAGAATAATAATATCTACTCCTGGTAGAAATTTTACTGGTACAATACCTAGTGTAGGTGGCTGCTTCTGGTCAGTGCTGCTTACTGCGATTCAGCCGTAGATACAAATGGACCATGAAAAACTTGATTATAAGTTCAGTTTGCCCCCTTGTTTCCAATTCTTTTTCCGCTACTAGTAGTAGAGAGAAAATACTATAACTTGAACTTATAATACAACTACTGATAGGCATTACAAGGAACCTTTACAATGAAGGTTCCTTGTAATGGCACAATCCCTTTTTATGCAAGCCACTCGGGGCTCTGGATTGCTACTATTAGTACTGGTAAATTTCTTGGCTATATCTCATTACTGTAGAACACATCTGGAATCTTTCACTAGATCTTCACAGGACAGTATAGTTATTGGATCTTTGTTTGTTGGAACACTCATCGTCTAGTAGCGAGGTACCGAGGTAGTAGTCGAAGGATTTATGTTCAGCATCTTGCCAGGCATAGCTGCTGCTGGTCTTTCTTTTGTCTAATGCTATTTCTAGAATCCTTATACGTGATTCTGTCTCAAGATTTGTCCTGGAGAAAATAGATGTGGTCTTAGATCGTAAAGGTCCCGTTCGCGAAGCAGGATATAGATCTAGGTTTTTTTTCGCAACTCAGGGGATACACTATTGTTTAGCATACGCGAATCAAGCACTACTGTAGAATCGAAAAGCTCGGTTCTTTCCATGTAGTACATGATACCTTTACATGGGATGCTGTAGAATTGAATAGCGACATTGATATTCCTAGGCCAATTTCAACCTGAAATTGGTAAAGACCTCGGGGGTACTACCCCGAGGTTCTGCTACTACACATATATCAATATGTGTAGTTATAGTATATCCTCCATGTTCAAATGCCCTTGGGGGCTATAAATTAGCCGTTCGCCTAATATCAAAGGTACTGGGAAGATGGATGTAGCAGTTGGTATGGCCTCTGACCAAAATTGGCTTTTGTGGAGTCCTGATGCTATGACCTAAGGCAATCTTGACATTGTATTTTCCCTGCGTGGAGAAGACTCCTTTATCAAGTATGAAGGAATCATGATGTAAAGTGACCCCCATGCCTTGGTCGACTCCAAAACCTCAATTTCAAACTTGTTCACAAGCATGCCTACCAGGCAGTGGACATTTACATCAACTTGATTAATCCTAGAATTCTCGAATACTGATATCCCAGTTCTCTAGTCTCAGATTAGATACAGAATCATTGATAGAATAACCAATGGATATGAGCAATCCATCGGTGAAATTACATTAGATACAACTTGACGCGTTTTAGAGTTCTTAATAATTGAGGACTTTCCAGAGCTGTCCACAATCTATGTCTATTCTATGGGTACTTGCATATCAATGCAGGTCTATATGTACCCAAAGCTTCACCCGGTAATATCCTCAACCATGGATCTTGGTAATGAACAAATCTCATCTCAAACAGCTGCCTTGTCCCTGCATGTCTGAGATGATGATGTGGCTGCACCAGTTTTAGGTAGTTGCCGGGCCGGTGAGTGGGGCCCGGCGGACTGTGCGTCGGGATCTCACCCGACAATCGGGCGATTCGGTTTGCTTCTGTTCCATGATCTAAATGGTTCACCGAGAAAGCTCCAGTAGGCTGAGCTCAGAAAATAGTGGTTGAGTGTCTATGAAGATATGAGATGAAATGAAAATGTCTATGTTCGTAAAGGCTATTCGTGAATTCTTTCCAGCCGAGAGCCAGACCTATCGGCTGCTGCGCAGTTCCATAGCTGCGATATATCAAGATTAAACCGGTCATGATGCAAGATAATCGTCACAGATATCAGTGAGATAAGACCCGATTCAACAGACAAAAAAAGTGATGCAAAGATATAGTAAAAAAAAGTAGAGAAAAGGAAATAGAAAAGAAAAAAGAACAGGTAGAGAAAAGGAACCAATTTGAATAAACATGAGGGGAATCATCTTTTTGTTTTTCTCTTTCAATCATCCAACTACCCTAGCGCTGCCACTGCAGCAGGTTGATCTACTCCATGATAGCAGAGGAAGCATTGCTGGCAGTAGGGTTAGGAGGGTTCCACTCGAACTTGAAGTCAGCGCCGAGTTCCTTGCGGATGGCCGCCTTGACGGCGTCCTCCACGTGATCGAAGACGCCGAAGTTGGCCGGGTTTTCGATGTCATTCTTGCCGCCCTGGAAGACACCGGTTCGGACAAGGCAAGTGTTCCAACCATACAAGTTACCACCGATAATGTCGGATTGAGGGTTGTCACCGATCATGTAGATGTTCTCGGGCAGCTTCTTCTCGCCGTGGATCTGCTCCATCCAGGACTTGATGACCTCATCGGCGACGATGTAGGTAGCACGCTCGGGCTTACCGTAGACGATACGATCGAGGTCACGGCCGGTCAGAGCCTTGTATTGAGCCTCCAGGGCAACACGGAAAGCACCCAGGTGCAGACGAGGGGGACCCTTGTGCTCAGTAGGGCAGAGCAGATCACCCTGGGAGAAGTAGATAGGGATGTGGCCAGCAACGGCATCCCGGGCAGCCGGGTCCTTGGCGCGGGTAAGGAGGCGGCCGTTGGCGGAAAGGAGCAGATCCAGAATGATCTGGTATTCGGTGCTCTGGTCGTGAGATTCGGCGAAGCACATGATGGCGTCGAACTTGAAGTTGGCGAAGTCGCGGACCTTAGCCTCCTCCTCTTCCTCCTTGGTGAACTTACGGCAAGGGGAGATAGTAGGGTCCCAGGCAAGGATATCCTTGGGGATAACGACATTCTTGAATCCGTAGTTCTCAGCAACGCCACGGATGTTGTTGCTCTCACCACCACAGACCAGGACGTTGTCGTAGTACTCCGCAAGAGCCTGCATGGGAGTGTGGGATTGGATGAATTGATCGGTAGAGATGGGGAAGCCCAGAACCTCGGACAGCTGCTGGCAGCGGGCCTCCTCGGTCTTACCACCACCGTTGGTGAGAAGGATGTAAGGGAATTGGATGCCAAGCTCGTTGTCTCCGTTCAGGATGCGCAGAACGTTCTTGGCTTGGGGGATAGCGTTGTTGCCGTGTGCCAGCACACCGTCAATGTCGAAAGCAAAGCACATGTTCTTGACCTTGGCAACCTTGTCCTTGTGCGTATCCTGAACCTGGGAGGCAATGATATCACGGGCAGCCGAGCCAGGCTTCTGAGCAGTGGACAACCGCGACCTGCGCGGGGAACGGGGGATGGGCAGCGAGATACCGAAGGAATTGCGCGAGCCCCGACGATCCCGCATGGAGGGAGACAGGCTCAGGCGCTGCATGTGAACGTCAGAGATAGAGCTGCGAGTGGCAGGGATCTCAATGGTGTGTTGGTGGTTGTCAGAGGAGGGGATGGTAACTGGTGCACCGGACTGATCCTCTGGTGCATGAGCAGCGCCATCGCTGGGAGCAGGAGGAGGGCCTCCAGGGCTGGCATTGCCGCCACCGAGGTCGTCATCGGAGAAGCGAGGCATATTGCTGGAAGTATAGAGGTCGATTGATGATATGAAAGATATGGGAGTTGTTGAGATGGATGCTATTGTCCGGATCTATACGGACAAAAGAATCACAAGACAATCAACCAAAAGGATATAAGGTTAGAAAGGAATACAAAAAAGAAGAGATGGAAATGGAGGGGTAGGATGGTTTTATTTAATAGAAAAGTGGCAGATCGGTTCCCTCAAGCAGCAGTCCCGGTCATAGAGCCCGGTGGATACAGGACCCATAATGGTGCCCATTTCTCTGACATATATACCCAACCAGGACGGCGACATTCGGGATGGCTAGTCCAGAAAAAGTTCAGAGGATGGAGACGGTTCAGCCATACGTGCCAGGTGCGTCATTGACTAGCAGAAGGGGGAGAAGTGGTCCGCCAGAGTGGTGGAGCTTGTTCCATGAATGGTTCGGATGATTGGTATTTCCAATGTGAGCCCGTTTGCATCTATACAGCACGCATCACGACAACTACATTAACCTAAATCTCTTTCACCAACTTCTCAACTTTGATTGATAGTGGATATTGCTACACAGTATCTTTCTATTATTTTATACCATTTCTATCAATTTTTATCTCGGACTACTTTCCCGCTGTTTTCTTCTTGCATGATCGGTCGTCCAGTAACGTCCACTATCACGCCCGTTCCGGTTAGATCGCCCCCCGCCTTACCCAGTGGGGAAATCATGATGTCATGACCCCCCGATTGAGCCGCCGATTCACCGCCTAACTTTTTTTGCCAACGCATCTGCTACTTTCCATTATGCACCGACTTTTGCTTCATCTCAATTATCCCCCCTCCTCCCATTTTTATGCATGCATGTTTGGTCATGGAAGAGATATTCAACGCCTTTTGCTCTTCCGCAACATATTTCACACTCACGTCTTCCTTCGCATTACCCCTTCGGGCTACCCGAAACCCCTCGGGTGGATCATGGTCCACTGCTCTATGCAACCCATAAGGGCCGACGGTAACGCACAGGTTGGAGCGGAAGCATGTGGGTGGATCTCGGGTGAGGAAAGCGTGGGATGACGTCGAATTTCATGAGTATTGGAGTGAAATGTACAGTGCACATACAACATTCTTTAACCCCCGTACTATTTTAGCACTATTTTACTAGTCAGTAGTTCCAAAAAATATCACTCATTCAGAGCTCACGCTCTCCTGCAGAATTTCAAAATGGTTTCCGTGTCCGTGGTTGTTTTCGGCCCGCGACCGAGCTCGGCGCTGAGTGTTCCCTGCGTCTTGATTGGTCGCCACGTTTGCTTTTCGTTTCATCGCCACAGCCGTTTGGGTTCGTATTTGTTTTGCTTTGTAGATTTAGATCTGGGTTCTAGAATACGCCATTTTCATTATCCCTTGTAATTCTTTTTTTTTTCTGTTTCGCCTTCTGTTTTCCGTCTTTCAGTCTCAAAAATAGATCAACCTTTCAAAAATTCGAACTACCGCATGTCGCATCTCATTCCATTCCTCTTCAGGCACATTTCAAAACGTTGTCGGGAAATGTCGGGACTCCGTCGCGTCAAGAGAATCCCCCAGTGGCTGGTGCGGCCCACCAGGGTGATCTCATTTTCGTCCCTCATTTAGCTTTGTCATTGAATTCTGCACAATGCTTGAACGTTTACTCCGTACAGGCGTGTTCCTGGGCATAGTATTTGCACAAAGTGTAATGGATTATCCAATTCTATCTCCAGTATATGTACAGTATAGATCCGTACTAGGTTCAATAGATCTGCTCAAATACCCGAAAGCGGTATAAATATTAGCTATTTACCCCTCTATCTAAGAGGCGGGGTACTTGAGATTGAGGATGATTGTATGTTGCTGTAGTACCTTCACTCACTACGATAACTAGCAAACCCCCAAGATCGACACGTAAACTTTAACCATCGCGCTCGGTGAAACTTTTAGTCTGTAGGTGTCTGAGTCTGCCTTGGTGTCTGTGGGCTTCACTTCCCAGAACCAGATACATATTCCATTCCCCCGGAGGACTGAGATCCGTCCTATGTGGATATCGCGCATACTACCTGTATCCACGATCCTCAACTCTCGGCGGCTCCAGTCCAATCGTGCAACCCGGTTTCCCGTCGGTACTGTTCAGTTTTGAATCTCGGGAATCCCCTGGACGGAGTACCGAGTAACGCTTCTCCTGGCCCGTTACCCCTGGAGGGGTCAAAGCTCATCACAATCAATCATCTAAATCCATGGGATATGGCACGAAAAAGTACAGTAGCATGCAAGGCGACCAATCATACAATTTCAAGGCTTTGGTGAGGTAGAAAAAAGCTTACCCGGCCCAAAGACTCTCATACTATGTACACCAGTGACCTCCCTAGCATTGATCCTTGCTCATAGTTGTGCAGTACAGTACACTGTAGTAGAGCCCTCAAACCCGGCAGGAGCAGGGGATCGTCTACAGGGTTGACATCGGTTTGAGAGCCGGTTTCAGGGGTGTTTTGGGACGCTTTCCGACGAATCATTCTGTTGTGAACAATTGAATACAATGACATGTCCATGAATCATGCAGGTCTCTGCTCAGGTGCTGTCTGTTGACGTCGTTCCTGTGGATGATCACCCCGCACTCGATTTGGAGGGCACGTGATGACAATAAAGCCACTGTTGACTGGAGTACAGCGGATACTTAAATTGTATGAGTACCTCAAAGGGTTCAATATTGTCATTTTTCTTTTGGATTAGCTTTGAGAGATGGAAAGACCATCTGGGCGTTCACTCCAAATATCGAAAATTGTTGGAGCGTCTCTACCGTACATATATATACAATGTTCAAGCCTTTGAAACTAGCACCACGTGGTACCTACTAACTACTAGTAGTAGTACTACCAAATCTATGTAGATTATAACACCACATAGCTTTTACAGATATATTCTGCCCACAATTAAAACTTATTACAAACTCAAAGTCGAACGAGCTTGAAGCACCCACTCAGGTTGATCAACAGAATTCTACTACATATACGGGAACAGCAGATATATCACGTGACATCTTTTGTATCGGGGATCACAATGACGGACGAATTGAGCGCTGAAGACGATATCCAACCTGAGGTTGGGGATGAGGTAGAAGTGTAGGGTGAAACACTGACAATTTGGCCGATCATTGAGGATCTAATCAGATTTTCCTGTAGTCCACCGGACTGGCCGAAGCTGCTCTTCTTTCAGCCGGGCTGACTCCGCACACGTGACACCGCGGGGGTGCGGGACCAACTTTCTTTGGTGGACGATGTGTCACTCTTTCTGCTGTGCTTAGATCTTAGGGCAATATTGCTGCTGTGCTCGAAAATGGCACCTCTTATCACCTTGGCGACATGTGCCCTAAACCAGTGGGCATTGGATTTTGAGGGGAACCTACAGCGCATCAAGAAAAGTATTCTCAAGGCCAAAGAGGCTGGCGCAACTTTGCGTGTCGGTCCTGAGCTTGAGATCCCGGGCTATGGTGAGTATTACCGGTAGACTGCTACTATGTTAGATATTTACCAATGTGTTTCTAGGCTGTCTGGATCACTTCCTCGAGAATGAGGTGTATGATAACTCATGGGATTCGCTTTACTCGATCCTGACCGATCCTGAGCTACACGATATTATGATCGATGTTGGGTGTGTATACATGGGAACTATATTCGGAAACAACATTCTAACAATTGCCTGATAGCCTTCCCATTCTCCACCGGAACTGCAGATACAATGCCCGTGCAATTGTCCTGAACGGTAAAATCCTGTGCCTGCGTCCCAAGCTTTACCTCGCCAACGACGGAAACTTCCGCGAAATGCGATTTTTCACCCCGTGGAATCGCCCTAGACATGTGGAGGACTACTACCTCCCACCTTACATTCAGAAGCACCAAGGATCCCGTCATGTCCCAATTGGAGATGTTGTCCTCTCCACTTTCGACACGACCTTGGCTGCGGAGACCTGCGAGGAACTCTTCACGCCTAACAGCCCTCATATCACCATGTGAGTCACAATTGAGCCCTCCAAATTTGCTATACTAACTTGTACTTAGGGGTCTGAATGGCGTGGAAATCTTCACCAATAGCAGTGGAAGTCATCACACCCTTCGCAAGCTCGATGAGCGTATCGCTCTGATCTCAGAGGCGACCCGCAAGAACGGAGGCGTTTATTTGTACTCTAACCAAATTGGATGCGATGGTGATCGATTGTATGAGCACTGCTATCTGAATATGCCAGAACATACTAACCGTAATCCAGGTACTATGACGGCAGTGCAATGATCTTCGTAAATGGTGATATCGTTGGCCAGTCCAGCCAATTCGGCCTCAACGAAGTTGAAGTCGTCGTTGCAACTGTTGACATGGAAACCGTACGCTCTTATCGGTTCGCACCCTCCCGTGGTATGCAGGCCGTGGCAGCACCCGAGTATAAGCGCATTGAAGTGGACTTCTCTCTATCCCACGAGAATCTCGACCTGGACGAACAGCACTCTGCTACTGCCCGCAGGGCGCCACGCTATCACCGCCCAGAAGAGGAAATCGCCTACGGACCTGCTTGCTGGCTATGGGATTATCTACGTCGATCCAAGGCTGCTGGCTTCTTCATTCCGCTTTCTGGTGGTATTGACAGCTGTGCCACTGCCACACTCGTCTACTCCATGTGTCGTCAAGTAATGAAAGCCATGAAAGAAGGAAACGAGGAGGTCATCGCGGATGTTAAGCGTATCGCTGCTTATACTGAGAAGCTACCTTCCACAGCCGAGGAGCTCTGTAATCAAGTTTTGTGTACCTCCTTCTTGGGCATGAAGGAGCAGAGCAGCAAAGAGACACGCGAGCGAGCTCAAGCCCTTGCTGATCGAATTGGTGCTTACCATACTGACACCAATATTGACGATGTTTTTCACTCGACGAGGAATATTTTAACCAGTGCGACCGGCTTCGAACCGAAATTCAAAGGTGAGAATAACACTAAATTCCTAAAGAACGCGACTAATGGTTAACTCACTAATAGTTCACGGGGGAACAACCACACAAAACCTTGCTCTGCAGAACATCCAGGCGCGGTCTCGGATGGTTATTTCCTACTACATGGCCCAGGAGCTGTGCGAAGTCCGTGGACGCCCTGGTGGTGGCTCGCTTTTGGTTCTTGGAAGCTCCAATGTTGACGAATGCTTGCGCGGATGTGAGTATCATTTCCTATCCTCTCACGAATAAAGCTAACTCTCTAATCAGACCTGACGAAATATGACTGTATGCACTCATCTCTACCATCTTTAACCGCAGCCAAAACTGGCAAATCACCTTACTAGGTAATAGAACTGACTTTTATTAGGCTCCTCCGCTGATATCAACCCTATTGGTTCTATCAGTAAGGTCGACTTGAAGCGCTTCATTGCTTGGGCAGCAGAAGACTTCGACATGCCCATCCTGAAAGACTTCATCGAGGCCACGCCAACAGCCGAGCTGGAGCCCATCACCGCCGAACATGTAAGTCCTGCGCTACTCGCAGAACGAATTAAATACTAATTTCTACAGACGCAATCTGACGAGGTTGACATGCAAATGACCTACAAAGAACTTTCCCGCTTCGGTACTCTTCGAAAGGTGAACCACCTGGGACCCTTCGGAATGTTCCTCGTTCTATTGGAAGAATGGGGCGGCGAGGGCGAAGACAGACTAAGCCCGCGGGAAGTCGCCGATAAAGTGAAGAAATTCTTCCACTTTTACCAGATCAACCGACACAAGCAGACCGTTTCCACACCCGCGTACCATGCAGAGAGCTACAGTCCAGATGATCACAGATTTGATCTCCGGCCTTTCTTGTACCCTTCCGCTTTCCAAAGCTGGTCTTTCAAGAAGATCGATGCTCGTGTCGAGGCGCTGGAGAAGAGGATTCAGAAAAAGAAGAATGAGGCTAATGCTTCAAGGTAAGCAGCTTACGTGGTCGCTGCTTACATTTGTCATTTCTTGCGTCGACTGGTTATGTTACTAGAGCACGGTAGAATAAATACTACTAAGTAGAAATCATTAAAGTGTTTAAAGCCAAAAATTAATTACTATTCAAGCACTGGGTAGATACTAGCTATTGCTTTGCCTCAATTGGGTGCCATGGATAGTAGTCTTTCGTTCCAGAGGGCACTAGTAAACTTCAGAGCAGCCTTCAAGCCCCATCTAACACCATTATGTACCACCCATCCTTTCAAAACTTGAATATTTCTCAACAAAATGAAATTCGTAAGTCATGTTTCACGTCATATAAGCTGTGGCCTGGGAACGACAGCTCCAGAATAACCTGGTATCCTGTCTGACAAAAATACGTTAGCTTAGCCGAAGAATTCTCAAGCAAATACCGAGCGATTTACTCACACTTGGGCCTCGTTTCTTAAATTCCTTGTCCAGCATAACGACCAGGTGGGAAGTTATACTCATCATCCAAATGCGTCTTCGCTGCCATGAGAGGACCCCATTTCTTTCGAATATCTTTTAAATGACGTTTGAAGCTTGATGCGCTTTCTTGCTTCTCATTGTGCGAGATTTTGGTGATAGAATCAGAGTCCTTGGCAATGGAGGAATGCGATGCTATGGAGGTCTTGCGGCTCGGCATTTTGCTTGATGTGTTGCTTGACATGTTGATGTAGCGTAGAGTGGCGGATTCGAGATATTCGAAACGTAAAAGCCTTTCTAGTAAATTGAAGCCGTAAAGCTGATTAGATTGTAGTTGATTGTATTTAGTCCGAGGTGGTATTTAGCTTCCTTATATCAGTTTCGCAAATGATTTGATAAACATTCAAAAAATTTTATTGACTCGTCAGCCCTGCCGGTGATATCTCGGCCTGGCTCGGCGAGGTATTTTCGAAGGGACGATCTGGTCAAAACTCGGGTAGAAGTTTGACGATAAAGACAAAAGTACCTTGATTTGAAGAATTAGAGACGAGTTCTGTTTCTGATTGGCTGTTAGACTCGCTCGATCTCGATCTCTTTGAATGGATATTGAAAATCTGCATTCTTCTGATGCGCGATTAAAGATTCGGAGATGGATCGGGTGAAAATCGGAAAGTTGGAAGTATGGATCACCAGGGGGTATTGCCACGTCTAGATAGATAGCTGGCTACATTCCCGTTTTGAAACCTGCCTATCAATTCATTTTATTGGTTACTTTAGGAGGGATCCATTGTTTTCAATACAATTTGACTGATTGAGATGTCAACTCCGTTCACTAGTGAATGGAAAGCAACAGACACCGGCAGGTCTCTTGGATGACACCGAACACACCCAATGGTCATTATTCCACGACGATAGCTAGGGGTTGAATCAATAGTCGAATAGGTGCTGTGTTATGACAGACTCTTTATTATGAGTCACGAGCTACCATCCCCTGATGACCATGAATAGCAACTGTGAGGCATGATATCAGACTTGGAATCCAAACAAACAGGAATTTTCAAAGAGTCCCGATAAACTTTTTTCAAGCCGGCTCGTATTATTTGTTTAATTATATCACTGTAAGTTCATATCCACATGCCGCTGCTGGAAATTTTAGCAGACGCAAAACCATTGGATCGGTACTGTGCTCTAAGAACATGCAAATGGCGATGCACTCCGCCCTGATTCTTCCCTCTATCCATGGCTGCCATTCAGCTACCGCACACATGAGTCCCATCCATTGAACTAGGATAGTCAAAGCACGAACATCTCTCTTTCGACAAAGCGCCAGAAAGTCACATTCTAATCGGCCCATGAATGTCGTCATATGGGCAGAATTCTCTTGATTCCTTTCGAGCTTCAAGATAGCAGATAGTAGACGGAGGGGGCTGTAGTAGATGCTGTTATTCTCCGTAGTATACTCATCGATGTTGCAAAGATCGGCCAACTGCGGATCCAGACCCTCACGACCACTCTGTGGGCCGTTGTATACTTCACGCTCTTCTTTGGCGATTGCTTCAAATGCTACACCCCAAATGCTATTAGGAATATATGGTGCAGCGACGGAAATGATCGTTCGAAGACCACTTTGTAGGCAAAGCCAATTCATTGCCTCGGGTCTATTTGTGAGGACCCAGGAATCTGTGGGTTTGAAATTCTCAGGGCAGATGGTCATGACTCCCATCATCATGCAGGATGACAGGAGGGCGTCCACGTTGGCTGGAGTAACAGAAGATGATAGCGCCTTTTGGTACTTCTCAATGGCTTGTTGCCAAAAGTAGGCCTCGGCAAATGACCTCTCTTTGCTGGGCGACATACGGTTGAGATGCAATAAACCAACCGCGAGAAGGGTATACATTAAATGTGAATGCTGTATAGAAAGTATTAGTAGGGATGAAAAGTCTGAATATGATTTCGAGGCGAACTTACAGTGAATGAAACTCGAATCATGTCAGTCGCCATTACTTCGCGCACTGAGGAACTGGCAATGGTTTTAACTGTAGAATTTGTAAAGAATTGAAAGGCCATAGTTGATATGGAGTGACCCGAATCATTGCATATCAATTTATTCGGTATTCGATTAGAATCAGAAATTAACATCGTCTCGATTTTGTTCAAAAGGTCGTTAAGTGATAGTGTGAAAAATATGGTGGTAGGATCCTCGACACTAGATGATTTCTGCGTCTTCTTTTGACGAATGATATCGGTCTCTGGAGAATACGAACACTCTATTCCCTTATTTTGACACTTTTGACAATGTGGCTTTCCTTCGTCACACTATACATGGTGTCAGCTAAATTCTCTACTTGAGGAATCACCAATTTTCCATACTTTCACCCTCCTTCTCTTACAAGTTAAACATCCACCTCTCGACTTCTTATGAGCTCGTCGTGCATGAAATTCTTTGTTCTTCTTCTCCGGTACGGAGATTCGAAAAACCGTCTGGAGATTTTTGGCATCCGGAGTGCTTTCTTCAGACGAGCCAACATCAAGTGTTCTTTGGCTTGCGGGAGAACTATTACTGGACATTTTGCCCCTGTAGACAAGCTGATACCTATCACCTTTTGAGAAAGAGTAAAATAGGCGGACGCCAGGCAGATAAAGTTGAGGCATCGCCACGCTGAGACAGTCACGTGCATAAATACGAGAAAGGTCAGGTGATCGAGTCAGCCTCGTATGGCTGTGTATACTCATACTATTTTTTGGAAAAAATCGTCGATTGCCTTCTGCTCATTTGTAATTTCAATTAAATGGTACTGTTCAGCTCGAAGCAATATTTCAAAGACGATTTCGTATCGGATTCGTTAGCTGGTTGAAAAAATACTGATGCGATAGCGATGCGCGATATCACTATGATAATATAGTATATCATAATATCCATGCTATTGACAACATGGGAGATATCAACAACGAAGCTTGGAAACTTCGTGAGGCAAGTTCAATGCAATTGCTAATTATTATCCATCAATCATTCGTATCCAGAGAAGCCCTAACCTTGGAAAATTGTGAATAGATTTAGTACTTGTTAGAAATCCGAAATATGACAACAGTCACGAAGGACTAGGTAGTAATACGCCATAGTGGTAGAGTTACGAGGTCATCAAGACCAATTTGGAAATTTTGAAGGATATGATGCTGTCATGTGGTATCATAAACGTCCTATATTTACATTTGGTTCTGGAAGATCCGTCTGAATGATTATCTTCGCTCAACGCATCTCCATACTGTCGTTTTGGCCAAGAACCAAAGCGACCCTGCAAAACGGAAAAGCGAAATTCCAACAGTCCCCCATACAACAGCCAACAGATAATTCCATATCCGTTTATCCGGTAATGTCTTTTCCAGGAGTTAGTTCCAAAGCTGGAAGTGTAAATAAACAAAGGGTATGAAAACTTACCAAAAGGCAGAAACGGTCAATTCCCGTGCTCATGATACAAAGTACCATGATCAGGTTACTGAAAACCCACAAAGTGACCAGGTACGTTCGGAAAGCTTTATATATGTCATCGGCATCTCTTTCTTCAGATTCGGGGGGCTCTTCAAATGTCGCTAATGCTCTTTTGACGGTGGCATGGAAGAGACTGTCGATGTCAACCTGCGGTCGCTCCATTTCCTCGATGAAACGTGATTTCTCGTCTCTTTTGGTCTGCGCCTCTGGCAGACTTTTGCTCTTATCGACTACCTTCGTGCCAATAGAAACGTCATGCCAGTTGCAAAACGAATAAACCATCAGGATATTCGGTCCACAGGTTGTCCCGGCGAAGTATGCCCAGGAGGAGGTTGCCACATGCCAGGGATCCATGTATAGTATGGATGCCAATAAATGAACACCATAAGTTGCCACCAAAGACATCAAGATCATTGTTGAGCCCAGATTATGGGCAGATGCAGATAGCATATCATAGTCATTGACCACGAATTGAAAGGAGAATTTCGTCGCGGCCTGACTCACGACATAAAATGCCAGGACTGTGGTGTATACCTGGATTACGGGAAAGTAAAGAAATGAAAAGGTGTAGGCTAAAGCGGATCTAGATAAAAACAGCAAGTCAGCAGGGATTAATGATTTATGAGATAGTCAACTTACCCTTTGGGGCGGTTCCCAAGAGACAAGATGAATTGTATGCCCAATAATAAAACATAACCGTATTTCAGGAAGTCGTTCACAATTAGAGAAGCCTGATTACCAAATGGCCAAGCTCGATTGTTATTCACTTCCATAGGTGTACTTGTGACACCCATAATGACGGAGGTTATCAGGAAAAACGAAGCTGGCAAATATTAGTGAGATTGAATAGATGACGATATGCGTAGGTAGACATACCCATCGAGAACCAAGAAAGCACAATTTGCACGAATTTGTAGACCATTTGTAGATGAAGAAGCATCAATTGAAGAACATTCTGACCACTTTGATAGATTCGACCAAAATGTATAAAGGCATATAAGTTCGCAGCAAATGAGCCATTGAGCCATTGACGTCTTTGATTGATGAATCCAGCATAGTCCTTCGGCACTTCCGCTTCAGCTCTCGCGCCTTTGACAAAAGCCAAGTGCCACTTGAATCCAGCCTTGGCTACCAACTCAAATGACAAGATCCGATCACCCGCAAAGAACATATTCTTCTTGAAAATGCTCATTTCGTCGAAACCCTTCCGACCAAGCTTTTTAGAAAGTGTCAAATCGCCGTGGAAATATTGCTCTAATGGTCGACCCATGATGGCACGATATCTGTATGCCGAGAACTCCCCCAGGGAGACGTGTCCGAAAACACTTTCGAGTGGTTTTTCGAGAATATTGGACTTCTTCATTTCGAAATTCTGAGCTGCGACAAATGGGTTGATCATGTTTATCTTGTCCGTTCTTGGGTGGACTTCACCGCAAGCTCCGCCGAGATTATCGTTGTTGTAGAATGACTGCCATAATGCCAGGAAGGATTCTTTGCAAGGTTTTGTGCCGGCGTCAAGAAGAACCACTACTTCGGGGTTCAGCATGCGAGAAAATGCGTTGAAGATCCATCGATGTGAATTGATTTTGTTGCTACTTTGCTGTTTCAAGCAGAATATCGTTTGGACTGGTGGAGGATTTGTGGCTTCGTCCCCATGTGGTCGAACCAGGGCCTGTTTCGATGTGACTGAAAGTTGCGTGGTATATTCGAACTTGTTCTTTGTGAGTCCACTGGTTACCTAGCAGGTAGCTGGGGAGATAGAGGTATAAATATCACAAAACTAGCCACTTACAATGTGAGCGGTTGTTTCTTTCTCGTCAACGGATCGTTTCATAATGCCGTCTTGATAAACACCAATTGTTGCCAGCACATCTAGGGTGTTTTTATCGCATGGGTCGATTCCATCGAAAACCAGACAAACGACAATCTTTTGCCAAGCAGGTCCACCCTGATTCCAGAACTCCGATTTCTTGAGATTGACAATATCGCGAATATTTTGGGTAACACCGTGAAGAGTCCTTGCCGTCAAAACCTTGTTTTCGCTGCGATACGTGATTGCAATGAGCAATTCTGTATGTCGATTATACATCGTCGGGCGGAGATTGTAGCCATTTCGCATCACAAATTCGTCTGGATCGCAAGTCGCAGCAGTGTCTGCACTGTGATTAGTATTTTCAGAATTCGCATTTCATGGCAAACTGGCACATTGTTACTTACATCGCAAGTGGGTGAATTCCTCGGTAAACTCCGCCGACTCCCGATATCGCTTCTCGACGGCATTTTGGATCGCACTTGGTACAGGATAGTCTGCGCTCAAGACATTCCCTTGACCGAGCTTGATTTTCCTGGTCGGATGGCGACGAATGCCCGGTAGAAGTGACCGCCGTTTCTGGGAATCCTTTAGTATTTCATTCATTGCTTTCTTTGTTGAGCCTTGTTCTTCCTAATGCTCGGGGATTGGATCTACTCACATCGGCAGACCCAGAGCCATCGGAGCTTGACTGGTAGCTACTGCTACTCCTTTTGTGCTGCCAATTGAAGTAGTCAGTGGGCTGACCTGGAGGGGTTACTGATGGCGTGAGAGCCCCCATTTTGCCTAGAGTCAACCGACCACCACTGGAAGAATCAGGGGCGAAAGAGAATCCGGGGACAGACGACCAGATATTGAATGTATGCGGGCCCAAGCGGCAGGACTAAATCATACACGGAAAGATCTGGGGATTCAAGAGAAGACGGGGTGAACTTATGCCAATCGTCAGGACGATCAGTATTAGACCGAGAAGCTAGTGTGACTGATCATCACTCCCAATAATGACCAATCCAAAAGCAACACAACTGTACAGTATGTAGCCAAGCAGGCGAAAGATACACTATTCATAGTCCAGCACGAGATTTCATTATCTCCTCGTACGAGTCTTGAGTCTGTCTTTGCCTTTATTTTCGTCAAACCACATTCCAATTGGTAGCACCAGTTCGCGGGCCATGGATTCGTCCAGGTGGGGATTATCTCGCTAACCACGCTGCGCAATAATCGTACGTCAGCGGGTCTGAACAACGGCCCACTGCCGAAGGAGTGGGATATAATATCATAGATAGTCTCATGATGCCTGTATATCATGCCTTTCTCTCCCGTTGTGACCGGGAGTTAGGGTTATTCAACCAGATGTCCGATAACCAAATTTATGACTCGATGGGAGTCGTAAACTCAATTAAATTTTCTCGTGGAGCGAGGGATGAATGGAGAATAAACTATCGACCTTTGAAGTCTCCACTCATCCCCCACTCCTCGGAACGCGTTGCTCACGCGTGTTCGTCGTTGGCACTTTGAATTAACTGGATCTGGTCATTGAGCCCGTAGCGTGCCAGCGAAACATAAAGGTCTGGATTCCTCGTTCGCAATTCTCTGCAAGCCGCGAATGATACCGGCATCAGATCATCCATTTATCTACACCGTTCCAAAAATATACCTGCAGAGGGGGAAATGTGGCTGCAAGAAAACAAGGGGCGGCCGCTAGCGTGCTTTGATTCTTGGTCGAAGATGAATTTTTCGAGAGCAAGAAATGACCGTATTTGATAACCAGATTTCTCGATTGCCTTCATACTTGACGATGAGACCAATATGATGTACAGTTTAACATATGATCAGAAATTTATTTGAACGATGAACGATCTACGAATACTTGCCAGTACGCTCTAGAGTTGACTCGCCAGTGTTAAACTAAAATTGAAGTCAATGCACACTAGCACTATTATGCTTATTTTGAGGCTTAAGTTGTGACCCCTAACAAATGAACTGCTTGGCCGACGCTGGCTTAATCTGCAAGCAAACAGAAGGGAGGGAAACGTGCATCAAATCACTACTTTGACTAAAACTGATGGGCGATTGACAGCTCGACCAAGGACTATAGTTCAAGAGTGATATTATAATTCCACCTGAGAACGAAGAACTAATGTAGAGCCACCAATAACAACCCCCGATACAACCATAGGCAAACCGACTCTCTCTGCAAGACTGAAAGGGACAAGGTTCTGGTTCTGAGGTCGCAGCATTTGCGGATAGAAATACCAGGTTGATGTGATCCCTAGCCATGCCATTGTCCAGACAAGACCAAGAACACGCTGCCACCATGGTCGTGGAGCATCCTGGTCAGTCTTTTCACCGACATGCTGCTTGAAAATAAATTTCCAGAGCATTTTAATGCCATCCTCAATAATTAGCCCTAACGGAGCCAGTCCAAAAAATAAAACCGCCCCCGATTCATGTGGTGGAATTCCCTGTACGATATCAATGACGACGTGTAATGCCGCGGAAAGAAGAAAGACAGTACAAATATTGATATACCGCCGAGTCAGGGAATTCGGCGGCAATCCCAGCACATCGCTTGTCATGAAGCGGCTGATAGACGTCAAGGGTCGCCGTAGTAGTTGGTGCCAGAATTTGCTATTTCAAATGTCATTATCGGAGGCATTCCTATAATTGTTTCATGAGAGTAACTTACGACCAAAATCCTCGTAGACTATCCACCTCTGCTGCCCTTCCAAAAAGAGGAGGCCAATCTGATGTCGAATCGAGGCCAATACCCACGGCAATGATTGAAAAGACTCGATGGTGGAAATCGATCAGAATACGGCTGACCACAAAGCCAGCCATGAGATTTGACACAATTCTCTCGATCCATTTCTCTGTCGTTAGGTTCCAGTCAACGGTGGGCGGCAATGAACCAGACTTCTCTTGTTCTATTGCCTGCTGTAAAGCAAGATACGCAAATAGATCCAGTGCTAAGTACTGCCACAAAACGATGGCAACTTGTCGGATCAAAAATTGCTTGCGCGGAGGCACATTCGTGTGTTTTTGTTGATAGTATGCAGGGTGTGGCGGCGCATTGCTGATTTGCCAGGGAGTACCGATTGCTCGGGGATGAGTGAACAGTTTACTGGATTGGTACAACCGATCCAAAACGCTCCGACCAGCACCAAGAGGCACGTCTTGACCATCCTTTGGACTGATAAGCAGTAGGTTCAAGCTTTGACATGAAACGGTAAGAAACAAGCGTGTAAGCTCGCACCAAGCAAACCCCGGACCGAGCAAGGATGCCAGCTGGATAGCTTGATACAAGATGCAGAGTGAAAACGGAATCGTGATATAGCGCAGAATAGATCGTTTTGCGGTACTCAGCAATAGAGTCGCGGGCACTAAGACATGAAGCGCGTAGAGAAGCAAAACTTGCAGGATGTTTGCAGAGGTTGACGCGACTCGCTGGTCCATCTTCATACCAGATTGCACCGAGAATGTCGAGAACTGGAGTCCCATAAGTGATCTCATATGGATTATGACCTTAAGCAAATCCCTGGCCCGGTAGAGGCTGAGAAGGACTTTTGTTCTTTTCTTCTCAGCTCCCTCAGTTTTGCACGACCCACACTTTCATTGGCCCCGAGAAAGCTGCAGAGCTTAGGGGTAACACCCTTCTTAGTTTAGCGCTTACGATCGCTGGGTGGAATCCGCAAGGGCGAGCCATGCGATTGGGTCCCTCTGGAAGATGGGTTTGGTGATAATATCAATGGGGCAGCCTCTCTCACCGTATATTGAGGCTAAGCTTCAATACTTGAAGGGAAAAAAAAAATTAATGTACCACAGATTCGAGATAGACAATGAAAGGCGCCAATTTCGGAGGACACTGAATTCACAATGTGCCGCCGAAACTTTCATACAATAATTGAAGTAATCTCGTCTCCTCCATAGATAGAGAATGATTAAGCTGTGCTATCCACTCTCCAAGGCTAGTATCTAATGACTATTTGTATTGTGGCCACCTTCCGGAGAGCCCCCCGAGTATCGAGACATGGAATCGGACTCAAAGTTCAAGAATAGTTGATAGTCGAATTGCTAGACTCTATAAGAAATCGAAGAAAACCCATCAAAAATGTTATGAAAAATGAAACTTGAAATTGAATAGCCATAAACCATCAGCCTGACAATGTTCATTCAATGCTCTCTTTAGCGCAGTGCCTAGATTTTCCACCTAAAGCAGCCATTAACTTTAGCCCACGAGAGTTTATAAGGGCATGGAAAACGTACAAAAGGGGGTTTCATCATCGTGAAGTGGTTACCAGGAATACTGGATATTTGAATATTCTGCAAGCCAACCAAAGCATCCCACAGTTGAGGCCCCAGGTCTTCTTTATTTTCCAGAAGAAACTGGGCGTGACCGTAAGGGTAGGGGTTTGGACAAGGATCACTGGGGTAGTTGCAGACTCCATCTTCGCACCAAATCAGGTAAGTCGCGGGTGCTTTGGATGATTTCATAGCACGAAAGTTGTAGGTTGACAATGCATTGATTGATGCCTGAAAATGAGGCAAGAGCCAAGGTGTTTTCTGAGCCTGCCCATCGCCAAGGAGTCCTATACTGTTAAACCAATGGTGAAGAGTACTTGGAAGAGGTTCAATGGTTAATGGACAAGGCGCGTCTATTAATATCAAACACTCAACCACCTCTCCGGATCTGATAAGCTGCTGAGTACCTTCATAGGCTATAACGCCACCTGCCGACCACCCCTGTATCTTGAGCATTGGTAGCAAAATCAAATTTGAGCAGAGTTTGCTCAAACTTGCTCACAGAATAGCCTCTTTTTATCCAGGAGTCAAAGTCTGGAATGAAATAACTGTATACATCCCGATCAAACGGCAACAACTTGCAGGTCGATGATTGTCGGCGATTGAATTTCAGACTAAGATATCCATCCTTCTCAAGAACGACTTGCAAACTGAAATACCCGTTGAACCCCTGGTACTCACCAACGTATAGATTCAAATCACGCATTTCCCCATACTGTACTCTGCTGTTTATCCAAGGATCTAATAATCTTTCTCGGAAATGACCACGTGCAAGTTCTGTCTCCTTTTTAACCCAAGGAATTAAGTCAACTTTCGGTTCCAAATCGAATAATTGTTGGATAAGAAGTTGTGCCACAAAATCACTTGCATCTCCAAGGCCTCTTCCATTAGAAAAAACTACGACTGCACTTTCAGTCTCTGGGAACGTCCAGATTGTTGTCAAAGATCCTGGCATTCCACCCGAGTGGCCTATCGCTAGCAATGAATCCAATGATTTACCCAACATGAATTCAGGCTTCAAGTGGTACTGGTGCCCCTTTTCACGGGAAAGGAAATTTCCGCTGAACGCACCGAGCATCGAAGAAGGGAGCTCCATCCTGACCCATCCCATGCAATAAGCGGCGCTCTTGCTTACCGAAGGATCATCGGCTGGTCGAGTCCAATAGCCACGACGAACACGATTCATTTGCTTTAGCGGGTTTTCCGAAATAGACTCGTCCTTGACAGTGTTTGAGGATATAGAGTTGCTACCTTTAGAATTTCGACATAGCTCTGCGCGTTCCGCCGAAAGAACAGCGTTGCACCACTTCAACATATCATTGATGCTGCTCCTAATGCCGGCCGCAGCTAACAGGGGTGATATATGCTCACATGGCCAGTCTTCGACAGGTAGCTGAGCAAATTGGCCATTTATCAGAGGAACGCACGGAGTAGCAACATTTGTATCGGTCGCAATATCGGCTCTATTTAATACAGTCCGAGTCATTCCCAGGGACTGTAAAATCTTTTCCTTCACAAATTGATCAAATCTTTCTCCTGTGATGCTTTCTATCACCTGGGACACAATTCCATAGGCCACGTTGTTGTAGGACCACTCGCGATTGAATCGTTGCCCTTTTGAATTAGATGTAGACATCACATTTAGAAGAGGAAGTAACTCATCCTCGTCAACTAAGATTGATCCGTTAGGTCCGAGACAAAGGCGACCAATTTCTGCAGTACCGCTTAAATGACGCATCAAATCAATAAAATCCGCTTCTTGTCCTATCTGATGGTCCCCAATAGGGCAGAAACTTGGGAGGAATGTCTTAACTGGATCTTGCCAGTTTAATTCCCCGGTTTCAACAAGAATTCCCATAGCAGCAGATGTGAACATTTTTGAGCATGACCCCAACATGTATATAGTGTCTGCGTCGGCTTTCTGGGTCAATTCCGCATCACGGTGCCCAACGGAATGGCAAAATTCCTCGCCTTTATGAAGAACACCTAAAGAAATCGAAGGTACTTGACAAAGCTCTCTGACTAGTTCAACTTGAGACAACACCCCTTGGAGGCGTTCTCTGAGGCTGTTCTGTTTATTGTCTTCGATGTCCATTGCGATTGCAAGTTTCCACAACAATTATAAGATGGATTTCGATATTAAAATGTTTGGAGGCCTGATGATTGACACAGGCAGTCGTAGTGCCTCTTATACTGCAACTAAGATCTTTCGACTCATATCTCCCAGCAGCAGGTGGGACAGTGGATTTCCCGGAGAATCCGTGTATCACAAGTACACAATTACAAGGCTGTCCGAGATAATCGTATGAATGTGAGTACCTACTCACATCCATATATATATATATTCTAGTTGCAGACCTCGAACCTCAAAAAAGAGGCCGAATACTCGAAATCTGCTGAAACAGCATAGGTACCCAATAAATTGATGGGCTGCACTAGATCAGTGTTTAGTATCATTGACAGAAAAAGCACATTGCCTGTCGTTGAGGAGTGAAGATGCCCCTCAAAATCCGCTTCAAGTATGGCTACAAATTTTTAATTACTTTTGGACTTTGCTCCAAGGTTTATAAAACGCGAAAAAAAAAGATTCATTCAAGTTGCCTCTGCATTTGCATTACCAGTACAGGGAGAACCTTGTTTGTCACTCAATGAGTCCAAAGGAAGCAAAAACCTGTACCAAGGCAAATTATTCGTCTTTTACTCACTTGGGAAGAGGAATGCCTTCTCCTGCAGGGGTATTTCCAGATCCCATAATAACCAAGGGCCAGCGAGAATCCTTTGGCATACCTTCTCCAGCAACAGATGTACTACTGCCAGTGCCCCAGTAGATCATGGGAATTCGCTCATCTTTCGGCTGAGCCTCACCACCACCCGAAGCATCTCCGGCAGTTCCCCAATGGCAGCTGAAAGGAAGCATTCTGATATCAATAGACTGAAAAGACCTTTAGCCTGTAGGAGTCCTAAGTCACCCAAGTCCAGATTTTATAAACTTACCAGTATACCTTCACCGTAAATTGATCTTTGAGATGGATGAAGATTGGTCTCAGTGGCTTCACAAATTTCCGATATCTTGAACGAGAGGACATTCATGGATACTGGAGCATCAATTTATACTTTAAAGATGGAAGACTGTTGGATTCAATGCAGAACAAAGATATCTCTCTGTGGTTGACTCTATGAGCCTGGTCGTTGCCATTAGGATCTGGTGTAACTGGGGACAAGAGTCTCTCTCATGGACCGACATTCCTTTGCTCCACGATGATCACATGCCAGTCCAGGGGTTCAGTATACTTCTACTGATAGTTCGTGGTACTATGACCAAATATGAGGTCGATTAAACTTGCCAACAAGCTCAATCTTTCAAGTCACCCATTGGATGGTTATCAATTGAATAGAGATCCTCTATCTTAGTAGTCATTATATGAGAACAACGTATGCCAACTGAATTTCGAGATTCCATATTTATGCACTATTATTTAAGCCGGCTTACCATCAATCCCCTTGAATTCTTCCTCCACAGTATTGACTATCGACGTAGCCATGGAAGTACTCATTTGCCCACCGCTCGAACGTCCTCAGATTAGAGTCAAGCATATCTGCTCATCAACGCAACATTTACCGATGTCTTTCAGTGGAAACGGACCGTTTGTGAATACCTATCAGCTTGCATATCCCAAAACTCCAAAAAACCTTCCCCAGTCCTTATTAGACCTCTTTTTCAACTGAAACATAATATGAACCCATGTAATACAAGGAAAGCCCTGGTATGTATCCAATCACATTATACCGGAGGTCCTTTGTATGGTTCGCCTCAGAGACCATGGATAATCGATGTAAATACTTTAATATTCGGAACTACTCCAAGATGCCCAATAAAGTCCCAGCGGCGATTCCACTCACTGGAATCGGCATTATGTCCTCAATGTGTGAAACACCGGCGTCATTCGGATTTGAACATCGCAAACCAGATTTGCGCGTCTGATGGTGCCACATTCAGATCCTTTCAGAGTAAGGGTGATGGTCCGGAACCTCTATCCCTGGGTAGACCGAGTCCGCTCGAAAGTGTAATATCACCAGTGAAAACATACCTCAATAATACTACCAAACGCTATATTGCCTTATACTGTAAGGCAATATAGCGTTTGGTGGGATAAGTTATCACAATTTCTACATGGAAGTTTTTGGGTGTATTCAGCTCGCTTGGGATCTACGTTATTTAGTATACATATATGCGCATCCATTGACGGGGCGAATGACAATCAGAATCAAAAATATTGACTGGTTTCATTCTGATTCATTCGCTGTAACAAAATGTGCACGGTCATATTTATTTGATCTCTAAGTCGATGCTCAGTCTATGTTGGCGTCAAACTAGCCTGTTTCTGCCTGGTTTGATGTCAAATGGATGCCTGGTAGTCGGGAACGGCCCCCAACTGAAATTTTGGGGAAATTTTGGTCTTAAATAATGAGAAGCCCGACATTCAAGGAAGAATCATGCGCTTGTGAAGACTTTACAGTTTCCTGGCACATATAGTAGCAAAGATGGATACCATGGAAGCACGCGTCGACCAAATTTGCCAAGTAATTGCGGCGAATGATCTGCATGTTGTTCAAGAATGTCTTGATCAGGACAAGACCATTATCAATCATCGTCACTGTACCAAACGAACTCCACTCCAAATTGCCTGTATCGCCTCGTCGCCAGAGGTAGTACAGTTGCTTGTTGATCATGGAGCGCGAATCACAGCCCGAATGGAAAATGGCAGCACCGCATTGCACGCGGCAGCTGAGCGTGGGAGTGCCGAAATTATCCGAATCCTGTGCGAGAGGAGTAATCGGAACAAAGGATTTGCTATTCATGATGGGATACAGACATCTATTTCACCGGTCCCCATCCGATCTCGAGATGACGAAGCAATTCGTGATAGCCAAGGGGCTAGCGACTCTGTTAAACTGGTCAATGTCAAATACGGGGACGTAAATGATTTATCTCCCACTGGTAATTATCTTGATGACAAGTACGAGACCGGTCTTGATATCCTTGATCCTAATGAAGTATCCTGGGATACCTTCATGTCGCCTTTGCACCTCGCAATTTTCAACGGACGTGTCGATGCTGTAAGAGAGTTAGTCTCTTTTGGCGCAGACGTGAAAAGGTTTATCAAGAGATATGAACCGCAGTACGTATGCACACCCCCCGAGAGAAAGCCAACTGGTGCTGTCCTTCCTCTAGCTTTATGCTTCCTTCTTGAAAGGTCCAAAGCACAGGAGATGGCAAGGACTTTGCTTCAACTGGGCGCGTCTCCTGCCGAGGCGGATTTGAATCGCTCGACACCGCTACACTTTCTTGCGGCCATGAAAGATACCGTTCCATTGAGTGTATTCCTTGAGAACAGTCGAGAAGAAGCCCTTAGAGCAATCAATTATTTGTCCAATGGGTCACCTCTGAATGGGAAGATGTATTCGCCATTGTCAACAGCAATCCTAGCAGGAAACCCGGATGGGGCATTGGACTTTCTCGAAGCTGGTGCAAAGCCTATCATCGAGTTTGATCACTTTGTTTCTTCCGTCAATTCTGCATTTCCGGGTCGCAAAGGATTTTGCAATGACAAGTGGGAATTTCAGTCAATTCCTCAACCCGTCATGGCCGCCGTTGAAAACGAATTTCCTATCGTGGCACTCAGCCTTCTGAGATCAGGAGTAGATCCAAACACTCACCGACATGGGCCAGTGAATTATGGTCAATCTATTCTGGACATCACACGACAGAAGATTAATGAAATGCGCGAGTTTTTGGCCGAGCCAGGTCGTCCAGATGAGAAAATTCAATCGCCACCTCGACTTCTTGAAGATTCGGATTACTTGTCTTATCTCAATCCCGAGTCATACAGATTCTGGGCCATCAAGATGACCTTGCGAAGGGCCAGGCAGCATTTTGGCCAGATGTGTAATGCTTCCAATTTCACTGACAAGCCAACTGCTGAAGCCGAAGGGGCAAAAGAAAAACGACAGAGTGTTCAAGAGCGACTCGCTGAGTTCGAAAGCTTGGAAAAAGAGCTGCTCACTCGCAACGCAAAGTTGTTCTACGAACTTCACCCCGAGAATCAAAATTCTGCCGATAACAAAGCTTCGTCTACATTGGAGGAAGAAACACCGTATAGACCGGTCATCTTTGCTGAAGATCAACTAGATCAAGAGGCTTATCTGTCCCTGTGAGTGAACCAATGGTGAACTTTTTCACCGATAAAGAATCGACGAATTTTTTTTGCTAACAGTAGTATAGATTCGATGCAGCCTGGGTGGGTGATATAGATACCATAAAATCCCTGACACTTGACTGGCAGAATGAGGCTGAAGGGAAGCCACCGTTGAGTCTCGGAGAGAGTGACTCCTTTGGATTTACGGCCCTTCATATAGCCATATTGCGAGGTCACTGGGAAGTTGCTAATGAGATGATCGAGATTCTGCACGCCCAACATAAACCCCATAAACCACGTGAATCGGATTTTTATGATGATGAAGATGAAGATGGCGATGGCGATGGAGACAGGATAATCGAGCCACCCGAAACAGACGATGATAACATCAGTGACAGTGAGAGCGAATACGACTGGGACGAAGACAAGGAAGAAAACGTTCAAGAAAGACCAAAAAGGCCTGCGGTAGAATACGTCAAATTACGTGCTTCCCCACTAACAGTCGCGCTCTTATCACAGTGCCCGGCCTATCTCTTCACTGAACGATCTGAAGAGGCAGATAAATTCCGGCCATGGTCAACTCAAAATGGCTCACAGATTTTTATGACTTGTAGTTCTGGCCAAGAGCCAATGAGAGGTCTTATTGACCATGCGATTTTGATGAATGATATCGAGCTCTTGCGGTTCCTTCTAGAGATGGCAAAGAGTTTGGCAAACAGAGATCATCGCCGCCGAACGATGGACTCCTTCCTGAGAGAGCCATTTCTCTTTGCACTGAAGCTAGGACGGATTGACTGTCTTTCGATGATGATTGAAAAAGGAGCTAGTCTTTTTGAACAGAAGCCTATATACCATTACCAGAAGTCGCCAAGCGATAGTATGTTGCCGCCAAAGAGGAAATTGATTTTATCCAAGCTAATTTTTTGTCCAGACCAACCTACGTCTTATACAAAATCCCCTCTTTTAGCAGCTGCCATGGAAGGAAACCTCGAGACCACACGATGGATGATGGGCCCGGACGCAATTCGGCATTATGTGAAGTATATCAAGTCCCACGAAGATGACCAACGCCTCGAAAAATTCACGAACTCGGAATATGGCATTGAAAAGTCTGTCTTGAAGTGGCTACATCATAAAGGTAGGTCTCTAAAATTATTGCTTTCCTTTCCTTCAAAGATTATTAATTTTTCTCTTTGATCAGATGAACTGGTTCTTCACTGTGCAATCAAGTCAAAGCCTTGCGAAGAGTCAGAGCGCCTGATTCAATACTTGATCAACCGGTACCCCGAGTACATGGAAGTCAGAAGCGAGGAAGGCAATACGCCACTGAGTCTTGCCTGCATCCTTCAACGTGTCTCATTTGCTCGAATTCTCATCAATCTCGGGGCAGATCAAACAGTCAAAGACAATTCAGGAAATAACTTACTCCATCTACTGCTTGCTTGCCCGCAAATCACCCCCATTGGATCTCAAAGTTGCTTGAATGCAGATCTTCTACGTGAAATGCTTGGTATGCTCAATCCGAACGACGTCCATGTAATGCTCCTCGAGCGTAATAAATCGCGCTGTCAAACACCTTTTATGCGGTGGATTTCCAGCCAGAGAGATTCATATGGTCTAGACTCATTCCAAAACATGATGAACTGGAACAGATCAGACCACGATGATCAATTGCTCGTTGCAAATTTATTACTTTCATATGGCGGTATAACCGAGACGGAACAATTGGAACTCGTCGACGACAACGGTAACAACCCAGCTCATATTGCAATCACTTCGAAATTACCTGCTCTTCTCCAACTGTTCCTGGAGCACCAGCCAGACTTGCTGCAGAGAGAGAATTCTTCCGGGAAGACGCCAGCTGATCTTGCGAGTGCTGAATGGACCAAGTTCGCCATTGATGAGGATAGGACTGGGCGTCGAAGCCCCCTGGTCATCAATACCCAGTTCAATTTAGCTTCAAATAATGTCGTGCAGAGGGATCCCCTGTCCTTCGTCGATTCCGAAGCCCCCATGAAAGCAGACAAAGGAAGACCTCATCATCGCAAAATCCATGAGATGTGTCACAGTCATGCTAGCAATGGGAACATCCAGCGGAGACTCTTTACCGCTGATGATGCTGCCGCTATTGCTCGGATCAAAGATGCGAATGCCCCTTCACAATTTTTTACACCACACTGGCTGTTCTTTGAAGATCAGAGCCCTCCCTAACTACCGATCAGATAATCCCCAGGCAAGGGGTTCATGTCTTGCTTCATTTTTTGTTCGGCAGCATGCCATCTTCCGAATTCATACAGCTAAGAGCCTGGATTCGTGGCAATGCTGAACACTATCATTCGTCTGTCGAGTACTATTGAGAAAATTGGACTTTGAGAAGCTAGATAGATATTTGTTTCTTGCTTGATTGATGTATTTGCAGGTTAAACCATCTACCCTGTATGTTTGAACTATAGTACAATGTTACTCCAACTGAACAATGAAATTTTCTAATACTGTTGCATGTTGTTCCAGTAAAGGGTACCATGCGTGACCTCTCCGAGAGGCTCGAGTTCCCATCTCAGCACCACTCGCACCCACTGCAGCAGGTGGCTCGCCAGCTTGATGTGACCAACATCGGTGGGGTGATTCTTGGGGTTGATATCGTTGTGCTGCAAAATTCCCTTAGTATTGAAGTAGTAGACGAATCCCTGGTCTTTGAAATGCTCGTGAACCTGGCGATGTTCCTCCTCATAAACCTCATCTTGGACGAAATCAAGCCCCTCTTGGCGCCACAGGCCCCATTGAGACTATGGAGGTTAGCTCATGAAGATAGGTTTCGAATTGAAATGAAGTTGTAACTTACCACAAGGAGCACGGTAGCATGCGGATGATTACGGTGGATGTCGTCAATCAGCTCGACATAGGTATGATAGTAGTTGCGGCCCGGAATCTCATTAGGGTGTCGGTGATCGTTTCCTCCCATTTGAATGAGGAACAGATCCGTGGGCTGGTCGCCCTTCACATCGAAGTCTTCGGGCTCGTCGCCAAAGAATTCACGTGCACGGCTTCCAGGATCCGATGCCTTGTGCCAATACCAGTTCTATGGTTCACGAGATAAGTATCACATTGTGCGACAGAGGGGTCCGATCCATTATGTTCAACGTACCATGCCGTGAGATTGGCCACCATAGCATTGTTTGTCAACGAGGCAGACACCAGGGTAAGCCTGTTCACGAAAAGAAAACCTGGTTAGCAAACCTCGTGTCACGATCGAAGTTCAGATCAACCATACCGTCAGGGTGTGCTCGACGTTACCCAGGCCAGCAACAAACAGCCATGACCAGGAGGAGAGAGTCTCATAGGTTCCGTACTGTCCAGCGGCAACGCTTTGGGAGTGTCAGCAAGCCAGTCCGTCGTGTAGATTATGGATGAAGCAGTGTAAACTCACGATCCACCGATGACCTCAACCTTCTTGTCGAATTTCGGAGGGACGTTCAGCTGTGCGTCGCTTCCACTCGAAACGCTGGCGACCTGGACTGTTTGAGGTTGTAAGTACAAGCGCGACGATCCAACGAAACGGGAAGAACTTATCCAATGCCCCAGTTAGTCACTTGAAAAAGGTTAGCTTTTTGGAAACTGATGCGCTATCTTGAAGGGATATCATACCTCGCATCTCAAAGACCTTGCCTGTTTCTAATGGGATATCACCGAGGTTTGATTCATCCCCGATGAATTGGTATGTAGAATCGGCGGTAACATTGGAGTATTGCCAGTCGAGGTTTCCAACGCTGTATAAAGTATGAGTATCGCGACGAGGGCGTAAATATTGTCGAAGAGGAATTACCGGTAAGCGACCAAGGCGCCATCGCTGGTCTTCGGACCGAAGCTCACTGCAAGCTATAAAACCGTTATTATCTCATGATGCTTAAATATTCGTCATGGATGTGACAGGCACATACCTTATTTCCAGTAAATTCTGTTTTAATGCCCGGTGCTCTGATGTCAGGATCGTCATTAGCGATAGTCGCAAGGGGGAGGGGGATGGGTAAACTCTGGGGAAGACGAACGACCACCCTAAGAAACTGTCAGAATGTATTGCATCATATGAGGAAAGGCGTCACTTAGCGTACAAGAAACATGCTGGCTATCCCAGCGACCTTTAAAAGCGACCTCCGGTTCATCCGCCTCGTATGTTTTCCAGCTGTCATCCAGATCGATCTGGGGAGCTTGTCCAGGCCACGGGTCTAATCTCTCCTGACCATTTTCTAGGATAGTCGCGGAAGCATTCAATGAAAAGGCCAACAAGCCAAAGAGATGTGTTATCCTCATAATGAGAGTCGATGCGATATCAATAATATGGGGGTCGCATCAACTGTTATGCTCTGGAACAGATTGCAAGGCTGAAGGTGTAGTCGAGCGGACTCCTTTGCTATCTCCGATGCGGTCAAGACACTAATAATGGCGTGATTTTATCCTAGTTGATCCACGCAGATTATTCCAATCTGAGGCGAATAAGGACGACGATCCAGGGACATCAAACGCCAAGAGGTCAAATTTCCAGGAGGGGTCTTGAGAGCGATAGCTACAAGATGGGGTCCGGAGTTTGGGGTCTAGAAAAGTATCTATGACTGACACCCGAAAGAATTACAGCGGGGCGAGTTCAGAATCCTTGGATCATAGGCTTCTGGGATTGGAGAAACTGGATTCAGGGGCTCTCATTCTACACTTCGAACCGTTCGGCTGCAGCCACAGCGCGAGTATTCTCTTAGGCCAGTTGTTCCTTGACAATTTTCCTCCAATTTTTTCAATGATTGGTCGGTACTAGGCGACTTGATGGCTGGAAATATTTCCTTTTTGGATATAATGTGGTGGATCCAATCGCCACAGATCTTGGCACTCACGAGGAATTTTTGGGATGTAACATGGAACAATATGAACATTACTATGGTGCTATGTAGATTACCATGACAAGTCATCTTTCACATGGGGGTGCACGAGGGATTAAGCTGAAACTGACATTCAAATAGCCAACGGTAGCCCCATGCTACCCACTCGATGTATTCTTGATGATCTATCTGTCTTCATCTTCATGCGACTGGTACTGTTGTACAGTATAGATTGGATCATGAGCCACTACGCCAATATCGCCAGCATCGGAGTACGCGCGTTCCTATCGAACCCACCTATTTAGGGTGGCTGTCAAAGAGAGAACCCTGAAAATACATCCAATATTTCGCATATTGATTCCCTATGGAGTACAATTTTCGAGATCATCCCCTGCCCCCGCGCCAGCACGATGGTACATAGGGCTATGGATTTGCGGTGTTCTTCCGACTCGGCATGGTCGTTTCGACTTATCTTTCCTCTTCTGTGCATTCAGCCTTATATTGTCGCGCTCTCTTTCTGCTCTTATTTTGGGGCCCGCCCCCAAATGTTAAATAAATCTTGACTGATCACTGGTTGATCAAGACCATTTCGTACATATACCCCTGTCTTTCTCCGACGCCCCGAAATAATGCCAAGAGGTATGTAAATAGTGATAGGGAAATATGGAGAGAGAATGTCTCGTACACGTTCAGCCCCCTAGTCTCGAATTTTGGGGGCAGTTCTGGTCATTTTCTGCGTGCCAAGCCTGAGCAATCCCCGAAACGGAGGATAACTGCCACAAGTGTGGAGTTCTCGTTCGCTAGCCCCGGTTTTATATCCAGTGGAACTAGCCGTAACACTAACGGGGCGGTCTACCAAGGAAGATTTCTGCAGTGAGGCGACAGGCGTTAGGTATATGTCTGTACGATGTACGGAGTCCGATGTATGCACTCTTTTCTGAGAAGTAAAGCAAACAATTTCCCCATTCCTAAGATGCTGTACTTCCCCGGTATCATAACAAAAAGAAAACATTACTATATTAAGCCATGGCTTAACATTCTATTCAATATAGTCCGCAGCTTTATTTTACCCCTGCATTGCTGGCGTTCCCATACTTTTGGCGGTTTCAGCGCCACAGGTACTTGCCAAGCCGCCAGTGTATTCATGGGTAAGCCTTGTAATTCGGCGTATTCAAATTGAACCCTCAGGGTCCAGAAGATTCCCCACTTCGCCAAGTTGCAGATCCACGACGATCCAATCGCGATGGCTCTGGCAGCGATTAGGTCAAATCGCGCCATTTGCCCGCAACTTCATGCAATACCATCGTACGTATACATCTGCCCCTTTACAGCGTTCCGCCACGTATTCGCTTCGGATGTTGAAGGCAGTGAAGAGCTGGGGAAATGGGAGAAGATGATGGTAAATTTAATAGGTAAAAAGTAAAGGAGAGATCTATGGTTTGAGGTCGAACCCAAAATACTGTCGCCAAGAAATAGCCAGTCCCCGCTGTACCCCCAAAATCACGCAGTCAATGAGCCATGAAAGCTTTCTCCTCCTGTATCTGCTTCTTTGTATTCCGTTTGCAGTACGGAGTAGGGCTGGTAGAAATCAAAATCCGCTGGCGCGCAGGTGATCATCGCCAAGTGCTCACGCAAGATTCCATCGCTTCGGGATTAGAGCGGAGTCCAAAGGGCTTTTACTACACTTGATTGGGGATGACAATTCTTCGTTTCCAGCCTCGTCAGCCTCTAAACCTCATTCTGTTCGTTCGTATCACCGGGGGCCAGGGGCAGCGCGGAGAGCTTCCATCTCCTTGGCGGGACATCGGACATAATCTCCTTTCAAGATGGATATAATCAATCTACTAAGTAGTGGATCATGCCGCTTAGCCGTGGCCCTCCGTAGCGGGATGGGTAAATAGGTCCGCTAGAAGTCTCGAGCACGGAAATGTCAATGTCAATCGTGGATACATGTTTCAAGACAATAAAGCCAAGCTGTTATGTACATACAGTAGGTACTGTACAAAGTGGGAAAAATGACAGGTGCCCACGGAACTCCTGACATTCGCCCGGGCAAGAAAGAATGATATGATACAGTAGAATGAAAGGACAATTAACCCTAATGAGAGTGACTGTATATCTCCTACGGGCTCCCGGGATCTTACACGAACGGCTGCCCCATACCTCAATATCTAGGGCTGCTTCTGGAAAATGATCAACTCGACTTGTTTCGTAGTTTTTTCGCGACTAGTCCCGCCATCAAGCCGAGGCCTATAACACTACGTATTGACAGTGGAGTCTGCCATTCGGCAATCTCCTATCGACCGCCCTATGAGCAGGGGCGATGGCCCGCGCTCGAGTTATTCAAAACCCCAAGGGCCCCCTCGTCCCAACTTATCCCTTCCTTCTTCGTCATTTAGATCCTTTTCAGCCTTTGGCGGGTCGTCTTTCAGTTGCCCCCATCTTGGCATATGTTAGCTATAATTATCTGAGAGACTCGACTTCGGTTCTCCCTCATTCACTCGTTCACCTTCTTTTTCATCTCCGACTTTTTTTTTAAGTCGCCGCAGCATTCCTTCCTGCACATTCAACTTGTTCTCTGCTGGCCAAGAGAATATACAAATACAGATGATCGGTATCTGATTCGATCATTCTGTTCCGTTTTTAACAGCTTCTCGGTATTTTCATCATGGATTACATTCGACCAAATTATGTCTATAGCCGCGTCCTGGACAACCTGCCATGGAAGTCCGGGGACCCCAACGTCAAAGGTGACCCTCGAAAAAGTGTGAAATGGATCGATGTAAGCTATTCCGTCAGAAGCGAATACTAGGCGAAACATTATGGTTCTGACAGTATTTGACTAGGGACTTCGTGGAATCGCCTCTTTTCTCGTTGTTATGACCCATCTTGCTCGTGCATGGGATTTCGATCTTTTCTCTCCACGAGACGATGCGGACACCCCGCCACGCATTCTTCAGTGGCCAATTTTACGTATTCCCTGGCAAGGTCGGCTCGGTGTCACTATTTTCGCTTTCCTCACTGGTTATGTTTGTGCTTTGAAGCCTATGAAGCAGGCGCGCAATGGAGATATCTTGGGATCCTTCACATCGGTGGCAAAGAGTGCTTTCCGTCGACCACCTCGTCTGATTTTCCCCGCCACTATCGCTATGATTATTTCTTGGGTTATGGCTCAATGTGGAGCTTTCATTGCTGCCAACCGCTCTGACTGCTGGTGGTGCCGTTATGCATCGCCTGATCTTGCCCCGACGTTCTGGGAGGAAGTTTTGCGCCTATTTGAGAACTTCTTGGGCGTTTGGACGACGGGTTATATGGCATACGATGATCATCAGTGGGCTCTTTTGCCTCTGCTGAAGGCCTCTATGCTTGTTTATGTCTTGGTGTGCATCGTCATGTTTTGCAAATTCCGCTATCGCATGGCCATCTATGTTGGAATGATTCTCTACTATCACCAAAATGCAGCAAAGCAAACCGGTATGTCTAATTTGTTATCTGATGCGCTGGCTGAGACTAACAATCTATAGAAACTTTCCAAATGCAAGCCGTGTATGGTATGATGCTCAGCGATCTTTCTTATGAGGCCGCATTCAAGCAGTTCGTAGAGGACCATAAATGGGGCCGTCGAATCGTGGCCTTCTTCCTTTGGACTGCCGGTCTTTTGATCTGCTCATACCCTGGAAAACACCCCGAATGGTCTACCTGGTCTCAAGCCATGGAAGATGCGGCTCACTACATTTTCCCACCTGAGGTCAACATCGGCAGACGTTATTCGGCTCTGGGCGTGGATCTGATCATTGCCGCTATTTATATCTCGCCATCTGTCAAGGAGTTCTTGTCTAGCAGTCTGCTTCTCTGGCTTGGAAAGCAGAGTTTCGCCGTCTATCTTGTTCACGGCACTCTCCTCCGCACTGTTCTTTGCTGGTGTCTCTATGGTATTACCGGCCAGCCCTGGGAGGGCCAGCCAACTGATGGCAATGGAAACCCAATTCTTGATGAGCAGGGTGAGCCTCTTCACCCACAATGGATTCCCATCCGTCCTCCTTGGGTTGTCGCAATCTCCATTCCCGCATGGATTGTGCTCGTGTATATCTGCGCCTCCATGTGGACCAAATACGTGGATCCTTTCTGCGCGAGAGTCACACAGAAGCTGGAGAAGCGGATGTTCCAGCAAGATGAGAAGTCTGAGGCTTCATTGCCTCTAAACAACATGCCTATGAACCCCATGCCGATGACCAATGCTTAGTATCGGATCTCTTATCACGCCATGGCTCGGTGTTCAGGTACATGCATATTTCTTTACTATTTTTTTGGGATGATTCTTCCATTGCAGGAGGTCATTTTCATGAACTAACAACGCTTTTGCATTATACTTCACTTGTACATATATACAGCATTGCAGCTTTCATTTTTCTGTCATTGTCGATTTTTTACTTGTGCATATATCTTTGCCGCATTGAATCACAGTGGCATATTTTCTCCAGGACACTTTTTTATCATTCTGTCAATAATCAAGATATCAGATCTATCAATATACAATACAAAATCTCAAAATAACATCATTTACATTGCTGTAGGCTTACATCAGTCAGTTCATACTACAGTAGCATTGGCAGTAGTCTCATTCCAAGGTTGAAATTAACGTCACCACTCCAATGTTTCAGCCAACCCTCCCAACGCAAACGGTCTTCCATACGCATACGGGCAACGTGGCAAACCTTGGAGGGCCCTCTTAGCGACACCTGCGGACACTATCCGGGGCCCGAGAACGAGCGCAATCTCGTTTTCTCTTGACCTCGAGACCCTTCCGAGCGGGCCCCACTATAATACCTGGCCCAAGTGCTCCGCAGTGTTCTCATGGGGCTGACCAGTCCGTGTGCCAAGCCCTGGGCGGTCTTGGCAAAACAGAGTGATGGTTCCGATTCGCTGCAAACTGATGCTGTTGCCTGCTTTTCGGGAATTTTAAGGGGCTATACGGCAGTGTATGAACGATGCATTGACCGCAGGATCTATGTATGCACACGGTCGTCCACAGACTCGTAAGAAGCATTTCATACGGCATGTCGATACAAGAAGGTGCTTAACGCATTGACCTCAAATGCCCTGAAATTATCGGCCTACGATTTACCTTTTACGATCGTGCTGCTATTCAAGCCTGGAACTGGCTGATAGGCCTTTTATAGTAATGTGTCAGTGGCGGTCCGAACCGGGAAAGGTGGTACCGATTCTGACACGAGGTCGTCGGAAATAACGTAAAAGGGGTTGCGCGCAAGACAAGACACGTAAATAACAGCAGTTCTGTTCTACGAATCTTATTCCACTCTTGACTTGGTTTTCGTTAGCAGTTTTCGGGTATACAAGTCTGGAACCGATGAATTATGCCTCATCGTCATTCTGCAGGGATTTCGTACAGGATCGTAAACAGCCCCGTAAGGCGTCCTGTAACATAAAGTTCAGTCGGCACTGCAGCCCTAGAAGGCTATGCCTAGAATAGAGACGAGTAATGATTGTCAGTTGCCAACCAGCCTAAAAATAGGCAACGAGGTAATGTGCAGTATCAAGTGCCAATATGAGGTACTTGTACGAAGTTCTTCACAATCATACGGAATACATAGTCTGTGCCAGCTGGCTACCTGCATACAATGTACATTTAATCAATTTTCGCGAACGTGTGCTACGTCATCTTTTAGCAGTTTGTGACAGATATATTTGAAAGGGCAAGCTAGAGAGCAAACTCACAGTTTTGGTCCCTATCATATTGCAGAATCCAGATTTGCTCTCTAAATTTCCCCTTCAGGTGAACGATTAAAGAACGATTGAAGTGTAGGTGCTACACTTTAATCATTCTCTTCTCAAATTGAAACGGTATTGCGTGCTACATATATACCGGATCTATCACAGTGCTATAGGCTTGTGGCTGTTTGTTCAAGATTAAGCCATGAATACTCACAAATAAAATAAGTATACCTACATTTCAGTCATATTCTTGGATATTACGGAAAAGGTCTGCCACTGTTCCGTAAATATGAAAGCCTCATACAGTAGTGTTTTACCAGAATAGCTTAACGATCTAAGATCCCTAGTAAATCAATCAGCCCCTAGTGATAGTACCAGCACCTGTTCGGTGCTCCGTTCGATGTGCTTGACTATATACTACCATTGCTATTGTTAGTTAGACGAAATTGAACAATAGTACTACTTGGGTGGTATTTGGCCTAACAACTTCAAACCCTCGGGATCGACTAGATTATATTACTAGATTTATGCAACGACACCCCAACCTTGAGGTTAAAATTGACAGCGTCACGCTATATGACCGTACGTCTTTGAGCTGCGAGTCAACGGTGCAGAAATATCAAGATTCATATGGATACTTCTGTTTGGGCCCTTGAACGTCTAAGTGTTAGAACTTTCCAAGATGGAAGCTCAACCTTTCTCCCCAATGTCTGCTTGGAATATTCAAGTTTTTAATCTTGGGACTTCTAGAAGAGGATCACTTGGCAGATTAATCGTTATAATTCCGTCATAGTATCTTAAATAGTTCAAATAATAATCCGCAACATTATCTGATGGAACTGTGAATATGTTAAAATATCCTCAACTTGTTCCCTAGTTAATATTAGTGCAGCATTTGGAAAGGCTGCACTAAATCAAGGTTGATTAAGATATGTAACAAAATTCGCCTGCTTGTGCCGCGGCGATTTCATGAAAACATCATCGCTTGAATCATGCGGAAACTCTCGTTGAGTCGTCATCATCATCCTTAACGAGACTTTGCTCTTTCGTAAGTGTTGGGTTTCTAATACAAAGAGCAAAGGCAATCAGCGGCACCGTCAGGCATATTCCCGTTATGCAAAGGAGACGTTGGACTTTTTGATATGCCACAATCACGCCATCTCTATCGGGCGTGCCGACTGGATTAGCATCTGCAAATATAAATGGTGTGCTGTAGGCCTCGGCGGCCAAAGTTTCATTTCTAAGTTGTTTTACCAACTCTCCTGGCATGATCTGGTTCCAAATGGAAGCAGATATCGTGTTGCCAAGCGCGCTTCCGACGTTGTAACAAGCAAGATAGATACCGGTAACAACGGCAAGATCTATTATGTGTTTAGTAGGATGATCTTGGGTTTGAAGAAATATAGGGTTACAAATACTGACGTTCATGCTTTGAAGCTACTTGGATGCTTGCTTGGGCTGGGTAAGAGAACAGACCCCCGGCTATATCACAGTTAGTGACTTTTCATAAATTCAGTACAATTTAACATACCAAGACCTAGAAGAACCTGTCCACCAATGACTCCGGAATGACTAGAGCCACCTGAGCCACCCCGGAAATGAATCAAGATGCCGAATGCAACCATGAATAGCACCGTCCCGGATACGATGAAAGGCTTGAGTTGACGAATCTTCATCACAACAAATCCAAGGATCACACCAGCGATGACAGATGTAAAGCTGTAGAGGGAGTTGATTCTGGTGGCACTGAGTGTTGATTCATCAAAACTGACATAGAGAACGGTATAAAGAAAGTCGCCTTGGAGGTACCACGCTACATCGTCGATTAGAAATAACTCGACCCTTCTGCAAATCAGAAACTTACCTGTGTTCAACATGATTGCGATGCCAATAGAGCCCCAAATAGCACGATCTTTGAATTTCTGGAGAAAGTTTAGTTGATTTCCTTTAGCGCCGGATCGGAGCTAGCAGAACTTACCTCGAAAGGCAGCATAGGATGAGAGCATGTTCTCTCCCAGTAGATCCAAACAGGAACAAGTAGAACTCCAACAACAAGTGGTGCTATAATTTTAGCCGTCTTCCATTGCGCAGTGACACCCCCCGCGAGTGTGAAAGGCACGAGAATACAAGCGAGCATGGCAATCAAGAGAATGACGCCAATGACGTCCAGATGCCAGAACAACTCTATGACGAGCTTTCGACCACCAAGCAATTCAAAGGAGCTTTTGTAAGATTCGAGCTGACCGGACTTCTTCGCGCGACGGTGAACAATAAAAAGCACGGCTATCAAAGGAAGCGAACAGACTGGGTAGATAATGGCAAACATGCCAATGCCCCATCTCCACGAAGTCACCGCGAGGACAGAGTCAGTCAAATTACCACTAATCCAAGTATTGATCTGTCGAAAATCCCAGAATTAGTTTATTTCTCTGTCTGATGCTCTCCCTCGATTTTTTTCCTGAACTTACAACGAAGGGGAGAGCCGGGACGAAGGAAAATAAAAGACGAGAGCGACTCGAAGTCACATCTGCTATCAAAACTTCAAGCAACAGGATTATGCACGTGTATCCGATCTGTGCAGATATAAGAACTTGCTTTATCCAGTAAAAGTGATTTTGATGATACCTGATAAATGACGGCTCCAGCAGAAAAGGATTGAACATCGTTCGAAAACGTCTCGGCGATTGTACCGACGGTATAAAAAACAATGGATGCTAGAATCAATTCCACTCTGCCGAAGACGTCCGCAATTTTGGCAGCAGTTGGCTGTGATAGAACGAAAGATCAGCTCCAGACCAAATGCGGCTTATTCTCAGGGTTTCATAGATATTACCTGGGCAGCAGCGGCGATGACAGCCCGAAGAACGTTGATTGTTGGAAGTAGACTGTGTTCTTTATAACTTTCCGTGGCATGAGGCTTTAAAAACGCGCCTAGACGTTAGTCGACAACAACAAGATCGCAGAGGACTGAAGTTTGATGACTTGCTTGGTAAGTGTTTCGGACGGTGCCATCCAGACCATAAACGTAAGCGACAAGGAATATGCTTAAGAATAGGAACACCTTATCGACGAGGCGAAAATGCGATGCGATAATTTCGATTCGGCGAACACCGGGACTCCCTTCTCCTAGCAAACGGACTTCTCGAGTGGGCGTCGTGTGTGCATCGACCTCCTTCTCCGAACGTTCTCCGGCTATCATGGTGTCATTTCCCAAGGAATCCATCGTGGTGATTAAGGATCAGTCAACTTAAGACTTTCTCTTGAATGCTTTCCATGTAAAGGGCCGTCCCTGGGATAGTCAGAGATATAAGAAACTGAATGAGCAAGAAAAAAAAAAGAAATTTCAAACTGGCCAAGGCCAAGGCCGCGGTCGCCGAGGGAAAAGCGACGACTGGTGGCGCCATGGCTTTAACTCCACAAATTCATCTTATCAGATTGAAGTGTGGCGCGGAGATACTTTCAGGTTCCTGTTTGGCACATGGTCAGATCAGATTTTGGGGACGCTAGGATATAACATCCTGCTTTATAGCCATTCAAACAGCTTGACTCTTCTCCACTTTCGTATTCTGCCGAGATAAAACCGCTGAAGGTTTCTCCCGAAGGTCCCTGATTCGTTGTGTGTTGGAACTCTCCCCCTAAATCTATGTAGTACTTGTAGGCTCGTATCAATTTAATATGCGGCATGTTGAATATAGTACATACATAGCACCACCACCAATGAGAGGCTATGTGGTAGACTCTTCATCGATAATCTGAGCCACAGATTATTTTGTAACTACAGTAAAGGTTTACTGTAGTTGCAAAATATAATGTATCCATAATCGCACTTGAATCCTGCAATCCCGTTACCGAGTACTAGGAAATACTACCATGGCTTAAAATTGCAAGATCGAAAATAAGACCAAACAGCTGTTATCACTAAGGTGTCTTTCCAATGGTTGTCTTCCAGCGTTTGCTTTTGTAGCTTGAGAGCTATTATTATTACTATCAGCATGACTTTGGTTTCTTTAGGTCTTTAGCACACACGACATGAATAGCTACAGTCTCTGTGTCTCTTCTTCTCTTCCTTCTTCCACTACTAGTCTGCCCTTACGCTGAGCCTTTTCTTGGTCTTTGCAGAATTCGTTGGCGACTGTAACAAGTCGTACTCTCCACGCCTATTCTACGGGAGGCCTCTATTCATTTGAGGCAATGGATTTTATTATTTGAAGTGGCTGGCTATTCAATCATACTTCATCTTTTAGAAGATTTTGAAAATTTGACCTGCCAGATAATAGGTAATTTTATATCCTACACTACCTATTGTACTCATCTCCCGGGCTATAGATGTACAGTCGATGTAGCAATGGTAGTGGCAACGGTAAGGCTCAACCCATGGGACTCTCCGATATTTGAAGATTTATAAATTGACACAAGATAATATGACAAAGAGTTTCCATACACTACGCTGTTCTGAGTAAAAATCATTCTCTTATTGAAGTTGAAATACACTTCATGAAGTTCCGGTGTTGTTTTTCTGATTACTAATTTTTTGTCTACTTGTCCCTACTATCGGCCGCGGTACTTCAACCTTTACCCACCACGTCTAACGACGCGATGACCGACGAGTCGCTGCCCTCGAAGAGACAAAAGAGAGAGAAGAAGGGAACTGGGATATCGAAGTTAAATGTCGACGAGTGGATACTCATCTTCGAAACCGTGCGCGCTTGTACCATTGAAACTGCCAATCTTCAGCTAATGCTAACCTCGCAATCTAGCTTCGTGATGAAGACCCATGGTTTTTATCCCGCCTTTGCTTAGTCTCAAAGGCATTCAAGGGATTAGCCACACCGCTGCTCTACAGATCGGTTTTCCTTCCGCATCGCTTAGATGATCTAAGAATTCGGCCAGACGGCTTGCTCTGTCGGTTATTGGCCGATTCACAGATACAGCTGCGGGCTTGTGTACAAGAGCTCATCGTCCCGCAAATAGCTGCCAGCTATTCAAACGGCAAACGTGATGACTTCGAAGATCATGATTATCTAGCACAGCTTGTGGATCATTTACCAAATCTTCGCCGTGTCCGGTATGTTTTCATGCTAGATGTTGTCTTGGGGGCATGAGGTATAGCTAACGTTCAGTACAGAGTGATGCATCCTCTTCCATTTACCGATCGCCTTATTGACAGCCTTGATGGCCATCCTAACGGGCCTGAATTACAGATATTAGCAGTCCAAGGATGGGAAAAAGTCCCTCCTCGATTTCTAGACTGTGTATCTACCATAAAAGCCAGCCTCCTCAGAGAAACGCAAGAGGTTCCAACCCCCTCTCATGATCTTCCAAGTCTGATGAGAAATTTTCAAGAACTTATTTTCTCCTGTCGAAATCTTGAAAATTTGTCGTTGACGATGTACGGGCCGTTCCAAAACCCAGAGACCCTATCTGCATTCGAGATGACCGGGGAAGAAGACTTTCCTCCGATCAAAAGCCTGTCACTGAATGGTTACTACATCTCTCTGGGTGAGTGGTCTCACTGGCGAGATCGATTTTCCTGGACATCACTCTGTTCTCTCGCGGTAGGTCCCCAGCCGAACTTCACACACAGGCTGTTACAGTGCTTCAACGGATACGCTACATCTTTAAAACATTTCAAGATTAGCGTATGGACTGGAGAAGACGAGGCACCCGATCAAGAAAGCCTGGAGCGTTTTCTCTATTCATTTAATAGTCTGGAGAGACTTGAAATCATCAACTATGTCTGCCCTGTTGAGGCGCTGGCGAATCATCCAAACCTAGTCCATCTTTGCGTACATCTTGCTGAAGATTGGGACTCCGACGAAGCTGTTGCTTGGTGGAACGCCGCTGATGTTGACTATCTGAATGAAAACTGTCCTAAGCTGGAAGTACTCGAAATAGATTTCGAGCGCAAGTCCGGGGAATGGGTATGTTTCAATGCCTTTGTCGCAAAAAAATGAGAAATAAGCTAATTTTTGCTATAGGATAATGAGCTTCTTATATCTCTGGCTAAAAGTTTTGTATGCCTTCGCGAACTATCCCTTCATGTTCGAGTGGGCAGCGTTAGAGGCGATGTGTCACCATTGGAGCCCGTTCTCAACTATCAGTCTGCCCGAGAGATAGGATCTACATATTTCGAAGCTCGCAGACACTTCTTTGATTACTTCCTCTCGCGAGTGTCAAATAAGGAAGTCGACAAGTTGAATAAACTGACGCTGAAGATGGGAATAGAAATGCATCTCCATAATCGTTTGGACACGGACCGTGAAGTAGAAGATTTGAACAAAAAGACGTTTGAACTTCGAAGACCAAGGTATCAATACGGTGAAGTTAGTCTGGCTCACCCAGAAAGAGAGAAAATTGAGGTGCAAAATCGACAGGGATATCCGGGTGCTACAGCTGAAAAGATCAGAAATATCATACGAGTTGGCGAACTTGGTGCGCTACACGAAAACTTTTTGAAAGACATCGATCACCCCCAGGAAACCTGATGAGATCAGAGAATAATATTTAGCATGCGCAAGTATTGCCTTGGGTCTGTCTGGACGCATCCTTGGGAATCGGCTGGGTCAGCCCCCAAAGGATCTACAGCATCACAATCGGGTTCGATCTCCATTGAACTCCCAGGGGATTCTGACTCCTTCTGAATGTAACTCTTCAGGTCATGTCAGAGCTTTCATTTTGGCTACATCATCTCCACTCTACGTCATGAATTTTACGATGGCGCAGCCAGGCACATCGCCCGACCAATAATCTTGGAATAGATGGGATCGACATAGGCATGTTGAAGTTAGCCCCCACGGTGCATAAAGCGCACCGAGGCAAAATCAAGCATTCCTCACGGGAGAATAAGCATGGCCAGGGGAAGCCTCCCTCGGGTGTTAATGATCGTGTTTGCTCATCTGTGTAAAATGTACATATTCTAGCAGGGGCATATCGACATGGCTGTTCTCATACACTGGCAGTGGTATTGTGTCTAATGAGATTATCCAAAAACCTCGTATCCACAGGTTTCTGTTACCCAAGGAGCCTTGATTCCCATGTTATAAATCATTCAATTGATACATGGCTTTGATCACTAGCAATTGACAGTGGCTTTGCGACAACCTGGGGAAATATTTACTCCACAAAACTGCAAGGTCCAGGGAGGGGACTGGTCGCAAGCAATATCCCCAAACTATTTAGTGATGTAAGATTCAACGTCCTGACGGGTTTATTGAAAAATAGTAAATGTTTTCAATTGGATAGAATAGACTCTGAGTATATATCCGGATTGGCCCCCAGTAAGAGCTAAGAAAGTCATTGTCTTCAGTCCGGGGTATGCCTAGATGCGCAGCTGCAATGCTTCTATTTTAGTCATTTTTCAATGAGAATGTCATATTTGGGGCGTTGAGAAAGTTTTAACAAGGTCTGCTGCTACGTAATATGAGATGATCGTCATTGGCCTTGCCGGGAGTATCGTTTCAATCCTTGTAGATCTGGTATCCGCTCAACGAAGATCTACCCACGTTTAGTATCTGTCCATGAGCCGGATGTCTGACTCCAAGGGGCGAAAACTTACCTCAATGAGAAAGTTCTCTGATGATGATAGCTCGGATTCTTGTGAAAAAAAAAGATATATAAACCCTTGAAATGCCCAATCTGAATCCTATCACCTCAGACTCAGCTTGAACATCAGGCTCAACCCGAACATCACAAATCCAAGAGCTCAAAACCCCTACTTCTAAATCCTATCAAGAACTTCTCGGCGTCATGTATAAGCATAGCTTTCTCTCAACACTTCTTTTCGCTGCTTTCAACATCCGCTCAGCGTACGCAGACTCCTGCTACGCCGTCGGGTATAACAACATGAATTCTGAAGGCTGGGGTCCAGGCGGAACTGTTTATGCTGGATCTCAAGGAATCACTCTATATAACTCGAATGATGAAGAGATCGGTTCATACGATCTATGCGATACCTGCAGCGGTGTCTGTTCCGATTTCATTACTGTCCCAACCGATAAGTTGTCCCAGGTATTTGAATGGGGAGCGTCTTGTGGAGATTCAGGCTTCAGGTATGCTATTCTTTAACTTATTGATGACGGTAATTTTGTACTGTATACTGATATTCAATCGTAGTGAATGCCATGGTGCTTACGGCGATCAAACCCATATTGATGGCGAGGAACCTCAAAGTGGAACCGACTTTTATGGTCTCGGGATTGATGCCACCTCTGAATGTCGTGTCAATTTTGAATGTTAAAGTTGCGGCTTAGATTTAGATGCCGCGATGGCTGTCCTAGGTTTCAAGAGAATATATGCAAGTGGATGGCTCGGATTTTTAGATAGTAGGTCTATCGTTAGACGACCGGGGTTTTCGATCTCTTCATTATTGTTCTTGCGAATATTATTCTTTATTGATTTTACTTGGGGTATTGAGTAGAATTTTGAGGAGCTTTTGCAACTGAGGACTCGGGAGATCCTTCAATAATTAAATAAGGCGCATGAAATCCATATCCTTTCCATATGATGAGACTTACTTAGATACTATTGATAAAAAAAAAACTTGAATCTTTCATTAGACACTATTGCCGTATCTGCGGTGACACATCTGGGTATATTAAACAGACCGCGATGCTGGTGGGCTTGTACTAGTATTCTTCCCGGGTCCTAATGCTGATGTGACATCTCAATCAGATTAATAACATACACCATATTTCGCCATTATCGAGACCAATGTAATTGATCTTGGAAGTTTCTTGAATACAAATGACGTTCTATGAGCAACGGCAGCAGTTTCTGATATCATTAGTGCTGTACTGGGCATGAAAATATCAGAGTATCTACTATCTCCAAGAACTCAAGGATCCGTGAAAGTCTGTTCGTCCCGGCCACGTTGGTGCAATAAAACCTTCAGCGCCCCCTGTATATTCTACTTCTCAATTTGTTTATAAGGAGCTAACTAGCAAAGAGAGATGAGGACACTTCGTGAAGATGCCAGCTTCAAACTGATGTCCATCATTGAACCCGCAGAAGCACCAAAATAAACGGCATCAAGTCCCTGTGAAAATGTTGGAATGTAGAAGCCTTGAGAAACATAACGGATTTACAGCATTTCCACGTGGATGTGGAGTCATTCCAAGTCATATAGTCCTAGTCAATATGCATAGTACCAACTATAATGGATCAAGATTCTCGGAAGAATCGGCCGAGCGGGACGAGGTTGCTGAAAGAGCAGGCCAAGGCTGTAAGAACTTGAATGATGGCGCCACTAATGCTTGAGACAGCCATTAGACCCACTTGATAACCAAATGGATCTGATTAAATCGGCTGATTCGAATTCAAGAACAAACGAGATTGATTTGTATACAAGACGCTATACATATCAGTTTTCCTACCCACTATTCAATATTCCGAGGCTGTCCTAAAGCAAAAAGAAACAAGCCACGGGCTTAAAGACAAGAAGCAAACAAAAAAAAATCACAGCTACTGAATAAATCACGCGGCGGGTACCGCGAGCCTTGCGCTTGAAAATTTTTAACATGCTTTAAACCATCCTTCTGAGCTAGTGTGATCAGATAAAATCCTGATTTGCCGCTTTTCTCGGATGGCAGTGCCCTTAACTGCAATACTGATGGCCCCCAGTTTTCATTTGGATGTCTCGGCCAGCCATCCAATCATGCTTTGAACAAACTTTGATATGCATCTGATATCCCTATTCGGGAAATGTCAATTACGGTTGACCCGAAGAGGCCCAGGGGCGGTCGGGCATAACAAGTGGGACAGAAGGTTCGTGAAGAGGGGATTGTTCGGAAGTTGTTATGCATTTTCGAGAAAGCGACAGGTGGGGGGAGGGGAATTTTGAAGCTGGACCCTACGTCTGGAAAGATCATAGTCTTGCCATTCTCATCTTGATATTGTGGGATCGGGATGCAACGCTTCCACGGAACTGACTGGTTATATCTCTTGATTGGTAGTCCAGAATTGGCCCCAACGTTGGAATTTCGGGGAACTTGCATGTTTCCATTGAAAATTTATCAGATCTTTTCGTGACAAAGCGCTCGGTCGCATCTCAATCAATGAGGTGGATCAAAAGAAGTGGGCCTGGTGCAGTGGGAGGCGTCCCTAAGCCGAGCCAAGCGCATCTTAGGGGTAAATCCTCCTCAAATTCGGAGGGCCCGAGAGGCATAGAAAAACTTATTGAGTCCGGGTCTTTTCGTCTCTGGATCGATTCTCTGACCACCTTTCCTGCAGCGCCCGCTTGCTTGGTGAACATCCCAAAGTTCTAACCTCGGGCGCCATCATGAGTTACCGCGGCATTCTACGAAGTCGGAATGGGAACTACCGCTGGCCATGGGCTGACAAGCATGGTGAAGAGCACATACAGACAAGAAGTGATGCGGAAAACCCTGTAGACAATGGACCAGCACCTTTATCAGCTCGTGATGAGAAGGAGGCAGTTGAGCATCCTGATGAAGTCAACTTGGATGCGAAGCCTGGCTTACAAAAGGCCGAGGCTGTGGCTCTGATTTGGAGCAAAAAGACCATTGTTGGTCTGCTTTGTTGGTATGTACCCGGGTATTTGATATCCTACAAACGCCTTCTCTCGACATTCCACATTCGTATCTTGAATATCTCGTCTAACATCAGCTAATCATTAATCAGGGTTTGGGTCTGTTACATGATACTTGCCTTGCACCAACTTATCTTGAGTAATGTAACACCATTTGTTTACTCGTCTCTCGAGTCCACACCACAAATCACCAATGCCTACATCTGTGCCAATATCATCGGTGCCGTACTCAAGTTGCCGCTGGCCAAAACTCTCAATCTCTGGGGTCGCTCCGAAGGTCTGACTATATCTTTGATTGTGTATTTGGTTGGAATGGTAATTTTAGCGGGCTCAAAGAATCCTACCGCATATGCAGCTGGATACACCATTTACTTCATCGGCTATGATTGCATTTACCTAATGCTTCAGATTTTCGTGGCTGACACAACTGGTCTGCGAAACCGTGCCTGGGCATTCGCCTTTTCGACAACTCCATTCATCTGCACGGCATTCACGGGACCGCTAGCTGCACAATCATTCGAATATAAAACTGGTTGGCGTTGGTCCTTCGGTGTCTTCGCCATTGTTGCACCTGTTGTATTTGGCCCTTTGATTTTCTTATTCAAGTACTATGAAAAGAAGGCTGAAAATTTGGGCCTTTATCAAAAACATCGCAGTGGACGTACAATCGGCCAAAGTTGCATTCATTACTTCCACGAGTTTGATGGTGAGTTCATGCCTTATCTTCGTCTTATGCCTCTATCTTTGCCTAACTAGCATGCTAACTATTATGAAACAAAAGTGATTGGCGCTATTCTTTTGATGGCCGCCTTCCTGCTTTTCCTATTGCCTTTCAGTTTAATCACGAACGGAAGATCCAGCTATGGCAGTCCTACTTTTATCGCTATGGTGGTGGTCGGATTCTGCCTATTCTTCGTCTTTGCTGCTTGGGAAAGATGGGGTACCAGGGCTCAGTTCGTTCCATGGGATTTACTCAGAAATGGCTCTGTCCTGGGTGCTTGCTTGCTTTCTGGCCTTTTATTCTTCAGCTTCGACTTATGGGATACCTATTTCCTTCCATTTCTCTATGTCGTGTATGACCTCGACACCATTATGGCAGGATATGTTGCCAATATCTACACGGTCGGATCATGCTTTTGGTCTGTCCCGGTTGGTATTTGGATTTACTACACGAAGAGGTTTAAATATCTCGCGTTGCTTTTTGCCCTACCTCTCATGATGCTTGGATCGGGCTTGATGATTCACTTCCGAGGTAGTGACCAAGGCATCGGATACGTCGTTATGTGCCAGATTTTCTATGCCTTCGCAGGTGGTACCATGGTGATTTGTGAAGATATGGCTGTCATGTCCGGCGGAGATCGTGAAGGTATCCCGATGACATTGTCATTGATCATGCTGTTCTCCAGTTTGGGTGGCTCAATTGGTGGAGCAGTGTGCTCTGCTATCTATAACAACACCTTTGTTGACGCCCTAGCCAGTGCCTTGCCTGATGATATGAAATCGCAGGCAGCAAGTCTCAGTATGAAGGGTTATGTTACGCAAATCACTTACGAAGTTGGAAGTCCCGTTCGTGAAGCTTGTGCCTATGCTTGGGGTTATACTCAGAGGCAAAACGCTATTGCCTCGACTGCACTCTTAGTCCTTGCAATCCCATGCATTCTCGCGTGGAAGAATGTTCGTGTGGATAAGAAGCAGAACAAGGGTAATGTTCTGTGAATAATTCATCAAGTCTTGATTGAACGAATGAGTGCTCTGTGGCGGAACGGTGCTCACGGAGAAACACATGATAGTACAGTGTATATTTTAATACATTTATTCAACTCCATCTTATACTACCTAGTATACATACACTCTGACAGTTCCAAAATGCGCTACTGGCCAGTACCTTAATGTAGCTCTAACCTCGGAGGGATTACCATGATACTAGTTTTGCCGCCAGCCTGTCGGATTGAGAGCGAAGACATTGCCGAAACTGATGCATTCATTAATCATTCTCTAATTTTCGAGACAATGCAAAAAAAAAAACCTAGACTTATATACATTCGGTGTAGATCATAATTCAGCATCATCACACTCCGGCACTGATACATATCTAGTCTTGGGCTATCATTTCGAGGTAAGCTAGGGACAACTGCAGCATTCCGAAGTCTTTGAGTAGATTTGTGGATACTCTTGTCTTCGTAGCTTCAGTTGTCCACTTGTATACTAGCTGCGGTAGTACCGCAGCTAGACTGGATTTTTTCCTCTATAATACACTGCTGTAATTCACCTCCACGATGAAGAGTCCACCATTTATCTATCTATAATATTGTAGGGATTTTTCTGTAGATTCATAAGCGCGGCTTGAATTAGCATGCGGTGATATACGGTGTAAACAACCTCATTTGGACGTTTCGCAGTCTCTTCACATCACCAACTTCTTTGACAGTAAGTTCACATGCCTTTCTGCTGCTAGGAGTCTATCACCAATTAGTCTGCGCTGTGAGTGTGCAGTATACATGACCATAATCCCTCGATGGTATACCCAGAACCCTCTTGGGGCTCAACTTACAGATATGATCTCGAACCCGTCACAGACCGCGCGGAGTTACTCTTGAATGATGTTGACACATGTTTAAGTGAACATAAGGTCCCACTGGGCTGAATATTGACACTTTATTATGTTTGAACTAGTCAAAGACGGGATGATTCGTACTTCAGCAGCAAGACCAGATTCCCAAGTGATCAATGCGGTTATGCCTAACAGCAACAGCGATCTTTCTGAAGTCTGTTAATAGCTAATAGTTCATCTTTCATGCTTGTGGTATTTTTTGAGAAAGGAGACTGGCCTGAACACAAAAGTTTGAATGGACGCAAGTCAAGAAGGAAGCAAGATGCCTCGCTCTTACTTCAGTCTTCCTCCTCACTCTTCTGCACCAACACTTCAAATGCTCTGATTTACTCTTCATACCGACTCATTGCCTCTGAAACATATCAAATCTGGCTCCTGTTATTTTCGATATGGCCGATTGCACTCGTCTACCGGTCCCAGAGTTCTGCATCTATTGCAAGAAACATGAAACCAAAGCACGCCCTCTCGAGCCATGTCCTAAGTGCAAAGTGACGCTTTATTGCTCCTACCTCTGCCGGAAAGCAGACTTGAAAGACCACAAAATGTGCTGCGCTCAGGAATCGCAAGATCGAGAAACGCATGGGCTATCAGCCAGGGCCAAGCCTTCTAGTGCTCTCGATCCTAATCAGGCCAATCATCCAGCTGAAACCCCCAAGATCCCCGAACCTTCTGCTCACATCAAAAGCCATCTCGATCTAGCGACACTAGATCCATCCTTTCCAGTACTTACCTGCATTGTTCCGAATCCTTTTCGTAGACTGAAGGAGAGAAATTGGATGTACGGCCGCCCCAGAGAAGACGTCTACAAGCTAATGATTGATGCCTACCGCCTGCGCCTGGACGACGATTCCAAGTTCTTGAACGCATTGCACGAAGACACAATCTACACGACAACCAACATACAGGGGCTGATCGTCTTGGATAGATTTATCCAGATGGCTGAGTTAGAGGGCCTCATGCCTGGATGGTGGAACTCAAGTGAAATGACTGGCTGCATTGCTACCGGTAGCTCTGAAGGATGGAGTAGCACCAAGAGGAAAATCACGATCACCGATGTCAACGAGCATTACGGAAATCCACTTATGGGCTTGCAGCTGCGAATATTTGGAGAACAAGTGATTGGCAAGGAACTTATTCATGATCACCTGGTGAAAATGTTGGAAATTCAAGTGATCTTAGAGCAGTGTTCTGAGTTTCTCAGCCACCATCATGAGATCAAAGAGGGGACGAAGACTGACGCTTCGAGCTAGTCTCTTGGATGCAGTGTATAATTTGGTTCCATTGGGAGCTGTGAATTCTTTTATAGCTGCAAGGGTATTGTTTTTGAGAAAGGTTTTGGATGTGGAACTTGGAGCAGTCCACTTCTTGTGAAACAAAATCTTCAATTTTGGTATTGACGACAAGATAGATATGGACTATTGTCATGCTGAGCATCTTCGCCAGCACTTAGAGTAATTGCGAGCCTACTACACAGCCTCTTCCACCAATTTCTGCCTTACTTGCATCAGTGCCTTGCCCAATAAGTTCAATCCCCATCGATCTCGCCTTAAGCCTGCATTCTTTGCCCCAAATCCAACACCCCAAATTCGGTCTCGAGGACTCGCCTCAACTAATTCTCGATTCCCAGTCGCAAGCAACTTATTCCGCAGTTCCTCATTCTGTGAAAACTTGAGATAATTACCCTCAACCACGATCGTGAATCGATTCTCTTTCCACACCTCATCCGAGAAATTCGGGATTTTTCGACCTAAACTACGAAGTTCCCTGGGATGTATTTTCCAGCCATTTCGGAGTTCTTCTGTAATTTCATTTTCTGGTCCGGCGAAGAGGAGTGCTTTTCGATGCATCATGTATCTAAACAGGAAATGAGGCTTAGCATAAGGTCTCAATTCTGCGATAATGTGCACATAAGGTCGTAATTACTGTTCTGCATTCGCGTAGGTATGCGTCCTCTCACCATCTTCCCACTTGAAAGAAGATGGCCACCACTGTCCTAAGAATCCGTTTTCTGCTTCTGGCTTCCAGAAGTAGACAGGCTCAGTTGAATCTGGAGAAAACACCGCCATAGCTGTGAGGAGTATTTTGTTATCTTTCGAGGGTTTTATACAGTACCTACTCGAATATGGCTGTGATTAGAAAGAAGAATACTGAAGAAAACAAGAGTGAAGGAGTTTTGTGCGAGTTATATGAAGGACTTCAGTCATTAGCAGCTGGCCATACAATAACAAGCCATGACTCACCAATCGAAATTCATTCTCGCAGTCTCTCATAAAGCTAACGTCAAAAATTGCCAAATTTAGTCCCCGCGCCCCCACTCACACGAGCATACGAGGTCGATCATGAATCAGCCTATCTTGGTGTCAAAAGGACCTTGACACTTGTACACATGCGCTATCTTCTTAACTCACTGGTTAAAATGACCAAAAAAAAGCGCAAGTTTCCAAGTTAGAAAACAAAACACGTCTTTGAGCTTAATTCATGCACAAACTTGACGTTCCAATAGAAGATATCAATATAGCTTTTATATTTATGCATTCACGGCGCCTATGTGTGATCATCCAGGGCCTCTCGAGTCAGAAAGAGCCATAATTTACCAGTCTGCAGAAATATAATTATAATGATGGGATACGATACCCACAGAATCACGATTGTCCTCGTATCTCCGTGACTCGATTTACTCCATGCACAGCCCCCAATTGTCGATCAAACTTGGAGATCTGCATTGTCCCGGACTAAGCCCGGGCCTAAGCAGTTTTTGGCCTGAGATGATCTATTTTATTAGTATTCATTACGATTATGAGACTGACAGATCCAAGAACAAGGTGCTCCAAAACATCTTTAGTACAAGAGAAACGCCTTTGCATTGCAGATGCACACCATGGCTTCAAGCCATAGTCTACTAAATTTCCCTCTAACCAAAAAATAGTTCAATCTATCCATCTAGCTTCCCATTTCCTATCCCAAATTTTACACGCTCGCCGGATCTCCGTAAACAACGCCCTCAAAGTCGTGAATCGCGATTCTATGCCTTGGAAGCATAAAGCTCTTGTAAAACAGGTACCCAGCCAGCCATACCAATCAGTCGGTCATTTATCGATTCTCTAGCCCATCTTTCTGCGAGACGATCTTCATCCTCTTTCCAAATTTGCGCCGATTGTCCAATCCAGGGACCAAGAACAGATGCAGGAGGTTCTGAAAGGCTCTCATCAAGGGTAATTGATGAGAGCCTTTCAGAACCTCCTGACTTACTCGTGAATTCTTAACCCCATCATTCCCTCCAATTCCCACTCCAGTGCGATTCAACATCTCAGCTCAAATCTGCGGGGATGCGACTGGGCTGTTTTCACCGTTGAGTAGAAGGACAGCGGGGCGGATATGTTTGATCATTTTCCATGAGAGAATAGGTTCGTTTCGGTAAAATGGAGAGGTTGCATGAGATGGACCCATAATATCTGGGTATAGAAGAGGATCGTGAGGCAAAGGGGAGGTCTCGTCGACATCGTATTGTTCTGCGGGCTTATAATTGGAAAAATTTGGTCGAAGATACTGCAAGACCTTTTGATACTTGGAAGTCGCTAAAGTCACAGGTCGATCGGAGTCATTATCGCTTGAGTCCTTCTTCGTAAGTACTGATAGTTCGCGTATTCCATGCTTTGTATGCTTCTTTTGCGGCCTTGATTGCTTCTGATTTGGACTTCCACATATCACGTCGCTTGAGAGACATCATGGCCAGGATGGGACCTTGACCTGTGAAAATATCAGGCGAGATAACTGGTTCTATGAGGGCTAATGATGTGAAAAGACGAGGGTGTAGAACAGATAGAAGGACTCTAGACAAGGTAAATCTTAGTGTATCAGTGGATTTGAATATCCTTTTCACGGACTCACAGTTGACCAGCACCCAAACTATGTCCAGCCCCCACGATCGGCTGTGGCATTTGATCGCGGAATACATTGATTATGTGTAAAAGATCACGGCTATGACCGAACCAGGAAGCTTCGAGTCTTAAAGATTAGCCTATGGAGAATGAAATAGCTTATCATATTCGATACTCACGATCATTCCCGAGACAGCCCTCATTGCGAATTCCACTCGTGCCGAGATTAGCAACATCTGCGATCCAGATTGATCGAATTCTATATCCATCGAGTTGAGACCGGTGGTACAGATCTTCCCAAAGAGGTTCGTATAACTCCTAGTAGTAGCAATATTCATTGTCAGAAAGTATCTTATCGAGTACAAGAGCATAAAACATGTGCTACCTTTGGAAACCCGCAGCCGTGTGCCCCAATCAATGTTATATCACCAGGTCGAGGATTGGGGTTGTCGATTGGGGTGTATTACTTGAGTACAAGCTTGAGCTTGGCATCAGCACTGACTGTGGCGTCGGGATATTCACGGACGTATTGTCCATCGATAACATGTTCCGCCACCGTAAATGGAAATGTAGGAGTGGCCATCGTTTTCGCGCGAAAGACTCAGTTGATGTCAACAAAGAGATGCACCGGGATCCTCTGCTATACATGTGACATTTCTAATCTCATCCCAGAATAGGATCAGCCATAAATATCATCAGGTGTTGTTGACAGCACGCGCTTGCACCGGACATATCCGAGCCCCATGCATCGATTCTCCACTGTAGATACTCAGGTGGATGATGTTGTACAAAACTTGGGTGAAAGGGAGCGTAACGAGCAGCAGTCAATTGGCTAGTCTAGAGAGAGGTGCATGTTCGACTCGTGGGGAACTGATAACTAGCTTAACGACTAGTGAATGGTTCATCGGGTTATCTTGCCGGCGCAGAGAATAAAAGTGTGGAGCATCGTTGTTTATCGTCGAATCCATGGAGTTCTTTGTGACGATATTCAAAATCTCTGCAACTCCCGATCATTCGCACCCTCAGATCTCGATAAATGGGCTAGTTGCATCGTCAATAGGCTGATGTTTGCCGATGATACACAATCATCAATCAGATTCACAGATCAAGATTGATGCGTGCATCCTTCATGGAGATTCGTTCCTGGTGAGTCGCTGCGGCCCGACCCACACCCCCTAAATGCCTGTTGACGTTATAAGTTATGCTGTGTAACAGGCATGACTCGGGATTTGTGGAGAGTTTGTAAATTCTCATGTCCTCCGGCGTAAATTGAGAGCTGCTTCAACAACAAGGCATGGGGAAATGACCCGAGATCCTATCTCGGGGTGACCTTTTGTGCTGAAAGCAGTATTCCCTCAATTTCATTTCTACCGGACGTCCCACAGGCTATTGAGGAGACTATCTGATTCGAGTAAAATGACAAAATTGCTTATTCAAGGGCATCCATCCAGCCTTGGCAAGGCTAATATCTGTTGACAGTGTTAACATGAATGTCAAATGGGAGAAATAGTCTGCCATCAGCCTGATGGCAGACTATTTCTTGGAGTGATTAGGGCAAAAGTTTACCTGTGATGATTCAAGCTATTAGCTATTCGAGTACCACTGCCAATCTTTGCTCTGTTTTTAGTTCGATACTCATAGACGGTTGAATAGTAGTAAGTGTACGTGTTATGACGTGAAGAACATTTGAAAGGGCGATTTGATGCTTATACTTCTCGCGTCCATCTGGACACATACTCTGGGCAGGGTATCGGGCTCACTAAACATACTTGTCAAATAGAACAATAAAATCCGGTATAATGATCGAAACTAACTTCTATCCACGTTAGAGCTCATTATCGGTTACAAAATCAAACGGGGTATTCTGAATAGCTAGTGACTGCATTTGTTTACTTGGCAATTATTGTGATATCTCAACCGACGGAGACCCGACGGCGACATTCCTAGTTTGTATTACAAACTATGTAGAATTACAATTCTTGAAACCTCTGAGGATAGAATTTAAAACCCTAGTATTTCTAGCGTGGACTCCACTTGAATACTGAATCCTATAAATTTTGATATTCAACCACGTTGTACTATATTCCCCTTTCAGTGGCTCGATGAAATGAAGCAACAATGACACGATGAATTCACACGTGCAGAAATAATTCTTCGACAATCGTCTATTTCAACTTCGTATTTCCCGACGATCGCTTTTGCTTGTTTACTTCTGAAATTAAATTGTGTCTTCGCGATTCTTTCTACGCCGGTGGGTTCCGATGCGCCGTGCAGATCCCGATCATCTCCACCAGTAAACACACGAGAATCCATACGGACCCCTCACGGCCCTACAGCCATTTGCTCCTATCTTTCTATCGGCGATCTCCTTGAAACACCTCTGATTACCTGTTGCATTTAGCAAGCCAATGAGACCTTTTTCCCCGCTAAATCTATGATACAGTGATTGTTCCTGACGGTGCAAAACTATATTTAATCCGGTATCAGTATCTTCAGGGACTTAAGTCCCCTTGGAGAAGACCGTTTCGCGACTACTTCAATTTTAAAGCTACGAAATAAATTGATTTTTTGCCGATTGCTCTGCCAGTGGTCTGACCTGGACAATCTCATGATGGCCCGTTTATCTCATCTTGCTCTAATTACCCTGGGGATAACGAAAGGGGCACATGCCTGGGGTGCCCTGGGTCATGCAACAGTTGCTTATGTTGCTCAACATTATGTATCGCCCGAAGCAGCTTCATGGTGAGTTTTATCACACCCTAGGTCACGATAGTTTTGACATACGACACTAAGAAAGAGAATGCGATATCATCTGTTAACATATTCGAAGGGCGCAAGGGATCCTTGGGAGCTCATCCAGCTCCTATCTGGCCAGTATTGCCTCATGGGCAGACGAATATCGCTTGACAAGCGCCGGGAAATGGTCAGCTTCATTGCACTTCATCGATGCAGAAGATAATCCCCCCACGAACTGCAACGTGGATTATGAGCGAGACTGCGGGAGCTCAGGTTGCTCAATCTCAGCAATTGCAAATTACACCCAGCGTGTGAGTGATAACAGTCTTTCATCAGAGAACCATGCAGAAGCTCTGAGATTCCTTGTTCATTTCATTGGAGACATGACCCAGCCGCTGCACGACGAGGCCTACGCAGTTGGGGGTAATAAAATCAATGTCACCTTCGACGGATACCAAGACAACCTCCATTCAGACTGGGATACTTATATGCCCCAGAAACTGATCGGCGGCCATGCACTCTCAGATGCAGAGTCATGGGCCAAGACCTTGGTCCAAAATATCGAATCAGGAAATTATACGGCTCAAGCTACCGGTTGGATTAAGGGCGATAATATCAGCGAGCCAATTACCACCGCAACTCGATGGGCTTCGGATGCGAACGCCTTAGTCTGCAGTGTTGTAATGCCACATGGAGCTGCTGCTTTACAGACTGGTGATCTCTATCCCACCTATTATGATTCAGTCATCGACACTATCGAATTGCAGATTGCTAAAGGCGGCTATCGATTGGCAAATTGGATCAACGAGATTCACGGCTCTGAAATTGCCAAACGTGATCTTGGAGATTCCCACGGTAGCCTCACTATTTCCAAGCGGGACCTTTCTGGAAGAAGTTTCTTACCGAAATTTCGTCCTGTTAGCAGAGCTGAATTGGCCAGAGCAGCAATGGACGGAAATTGCTGTACTTCGGACCGACACAATCATTGAAATTTTGCCCCTGTGAGCGAGGATGCATGTCGGCTACTTGTTCTTTTGCTCAGATCTTATTTTTGCTCATTCAAGGCCATGAACTTCGTGAATGAGATGATGTGTTCCGAGACGTATGTACTGTCTATCAACCCTGTTTTGGGGAATGCAGCAATGTGAAAATCCACAATGAAAATCAAACGATATGAGACATTGAAAGGAGGCTCAATGGTACTCTAAACCTCCTAGTTTCTGAAATGTCTCCCTTGAAGCCTTCAAACCATTGACCACGGAATAGAAAGAATACTACTATCTAGTGATAGAAGTATGAGGATTCGTAGATCCCGTTGCAACGTCTCTGACTACAAACTGGAACAGGAGCCTAATAGTACAAGTCAAGCCTTGCTGTATATCCGACCAGCCTGTCCTTGACATGTACACTAGTGATCTATCGAGAGATGGTTGGGAAACAGGCATATTCGACCCACCGTGGGTCATTCTTCAAACGACTTGCCAAGAATCGGATGATTGATATGCTATTCAACATTCCACATCATATGAGATTATTGTAGAGATTATTGTTCCAGGTAGATGGAAACATGAGATCAAGCTCCCCATCATAAAGGTAATTTTTTGAAAAAAAAAAAAAAAACACACATCCTAAGTTGAAATATCCTGACTGCTCAGAATTGCCTGACCCCAGAATAGACACTTCGTACAAGCTTTCGGGTGATTCGGCTTTCGACTGGTTACCATCGGATCGACAGGATCCACAGATGATCTGATGACCTTGTTCCCATTTAAAAATCAAGCAAACACCGTGATCGACCACGGTCACCATTCTTCTAGACCAAAGTATAAGATAAGAAAATCGCGAGAGAAACAACCGCGAAAGGCAAAAATGATGTCACGAGAGAAATTCTATATAAAACCGTTCAACGCCGCTACATTCTTTTGCTTTAAATTATCACAACTTTATTCCGAGAAGACTTTAATTACTTAGAATTTCATTTTCAATATGTCCGAATTTTTCCGCCGAGCTTCGGATGTATTCAGGCGTAACTCACGTCAAAACTCCGTCGATTCCACCAATTCAAGCAAAGTACCGGTCCAAGACCATGAAGCACCCGATTCACAACATATTTCGAGCAATCGCAGTTCCCAGAGTGATACAGCAGTACCCGGTAAGATCTTCAATTCATCTCCCATAGTGGAATCTACGGCTTAGTCTAATATTGAATTCTTTTAGTAACCGATACTCAACGCAAGCGAGAGTGGCACTGGGGATTTGGTCGCCAGAAAGACCCAAATGCTCCACCGAAACGGCGTCTCAGTCAAGAGGAAAAGGACAATTTGAATTTCGCTGCCGCGAGGAAATACTCGAATGCTCGACGGAAGAGCCAAGGGGCTGGAATTGGATTCGAGGGGGGATGGCAATAATTCAGTTTCATCGTACTTCTTGATTCCGAGGATCATAACGTCATGTTTAACTTGGATATCGGAAGTCAGTGGATTCTTTTCATGTATATAGTTTTGGGGATTGATACTATCATATTTCTATATCAACCTGAATATCCCTAAGATCTATTCCAAGTTGTTGATGGTTTACCGATTTGATATTCGGGGGCGAGAGGTAGTTTCTCTACTGCTAATACATTATCTACTGCCAAAATGCGTTCTTTTCGTTATTCTAGTTTCGATTAATAGAATCAATGTTTTCAGCTAAGTTACAGGGTAAAGAAAAAGGTTAAGAACACTAGCAACGTTCACAAGGGCACTAGCATTGAAAGAAAAGGATGATATGAGATGATATAGAGCATTTCTAAACATCATAGGTTAGATTCACTCATGCCTTGAGAAAACATAGTTTAAATCTAGACAGGAATCTGTCTTCCCAACTTCCTCCAAAAGTTGCATCTCCTCTTCAGCTGATCTATACGAATATTTTCAAACCCATCATCGACAACAACAAACTCCTCTCCAGTTTTCTTAAGCAACGGTACGCCCAACTCCGAGGAGTTCGTCAACTTATGCGCATTCGGATCGCCGGTTTGGAAGAAACTAGCAAAAGCACCGGCATATCCTTGATAAACAACAGGATTCGTCTTCTGCACCGTATTTATCCGATTCCACTGTCATTCATTAGCAAATATCCTCCCCATTCTTTTCGATCATGAGACAAACATAGATAGTATCACTCCCATGAGTAGCCGGTGAAATGGAATATTCCCCCAGAAATCCATTTCTTGAAGCAGCAGATGCCACCCAATAAGCCGGACAAGCAAGCACAAGATCACGATAAATCAACCCAGCCCTCACGAACGAGCTATTATACTCGCCAATCATCTCTGTACTACCCACAACGGGGTAATAAACATCATCAACAGCACGAATGTGAGTCTTCGATAACCCAGGCACGAAACCCTCCAACCAACCATGAAAACTCTCAACAGAAGAATTATATCCATCCTGACCACCATCAATCTTCAATCCAGGAGGCACAAAATTCTCCCCTTCATGAGTATTATACATTCCCCAAATGAAATCCGTCTCCAACTTCAATCCTCTCGAAATAACCTCACTAAGCCCATCAACCAAAAATTCCCCATCAATAACAGGAGCCCACGTATATGAACTCGTCGTCCACCTATTCATCATCGAAACATCCAAACTAGCCTCCCTAATAACCTGCAAATCAACATTCTTCAAACAATCCACCATCTCATCCCCATACTTCCCATTTCTTTCTTTCGTAGTACTCGCACACCCAATCAAATTCACAAAAGTATCAAAAACCCCCTCCGCCTCCAAAGAATCAACCTCATACATCTTCGGCCAAAAAGGCGAACTAGCCAACGCCTTTTTAAATAACTTCGGTTGTCCATGTCTTCCATTAGCAAGGACCTGCCCAACAACAGATCCCGCCCCAGCAGATTGTCCCCAAATAGTAACATTCCCAGAATCACCCCCAAAAAGATGAATATACTTCGACACCCATTTCAATGCATATTGCTGATCCAGTAAACCCGTATTCGCATCCAGACGTGTAGATTCTTTCATTAGTTTCCCCGGTAAGAATCCAAGAGAATTCACACGGTAATTCGGATACACAACAACGTAATCGTTCAATGTACTCGCGTTCAAAACGGGGAATGAAGATGGTGGTATCGTGAATGAGGCAGATCCTTGAATGAATGCTCCTCCATAAAATACCACCAGAACAGGTCTTTTCACTTGATATTCTTCAAGTCCTTCAACATTAGACCCATGTCCCTGCTTTTGCCATGGTCTAGAGAATAATCCCAGATACAAACAATCTTCAGATCCATTAACTGTACGCTGTGGACACATATCGAAGTCTTGATCTGTATCATAGAGCGAGGTTATTGTTGCCGGAGGCTGTGGAGCTCGAAACCGATTTTCACCGGTTGGTGGTGATGCGAAGGGTATTTTACGAAAATAGCTGAGGTTATACGTGCTATCATATTTACCTTGTAAAGATACATAGTCGAGATGGACGAGGGGATTGTCGTATGCTGATGCGGTGGTTATTAGTGCTGCAGTGACGATGATGGATAGTATCCTCATTTTGAATGATTGAATGGAGTTGTAGAATATTTTTTTTTAATTTGATTTGACCAGTTTCAGGACGTTTTATAGTCAAATACTGCTCATGAAGCTGTCATTGGTGCAGTTATTGTTCGCGCAAATCCGGGGAATGCGGGGAAAACAGCAGAAGTCGGGGTTGTTCAGCCCGAAAGAATTGAAGATATTGCAAATTGAAGCTATTGAAAGTATTTCTCGATTGATGAGACGTTTGATATTCAATGGTTAAATGGTAATTCATTACAGATATGTTCGTGTTCCATGAAATACGCCGATAGAATGCCCAAACTCCCATGCAAAAGGTCCCCCAATGCACCTTAACCAAACACCATGTGCAATGTAACATCCAATAAATAGTACAAATGATAATGCCAGAACGCCAGGGATACACGATGGCCCATTCTCGTCTAAAATTTTTCTCTTCCCCTCCCCCCCCCCCCCCCCCCAACCTCTCTCTCTCTGTCTCTCTGTTTATGTGGCTATGTCCCTCACATTGTCATGCGAAGCTCACGGGTTCGGTGACGACTAGCCCGAGTACTGCGTCGACTAGCTGCCTCGTTGGGATCCCCATCTGTGCGAGCATCGGATAGTTCAGGGGTGGGCGTGATATTAGAGCTCACCCCTCGATCCCGACCCCGACGAGCGATAGAGGCCTCTTCACTAGAGAGGAATCGGTGGATAGTGCGATGGTCCATCACACGCTCTTCGCCATCCGGGCCCATGTCTGTTTGGGGCCATTGGTACCCATAGAGCTTCGAATGTCGCTCACAACGAGGACATTCGCGGCGAGTTTGGTAAGAATTGGATTGAACAAACCACGAGTCGCATGTTTGGCACTCAACCCAGCGGTCATACTTCTGAGCGAGTAGTCGTACTGTTCTCGTGTAGTCGCCTGGAGACCGAACCAGAGGTACCTCGGTCTCAACGGAGGCGATGATCTTCCACTTCTTACGTGTGTAGCGTTTCCTTCCGACGACAGTCTCTGAAGCATCGTCTATTTGTAAGAGAATTAGTAACTTATTATAAACAAGGCGTTATAGTATTCTGTCTCAACGCCAGTCGGCGGGCATTTAACTCACCAGTATCAACTTGATCACCCTCTTTGATCTCGGGGATGATTTCAAGATCAACTTTTTCAGGCCCAATCAGCCCTTCACCCTCATTCTTAGTAAAATCGTCAATCGACGTAGGCTGGGTAGATGTCGATGATTGGTGAGATTCGCCAGTCACCGAATCAGGAGATTCGCAACTGGTCAATACAGCAGGAAGAGCACCAGTTGTCTCACTAATGTCCATCGGAGCAGTGGATCCCTTCGCAGTGCCCGCGATATCAGGATTCTTCAATTCTGATAACTCGGGGCCTCCCATGGATGAAAGTAATGCATCGGTCGAAGGGGCTTCAGGCGTAGACTCCGCCACTTCAGAAACGATTACCTCCCGCCGAAGACCAGAGACAGGTCGACGCCCAACCGTAGCAGAAGAAAGTTGGCCAATGTCGGATTCGGAACAAGAGGGCGTGGGAGGAGTGTCCGATTCGGGAGTTGCGGTGGACTCCATGGGAAGCTCAGAAAGTGAGATCTCCTCTCGTAACTTAGAGGTCTGGCGTTTGAATTTGGTACGTTTGCGTGGCGTTGAGCACGCTGAAGATAGATCATCCGCATCCACGTCGGAGTCTCTTCGGCGCTTCTTATTCGGCGGCTCATTCTCGACTGGAGTGGTTTCATCCACAGAGACGGGAGTTGACTCTTTGCTAGTTGCATCGGAGTCGACATTGTTGGGGGCCCAGCCATTGCGAACCATGCGTTCACAGGTTAGGCAAAGACACTCACAGTTGTCAATGCCAAAGTAATCCTCACCGTATGAAACCGTAATCTCTTCGCCTTCTTGAATATGGCGCGTAGTCATAATGGCCATTCCTTCAGTGCCTCGAGTAACTAATCGTCCATTCGCATCACAGTCGTGGTTGGCGAACCGGGCGGGTCCCAAGAAGAACGAAGCAGCTTTGCGACGGCTAGACATGACCACACTGAAATCTTTCCGGGTCAGACCTAGATCGGTCTCTTCCTCTTGAGTCATCGAGACGAGAGTTCCACTGAGATACTTGATCTCTTGGCCAGCCTTGATGGGCTTCCGGGCGCAGAGGGCCGCTTCAGGTTGAGTAATAATATAGCGGTTGGTGGTGGTCACTTCGAACGGAGAGTCCGGATGATACATCTGAATGTACTTGCGTAAATGACGCCGGAACCATTCTTTCTCGCGAGGACTAGGCAAGTTTCCAATGTATTTCCTCAGTCCCGGCAAATCCAATAGTTTGCGCTCCGCTCCGGGAATGTCCTTCGCGACGACAACATCGTGTAGGAGAATCCGACCCACGTCATCGTCGTGAATTCCTCGAGCCGAAGTGTATTTGTTGCGGTTTTTGCGAATTGTCGTCCAAAAATAGGCCTGGCAATGGGGATCTAAAATTAGTTTGGGTGTTGAGCACTTGGGAAGGCTCAAACGCGGGCCAGGGGGGAGAACGTACATGATCAACGAGCGCATCTGTCGCAACGTCGTCGTAACTGGCGAGTTTGGCCAATGTCAAGCGTTCACGGCGCTCAGACACAGACGAACTGGATCGCGACCTCTTTGGAGGCATTGTGAATGTTTACCAAGGGCGAGAGGGCCAACGTTGAGGGGATCTGCGGACATGAACAGAGAAAGGTGTGGAGTGGTTCACGCGGCGGAGTCGGGGAGGGAGAAGAGATTCAGCGAAGTCGAGTTGCCAGGGGAAGATGGAGAGAGGAATGAAATAGAAAGAAGGAAGAAATGAGTGAGGGTGAGTATTATTGTAGAAGAAAGCTGGTCAACATGGTGAGAAATGAAAGGGAGAGTTCCCAATTGCAGAGAAGAAGAAGAAGAAGAAGAGAGGAGGTTGCGACGGAAAGTCTTCCCTTCCCGCTTTGTTCTTCGCGCACTTCTTGACTTCCTCCACTTTTCTCCCAATTCTTTGAGTCTAGGAATATATACAACTGACTCTGAATATACTGATGGAATCAATCCTACTGAGTTGCTCGTCTGTCCATAATCTGTGTTTACTGTCAGTGTCACAGCCTCATTCTCACCCTCAAGGCCGCCCACTACCAGTTGCAGCCATTCTACCAGTTGCAGCCATCATGATATCACTCTCTGGTAACCGGGCAGTTACCAATCAATGAATAGTCGATTTATCCAATTGAATGGAAGACTACAGGCAAGCACAAGTCAGCTCACTTCCAACTCATTCGTGTATCGAGTCCATCAAAGGCGCACAAACTACAGCCGATCTGATGGTCCAAAGAATTGGACATTACTCATTACAAGGCACGATATCACTGGATTTCTTTAATATTTGGGTATGGACTTCCTAGAAGGTATTCAATGATAAGTCTTGCGTCTCTGTCTGAAATTGACTAGGTTCAATGGATACATTATCGATATAACTCCTTGTATAATCTGATATACTAGCTAGGAGGTTGTCCTCGAGACCACTCCATACATTCTACCTCAATCTATGAACACTACTACTCCCTTCTCTGTAATCGCCTCTTGTCACCGACACATCATTTGATGCTACACAACTGTGCCGAATACTATGGATCACCTTGTATGGACGGACCTAAGCCGATCAATGCAGCCCCGAGTGTACAACGGCGTACCGTAGTGCTGTGCAGTGCTGTGCATTGAAAGCCAATACCAGAGGATACTAACATCACGCCATAAGTTAGCAATACATAATAGCCCTAGCATCACATCATTTAAAATTGTGTTCATCAATTTAAATCCAATTTAATCTAAATAATACCTCCTGATATACTAATAATCGCCATTCATCAGTTGTTTCTTCCGTCTATACTTCGTCGGACCGGAAAAACCCCTTCCCGAGAGAACAAATTGGAAGACGATCAACTTATCCGACATCAACTCTCCAAAGCAATCATGATTCAACTAAAGGTGCACCTATAACCCATTGAACCATCCTCACAATGGCTAACACCCCATCCAGACATTATTAAACTGTATCGACAACTCCGGCGCCTCGGTCGTCGAGTGCGTCAACGTCCTGAAAAAGAAGCGCGCCGCAACAATTGGTCAGTCGACCCTCCCCAGTCCCATCGAAGCGCCTGCAAATACCCCAATTCTGAGAAACGAGGCGGAGAAGCGGAGAAGCGAAGAAAATACGTCAATCGAGAGAATTGCATACTGACCTGCTGTAGGGGACCGTATAGTCGTTGTCGTTCAGAAGCAAAGGGCCGCCGGCTCCGAAGGCTCCGGTACTACTCTTGCCAACAAGGTTCGTCGCGGAGATATTCGACATGCCGTGATTGTGCGCGTCAAGAAGGAGATGCAGCGCATTGATGGAACTGTTGTCCGTTTTGGTGACAACGCTTGCGTCCTGGTGAACAAGTCTGGTGATCCCATTGGCACAAGAATGAACGGTATGTGCATAGTGATTGCAGATTCGGACTCTTAAGATTCGACAAGGCGAAATACTGACTATTCTCAGGTGTTGTCGGACAAGAACTGCGCGACAAGCAGTGGTCCAAGATCTTGTCGCTCGCTCCGGTCAACGTTTAATCGACCTTCTCCTCCACCATCTACTGTGATATACCTGTTTTTTTCTGGGAAAGCGTGTGTAGTTTATGGCAGCATTTTGCATTTCAATGTATCAATAAATATCGGAAAGAATACTATCGGAACAATAACTAGTTCATATTTTTATCTTAAATTTCGAGTTGAACCACCCTTTTCAAAGCAAGACTGTAGCCATGCAATTTATCATTTTGGCCAGGGTCGCACTTATCAGATCGCCTAACTCCGTCGGTATGCAGTATAATTCGAATCGTAGTTGAATATTTTGGAAAAGAGGAAAAGGAGAAAAGGGTATTCGTAGTCGCGCCGTGTCGTAAAAGAGATATTCACATGTAGACGTTACCGCATGCGCAGCACACGTAGTATAGTTTCTTCAGAGATCAGTTGAAAGGTCACACCAGTAGACTTGAAGTTACATACCATCCCGGTCTCAGCGGAACGCTGTTGGGATTGGAAGAAGACCGCCTCGTTCTCACCGCAGCTCGGACAAAGCTTGTTGGCGCGGGGAAGCTAGGGCGCGAGAAAAAAAAAGAGTCAGCCATCCAGCATTCTGAGTAACCAAAAACATGTCCATGAATCAACACTGTGTCTAACTCCTCTCTCCATCAATGAGCGCGTGTGCTTGATCACTAAGATCCAACCCAGCTACACACCACAAACAGAGCAAGTGACTGGATCGCCACAGAGCAAGCAGAAGCCAGTGAAAACAGTGGTGAGACAAACCGTGGGATCAGAACCGACGTCTGTAGTGACACCGGCAGTATCGCCGACCTGACTGTTCAGCTTATTCTGATAGACACAGTAAGAGGTTGCCTCCTCTCCGACATGACATGTCCGGCAAGTAAACAGCAGTCTATTGGTTTGACGGTCCTCCTTGGGATATAAAAGGTTAGAGCTGGGATGATATTAGCAGATGAATCGAGCGCATGGAGTAACAACCATGAGATGGATAAGGGACTCACCATTCGCGGCAAAATCGGAAATGAATCTGATCGGCGGGCTTGGCATCACCGCCAGCAGAGGGAGAAGGACTAGCGGACATGGCGAAGACGATTCCAGAAATCAAAAGACTCAAAGAGCAAGAAAGAAGAGCAAGCAAGACGGAGAGAGAAGCGAAAGACAGAAAGTCCGAAGAAGTCGGCAGGTCCGCAAGTTTGTATTGTTTGCACTGTTTGGCTTCCTCCCCGCATTTTCCCCCAAAGTCGCCAGTCACTCGCGACTTTCTATCTTTGTCAACTCTCCAAATATTCACTTTTCTTCAACAAAATGGTATTTGCTGCATAATTATTTTCCCTGAAAAATGACACATTCATTGACTTCTCCCTTCAGGCTGATTCAGGACTCCCCTCCGGTTGGGAGGTTCGTCACTCCAACTCCAAGAACCTTCCCTACTACTTCAACCCCGCCACAAAAGAATCACGCTGGGAACCTCCCACAGATACCGATACCGAGAAGCTAAAGAATTATATGGCGACTCATCACACTCCGGCAGCTCGTCCCGATGCTGGCGGTCAAGCTGAAGGCAAGATCCGCTGTAGCCACTTGCTAGTGAAGCATAATGGCAGTCGTCGCCCTAGTAGCTGGCGAGAGGCGGATATCACTCGATCAAAGGAAGAAGCGATTGAGATATTGAAGGGATATGAGGAGCGAATCAATGCTGGTGAGAGTCTGGGAGATATCGCCGTCTCCGAGTCAGACTGCAGCAGTGCACGAAAGAAGGGCGATCTGTATGTTTGGATCAAAGATTCGAAAGACTACGAGTTGTGGTTTTCTGGTTTTACTAACTACCTATCCCAGCGGATTTTTCGGTCACGGCGAAATGCAGAAAGAATTCGAGGATGCGGCCTTTGCCTTGCAACCTGGTCAGGTTAGCGGGATTGTTGAGACTGCCTCGGGCGTCCATCTTATTCAACGGTAGGCATTGAGATCCCTTGTGTATGATATCCTGAACAATGTTTCTTTCTAACATCTTGAATAGTGTCCAGTAATTTATATTATGATCTACTAGATTGGCTTTCGTCGCAATGAACTTGAATTCTTGTTATACCGTTCTTCTATATCGCCAAACACATCCCTCTCGGTTCTAACCACTTTATTGGACTATCAAACAGACAAATCAAGACAGCAGTGTGGTGCCTTTTCGACATTCTTTGATATCAGCCATCTTTGGAGGTTCTACTCACGCTGAAAAGGAACTATATTTGATATCAATCAGACGGAGAGGAAAGGCGAGAAAAGAAAAGAAGAGAAAAGAAAAGAAAAGCAATAATCATTTGACGGCCTTCAGATAAGTTCTGTCGTATTGTCAATGAAAAATGATAATTTCCAGCAGAACTGAAACATTCAATTAATAAAGAATGATAATAAGAACAATAACGTGTAAAATGCAGCGATTAACTTGAGGCAAACTCTTCCATTCACTCAGAGTCCCCTTCACCTGGTCATCTTGCCTCCCTCTTCAACACGATCCTTCTTTCTCTCCTTCTGCTCAACAATTTACCATCAGAAATCCTCGAAAACGTCACAGTTCCAACTCTTTCATTCGACTCTCACATCTATCAGTGAAAAATGCCGGTCGACGAGGTACGACACCGCCACGAAATGAAATGTCTCGCCATAGCAGGCAAACCATCAATAACAGACTACACCTTCGACCCATTCGTCTTCACACTACCACAATGGCTTCAAGTCCCATTAGAACTCACCGTCGCCCAAGCAGGTCTCCGAGAACGCGCATTCAAAGCAATCCACGAAATGAAAAAACTAATGCACTTCCGCGACTATCGCTTCAGCTTCCTCTGTCCTCAAAAGGCCCGGTCAGACTGGAATATACACTGCACATCAATGAGACGTCTAATGAACTGGGAAGAAGATACATTTCCATCATCCTCGTTTCTATCCCGAGACGCTACCCTCGCCCCGAGACCAAGATTACCGAAAGAGACCGTTCGTCTGCGTCTCGATGCGCAGGTTTATGGCAAGTTCGTGGGGGCTTATTCTAGGTATCTGGACTCGTACTTCCGTGAGGTCTTGAATGAGTATGTGCTTTGGAAGCATCAGACAGAGAATCTGGCAGCGCGACTCTTGCATCACGCTATTTATCGTGAATGGAGGACCTGGTGGGATGGGGAATTTCGGAAAAAGATGAATAAGTGGGAGGAATGTGTTCAGTTATTGGAGATGCCCTTATGGGAGGACGTCGTCGATGAACTCTATCTAATGATTCTAGATCGAGTCGAGGATGCAGAGGAAATTGCCGATTCATTAAGCCGGATTGGCGTGATCACTGGCCAGGGCAAGATTGGGGATATCGGGGCTACGGCTGGGATTGTGAAAGAGAGTACGCTAGAAAGCGAGGAGATCACGGTCTATCTTGATCCCAATACTATTGATCTGTCATTAGTGGGTGAGGGTGACGGTTACGGTTTTAGTGAAGACATCACCGTTGCAATGGATCTTAGCATCTGATCCTCGCCTTTTTCAGCTTCTGGGACTTTGTTGGGATAAGGTGCTGGATGTAGAGATATTTACAGGAGGGATCCATCATTTTTTCAAAATCCTAGAATGGCGTCGGATGAAATTTTTGTGCCCAGGTGGCTTTCTGCGTTATATCTGAAGATACCATTTGCTCTATAGCATCATTTATATAAAGCTAGTCTTTCAATTATCGTTCAAGAATGTAATATTTTTAGCACGACATACTGCTATTCCTGGTACTACTGCTATGCAACACATGCAGCCTTCTACCAGGAAATGATTGGGTCTACGAACCCACCAGTACTAGCAGCAAGAATACGAGACTATATTGCATTACGCCATTTTGAAATGTCCTGGAGTATTTTGTTATAGGGGTATTTATGAATCCTCTCAATCCGTGACATCACAGACTAACGAATCTCCAGAGCTAAATTCTAGACCTTCAACTCCTTACTTTGATTTCAATTATCCTGGGTGGCTGGATCTTGTGGATGGGGTTGATGTGAGCAGAGTATGTCGTCCCGTGGAAAGGGTTTATCCGTATTATCGTGCGCGGCCAGGACCACAGGAGGGCAATCTTGTTAGTGGTGAGCTTTCTGTTTTACCTTTTATGGTCCGTCTGCGTCGGATAACATCTGAAACTAAACTTCTTACGTTTGTGTAATGTCTTTCGGCAACTTTGTCCTTTTTGGGTTCGTGGATAATGATATCGAACTGGCCGAGTAGATTACTAAAGAGGAACAGTTCTTGGGTAATCCAAGAACATGAAGTACATGAAGAAATCAATGAGAATAAACAATGATCTACCGAGGTATCTCATACATGCATTCATACTATTCAACTAATTGTAACTTCATAATTGCACCCATGCTATTTCAATTATTGTGCAACGTCGTCGATGGCAGTGGTGATGTTTCTTGATATCCAATTTACATGCTCGTGTTGAGACGTTCCAGACGAGACGTAATGGCATCAATAACGGCGGATCTAAGAATCAGTTAGAAATTTTGTTACCGGGAACACTTGGTACTTGAATAACTTACTCTCGCTCTACCATCCTCATTGCATCTGCAACCTTGGCCCGCTGCAAACGTTGAGGCACCCTAGGCTGGGAGCCACCTGGAGAAGATGGACTGCTAGGCTCGGTGGGAGACGGTACTTTCGCCATGATAGACTTGGTTTCACTGATAAGACTCCCGGCCAGTTGTTTGACCTAAAATGATGTCAATAAATAATCCTAGAATCAGAGAGTATGAGACTATCTCTTACCGTCTCCAAACGCTGTGCCAGGGCTTGGTCTTGTTTGTCGTCGTTGGACTCCTGCTCGTTGAATGACTCGGAAAGAAGGTTGACTTCGTTAATCCAGGATTTCTCCTTATCGCTGAGAGGACGGCCGCCGGAGTTGAGTAGCTTCTTTCGTACTACATCATATCGCTGCGCAAGTTCTGCTTGACGGTCTCTCGCGGCGTCCAATCTCTTGTTGAGAGCTTCGCCATTCCGAGTGCCCTCCTTGCGACGGCCATCCTCGCCAATCTCGCTCGTAGTACCCTTGATGCGATCGGCAACTTCGGACAATTGCTTCAACTGTTCCTTCATCTCGCCCTGCAAGCGCTCGCAGCGACGGAAGAGATCTGAAGCTGCTCGCTCAAGCGAATTGGTGTGAGATGAGAGTACACGGTGTGCAGTAGTGACAAGATCCAATGTTGCAGGGGACAGGCGAACCTGCTCTTTCAGCGTATGACGTTGGCGGTGCGGCACATGTCTCTCCACGAAAGAGTCAAGCGGAGATTGTGCATAGAGAATTGCGGGAACTTGGTACGGCGCACGTCGGGGACGCAGCGCGGGCGATCCAGGTACAGGGGAGTTCTTCTGGAAGCCGTAATCTACCGGCGCAGAGAAAGCCTCTGTAGGCTCCTCCATGACAGCCGCATAAGGGTTGGATGGATGATGGGTGAGAAGCAAATAACCAAGGTCATAGTCAAAGAAAACCACAGACGTAGCGAGATGGTCGTTCTTCGCCGTGATATCTGCTTCCGAAACAAGGAGAATTTGCTCTCTCTTTGCGACATCTGAGTTGAAAAGGACCTGCATTCGGAAGCCGGAGCCTGAGACGTCCTCTGTCTGCAATTCATCTTCGAGTCGCTGGACAAATGCAGACATGCTGAAGGAAGCCACAGTGGTCGCGTTCGTTACGAAGAATGAGTAGCGAGAATGGACGTCCCGTGTGAAGGTGGGCCAGGTACCCGTCGCTTTCTCGCTGTCCTTGACAGTATCCAATGATTCGAGCAGGACGAGGTCGGCAGGCTCTGAGAGGGGAGTGCGGAAGGTATTCTTGCGGGCCTTGGGCAACCACTGACCCTCCACGCCATCCAGTTCCAGGCAAATGTGAACACGACCATTTCCACTGGTAAGGCAGATGACGGTGCCGGACAGCTTATCCCGCTGGCTAACTTCTGATGCCAGCTCCTCTTCTTCCCCCATCATCAAGTCTTCGGCATTCAGCCTAGCGGCAATCACCAGGATATCGCAGAGATCCAGGTCATCTAGTTCGTCACCTGTTTCGAAGCGGAAGGGGCCTTGAAGACGAGGAATAACACTTGGATTGGCTGGACGAGTAAAGACATCCGCACCTTGAATTGTATCGGAGTCAGAAGGAGCATCTAATGGTTCCTGGTCATCGATTTCACGCAGCCACTCATACTGCTGACGACAAGCAGTGAGCTCTTCTTCCAGGTCCTCTGGCGTCTCTTCAAGGGCTGCCAATTTGGGAACTATAGCCGACGAGAGCGCGGGAATCGTTGCGGAGGGAGCCTGCCACTTGGAAGGCAGAAGGGGACATAGTGCATAGAGATCTCCGGGCCTCATTGCTACCCAGAGGGTCATGGGCGCCCAAGCATCTTCCTTCTCGTTTCCAGTACCCGCAAAACAAGAGGATGCAACTTCCATATCATAGATGTCCGCAGAGAAACCCTTATTCTTCCCAAAGCCGGTGGGTGCAAAATCCTGGTCAGATGAGGTGCCATCGACCAACTTTTGCAGATCGATTGCGAGCGTCGGCTGGTCGAAGGACCAGTGGTTGTTTCTGTCAAGCTCCCAGACGCGTACTGCAGCATCGGCGGTAACGGTCACGATACAACCTCCAAGGTTGGTGTGCAGTCCCAACGGATGCCATAGGGCCGAAACGACAGGTGATTCCGGGATGACGTGGGTGGTAGGGCCAAGTTGGTAGGTCTTTAAACGGATCGGTGCGGTGTCTTGAGAAGAAAGATGAGAAGGATCAGGCAATACTGCAATGTGAACAGTATGCTCGGTAACGATCGCAAGAAAGGCGCCATTGGGCGAGGGGAGAATTTGATTGATAACACCATAGACGGGTACCGCCAGAACCTTCACGTTGTCAGCTATATCTTCTGGCGTAAAAAATCCATTCATTCCAGTCACTTACCCTGTAAGACGGAATCTCGTTGTCCTCTGCCGGCTTTGGTTGCCCAGCTGGGGCCTTCTTCTGTCTCGCCTGTTGCTGCTGCCATTGGTCCTTCACCCGAGCTAAATTCGACCAACGAATCTCATTCTCAACCACGACGAAGACTTCATTGCCTCTCTTCGCGACCGTTCTCGTTGCTCCACTTGCTGTCTTCGACTTCAGGGCGACTTGAGTGTCTTGCGACGGGCTTGCGACAGAATTGCTGGTAAAGATGCTGGCACCGGGCGAAGGCCGACATAGCCATGCCGGCGCATAACTTTTGACCTTTGGCATGAGAGGAGTGAGATATTATGAATGAATGAAACCCGTGTTTCCTCTTAAATTTCTGTTTGAGTGAAGTGGGGAGAAGTCTGGGAAAATTGCGAGCAAACAAGGCGGAAGTTGTTGATGGAATTCTGGCGCGCCAAGAAATCCCAAAGGGAGCTCCGAGCTTCTCCTCCGCCTTTTCGACTTCTTCCCATCTTCAACTCTTCCACCACAGCAGCAACAGCAACAGCAGCAGCAGCAAAAAGGGCTGTTCTCCTTCGGTTGTTCTTATTCAAGATGAGCGTTCTGGAAATTAACACTGTCGACCGACTGGATCGACCCAGCGCCTACTATGCCGGAAAGGTATGTGTAGTCTCATTCCAACTAGATTGCCCAACATCCAAGATCGCGAGAAGATGACCTGAGTGCTAATTGGGCGATATCATGTAGAACAAAAGACGCAGACATGACGACCGAGAAGAGCGAGAGCCTGAACCTACGAACAAGCTGCAAGGCGCCACTACCCTCTACGTGGGAAACCTGTATGATAAGTTAATGCTGCAGTATTAGCTGGCGCAGCGCAACTGACCCGTCCCTCTTAGGTCCTTTTATACCACTGAAGAACAAATTCATGAACTTTTTGCCAAGTGGGTATTCTCAGTACTGTTAAATGGCTTGCAACGCTAATTACTATGCGTAGGTGCGGTGAAATCAAACGATTAGTGATGGGACTTGATCGATTTAACAAAACACCTTGCGGGTTCTGCTTTGTCGAATACTATACTCACCAGGATGCCTTGGACTGCCTGAAGTATGTCGGTGGCACAAAATTGGATGAGCGCATCATTCGAGCAGATTTAGATCCTGGGTTTGAAGAGGGTCGACAGTATGGGTATGTTATCTTGATCTTTACAATAACAACCTCTCGAAAGAAACCCTAACCAATGCTCTTTACAGACGTGGTAAATCAGGTGGTCAGGTTCGCGACGAGTACCGTGAGGAGTATGATCCTGGTCGTGGTGGATATGGTCGTGCATATGATGAACAACGCCAACGAGAGGAGGATGAATACGGTGCTGGCAGGTAGGTGTTGAATGAATTTTGGCAGGTTGCGATGCAATGGTTCTGGAAAATGGCGTTCTTCCCTTGGCATGATATCAATTAGAACAAAAGGATTCTATTATATTCACCCGATATCCTCTGATACCCTTATTTACAAGACTTTTGCTGTTTATTCTCTGGAAAGCTTCTATTGTCCTAGCTTTTTTCTTCTGTTCACAGCGGCTTCCACCTGACGCAGCCACCACGCATGGATTCTCGCATCCCCTGTCAGCTCGGGATGGAAACTGGTTCCGAATACATTGCCTTGCCTCACAGCCACAATATCGCCGAGCTCCTTGTCTGGGCTGATTTCACGGCCTTGGGTAGCGAGCAGCGAGGCTGGCCTGGACAAGGTGGCCAGCACCTCGACGTGATCGGCTGTGGCAGCCTCTGCGGCAGCACCCTTAGCTTGACGTGAAGGGGCAACAACCGTCTCTTCCAACTTGATTTCCTCCTCTTGAATCCCCATTTTATGAGGCAAGATCCGCTCAACGATGGGAGCACGAATGAAGACGGTTGGGAAGGGAGCTGCGCCTTCGCCTAGGAACGGCAATTCCAATGGCGCCTGGAAACTCTCTGTCTGTCGGCCAAAGTGATTGCGATTGACGCGGACATCAAGACCACCGATCAGCTCTTGACCACCTTTCTTCGTCTTATTCGCAGACTCGGCCAGCAGGATCAATCCTGCGCAGGTGCCCCAGACCGGCTTACGATCCACTCTATATTACACCATTAGTACCTTTCCAATTTCCCAGGTGAAGGGATCTCGGCAGCACTTACTTGACAAAATCTCTTAATGGCTCCAAGAGATTCGACCTAGCTGCCACCAAGGACATGGTGGTGCTCTCTCCACCAGGCAACACCAATCCATCACATGTCGCAAGTTCCTGCGGCGTGCGGACCTCGATAAACTCCCAACCGACCAGAGAATCCTGCTCGGCGGCCTTTTTCAGCAAGTGAACATGTTCAATGAAAGCACCCTGTAGGGCGAGAACTCCCACTGTAACCGGCATGACTGTAGATGGCGAGGAATGGAAAGAATTCGAGTGGCGTGTAACATTCATTCGCCATGACTCTTTTCGATACACGTGACCCCGCGTTTATCTTTCCGCGGGGAATTCATTATCTCCACGTGACATTCACGCTTTCCCCAATTGGGTCATCTTCAGGCATTGGGGCCAGCAACTACTTTCGTGTGTTTAACGACATCTCACCTTCGTTGACATCTTGACTTGTTGTGCTCGAGCAGAGTCTCAGTCACTGGAAAGCTCTGTTCTTGGTACTATATCCTCGGTCATATGGGAAAATCTATCTTGCGTACATCAATTCATCAACCATCCACCGAAGTTTATATATCACCCGTGCACCCCACCAAATGGCCTCAAAACATGTCAGCCAAGCAGATACTCTCTTAACCCAACCAAGCATAAATAATGCTGATCCCATACTCCTGGGATTTCCAAGCCTAGTTCGCTGGTACATCGACATTCGAGAATGGGAGGCCAATGGCCTAGATCTCCCACTACTGAACACACTTCGACCCCACGAGCAACAAGCCGTGAAGCGATATCACTTTGCCGCAGACCGGCGCATGTCACTAGCATCACACCTACTCAAGTATCTATACGTCCATCATGCCTGTGGCGTACCATGGAAGGATATCATCATTGGCAGAACACCAATGCCACAAAATCGTCCATACTATGACTCCAAATCGCCTACCCGAGTTGAGTTCAATGTTAGCCACCAAGCATCACTCACCATTCTAGCGGGAACCATCGCACCTTCAAAAGAGCAGCTCCAAAATGTCCGCTCTGAGACACTTCCAAAGGATGAATTTCCTCAACTTGGCATTGACATTACATGCATAAATGAGCGACGTAACAAAAACCCAACTTCAATCGCAGAGCTAGCGGATTTCGTTTCTATATTCAGCGAAGTCTTCTCACCAACCGAGCTCTTCACCATGTCCAATCCCAAAGAAACACTCCTTAAAGCTCGGAGCCTAGGTTACGCCAATGGTTTCACTCCAGCTTTCAAAAACACCGACGGAACAGAATGCCACAGCGAGCAATCAATCATCGAATTCGGCCTCCGCCTCTTCTATTCCTACTGGGCTCTTAAAGAAGCTTACCTCAAAATGACCGGCGAAGCCCTCCTCGCACCATGGGTGAAAACCCTCGAATTCAAAAATGTTTTCCCTCCAGAGCCACTTGAACCACTACGAGCAAGCAAACCATACAAACCCACCGATAATAGCAACAAACATTCCCACATTCCCACATCTCCTCAGAACTGGGGGCCCACATACCCAAATGTCATTGTTACTCGCGACGGAAAGGTACTAGAAGACGTCCGTCTACAGCTTCAAGCGTTTGAATCGGATTACATTGTCGCTACAGCCGCTCGGGGCGCCCACATCAGACCTATACCTCAAAGTTCTCAAAATAAGAGCTTGCATCATTTACCGGGTATCATTAACATCTCTCTTGATAACGGGCAGATGGAACAGAAACGAATTCCCATTTCCACGAAGAAAGTTGTTGGTGACATTGACCCGTGGAATATTCCCAGCGCGATCACCGATCCATGGCTTCCGATGCAAGAGGTTGATATTGAGTTGGATGTACGGGCTTGTGCGGAAGGGCGTTGTGAGCATTTGGTCGCTTCATAAGGGATTCATGCCGTGACTGGAAATGATGGTGTTTAGTCTACGGGTTGACTTTTAGTCTTATCTGAGACGTTTCTTGCGATGTTTTGATCTTCTGGCATTGCACTGTGGTAGTGAAGCCTTCACATTTACCCCTGTCCATTGCAACAATGTGGAATGCTACTCTCAATTAACTTTCGCGATGAAAGACAATTGATTGAGGGTTATTAGCATTGCATATACTCCTTTCTACCTGGAAGCTCTTTCCAAAATTCTTACTATTTACTTCCAGAAAGTACCCGTATTAGTATTAAACACTTGAATACTATTCATAGGTGATCAAGTGTTCAGACTACCTCTAGCAGTTGAACCAAACCTTTGGCGAAGTTAGAACTTCACCTAAAAAACGTGAATAGTAGAAAAAGAACAAGCTAGAACTTCAAAACAGATCGTGTCATCTTCAAGTCTTTACGCTAAAGATATATACATCTAGAGGAAAGTCAAGGGTACTCCGGCAAGAAATTCAAACTCGCAGCAACAGAGCAACCAAGAAAAAGCCCGAAAAAAAAAGGGGAAAAAGTAGGGGGAAATGTCCTGCCAAAGACGTTTCGATTCAATCATTTTCCCATGAGAAAGTATACCGTGTGAAATAAACCAACGCTGCCAAGATTGCTGTTCATCGGCTGAATTGTGCAGAATTGAGAAAAGAAGTCATGTATTATGACTGTTTCTAGAGCGGACCGTGAAGGTAGAGGGGGTAAGGATATGGATATGTACCGAGCGGGAGAAGGGATATACAGATGGGGAAATGTAACGGGATTTCCTGAATCAGGATGAGCGAGGACCAAGATGGAAAGGCCGCTCTGTTCGGACGAGAGAAATATCCAGAGGGGTTGTCGAGAGGAGAGTGTTATATTCCACCGATGAAGGGGACCGGAGTATATTGGTGAGGGAAGGGGGTAGAAAGATCAAGAAGTTCAGATCTCAACGGCAGTAGATACGCCATTCGTAGCCTTGGACTCAATGGAGTTCGCTTGGGCGAATTCTTGAATAGTCTTGAGCATGGATTCGCGGGTGGTAGTAGTGAGGCGATCCACGTCAGCAGGAGATAAATCCTTTGTTTCAATAGGTGGGAGAACTGTATCAGAGACAACAAGTTAGTCCTTGACCCGCAATAAATCGGAGGGAATCAACGCAGAAAAACACTCACCCTTGACCTTGATACTACCAGCATTGAATCGCATTGCCCGCGGAGACATAACATGAGAGTAATTCTCCGTCACAACAGGAACAATAGGCACACCGGCCTTAACAGCAAGATGGAAAGCACCCTTCTTAAACGGCAACAAAGTAGGCTCATCCGAATAACTACGCGTACCCTCCGGGAAAATAAAAACACTCTGACGATGAACACGCATTTCATCAACCGCCCCATCAAAAGCCTTCATAGCAGTCTCACGATTACCCCGATCAATAAAAACTGTCCTGGAAAGAGCCATAAACCAGCCCAAAAACGGAATATTACGCAAAGACTTCTTCGCCGTGACACTGCAGTAAGGCGGGAAAATAGCCCCAAGCATTAGGACGTCTAGTTCTGTTTGGTGATTTCCGATGAACACGGCTGGACGGGTAGATAGATGTTCTTGGCCTTCGATGATGTCGAAAGTTACGCCGGTAGTGCAACGCATGACCCATTTGAAACTGCGGGCTGTGGCATATTGTGAGATACGGCCGTATCCGACGAGGCGGAGGACGATTGAGGCGATGACGCCGTATGTTGCGCAGAGGAGAAGGGAGCCGTAGGCGGCCAGACAGCGGGCAACGAAAGCTGCGCGTGGAACCTTTTGACCGAGGGCAAAGAGGGAGAGGGTTACTACCACGAAAGAGCTTATGCCCCTTAGGATATAAGAACTGATCGACATGGCGGTTGAGGAGGATCTGTTGGGGATCAAGGGTGTGTTAGTTGGTATATGTTGAGATAATGGGTCATACGGACTGGTGAATGTAATATAACTATAAATGGGAGGGGAAAAGGTAGATTCTCACAAGGATCAATTCTAGGACCACAAAGGAAATGAGGTCAAAAGGGAATGGAGTCGATGAGGGACATCGTGGGGGAACTGCGGAGGTGAAGATGGGCTTTTTTTTGCCCGTGCCGACTCACCGCCAAGTCACCGCCTGCTGACCGCCAACTGACCGCGGCAGATGACGGCATTGCGCATGTGCATGGACTACGGAGTATGTATACATCGGGTGATGGAGGAGAATATAGATAGAATGGGTTGTAGGTTATGTTTTATGGGATAAGCTGAACTAAACTGATCATAATGATGCTCTGCTGTTCATTGACGGGCCTCGTCGTACTCTCACTAATGTACAAAAAAACACCATGCCTGATGCCAGATGTCGAGATCTGGAAACCAAAGAACTCCCCACTGATGCTGTGCAGAAAAAAAATGATAGGAAGAAAAGAAGCCCCTAGAACGCCGAGCTTGTAAGAAGGAATCCTGAACAATCACAAAGAAATAGAGCTTTTACGTGGAGGGTCTATGCTATGTCTTCGTCCTCCATGTCATCGTCATCCAACGCCTCCATCGCATCCTTGATAAACTGTGCTGCCTGTGTCAATAACGTTAGCACAAGTTGCCAATAGAAGGATGAATACTGCAAAAAGACATACCTTTGGATCCAAGTTCAAGGCCGTCGTAAAGTGCTTGATAGCATTGCCTTTGTCATGGATCATTTTGTACAGTTTACCAAGGAGGTAGTGTACGTTGGCCTCGTCGGGAGCCATATCCTTGAGCACTTTCAGATCGGCCAGGGCAAACTTGTATTCTTGCAGTTTCATCAGCACCCGTGCCTTGCGGAATCGTGCCAGCACCGAGTGTGGAGCAAGAGAGCAGGCTCGCTCATAGTGGACGAGGGCCTTCCTCGGGTCGTTCATCTTCTCCAAGACTAGACCAATGCAACAGATAAGGACTGCATTGGTTGGATTGATGGTCGCAGCATTGCGGAAATGTTGCTCGGCATAATCCAGCTTACCCATCTTATCATAGACAGTTCCGAGACCATACCAGGCATTGTAGTGTCGGTTGTCAGCGTTAATTCCGTGACGATAAGCATCTAATGCCTTGTCGTACTCTTCATTAGAAACGTACTCGTGACCTTGAAGAGTGAATGCATAGGCAAATTCGGGATCCAGCATAGTGGCACGCTTGAAACACTTAAGGGCTTGGTCGTGGTCCCGTTGATGGGAGAAGGAGTTACCAATAGCACACCATGCTTGAGGGGATAGTCGATCGGCTTCCAGGAGTTGATGAGAGAGGTATGCCAGCTCGACATCACTCTTCAAGTGCCATAGTACCGTTGAATAGATTTCCATATCTTGGAGTCGTGTCGGCGCTAAAGACTGAACGCGGGAGAAATATTTGGCAGCCTCGGTATACATCGCTTGCTCGAAATACGACCGGCCAAGCTGAGCGAGCACCCACGGGGTCTCGCGCTGTCCCTGTGAGAGACTATTGAAGTATCCAACGGCTTCGGTGCACTTATAGCGACTTAAGGAAAAGTATCCTGATGCCAATTTCGTGAAGAGACCCAGCAACCAGTGTAGAGCCTCGAACTCTTTGGTCCTCTCGGCTGCCTTGGGCAAAGGGGGAGGAACTGTAGAGTTCACTGGTACGGATGCCGCGCGGGGCTCCTTTCCATCGTGATCTGAAGACTCCATTGGTTTTCGGTTGCCACTAACAACACGGCCAACTGTCCCCGTGCGACTTTTCGCTGACGTACCTCTGATCTTTTTTACCTCGCGACCATCTCGCCCCGTGAGTGTGGTAGTAGAAAGCTTGCTAGTGGTGGGTTTAATTTGATTGAATAGCCTGACGCTACGACGCTGCGGAGCACCTGGCTCGGAAGGCTGTTGGGATACTGGGTGGGCGACTTGTCCAGAGACGGTTCGTTTGCGATCTCCTAATCGCGGAGCTGGAGGTGGCTCTCTATCCGATGGGGCCATTGGCGGCTCTTCTGGTTCAGTGCGTGGCTTTGGTCGAGGTCGAATTCCAGTAGGACGCATTCTTGGGGGTGGCTGACCATGATGGTCTGCACTCATTGCCTGGACGGTTCGAATTTTCCTTGCTGGTGCCAACGGCGGTTCCCATGTCGAGTCTGGGTCAGTCACTCCGTTCGCAATACGGAATTCCTCTGATCCCGATCCACTGCTTTGATTTCCTGGGGTTTCCATGCCTTCGTGGATGACATGCTGCGGTACTGACGCAACACTAAGTGTACTCCCATTAAGCTTCTCGAAGAGAGCAGAGCTTCCATGAGTGGTATCCGATTCGCCGCGAGAGCTAGCAACCATGAAAGGATCTGAAGGAGCACTTCCGGTCGTTTGTGCGGGGAAAGAGCTCTCTGTTGGAGATATGAGGTCTGAGGGGATATTGGCGTCATCGGGGGCTGAATTGATAATAGCGAGAAGCTCGGGACTGAGCTGGAAGATATTTGGAACTCGAATGTTGACGCCTATTAAAAAGGTCAGCCTGCGCACAACACCAGTGGGTTTTGAATTTCAAGATATACCAGTAGCACATAACCCAAGGAAAGCATCCCACATGAAAGGGTTCAGTTTCAGCGAGTCAACAAAGCAGTCAACCGCCTTATTCAAGTCCTTGTGCGCTTGCCACAGCTTTCCCAGTAGACAGTAGACGGCTGCCGCATCTGGAAGATGTTGCCTTTGTGTTTCGTTGTGCTTGTCTGAAATTCAGGGTCAGTACCATTCTGTAACGTCTACTAAAAAGAACCAAAGAAACATGGACAAAGAGCATATCCCCGGGGGTAACCTACTCCAGTGGTTCTTGGTTGCCCAAAGAGCTTTACTGCGCTCCAGCGCAGTAGCACCGTCCAAATACTTCCCTAGATCTAAGCAAGCTTGCGCATATACATACGAACAGCCGGCATGTAAGCCTCGCGAGCCAGATGGCTGACTGAATTCCAAGGCGGCCTTGATTTCTCCATTATGTAGGTGACAGAGGGATAGTAGGTATTGCGCTTCAAAGGATCGGGGTTCATAAGCATGTAGTCGTTCGGCGAGAAAGAGGGCGTTTCGAATTAGATTATTGTCGAGGTGGTAATAGATGATGTGTCGCAGCTGACTGGCGACATGGCCCGTAGAAAGGGCCATGGCTGAGGGGTTGCGCGCGCGGGGAGAGCACGCGCAAAGTATTGCCGCGCGGACGAGGTTCGATGAAGGTGGGAGAAGATGCGCACGGGTTGTAAAAGTGATTTAGTTAAGACGAAGCCGATTTTTGAAAGAGATTCGGTGGTAATCCCCCAGGAAGGCTGGTTCAATGAAATACGTAATGGTTGAATCACAGGTGAGAGTGCCTTGGAGGCGTAGTCCGAGACGCGGGGACACAACGCGAGATGGACAAAGGCGAAGAAAAACAGTCCATCAATGACTCGGAAGACATGGACTTTAGTGAGTTGACGAGATAATGTTGAAGAGTAGGCGACAATGTCACGGTCCGTGGCCAGTGAAGTAGGGTGAAGATTGCAGCGATCTCGAAATGAGATCGGACGCCAACGGACAGGAATGTAAACGCAGGCCGGAAAAGGTAAGAGCGCTAGAAACGGCAAGTTAAAGGGAGGAGGAGCCAGACAAAGCTCTTTTTATTGACCATTCACCATCTTTGCAGTGAATAGAGGTTCAAAGAAAGCAAAGGGTGAGACGTGGTGGGGGAGGGGAGGGAGGGAGGGAAGGTAAAAGGTTGAAAGTGAGCTGAAGTTGGCTTTTGACTTCTCTCCATGTCGTTTTTGGCTTATTTTGGTTGCATCGCTCGGTGCTGCTTGGGTTCTGCCGGGCGGTGAGGGTCGAATGGGCAACAATCGCCGCCATGAGACAACTTGAATTGTACATTTTATATGCGGAGACGTAGTTGGTCCTACTAGGTACTCTGAACGACCGAGAGTCGGATTTTGTGCCTTTTCTTTTCCTATTCTCTTTCCTTTTCTCTCTTCTTTCTCCCACTGCATCTACTTGTTTATCTCATTCTCATCCTTCAATCCTCCAGAATGGCCCAGGTAAGCTCTCTCACCTTCCAATTGTCCAAACTGTCGCACCTGCCATTTTCCATCTTTTCCTTTCCCCCCTCAATCGCTCCTTCTTCATTTTTTATTGTAACTCAAACTGACTCGCTCCTTCCCAGAAAGCCGCTAAAAGTCTTGCTGCGCGCAATTCCGCCACGTTGACCCGCACGCATCTCATCTCCATCGCCTTACACACTCTCTTCCTCGTCTTGCACTTTCTCTTCGGTCGTCCCCGCTCCTTGAAACCATATTTTTTCCTTGCAGTACCCACACTTGTCATTGAATACTATCTGGACAAGGTGGGACGCCCCCAGTACAGCGAGGATGGATCTCTGCGGTCTGCGGGTGAGGATTTGAATGCGACTGGACTGACGGAGTACATGTGGGATGTACTTTACTGGACGCAGGGTTGTATTGTTGCGGCTTGCTTGTTTAATGATCGGGCTTGGTGGTTGTGGGTGGTTGTTCCGCTTTATTCGGTTTATCTGGCCTATACGACTATCATGGGGGTGAAGAAGGGATTTGCGGGGATGGGGGGTGGTGGTGAGGGGCCGGATGATGCTCCGTTGAGTAAGACTCAGATGAAGAAGGAGAAGAGAGGGGATCGTGTGAAGCAGCGTGGCCGGGGGTGAGGGTGATGCGGAAGTTTGTTGTAGATGGTATTTACTGTCGAACTATTCTGCCTCATCTGATGTTGAATATGGGGTTATCCCCTGGTTACCATCACTTATGTCCTGCTACACTGCTACGAATACTATGTACTTGTAGTACTACTTCTTGAAGGCTGCTAATGCGGGGGATGCGGCAATTCTGGCAATAACAGAAGTCCGCCAGTGATCTATGGATATCGCTGACAGCTCGATTTCTTTGTGTGAAACCCGGAAGATCTGGTTTGATCAGAACGCATTGCATTTATGTACTCAAGATTACAACGCTGTAGCGAAACCAGACCGGGAAACAATCGCAACAATTCCAATACATAAGGAAATGAGAACCCGAATCGAAGAAATGAAACCACTTAAAATCAATGTGCATCTTGTAGGTCATGAACATATTACCGTCGTGACAAACTATATGGGGAATAAAGCGTCAGTAGCCCCAGTTTTGGTAACACCTCAACCCTGGACTGACGTGTGAGATGATGATGGTAAGACAGGAAGGAATATAGGGAAAAAAAAAACAATAAAGAATGGCAGATGGAGAAAGCAAAAGCCCACCCGAAATTACCCGTCCCACTGTGTTGTTCATATGTGTTTGGTGAACTTGAATGTCGCACCGTGTATGTGATTCAATCACAGCTCATCTTTCGCGGAGGAAGCGGCAGCCTTAATGCTGCTGGTAGCATCCTCAACATGGGAGACAGCAGTCTCAGCTGCTTCAGAAGCTACACTGCTTGCGCTAGAGGCAAGGTCAGCCACCTGAGACTGAGCGTGCTTGACGGCAGCGGCAATACGGCTAGTGGCACTTTCGACCGCGCCTGGCTCCTCGCCGTACACGGCAGACCTGGCCTTAGATTGGATGTCTTCGATGGAGTCCTTGGCAGCGTCAAGATAGCCAGGTTGTTCTCCCTGGAAGGCATCGCTGATTTGGGCGGTTGCAGTTGCATAGCCATCAATCGCAGCCTCAACGGCGTCGGCCAGCTGCTCGTTGACTCGGTCCACCACATCCTCGAGGGTGGGAATATTGGTAACGTATGCCTCCGCGGCCGAGGAAGCAGATCCATATACCTCTCCCACATAGCTAGATGCAGAGGACACGGCAGCTGCTGGGTAGGGAGTTTCATAGGCAACTCGGAGTTTGCTCAACACGCTTTCGGTGAAAGACGGCTGCTTTCCAACAAGGAGCTCGGAAACGACGTCCTTGACGGCATCGTATTGGGGCAGACGACCATTAACCAGCTGCTGAACGTATGGTTCTGGTGTGCCATAGATCTGCTCACTGGCCTTTTGCACAAGACCTTCCCAGTTCTCGGATGCCCGGCTGGAGAGGGACTCCAAGGCTCCTGGGGTCGTGCCATACACGGCAGAACTGGCAGATGCAGATGCAATAGACAGAGAAGAAGAGGCGGCAGAAAGAGCTGCCTGATATCGGGAAGAAGCATCATCGATAATGCCTTGGGGCTTGCCATCATCAGGAGAGACGGCGGAGCTTGCAGAGGCAACGACGGCGGCGAGACTGGCAGAAGCGAGGGAGGAAGCTTGGTAATATTGAGATCCAGCCTCGTCAATGATATCCTGGAAACTGCGAGCAGCAGGAGTGGGGGCAGGAGTGCCATAGACTGCTTCAGATGCCGTCGAGACAAAGGCAGTATAGTGATCATGGGCCAGACCGACAGCTTCGTAGTAGCGGCGCTGAGCATCCAGAACAAATGGTTGAACGCCACCGGAGCTTGCCGTAGACTCTGTCTCTCGGACCTGCGCTAGCTGCTCTGAAGCGAGACTGAGCCCTGCACTGAGCCGCGAGGATGCAACAGATGAAATGTGAGCCAGTGGGCCTGATGGAGTGGGTGTGGCTTGAATGCCCCCAATCTTGTCCTGATATTCCTTGGTGGCATATTCCACGGCCCCGGAGTAAGCTGACTCGATTGAAGAAAGGACTTGCTCATGAGCAGGGGCACTAGATTGAGACATCTGTCCCATCACCTGGGATTTGGCAATCTCATAAAGAATCTTCGCCTGGGCGGTGGAGTCGGCGAAAGCAGAGCTTGCGTCTTCGTAAAGTCCACCAGCCTTGTTCGCCAGGTTGTGTGGGATATCCTGGTCGTCAGAGTCGATGATAGGCTGCTGACGAGAATTGGCATTGGCAGCGGCGACACCGAAAGCAGGTTTACCAGAGGCTTGCAGATTCTTATAAGCTTCGTCAACGGACGGCCCATCATTTTCTGCCTCAGTGACATCCTCGTCGAAGGTCGAAGAGGAGTTAGGGTTAGCAGTCACATCGACATCGTCATCTTCTATAGACTCATCCTCCGATAAAGGAGGGGATGCTTCACTTTCCGCAGCATCATCGGCAGCAGCATCGTCACTGCCTTCATTCGAAGTCTCCTCAGATGCTTCAACGTCCCCTTGTGGCTTTGGCAAGGATGGAGGGGGTTCGGTCCTAGTCTCGAAGTCGTCACTGACCTCCCGGGCAGCAATCTTCCAGTGACCAACGTCTTTCAATCGAACCAATTCCTTGGCAGTCTCTTCGGCAACATGCATGCCACTCTCGAGAATTTCTCCGGCAACAGTCTTTGCACGGGCAACCGGGTGGTGGTTTAAGCCAACCTTTCGGATTTCATTACGCCAGTCATCAACCTGGGCCTTCAAGGCATGGTATCTTGCCCAGTCTTTATAGGTGACGTTGTCCATCCAGGCCCAGCGCATACCAATTTCCTGCAGGCCAAGGTCCCGAATGCTGTCAAGAACATCAAGGGTGGAATTGACCGCAGCCGAGACCCTGCGTGTGAGCTCATCATCAAAAGACCGAGACCACCCTCGGAGGATATGGGCACGATCTCTGACAGAAATGGCGGAGGTTCGAATATCACTAACTAGCTGATCACGGGCAGTCTGTTCCTCTTCAGGGGAATCTTCCTTGGGTAATGAACCTGCAAGTTCATTGATTTTTTGTTTGATAGAAGATACCTGCTCGGAGGCTACACTTTGGAGTGCCGTAGAGAGACTTTGTCCGTAGCTGTCTGCACTGCTAGAAATAAGCGCAGTGACGATCTCCTCGATACGCTCCTCCAGATCTTCGATTCCCTTGTCGGCAGCGAGTGCAAACTTTTCCTGCCATCTTTCCAAATCGGAGTCAATTCGCTTTCGGGCTTCTAGAGCAACTTCTTCCGGTGAAAGGGTAGGCTGCACGGACTGAGACTCCTTGGTCGTGGTGGTTGTGGTGGTGGTAGTTGCGCTGGTTGAAGGGCGAAGTGATACAAATGTGCTAGTAGTTGTGGAAGAGACTGGCTGTTCGGAGGATGCGCCATCTACATCTTCGATGACCGCCCGAAGTCGTTTACCCTCTCGGTAACTGGCGAGCCGTTGGCCAATCTTCACAAGCTGAGGCTCAACTTGCTCAGAGTACAGACCAGTGATATGCGGCCAGAGAGAGCTATTGGCGAAATAAATGGCAGAGGACCAAGTATATTGCGCACCCGGTATGACGTGCGTCACCAGGACATCTTGACCGGCAGCATAGGACTTTCCAATGAAAGGTTGCGAACGGGTATAAAAAGGCACCAAATGGTCCCAGTAGACCGTAGATGCAACCTTGTTTGCTCCCTGGTAGTAAGGCGAAGTCACGGCAATACCTTGCTGCACGTACGGATCGACCTTCGCCGCATATAGCTGCGACACTTGATCCTGGACGGTTTTCAACCGAGGAGTGACCTGAGCTTCCCACTGCGCGGCACCATGTGCTTGAACCTGCTCCCAAGCGGGAGCTCCATATTTTTCATAACCGGACTTGGCAATCTTGGATGCGGGCACGTAGACGTGCTGGTTGAAAACCTCCACGTAAGGACGGGCTTGATCAACATACGGAGCCGCGTAGATGTTGTAATATGGTGTGACATAGGGATCCACGTGCGACCGAGCAATCAGATAAGGTTTACAGACTCGCGGCGATGAGTCGGTGAGGTCGGAGAGACGCGACGGGCATCGTAGAAATGGAGTGATCAATGTGTACCAGATACATAGCCTATCGAGGTGGATCAGCACGGCTCCCATCTGAGGGTATTTGCATAGTAAAGACCCACGCGCGCGAGAGAGAGATAACTTACCGCACGATCAGTCCTATCGTCCACCGGACAGAACTTCTCTTTTTCGTGGAGGGTTTGGGGGATGTCCTCCCCTCTTGTTTGACCACCGTCTCTGAGGTATGACCATTCTCTTGAACCACCATCTTGCTTGTTGCTGGCGTATGTCGGTCAATACGACACGACCGCAATAAAAAAGTTCCGAGGCTGGACTGCCGGCGTGTGAACTGCTTCTCTCAAGAGACACTGGATTCGGTAGAGTCGAAGGGCGTAAAATTATTGATTCATCAGGTCGTGAAGTCGGCACTCGATCCCCTTAGGTGCGAGTGGAAAGCCTAATGGGGAGAAGAAGAAAAGGAGGGAGAGAAAGAGAGAGAGAGAGAGCTCTCTTGACGGGAATGCTCGCGTCGGCTTGGCGCTAATCAAGATTCACGAGCCGCGGTCAGATCGCACGAATGTTGAAAGTCGGCAGTTGCACTTATTTTATATCAATGGCCCTCATAAGAGAGGTTGGACGAACAAAATTAATCGTAAGTGGCTGGTTCGAGGCAAGGCCGTGATGGAAGAAACAATAAGAGAAAGCAAGCTGGTTTTTGGAGGAGCTTTTGGCAGGGGAAGCGCAGTGAGGTCATCGCTGTTACATAGTGTGTTACCATATGTTACCATATGTTATACCATTTTCGATGGGGGTTTAGAGTGTAAAACTGTAATACAAATACGCTTACTCAGCATCAGCTGGAAGGCCCAATTCAACCAGAACAAAAACGAAGCAGCAACAAGCACCGAAGGCATCAAAGCAACAAACAGTAGAAAAACATAGGCCAAGTGGAGAGCGCAGGTAGGTCTGATCATTGATACACTGGATTTTATTCCAGACTGAGGCTGACTAAACCCTTCGTTTATCTTCCTTCTAGTCCCATCCTCTTGCTCCGGATCTCCCCTCATATCTGGTTTCTCATACGACCACTTGTGCCCACACTCTCGATAGTGCATGGCAAGGGAGGATATGATGATTGTTTGATTTTAGTTGGTCGATAGACTGACCGTTACCGCCCAACGATTCAACGCGCCTCGAACAAGATGGATTTCCCCGTCGACCATGCTCGCCTCCCCACAGGCGCATCTCCGTTTCCTGACCTGATGAACGATCCAGCCTTAGATGAGAGGGATAGGGGCCTCGAGGATATGGACACATGTCGTATATGTCATGGAGAGGGATCCCTTGAGGAACCGCTATTCTATCCTTGCAAATGCAGTGGTAGTATCAAGTTCGTCCATCAAAGCTGTCTGGTAGAGTGGCTAGCACATTCACAAAAGAAGCACTGCGAGCTGTGCAAGACGCCGTTCCGATTTACCAAACTATACGACCCGAATATGCCTCAGAGACTTCCTACGCCTCTCTTCTTGAAACAGGCCTTGATTCAGTCATTCCACACTGTCGTAACATGGATGCGGTTCATTTTGGTTGCCTTCGTATGGCTAGGATGGTTGCCATGGTCGATGCGCGCAATTTGGCGGGCACTGTTCTGGCTGGCAGATGGTCACTGGTCTGCCAGTGGAGCTACTGCCCATCAACGCGCAGCACTGGCTGCCCAACAAGGTGCTGATCAGTCATTGTCCAATGGTAGTGCAGCCGCCACGGTGGTTAATGCTGCATCCTCAGCAGCCTCCAGCGCTATACAGTCTGCCGCAACCGCATTGCCCTCTAATACAGGGCCGACTCAGGGATTCCCTGCTGGAGATCCACTTATGCTGACGCTCATCAAGAAAGTTGTTCCTAGTCTATTTCTCCCCGCATTGACGGGAGGTGCTGGCCAAAACGGATCCACCTTCAACACTACAGCTGTTTTGCCAAAAGCCCGATACCCATCGTGGCTTTCAGACGTGAAATGCCTGAACACATTAACCCCGTATCCAACTATCAACAATATGATCATCGACACTTTAGAAGGCCAACTGATTACTCTTCTGGTCGTTATTGCGTTCATCCTCCTTTTCCTCATCCGAGAATGGGTAGTCCAGCAACAGCCAATGGCAAATATCGCGGAAGGAGAACGTGAAGCGGCCCTTCAGCTAATTGCCAACAATCGACCTGAAGATGATGACGAAGAAGAGGAGCAGGCACCGCGGCCGGACTTTGCCCCTGGCCCGGATCCTGGCCTAGACCATGTCCATCGCGCGGATGCAGAGGAAGCTCGCGTCGAAGCCCCACCTCGCTTTGGAAACCATTCTCCTGCGCCCTCAATGACCGATTCTGATGACGGACATCCTATTATCGACCGGGCCACGGGACCTTTTGACCGACCTGACATTCTGGATCTACCTGCAGAGGAATACCCTCGCATTATTGCAGACGCAACTGCCGCAGTTGGACAACAAAGACGCATGGATCTAGATCGATATCAAGATGCCTTTGCGCGATGGGATGGCGATCACAACGAAATGCTACATAGGATTCGCCAGCAACATGGACTTGGTCCAGCTCCCGACACCACAGATGGTATCCTGCCAATTGAGGTTGATCGTTTACATATGGCAGTGGATCAGCACAATGCTGAACAAACTGCACTAATAAATCCGCCGGCCGACCCTCAGTCTGAGAACTCCCATGACATTCAATCCTCAGCGAATGACGAAACTATGCAAACCAACCAACAGCCCGAGAACCAGGAACCGATAGGAATCTTTGAAAAACTTGTTCATTGGTTCTGGGGTGATATTGCTCTCGATGAGAATGATGCAGCTGAGGCGATGCCAGAAGATGATGAACATATCGTCCAGGACCCTGCCCTAGAGGACCCCTTTGTCCCTGTTGCCAACAATAGACCAGAGGATCAAGTGGACGGTGGACCCTTGGGCGCCCCTGCAGGTGATGCCGGCCTGGACCCCAACGACATTGAAGCTATCGAAGGCGATGACTTCGAGGGAATTATGGACCTCATCGGTATGCATGGTCCTATCTTCGGACTCCTGCAAAATGGGGTATTCTGTGCACTTCTTATCGCCTTCACAGTTGCTATTGGGATATGGCTACCTTATCTCTGGGGTAAAATTGCCCTTGTCCTGTTAGCCAACCCATTAGAACTCATTATCGGTGTTCCAATGACTGCCATCTCGGTTTTTGCTGACATTGCTTTGGATACACTCATCGGGGTTCTTGGCTATCTGATGTATTCGCTCACCTTCGTGTTCAAGGTGCTTCTCAGTTCTTTTGGGGCGGTTGTGCCACTGAGCGAATGGGCTCCACATGGCCGATCCGTCACAAGTGCCTCTTTGTCCCTTATCGAAGCCAGTACCAACCGCCTTAACAAGGTGATGAAAGCATTTCTTATCTTTCATGACTCTGACATCCCCATGTTCTCCGTGCTTTCCCACCAGGCCTTGAAGCTGCACCAATCGCGACTGAGTGCCTTGGTCTACGGCATCTATGGCGTTGTAAAATTCATCCTGTATGATTTCCCGCTACGATTGGTCACTCTAGGCGTGCCAGGGGCTTTATCCTTCGACTTTGACTTTACACACATGAAGCAAGCAACAGTTCAGCTGCAAGAACATGTTGCCAATTTTTCACGCTCGATATTTTTCACCAGCCCCGGCACGAAATTATTGAATGCTGGTGCTGCCAATGCGGCATCCGTCAAGCTACCCGTCGAGTATGACCTTGCAGTGTGGGATACCAAGGACCGTGTCATTGCGATTTCCATGGGCTACTTACTAGCTAGCATAATGGGTTTCCTTTATCTACGCATCACTGGTCTCTTGGCTGGCACAAACCGTGGACAGCGAATCGAAGGGGTTGTTGCTGAGGTCCTACTGCAAGCAGGAGGCGTGATGAAGGTCATCCTCATAATTGGCATCGAGATGATCGTCTTTCCTTTGTATTGTGGCACTCTACTCGATGTCGCCCTTCTTCCTCTATTCTCCAACGCAACGATCTCGTCACGCATAGCCTTTACCATTTCATCTCCGCTTACCTCCCTGTTCGTCCACTGGTTTGTTGGCACGTGTTATATGTTCCACTTTGCACTCTTTGTGTCTATGTGCCGCAAGATCCTCCGGAGCGGCGTTCTATGTAAGTGCATTTCAATTCGAGAATTACATATCCCGCTAGAAGCTAACCTTTCTCCAGACTTCATTCGGGACCCAGATGATCCTACTTTCCACCCCATTCGTGATGTCCTCGAGCGCAGTATCACTACTCAGCTGCGCAAAATCGGGTTCAGCGCCCTCGTCTACGGTGCGTTAGTTATCGTCTGCCTCGGAGGCGTCGTCTGGGGTCTCTACTTCGCATTCGATGGAGTTCTTCCAATTCATTGGTCAGCGAGTGCTCCAATGCTAGAGTTCCCAGTGGATCTGCTTTTCTATAATTTCGTCATGCCGCTCGCGATCCAGTCCGTCAAACCTTCGGATGGGTTGCACGAATTGTACGACTGGTGGTTCCACAAATGTGCACACTTCTTGCGCCTCAGCAATTTCTTTTTCCCTGAACGCCATCCAGAGGAAGAAGGCCGACATGTCCGACGTAGCTGGTGGGGCCTTTTATTTGGAAGCAAGGGCGACTGGGAGCATCCTGTGATCGGCGAAGAGCAACAGGCCGCTGCAGAACAAGAGAATCGTGATGCCTACTTCCTGCGAGACGGCCGATATGTCCGAGCACCTGCTTCAGATTCGGTCCGCATCCCGAAAGGCCGTCAAGTTTTTCTGGAAGTGAGCGAGGATAACACCCGACTTGATGGCGAGCGAGACCTTAAAAATGGCCTGCATGGTTGGTCTAACCCATCTTTCACCAAAGTCTACATTCCTCCCTTCTTCCGTACTCGCATCGCAGCCTTCATACTTCTCGTTTGGTTGTTTGCTGCCACCACGGGGGTAGGCATCACCATTATACCACTGGTCATTGGCCGTCGGATCATTTCGGCCTCTCTGGGAAGCCCAGTTCCGGTGAACGACATCTACGCATTCTCTTGTGGGTTGTGCATTGTTGGTGCTTTCGCCTACGCGGTTCACTACTGCCACAAGGGCATCCGGCTTCTGCGGGAAAATTCCGCAACATATCTACAATCTCCAAGCCAATTGATCGATGCTTGCGTCAATCTAGCACTGCAAGCCGCTCGTCTCGCATATATCGCCACTGTCTTAGTCGTTGTGCTCCCGTCACTTTTCGCACTCCTTACTGAGTTGTACATTTTGATTCCTGCCCATACCTTGCTTGGAGATGGCCAGTCGCATGTTGTGCATGTGATTCAGGACTGGACCCTAGGTGTGCTCTACGTTCAAATGGCAATCAAATTGACTATGTGGCATCCGCGATCGTGGGCTGCGGCAGTATTCAATGGGATTTTCCGTGATGGATGGTTGCGGCCTAATGTTCGGTTAGCTACTAGAGCTCTTGTTCTACCATTGTGGCTATTCACCGCCGCGGCCGTTATCATACCTCTAACGCTGGGAGGTCTACTTCGATGGACCCTCTTCTATACACGCGCTGAGGCGCAGTCACACATCTACCGGTACGCGTACCCAGCGACGCTCCTTGTTGTACTTGCCGCGTGGACCATCCACTTAGTTCTACGACGAGTTGCCATCTGGCGGATCAACATTCGCGACGACGTCTACCTAATTGGTGAACGGTTGCACAACTTCAGTGAGAAACGTGCGCGCGATGTAGGAGTATCGCGGCGAGTGATCACCGGATAAACCGAAGATGAGATCACAGTCCAGAATTAACGGACAAATCCCCCGAACTGCATGAACTGCAGTAAATATTCACATTTATCATCGGACTATCATTTTTACTATTGTTATGATTATCAGTATAAGATAGTATACCAGAGGGAACCACGCAAAGAGCCCCCTAATATCTGTACATTAAAGACCAAATAGATCTACTACGTACTCGTCACCAACATAGTCAATTGTATGCATGTAAATTACTCCAAGTCCCGTGATCTCCTAAATTTAGCAAAAACGCGGCTGCCTGACTTTCTCCATGACCACGTGACCCATCCACTCCCCCACGGTGCTTGCTTCTGATTGGTTAGGCAACAGGATTCCCGGATTGAGAGGAGGTAGGCACGACCCGCGCACCTGCGACTTTTGCCTTTGGAGAAAAGGGAAGGAGCAGTCGGCCAGGCATCCATTGATGATCACCTTTTCTCTTTTGGACTTCTTCTCCCATGCTTCATGGCCTCTTCACACCTCCGCGTCCCTTAGCCATGGATCTTTAACCTTGAACTTTACAATTAATTGATCTCGAGACAACTTCTGATCCGATTTAGACCCCCAAATCCTGCCGTCTTATCGAAACGTTATCGCCAACGATGTCCGTCTTGCGCCACGGAGGAGGAGGTGGTGGTTTCCTCCAGCGGCGCCTCACAAAGCTATATACCGATACAAAGACATCTTGCGAAAGTGTGACGACTGCCTCAAAGGCCGTAGATGATCCAGAGCTGGTTGCCCTCCACCAGAGCTTCCAGAAACAGCGGGATCGTTTGCTATCGTGGGGCTTGGATTGGAGTGACGCCAGCGCCGCTCAACCGAATGATATTGACGAGTCCTTAACCGCTGCCGGCTTCAGCGATGTGGTCGAGAGTGTTATGTCCTCGATTCAGGATCTCCTGAACGAGGCCGAACGAGTACAACATATCGATCCACCGATTCTCCCCTCTAAGGAACGCAAGGTGGATCTGCCTTCAAAAGATACCCTCGGTAGTCGACCACTCAAGACACAATGGACACTTGACGATATTAGTCGATCGAATACGATTCTTAGTGATTTGACGGCTTGTATCGATACCCTCTACGACCTGTCGCGATCCCGGCGGACAATGGCTTCCAGTATGTCTTCGAGCAAACATAGTACCAGCGCCAGCGCACGACGACCACGACCCAACCCCGTTTCTCCGTACGATGCTTCATATGGATCTTTCTCTGAATCTAAAGAAAAGGTCCAGAGTCCCAAGTCCATGTACGACCAATTCACCTATTCGCCTTCAGCCACACAGCACGATTATAACAATCCTTTTGTCCCTTCCAACCCTCTCGTCATTAGCCGATCAGACCTGCAATTACACGGAACTGTGCACGATAATAGCCCGCCTCCTTATGAACCAGTTGCGGCATCGTCCAATTCCCGAGCAATCGGACGGCTAAAGACCTCTGCCTCTCCATATCTCCTCAGTTCTATAAAAGACTCGCATGTCTCGGTGATGATCGAGTTCATGCCTATGATCGTGAACTCGCCAATGAACTCCAACAACTCTAGATTGGAAAAACTTCAGCACTCGCTTGAACAGTTACTGCAAAATGCGAGAATCGCCCACCTTGGTCTGCTGCGCTTCATTGGTTATGCTCTTGATGAACCTAATGCCCGCTATGCCTTCTTATATCAGATGCCCGTTGATTATTTCCCCTTTTTACGAAACCCTACCGATCTACTCAAAGAATTGAAGCCTGTGCCTCTTGTTGCCATGCTACCTTCTGCAGAAAATTACCGCGAAAAGCGCATGCCGAATCTAGAAACTCGGTTCCGCCTGGCATACGATCTTCTGATGTCCGCTCTGCACCTCCGAAGCCAGAACGTCGTCCATGGAAACATTAACAGTAGCAATGTCATCTTCTTCCCTGGTCGGACCGACGCAAATAATGATGAGGGCGGTCTTGCCCCGGACATGCAACGTCCTTACTTGACATCTCCCGCCCGCTTCTCTGGGGATGGCCCCACCCCAGAGCCGCTATCTAATGCGATGTATCGACACCCAGAAGATAAACGATCCGTTGAAGACGATGCTGCCTGGGCCTATGATTTATATTCTCTTGGTCTTGTCCTACTGGAGATCGGCTTGTGGGCACCCGTCAAGCAGCTTTGGAAGCTTAAATACGACCGTTCATGGTTCAAGCATCGTGTGGAAGAATTATACGTCAAGAAACTGGGCCCGAAATGTGGAAACGCCTTTATGCAGGCCGTGCAACTGTGTCTGGATGCACCAAATTTCCATTTATCGACGCAGCCCATGACCGATCTTGGCCTGCGTGTTCCCCAGATATACCATTACCCTGTCCTTGATCTATCCGACCCTGATGGCACATTCTCATTTTCGATGAACTTCCTCTACACTATCTGCAAAATTATGTGGTCTTGCTGTCGGATTGACATCTTCGGAGCACCCCCGGCCGAAGAGTTAGATGACTGTCTTCCTCTAGCTCTCGTCCCAACCCCCGAGCCTGTTCCAAGTTCAACAAAGCCCAACCCTTTCGTCCCTGCTCCTGCCAACCTGGACAAGAAATTACCCACCCTCCCAACCGATGAATGGGGCACAATGACCGAAGAGAGGAACGTCGAAAAGCCAGCCAAAAAGCGTACAGTCAAGAGACTTCCTCACCTAGAAATACCCGACGAACATCTTCAAGAGTGGAACTTCCAAATGATGCCGCGCCTGAGTCGACTCCTACAGAAAATTCTCAAGGACTCTGGTGAGTCTTGTGGAGCTACGCTCATGATGACAGGAGAGTCTCCCGAGACTGCTCGCACTACTATCTGCGTCACCTGCGGGAGTGTCAAGAAAGTTCGACAGGCACTGAAGAAGCATTTCCCGATTGGCCGAGATGATTGGGATCTTATTGTTCTCCGTGGAGACATTGAGCGATCAAAGGTTCCTCGAAAGAAGAACCGCAAGCCCGCTAAGACCCGTCCCAACGGATCCAATGAAATACCCTTCCGCCAACGCGAGCTGAACCCCTGCTATCAGCAACGACCTCTCTGTGGTGCTTCTATTGGAGCCTTCCAAAACGAAGAGCACTTTCCTCCTGTATCATATGGTGGCGCCGTCCTCGTTGACGGTCAGCCATATGGATTGACAGTTCATCACATGCTCGAAGCGCCCAGTGATGATGAAGGTTCTGATGATGATGAGCCAGATGTGCCAGCGAGATCTCATGGCAATTGGCCCCAGGGCTCAACTGCTGCAGCGACCCATCAAGACCAGTTCTCATACAGCTATGGCGATGATGAACCTTCCTTTGAGTTCGAGATATCTGATGGGGAGGAAGACGCCACGCTATCCTTAGGCGGCGATGATGAATATTGGTTGTCCGATGATGACTCTTCCGACGATGACTCCATTGATGGAGGCTTTGATGATGATGACGATGCAGCATCGATTGGCGATACTGCTGGTATCGAGCCTGGCGAAGAGCCCCGTCTTTTAGTTACCCAACCGGCCATTGACGACGTCCACGATGACTTTTTCCCTTCCCCCGAGGATAGGGACGATGAGCATCTTGCATCGCATTCTTTAGGATATGTCCATGCCTCATCAGGTGTTCGTCGCTGGACACGGAAGGGTATCAAGCACGAGATCGACTGGGCTCTCATCAAAGTAGATGAGGCCAGGATGGACCCGCGTAACATCATCGTGGAAACCTCATCGGCTCTTCCACTTCGGCCGGGCATGCCCCAGCCTCCCCCAATCTTTCTCAGTCAAGTAACTCGTATGGAGGAATTGGGTGGTTTGCCAGTACATTGCTGCGGCCGAACAAGTGGTCTGCAGACGGGGCAGATATCTAAAGCAATGACACTAGTGAAGCTGCACGGTCGACATTCATTCTCGACCAGCTTCTGTGTCAATGGGAATTTTGGAGGTAAGAAAGAAGCCATTGCCGAACCATGATTATGTCTATACGATCCTTAATTAGATACCCTTTGTTTCCGTTTTCTATTCTGGCCTTTAATGTCTTCCTTCCTGTTAAGCTGGTAGACGAATCCACCACGCCGCATTGGTTTCAAGGCCTCTATACATCAATACCGAGTAAAGGTTCATCAGCTAACGTTTCTTAATCTAAATAGCTCCCGGCGACTCCGGTGCATGGGTCTTCGATCGATCAACTGGCCGCGTCTGTGCACATGTTCTTGCATGGTCAGCCAAAACCAACACTACTTATATCTCTCCGATGGAGGTGACACTCGATGATATCGCCCGTACACTCAATGCCTCTCTCGTCTCTCTCCCCGGTCCTCCAGTTCGTCCGGTATATGCAGGGTCAAACCCGCATTCTCCTTTGTCACCTCACGGTCAACAATACCGATATCAAACACCACCACAGCTACCGGGCGATTTCAATCGCCTAGCCGTCAGTGGCGGATCGCCCGTCCCTCCTATACCACCACCTCATCCCTTCGCCCATCCACATCCACACCATCCAGGATTCGGTCGTCCCCCTCATCCTCCTCCACCCCCTCCACCTCCCCGGCCGGGATCACATGAAGCGCAAGTCTTCCGCGCCGTATCCCCTATCCCACCGTCTTTACTGACTGGCCCGAGAAATGTTGAACGTCAGTTGGCTTAATTTCAGGATTTTATCTATGCTTATATACTTCATGGCTTCATTGGTGTTGGATTGGTCTGCCATTATGTTGCCTTATTAATATTCTTGATGCCCTTTATACTTCATATTTGGTTCATGATTGATTGGATCTTAAAATACCCACGGCGGAGCCTTTTGATCTTATACATTGGAATATTTACAATTAAATCTATCTCTTATGGATATTTTGAATATTGCTCTTTGTTTTCTGTGATTCTTATTTATCTTTACATAAGTGCGCGTATATCACTCTTCTCCGACTATTTGCGTCTGCCTAGGCAGTTTTGTTTGATACTATTCATAGCGTGGCAGTGTCTCAACAATCCCCATCCTACTTGCTACTAAATAACAGCAGTTGTCACTGACCACTATCAAAACAGTTACATTCCAACGGCCAGTCTTAGCAATTTGGCATATTTGAAGACTTCAACTTTGGTGAAGTTGTGACGCTGACGTGGGGGCCAAAACAAGCTCTGCCAACTATCAGTGCCACGTCACATTTTGAGCATAATTATCCCTGGACTTCGAATTACAGGGGCTCTAGTGCTGGAGCGAAACCATTAATAGGCTGTACCTGTTCAGTAATATTCGAAAGGTTGAATCTCCGCAATATCAACAGTCGTGGTGGTCGTCTACTCGCCATTTCGCATCCCCTGCTGACGCGATGCAGCAATATCGACGAGCGAGCAGACCCAAGTCCAAGAAAGGATGCATTACTTGCAAGTGAGTCAGCATTTTGTGTCCATTTTGCTCGCTTTCTCGCCTGGTCAATCACTATCTTCCATACTCATACCTACACTTGGCCGCGGGGAGACTAATCATTTTTAGAATACGCCATGTCAAATGCGGAGAGGAAAAGCCTGAATGTAAGCAATGCACTGGCTCCGGCCGAAAGTGCGACGGATATTCAGATGCATCGCAAAGGGAGCTACATGAAGATATCAAAAAACCTTCTTCTGCTCATCCAATTCCTCGTCCAACCTCAAATGTAAGCTCAGACAGCTGCCTCGTCTTGATCCCTGGTACTCGTCAGGAGCGCCAATATGTTCAGTTCTTCTGCGACGAAGCCATTAATGCGCTATCGGGATACTTCCCTTCTGAACTCTGGAATCGTTTTCTTCCTCAAAAGAGTCACCACAATCCCATTCTTCGACATGCGGCTGCCGCTGTTGGGGCTGCTTATGAGCAACGTACGCTTCGAGCCTCCACTGGGCAGACTGTAAATGAAGGCTTTGCTCTACAGCAATACAACAAAGCTATTCAGAATTTGCGTGGACAGATTTTTAGCCCAAACGGTTACGATGACCATGTGATCCTTCTGACATGTGCATTGTTCTCCTGTCTCGAGATGTTACGCTCAAACCAAAATGGAGCAATGGATCATGTCCAGGGAGGGGTGCAAATCCTTATGTCCAAACTACGAAACGCCCCAGTTCAATCCTCGAACCCAGTGTCTGCCCGAGGTACATTCGATCGGGACCTGTTCCAATTCTTTTACAGAATGGATCTGCAAACAAGTCTCTCTGGGAGAAACCTACACTTCCTCGAAATTCCAGAAGAAGATAAAACTGCCCCAACCTTTTTCTCACATGGGAACCTTGTCTTCGAAGATATTACACACGCCCGGGACTGTATAACCGGTCTCAAATTACGCGCATTATCCGTAGTTAGAACGATTGGTTTCATACTCGCAGGACCACCAACGGAACCCCCGTCCCCAGACGATGAGGCAAAGCAACAACGTCTCATTGAGGACTTCCAAAGATGGCACACATCTTTCGAAGTTATGATGAAAAAGCCACCCAAAACCATTGGCATACTTGATCCTCGCGCACCACTAACCCTCCTAATTGAATACCACGTTTCATATTTCTGGCTCTGCAAATGCAACGCAAAATACGAAACAGAATACGACGAACACATGCCAAACTATACAAAAATCATAAAATCCGCGGAAGAAATTATCGAATTGACCAAAACCCTCAGCAAACCCTCCTCTGTTCCCCGACGATTCTTCATGGAAGCTCCGATAACACCATCCCTCTACTGGACCGCTTATAAATGCCGCGACCCACTTCTGCGACGTCGTGCAATACAGGCTATTCTCAACTTTCCAGCTTGTCAGGGTGGATGGGAGAATCGACGCCATGCAGCGAGTGCAACTAGGATTATGGAGATTGAAGAAGGGCCTGTTTGGCATTTACCTGTTGAAGAACGATTTGTGAAGAATGAATGGAGGGTTGTTGAGCCGTTGCAAAGATCTTCTGATGCTCAAATTAATCAAGGGGCACACTTGCTTTTGCTTTTGAAGCCTTTTGGTCCTGAAGGATCGTTTGTTGAGAGGTGGGAGTATGTGGAATGGTGGAATGAAATATGACCGGACCTTGAGACGAAAGTGGATGTCGAGATTCTAGACATGAGCGGTATTACCTAAATATACAAATATAGAATCCTTGTTGATAATTGAAGAATAGTATTCTTCAATCCTCTCTCTGGTCTCTAGTCTTTGCCAACTTCGCATTCGTATCATTCCTCGCATTTCCATCAATATAATTCCAGGAATTTGAACATCCAATCCCAGCCACGTTTCCATCTACCGATGCCACGTTCAAATCTAGGGCTTGTTTGTCAGCTTGTTTGAACAAATCTCGGCAGTGCTTTATTTTGCTAATTGATTGTTGTTCATGATTATGTTTAGAGCGAGAGACATACGAACGAGCCAATAAGAAGCGTATATCGAAGCGTAAGCAGCATTTAATCTCCACATTCACGCCCCAATAGCCACTCGACAAGCGCCAAGCAACGAGGCTGAGCAGACCCCAAGCACTAAAAACAAGATAAGATTGCCTAGGGTCAATTCAGATTGTTCAAACATACGATCAAGCCAATTAGATTCAGTTTGAGCTCTAAATTTCCGTGAATACTTCACTAATAAAGCTATTCTGTAAGGCTGCGGCTCTATTCTCCACAGCGACGATGCCCTAAATAACCACTTGTAACGCTTTGGCTTGGTGAACATACTTATGCCTAATTCTAAATATGGATTTAGCCCTTTTCTCCCAGTAGAGCTCGTTCTATGATGATGTGACAAACTCTGGTTCTCTTCTTGCTCAGCCCTAGCGGACAAAATGTATTCATCCATTCGTGCTGTGTTTTGGGGGCCAGCTTGGGAGAAAGTGAGATTGATAGCTTAGTATATAACCGGCTGAAAGACACCTCAATATTGCATCAGAAAATTCTACGATTTTCATTATCTCTCGTTCTTCAGGCTCATTTTCGTATTCTTGCTTGTCGGCTTTCTCGTCGTTTTCCCGATTCTCTTCACCCGTTGAACTCATTCATCTTTCCATTTCAATTATCATGCCTTCCAACTCAGATGATATCTATGAAAAGCTTTCTGTCGGCTGTCATGCCTACCTCTCAGACTACCGTACTTCATACGATTATATTCCATCCAAGGGAGCGGGCATTGTGTTCTGCTTACTCTTTGGGATAACTTTCATTGCACACATTGTTCAATTTACTTGGAAGAAAACATGGTGGTGCTCTGTGTTTGCTATTGGTAGTGCTGGTATGACCCCGATCTTTCATATTTATCTATCATCAGAGTCTGACTAGCAAATAGTGGAAGTTCTTGGTTGGGCCGGACGTACTTGGAACGCAGACTGTCCGTACAATAGCACCGCATTCATGATCCAGATCTCTACATTGATCATCGGTAAGCTAAGCTTCTTGACCTCTAATGACGATTTGAGTCAGGTACAAACTAACATTCCATCCTCTCATAATAGCCCCTGTTTTCTATACAGCCGGTATCTATATCCTCCTTGGTCGTCTCATCAAAATCTTTGGACCAGAAAGTTCCGTCCTCTCGCCGAAGCTCTACCTCTGGATATTCTGCACCTGTGACGTCGTCTCTCTTGTTATTCAAGCTGCAGGAGGTGGCATGGCATCTTCCGCCTCAAACGGTGAAGGTGACACTGCCCCAGGAACCAATACCATGGTTGCCGGTATCGTGTTCCAATTGGTTTCGATCAGCGTCTTCGTCTACTTTGCATTCGACTTCCTTCGTCGTGCGACTCGTGCTGGCTTGTTATCAATTGGCAAGATGAACACTATAAACTATATCATCTTTGCAATGATAATCTCGATCGTGTTCATCTACATTCGGTCAATTTATCGAGTCATTGAACTTGCTCAGGGTTGGACAGGGTATGTCATGACCCATGAGGCCTTTTTTATCATTCTGGATGGTGTCATGATGGTGGTTGCTGTTGGAATCTTCAATATCTTCCATCCAGGTTGGTTGCTGCCTTCTGAGAGTGACTTCATGCTGCCGAAGCACCAGTCGGACTCTCATGAGATGGAGGCACAAAGGCTTAGAAGCAATGAGAGCACTGAATACAGGGGCTACGGGAATCAATGATTCGTAAATGGACTTTTTCTACTATGAGTCTGACAAAATATTGTGGCTTTTTGCGAGGTATCATTTGGCGATTTTATTTCATCTTGTTTTTAATAGAGTTAATATCAACTCGCGTCGTCGGTTTGAGCGTCATTTAAGAGTTTTCTTTTGAATACTATGATCCTTCATTCAAGAATAGAAATCAAATTATATTTTCAATCAAATTATATTTTCAATCATATATTGGTACCATCGCTAAATATTTACGTACAAGTTTTCATATCAAAGTAGAAATCTGCGAGCCAGTATATTGAACCGAGTTTCGTCCCTCTTGATACTTTCTTCATCAAGTTCACTCAATTGAGAAGATGCGACCCGGCTCCACCCATGGTATGCCAATTGATTCTGTCGTAGTCGACCATTATGCCACATCACTTCCTTCGCAACCTCCTTGGACTCGGGTTTTGAAAGTCGCTGATGCATATACTTGATATGTCTTTCGGTCCAAGTTGGCCAAGAAAAGGCTACTGGAGACAGCAGACATATTTCGTTCGGGTGATCAAGAGACAGCTTCTTGGGAAGAACAATGGCATGATAATCCTCTTCGTTGCTTGAAAAGTTTCCATAGCTAGCCCGCCAGCGCTTGATGAATTTTGACCCTCGACGCCCGACGATGATAGCATTGGATACTGCGTTTCGATCCGCACCTTGATGTCCAAGTACCGCATCTGTCTTGCTATTAAGAAGGTTGTCGAAGGGGCGCAAGGCAATCACGTCCATGTCAAGATAGATCCCTCCCTCTTTTTCAATCGCATCTAGGCGGAGTATATCGGAGATATGCTTGGTTTCCCATTTCTCTTCCAATTGTTTCGGATACTCCTTCTCCAGGTCATGCGGTACGAGATATAGATGATCGCGAAGTTCGAGAAACCATGGGTTTGTTTCGTTGAGGGATGTGTAGTGCAGATTGATACGCTCAGGTCTGATCGAGACTATGGCGGATCGAATCGTCAGGTAGGTCATAAAGTTCAATTCGGGATTATCAAGCCAGATAAAGTGAACTATCTTGCGTATCGGGTTTGGTCCTGGAGCCACGCTATCAAAGCATCGTTTTTCATCTTCGGTGTCGGAAAAATCAAGTATCTCAATTTGCCGTTCCTCGGCAGGATCGAGGTATTCTCCAATGAATTGCGTATTATGGATGTGTCGGATTGAAAAACCAAGAAGAAACAGGAAGAATGCAACAATGGCAAACTTAGCGAACGCTTTCGTCCGCACTTGAACTAGACATTGAGTAAGTCGAGACATTTCATTCAGCGCAGAGCTATCAGACACGCGACAGGGAACATGTGGCATTTTAAATACCCTCCCCCTTGTTTGTCACACCCCAGAACCATCAGGTTCCCCCCCAAGAGATCTGCCGGATATCGCTGGCTTACTAGTCCTGTAAATGGGGCTAGTGGATCAGTCGGAACTGCTCAGAGCCACACGTGTGGCGCCAAGCCAGGGGCTGATTTGGATGATGACCGTCTAGACAAGGCTGGATAGGAATTAATCTTATCTCCGAGAATGGAAATCATTGCGAAAGAGCAAACGAGAACGAGATTCGGACTGCGGCGGAGCTGGCCAAGCATTGGCATTTTGGGGGCATTTTGAAGGCAGCCGGGTTTTGTAATCCTTTTGGTAAGTTGAAGGCAAGGCTTCAAGTTCAGTTAATCTGTGAATAAAAATGTTTGAATGTGTGCAATGTCTGCTCCTTGCTGTGGAAGTGCGCGATCTCTGGTTTGCAAATATGCAAGGGTGGAAGTATATACAGCAAAAGCGTAAGTGGCTCCTTTTGGTTGTTTGTGGCGGTGGGTGGCTTTGATTTGGCGTAGATCGACCGGGTACATAATCATGATGTTGGTATCTCATTGACCTACTGTGTGATTGGAAGATGCTGTGTCTTCTACCCCTATTGTTTACAGTACATGCATCTTCTGCACGATTGCAAACCCCACGACATTCCCTTCAACAAATCATATTGCGAGTATTACCAAGATCAGATTTCAGGCAACCTCTTTAGTGCCTGAGAACCGAGCAACCTCATGCTTGATCATGATCTTGATCGCGCGTGGATCCACCTCAATTTATATCTGCTGCATCGTAGAATACAGCTGAGATGACAACAAGTCGAGAGGAGGAGACCCTTCATGAAGAATTGGCCGTCCTCCCGAGGTAGACGAGTCATTAGAACTCCTCAGATAATTATGTCGTTGCCTGCCCGGGTACGTATCCAGGGAGTTGATCAACCATGGTGTTTTCTCGCAAAAGTTGCTACACAGTTAATATTTCGTCGTCGAATGGTAGTCATAAGATGGTCTTGATCATCATTGTCAATTCAAGTTGGATACAGTGATCATCACCACAACCTGCCTGGCTTGGAGGAGCCACTTGAAGCTCACAAATCCCAGTCATGAAGCGGAGATAGAAACTAGCGTAGCTAGCAAGGCAATTTTATTCTCCACTCTGCACAAGCCGTCACATCACTGCAAGCCCTATAGGGCTGAAGCTTAGCCCTCAGACCAAGTGGGAACTTCATTGTCCGCCCCGTTATCATTTCCCTTCTTTTGCGACATTCATTGGAGGGTTATATACAGCCCCGGGCGAGGGACACAGCTATCATCACATCCTCGCTTGTGGGCCTGTACTACTTTCGTCCAACCATATAATCAAAGTAAGCGCCAGTTCAAACCTCTTCCCTGCCATGGGCTGCGCCTTGCTAGTAATGGCCCTCGAAGGGAACTCAGTGAAACTATAAATCCTCCAAAAGGACGCACTTGGATATGTCTTCCTTCTCTTCAATCTCCAGGATCCTCAACTTCGAAACAACAGAGCAATAGCCATTTCCTTGCAATAGCCTTTCGGTTACCGTTGCCCTCTCTTCAGCTTTTTGTACGACCTCAATATGGGTCTCCTCGGGATCCTTCTCAAGGCCATCATTATTCCGATCGTGACCCTCATTGTGATTGGGGTTGTCATTGCCGTCGTCATCAAAATGCGCCGAGAGAAAAAGCAGAAGGAGAAGGAACTTCAGCAAAACTCATTCCAACCACCCCCTATACAACAATGGGCTTATCCTATGTCACCGGGCATTCAGAAGCCCCCAGCAGTCGCTTCTTACGCTACCAATAATCCAAGTCAGATGGAGCAGGGATTTGCCCGACAATAGTAATCTTCAGGTATGGAGTGAAGATATCTCATGGGAATACCCTACTGACGAGTTATACCCTAGTATACAAAGTTTCTTATTCTGAAATTCCTATTCTGCCAAATGACTGTCGATAATTTGTGTCCTAGCGTCGTGCGAGTTGTTAGAGCGAGTGGTGAAGTCAACGATAAACGGAGCTGGGTATAAATTTCATTTGAAATTCCAATTTTCAAATGAATGGATGACCAGCAACCTTGCTGGCCATCCACTGTGTGGATGCTACACAATCTTGGTCTAGATTTTGTATTGTGAAAAGATTGCCCTGATATAAATGGTTATATTGTCCCCGAGATCCCCAAGCTCCTCGTTGTAATTCCCAAATCCGCGGCAATGTAGCTCCGTTCGCCATTGAATCACACGATTATAGTAGAGACTGGTAGTAGCTATCTGTCTGTTGCCCCTCTTTGAAGGTCCACATAAGGAGATTTCATTGATGCCGTCAAACTCGAGCACTGTCTTTGTTCGTTTGCTTCCACTGCCACCCTTTACATCGGGAACCCTGTTGCCTGGCCGTGGACAAAAGGACATGAATCTCCTTCTCCCAGAGTAATGATTCGTTGACACTCCAGAAAAGTTGTAACTCTTTCACCCCCTAAGTTAATAAATGACACTGTGATGTGATACAAACAGACCATGAGAAAGTTAGGCAACAACAAATTCCCAGGGTGGAACTTGATGGCAATTGGATACTGCGGGGTTTAGTCACGCTGCACTCCCCCAAATGATTTCTTTGACACATCTCTGCCTTGTGCACATTGAAACATGGAGCCATATTCTATCGAAGCAGTGGTTCTAAAAAATGTTAGAAAGCTATTCAACGTGAGTTATACAACAGTTGCCTCAAGACTTCAGGCATCAGAATTATCCTATAATGTCAAATAAGATTTGAAATAGCGGATAAAATAAGAAATAAAATAAACTGAATAGAAACAATAATTCTTCCTGGCATTGGCAGAATCTAATTCGGGCCAAAAGAATCTGACCCAAACACCAATCCATTGGATTTTGAATATGGAATCCATTCTATTAGAACCCAACCCAATCGATTGTATCAATGGATCGAAAGTCTATTTCTATACATTATTGTACAATCTTGTAAGAAATTATAATCTTGATTTTCTTCTTAGACAAAAGGTAGCCCCCGGTTTGGATTGGGATATGGATTGGATAGATTCTGTTGATGTTCAAATGTATCCCTCATCCGCGCCATGAAATCGAATATCTTTCTATCCTAGTGTTACAAATACATAGAGAATTTCTCATGTTAATACTTAATTGCGGATTTCGCAATTCTGCATTAGATTTTGAATTGGTGAAAAGCCAAGAACCCAATAACGGATTGAAAAATTGGATTTTAAAACCACTTTGAGTGAGATCTCTTAATCCAGAATGGGTCCTGTCGATGTCCACTTGGGAGCAAATTAGAATTGAAGCACAAGTAAACATACAGTACCTATAGGCTTCTATTAGTACTAGTGATAGTACTCTCAAGCTTGAATGTTTAGCTTTTTCCCTTGGGCTTGAGATTGTTTGCATTCATCCAACCTCAATTCAACACTCTGAGATAGAGCCTGTTTGTGCCTTGCTCTACGCGGAAGCTTCCCAGGGTACTGATAGCGTGAAAATAATCATCCAGTCTTGTTATATCTCTAGGCCTGCTGTCCAAGCCGGCAGATCCTAGTTCCAGCTACCCTGATATAATACTAGCCTTCCAACTATAATTCATGAGCATAATGACGACGTAGTGGTCAGTTTTCACATGGTGAGAGTCTATGAAAATGTTGATGGGATCTCATCGTGCTGCAAATCCATTTTCTTCTGCTAATACCTCGGTATGGTCAAATCATTAGAAAATTCCAGGAGCTGTACCCGGTCGTACTACGAGGTTGCGCATAGTATGCGCAACCTCGAGATAATCCCGCCACTGAATGCTCGACCGAATTTACTTGAAGCTTATGTACATCTCCTGTCGTGCTCCTGGGTGATAAAGCAGAGGTACCTCAAATGCTCGGATTTATGTCTAGTCCGCCTCAAATATTCAAGTTTCCAGATCAGATTCTTTTTGTGATTCTAACACGAACCGATAGGTCGTCCTTTACTACACCATCAACTGAAATAGGGGAGGCTCAGCTCGGAGGAAAATTTCAACCACGGAGGACGGACTGCATCTCGTTGAACACGAGATATTCTCCACACCCCCACAACCCTTTCACTCCTTCTGTTCTAACTCTCGACTTGGCAAACTCTTGATCTCCATGTGTCCACTCATTAGGGTCTCCTTTCATTTCAAGATCCAATCAGCTTTGTGGAGGCTCTTCGTATTGATTCACAAAAGGGAGTATGTACCGAAATTGGGATTGACAATTGAATACGAGAAGCTTTCGACAATGAGTCCCGCTATAATTTTCCCGCGCATTGCCAAGCCTCGCGTGCCCCTTGAGGCGTTGAAAAGACATCGAGTGAACCATTCGCGGCGCTTTAATCCGCCCCTGTTTGACGGTTAGGACTTTGGCCAAGCCTTTCCCGCTGGATAAATGCCACCCCGTCTCGTATTTGATTGTGATATGACTATTCTTGGAAACTGATCTTCTCTAGATCCCTAAAATTGAATGCAAGTTGTACAAGCCCAGACGGCACGATGTGATGGAGTCGAGAGAAGCCGGCCATCTATAAAGTCGGGCCGTAGTCACCGTGAAACATCATTTTTGTCAATTGCAATTTCTTGAACTGTTTATAAGGATCTTTGGAAGTCATCACCAGCCCTTCGTCCAACACTTCCACCTTTTTCTCTATACATATACTATTCCAATATGCGTTTCCTCTCCGTTGCTCTCGTCGGCCTCGCCTCCATCTCGGCCACTGCCGCCAGCGATTATAAGACATGGAACGAAATCGTGGGTGACGTTCCCCAATGCATTAAATCATGCCTGAACGACTTCTACACCGACGCCGGTCTGGAGGATAAGTGCGGAAGTGCCGACAAGGGTACTTTGGACTGTCTCTGTGGCAGCGCATCATTCTCCTCCATCCAAGATTCAGCTGAAAAACTCACCACCTGTATCCAAGATGGGTGTGATTCTAGCGAGCTTAGCGATGCTTCCTCGAAGCTCTCGGACTTCCAGGATCGATTCTCAGATGCCGAGGATCAATGTCTCAGCAGTGGTATGTTCGCGAGCGCGCTTCTGGATTACAAGTAGGAATGGCAAAGAAGCTGACTCAAATAATTATAGATTCTAGTTCTAGCTCCAGCTCGGACAGCTCCAGCTCTGACGACACTGGTTCCGAATCGAGTTCAGACTCGTCTGAGGAAAAGAATTCTGCCAGCAACTTAGTTCCTGGATTCAATGCCCTCCTTGCCTCTGGTGCTGTGCTGCTTGCAGGAGCAACCTTGTGAAATCAAGATGTTATATGCGTTTAAACGTGCGATATCAGCTACTCGTGTCGAATCCGCTCACTAGAGCATAATAAATACTACAAGTACTTATAATAAAATTTAACTTATCGCGGATCTAATAGCCCTTTTGGGCTCTATTTCAAAGTTTGAGACTATTTTCTTCTCGTAGAATTGTCCAGTCGCGGCTTTATGACCAAAATGAGACTAAATTCCATTCTCGCCCCCAAGGCATTTAAGCTGCATGTGGCCCCCAATCACCCAAATCTCCTTTAAATGATTAGAATATCAAATGTACATCACAATCATCCTATACGGGCTACCCATACTTATGATGGTCGCTTATAAAAACCTTCCGCAAATCTCGTTCATGTCTCTACCATCCTCTTGATGGCCTTGTCTGCTGGGGAGCTGGGTGAATTGAGGACCTGCGGACATTTCAACTTCAGCTCGTAGTAGCCCCAGGGATAAGGCGGAGTCATGCACGAGGACGGCACAGTCGTACTTTTGCTCGTTCTTTTCCCAACTGATGAACAGGGCCTTGATAGCTCGAATACGGACATTCGGTCTTGAGTCGGCTTGGAAATCAGGTATAGCATTCTCCGTGATGCCCAGAAACACAAATGCAGGATTTTTATCAAGTTTTTTCCATTCTATCTAGAGAGCTTTGTTGTCGGATGTGTTGGAAAAGCAACGCATGTGAACATGTTCGTTTTGTTAGTGCGGATGCAGACCCTTGTTGAGCCCCCACGATATCTGGATTTAAGCCTCTAAGAGGCCAGCACAGCCAACATTGGGTCAACTGGACCCCGGCTCATTGTTTTGCGTTGGTTTATAACCCACGATTCCTCTTCATCTGTCGCTGGTCATTACGCCCTATTTCCATCTATGAGCTAACGAGTGAGAATAAGAATGGCTTTTCTTGGATGCATTAAATTCTTGGCTTTGAGCGTCTTCTGGGTAACTTCTGCTGCTTTCTCTCCAGACAATACTGGTCTGAGTATTCGAAATGGCCCCGGCATGACCAATAGAGACACTTTGAACGTCTTTGGACGAGCCCTTGGTATGGCCAAGACGCGATCAAATGATGTTTCGTATCCCATGAACAAGACTTCTTTGGACAAAAGCTGGTCCGGTGCTACTTTGTTTAGTTACAGTGATAAGTGAGAACCGAATACACTACTACTTATGATTGATCTTTGGACTGGAAAAGCTGACATGGGCTCATCTTGCACTAGTTCCATCGAAATTGCGTGTTCAACCTGTTATGTTAAAGGGATGGCCAGAGGCGCTCTTACTATCACAGAAGGCTTCAATTTCACCGATACACTTGATGATTTCAAAGACGAGGTCATGAATATTACGAAAGAAGCGGTGGATCAGTTAGAGGATTATGCCAAGAATGTGTCTGATCAATTCAGTGATGGCGACTTCAAAATTGAGGCTTTTCCAACGCTTGACTTGGGTTTCAATTTGGAGAATCTGCCCAAGATTCCGGAAGCCCATGTACAAATCGAGTTCGAGGACTTGGAATTATACTTAGATCTTGATATTACTCTGACTGCAGGTGCAACTTATACCCTGAATCTCTTCACATCGCAGACTCCTGCGGGATTTGCCGTTCCTGGACTCACGGCGGGTGCCGTCTTCAGCGTTGATATTATTTTGATCGCTGCAGCAGAAATTGAGATTGGAAGTGGTATACATATTCAACTGGACGATTTATTGACTTTTAATTTGGAATTGTTCAACAGCAATTTCTCAAGTATTACGATGTGAGTAGTATTTGCTACGTATATCCCTCATGGAATCGAAAGCTAATCGCCAAAATTAATAGGCCTTCTGGGCATTATGAGTTTCTTCCTGTGACAATTGCAGGAGAAGGCTCAATTCAAGCCATTTTGAGTCTCAAGACGAGTGTCGGGTTTGAGTTTGAATCAAATGATTTGAGGCTTCTCCCTAGCTATAGTGCAGGCGTCAGTGTAGACGTGTTTGCCTACGTTGCTGACTTCCTTATGGGGGTCAAGGGCTCATCAGAAGCCAATGAAGATGATTGCGAGCTGGCTGCCTTTGCAGAATATACACTTGCAGTGGGAGCAGCTGCCGGAGCTACAGTGGCAGTCGATGCTTACTCTTGGGGCCCATCGCCAAACACAACAGTTCCTATCTGGTATACTACTTTGGCCAGTACATGTGCTGAAGAAAAGTCGACGACATCTACACCACATACCACAGCCCAGGCCCAACTTCATAATCGTGACGATTTGATTACGACATCAGTCACATCAGAAGAGTCTTACACCATTGTAAGATGCATGACATCGGGGCTGGTCAATTGTCCAGCCAATCTTCAGAAAACCACTTCCTACGAGTCCACAGTGACAACCACGGTCACGATCGAGTCTGGTGCCGACCCGACTTTTCCAGCAAAGACCTCTGCTTCCGTTGCAACTCCCATTCCATTTGGAACAAATGTCAAGAGATTCTCGTCGACGGCTGGAACACCGACTGCTTATACTCCTTCCTCGACATCTAATGTGAAAAGTATTCTCGAGGGAACGACAAATGGAACAAATAACAAGCTCATTATTGGTTTGTGTGTTGGTCTTGGGGTTCCATTCGTTGCTCTACTTGCCTTTGGACTATTGTAAGATCCTACATTCCTTTCATCGCCATTCAATTACTGACCACGCATCTTTTTAGTCTCTTCATTCGCAAACGTAACAAAAGACAGAATGAAAACTTTGCTGAGCAAAATAGCCAGAGCTCGTCCGGCAACTCCATGCAGACACCCATACGCGTGCATGAAATTCCACGGAAACCTGTATCCCAGTCATGATCTTTCCCCTGATTAAGTCTGCCTGTCACAGTTGCTCATGAAAATTTCCATTGAATCCAATCTAATTTTGTACTTGGGAAAACAATAAATCTTGCTTTTGTGTTCCCCTAAAGAACATTTCCCTTGGTCTGAGTCATCTTCTTCACATTCAAGTTTCTCATCATGCCAACCCAAATAAATCCGAGAGCCATGACGACAGTCCCAGCAATAAGCATCCTTGGCTGGGCATAACCATACGCTTTGACAATGGCATCCCTTTCAGGGCTTCCAACGGGGTAACTGAGCTGCGTAGGAAGCTGAGAGTAGATAAGAGCTATATTCGGCATAGCAGATGCAGGCAAGTGAAGCTGAAGTTGCTTCAGGAATGTATTCGTCCAGATGGCTCCGCATATGGCACTTCCAACAGCACCACCAATACCACCAGACACAAATACAAGGGCTAATGCGGCAGCCATGTGTTGGTGATCGACTGAGGCGAGGGTGGCTAATTGGACGCAGAGAATAAAGATGCCTCCTGACACAGAGAAAAACACTTCGCACATGACAATGTATCCAATATAGCCGCCGGGTTGTCGGAAATGGATCATGAGGCCTAGTCCAAAGATGTACATTGGTACACAAACCCAAAGAATCCATTTGAAGCGACCAGTCCACCGGATTAGCCAACCGGCGACGAACAAGAAGACAAAGCAGACGACGCTGAAGGTGTTGCCAACGTATCCGGCTGTGGCCACATCCAGTTCATATACTACCTGCAGAAAAGACGATAAATAGCTCCCATAGCAGTAGTATGAGATCTGGTATGTCATGTTCAGCAGACATGAGCCGAGAATGGTCCGGTCAGTGAGAAATTTGTAGTCCAAGAAAGGCTTTGAGGCGATAAACGTCTCATATAAGCCAAACAGTATGATCGTGATAATACCAACCACTATCATCGCGATGATGTAACCTGTTTGCCATCCATTCGTGGCAGTACTGGCCAGAGTGAAGGGAAGAAGAAACACGACTAGCCCACCAGCGAATAATATCACACCAGGAACTACATATATGTGAGTAACTTGTTCCAATAACAATAAGTCGCGTCCAACAATTTCTGGATCACTCACTGTCAAACTCGCTAATAATCCACCAAATAGTCTGCAATTTAAACTGCCATTCTTTCTTCTCCTTCACAATAATTCCTTTCTTCTCGGCTTTGCGCAGATTATAAGCCAGCATAAAATAGACTGGCAAAGCGAAGACTGGCAAAATGATTGCCCATATTCCATAACCCCAACGCCAGTTGACATGGAGCAGAAATTCTGCTGCAGCCTTTGAGCCGGCAAATGCCGAAATCAACGCAGGGGACGAAGTAAAAGCAAATGCCAGGCCACGATTTCTCAGGTTCGTCACATCTGCGGCGAGCACATCCCAGCTGTAAGCAAGGCCTCCAAAGCCAACCGAGTAAAATACCTGTTAAAGGAAATTTGGTCAACGAATATCCACAGTAGTAGATTATTGGTCCAAGGAATGTATCCTACCTCTCCGGCACAGTAAGTTGGTAGATTGTGCGATGCAGCAAGAAGAACGAGTCCAATGATACAAAAGAGCATCATGATAAGGAGTCCTTCTGCACGACCCCAGAGATCTAGCGCTTTGGCCATGGGAATGTACACAGCAGATGTCATTGCACTAGCCACAATAGTGATGACCGTCAAGAGCGAATGGCCCATGAAGGAGCTTGTCGCATAAGCAGTCAAACTGTAGACCATGGAGCTTTTCATATTGTTGATGAGGGTAAGGAACCAGATTCTGGGCGATGAAAAGGATTAACTGTACGTCTCGCTGGTGGAATATGATTCTCGAGATGGGCAAAATATCATACAATACCAAAATCGTGAACATCGACCCCCTTGTCCAAGCTAGTGTGACAGCTTCGATCTGTCTCACACCAATTTGCGCATCTTCTGTGGGCCTTTCTTGATCATTTTTGAGGGACACTCCATCTTCATTCTGTGGATGTGAAGCTTCCTTATCATTAGCCCTGATCTCCACAATCGTCGGATCGTCCGTCGAAAGTTCAGGAGGATCTGTGGGTGACTTTTCGCCAACGATTCTGTGCAATTTGCTGAAAATCGCCATAATGATCTTCAGCAGGGAAGGAAAATCGTATAAGTAGTAGAAATCATGTACTTGATGGCGGGCGAGGGCTTACTTATGCAGATTGGCCATACTTTTTCTTGGCGAATCTAACGCTTTTAGGGCTTTCCAGCGTCCCGATTTTCGGGGTGGTTATGCCAGCTCCCATACTTTGCGAAGGAAGAGGTAAATAAGTACGAAATTGTAATACAGAGAAATTTTTGAAGCATAGCAAGAAAATGGAATGAACCAGTCGGCCGGAATATTTGCCATGGTTTGTCTCCAATTGCCGGTGTTACGATGCAGTACAGCGCTTTCAGGTCAGATACCGTTAGTTAAAACTAGCGTCCAGTGCCAATGCTTGGTTTTCCATGTGGCTTCGGTTTCAGCAGTCACAGGGGTTTTGGAATTTTTCAAAGACGCTCACAATTGTCGCAATGTCAATCATGAGAGGCTATGGTCATAATCTTATAGGCAAGAAAATGGCAACAGAGCCATGAAAAACATGTCTTCAATATGGCCGAAGAATCAGAATACACAAATCTCTTCTCTTCGCCAATTTTTGCACGAAAAACCGCTTTGGTGGCGTGACTGCATTCTTCAGTAAGCCAAGATGGCCACGCGGGTACAGCGCTTCTACTTGCTCCGATTAGAGTCGACTGATGAAGAGTCATCTAAAACTGCGAGTACATTGGCATTCAATGTGACATCGGTTAGATGCTTGGCAGCTTATGCTCGTCTAATTCTTCGCTCCTCAAAAAATTGTCATTGCAATCGAAAGCTCCATAGATCGTATGTTTTGAATTGCGTTGTCAAAAAGAATCATTAATAGTTCCACTGGTCACACATGCACATTACATGGAGAGAGGAAACGCCATCAAAGTGGGTCAAGAAATGATAAGCAGGGTCTACACTACCATGATAGCATATAACTTCTAGTTTTTATCCCATATTCTGCCTTTGAAGATTCGGCAATATGGAAAAGAAAAAGAAAAAAAAAAATAAAAAATACTCGTACCCAGGTGACTACAATCTTCAATACCATACCGAGCATTACATTCCTTGGCGTGGCTTGGACCCGATCTGATTAGATTGATTAGTTGGGAACTACGGAGTAACTAATCCTCAGTTGGTAAAATTTGAGCTCCCAGTCCGATAATCTCCGAACGAAACCCCTAACTTTTATTGCTTTTGGACAAAACCGGCGTGGCTGGATTTTGAAAGGCCACCGGGGGCTGCTTGGCATCTTGTTAGAGTTTTGAGCTATAAAAAAATACCAATCGGAGGAAAAGTGGATTCTTGTCCAATCTGAACTCGCCCTGGGGCGATTTTAAGATGCCAGAGCTCGTCTTTGTCAGGGCAAGCGAGGACAAGAGATTTCTTGGAATGAGTGCAATCTGGGGTTGTAATTGGCTCAATAGCCAGCCGAAGGCTGGGGATGATATAGAATTTTCAATGGCTTTACAACCAATCTTCGAAGAAAACGATGAGGCTTCGACTGACAGAGCACGGCATCACACTCAAATGATCCTCCCCATGATATTCTTCTGCTTTGATAGCCTGTAGGGCTTTAGAACCACGCAGCATCTCGGAGAGGCCGAAAGCATGGTCGGCCATCTTTTGGTCAAATGCTACCTGTACTCGCTTCTGATACTCTTCTAGGGATTCATTATCCCAACGTGGCGGAGTTTGCTCAAAAGAGCCCCAGAACATCGCCAATGATGGCAATGATCCATTCTGGGCAACTTCATTCTCTTTCTTCAAGAATGCCTTCGCCTCTTCCATAATGCATGCAGGATTCCACCATATCGAAGGGCTACTGACCAGGTAGCTATGAAACATGTTGGGTCGTGTCAACAATGCATGGAGTACAAATAGACCCCCATATGAATGGCCATAGAGACCTTCTCTCGACACAGTTAGTTGTGGGAATCGCGTTTTGACCGCGGGTCGAACAGAGCTATCGATAAAATCAAGAAATTTATTTGCGCCTCCATAGCCAGGCATTGGATTTTTCGTCGGCGGTGTCAGATCATAATTCCGCCGTTGAAAGTCATAAATTTTTCCAGTCAATGGATATCCGATGCCGACTATCAACCCGCCACCAGCATACCGTGACGCGAGCTTGCGACGCCAAGCGGATTCGGTTGCGGTCAGGAATAAAGCATTCCCGTCCACAATATATCTAACAACATGAAGTAAGCAGGTATTGACCTTTCTTCCTTTCAGTGAGGTCGTACATTATAGGGATTGGACCACGATTTGAAGTTTGGGCATTCTTCCAATTCAGTGGCCAAGATATTTGGATCAGATATTTTTGACCCTGGTCATTATCCAAGTAGAATTGTTCGGAGTTTGGAAGCGTAATTGCAGTCGCTTCGACGGCATTCTCGGCAATTTCACCCATCTTGCTTTATACAAGAGTAGAATTGACACGAAATACTCATTTATTGAAATGATCAAGGCGTTGAAATGTTCAACCCGTAAGCCGACAATTTCGGGAATAAGATTTTGCGGCAAATCAGGAGAGCCGATCTCGGACTAAACCAACCCTAAAAGGGTCCACTTGTACGACAAAACTATATAACTGGGTGCTTTGAAAAAATCAGAGCACAATTGTACAACTTTTGCGTAGAGGCCGTCCATGGCCTTCCAGGTACAGTTCATAAACATGGATTCTTAATACTGGAGTAATAAACCTTCATTAAGCTGCCAGTACATTTTGGCATGATCGCCTGATCTGAGCTCGGAGTGGCTAATATATATTCTTTAATCAATTCCTATTGAATTTGACAAGATGTAAACTTGGGCCCAGACTCGGAGAGGGCGCTCAACTATGAAAGAGCTCTACGTGCTATAGTACGTACCTACGTACTATTACCTACATATGCGGATGAAGAGGACGCTAAGAGTGTTATTCAGGAAGTGTAGGGAGAGAGCTCTAGTTCGTGAGAGAAACTGTAGGTCATGCGGAACACATGGTAATCTACGAACAAGAAGATTTCTTCTCGATTCGATGCTAAAATGCAAATCACTTTTATTGAAGACTACTGCAATCTTGGATCAATGCATACTGAATGGCGTTAAAGTAATAATCAATGAAATCTATTATCATGTTCTAAACAACTCGAAATATCCAACGCCATATTTATATAAGTATGCCGGAATCACCCCATCAAGCCAAAGTAACTCAAAATTTGTAAAGCATCGAAGGCAGAAAAGAAAAATGAAGAAAACGGCTCACGAAGAACTATTGCGAGAACGTCTGGAGAAGAAATCATATCCAATGCCAATCGCTGCAGCCTGGAATAAAAAAAAAAAAGTGTATATATGGGAAAATCAAAAAATGGGTCCAAGGGTGATGCGGAAAGGGAAATGGAAGACTAATAAAGATACATTGTACCTCCTTAGTCCGACCTCTTGGTCAACATGGTCTTTGTGAAGGCGAGTCCAAAGCCTTCCTTCTCGGCATTGCGACCGGTGCCAATGCTTGGGAGACAGTGGATAGTAGCAAAGTCATAACCAAGAGATTTGGCATCATTAAGTCTTGCGCGAATAAGTGCACTTTGAACACCTCGACCACGGAAGCTGGGCACAGTGCTGTCGATGTATAGATGCGCGACCTTGCCATACTTTGTCTCCATCAAAGCCATAGCGCCAACTCCAGCAATTTGGCCGTCGATCTTGCCGAAGTATAGAATTGTATCACGTCGAAGGGCTGCTGTTTCTGCGAGGCGGGCGAGAACGTCGACTGAGCGTCCGTCGTCTTTGAATCCAGCAACTGAAGCATGAATGAATGATGAGGTGACATCGTCGTTTGCTGGCGTTCGGGAGACAATCATGTCAGGTCCGAAAGTAAGATCCTCGGAGAAACTCATGTAAGGATCAACCTCAACCTGAATATCATGTAGGGATCGTGCATAAATGTTGAGAAAGCTGTCAAGCACATAGTTGCGCATGGCAAGGGCTTGCAATGCACTTTGGTCTGCGTATGGGCAAAGGAGAATAGAGGGTGTTAAGTCTGCGTCGTCGTGTAGGGCTTCGAGATTCTCAAGGTCGGTCTCAGTGACAAGACCTTTCATTCCTAGACCAAGAGTGCAGTTGATCTGTTGGCCGAGATTAGGCTTGGTGAGATATGAAACACCACCTGAGCCCACGGCGTGATATCCGATGTTGTCTCGGGGAAGTAACTGCATGAACACCTCGACTTGTCGAGACAAATGAAGGATATGGGCTTCTTCAATATGGTGGATAGTATCCAACTTGTTCAATAACCGAGCAGTCATTTTCGTATTTGTTGAAGGCTGTACTGGCTTCGGAAGCTCTGTGTGAATAGCACTGGTAGTAGGTGCGTGCAACATGATGTCGTTTGAACTCGAAGACTCTTTGAGACTAAAGTTCGAGGAGAATTGTTTATAGAAATAGAATCAAGCGTTTGTTTCAAATTGGAAAAAGAAAAAAAGCTTCTTGATGAGCTATAGAGCTGTTGATTTCCTCCGATTTATTTGATCCGTGATCTTCGCCAAGCCGCATCCCATACAGGAGCCGCTGCACTCCCTGCATTCTCGGCCCAGGTGTGCGTACGTGGTCTGCTGTTCCGGAATCCAGATCGCTCTGGAGAATACGTACCCCAAGTATCTTGGCAGTCAAAGTGGAGACTTGGTGCGGAAGTCAGTGATGACGGTGTTTGTTGGCCATGCTCTGAGATTTGTTTCAGATCAGACGTTCGTGAAAATTAATGGTGATTACGCGTGCAGCTTGCCGATCGACTACTCGGATGATCGACCAGGGTAAACTATCATGACAGGCCCTAGCTTTAACCTCGAAGACGTGGTCGATCATCTCCACTCCGCCCCTTGCCCTGAGACGAACGAGGTGGAAAAGGGTCTACACTAGTGTATCTTTGTTCCTATTAGCTATCTTTGTTGCCTTATCCGAGTTTTCATCTACAGTCCATGTCGAGCATTAGTCAAATTACTTGTCCATCACATACTGTATGTACATAGCCTATAGGGATTTCTGTTCCGGTTGGTCGATCATCTGCATAGTATGTTTTCGCCATCCCCTATAGTATTCGTTCAACATATACTTGCAATACCCACCTTCATTTTTTGTTACCTAATATTCGTAAATGAATTTCCCGAATCTACCAGTGGTTTGTCTATAGAACTTGATTGTTCCATCATTCTGCAATAGTAGATCTTGCTCACGTATTTGCGCCACTCTGATATCTCACGCGGTCTTTCCCGTGGACAGCTGAAACATGTGCCAGGTGGTTTGAAGGGATTCAGACGTCTATACTGTTATGCACCAGTCTTGTTTGCCACTATATATTTCCTTATTGAAGATTTCCTAATATATTGATTGGCCCTTCGATAATGCATAGGTTCACCAATTTATTGCCAAGAGTTCTATTTGTGATTTGCCTAGATCATCTTAGTGCCCGTTCTATAAATGCTTCTTTTCCGCTTGGACCTCGGGTTTATTCATCACACGGCGCAAAAGAACCTTGTTTCAACAACGTCAATATTCCACTACATGCAGAGGTACATCCGAAATATGCATTCTAATGAGGTTATCAAAATCGGAAAATGATGGTGCCTCTCGGAATGACGTCGCGTGGTCGTAGAATTTCACGCCACCTACGATATGTAGGCAATATTGGCATGATTGCCAAAGGCCAAGTGACCAACCAAGAAAATAAACTATATTGCATGCTAGCTATTTGTGACTAGATTCGAAATATGAAGTAGTATGTCATTTCAAATACTCAAAAAAGCACTTGTCCTGATCGGACACCACCTGGGCATGTTAACAAACTAGCGTTCCCGATTGTCGGAAGTTTCAACCTTGTTGATTGGTGATTCTTTCTAAATATATTTCTTCCGGGTCATATTCAATGCTGTAGGTGGCTTCTAGACTAGTCCTATTGGATTTAGTGGCAACATTAGACGTGCGTTTACCCGCACTACCCTGTAGATCCCTCCACTTCTACAATATTGTACTAGGGCTATTGAATTAACTCGAAGTTGTTGTATCTTTGCACTCCACCTTCCGAGTCGACCCTTTTTTTTGGTCTCCTTGGTCTCCATTTTCGTCGTTTCAGGAGTGTGAAACGTGACGCGCGTTGATTCTGGCAAGGAACATTGCTATTTGGAAGTTGACTGATGAACTAGTGATTCTTGGCATTGAGGCTCAGATGGGCTCTTCACATGTACGTTTAAGGGGAGATCATCACGCCATTGTAAAAGGAGGATGTCTCCTGAATAGCATCAAAGGAAAGACGAATAGCATTCTCAAATCGAACTATCCCAATAATTGTCTTATCAAAGAAAAATGCCGATCTTTCCTGACGGGTTCGCGGAACAGCGCGCAAGGGATGAATCCCGTGAAGGAACATGCTGCTACAGACCCAATCAAAATTTATAGAGCAGCTCGCACCAAGCTAAAACATCCCTCGGACGATGATGTCAGGATCGCCCAGAATGCAAGGCAGAGCTTTGATCTGCCAAGCATCCACATATTCTCACAACTGAGTATGTTATACACGTACAAACCCTTGTCATACTCCATCTGTGGCTGGGGTTAGAACACACGTACGTACTCTCACACGTACCCTCTAGGGATCATTAGCTAGGGGGCAAATGATCATATTGAGTATATAGAATCCATGAGTTGGGCAATTCGATGGTGAATCTGCTCTCTAACTCTCTTACTCTCTTTAATCTTCGCTCTCTTTAATCCTAACTCATTAACTCACATTCGTTTAAACACACAACAGCTAAAATATTCGATGATCATGTCTGAAAAGACACCACAAGAGCAAGTATCAGATGGCTCTCGAATGGAAAGAGGGGACCGTCTATCAAACATCGTCACAGACTCCAGAGAGACCATTGACTCAACCACCAAGGAGATCGAAGATGTCTATCCAGAAGGTGGACTGAGAGCATGGCTTGTAGTAGCCGGTTCTTTTGTGACTTTATTTTGTTCTCTTGGGATGCAATCATCCATCGGCGTGCTCCAAGCCCATTGGGAAAGCGATCAGCTAAAGTCTTACGCTCCAGGCACCATTGGTTGGATTACCTCCGTCTTTGTATATCTCAATATGTGCCTAGCCGTACAAGTTGGTCCTATGTTCGACAAATATGGCCCTCGATGGATACTTCTCATTGGATCGCTTCTCTTTTCACTTACTATGTTCCTTCTGGGGTCATGTAAGACATACTATCAATTTATTCTATGTCTAGGAGGGCTTGGTGGGCTGAGTGGTGCAATGGTAACGACACCATCAATGGTTGTACTATCTCATTGGTTTAACCGTCGCCGAGGCATGGCGACTGGAATTGCCATGGTTGGAGCGAGTCTCGGAGGTATCGCTGTCCCGTTGATTCTGAGATCTACAATTCCCGCTATGGGCTGGGGATGGGCTCTTAGAATCCTTGGGTTCATCTTCCTGGGACTGCTTTCCATCGGCAATATCTGCATCAAAACCCGGCTCCCTATCAAGCAAAGAAAGGGTGGCTTCACACTTCATTCCTTCAAAGACTCGCGATTCGTTTGGTTCACTGCGGCCCAATTCTGTAGGATTACCTCCTTTCCATCGACTAGACATTTGAATAGCTAATTATTTCGCAGTTGGTCAAATTGTCCTTGTCGCTGGGCTTGGCCTTATCCCTTCCTACGCCATCGCACAAGGCTTTAGCTCTGATACGTCGTTTTATCTCATGTCTGTATACAACGGGTAAGCTCCACTGGATTCTATGCTTTTTGCTACACTTGACTAATGAATTCCAGCGGAGCCGCTGTGGGTCGAGGTCTTTCAGGATTTGTTTGCGATCGCTTCGGACGTTTCAATACAATGGCATCAATAATGGCTATTACCACGGTCTTTATCTTCGTGATTTGGTACCCCTTTGGACATTACGTCGGTGTATTATATGCCTTTGTCGTTTTGATGGGATTTGGAACTGGTGCTATTCTCTGCTTGATTCCTGTCTGCATCGCCCAGATGTGCAAAACGGAGGAAGTTGGACAATGGCTAGGAAACTGTTACTTGATCATTAGTCATGGGTATGTCCCCTTCACATTTTTTTCCTCCAGTGCTGCCGCTAATCCATATATTTCAGGTCTCTTGTGGCAGTTCCCATTGGTGGCCAGTTACTCAAGGCTATTGGACCATCAAACCTGGTGATTTTCATCGGTGCGATGCTTGCAGCGTCCTTTGTATGTCTATCGATCTCTCGTTGGGCGTGTTTGGGATACCATTGGAAATGGTTTGTCACCATGTGAAATGGAAAACGATTCTTGTGCTTTGAGAAGTGGAAACTTCTACTTCGGACATTCTACACTCTTTGTCATTTTTCTTTTTTGCATTTATATTTTCGAGGATTTATCTCACTGGACATTTACATAGACAAGAAATACCACTGTTTACTAGACTTGATATTAAAATTCAAATCAATTGCAGCGAACACCAACCCTAAGAGTATAAAAATCATATTGACTCATTTACTATGTACATAGTACAAACCCCCCGGCTGACATCCCCGAAATTGCCTTGGCATTGCTGGGGCTAAGCACTAAACTAGAAAGGTCTTTCGCATTGACCTGTCCATCGTAAATTCCAACCAACCACATTAGCCGGGCGCCCAGCCGTGGACCCAATTTCGGGTAATTTGTGAAAGTTCCGGGCATAAAACATGAAGCTGAGCCACGGCACCTTCGGGGTCCGAGTGAAATTCATTTTCCACCCCTGGTTTTTGCGATAGTGACTGATATAAAACGCTGCACACTACACCTACTGTCCCCGGATCGTTGAAACCCTGCCGAATGGCAACATCATAAAAATGAGCGCCTGGTACAAACGACCACTTGAATGGATTTTCTCGCGACGAAGTAAGAAAAAGTCGCGCAGTTATTCGAAGCGAGTCAGGGACCGAGAACGAGAACTCAGACGACGACAGAATGGCGAGGCTACCCACGACAAGGAATGGACTTTTGACCCATTCAACCGGTTGAATACGCGCTGGAGTTGATATATAAGCCCAATTGTGAGAAATATTTTGGCTTTCCCGCGGGTATTGCTGCAGCTCGTATACGGTCACGATAAAGCAGCCACACACACATTATATTCACGTCTTCTATAATTCATCGTCACCTCCCTTGGCAGAGACAACAAGCGCGGACCTCATTTCTCGTCTGCCGCACGTTTGCAATGAGGCCTGTTTCTGACGAGAGGAGACGAACAAGGATGGTTTGATCTGAATCTCCTTTGGATTTCACGGAGCTGGCAGAATCAAGTCGAAAAAAGAACTTGATGAAGTCAGTCGTATATATCGATTATTACCAACCACCGCAATCTGTAAATGTTCCAGAGACTTGCAGCTGCGTGGGTCAGTCAATATTCAAAATCCCACCCCTATGGCATACCCAAGACGAAGACTTCATCGTTCGAATCGAAATGTACGCTCGTGAATTCATAAGTGGGAATGAAAGAATGAAGGAAAGAGAGGAAGTAGGAAAGGAAGAAGGAAAGGAACGAAGAGGGTCTAGATCATTCCGAGTCTCTGAAGCTGAATATATCCTGAAGTTCAGTATAGACCTCTATTAACTCGGGAGTTAATCATATGTACTCCAGTATTGTACTACCTACTACGGCTTCGACGAACCCTCCAAAGGGGTGGATCATAGGTATGAACAGCCCTGTTCATAGTACAGAGTATATTTCCATGGACTTCATTTCTTTAAAATAGCCGAAACGTCACAAAAGCTTCCAAGCCTTTGTGACGTTTCGGCTATTTTGATTTCAATAGTAGCACTGCCTTGGGTACATTACCACCCCATCAATGTTCACACAAATTAAAATCCCCGATCTCAAATTTCCGATTCATCTTCACAGATCTCAAACTCCTCTCCGCCATAAGTTCCAACCGAAGATCCTTCGCCTCATCCAAGGACATCAACCTACTCGCAATCTCATCCTCCATACCATCCCGCAACCAATCGTCTCGTTGTGGAGGCACATTAGCAGACGAAATAATTCTCCGATGAGGATCAACCAAAAACAAAGCGAGTATCTTGCGATGACCAGGCTTGGCCGGATCAGCTAACGTGAAAGGCGATACACGATGTTGCAGTGTGTTGGGGAACGTAATTATTCGTCCTTCTTCACAGTTCACGCCCCCGAGTTCTTGCGTGATGTTTCGATCACCCCCTTTGGAGGGTTCGTCGAAGCCGTAGACTACTTGGAGGAATTCGTGCCTTGATTGATCGTAACTTGTATCATGGAAGTCAGATCCACCACGTTGGCGGAAGGATAGAGTGCTTGGGGTGATGTTCTCATTGTCGTAGTAGTAAATTGCTGAAGCGGTGATTCGTTCATTCTGTAGTCGTCGTCAGTTGCTTATATCTCCCAACAAACACAGCGATTGGATCTATATACCAATTGTCCTTCGATATGCCAGCTCCCGCCTTCATATTCAGGGTTTTCGGGCGTTAGCTCGATATTGGCCATCTTCACGATAACTTGTAATCTTTGACCGGGAAAGTCTCGTCGAAGATCAACCTTATCATCTTCCCAGTGTTCCTTGGGCTCGAATTTTCCCGGTTCAGGCAGTAGAATTGGACGTGTCGCTTCCCATGCATCATATAGTTCAAGATAAGCATCTTCATCAAATGTATCCCATTCAGGTGAATCTGCATCCCAGTGTTCACCAGGATACTCCGGCTCTGGTTCCGGATGCTCCCCATACTCAACCTTTTTATACCGAATTCGGTCCCCGAGAAAGGGCTTCCCTTCGAGACTCTTATTCCAAAGAGGAACTGTCCTAGAAATGATCTTCTCAATAACCCCATACAAATCCTTGTGCTTTTCCGGATGAAGATTGTTGATGTAGGATACGATTTTGCATCCGTCGTCGGTGAATTCCACGTCACACGGTAACCACTGAAAACTCTTGCTGAAAATTGGTATCCCAACCTGTCTTCGACGACTTCCAGTGAACATCTTAATCTGATCATCGTTTGGAGTAGGAACTATCGAACCCAAACCCATAGACTCAATACTATCATCCAATCCAATGATTCTATCCGGAAGAACGCGAGTTCGACCATATGTCACAGGGAAAAGAGACGGATGAACCAAATCAACGACCTTTCCCTCAGAATTCGGATGATAATCCTTCTCTTCATCAGAGACATTACTCAAATCAATTGAGGCATCTTTCAGCTCCTGCTGTAAATCCTTCGGAATGGCGGTATCAGACTTGAACACCCCATTATCAAAAACCTTGACACAATCCGTTTGGTTCAAAACACCAGCTTTCCACTGTAACTCTTGAATCATCCAGTCCATCATTTTAAGAGTTACATCCTGACCACTCTCGACAATCTCATTCCGCCATTTAGACGTAATGTTCTCGTCGAAAACCTATTTGATCAGCAACGATAGACGAAGGACTATTTATCCAATAACCAAATTAGGAAAGAAAACAAACATACCTTTCTCGCCCAGTCAGGTTTATCCGTGATAGTATTCATGACTCTCATCATCAAAATTTCCCGGTGAACAGTAAGGTGGCTAAGAAAAAGTTAACACTATTCCCTTCTCAACCGTAGTAAAAGAGCGTACTCCAAGCTCCCATAATCCAGATGCGACGCATCCAATCCATTAGGGAACCCCCCAGAACTGCTAAATGGCCTCTTATCCCGCTATACAATAGTCGCCATCAGCCAAGGCCGATCTTCGACCAGGGTGGGGGCGAGATGAGCCGAACTTACCTTGGGCGTTTCGTTCAGGGCTACATTGAACCCTGGCATTTGTAGGAAAGAAGGGTTGGTAACAGTAGACACCGACATTTTGACCTGAATAGATTCAGTAACTGGTTTATTCGAAGTGATGAAATGAATTCAGGGGTAGTTTAAGACTCGCGGAAATTTTCTGGTCGGGTTGCTGGGCTAAAACTTGGAGAAGCCGATTCTAGGCCGAGACAGATTAACCGGGGAATACTAGAGAGAATTTGGATAGGACTAGTTGAAAAACAGGTACATCTACTTCAGGGATAACTACAGACGAGTCACAATTGAATCAGTCAATTAAATTCGTATTCGAGTATGATATACCAACAAAAACACCGATGCAAACGGTACCAACAAAGAAAAAACATCACGAACATCAACATAATATAAGCACATTCTAGGAATAGGAGAAAAAGAAAAGAAAAAAAAATTAGACATCAAATCATAAAGAGCAGCTCCATCTCACTCTATTTTATACCCATCACCAATTCACTCAGTCAAGTTTGACGAGTAGATAACCTAGGAAGAACCAAGGTACTTAAGCACAGACTCACGTTCCTCAACAGGAAGCATAGAAAGAACTTGCTGAACACCACGAAGACCGCCCTCCTTGTTGCCAATAAGCAATTGAGCAACCTCAGATGCAACACCCTCAGTGCGCAGAGACTCAACCTTAGCCTGAACAGCCTTCTTGTTCTCCTCATACCACATGGCAACCTTACGGTCATCATGCTCGAGCTCGTCATCCAGCATACCAGTCCAAGCACGCAGGGTTTGGAGGTGAGCAGCGCGAGACTCGGAGGCAGCGACATCGCTGGTGGCGCCGGCAGCGGCAGTAGCAGCAACCATGCGCTTGACGATAAGCTCCTCGCTCAAACGACGGCGCAGACGCCAGTAGAAGAAGCGACGGGCGTTTTGCCAGCGGAGGGGTTGACGAATGGTGTTCTTCGCTTGCATACGGCCGGCACGGTCGTGCAGGTCCGCGAATTGCAGAGCAATCTGGAGGTAGACGGGGAGAAGTTGTTCCTCGCGCTCGGCCATCTTGGCCTTGATCTCGGAGAGTTGCTCCTTGCTCAGCGAGGTGTCTGCCAGCGAGCGGCGGAGTTCGCCGTAGGCAGGGTCCAGACGAGCCATGGTGTCGAGCTGCTTGTCGCGGCGGTACTTGATGTTCACGATACCCTCAGGCTCGAGGACACCACCGCGGGCCTCCTCGTCGGCGTACATTTCCATCTGGTCGGGGTTGATGGTGGGGTCGATAACGACCCAAGATCCACCACGGAGTTCACCGAATGGAGGAATGTAGACGAAGATGGGCTGCTCGTACTTGACGAGGGCGTCGACAATGTACGATCCATACTTGAGGACCTCGTTGTACATGTCGCGCTGACCACCGGAGAATCCACGCCAGTTGGCCAGGATCATGACAGGCAGCTGCTCACCGTTGTTGAAGTCACGCAGAGCCTGGGCTGTCTTGTAAGCGGAGTTGGGGTACCAAACACCACCGGCCTCCTGGGAGATCATCTCCATAGAGTCGGGGTTGGCAGGGTCGGCAGGGGTGACGTTCTCGACGGAGCGAGTCTCAACGGCAATGACACCCATGGGGATACCACCGAGACGAGCACGACCGACAACGACAGTGCGAGCCCAACCACCAAGAGCCTCCTCGAAAGAGTCCTTGTCGAAGAGACCAGGCAGGAAGCCCTCCTCTTCCTGCTTACCAGCAATCAACCAACGGGGGTCGTAAGTCTGCTTGGCAGGGGGGAAGTAGGCGATGTCACGGTCCCAGTCATCGGACCAGGGACGGATGGGGATGGGGGCACCCTTCTTGTCTGGGACGAAGCCCATCCACTCAACAATCTTTTGAACACCTTCGAAGTCATCGTTGGCAGTCATGTGGGAAACACCGTTCTTGTACATGATCTGAGTACCACCCAGCTGCAGGTTAGAGGTGTAGACCTCACGACCCAGCAGCTTGTTGATGGCGGGGGCACCAGTCAGGATGATAGGCTGGCCCTCGACTTGGATAGCACGCTGGCCGAGACGGACCAGGTAAGCACCGATACCAACGGAACGGCAAGTGACCAGGGTGATGGTGAAAATGTCCTCGTAAGCCTTGGAGGTAGCACCGGCAATCAAACCGGAACCCTTCAGACACTCAACACCAAGACCGTCCTTGGCACCAATGACAGTGGTGATCTTGTGGCGCTCTTCACCCTCATCGTGGATGAGCTCGGTGATAACCTCCTTCTTCTCAGCAGCATCGAAGCGCTTCTTGACCTCGGGGGTGAGGTAGAGGTACTTGAAGCCAGCCTCGGGCTTGGAGGCGTCGTTCCAGGCAACGGAGAAGTAAGGAATCAGCTCGCCGGCCATACCAATACGGGCACCGGAGTTGGCAGACAGGTAGATGCGAGGAATGCCAAGCTTGCGGGCCAGCTCGGTACACTTGTGGAAGAACTTGTCTTCCTGAGGACCGAAAGAACCGATCTGGAAGGTGATATCGTTGGCAACGATGATGAAGCGACGGCCGCGGGGGTACTCGGGAGTACGGGCAGTGACGATCCAACCGACCATACCGTGGGTGTTGGTACCAGGTTCACGGGAGACCTCAACAAGATTGTCGGTGTCATCGAGAACAAGCTCAAGGTAGTCAATGCACTCGCCAACAGGGGGGCGCTGGCTGGCGAGAGAAGGAATCTTCTCGACAGCACGGGTCCAGCTGTTCTGGAAGGCCTGGCGGAAGAGCTCGGGGAAATCGTAGACGTACTGGGTTCCCATCAGGTGAGCCTTGTAACGCTTGGGCTGCAACCACTCCTTGGTAGGGTAAGGAGTAGACACAGGACGCATGTGCATGGAGCCAAGCTTAGTGGTGCCGCCAATGCTCTGGAAGATCCACTCGCCCTTCTCGGACTTGCGCTCAATGTACAGCTCGACCTGGATGATGAATCCGTAAGTGTTGCTGATAATGACACGGAGCGGGTAGGGCATGCCGGTGGCAGGATCAGTGCAGAGGATGCGGATCTCAGCACCGGTGACACGAAGGCGCCAGAGGCGACGACCGAAGCGGTCCAAGAAGCCGGCCAGAGCCTGCTCAACATCGGTGGGCTCGAGGTTGAAGACAGGAGAGAAGTTGATGAAGATGTGGTTCAGATCAGAGTTGTTGTTACCAATGATCTCAAGAGCATCCAGAATATCGTTCATCAAACGATCAGCCTCCGAAATCAGGTACTCGGCGGTAGGAATGTCATCACGGAGACGACCAGGGCGAACTACAGCACGAATGAAGTAGCGCTTGTCAACGGCCTTGTCATTCTCAGGACCCTTGCCAATGGCCTCGTAAACGTGGATGTTACGGTTCTCGGTGAAGACAGGCTTGATGTTGAACTTGGACAGACGGCCCAGCTCAAGCTGGAAGGCAAGAGCAGGCTCGCTGTGACGGATGGACAGATCCTCCTCGTAGACAGGGCCACGGAAAGTGAAGTAACCAGGGTAGACACCCTCACGGCCACAGATGAAAGTAACACGACGGATGCGGCGGGAGAGCATCTCCTCCTTGTTCTCGTCCAGGAGCTTCTGCATCTGGCCAACGAGCTCGTTGTCATCGAGGTTCTCAATGTCGCGGATAGCGATGTTGAGAACACCAGTGAGCTCGTTCTCGTTCTCAACCTTGGCAGTAGGGCGACGCTTGCCCTCCAAGTTGGCAATCAGACCCTGCTCAGGGCGTTTGGCAGCGCCGACCTTAGGGAAGGCCTCCAGAGCCTTGGACAGGTGCTCCTCGGCATCTTCCAGGTACTGCACAGGAATGATAACACCCTTGCGAACAGGATCAGCGCTTGGGTCGTTGACCATGTAGGACATGTCACTGATGGAGTTCAGGCGCTTGAAGGGGTTGCTCTCGGTGGTAGGGGTACCAGGAGCAGAGGGCTGGGTGGAGGAGACGGATCCGAACTCAGGCTGGCCGAGCTTGCCCAGAGTGAAGTCCCAGGACAGGAATGGAGGCTCGTTGGTGGCACTGTAGTCAATAGACTTCAGAGTGTAAGCACGGTAAGCGCGGCGAATGTAGACCTCGAGAGCGGCCAGAGTGACCCATGGGTCTTGGTGGATGAAGAAACGGGGCAAGACATCGAAGACAGTGTACTTGGAGTCGACGACCTCCTTCAGGGCACCGAAGTCGGGCTCACGGTGCTCCCAGCCGGTCTCGCCGTAGCGGGACTCGACAACAGAGGAGCGGAGAATGTGCTCCATCTGGGAGAGACGCTCCTCGAGGGAAGGCAGAGCACACTGGATAAGGACCTCACGTGCCTTGAGGGTGACCTTAGCAGCGGCGCGGGCCTCAAGCTCAGTCAGTTTCTTCAGGATGGGCTTGAAGTGCTTGCCGACATCGCCAGTGTTGGGCTGGTTGGGGCGGTACATGTCCAGGATGGCGAGAACCAGGTTGTTCTTGGAGCCAATGCGGCTGTGGGAGAGAACAGTGTAGACAACACTAGCAATGTCCTCCTTGTTCTCCTCACGGAGCTTGAGGATGACATCCTCATCGCGCTTGGTGCCAGTAGAGAACAGCTTCTCGACCTCGTAGTACTGCTCGAGCAGGCCAATGAAGACATTGTACTCGTTGGTCTTCAAGCCGTCAAGGTACTTGTTGATGACCTGGACCAGAGGCAGAAGGGTGGTCTTGAGAATCTCCGCATCAGCAGGGTTGACGTTCTCCTCGATGAACTTGACGATAGTCTTCTGGAGCTGCTTGGCAGGGAACTCAGCCTTGCGGGCCTTGGCCTTGTCAACGACATTCTGGAGCTGAGCATCGAGCTTCTGGGGCATGCGGGAGTGCAGCGCAGAGGACTGAGCATTCCATTCTCCGTAGGGAAGGTCGGGGTTGCGCAGGACCTCGACGAGCTCCTTCAGGGTAGCACCCATGATGACCTGGTTGTCGAAACCACGGAGAATGTTCTCCAGAATGGTGTAGAGCAGAGCGAAGCGTTGAGGAGGCTTGTTACCAACGACAACGGGAGCACCCATCTCGGGAAGTTGTCCAGTGAAGGGGTGAGCGTGCTTGACACGGGAGGGGTCATCCAGAGCAAGGATACCAAGGATGTCACCTGCCTCGAGGGTAGCACCAGGCTGCTTGATGAGCTGCACAATACCATCCTCTTGGGCAATCAGAGGCATGTACATCTTCATGACCTCGACCTCAGCGTAGGCCTGGCCAGCACGAACGTGCTCGCCGTTCTCCAGGGTAAACTTGACCAGCTTACCAGGGGAAGGAGAGCGAAGTTGAGTGGGGTCGTTCTCCTGCTCAAGGAGACAAGTCTTGCCGTCAACACTCAGACGAGTAGCAGCGGGCTCCTCCTTCCAGTAAACGTTGTGACTGCGGCCGTTGAGAAGGACCAGCAGACCGCCGTCAGCCAGAGCACGGACACCAACGGAGCACTTGGAGCCGTTGATGAACAGATGGTAGCTGTCCAAGCCAGCGCGGGTAGCAGTGAACTTGTAGCGGTGACCCTCGTAGATGAAGTCGACGGGGAAGACGGTCTTCAGGACATCCTTGGAGGGAACCTGACCCTTCTCCAGACCCTTACGGTACTCCTCAGCACCGGCCTCGCTGGCGAGATGAGCCTTGGTCACAGCACCGCAAATGGTAGCGACAATGGGATCGGGACGCTCAGCAGTCAACTTGTTGGAGATCAATTGATCCAACCAGCCAGTGGTGATAGTGTTGTCCTCGAAAGCGGGAGTCTCGAGAAGCTTGATCAGGTATTCGACGGTGGTACGGAAGTCACCACGAATGCTCAATTCCTTCAGAGCAACAACCATGTGCTTCCGCGAGGCAGAACGGTTCTCACCGTAGGCGAAAATATGACCGAACTGGCTGTCGGAGAAGCTGTGAATACCACCGGCAGTACCGACGGAGAAATAACCCCACACGTTGGAAGAACTACGGAAGTTCAGCTCGTGCATAGTACCGCTGGAAGGCTTGAAACCCTCGCCGGGATCCTCAGAGGTGATACGGCAAGCGGTAGTGTGGCCCTTGGGCTGGGGACGGCGCTGGATCTTGAAGCTCTCCTCGCTGGAAAAGTCGAAGTCGATCTCGGAGGAAGTGTTGGGGTCAACGCCGTATAGCAGACGGATGTCACGGATCTGGTGCAGAGGGATACCCATGGCGATTTGCAGCTGAGCAGCTGGGAGGTTGACTCCGGAGACCATCTCAGTGGTGGGATGCTCGACTTGCAGACGGGGGTTCAACTCGAGGAAGTAGAACTTGTCGTCGGAGTGGGAGTACAGGTACTCAACAGTACCAGCAGAGACATAACCGACCAGGCGACCCAGGCTAACGGCGGCCTTCTCCATAGCCTGGAAAGTGATGGGCTTGGCGATAGTCACAGGAGCCTCCTCAATAATCTTCTGGTGACGACGCTGCACGGAACAATCACGACCGAAGAGGGAAATGTTGTTACCGTACTGATCAGCCAGCAGTTGGACTTCCAGATGGCGGGCGTTTCCAGCCAGCTTCATGATGAAGATGGGAGATCCGGGAATCTCGTTGGCGGCGGCATTGTAAAGAGAGACGAAGTCCTCCTCCTTCTCGACCTTACGGATACCCTTACCACCACCACCTTCGGAAGCCTTGACCATGACAGGGAAACCGATCTGCTTGGCCTTCTCCAGACCTTCCTGGGGGGAGAATGTGCAACCCTTGTTATAGGTCTCATCCTGGACAGTCACAATGCCATTGTTGTCAATCTCCACGGCATCGACACCGGTACCGGACCAAGGAATACAGGGAACTCCAGCGTGCTGGGCGACAATGGTAGAGGAAATCTTGTCACCAAGCGAGCGCATGGCCGAAGCCGGGGGACCGATGAAGATGATCTTCTTCGGCGAAGCAGCCAGAGACTCGGGTAACCGAGGGTTTTCGGAAGCGTGACCCCATCCGGCCCACACGGCGTGGACATCCATACGCTCCGCAACATCGACGATCAGCTCGACGTTGGCATAATTATTATTATTGGTTCCACCAGGCACTTCGACGTATTGATCGGCCATGCGAATGTAATCGGCGTTGGCGTGCAGATCCTCGGGGGTGGCCATAACGGTAAATTGGATGGCACGCTCATTGCCAAAAGTCTCGTAAGCCCATTTCCGCACGGAACGAATCTCCTTGACGGCGGCGATACCGTTGTTGGCGATCAGGACCTTATCGGAGTCAGCACATGTTCCCCGCTCTCTATCTTTCGGTCTATTTTTTTTCTGACAGGGGTCGGAGGGGGCCAAGATCGGGGAATTTTCTTGGGACACGTTTTGTTGTCAAATACTTACAGAGGTAATGACGGAGTGACCGCCATGTGCGGCAACGAAATCCTTGACGCTGCTTGGAGGCGCTTGATCCAAGCGATTACCACCGATGAAATGTGAAGGAATTTCCTGGCCATTGGCCTGGGGATTGCCATTGGGGACACCCATGGTGAATATGTGTGTGAGAGATTGTAGTAAGATAGAAAAGAGGTGGGGGCGAGATGCAAGAGTCGTCAGATCAGACGAATTCAGCTCCCATGCAAAATCGAAGCAATGCCAATGCTCGAAAGAAAATTAAACAGCACTGCTGGGGAGAAGAATTAAAATGTACAAGAGGTCCAGAAAGCGGCGAACCTGGCCCGGATGGTGAGGAAGTCACGGGCACCGGAGGTGAGGAAGAGGTTCTAGGGATTGGGAGGAAAAGAAGAAGTGGTAGAAGAAGGAAGAAGAGAAAAAAAAAAGGGGGTGGGAGGAGACGTGGAGAGAGGATGAGGAATTGACCTGAATAGTACAGCGAATGGTCAGCGATCGGAGGTTCGGGGGGGTCTTGGTATTTTTCTTTCTGGGTAAAGCGTGGGTGGGGAGGGGTGGGAAGTATAGTCGCAAACGGAAGAAGTATGGGAAGTTATGGGACAATGGGAAATTGGAACAGGTACAAGGGCAGAAACAGGGACAGGAACAAGGTTACACTCACCCAGAAACCCGAATTGGAATTGAGAAGATGAAGAAGGGAAGAGAAGAAAATTCCGGGGAAGATTTGAGGATGAGAGGGAAACCTAAAAGGAAAAAAAGAAAAAGACCAACACGCCAAAAAATGATGAGGAACGCCAGAAGTTCCCACCTCCCCAACTACCGGGACTGACCGCCTACCTTTTTGGTGAGTTGCAGCTTTGTTGGGCGGTTCCACTCGAGTCCCACCAATTCAGCAACATCGTCAGTATTAGAGTAAAGGAGGGCATATGGAGAGAAATATATGATAGTTGAAGATCATATTAGTATGTAATACTATATTATGGTATAATAATTGGCCGAGTTATATCATACTACTATTATATAGTATACTATCATATGAGACATAGCTTATACTAACTATGATACAAAGTGTATACAATGTAGGGCTGTCGGACTCCGATTCGGCACTCCGACGAATCGGGCCAAATCTGATGAACCCTGACACCCGGTAAGTCACGTGGCATCAGCAGTACGAGTAAGCATAAGCTTACTGCATATAAGCGTAATAGATTAAATGGAATAGCATCATTGCGTATTCCATAAAATAAATCGTTAATTCCTGATCACAGAGCCATATATCTCTACACTGATCTCTCATAAATTTTCATATCCCTATCACTATTCCGTACTTGGAGTAGAAATGCATACAGTATACTGAAACGTAGGATCGGCAAAGGAGGATGACTGGGTCCACCACAGTTACATCGCCAGAAAGGGAACTGACAGGGGTACATCGACAAGTATACACCTACATCATAATCTACATGTACATACACAAATACTACACAACGTAGGTACGACACATATTCCTAGACTCCTACAAAAATCGGATAAAATAACATATGATCGGGTATTATCAAACGCCTACTATATAGCGACGTAGAACGAAATGCTGAGACACAGCTTAGGACGCCAAGGACTCTATCCAAGGCGAGAAATAGAGAGGTACCAGGGAATGCCATCCTCCACTTCCCTCACTCAACCCCCGTACAAACTCAACACGGGTACACAAATATGCCCCCTTCCACCCCGCAAAGACACCGCAACTGTACATGATGGTGCCAAGATAAGAACCACTATCCAGGTGGCTGAATTGCAGACAAGAAAAGACAACAAAGAGGGAAAAAAAAAAGTATATGAATATGAATGCGCAAAAGCATCCCCACACCCGTCACAAAAGCTCCGGCTCATTGGATTGTTGCGATATGATCAATGGTGTTCCCCAAAGCAGATGATGAGATAAAACACAAAAGCATATTTGTCGATTTCAAAAAGTCTCGCCTAATTCGTTTGCTTGTGTTCTGCGATCAGTTGGCGGTGGCATCGTCCCTGGTCCAATACTCGTCTTGAAACTTCGCGGAGTTGGGATAGCTGACATTCCACTAGTCGTGCGTTTCTTTAATCCGGTCGGTGCTGTGGATGACACGGAAGGTCGTCGGAGATCTTGCGGAATCCGGGATGTAGTTGGGGTACTGCTAAGATCAAGATCCTCCTCAATATGGGACATGCCACTAATTGATGACCCTTGTCCGGTGTGGTTGCTAAGTGAGGATCGTGGCCGCCGACTTTCCGTAGTCGGGTTAGTTGAGTAGTGACCAAGTGGGGTTTTGGCGCCGGCTCGGCTTTGCCGACTCTCGGGACGGGCCCCAACAGGGACGCCAGAATGAACGCTCTGGCTGAAGGAACTGCGGCTGGAGTAACTAGTTCGGCTGCTGGGCCGGCTATCTCCCCCAGTTCGAGCCCCAAATGATTGGCGACTTTGGGGAAGGTATGAAGGTGTGCCCTCGCTATCCCGCACGGATGATCCAAAGCTACTACCGCTCAATCGCTTTCGTGAGCTTCTTCTTACTGTGATGTTAGAGGCGACTGGACTATCCCCCATCACAGAGCCGGCCCGGGAACGGGGGGATCCTCGAGAGGAGGTTTCGGAAGGTGCAGGCAATCGTGATTTGGCAGACTGCACACGCTCCTCGAGTTTCTGCATCTTCCCAATCAAACCCCGAATCTGGCAGAGGGAGCCTGACTTGGGCAGTACTGGTTGACGAAGAGCATTGCCGCTTGTTCGCGATAGACTATTGCGAGATGAAATGGATGGGGTGGAACGGCCAGCGTTGCTAAATGCCAGGGAAGAGGCTCGAGAGTGCACCGGACGAGGCTGCGTTCGCGCATTATGCAGCGTCCGTGAGGTTACTGGGTCTGCACCTGCTGCCCCGACTCTCTGACGGGGGAAGGTAGGTGTGGCGTTGATAGATCGGCGTAGACTGGAAGAAGACTCCGAGATGGGAGGTGAAGGAGGAGTAGCGGTGGAAGAGGCCAAGGACGCTTTGGCAGGGGGAGTCGCAAAGACTGGCGAAGAAGTTGCGGTGCCAGGGGAACGATCAAAGATTTCCAGAGTTTGTGGAGTAGAGGGGCTGCGATATAGAGGGGTTGGCTTGCGACGACGGAAGGCATGTCCTCCTTCAGCATTGCGCAGCTTCTCCTGGATGATCTCGGCCTCCACCTTTAGATCGGACAGTTCATCCCGTAATCGCTGGTTCTGAATGCGAAGACCTTCTCGCTCCTGTTCGCTATCTCTCATCTCCTCCTCGAGCAGCACCCCGCGCTCAATAGCAGCATTGTATTTATATTCCATGTCCTCCAGGGACGAGGTAGTATTCCGGGCTTGTCGCTCAAAGTCATCGTTAGCAACCTCGATATCGCGGAGTTTCAGTTGCAAGGTACGGTTTGTATCACGAAGAGAGGTGATCTCCTTCTGTAGGGTATTTTGCGCCGAATTGCCTTCGGTCTTCGATTGCTTGTATTTGGTCTGCAAGAACAGATGAGTTTCTCCTGCCACTGATGGCTATAATTTCCAGATATTTCCTCATTTTGGTTGGCATACCTTCCATTCATCCACTTCATACCGTAAAGTATCCACTTTCTCTTTCAGCTGGCGCTCCCGCTTCTCCGAGGCTTCAATATCCTTTTCCAATTCGGTTTCCAGCTCCCGACTAGAGACTTGGAAGTCGGCTAATTCCGCTTCTAATTGCTCATATTGGGCCTTATAATGCGCCAGTTCATCGCGGTAAGAACTGCTGGAATGTTTCTTTTCGATGGGTGGATCGTCGGCGACAGGCATCTTCCCACGTTGGGCACCCGGCGGGTCGCAGAAAAGACGGTCGCGAGCTCAGCGCCGTGTTTTGAGTATGCCAAAAAAGGAAGATTTGAGAAAAGTTAAACCTCTCAAAAGTTTTTCCTCCGTTGTTCGTTTTATCCCTCTTTCAATCCTTTGAACTTCAAAAGTTCATGCGAGTTAAGTGGCTGGCCAGCGCTCCAGCACCGTGCGTTTGTCGATGATAAGGACCCCTCGCGAGGCGGTGACGCAGTTCGATCGGAGGACAAGGTTGGAGAGTACTGAAAGATGTCGACGGACACCTCCCACCGAGAGAATGAGGTTGGTATAGACGAGAAGAAGACCCTGAACCAAATGACAACAACTTACCTTTGGACCTCGTCGGTGGAAGGTGATTGTCGCAATGTGAAAGGCGGGAGGAGGAGACTCAGTTGATTAGATCGGGTGTTGATGTTGTTTCGGTCTGGTCGTCAGGGGGGTGCCACTAGCCTGGATGTGGTTTAGCGTTGTTGCCTGAGCATTATCATTGAGTGGTGATACTAATCACATGATGTTCTCTTAGCAAATAATGATGCCTGACTGCCTGACTGCCTGACTGGCTCCCCCGCTAGTCCCAATCCAGCAAGTCACTCGGATCACTCTCGATCTCCGATTCATCCACGTCCCCGGGGTTCGTTTCTGGGGTATCCCATCGTCGCAAACCCGTGAGTGCTCTCTTTCCTCTCTCTATCAACTTTGAAGCTGTTTTTGATTCCAATTTCCACATTCTTCTTATTTACTTTTATTCCCCGATAATCGCTTACTCCAGGCGGTTTGCTATGCCCACGCACCGCAATCTTTGGATCCAGGTTGATCATCCTGTTTGCTTCCACGCACTTTGTTTACCTTGCGCCCCTCCAATATCCAGAGGCTGATTGGGAATATCTTCTCTTTCTCCGCTGCTTTCTTTCTTCCTTTTTCATTAGATGTACCCCTAAGGACACTGTTCCGAAACGATGTGCTCTTTTCTAACTCCTTTTCTTGAACATAGACTGCTGACCTGTTGAGAGTGTGAGAGCGCCGCGCCGGTTGCCCGCCTTCCTCTCATCATGGCCGAATCTCTTGTCGACCTGAGCTTGGATGCACCCAGCGATCTTCAGGATATACCGGATATGGCAACACAATTGATTCCTCCGACGGAAGGAACATATCCTGATAAGTAGGTGAAACCCGCTTGTCATTCCTTCTCCAATCATATATCCGAAATCCAGTCTTAACATATTCTTTTTTATATGACAGGAATACTCTACTTGCCGCAGTCCAAGCACATGGCAAGACTCACGGTTACAATGTGGTCGTCAAATCATCCAGTACCCCCACAGAGAAGAAACCGGGTCGAACAGCCAAGGTATGGCTACGATGTGATCGCGGTGGCCATTATCGTCCGCGAAATGGTCTGACGGAAGAAACCCGCAAACGCCGTCGCACGTCGCGACTGATGGATTGTCCATTCATGTTAGTGGCAGCTGGTACTCCTGGGATCTGGACTTTGACTGTTTTAAATCCGACACATAACCATGGACCCATTGTCGAGAAGCCTCGTCAAGTTCCTCAACACAAGGTTCGCAAAGGCCAATTGCCTGCTGTCCCATATGACTGGCCCCATGATGCGTCCTTCACCCCATACACGACCGCACTGGTGATCATTGATATGCAAAAAGACTGTACGTGTTTGCTCTTCGGAAAAGCGTTGTATCAGACGTATCATTAATGTGTTGTTTGATATATGATCAGTTTGCGCTCCTGGGGGCTATATGGAGTTTCAAGGTTATGATATCTCAGCAGCTCGGATTCTTATTCCAAAGTTGCAACAGTTGCTGCATGCTTTCCGCTCCGGGGGCTTTCCTGTCTATCACACTCGAGAAGGTAGGTCTTACCCACGTCATCGTGTCAAGGATATTCCTTGTTAACTTTTGCTTCATAGGGCATCGACCCGATCTATCCACGCTGTCGAGTCGAGAACGCTATCGCTCCTGTAACAATAGTACCGGTCTCGGTATTGGTTCTCAAGGCCCGATGGGTCGTCTGCTCATTCGTGGAGAATTGGGACATGATACAGTCGATGAACTATATCCTCTTCCAAATGAACCCGTCATCGACAAGCCAGGCCGCGGCGCTTTCGCGCATACGGATTTTGAATTACTTCTGCGTAACAAAGGCATCAAGAATCTGGTCATCGCTGGCGTGACCACTGATGTCTGCGTATCGACTACTATGCGTGAGGCCAATGATCGTGGGTTTGACTGTGTTCTCCTCGAGGATGGCTCCGCGGCGAGTGAACCTGCCCTTCACACTGGGACTGTCGAGTCCGTGAAGATGGAGGGTGGTATCTTTGGTTCTATTGCCAGGCTCGAAGATGTCATTCATGCTGTCGATAGTTTCAAGGCTGTCACCATGAAGAAGCTGGCTCCTCAGATGACAGGTTGATCTTTGTTTTCCTTTTCTGGATTTATTAGCGAGTTCACTTGGGATTATCCGGGTATGGAGGAATAACTGGTGTTTGAAAGTGATCATTGCCTTTTTTCTTCGTTTACTACCCTCATCTTTTTCCCCTCTCTTCTTCTTCTTTCTCTATTCATGGCTCCAAATAGTATGGTTAGTATGTATTCCAAGATCTGCCCATCTCGCAGCTGGCAAGGACTTGCAATGGCCAACTACTATTTTCTTGTGCATAATCTCTGATCATTCTATTGAAACACATAATAGTCCTAGGCTCATTCCCTGTGGAATCTTCGCGGGGGTCATCTCAAAGCATCATGTGGAACAGAAATGGGTATCTCAAGGATGTCACAGTTTTGATTAAGTACTTACGCCAGAAACGTACAGCAAATGCAACAAATTGAACAGAATCTATCGAAAATACAATCCCAACGCCACGCTCCTCTCAAAATAAAATATCGACCACTAGAAAAAGAAGCCAGAAAGAGATAGATAAAAACAAGATATTATCAGGGGGAAAAAATTCCATAAGGAATGCCGGCCGCTTTTATAACTACTTATAACCACTTCTTCCCAGCAGCGGTAATTTTCGTCCTAAAAACAGGACTCCGAATCTCCATCCCCTGTTTATAAAATGGACTCATAGCCGTCTTAACATAACTCTCATAAACCTCATTCATAAATTGACGCACGGCCTCTTCCGTCTGCGGTGATGTCGGATTCGCAGCAACAGAACTTGACGAGGCACGCGTCGTAGAGCCCGACGAACCGAGTAACGATGACCCTCCTAGTACACTTGAGCTACCGGAGGTCGGGAGTTGAGGTGGTTGATGCAGGAGTAGGAAGCGTGCGCCGCTGGGGGTTAGGAATGCGGAGATGTATGCTGCAGCGGGTGGGTAGGTATCGATATGTTTGAGGTACCTTTGGACAATGGGTTAGAGAAGAAAGGATTGAAGGACGGAGGGGAGGGGAGGGGAGGACATACATTCCGCCGTTAGTCCATTGCGCCTCTTCAAGGATATCTAGACTCGAGTGGATGATGAATTGATTCATGTATTGCGCTGTGTCGGGGAATCGGAAGCGGGCAATGCCATCGCCGCCGCCTTTGGAGGTGCCAAAGGCGATATTGAATATCGGGGTATCCGTTGGTGAGAGGATGGTGAAATAGTACGACATTTTGGCGGTTCGTGGGGAGATTATTGGAGTTGTCCTTGAAGCTTGAGCTTGAAGCTTGAGGGGATGCGGATGTTCAATTGGCGGCCACGTGATGATAGCGGATGTACTGAGGCTCGAAGGAAATAATTCGACTGGCAATCTTGGAATTATCAGGAAGATTGGTGATTGAATATCACAATTAAGTGAACAATTTTCGATCATACTAGTAGTTCAAGCACAGTATCCTGTGGTACATTATGAGTACTTTCTATCCCGATTTGAGGTTGAACTGTTCATGGACGCAGCAATAGGCAAGATATATATAACCTTACTTCGAACCCCGTCCGAAACAAACATAGTCATGGACTACAAGTCCAATATGAACTTAGTAAGTTCATATTACTGCGTTTAAACTTGATCCTTTTACAGTTCATAATTTCATAGATATTTCTAGTTTAATCAATAGGATGGACTAGATTGCCTTTCAAGTTTGTGCCATTTATCCCATCTGCAATCCACTGTGAAGTTCAGTAGATATGTACAATCGATCCCCGCATATTTTGACTCGAGCCAATCACATGATCTCTGCGTTATCGCTATCGCAGCTTTTTGACCAAAACGTCACCCTCCGCCCGGCGCGATCATTACGATCTTTCCGTCACATCCACGATTGAACATCACACAGCTGAAGAGATAGGAACGGAATAGTGCGACCATATAATCGCCATGGCGTCGCAATTATCAACCGGTCTCAGCATTAATAAGAAACCAGGCCCAAAGCCGGGCAATGCCCTCGGACAGAAGCGCAAGAACATATTCGATGACGATTCAGGCGATGAGGCCCAAAAAGATGACGGCGCAGAAGAAGTTTCTACACTTGGCGGGCTGGACATGCCAGCGCCCAAACAATCCAAACCATCATTAAAATCCGGCCCGCCACAGAAACGAAAGATGCAACTGGGTGCGAGTAAACCGAACATCAAGCCCTTGAACAAAAATTCGATTTTCGCCAACGACGAAGATGAAGACGAGGAACAGGAAAAGGCACAGCAGGAAGGAATGCATCTGGGACTAAACCAATCGAAGAAATCGACTGGGCCAGACCAGGACTTTACCAATCTCTCAGCACTGCACAGCAGTAAGAAGCACGCAAAGGAGGCCGAGGAACTAGACCCCTCTATCTACTCCTACGATGCCGTTTATGATAGTCTCCACGCGAAGCCTGAGAAATTGAAAAATACAGAGAAGAGCGAAACACCCAAATACATGGAGAATCTGCTGCGCAGTGCAGAGATTCGGAAACGCGATCAGATGCGTGCGCGCGATCGTCAGCTCGCCAAGGAGCGCGAAGCCGAGGGTGACGAGTTCGCGGATAAGGAGAGCTTCGTTACAGGGGCATACAAGAAGCAGCAGGAAGAAATGCGGAAACTTGAAGAAGAGGAAGAACAAAAAGAGAAACAGGAGGAGGAACGACGAAAACAAAATGGGGGTGCTGGCATGGTGGGATTCTATCGGGATGTACTATCTCGCGGAGAGGAGCGACATCAAGAAGTTGTTAAAGCCGCGGAAGAAGCGGCGAGCCGAGTTAAGTCTGGTGAAACCACGGAGGAATCAACGAAGGAAACTGAAGAGAAGACGGCGGCTCAGAGAGCAGCCGAGATCAATGCCCAAGGAGGCCATGTTGCTGTCAACGACGAAGGCCAAGTGGTCGACAAACGCCAACTTCTCACTGCAGGATTGAACGTTGCACCAAAGCCGAAGAGTTCAGCGCCTGCAGTAGCCAAGCCCGCGGCACGACCTGCTGCTCGACCCGGGTTCAATTTCGGCCCTCAGGGTCGTGCTGGCCAGCGTGCTCGTCAAACCGAGATGATTGCTTCTCAATTAGAGGAGCGTGCACGACAGGAGGAGGAGGCGGAGGCCGCCAAACAGCGAGAAATTGCAGAGAAGAACCGCAGTACCAAGACGGCTGGAGAGGTTTCGAGTGCAAAGGAGCGATACTTGGCTAGAAAGCGAGAAAGGGAAGAGGCAGCCGCTAAAGAGAAGGGAGGGAAGTGAGTTTATATTTGCATTTGATTGGAGTGCATATGTATATGTATATGTGTAAGGCGTTGGTAGTATATTATACCAGGAATATTTGCATTTTACAATTGATTGTGTATGCAGGGATCCAGTACGTAGTTATCATGTCTACCTCGTACTAGCTCTATAGTTACTGTACAAAGCCCTCTACCATTTCTGCCTGACTGCCTGATTATTATTAATAACACTAGCCCCATTCGGACCCCGATCACATGACCTATGAGTCAGCTCACCTGATCGTCCGATGACATAAGCCCTCCTCCTCGCTAAGCCGCCCCACACAAGTCGCACTTCCAAATTTGCAACTCCATCGACGGCGCGACTCGCTTTCATCACCCTGCAACAACTCCAACTTATCCGTCCATCGCCAACAGTCATCCAACATGGGTAAGGTTCACGGCTCTCTCGCCCGTGCCGGTAAGGTCAAGGCTGCCACTCCTAAGGCAAGTACCCCCTCAGCTTGAAGCCCTGCCTCAACATCAACGAGGCCGCCACCGAGAATCGCCATCCTAACTGTCATCCCGAAATACAGGTTGAGCCCCAGGAGAAGAAGAAGACTCCCAAGGGCCGCGCCTACAAGCGTGTCCTGTACACCCGCCGTTTCGTCAACGTCACCATGACCGGTGGCAAGCGCAAGGTACATCCCGACTGATCCCTCATCCCATCACCTTACGACGCACAAACATCGAAAAAATCCATCGCCAAATATCAAATATCAGATCGCACAAACGACTCGAGAAGGAATAGCAAAGGCTGACATGTTCAACCCACAGATGAACCCCAACCCCGGCCAATAGATTGCCCACCCACGTTAAAGAAAACCCATGAGTTGTGAACGGACCGGTTGATTCTACGATGACGGAAATCAAAATTATCCTTGACTCGCCAGGAAAACCCGGCACCGACATGACTGCATTGAACGAAGGCTTTTTTTTACCAGCCTCGACTGGCTATTTGTACGGATGATATCATGCTTCGCGTTCACCCTTGGAAACTTTCGGCATCGCATCGGTTTTTTCAAGGGAAAATGGATATGGATATGGATTTGGATACATGCCACCATGTGTGATGTGATCCCGCGGTTGGAAATGTCTGGATGGTCGCTTTCAATTAGTACATAGGCTATTCCATGAATTGCTTTTCCAATCCTGACAGGAAGTCTCTTTTGCCTTCGTACGCCAGTACGTCTGTATTTGCTCGGTTATTGGGCCATAGACTTTTTTGGTCTGGAGTTTGTTTTGAGGAACCATTCGGTCTGTTTGACATTGTCTCAGCTCTTTGGTCATGTAGATTGCCTTCTGCCTTGACGGGGTTGACTGCAGCCTTGCTATCACCTTGTATCGTTCAGTGCCTCGGAAGCCTTTTGGTAGACTATTCACTCCCCGCATATTCACTCGACTACCTAAGCCTTGTTCAACATCTAGTAAAGAACATTTGGTGATATTATGGTAATGATTCATCAAGTTAAGATACAGATGTCTTCCGCTGCCCACCAACATGCCACTACCACACCTCACTCGTAGTCAGGATCAAAAATCTTAGCCTTATAGAATTCAGCATCACCCCAGCCTCTCTTATCCGTCACTGTCTCTGGTGCACTATCTTTGCTGAAATACACATATTGCCCCATCTCATTCTTCTGACCACGAATCCAAGCATATTCACCCGAAGAATGCTGCACAAGTGACTTGATCTTGTCCTTTTTGATAAGAGTCTTGAAATCCCCAGTCTTAATATTATACGTATATGCCGCGGCAGTATGCGTGACCAACAAGACATTCGGATCCTTATAGCTGGCTGATAAATCATGACCATTTCTTTGACGATGAGGGACAACAGGTAGAGCAATCGGCTTGCCATCTTTAACCAACTTGATATCCTTCCCTTTACCAACAACATCGAATTTGTAGAGATACTTCTCTCCAACCGCCCACAACTTACCACTATGCCACAAAACCCCGTGTGCCTTACTGAGATCATACTCATGACTTTTCTTAATCTTGTCGAGATTATTAACATCAGACGCATCAGTCGGCACATAGAGCGTCAATTTCCCCGGATCAGAACTAGCAGCCACAAACGCACCAAGGTGTGGAATTCGTTCTAGAGAGTGCGGATTCCCACCGGGTGTCGCTTGCCAGATTACATCGTTCAGATCGGTACTTTTCTGTCCGGCCTTGATATCGATCATGCCGACTTTTCCTTTCGAAGCAGTGACGAGAGCTACCAGGCCTCGATCAGCTGTCTTGCGAATCTTGATATCGTCAAGATCGCCCCACACGTCCTTCTCCCATGGCCAGGTTGTGTCCATATCTGCGGTAAAGGACCAGTAAATGGCATCTTTATTCCACTTTTCTGCGTCGCGGGGGAAGACTCGGACTGTTTTGCTGTTTTGGTCTACGACAGCGAGATGATATGCTGTCACCGAGGAGATTGTGAGGGATAGAGATAGTAGAGCTTGTTTGAAAAGCATGATTGTGATGCCAGTTGCTGGCTGACTTTGAATTGTTGGAAAGTAATGTGATAATGGGAAAATTACAAAGATGTCTCTTCAGCTACCTTTTATAGGCCTGGAGAAATCCCAAGACGCTTCTTTTTTAATTTGAATATTGCTAAAATTAAGCTTGAGCTCGTGTCTGATGAACACTAAGTCCCTGCCAAGCTCGTATGTACATTACATTCTCGGACAAAAACTTCTATACGATGATGATCATACCTCATCTGGGTTAAGACCTGTCAAGTATGTCCTAGTGAGATGTTCTTATGGTCCTGGAAGGTTCCCCACGCGAGATATAGCCTCTTCAAGTGAAAACTGCTATTTTTGGAGCCTCGTATCGCGATGGCATAAGGCTTGGCGATATGGGGGCGGCACAACACGGACTGCAATATACAACTCGATACTAATTTGATAGAGTTGTAGGGGTATACGATTTAGATTGATATTTTAATTAAGTTATCAATATTCTAGATGGCTTCTTTACCTCTTTCTTGCTTTCTCATATACAGCCTCGAGCTCGTTGCTTGCTTTAAATGTTTCTGCATGGGTTTCCCCCAAAAGCTTCGCTTTTCCGCCGACAATGCTTTTCCTGACCTCGATTTCTTCATCATATTTCTTCAGTGAATTGAGGCTAATGGCTAACCACCACAATGATCTGAGAGTCTCCTCATGATCCAGCCCAAATGCTTCCCGATGACCGGCTGCAGTTATACGAAGAATATTTTCAGCATTGCCGAAATCTGAGAGTTTGAAGTACAGTATTCCCATCCATTGCATACAGTCTAGTATTTCTGGATTTCTTGACTTGCGAGCGCCTCCTTGTCTCTTCAGTAGTCGGGCATATGCGGCAAGGGCGTCGTCGAATCTACCTTGACGATAATATGAACTGGCCAGTCTTTGCAAAGTTTCAAGGGTATCTTTGTGAGTTCGACCAAGAGTATTTTGTTGGATCTTAATAAGCCGTGAAAAGATTTTTTCAGCCTCAATGGGCCTTTCGAGATTCAACAATGTCCTGCCAACCTGCTTGAGCGCTTCGCATGTAAAAGGGTGCTCTGGTCCATGTAGAATTTCTCGCCCCTTAAGCGCTTCCTTGAACGCAACAAGAGCCTCTTCACATTTGTGCTGTAGATCTTGTACGATACCAAGCCATTGCAGAGCCTCGAATGTTTTCTCAGAATTCGATCCATAAACCTCTTTCCGATATTTTACTGTCCTAATGAATAATGCCTCTGATTCCTCATAATCACCCGTTTGAAAGATAGTCCTCGCAAGAACAAAATGGGTTTCAAGAGTGGAGTCATGTTTGTAGCCGAGAAACCCTTGTTGTGTTGATAAGGCATCACGCAGAAGAGGCACAGCTGCTCCGGGATCGTCGGCCCCGATGAGATCAAGTGCCTTGAAATATTTATCCGAGGCCTCGAATCCTGGGTCGCCATCATATCTTTGACGCTCTTTCCGAGTGGATTTTTGGGGTGGCAGAGAGGGCGAATCCTCAGATCTAGACTTGCTGGTTGTTGTGAATAACGATCGTATCCACGATGAAGTTGAATTCTTGAAAGCGGAATTTCTTTTCTGTGGCGCTGCCCTTTTAGAAGGCAATTCTATACTTGCTTGATGAGAGATTTCTCTTGTAGGCTTCCTAGGTGGCGGAGAGTCACTTTCATACTGGGAGCTGCTATCACTTGATATTGACGATGAATCCGTGGTAATCTTTAGATCATTCAATCCAGAGCTGATTTCAGAGGATCGTTGTTTCATCCAGTCGCTATCGAGAGCATCATGCGCAGATAGTCTCTTTGAAGCAGCTCGCGCCAGAGTCGACGAAATGAAGTTGATACAGTCTTGACTTATCTGCTGTGGAGGAGAGGTGGGAAATGGAAACGGACCTCCTTCGATATACTTGCGCAATTCACGTGGTTTCTTGAATGTGAATGGGTGCTCGTGAAAAACCATGTAAAAGGTTAAGATCCCAAGAGACCAGATATCAATCTTCTCAGAAAAGCTGAATGTAGCACTCGTCCCCTCCATTTCTGGTGGGAATATGTCTTTAACTTCGGGTGCAAGATAGAGCTCTGTACCGACTCGAGATTGTAGATAACTTCCCTCCGTCATGCGCTTGCTGAAACCAAAATCGCCAATCTTGACGGACCAGTCGGGAGACCCTTGGACGACAAATATATTCTGTTGGATTTAGTATCTCAAAATTAAGCAAACAAGATAACTTGAAATTGACTTGTCGCTAACCTCGGGTTTAATATCTCGATGAACATACTTATTCTCATGGAGATTCTCAAGACCCTCTGCAACTTGAAATGCAATCTCCCTCGCTTCATGTTCAGGGAGAGGAGCCTTCAAGTAAGAGGCAAGGTCGCCATTTTGAATATATTCCATTGCGATGAACACAGAATTGTCATTCTCGTACCACCCATGATACTCCACAAAGAGACCACGATACTAATATTGAAATTAGTGGACAAGAACTTAGATGGTTTCTTATGATCTAACCTTTGCTTGAGAAAACTTTGCTATCGTCTCTAACTCTTTGACATAACTGATACCTGCGTTGGAAAGTGATCGTTTGTTGACTTTCTTCACAGCTTGCAGCTCGGCTGGACCTTCGTTCGTGAGGCATCGATGTAGCCAAACACTCCCATAGGTCCCTCGACCGAGCTCTTTCTCTCCTTTCCACTCGTCTGCTTTCTCTTCTCTTCGTACATATTTGCCATTCAAAGTGGTCGACCTGAATGTGAAACGTTGAATAGAGCCATCCCCGAATTTGACTCGAAACCTTGTATCTGCGACTAGGTCAGGGAGAGCCGTTGGCATGTTGACCGTGTTGCTGACCTAGAAGGATACCACAGGCGAAGAAGAGACGAAGGGAAAGTGAGCTGATTGTGCTTTTCCAAGTGTTGATGAATGAGACGTATGTGGGGTACGATTAAGGCTGTACTCACTAGGAGGTGCATAAGCGCCCAGCGAAGTGGCTGTGCAGATGGATACTTGTCAGCCTCGTGCCTAGAAATAGGAAACATGAAGCTAGATGTGTCTCTGGTGCCATTTTAAGGAAAGAGAGGCTTTGTTATCGCATATGGGTACCTGGGTGATCTATTGAATACTGGGACTAGTGTCATTTGAAGGTACATCCCGGCCGCTAGTAAGGACGTGTGCTACATATACGAACATGATTTCTCAGATGGAAGGATGTAGCGTATAACTCTTGTCAGATTCTATACCTTAAGGCACAATTAGCATTTATTCAATAGAATGGCTTTACATATTTTCGCTGGTCCCAGATTGCTAGAAACTTGATCAGAACCACCAGGGCGAAGCAATTCCAGATTTCAGCCCTAAATAAAAACCGTCAAATCATAATGCATCCCAGGTGGGTTTCAACTGAAATGACGGGTCTGAAATCATATTGGAATTTAACCTATGTCCCACACTATAGTATCTCTTCATGTTAATACATTCCAAAGACTTTTCAAGGAACCATTGTTTAGCATCTCACTGGTAGGACTATTCGTAATTTGAACCATACGGAGAAGCAGAGAGGCAAAAGGATATTCACTCGATAAGTCAATGTATTTACTCCTAGCTACTACTATTCATCTTATCTGGTGGTTAAACCCAAGACAGGGCTGTAATAGAGTCAAACAAGCTCTGCCCGACATCGCGTGGTTTGTACATTCTTCTCGCCGACGAATGTCATGACATAACGGCACCAATATTCGTGGGTCTAACGGATGTGCCCGCATATTGTAGAACGGTAGTCAGCTTGTACAGCAGACGAAGACAAATGATCTCATAAAGTAGTCGGGACAATCGGATATGATGGATGTTCCTTTTAGATACTGGGGAAATGACCTCACGGCTATAGTAAGTTTGATAAACCATGGGTCTGATCTAAGCTCCGAGTAAATCTGTTGGGTATTTTGGATATAATTAAAGTTATTGGAGGTCCAGAAAAGAATGACTAACACCCGAGCATCCACTCATAGAGCAACTCCACGAGTATCTGATTCGCATCGTGGGGGGTTCGAGTCTTTACGTCACGGCCCGTCCACTGTGGAGTAGCAAGTGTGCAAAGCGTGCTATTATTCCCCATAATTGACAGCTATAGCTGGGCACTCATGCAATTGAGGGGAATCCACATTCGTCATTGATACTGAAGTATTTATTTTCACATGCCTTATACGAGAACAACCGTGCAATGTCACAGAGTGGGCTAAGATTCATGTTCTAGCCACGATCGACCTTGAGAATTTATTGCAGCCGATAAGATTTTCTAAAATGGAACTCTATCAGTTTAACTAATTAGTCTCAATAAGCTGTTCTGAACTGGAAATCAATGATACTTTAAACACTGTGTTGAATCCCAAGAGCTAATTCGTACACAAAGAAATCACCTGGTCACAAGACCCACCAGTATCCCCTAGATGCCATGCTTTTCTTCATCATCGACTTCAACTTCTATCCTGGTACCGATGGAATTGAGCTCCATATTACTTCATCCCTCCGCATGCGGTCCTTGGAAACAGCCTTGAAGCATAGCGTAGACGTCCTGTGCCGAATGAATTGACCTATGGAAATGCAAAGACTCCTTTCGGCTTCTCCGAACTTGAGCCCATGATGCAAGATCGAGAACTGGTTTATTTGGCTATTAATTGTGCCGATATCTGGATAGCTTGCTTTTTTGCTTTCTTTCTCTATACTCACGACAATTGAACTCGACGATTATACGACAATATTTTCTACCACTATTTTTTTACGATCACGAATTTAGTATTGATAACTTTTTGAACTTATTCTCAACCCGATTTAATATTAAACGCCATTATGTCTTCCAAGCAAATTGAAACCGAAGGTCAGCAACACGCGGAGAACATTGGTTCTCGCGTTGCTAGGAAACTCAGCAAACGTATGTCTCTGGGTGGCGGCTCGAAAGAAACTGCAAGCAAGGAGGGCACCGATCAAAGTGGCATTGGCCAGCAAGCTCTCGACAAGGGAGAACAAGTGAAAGATCAAGCTATGGGAGGAAATTTTAAGGGTGACAAGGACTTGGCAGGAAAGGAAAGTCATGCCCAGAAAGCTACAAGCCAAGGAGATGCCGCCACAGCCCTCGGAAGTAATGAAATGAAGAACGAGAATGCCAACAGAGGAAGTATTGAAAATGTTGGGCGCCGTATGTTCGGCAGTGTATCAGTAGGACCACCGGAGCCCAACGACGATATAAAAAAGGGACCTATCTTCCCAGGACCTGGAGATCAGAGATCCACGGGTAATACAGGGTCGAGAGGAGCAGGAAGTAGTGCTCAAGGCGGCTTGAGTCAAAATAAAATGAGAACAACTCAACCACAAGGACAAACCCGGGAGCAAGCTCAAGGGCTTTCCTCACAAGGTGAACTTGTCGGGGCTCAGACCGGTTCAACCAAGCAATATTCTACAAACGCCAGTACCACGAAGAGCAGCACTACCGACCAGGCGAACAAGGACCGAACTGATCAGCTCAATGTTCAGAGCTTGAAACAAGAGACGCAAGCTCTTGATACATCTCGCGATATATCGAATGCGAATGAAGCCGGAGAAGTCAGTCCTACCCAGAAAGTGGCGAGCTCCACCTCGGATAAGCAGGATGTAGCCGCCAAAGACAATGCTTACCACGTGCATGATGCAAGCAAGAGCAAAGAGAAATCCTCTTCAAACCAGGGATTCTTGAATCAAGCCAAAGAAAGATTCAGTCAGACTTGGGGAGGGGGTAGTCAGAAAAATAAATCCACTGGTGATCAAACCAAGTCTAGTCAGGGACAATCTGCACTTCCTATAGTTGGACTCGCAGGACAAGGCAGTAGTGCCGGTGGAAATTTTGGTGGTGACGAATCCCTTGAAAAAGAGCTTAGTACCCAGGCAGGAATTAGTGACGATGTCTTCAGTGATGGAACCGCTGGAAAGAGCGCTACCAAGGGAGTTGGCCAGGGTCTGTCGCAAAAGAGCGCAGGTCAGGCCTCATCCTCTAAGAGTAGTAGCAATGCCGCGAGTGCTGCCGCTGCCCAGAAGGCTTCAATGGCCTCGAAGCAAAATCACAAAGGCCAGACCAGCCAAACTGCCCCGATTCAACGCATCAACAAAGGGGGAGCGCTGGGTCCAAGCACATCCGACACGGCGGCCTCCGAACAGAAGAGTCAAAACCTCTCGAAGCATGGCGGTATCACCATGGGAGGACTTGCTGCAATGTCCGGATCCGAAGATTCGCGAGCTTTTGGGACTTCTGGAGCTGCCCTCAACAACCAAGGTCTTAGCCAGCAAGGCCTGAATCAAGGTGCAGCAAGTCGAGGAGGAGTCACCAGTGCTACCACTGGTGGCTCTGCTACCGGTGCTTCTTCAACTCGTGTCGTCCAAAACCTGAGTGGAGGTGGTTACCGCGTCACCGTCTTGCAAGAGAAGGTCCAGGCTGTAAACCAGAAGTCCAAGACTCAACTGGGTCTCTCTGCAAATGAGATTCTTCAGCGAAGTCCCACAGTCGATGCTTTCTTCGACGCTGTGGCTGCCGAGCGTCTACGTTGGATGCCGCGGGATGGAAGCAGACTGGACTGCAGTCTCAGATGGGCTTCTCGCCTAGCATATGCCGTTGATGCTCTCCGTGAATCCGTCGGCACATTTGCTCCTGGCGCCAACGAAGCAGCGAAGATGATTTGGGGATTCCTGATTCTACTTCTGGAGGTGAGACACCCTGCAATGATAGACAGCGGAAACAGAGCTAACAGAATTCGCAGTCTGATATTGACAACACCGATCTCTTCGAGAGTGTCTTCGGCAGATATGGCCGCGTTGCTGTGGGAATTCATCTGTTGCTTCAATACGAGTCTGCTTACAAGTCATCTCCTGAGCTTCAGCCAGAAGCAGCAGCAGCTTTCGCAGATCTTCTCGAGATGGTCTGTACCACTTCTTCTAGCTGTATCGAAGGTTTCAAGAGTAAGGAATCCGAGCATGTTACCAGCCACAATGTGGACTCAGGCTTCGTGATCTACGCTCGACGCTACTCAACCCATTGGAATGCCATCGTCGAATCTGCTACTTCCAAGGTCGTCAAAACAAGCCCGTTAATCTATTCGAGTGCGGAGCTTGGAAGTCTTCGACAGTTCCTGGGAGTACAGGATCGTCCTTTGCAATTCATTCTCGATTCTCGCAGTCACTCTCTGGTTGAAGGATCCTTTGAATGGTTCAATAACGCTCTTTATGATTTCACCATTGGAAGATCGCCCCTCTTAGTCATGACCGGTGGACCTGGCGCGGGTAAGAGTGCCATGGCACAATGGACTGTGGAGCGTTTGCAAGAATCGGCGGAGCATGAAAGCTGGAATATTATCCCTTACACTATCCGTGAGTCTCCCTAATTCCCTTAGACAAAACTTCCTTTCCAGATTGCTAATTTGACCAAGGTGCCGATATTCCGGTCGCTACACTTCCTCTACGCATTCTGAAAGGCATCCTGCATCAAATGTTAGACCACTGTGTCAGCGATACACAAACCCAGGAAGCGATCCTCGTTCAAGTTGCCCATGCCGCTCAATTGGCCATGGATGGTGCCGGTGACTACGAAGTCGAGGAGAGTCTTTGGAGGGGCATTCGTGCTGGATTGGGCTCTATCATCCAGTACATGTTCGTCATTGACGGTCTCGATCAAATCAAAGGCGGAGATAGCGATGCTATTGCCTTCTTGGAGAAATTCGAAATGGTTCTCGAAGAACAGACTTCTGGATCGAAGATGATTGCTTTCAGTCGTCCTCTCAGCTCAAAGCTCAGCACCAGGAATATTGGACAGTTCACCATCCAAAGTGCCCAGACTCATGCCGACCTGTCGACATATGTCACTAAGCTCTTGTCCTCTGGATCCCACTTTGATGGTTCGAAGAAGGGCCAGCTTGAGTCTGCCGTGTCAATCATCGTCAATCGCTCCAATGGTTCATTCAGCTGGGCAGAAATGGCAGTTGCACATGTTGTTCAGCAGAGAAGTCTGGGCCAGTCAATTTCATCTATTCAAAGCTTGCCTCAGTCCATGCCTGAGATTTTGGACTTCCACATGAAGAATCTGGATCTCAGCCAGATCGAAACAAAGTCCATCATGTCGTGGCTCGCTGCTGCAGAGCGACCTCTGCTGGTAGAGGAAGTTGAACAGCTTTTGTCAGTTGATGCAACAGGGCCTAGCTTTGTGTCTCGTGCGTCTCAAAGGGACTCTGGATGGTCTGCCGCACTCAGTCCTCTTGTAATGACTCGTGATGGAGTCGTGTCCTTCGCTCACACATGTATTCGTGACCATGTCATTAAAATGGCCAGAGCCTCGAATGTCAAATCACCACTCAGTCTCAAGGAAGCTCATTACGATCTCCTTACAAGATGCCTTGCTTGGATTCAGCTGAGTGTTCGTGAAGAGAGCGAAATATCCATGGACAAGCTGAGCATGGAGGAGCGCGATCGTCTGTTCGACAAATATGCTGTACTGGAGTATACCGGACGCTATTGGCTATCTCATCTCCTCTCTTCTGCTTTGGTGACTGACGATGGCGAGTTCCAATTTACTGTGAATTTCAAGAAACTTCTTCCGGTCACGGTGCTCTTTGCCCGGCTCGAATTGACATGCAAAGAGTCGCAATTCACTCGATCCAGTGTCGTTGAGCTGTATCGCCTCTCGACTGACATTCGTCGCTTGGTCCTCGGGGAGAAATCAATGGCTTTTCTACAAAGCTTGCTACTTAGTGCTCGAGTTTCCAAGCTTGCACATGCTAGCCATTCCGAGGAACACTGCTACGATGCATGGAAACTCAGCCAGGAACTCTTGGGACAGTCTGATAGTATCACCTTGGCTTGTGCAGAGATGATGACACAGTCATTTGCCGAGAGCGGAACCATGACAACTCAGCAAGAGGACATCATGAAGTATCTGATCCTGACGGATTCAGAAATTACCGGTGTTGAATTCAATCAGAGATTGAAGTACCTCGGAATGATTGTCGGTACCTACAAATCACGTAACGACAACCGGTCTGCTCTTCTTATCTCCAAGGAATTCTATCAGCAGATACTCCAGAAATATGGATCCAACTCTCGACAGTCTTCTGAGACCGCCGATTTCTTGACAGGACAATTCTCCACCACTGGAAGTGACGAGATGAGTCGAGACATTGCGCGCACCAAGTACGATAACGTGCTTCGGACCATGGAGGTTACAGATGAGCGCCGCATCAAGTATTCGCTATACATGGCTCAGCTCTACGAGAATCAGGGTGAGAAGGCCCACGCCCAAGGTGTACTTTCAAATCTTTGGGCTGGTCTAAATTCCCGTGATATCGATTCCGTCGACATGATGGACAAGAAAGCCAATGTTGCCCTCGTTTATTACCAATTCCTGCGTCGCCAGGGTCGAAATGATGAGGCTGAGGTCATCATTCGCGAGTTAGTAGCCGATCTCGAGGTTACTGGTGTCCATTCTCAAGAGATGCTGCAGCGTGTTCAATTACTTCGTGCAGAGACTCGTGAGATGCACATGTACAGTCTCGACCGAACGTTGTCCATCTTGATGTGGAACTATTATAAAGAGTTCAACCAGGAGTACACCCCTGAAGCTACTAATCTTGCTTTGTCGTTGGCCGAGAGCATGGCAAATACTGTGTCTATCGAGGACAGTACATCTCTGCATACGCGTGACCGCAAGTTAATGATTGAGTTGTTGGACTCGATCACTTCGTCCCCGAGCAATATCTCTGTATCCACTCTGATTCTCTGTCACAATCTTTCGAGCATCTACGTGCGCGAGCAGGATTGGTCTGAAGCCAGCGAATGCTCCAAGGCTGTCTTGCAGCATGTTTGGCCCACTGTGGAGCAGACTGGATCACACAAGAAGTTCACGACTGAGCTGGCGCCCCCTGTGGCTGACCTTGCGTTAGTTCTGGCTTACTGCCATTTCCGCAAGCTTCACCTGGACCAAGCAACCATAGTTTACGAGAATGCCTTTGGATCACTCGTTGCCTCTGATAGAGTCCCAGTCCCCTCAGTCCTTGCAGTTGCGAAGGCTATTGTTGAATTCTACGAGACGACCTTCCAGTTCACAAAGGCCTTGACTCTACTCCATTCAGTCAGCAATTTCCTGACCACACGACTGGGCGAGACTCACAAGCACACTATTGAGAATCTGTACTTGGAAGCTGCCTTGGCTCAACGCTTAGAAATGAGCCACGAGGCAAAGAGCACCTACCAGCGCATCTACAAGTCAACTGTGCGCGGTAGCACCATCGCAGCCGAAGGAATGGAAGCAGCTCTTGCTCTTATCGTTCTATATGAGCAGGAACTACAATGGGAATCTGCTCTTGATGTTTACCGACACGTTTGGCCTACTCTTGTCATGCATGAACAAATGACCGTCTCCGACAGAATGCAAACAGAGAAGCTGATCGAGAAGACTTACCTGGGATACATGGCAATCTTGACAACGCACACTAGAGCCAACGACTTCTCTGAGCGCTATAAGGTTGCATCCGAATATGTGATGACCTGTCAAACGGTATACGGTCCAACACATCAAAAGACTCTCAGCGCAACCTTACTCTTCGCCGAACTGTGCGAGTCCAATCACTCGTACACAGACGAGGCAATTTCACTTTACAAGAAGCCTTTGCAAACCAGTGACTGGGTTCCTACATCCCAGTCTGCTAAGGGCCTCGACCAAATGACACAGCCTCTACCTATCACGTTGAAGCACAAATTAGCCCAGCTCTTCGTTCGCAAGCGTGATTCTACCAGTGAAGCCCGTTCTTTGTATACCGAGGAATTCCAACTGGCCAAGAAAACGCAAGGATTCTTCTCTACAACCACTTTATCCTGGCTTCGCGAGCTTGCTCTCGCCCACTCGCGCCAGGGAACTCCCACCTCCGTGCAGCAGGGTAATGCTCTCCTTCACACTTACGTGACGGATGTTCTGCACGCAGGCGGAGAGACCGATATGATGGCCGACTGGGCTCGCAAGATCGCCGCAATCTATCTGGAATGTGGATTTATTGAAGGCGGCAATACTGTTCTAGATGAACTGCGTCACCGCGTTGTCGATGGATTCGATACTTCCGCAATGGCCCTGGGAGACCGTCGGGATGCCGTATTTGTAGCAGCGTTTGAGGAGGCATTCGGTCGACGTGCTAGCTATGACCAGATCATGAGTGAAATGGCTCGTGAAATGCAGACCCAGCAGGCATTCACCAAGAATCTCTCTGGACATGATTTTGTGCCAACGCTTATCGCTGGAGATCGTCTGGCCCGTCTGCAGATTCAGCAAAACCGCACTCTTGCTGCGAAGAGTACAAATACCAAGTTATACGATTACTTCTGCTCTACCCTATCAGCCACAGAGGTCTCTGGAAGACCTATCATCAAGCAGTTCTATGGCATCTGTCTTCGCGAGGTGCATCATGAAGATTATACCAAGAACATCTTGACTATAGCCACTAGTCTTGTTCGAGATCTTTGCAACGAGTCTCAATTCAGAGATGCTAGCGATATTACTGGTGTCCTTCACTCATTCCTGCATCTCACCGATGGTCTCAATAGCTACGACAGTATCCTTACTGCCACACAACTATGTCTGTACTTGAGCGGTCACAAGGCAACACGCTGTCAGAACACAAAGATGTATAACGAAATGTCCATGAAATCGAAGCTCCTCCTACAAGAGCTCATGGCAGCTTCGAAATCACTCGGTCTTGAGATCGTCGATCTCCCATTCACCCAGCTCAACGACATCATCACCTTACTGGGCGAATACGAAATGTTCGAAGACCTAGAGGGAATCCTAAATTCCCTTTGGACGTCCAGAATCGTTCAACGAACATGGACACCAGATGTCGTTGTCTGGATTGGTCGTCGTCTAGTCGAGACACGATTCTGTCGCGGAGCAGTGGACTCAGCTATCCAATTATGTCGCGATATCTGCTATAACCTGCGTCAGGTTTGGGGAAGTTATGATCCCGTCACTTTAGAAATGACCAAACTTCTCTCTGGTCTGTACACTGCTTCGAACGATCACCAGTCTGCAGCCACACTCCACGAAGGCGTCTTGTACAATTTACTCGGTGACGCTGATGCAAAGAATCATCCCCATGCAGCGGATACAGCAACCCAGCACATGGAATTGCTTCGCCGTGCCCAGTCGCGCTTGGGTACTTCCCAAAGTACCAGCAGGGCTTCTGCTCATGCAGAGCTTATGTCTCAGGTGACTGATCGCTTTGGACTAAAGTCTGAGCAGATGAGGAGGGTTAGTGAAGCGAATGGCGGAGAGCAGTTTGGCGTTTGGTCGAAGCCTAGACGCTTTAGTATTGATGTTGAAGATCTTGAGGACGAAGGCCAGATGCATCAGAATCATCTGCGGGAGTCGAGTGGAGCTGGAATCGTGACTGGAAATGGCCATGTGAGGAGAATTTCGGTTCAGGCACTGTAGACTATGGGTATTGTCGAGTACTTGTTTATGTCGGGGGATGATAGTGCTGTTTTGGAATTTGTGTTTTGTATAACAATTGTCGTCGGAGATCAAATTGTCATGATATCTCCATAATATGAGTTCAGTCAATGCTACTATTTCAAGAAATACTCTGTTTATCTACCTCAGGTAGTCATAGACCTTCTAGATAGCTTCAATGGAACCAAGTCTAAGGATGGATTGGTAAATGTTTGATCGTGGGGGAAAGATAATCATAATTCATTCAATGGGTTATCAACAAGAACTATACACAGCAAGTTAAAGAGACATTGGCGTGGTCCATATAACAACGCCAGGATTGTGTGCTTCGCAAAATTGACAAGAAAGGTAATAATGTATGCACTTCTGCAACTCCATAATCATGTAGTAAAGCCAAGGTAAACGCCAACAGCCATTCTTCATTTGTCATGCAATGTGCAGCGCCAAGCTGAAGATGCGAACAGAATGTCGTCAATCGGAATATCTTTAGGCAGTCAAAGCAAAACTGACTCCCATCAGCCCCATACCTGCTACAGCAAACCCGATTCCCATACTGCGGTGGTGTGTCAAGCCGAGACCCTCACTGAAAAGCGACAAGGCGACAGATGTCATGACACCGGCAGTGACAGCGAACATTCCACCGTAAACTCCCCAAGAGGGCCCATGAGCGTCATGGCTGCTGCGACCAGATCCCCATATCCACAATGCAGCAATACCAGCTCCGAGGGGCTGGCTTATTCCACCGAGCAAGCTGGACCAGAACATGGCTTTCAAGCGTGAGTTTAGGGCAAGGTATAGCGGAAGTGCCATAGCAAAACCTTCCACAATATTGTGGATAAATAGAGCTAGGAAGACAGTCAACCCAAGAGTTGGACTGGCGTGATTTGTGGCGTATGTAATAAATCCTTCTGGAAGTTTGTGCAGAGCAATGGCGACGACGGTTTGAAGACCGATGGACAAGAAGGCATTCTGCGGAACGTGATGGTGGTGTGTACTATCACCGGCCATTTTTGCGATATCAGAATTTGGATCTTCATGTATATCTACATGGTCATGATCGGAGTGGGCGTCTATATCGACGTGGATAGTATGTTCAGAATGGGGTTTTTGGTGTGGAGACGAGGAGCAAGAGCCGGCAGTATGGTGGAGTGCATGTTGAGAAGCAATCGCATCGTAATATCCCGTATCTGATGTCGTTACAAAAGCTTCGGAGGCCGATTCCGTCGCATTTGTGTTCTGGACACTAATGCTTCGATGTGGTGGCACCGGCGCCGGGTACGTAATGTCGTCTGTATCGGCAGAGGCAGACGCCGGGCCCATCTCTGGTGGGAATACCTTGGTGCACTCGCGTCCGCATGTCTGGGAGAAACCATAACAAGGTCCATTCTCGTCACACCGGGGCTTGGGACTACCCACAAGCGAAGTGATTCGACGTGTGAGCATAGCCTGCAACGATTCCTGCTTGACAGAGTGCGAGCCCACTGCGGTACGTTGGAGGATAGCCGGGGTAGATTTGAAGGAATGCGAACGATTGGGAGGACGTAATAGAGGCGTTCGCTCAGTATTCCCATTCATTTTATGGTTATGAGTTTTGTTATGGTTATTATGTTGGTCATGGTGGTCTCCTCCGCCAGCTTGAGACTCGCCGCGTTCGGGGTCCATTTCCGCGCCACCATGGCTATGTGCACAATCCACCACATGCGAGGGAATGAAGCGATGAATAAAACCGGAGAGTATGCGAATGACAACTACACCTCCTAGAAAGAGCCCGATCAAAATATAAGCTGAGGCAGAAGGAGAGAAGCCGGCGCGTGTGAGATAGTCCTTGGAGGTGGGTAACATGCTATACAATGAGGTGAAGAGCTGGTGGAGCTGGTTAGCCTTTCGGAGTGTACCCGATAGTATGGACTCTAACATGCTATACTCACCATAACACCAGCACTGAGGCATAATGACGCCGACAGGAAATTATTGCTGTTGGCGATTTGGAAACTCTTATGGTGAGAGACCCGCCGCAGTACCAAATCCACGCAAATGACAGCCGATCCGAGGACGCAAGCTGTGGAGAAAAGCATTTGATTAGTGACAGGTATGATAGATGATAAGAAGCAACACTCACCGACGCCAGAGACGCCGCTCATGATCCATCCTCGCAGATCGTTGGTAGCCATAGCTTAAAGCGAGTGGGAAAAGAAGAAGAAGAAGCAGCAGAAGAGACGAAGAAGCGAAGAAGGCAGAACGAGAATGATGTCAGTTGGCGGTCAGCGCAGTCGCCTTGATAGATCGAACTATAAAAATGAAGAAGCAGTAGAGTAATAGAAGAATATTAATGAAATCAATAGAGTAGTATTGGAGGTAAACAGATGGAAAGGGAGAGATTCAATTTGAGGAGTCTCTTCAGTCATTTTCTCCCAATCATCGGACTTTCTTGCACTCTCTCAAGGTCCTCACTTTGCCCGCATGCAGCCACCGCGGGTTACGCGGTATGCAGTTAAGCAGGAGAGAGAATACCCAGAGTTAAGAGGATAAAGAGGGGATTATTGTGGATGTAAATATACTCCAGCCGATCCATGTTTCAGTTCAATAATTTCTTCTTCATTTATATCGTGATATCTCCATTATGTTGCTTAAGTCCACAATACTCATTGCTGTCACTGCAGATCCACGCCTTGACCCATGGAAAAAGAGATGATCTTCTTAGGATTTCTCAATTTCATTCGACTGATAAATAATACCATTTGTATTCTCAGCTGACGGTGGGTCCCTAATGTACGTCCAAATTATTGTTAGCACTAGTGGTGGATGGCTAGTCAATATGGGCCGATCAATAGTATAAATTAGGGCTAAATCCATCTTGACCACGCAATCAGAGTACTACACTAAAGAATGAGGATGCCATTGAAATGAGAGACATTGGTAAATACTGCCAGTGCATACTACTACTTTAATGAGTCTCCATTTTCAATATTTACACACATTAATATAACCTTATATGATAAATGTTGGAACATTTATCCACAAAATCTACTCAACACTGGAAGGCAACGCCAGTCTTAGTAGCCACATTCCCACCACCGCCAGCAAAGCCAGTCCCCTCCGAACTGACCTCAACCAACCCAGGCCGAACAGCATCCTTTTCCTTGTCTTTCTTCTTAGACTTCTTCTTACTTCCACTAGCATCCGCACCTCCATCTCCGCCTTTCTCCTTTTCGGAGCCCAAAGCACGAGGCGTCACATCCGTCTCGCAAACATAACACAGGACCAGCCCGTGTTGTTCCTGCTCTTCCTTCGAGGCATGAGGATCGATAACTTCGTGCGGAGTCATAAATTTATTTACGCACGGTTGGCAGATAACATGACCGCATGGCTTTGTGACTATCAGCGTGATAAAAAAGTTAGCTCGAAGACTTCTCACAGATTCATATAACTGATGGAAGTTTATACTCACGCATGGCTTTTAACCCATTACTAAGATTCTTTTTGCAACTAGGACAGACTCGAGAAATCGTTCCGTCGGCAGCTTTTTCCTCCGTAAAATGCACTTCGACCAATGACTTCAGTGAATAAGTATGTTGATGTTTCTCCGAGGACCCTGGACAGATAGGCGCCAATTTAATCGCTTTATTAGCAGCAATCTCATTGGCATCGGTATTCGGCGTTAATGATGGAACCCAAAATGACGGTAATGCCGATTTACTCGACTCAGACTGATTCCCGTTAGCTTTATCCCACAATTGCCCAGACTTGCCCTCGAGTACTCCCGCGCATCCATGGGGGATAGGGTAGAACAATAAACCAACCTTCTCCTTCTTGAGTTCATCCATCAATCTCTCCCTCTCTTCCCTCGCAACACGCTCCATCTCCTTATCATCAAGCTCGAAAACTTTCTTCCTAGTCCCATTGACCTCGACCTCACGCGCCTTAAACTTCGCAATTGCATCATCTTCTTCCGCCTTCCGTTTCCTCCCCGCACCACCAGCTCCATCAACGACACTTTTCTGAGCCTTCCTCGCTTCAAGACCCATAGAAACAAGTTCAAAATCATGTAAATCCTTCAATCGCGCCTCCTCAAGGACCCGTTCTTCATCCTCTGCAAGTCGTTTCTTCGCATCTTCTCGCTCCCGCTCTGTACGTTTGATTTCTTGTCTTTGCGCGAGGAGATCGCTAATGGCGCATTCTCGACAGAAGAAATCGCCATTCGTTGAGCAGGATACGACGGGTGATCGGGCGGGTTGAAGACATAATTTGCATGAAGCGAAGGGGAGGAATGAGTCGCGGCCGATTACGCTGCGTTTTGTGCCCCATGTTGAACGGAGTAGACCCCTTTCGTAGGAGGTGAAATGTGGGAGGGAAGTGTTGCGCTTTGAATGCGCCATTTTTAGGTTATGATGGTGGGAGTATTTGAGGATTGTAGGATATCGAATTGGGGGTTGGAGAGTTTAGAGGATCTGATGAAATCGTGAGACTTTGGGGTTTTTGCCGGAGCTTCGGTGGAGATGGGCTGTTCAGGTGTTCCTATTGGTTGATTAGCACACCGCCCTGAATACACGGAATGTATGCACCGAAGAACTATGGTTGAATATCAAAAAGGACTGCGGAGTACCTACTAAATATAATAGACTACAGAGGGTTCAAATTCATATGAATTGATCATTGAAACATCGTAAGCTTTTGTCTACCAGCCTGAGTCCGGCGAAGGGGAAAGACCACCATATTGAAAAGTGGTTATGGCAGAGAATGAGGTACATCGCATCCCAGATTTCATCTCGAGAAAATAGAATCCAGAAATAGCGAGAAGGCATGAAAAAAAAAGAACTCAGTTGCAACCGCATCGTACCAAAATGCATTTCCATGCTTTCCATGCATTGCACGAGAAACCCACGCTTGGACCGAAACCGCAAGGAAGATGAGAAACAGCTATGAGGGGAAATGAGTAGAAGACAACAAAGACTAATCAGTTCCGACCATCGTTCAATGCAAAGGACCCAACGGGAAACAGGACTTGACATGGGGAAGGGGTATAATCATCATAAGGAAAAAAAACAGCAGATCAAAGAGATTGCGAGCTATACAATGTCTCATTGTTCGAGAGAAAATGGGAATGGCGGTCATGTTGGAGGAGCACAGTCGGGCTATCCACCGACGGCTTGTTGTCGAAGACTCTCGGATGACGGAGGAGCACCGAGGGAACTTGATGATGGGGATGGTGAATCATGGGGTGTTGCGAGATGTTTGTTGTAGACTATCGTTCCAGAGGGGGATTGTTGAGCGTCGTCGGGGACTATTTGATCCGGAACTATTTCGTTTGAAGGCGCAGGGAGATCCTCGTGTGCATCTTTGAAGAAATCAACGGGCTCATCATCACTCCGCATGCTGATTCCTGTAGTGGTACTGACGCTGCGAAAGGATCGTGGCCGATCGCCGTGGAGGCTATCCGACGTCACTGAATCGCCGCTACCGAGAATGTTAGGCTCAGAGGCCCGAGGCTCATCGTGTGGAGTAGGTTTTCGCAGCTTCAGGCGTTCTTCTGGAGGCATGTTCTGCCATTCAGAGCCGAAAGTTACAACAGAGGCCTTTTTACCATGAACGGTGAAGCTGGGTGTCTTTCGCGAAAGACCGTCTGTTGCAGCGTCATCATCAGAGAGAGGTCCAGTGCTAGAAATTGAATCACGATTCTTCTTGCTGCGCGAGTGGGAATGATGTCTGTTCATGTGGATATGAGGATCACGGAGGGATCGATGTAGACTTCGACGGATACGGCTGGGTTTATCACTCTGGGATACTTCAGATGATTCATCCAATTTGCTTTCGCCGTCCGCCTCCTGAACAGTTGTCGGTTGCTTCCGTGGCGGAGGAGACCCGCTGAGATCCAGAAGCCCGGCTTCCCTGAGCAGGCGTTCTTCTCCCTCATCGTAACTAGCGGGTGAGGTGAGCTTCGAGGCCCGTGATCCGAGACTGGCAGCATCAAACCGGCTACCGCGACTAAGCACAGAAGCCTCTCGTTGTAGCTGAACATCTGAGTCAGAGGCCTTGCCATGTTCAGAACCGACAGCGACGGATAGTGGTCGGCCAACACGAGCAAAGTCGGAGGAGGTAGTCGAAGCTGGCAGGCTGGGTCGACGCATCTCTTCTGTCGAAGGCTGCGTAAGAAGGGCAGGATCAAGGGGCTTCTCAACAGCGGCCACAGCCGGTTCTTCTGTATCATGGCTAGATGCAGTATGCACAATACTGGGGGCCTGCTGAATGCTGGGCTCGTAGATAACTGACGGCCCAGAGATTGAAGCCATACGGGCTGGGATAGTGCTACCCGGTTCGTCGCCATCTGACAATGTCCGTGAGGGCATTAAGCTCTCATCCTCTCCAAGGTCCCGAAGAAGAACTTCACGATAACACTTGTTGCGCCAGATGTCCTGTCTGACCCACTTGAGCTTCGCGGCCATGCGTCCTGCGGCCATGATCACACCCTCACGAGCCCGAGCATGAACAGGGGTGAGTATTTGGAGATGTCGCGCGTTCCGCAAAAGATCATCGAGCTGTTTTTGCGTAACAAAAAGCTTTTCATTTGTTTCACGAATCTTTTGGCTCATTAGCTCACGCCGGGCTGCGATGAATCCTGCCACGACATCGTTGTCAATGCTGGGTGACGGAGGCTCCTTGTCTGTGGACTGGTGCGACTGGACGGAAGAGACCGACCCCATTCTTTGGCTCTTGCGATATCGTTGACCCTCGTAGTTAGTAGCGATCATTCCCTTAGTACGAACACCGGTCGTTCGGAAGGCAGCGGCATAATTGAGCTTCGATAACCAGTCATTCATTTCAGGTTCAGAGGTAGCGAGGAAAACCTCTTCAAGCGCGTTGTGTCGTACGAATGAAAACGCATACTTATGCTTCTTGTAACTTGTATCCAAGAGGGCAACAGCGTCGTTAGTTGACATGATGGCATCAGGCTTGAACTCAGCAAGAGGAGGTCGGAAGACCAAAGTACCCTTCCGGCCACCTTTGACGTATGCATCGTTTTGTGCTATCAACGAACGAACCCAGGTGACGTTGCGGAAGAAGTATAACTGCGAGAATGTGAGCACAGCACCCCATTCCTGCCATGGAGATCGGGCTCTTTTCTTCTTCGGATCTTTGCGCCAAAGAAGCCCAACTTTTGCGACCTTGATGTCTACCAAACCGGGATTAGAGTCGGCAGAAGTGTCCAAAACTCCTTGGATGAAGGCGTCAGGGCGGGAGCGGAGAGACACGATTTGCAGGATTCCTGACTTGGTGAAAGCCTGATGTAAGTCATCTATCTTGGGCAGGCCATCAGTTCCGACATGGTTGTAAGTGTCATCCAAGTCCATGACATCTTTCAAGGTAGGCCGCAGAGTGCCAAGCTTATTCTCGAGGATGAGCGCATATGGGTCAACGGGTTCCTTGGTCACTCGTGATAAATGTTCTGAGCTTGTGCTCTTGAAAAGAGCTCGTCGGGGCTTGGCGAGGTTACGATCACGAACATCTGCGTCTTCGACGTGGATAAACGGAGTGTAGGAAATGTTTTCATAGAAACATTCAAGAATGTCATCGGAAATGCCTTCTCCGCGAGTATTCTTCACATAGTCTGGTTTTTGCATCTTCCGCTTATTGTTTTTGTTGAAGACATCGGTATGCAGAATCAAGATCGAGAATGCAATGAAATACGCTTGGTCTAGAAGGCAGTTAGCTCAGATATGGCAAGTATCGAGATAAGAATTTCGCGGAAACTATACCAGTATTTGCAAATATGCCAGGATTGCACTCGTGATATCGATCTGCAAAAGCCTGTAAGAAACGATCGATCTGTTGAGTTTCTTTTGGCAGCTCCACTTCCATCAGTAATTTGCGGATAGACATATCGATAGGATCACCAAAGTAATGGAATCCCCGCATGTACTTTCGGAGTGCAATTTTGAAGAAGTCTTGATCCGACTGAGCTAGAATACCGGCGACGGTTCCTTTTGGGAGGGTTTCCTCCAGTTTCGCGAGATAGCTAGCTGGTGTATCGTCTTCCTCTCGCGAAGGCACCGGGGGCAATTCCGGCTTTGAGATTGGGGTCATCGAGCCGCCTACGCCTGGAGAGCCCTGTCTTGGAAATGGGGGCTCTGAATTTTGACGGAGACGTGAAGTTATATTGAACAGATCCCCAAAGCTCTTGCGTCCACTAGTCGAAGTCGATGTGCGCCCGGATGATGCCAGATACGGAACGGGAGATAGGTCATCCTGATTCTCAGCTACGGACCCCATTGTCGAAGATCGGCCACGGCCATTGTGAGATGGATTGGATCGCAATGAACGAGCCGAGTTCGTGGAATCGTTGCGAAATAGTTGTGGGGGAACCGAGGAGGAGAGACCGACAGAAGAACGAGAGGGGGAGGGGAGAGGAGAGACCTGGTCGTGATCAACAGACCCTTCGGACTTGGGGGTATCGGCGGAGAAGTTGGGAGCAGCGTCCAGCGCACGATTGCTGGGGTTGGGTTTCGGTGGAAGTGGAAATAAGGGACTTCGATTGCGCTTTAGACGGGGCATACGGAATCTTTTGGCACTCGATGTCGACCCTTGGCCCTCAAGGGGAGAGTTGGTGTGAAATGTGGCGGTCTGATCCCCATAGCTCTGGTCTGACCGTGAGGACTCAGAAAATCGGGGGTCTACGGCGGAAGAGCGATGTGAATCGAAATGTTGGTCTCGACTTCCACTTCGGCCTGAGTTTGTCGAAAGGCGCTCGGGTGCCTCGGGGGCTGTCTGAAATGTTGATAAAGTCGATTCACCGATCTGAGAGTCGGTCGAACCCTGGTTCTTGCGTGATGGCTTTGACCTCGTTTGATCCACCGAATTCCGTGACAATTCATCCATAGATTGCTTTCGTGATGAAGGCCTGAAAGAGAACTTATTCCTGAGCTTCACTGGCTGGTCCAATTCGGTACTTGTTGGGGCAGTGGTGATGATCTTCGGTGGTGGTAAGGACGGCACTGGAGGAGCTTCCTTCTGGGACTTGGCATAGCTTTTGGAGAGTTGGGGATCGGAGGCATGACGCAATCTCATGAAGCTGAACCGATTCCTCCGCATACTCGAGGTATCTGCAGCGGAGGAGGAACCCGCGAAATCGGTGCGATCCACTGCATGATGCTCCCCCTGCTCGGCAGGGATCTCGAGCCCCCGCGTAGCATCAGGTTGACCGTCAAACTCGGCCTGTTCGCTTGGTGGGGAGAGACCCGGAAGACGAGGAGTCGATTCAGAATACCGAGGATCAATTGTTGGGGGATCTGGACGTGGTAGATGTTCACTGCGACGGCTTGGAGATTGGGCGTGGGCTTGAGGGTCGATGGTACTCTGGCGCTTAGAGCTGCTGTCGGCGACCAGCCGCAGGCCTTTCCAATGCATGGCAGCGAAGCACGAGAACGTTATTCAGACCCATGCGGTGCCTTACTATAGTGGAAGGACAAGAGAGCAGATGGAGAGGGAATAGGGGAGTGCAAAAGGATCAACAACGGTGGTGGTGGTGGTGGTGGTGCATAGCGACGTGGAGGAGAGATTCCAGAACGCGGTGGGATTCAAGTGGAGTTGACCGTGTGGAGTTCGAGGGTCGTCAGCTCGCGGAAAAAAAAAGGGGGGAACACGGCAGAGAAGAGAGAAAGTAAGTGGGCCAAAGAGGATAAAGCACAGTAAATGACCACGCTTAAATTTGAGGTTTGATGGGTCTCAGACGTTCGAGAAATTGGAGAAGTGTGAGAGAGAGGAGAAGAAGAAGAAGAAGAAGAAGAAGACAGTCGAGGGGGAAAAACAAGGCAGACGAATTTAGCGCCAAGAGATAGCCAAGTCGAGGAAAGAGGAATATACAATATTAGAGGATTAGAAAAGATATATAGTAGATATACTATTATGAAATGGATATGATTAGTTGTTTCGACTTAATCAGAATAGTTTGATTATCTTGATTAGCAATAGTTTGTAGTTGTAGATATCCTGAGGTGCTAGTTAGTATACAGATGCTAAGTATACAATCAGCATACAGCAGTATTACCAGCAGATAAAGTATTAAGATAGTAGATGATCATGATATGAAGTTGAACAAAATAATTCATCTACCTCTCAGTATTTACAATTTAATATATATCATATTTATAGAGTATTCATAGTAGTATAAACTATTCTTATCAACCGCTTCTGTCACTCCCCGCCTTCTCCGCACTTCAGCCTCAACTTCACTCCTCCTCCTTCTTCTCTCCTTCTTCTTCCTCAACCTCTTCCCACCTCCTTCACTCCTTCACCCCGCCATGCGCCTCTTACCAGCTTACATCCTCCTTGCTGGACTTTCTTCAGTTCTTGCTATCCCCGCCGGCTCTAGTATCACTCCTCAACCTCCGCTACAGCCCGCCCATCTGTTACCTCATCCCCCAGACCCACGTCGTCCGTGGACCCGACTCCGCGACTGGGTCATCGAGTCCCTATGGGGCATCAACCACTCGAACTCCGATCCTAGACTACCCTTCCCACCGTCCAATGTCCGTGATAGGTATGAGAGTGATGTAGTGCTTCGATTTCATCTTCATAATGCGGAAGAGGTGGGCGCCCTCGCCGCCGCCTCCCGCGTCTTGCTGTTAGATGTCTGGGCCATCACCGCAGATCATATGGATATTCGCTTGGCTGATAGTATGGTGAGTGATGAATTTCCAATCCTATATTCCTCTTTCATCCTAATTCTCTCTGTTTTGTCTCAATTACCGCTAACTTCGGGTCATTGTCGTAACCTCAGATTCCTTCCCTGCTCGATCTACTGCCGGCGTCTCTCCGTACCGCCCACACTCCCCTCATGGATGATCTAGTCGATATGATCTATGCCACATACCCAAGATGCCGTCATAACAAATTATTACCCGAGCCAGGACTGGACATTCCCTACGACGTTGATGCCTCGGCAATGGAGGATATCTTCTTTCGGGAGTACCAGCCATTATCTATCATGGTGCAATGGATGCGACTCATGTCGTCAATGTTTTCGTCCCATGTGAGTTATACCAGCATTGGTCTCACCTACGAGGGTCGCGAAATTCCCGCACTACGACTTGGCGTGGCTCATGATGAGTACTCCTCATCGAAACCTCGCAAAACTATCATTATAACTGGAGGCCTGCATGCACGAGAATGGATCAGTACATCCACAGTCATGTATGTTGCGTATGAACTCATGACCCAGTATGGCGAATCACCCGAGGTCACTCATTTGCTTCATGCGTATGACTGGGTTTTAATCCCAACGTTAAATCCGGATGGCTATGTCTACTCATGGGAACATGATCGTCTATGGCGTAAGAACCGTCAGCCAACAGGCCTTCCAATCTGCCCAGGCGTAGATCTTGACCGTGCTTGGGACTTTGAATGGGATGGCGAATCAACACGTTCAAACCCCTGCTCAGAAAATTATGCCGGCACCAAGCCTTTCGAGGCATTGGAATCTCAGCGATTGGCCGAGTGGGCACAAAATGAGACCGAAAGCGGCCGAGCAAATGTAATCGGCTTCTTGGATCTACATTCCTACTCCCAGCAAATCCTCTACCCTTACTCTTATAGTTGCTCTTCGGTTCCTCCAACCCTCGAAAGTCTAGAAGAACTAGCCCTTGGACTGGCCAAGGCGATTCGCCTCACCACTCGAGAGTCGTACGACGTGACATCAGCCTGTGAAGGCATTCTTACAGGCGGCGAAGCTACCGATATTAGCTCGGGTGGCAGCGCATTGGATTGGTTCTATCAAAAGTTACATGCTACGTTTTCATTTCAGATCAAATTGCGTGACCGTGGGAGCTACGGCTTCCTTCTTCCCTCAGAACATATCATTCCAACCGGCCAAGAGATATTCCAAGCGGTTTTGACATTCGGAAATTTTGTGTGGGGCGAAGTGCATAGCTCGACATTCAACGAACCCGTGGGGTCGCAGCAGCCGCTATCTTGAAAATAATCATACCCAACACCTATTTTCCAATGTGCAATCACTGATTTCAACACGACATGTCTGCATAGCAATGTTTTACGGCGTTTGGGATGTCCTTAGTTTCTTTCGATGTTGTATAAGGTGGATATTTGTGGATTTTGGTCGTCCCTCGATTTACGATCGTCTTTATGTGATGAGATGGCAGATATGAAGTGAAATGATAATTAATGGAAATTGTAAAATAAGTAAACTTTATGGAAAAAAGTCCACTTCTAGATCCATGTTAAAGAAGTCGATGGGCAGAGGTTGTCCACTAATCCAATCGTCCAGAATATTCAACGCACTTGATGAGGGTAGCCCGTCAAAACCGGCATCTTGTCCAAGGGTAGACTGGAGAATATCAGGATCAAATAGAGAGTGACCAGCATCATTAGTCCAGCGTATGCTATCATCGTGCATTACCAAGTCCATCCCAGGCGTCTTCGGAGCTCCAATCATATTCTTCGCTAGTCGAACGTATGCGTCGCAAATATTGAAAAGATTCGCTGTTGATTTTGACGCTCCTTGAACATTTTTCAATGTACTAACCACCTCCTCCAGAAGTGCAATATCTTCATGACGCTTAGTCACGACAGCGTGTAGAAAGGTCACGATGAAAGGTGTGAATGATGAGAATAAAAGAATACTGGAATTGGTGGTAAGCTGGCAATGGTCTTGAGCTGGAAGGACAATGTAAGCTGGCTTTACTCACAAATTGACATATTCAAGGTCTGATAACAGTTGACTTTCTTGATATTTAGGAAGACATTGGAGATGAGACTCTAGACTGAGACGTGCTGCACGAAAACATTGAGAATTGATTTCTGCAGACCCTGTTGGATCAGGTGTTGCTCGGAAAAGTGCTGTCTGGGTGGAATAGAACATCATATCCCAGTTTCCTCGAGACAGATCAAAGACTTGTTGATTGTTGACGCCATTGGAATTGATCTTCAAGCGATGTTAGTAAAGACATGCATATATAAGGCCATAGTAAGTGTGTTGTAATAAACTTACCTGCTTTAACTCCGTGCGCCATCGTCCTAGAGCAGCCGAGAGACGAGCAATTTCTTCTGATCTCTCTGAAACCGACTTTTTGAGACCAGCAGCAGAGTAAAGGTTTGTATATATCTGTCCTTGAATGCTGGCTAGCTTGATACCCAAAATAAATGATTCATCCCATGGTCGTAAACCAAGATCTTTAGAAACAGTGGGATGCACAGCGTCGATTTCGAAGTCTCGAATACGTGATGCACGTCCAATCAGGAAGGATATGTTGTTATCGAAGGCATAAGTAGTCCAACAGAGACTTCTCGCGTTACTAGCTTCATCGGCCTTCATTTTTCGGTAAGTTGCTTCTCGATGATATCCCATTCTTTGACAATGGGTAGCTGCTGAGGAGATCAATGTACAATATAAAAAGGGTTTAGCTTCTTCTTGTGCTTTCAGAACCTGGAATAAATCAGAAATGATGGCGCTGAGCCTATATTTGGGCCTCTGATTGTGATGGGTGAAATGAGCGAATGAACTTACTCCCATAACGAGGGCAAGAATATTCTCAAAAGAATGCAAGGCTAGAATGTCGTACGTTTCTACTGTCGAGATGAAGTTTCTCTCACATTGAGATAAATAATTTGGCAAGTCGTATTCCTGACACAATGTGTTCTTTCATGAGGTAAAAAAGTATACCGTGCATACTTGTGACTTGACCAACCGTGATTTGCCCCATGGGAAAGTAGACATCACGACACAACCGTTCAACAAGAGACATGTCACTGACTGTATATGACGAGAGAAATATTGGTCTCCGACCTGAATGGGTCAATATGTGACGATAGGACGGCCAGAAATCCGGAATGCTGGATACCCTTAAATCGGCGTAAGATCCCAACTACCAGCGCCGGGGGAAGAGGTTTCACCACTGGAGCTGGTTTCAAAGTCGAACACTTGAAAGAATGGTTGGCAGACGAAGAGTTATCTTCCAAGAGCTTCTGCAGATAGCTCACAGACTCATCTAGCTTCGACCCATCTCCGGACGTATCCGACCTGACAGTCCTTTGAACGATTTCGTTGACTTGGGAGGATTGATGGGCGAACGAAGTTTCACCTTCAAATAGTTCTTTCTCCCCAGATTCCAGTGAGATCTCAATCTCGATATGTTTGTATCCACCACAACGCTGTCGATGCGACGGGATTCTGCGAGGTCATGCGAATCTGGGCCAAGAATATGACCGACGAGTCTTTTGAATTTCCCAGTATTTGTCAAGGGCGGGCCGAGCGCCTCTCGACAGCACTTTCTCCTGCTCTGGAAGAGAGCTCTGATCTTCCGAATTTCCGCTCACTGGGTAGATGTCCTCAAAGAGCTTCTTCGCAAATCGGCATCGACCATACCTACAACAAACAGCATCTTGTCTGCGCTCATTTGGGGCTCGATTACAAGGGCTCGACTACATCGTGACCCAACCCTTGAAAATAAAACGAGTCGTTTATGCACTGCAGTAAATACCCGCCAAAAAATTAATCAAGGGCAGTTTGTCGACGAGTCTCCCTATTTCGGCAACGCGGTGGTTTATTCCCTTTCTAGCTGTTCAGCAGCTTCGTTGGCCAAGTCCGATGAAACACCTGTCTCCGAGCTTGCAAGAATATGCGAGGAGATTACTCAATCATATTCCGAATCCGTGATCAATCCACATCACATTGCCGAAACATGTCGTCTCATAGAGAAGCTAGAAGATTATCGATCTCTTTTCCTTGGTTGGGATCTCTTCGGGTCTCGCGATCTTGCAAGTACGAGTTGGGCAGATCTCGAACTATACAACATGAACTTTGGAGAATTGCTCGGATGTCCACAGTTCATCAGGATGCCTTATATCGAGGCGGACGGGATTGTAGTTGTTCTCCCGCGAAGGAAAGCAATCGCTGGACCCGAAGACACGCTGGAAGTCATGGTCCTGTTGCGCACAGATGATATGGCGTCTTTGGAGATAGACAGCATGTGGCAAACACTTGGATCAGCCCGAGAAGCTAAATTCTGATCGGTTGTTCCTACCAGCGTGGGGGAATGCATGTAAAGGAAACATTTATCGAAAGTTCACCGTTATCTTAAGACCAGGCTGCAATCATTTAAAAAGGGCATTCTTGGGCCAGTGTACCCAGTATACATGTTGCAAATAGATATCCGAAAAGGAGACAAGAACAACATGTCGAGTTTCGTTAAACGAGAAACGGCTTACTTGAAAGCCTCATGTGCTATTTGTCCATTTATTGCCAGAAAATGACGGTATTCGTCAACTCTTTAGATAATCTTTCGCTGATTCCCCCCATACAGCAGCTCGTTTATAAAAATGGAAACCTGGCGCATTCCCGGTATTTAGTCCGTCAATTGCATCCACAAGAGCATCACCAAGCCCTTCTTCTTTGATTTCTGGAAGCGTGTATAGGAGGGTCTTGAATGAAAACAAAATTGCACCACTCTGAGGCAGTCGGTGGAGAAATTGTCGTTCCACACGAACTCGAGCCTGCCACCACTACGCGTAAGCATCTGTTCGAAGTTGAAAAAGAAATGTAAGTAATCGCTTACCATATATATATCAATTTTCTCTTGAGGAATATCCTCATCTTCATAAAGGTGATTGCCGGACGCAGTGAATAAATGATTGGTTGTTGTTATTGTCCACTAAGAAACGGTCAGTACTGCTGTTCTAACTTCGAAGGACTCAAAGCCCACTTACATTGGCTCTTTTAATGAATTTTCCCGGCTGAAGTCTTTGAAAATATCGATCCATGCTCTTCTCCAGTTTCTCTTTATAGCTTGGAACTGGCTTGTGAATATCTCTCAATTTCATGTTCAGTTTCTTAGATGTGTTGAAGCCATTCGGGAAGCACGTAACAAAGCCTTTCAGAGTGAAACCATCGCCATCTTCTGATGGCATTAAAAACAAGAAGTCATCATCCACAAGACCACCCAAAGTTTTCAGGGTATCCCATGGATCCTCGCTTGCAGTAAGAGGCAGCTCCTCGTAAGTGACCAGATTCCGTAATAAGACCGCGTTATCTCCAAGGCGTGATTGCAATCGAAACATGCGCGGGTATCTGATTGGAAGATAATGTCTCAATAACCAGGTATAGAACTCATCAACAGCCGGCTTGACCGAGCGTTCAGAGGCCAATACTGTATTAGGGTGCTCTTCCATGAGTCTTCTCCGCAGCATGATACGATCATGATAGTTTTTGTCCATTTCAATAAGTTCATTGACTGTCGCCTCTTGAATACCTTTCTAAATTTCAGCAAATCTCAACACCTAAATTTAGGAGCAAAAACATACTCATTGTTAAATTGTACTTAGGCTTGAAGGGTCGAATTTTGATTGGCTCTGTTATCTTCCAGTCAAAATCTGGAAGAGGCTCAACTTTGGGGTAGCCATCTTGGCGAGAAACGGTCTTCGATAGACTCTCTGTAGCATTTGCAGCTTCCAAAGGCTTCTGTGTCTTTGATATAAGTAGGGCTAAGCCGGAGAAAAGGCCGACACAGCAGAATAATGTTGACCAGATAGATGGCCACTGCAAGATTATATTTGGTTCCATATTGTGAATGCAGACACCGAACAGGACTTTTCTCAAGGAATTCATCAACTTTATAAGTTAGTCCATGGTTGGGAACTGTATATGGCTATTTTAGGGGCCTAGACGCACAAAATGGACCTACGAAAGTGGCGATAACACAAGGCAAACTTCCCCGCAAGAGATGCAACGCAAATGTCCAATATCAGAACGGGAAGTCTGGGTTTATTCATTCTCAATCGGCGTAGTGCTCACTTGACCTTCTTTTTGTGGCAGATTACTTGATCATAGATAGCTTGAACTGACACCTTGGATATCACAAGCACTGCTATAGAGATAACCCCGCACAACCTTATCTGTTGGTGCTCATTTTTCTTTCCATTTCGGGCAAAGTCCCACATACAAGGGACCCATTATGATTGAAGAGCGTTGTCAGAACCTGTTCAGATATGGCATACAATACCGAGGGTTTGCAATGGAAAATAGTTTAATTGGACGGTTTTTTGCCTTTGATCATAGTCCGATTTCATACCAACTTCGACTTGAACTGCATTTCGTATCACGCATGAGGGGTTATGAGGCAGATCATGACCCGTCGGATAACGGCAAATACTACTAAGAAGAATGAGGGGCTCATACTATGGCCTTGGAAGACTAAATAGTACCGGGAATACTTATATATCGGATCAAGCAGAGTCATGAATGTCGTGAAAGCCGGCAGATTCTGATGATCCAACTCAAAATCACTACTTTTATACATTACCAATATTTAATTTATATAACAAATTCAGATCCTACAAACTTCAGGCTTGAACCTTCGAATGCCAAATTGAGATCAGAATGTCAACCCCTTCAGCAACCAAGATGGACCAGAAAAATTCAAAGAGTCAGTCTATTGCAAACACTTTGTCGAAAATCAGAACTAACATGATATCAATAGAGGCTGGGGATATGGAATTAGCCGAGCAAGACCCAGTCAAAGGAATTATTGAGTCTGCTGACTTGGAGCTCTTGGGACTCTCGCAGCAGACTGAAAGAACGCTCGGGACGTTCCAAATTATCGGCGTGGGATGGAATATATGCAACAGTTGGGCGGGAATAGTCGGGACTCTGGCTATTGGTATAACCGAAGGGGGTACTGTTCTTTTGCTGTATGGGATTGTGATAATGTTAGTCTATGGGAGCTGCTGCGCCACAACATTGGCCGAGCTCTCCAGTGTCTATCCAACAGCAGGCGGACAATACCACTGGACGTCTATCCTAAGTCCTCGGAGATATAGTCGTGTACTAGTCAGTTCCAAACCTACGATCACTGAACTTGCAAAATATATGTGGAATAGCTAACACCCCTGATCGACATAGAGCTACTGCTGTGGTGCTATTAACATTTTCAGCTGGATTTCTATTACTGCCGGTGTCACAATACTCCCAGCTCAATTTATCATTTCAATGGCTATATATAACAACCCAGGATATGAGTCAAAGACATGGCACTATTTTCTGATTTACCAAGCAACTAACATCATTGTTCTTCTCTATAATATTTTTGCTATTCGGAGAACAACTTGGATACATGATATTGGGTGTATGTATTATCCTAACTTTTCTTTTAACTCGAACGCTCACTGATCTGCTTTGATAGTCATTGTTTCGATTTCATCTTTCTTCATAATTTTGATTACATGTCTTGCGCGCACACCAGAAATGTCATCGACTGAGTTTGTCTGGACAACATTCATCAACCAATCCGGCTGGAAGTCAGACGGGATATCATTTTTGACCGGGATGATCAATCCAAATTATATCTACGCAGGAATTGATGGCGCAATTCACCTCGCCGAAGAATGTGGAAATGCCACAACAGCCGTTCCTTTCGCTCTCATGAGCACACTCGTGATTGGATTTATCACATCCTTTGTTTTCGTGATGTCAATGCTGTACTGCCTTACAGACATGAATGCTGTCATCGAAACAGTTACGGGGTATTGCAATCAATTCATATCACTCGCCTGGATGTGTAAAAGGCTAACTTTTTCTACCAAGTGTTCCAATCTACGAGATTTGGCTGCAAGCGACCCGCTCCGGAGCTGCTGCAACAACATTCATCACATTATTGGCTCTAATTGCCTTTTTCTCCTTGAATGGCTGCCAACAGACATCCTCTCGCCTAACATGGGCTTTTGCACGGGACGATGCCTTGGTTCTGTCGAAATTCATTGGACGCATTCATCCCCAACTTCAAGTTCCAGTGAATGCTCTTCTAGCTAACTCCCTCGTCGTGTTCATAATCGGGTGCATTTATCTTGCATCTTCAACAGCTTTCAACGCATTAATTGGAACTGGCTTAGTTTTACAACAAGTTTCATTCTGCTTTCCTGCCGCCCTACTAATTTTCCGCAAACGCTCATCTACATACTTGCCGGCTCATCGATTTTTCAGTATGGGAAGATTCGGATGGGTCTCAAATATCGTAACTTTCCTCTTCGGAATACTCACGCTCGTCTTTTATAATTTTCCAGCAGAAATGCCTGTCACCGGTGGGAACATGAGTACGTTCAATCGATATCCTGTTCCATGTCTTCTTCTTTTTTTTTCTCGATAAAAGCTAATCTGATACAGATTATACGTCGGTTGTAATTGGTGCTATGGCTTTGTTTTCTTTAGGAAATTGGTTCCTTCACGCCAACAAACAGTACCAGGGCCCGAGACTTCCTGCTGAGCTAATTTAGAAGTTCGATCAGGGAGATTGGATGTGGCTATGGGAAAGATTTTAACTGCAATCTAGGGCTACCTGCTTAGAGGGATTGGTTGGTAAAACATACAAATAATATTACTAAGGCATTATCATTCCTGGCTGCTCCACTCTTCTCTCTATCTTGATTTTATGCAATTTATTCTACAGACTGAAAATGCTTTTTTCCAATCAAAGTTGAAGCAATCAGTAAAATCTGCCACCGGTGAAGGCGTGTATTCTGAGAACTGTCGTATAGTGTTGATCATCTTTCGATGCAATAGCCCGGAGGACGTATGACTTTCTCTGTTAATAACGCTTATCTGCGCTCATGTCCAATGATAGAATGGGGATTCAGATACGAGCAGACCGAATGTCCTATGTGTGATGTATTATTCTGTCTGTCGCTACCATATCGAAGATATTTTCCTGCAAAGGCTGATCATAATTACAACAATGACAACAAAATCGCGCACGGAAACTGGTACACTCCTTTCTTATAGATTGCCCAATCTATGGAAGCAAAAAGATATCAATTGAATCAGGCTCATTTATATTTACACTCAAATCTTGGAAATGAATATATTAGAGCTTCTACTGACACTATCTCATATTTGCCATCCATACATGATTTATACAAAGAGACCAGAATGGTATTCTTCTCATTCCGGGCAAGTTGAAATCAGGCATCAGAGATAAACTGACCACCATAAAGAGTATGAATTTGTTGTCGATCGACACTCATTTCCAACTTCATAACTGTGGCTATGTAACCCTATCCGGAGAAATTTGGAATCCTTTGGACCTCGCCTAGCTGAATACGAGCTTTGGAACGCATAGATCTATGGCCCCAAATTCTCTCTCTTCTTGGCGGGATGAAGTACAGTCGATCGCCTTTACTTGAATGTGGATTGATACGTATGGATAAACCGCTTATCCTCGTCTTCAACCGACCGGAAACTTGTATTGACTTGACCAGTAAAGTTAGATAGGCAATTACCTGGCATACCTCCAAGATGGGTGTACCACCCTTGCCTTGAAATGTGACATATTGGCCAGCCTTGTAACTTCTTCACTACAATGGGGCCAGGATTGGGTCCATGACGGCATGTCGATCCAAGGCTCCGAGAATATATGAGGAATTTGCCTTGTCTTGTAGACCACAGAGGTATATAAAGACTCGATGTGTCCTTCCTGTCTCTCTCCAGAACCACAATCATCTCAATTCTATCAATAAGAGCCTATCTTCAACCAACAACAGACTTCTAGTCAAGAACTACACCCGTGATCACCGATCTATCAATATGAAGTTCAATCTTGCAGTTGGGGTCCTATTCCTTGTCTCTGGCACCTTTGCGGGCATGGGTAAGCTTTCTATCTCTTCAATTTGATTATCTCGGCATGTAGTTTGCTAACGAGAGAAAAAAGTACCCGGAGACTACACATGCTGGAACAAGAAGTGCGCTGGCAAATGCGACCCGAAAGATGGTGGCAGGGATGGAACAGTCACTGGCACGACCATCCAGCCCGGAGACAATTGGTGTTATCTTCAGGCGGGGCGTGATAACGGCATGAAAGACGAGCCTAGGATATGCGATCCTACTTTGGGATGTGCTCCACCCCAGGAGGGCCATATTTTCTGTGTGACGAAGGATTATGACGAAGGTCTCGGTGGATGCACGAGTGAGAATTCCTAAGGACTCTGTGTCCATTTCGATCTGCACAGAGATTTCAACAATCGAATCCGAGTTCAAGACGTGGGAAGTAACTTGCGAGGAATAGTGCAGTCAGAAACGTTCAGCCTCATAAAGCGCTTTTGGAGGAGTTTATAGCCAGAAATACATTTAGTTGGGGAAATAGAAAACAGTACATCCCGGGATGGCTTGAAAAGCCCATAATTTCTCACTTGCAATTCATATAGTATCATACTACTAGTATGATACTGGTTAGTAGTACTAGTATGATGTGGAGAGAAGCTGTGCTGAGCTTCGTTTGGGTGTTTCATGAGTATGTCTCATTCAGCTATATAGTATATCACATATACTATATAGCCATATGTGATATGATATATACATCTACTAGATGTGATTTCTTCCTAGTAGGAAGAAATCATCAACCTGTGCCAAGGGTCTATAAATCACCTGCTTGAAGCGAGCTAGTGCCCACTAGCTCGCTTCAAGTGCAAATTAAATAAGTGGTTTCCAAAACACTTATTATTAAGGTTAATCATACTATGATTAGAAGTAGTACTTCACACATACATGGATGTATATGTTATATATCTGTACACATTTACCTGAGCTGCTGGGGAATGGTTGGACTGACCGTCACGGTCAGTAATCAAACGGGTTGATTATGGCCTACCAATTTTGAGCTGAAGTCAAACTGCTCAGTTTGTAAACCTCAGGGGCATTTCAAGATATGCAGGTGCATATCTTGAAATGCCCCTGAGGTTTACATGCACATCAATTTCCTTCTTTGGAGACTTACTAATCGTACTAAAATACTCCGTAAAAGCAAAAATAAACTTATCCCACGAGGTGATGCATGTGTCATGAAGAGCTCGTTCTTTGATCCATAGCAATTTGTAACAGCCTTCAGAGTCGCAGTGCCGAGTTCCGGCTCAAGATAGACGTTCCCGCTGTCAATTGACAGCGCACAACCAGAAAATACACCCGGGCGAGTTGGAGCCTAGAGAGCAGCTAGTGTAGATACAGTTAGTGTATGAGGCTCAACACGATCTGATTGGTATCGCCCCGCTGGAAGGAAGTTGCAATGCTGGCCCCCACTGGACCCTTGGAACACTTTGGACCCTATTTGTCTCTGTTGTTTCAATCCTTCAAAGTCCTGGTAACCTCAGATTTGGTTTGTTTTGGAGATCTGCTCATATTGTGAGGATTTCCGTGTACCTGTTCTCTCCTCATGTCAGATGCCAATCCGTTTGGATGGGCCGTGCGAAAGAACGGCTCATGTCTAGCCTCAGAGGTTGATTGCGGCGAGACGGTCGCGCCGTTTCGAAATTGTTGTCCTGAGAGTTCCTTTTGCCCTCACGCGAATAATGTCGCCTGTTGTCCGACGAAAGAGTTTTGTACCGATGCCCTCAATGGTCGGCCTCACTGCGCCAATAGTACCTGGGATCTGTATATTAACGGTGGATACTTCTGCTGCGAGCAAGGCACCATCGGCTATGCTGTAGACGGGGGATCGAATGGCTGTGGCGAGCCAGGTTACAAGTTGCAAGCGGGAGAGACTTCATTGAAAGTCATCTCTGCCGCGCCGAGTAAGTCCTTCGAGGATCGGAAATCGCGAACATAATTCTATCAGATGGATCGACTGACATATCTTTCAATCAATAGCAGCAACGTCGTCCACTTCGACTCCCAGTTCGACTTCAACTTCATCAACAACACCAACTCCCACTACCACTCAATCAGCTAAAAGCTCATCTAGTACCACCAACACCGGTGCTATCGCCGGAGGAGTTGTCGGAGGAGTTGCTGGCGCTGCCATCCTCATCGCTCTAGCATGGTACTTCATTCGAAGATCGCGAAAACCCCAACCACTACCATCGGAACCAACCGGCCATATGGCTACATCAAGCGATTACCATCCGGTGCCGCCAGCGGAACTCTCAGTGGAAGGTCATTCTGTCTCAGAGCTGCCCGGTGGAGGGAAGCAAACGCCTGTAGCTGAGCTCCCTACATCCTACAGGTAGATGCGTTGGACTTTGTCGTGGAGGAAAGATATGGTGTCAAAGTCCAGGGCGATTTTTTGAACTTCAAACTGCGTTTCATGAAGCGATATTGTATTATTTGATGAGATATACCTATCAGCGGCTTTCATATTTGTTCATATCCCAAAGGTTTTTAATACTACATGATTGATTGGATCACTCAGGCTTTATTGTCTATATCACACTCAAGAGTTGTTTGTGGAAAAGAACCCCCTTAGTTCCAAGGCCATAGAGGCTTCATAGTGCATAGTGGTAAAAGTCCTTGACCTCTTATGAGCCAGTCTCAAGTATCATCCAGACCCTTTCTAATCACAACTGAATAGCCTCCAAATCCGGGCAAATCATGGATGGATCGCAGTTTCCTTGCCCTATTCTCTTTCCTTCCTTCCTTCTTTTTGTCGCAAAGTTTAAGTTCTTTCCTAATTCTGCGCAACAAGAGTCCTCCTCGTCCAATTCATCATTATTCTTTTCCTCTTCATTTCTCTCTTGTTAACTCGTCTCAAAGCGAGACCGCTACTCTGATTTGAGAAAATGAAGGCAAATGATGCATACCTAATTTACCACCTACCTATGTTTGGTCAATACGTTAGTATCAACCATGGCGGCTTCAGGTCTGCAACATCGCTAAACAATGATAGTCAGACCTCCATACGAGGGCGTTTACGAGTTCCTATCAATATACATCCCAACGCCCCCTGCAGGGGCATCCGATTTCTGTCGAAAAAGTCAGTCAGCTGCACAAGAGAGACATTGATCTAGAAGAAATGCGTGCACTCGAGCTCATGCATGTACATTTTCCCGGGTTTCATCATACTTCACCGTTGACCTCACCGATGATCGCGCTTTGCTGCCTACAACAAGGCATAAAGCATTAAGACTCGTATTTTATCCATAATGTTACTGTCTCTTATTCAGAGACAATAACAAAGAACAGAATCCATGTTCCTGCTTGTTTAATTGTCTAAAGATATTTGGAGACCCATAAATCTTTTTGGCTGTTTGATCTAGACGTGCTGGCTGGCAGCCAACGACGAAAATTGTTTAACGGTCAGCCAGAGCAGTTCAATGATTATGCATAATTTAATTATCAATGAGCACCCATTTCATATCAAAGAAACTTGTTTTCTAGCACTATAAAAAACTTAAATGTGAAATTTGTCAGTCAAAAGTGCTAGGGTCTTCAAGCCACGGGCATCAACATGGAACATAGGGTAAAAACTTCGTAAGTTACATTAGTAGCATGATTATTTCCAGACAACGAGGGTCATCATAGACTAGTAGGGGATACTGGATGTTTCTTCAGCGCCTTCAACTTTTCCTTTGGGTATTCCTAGTCTCACAACAGCAAATTCAAAGTCGACCGAGATATAAATTTAGGGAAAAACAGAGCCTATGATCATATATGAAATCAGACAATAGATAGATTTGCTTAAAATGTTGTTGAAATTGGGTTCAAGTAGTTCCGCCTTTCATCTCCAACCCATCATACAATCCCAAGTAGCCCGGGCTTCATCGTCATTCAAATCAGGTTGATCAATGAAGTAGAATCCTTTGCCTGTCACATGAATAGCCTGAGAATGAAATTTATCCGCTGCCACTTGCACTCCTTTACTGTCCTCCATCTCGCTGTTCAGTATGGTTTGCATTGCAACATCCGTTACTGCATCTATAGGGATAAGCACATCTTTGGGGAAAATCGCCAGTAGCTCGTCATTCAACAGCATAGTTTTCACCACACCCGGGCATATAGCGTTAACCCGAATGCCTTCCTTGAAAAGCCGCTCACCAATAGAGCGAACAAAGCCTATCAGTGCATCTGGGAGGGTATTAGCCTAATAAAAGCGTCTGACAGTGAAGTTTGACTCACGTTTTGAACCTGAGTAGACTGGAGTGCGCATGCATGGATAAAGTCCGCCGATACTGGACGTAAGAAGCAAGCTTTGGCTTCCCTTTGCGGAATCTGGAGACCTTCTAAAGTAATTCACGGCCAAATAACTGGTATAGATAGCGCCATTTAGATTGATGTCTAGAAGACCCATTTCTGGCTTTGGTGGAACCCCAGATGAGGGTTGATTCGCAAAGAGATCAGTTAACTCGGGTATACCAGCATTGGCAAAGACGAAGTCCAACCGCTGGGCATCATTAAAGACTCTATCAAAAACAGCGGCAAGCTCCTCGTAGATTGAGACGTTTGCTTGGTGAAAATTGCAGTTTTGAAGTGTTGCTGCCGCTTTTTGTCCCTTTTCTGGATTATTGCCAATGATATTGACCTGCCAATCTCCTAGCTTGCCCAAGGCTTCAGCAACTGCGAATCCTATTCCGCTAGCTATGATAAATTTGCTTAGTTATCTGCCGTCTAATCTTCCAAGGGTGATACTCCTTACTGCCACCTGTAATCACAGCGACGCGAACCATGCTGAACTTGATTCTTAGCCCGTGGGAGAAGACAAATAAATCTGCAGTTTTGAAATTTCGAAATGAATCATTTAGATCGGATTTAATCCCACTTGGCTACCCGACACGTGCCGGAGAAATTCTTCATAAAACAGCATTGCAGGCTGCGTTGTGTGCCATGGGCGCCATCTCCACTAAGTCCAGCGAGATGGTACAGATTGCTCATTGGATGACTCACTGACGCGTTAATGCACGAGGAATTGAAGTGGACCTCATTGACAGTGATACAATGCATTGTTCTTGGAAGTACCCGACCGATCAACATCCACCATGCAGCCTAGTCGACGCGAGTGTCGCACAAATTTCGACCCCGCTCCAAGTCTTGTTAAGTAAAATAATACAATCAAATTGGCTCGTCTGCTCGTCTCGAGGTGGTGTCGCTGCGCGTTGATCAGTATGTCATAAGCCGGAGTTGCAAGGGGGTCGTGTTGGGACATCATGTCCTGACACGTCCACCTTGCAACTCTATCATGTATATGTATACACCCATCCATGCTAGGGCTGGCATGGATGGATGAGATAATATATTACAGCATTAAATTTAACAAGTTCGCCTGAACTTCTATGATGCCGGCCGGTATCATACCGAACATCTCTCGTATATATGCATACTCGTTTTGAGATTTCTATTCACATAACAAATCCCTCGACTTTATCAAATACACGCGTCACCTCAATTTCTCCGAATTCCCCTTGCCATATTTGCTTAAGAAGTTTGATCGCATAAAGGGTGTTTCCAAATCCCGTGTGCTCCCACAGAAGATTCAATTGTGATTCCACGAACCTCATATCTCTTGACGAGGTACACTCAAGTCCAACAATAAAGAAAGGCCATATCAATATGTGGCCACCTGGAGATGCGGCATTGAATATGGCTGTTTCATGAAAGAAATTCCTGACCATCTCGGCGATCGTATTCTCAGATGCAAGTCCAGCTCTACCGAGATGTATCCTGCTAGCTCTTTGTATTATATCGGCGATTTTGAAAATTGTATCGCTACACTCAGGATGATGATCGAGACAGCTGTATAGAAAGTCGAGATCTTGGCAGGAAGTCATTTGTAGACGTTCAAGAGCAGTGGTATCGGATTTGAAAGGAGATGCGTAAAGGGACATCCTAATGTACAGCATAAGTTATAATCCGGACGATGATTAGTGTGACAAGTTACTACTTACTTCCGAACTTGCTGCATGAGGAATTTCCCCAGCGGATTCTTCTCAATATTGTTCTCGCCCCCTTGTGACTGAATGAAAGTCTTAACCATTTCCAACAGGAGGTGAAAATCGTGTCCAACAATTATCATTTCTTCGATAAGAAGAATGACCATAGTACATAAGCTGATGTCCCGATCTCTTTCGTTCTCTTTCGAGAATTGCGTTTTGTCTCGCTTCTTGAGCCCCTGTATAGCCTTCATGTGATATCTTGTCGCTCGGTTTTTCCAACTCGAGTTTTTCAACGTCATATGTGAAGCCGACGCGGCCATTATCGCATTTCTGAGAGGGATTTCTTGCTCAGATATGGGTAATATCATATCTCGATAGCCATTGAAAACAAAATTGATAGCTACCATAGCAGGTGCAATATTTTCGGAGACTGTGGGCCATTAGACACAGCAGATAATGGAATACGTTCTCTACATACAGTAGGAGAGAAGGAATTGAGACTCAAAATCAAGAGCCTCCAGTGAGCGAGGCATATGCTGGTTAGTTATTGGAAGATGCGGAGAGAACTCAGTACCAGTATTGGCAGTGCCGGTATTGACTGACGTGAGTTTCGAAAGAATTATATCGTCGAACATTTGCACCAGTGCGTCATCGTTGACCTTTGGATCAAGCGGTAGTCGCTTGTCGCTACCAGTATGGTCGGCTTCTATCGTGGATGGAAGAGATCTGTTCGATCGATAGTTTAGCATTACTGATACATCTCTCTGGATCCCAGACCTGGGTCATACTTCGAATTCGGGACAGGTATTGAGCTACCAGCCAGCTTCCCCCTGGATGCAACACCATCGTTGAACCTGTATCTTACACCTAGCCCGTGGCATTCAAGACCCTTTTTTAGACATTTCCGACAAGGAGTTCCACGATCACAATTTATTCGACGCTGAGAACAATTGTAGCATCCTGGTAAGTCAGATTCTGCATGGCATTTATATTTCATGGACTTACCTTTTACACGCCTGGGCTTCTTAGGTGGCGCGGGAGTCATAGTAATCTTCCGCGGTGATTCAGAATTTGACTCGCAAGAAACAGACAGCGTCAAATAGATTTGCGATAGCTGCCATGAAATATAGCCCGACCTTAAATATCTTCGCTACAAAAACGAAGTATATCAAAGAACTTTGGAGATTTCCCCGCATTTCCCTCGGAGCGTGGCAATTGGCCGCTATTCCTCATTCGGGCAATAGAATGAGCACTATACGATAAAGATTTCCTTGCTACAGTGATGAATTATATCCAGCGGATTTACTTCGATTGGAAAAACTGAAGATAAGGATATACCTGTCATGAAATGTTGATAAATTCTGTGAATTCTTGGTTTTGCCTAAATACAGGCATTTCGCCTTTATCTGATGGGTTGAGAGCATAAAATCATCAGCGCATACTATCTTTCTAGTAACACAGCCTCCCAGTGAGAGAAACAGAGGGAAATTGTGCTAGAAGAGCCACGACACGAAAGTACGATAGAACCAGTGCGACTGAGACTGCTTCTCCGACTCGGCCTGCTTCCGGGCGATATAAGCAGCCTCCTCACGATCGATCTCATCCTTGCCAGACCAGAGATCTGCAGTGGCGGGATCAACCCTCTTGCTGCCAATGATGAGTTTGTAGCCAATAAGCAGAATAAAGTAAAGAGGGATTCCCAAGTATGCAGTGATGAAGTTCTTGTAGTCGAAATTTCCCCATTTAGGATTATGGGTGAAGACATCGTAGTTCTTGGTCAAGGCGATGAGACAGCAAAACCCAAGAGCAAGCCAGGATCCAGCGGCACCGAAAGGAGCGACATATGCCATGTCATGAGACGACACATTCTGTGCCTTGCGGGCTCGGACAAAGTGGATATGAGTGACCAAGATCGAAATCCAGGTGAGGAGGCCGAACATGGAAACCAAATTCACGAAGTATTTGAAGACCGTTCGAGAATCGTTGCTCACATTCATGTAGGCGAGCAAAGCAATCAAGGAGCAGATCGCAAGGGCGAACACAGGCACACCACGCTTGTCAGTCCGAGCAAAAATCTTTGGAGCTTTGTTTTCGCGGGCCAGGCCGTAGATCGTACGTGTGGCGATGTACAGATCGGAATTAGCCGCCGAGAAAACAAAGAGTAAGATACATGCGTTCAGGATATGAGATAGGACTGGGATTCCGGAATTCTCAATGGCCACAACGAATGGTGATGCTGCAGCTGAGCTACTGGCACCGACAGCGAAAGCAAGCTTCTTGTCATTGTAAGGAACCAGAGTTCCGACGAGAAGGACCGAGAGAACGTAGAAGAAAAGGATACGATAGAAAGTAAGCTTGATAGCGCGAGGAATCGTCTTTCGTGGGTTTTGAGCTTCTCCAACTGTGACACCAACCAACTCAGTTCCGAGATATGCGAAAGTGGCAGAGACCATAGTGGACCAGAAAGCGAGGAATCGTCCAGCATCGCCTTCTTTGATGTATGTATTGAATGCACCTGGATTCTTCCAGTATCGAAATCCCTTGCGATCATGATCGGGGCCACCTCCCAGCATCAGAATAAACGACAACAGAATAATGCCGATAATGACAACCACTTTGAACGATGAAAGCCAGAATTCAAATTCTCCGAAAAACTTGACCCCGAAGTAATTGATGGCTACAATCATAATAAGCAAAATCGTAATCCATACGCCGGCATTCACCTTTTCCGTTGGTATCCAATAGGATATCACGAGTGCACCGGCTGTCAATTGGTTCGGCGATAGAATGATATATTTGAACCAGTATCTAAATTTCAAACGTCAGAAATTTCCTCGGCATTGAATGATCTCTGGGAAATACATACGTCCAGCCTAAAGTGAAGCCTAGTGCTGGATCGCAAAATCGAACGGCGTAACCAGTGAATCCAGATGGCAAGGGAAGCCATGCTGCCATTTCACCAAGAGCGCACATCACCAGGTAAACAATGAACCCGACCCATGCATATGCGATGAGAATAGCACCGGGCTGTTAAGGTTAGTTAAGAAAGTCTGGTTTGAAGGACTTCGAGTCTACCTACACCTGCTCTGTAAGGCAGACAAGGGTCAGCGCTCATGTATCATCATTCACTACTCCAGGTGGAACTTACTTCGCGAGAGCCTCTCCTGTTCCGATAATGAGACCAGTGCCGATGGCACCACCAATCGCTTTGAGTGATCATTAGTCTTGGACTTGTGGAAGGGTTCGAAATTTGCTCTCATACCAATCATGGTAATGTGTCGCGCCTTCAGAGCGCGTTGAAGTTCGACATGATTAGGATCTGACAGCCCGCCTTCTTCGACATCGTGATGCTTTTCACCCATGTATTCCTGCACGTTCGAGCTCTCCGTGATTCCTTCATTCTTGAAGTCAGTCACCGCCATATGTGCGGCTTGGTGATGAGGTGAATGCGCCGCGAGGATATGTGTGGAAGGGAGAATGCGTCTGTCTGGGTACTCGAGAACGTGCGATGAGAATCGATAAAAAAGTCACTAAAAGAGATATGCGAGCTACACTCAACGGGTCATGACAGGGGAAGGATTGAAAAGCTGCCTAGGGAAAGTTGCACACAGCCCTCACTTGGCTAAGGCAAACATAAGACCCCAAAATGATAAGAGACAGGAACAATAGCCGAGCAGGAAATAACTAACAGGGGGCACGAGATCAATTTCTTTATTATTGATAAGCTGACTGAATCAAGAAGTGCAACCCAAGACCGAGGGAGAGAACTTTTACCAGCACCGTGCGTACAATCCAGCCAGACACAATCTATCAAAAATCTGTACAGAACCGTTTGGGCGCCCCAGCCAAGATTCACGCCTCCCGTTCAAAGCAAAGAGGGAAATGAAATAGACTTCCTCTTTTAAGCTTCCCTGTGACTTGGAGAAGACAAAACTATATCTGCATTTGGGTTTCTAGTACATATAAACAGCTAATACACCATTGCTTGACAGAATACTTTGAGACAATAGCAGATTACTGTATACAGTATCGATGGTCAACTTCCCAGAAGGTCCATTATTACCAAAGCTTTCTTGCGATAAAGACGTGGGGATGGCCCCATTCTCCGAGGCATTATCAAAGATACCCAGCTGCCAAGATCTTGGAAGACAAAGCCTATCCCGCTTGGAGGTAGATACGGCTCCATTTGCTTCAAAACCTAACTCTTTGGCCATTGGCAGAGTTAAGCCTAAGCCTATCTCGTTCAAAACTAAGACGATCATTTATCTCGGAGAATTGAAAGCTCGATTAGTGCAAACATCTCTTGTGTGATATTCCGCCGGTAAGACTGCTTCGGCTGCACTTGTCTTGCTCTAGCTATTCAGTTTCCCTCCCTCGACACAGTAAGAAGTTCATTATAGACAAAGGTAGCCCGGCAATACCGAAGTGAGAAACAAGGGCAACATCCCTAAAAATCAGCATCCGCTGCGCCCGGGTTACACGCCAAGATCCCCCGCTGTGCCCAGCAACCAATCCCGACGGACGACCCTCGGGGCTCAACAAGCCCTTCACTCTGGTTCGCAAGTTACTTTTCTTGGCAGCTTTTCAAGCGGGGTTGTTTACGAAGTCCGCAGAGATAGCTGACGTTGCTATTATTTGAGATAGGAAACGATATGTCTATGCAGTTTGAATGTTGTGGAAAAGGCTAAGAACTGCCTCGGACATTTTCTACGTCCTTAAAACGTTGGAAAAATGGCCACCACTGCTAACAATCCCCCCCATATTGATCTTGGCATTATGCTTCGAATATTCCGGAAAGACGATGCCATAAAGGAGTGGACGAAGTGCGATTTATCGAGGCCGCTGCTTTGGAATGCAAAGCGTTGATCGCGTTGGTGCAATCAGCTTACCAAAATTAAAGTCTAAACCAATAATGAAGGTAGACTGTTGCCTCAGTATCAGTTCACGAAGGGCGTTAATTTTCTACCATTCCCTTTAGTTGCCAAAATTTTATGGATATCTTAAAGAGGATCATGAAAAGAGATGATGGTATATTATGGATCTGGATTTGCATGCCCAATACTTATACCCATTCTCCTCTCCCTCGTTGCTGAAGACTTCAATTGGAATAAAGCACCCAAATGACACGACATCTACGGTAATCTACCCTAGATCCAATTAGTACGGTTGTATCTTCACCGCTGCATCTTATGTTTAGATCGCCCATGCATTCCCAAGGACACTTTGTATGACCTCAGAGGATTGTTTCGGGGTATATTGTGTTAAATAGTATGGACGTTAGAACCATTCAGTCTAACTAGTCCCGGTTGCATTTCTTCCTAGGTGATATTTTTTGCGTACATACAAGGACACGCCTGTTGCCAGGTACTAGTCGGTATAATTTCTGATTCGCTTGAGGGAAAGCTTCGAAATTTTAACTAGCAGTTAAGAGTGATGAATGGTTATTGACATAGATAAGAAGATAGTGCATTCTAGAATTTGCAGGTCCAAAAAAAAAAAACGCAAGATATGCTTCAATCATTTCAGTAGATGGGTGGACCACTAGAAAGTGTACGAATCTTGAGGGATACCTCATTCAATTGATGTATGGGCAACCGTTTTCTCTCGGGTCCCTTGACGAAATTTCAGTAGCACCAACTTTTTGGGGATGTGGTCAACTTATGAAATTCCTTGCCAAGCGTCTTCTACGAAAAGAAAGCTGAGGAAATGAATCGTGATCTTCCACGCTCCTGGCCGTAGTACTAAGGCTATGGATTGGGTAGGCACAAGAGCACAGCGATGAATTGGAAACGTACGTTCCATACACTACACATTAGCTGAGAATGAGCTCAAAATCTAAGTATTATGAAAAGTCACTTCGAGAACTATACGGGTCAATTTGATAGCAAATTTGCCGCAATTAACCCCACATTAGCGCGCCTATTTGGACCCAACAGTCAAACAGAGCGCCCGACTGGATGGACTGCTCATAGGAAAAAACGCACTATTTATTTTGCTCCTGCAGGAAAGAGGGGATTATAAGAAGAGCGCGGCTCTAGGAGATATGAGATACATCAGGGCGAAGTGGTGTATTTTTTTGGCTTGAGCGTTGATACCAGTCAAGATGAGCTACATAGTAGACTCGGAAATGAGATGTCAACAAGCAAAAGAGGATGCAGATTGGACTTGAGAATCTCGGTGAGCAGGAAACTCGTGTATGATCATCCTGGTACTAGCAGTACGAGGTGTAAAATGCCGCATCTTTCCTTTGGTTGTCATATCGTTCGGACCTTGTCATAGAAAGTTGATATTACTTGAGAATTCATGCTAATGGGAGTGCAACGCGTAGCTTCATTACAAATCAAAATAACTTTCTAGTTCTGGATTCATGTACGAAAGAACAGCGTTCTGAAATTCAGACCTTGACTATTACATTGTTTACCTCCTTAAAAAGAATTTCGGTCTACTGAAAGGTTCCTTTGTTGTGCGTCCGGGATTGCATTGTACTCGATCAGTAAACTTGACCGAGGGCACAATCTTCTACGGTATGGCTTCAACCATGCCCTGCGCTAGCACTCGCTTTTGGTGCTCATGTTGGGAACTATTGAAAAGCCGCATGAATAAAAGAATCATAAGCCACTAGATTCCCTTCTATACACGCTTTAATATGCGTGTCTCATGAGCTAGCAAGTCAAATTATATGAAAAAGAGAAAGAAACCGCTATCAACACGAAAGCCACGAAGCTAAAGTACAAGGATATTCTTACAAGAATCAATATTAGCCTGTCAATAGGAGCCTGCGGCTCCAGATCCCTGGACCTGGGAATTAAACCTGTCGTAAGCTGGAGCTGAAGCCAACACCCTTGACCATTTTCAACAGCAGTCCACGAATCAAACCACTCGGGGTACTGCTGGACCCCTGTGCTGGTGTGTGACTGCATGCATAGGGTCCATAGCGAACACCACCAACGCTTATGTCTGGTTGGATAAAGAACGCCTCAGCGGTTAGAGCTGTCGAAATTAGTGCTCATTTATTTTTATCACGCCGATCCATTCACGAGGTGATTGGCAGTTCGTATGACCCACCATTGAGCACTGGCTCTATCCCTGATGTGATTGGGCAATGGTGTGATTGATTTGCTATCATTAGCAACAATTAATGCAGCTAATTTGGATGTTGTTCCTGTCAGGAGTCGGTTGCTCTTGCGGGGAAATTGTGTTGGTTCCATGAGAGACTGGCTACAGGATAAACTATATCAAGGTGCTTCTGTCCTGATCAATCTGGATTTCTACAGCACAACTTGGTGGCCACTCTCTCAGCCCTTTATCAAGGTTCAAGTTTCACTTCAAGAAGCTTCCTCGATAATTTTTAATTGCCTGAAAACCAACTTGTCCAACTACTAATACTCCACCTTCACCATGGGCGTCATCCGTTTTCCTCGTCCCACGGGAATTTATGTCCCTAGCTCACCTACACGCACACTTACGAATGACATGATATCCCCTCCACTCTCCCCTGACTTCAATTTCGACTCCGAGATCCTAATTCCTTCCATCCTCCCTGCTCTCGAGTATATATCCTCGAAACTACAACAAAGAATGATGCATGTCACGCTCCTTGTTGGACGTGGCAAGCCATTCCCCACAGGTCACTCCTCAGACCTTATGATTATTCCCACACAACACCTCGACATTGCATCATGGCGTGTCCTCGAGCGAGCAATTGCAAAAGCTTCCAAGAAGTTCTCTTTAGGCCAAAGTTGGTCGGAAGCTCTCAACCGCAGTCAGCATGAGCGACAAGCAAATGAATATCTCGTGGAACAATCAATCCTCCAAAACGAAGTCGTCTTCAGCCAAGAAGGCCTGACTCTACTAAATATGGACCGCATCTACACATTCAAACGCCGCCTCTGCATCCTCTCCAACAAACCATTCTCCCGCACCGATGAAAAATACATGACCTCCTGCGTTCAGCTTCTCCGTCGACTAGTCGCCGACTTCCAAGGTCGTCCATTTAGCAAAGCTTTCTTCCACCGTGTCTACGAACAACTCAATGTTCGCGATGAACTCTTGACATCAGTCGCACTGGCCTATAAAAACACCCACAATCAAGAAGCTATTATTCTCCCTCCACAAGCCACAGCCGAACACTCGCGGAAGTTGCCGATCCGCCCTGTTCGTGCTCGGCGACAACCTCCGTCAGCTAAATCGGCGGAGAAAGTGACTATTAAGCGACCGGTCAAACGTGGACCGAAGACACCTCTGTCGGCGTCGGATGTGACACCCATTACAAGAAATGAGTGGAATATGTTGGTTGTACAGGAGGTTCAAAAAGTACAACCTACCGTCACCAAGTGGACCCCATCCCCAATTGTCGCCGTGGCATAAACAGACTATATTCGATACCAGGCCGTACTAGCATCGATGAGTCTCGACCGTCTACTTTCATTTCTCATCTCGTCTTGTGTCATCTTTTTCTAATCGCATAGCGGAGGCTGGGTTTTGTGTGCATATTCAAGCTACCATGTATTATAATGTTACGAAGTCATGAAATCAAACGAAAAAGCATCAATCATTGAATGAGCAAATCTCATCGAACGAACAAGTAGCTGCTCGTGATCAAGCAATACTAGCAGTGTAGATAATTAATATACAGAGGCAGTGAGCCCTTTAGACTTGATAAGGCAGACTGAAAATCGCACTTTCTAGGTTTTTATTCAGTATAGCAATAACATCGACCCCATGACAAGCTTGGCTGAATCTTCTTTTAGCTTGTCACTACCTAAAATTCCCGACCCCACGAGGAATGTCCAGTAACTCTTTGATTTGATGGCCGAGTTCGCCGAGTGGACATCGGAATGTGTTGAACTCCCGACATATCGGCAAACCACCAACGAGAAGAGCCCTTTTCCACGGCCGTGAGTGGAGAACGGCCATCTTTTATCATTCCAAACGAACACTTTTTGATCATCAAAACGCCAACCATGAATAATAATTAACTATCAGTCTTTCGGGCCTCTCCGCAGCCCCGCCTTATCACGTGTACATCCCACCGATGCTTTCATGGTTTGTTCCTTTTAGCTTCGTGCCTCTTCTCTCTCTCTCTCTCTCTCTCTCTTGTTTATCTTGTGAATAAATCGAAATCCCGACGAGGAAGCTTCGGAAGAGACAGGCAACTTTGCTAATAGCCCGAGGATTATCGGCCAGCTGCCTTGTGATCCGACCGAAGGAGTTCGCCGGGTTCATCCCGAATTTTTCCTGCCAAGCGCATCTACTAGATTCACTATCGTCTTGGCAACGTGGAGTGTGACGGCTGATAAAGGTTGTCTAACTCATTTTCTTTACGTTGTGCAATTTACAATATAGAGGGTTGCACTTTATATATTAATCTTTCACGTCCCTCAACTTCATTGCAGTTCCTGGCGTGCAGAAATTGTCAGGGTACTAGAGAAATCTAGAGATCACATCCAGCACTCGTACCCACCACGGGATAGAAGTACCAGATTTTCGACCAAGGCACTGTCTACCGGTCTACCGGCTTGTATCTGATATGTCTTCCATCATGGATGATGCACCTGCGGACTCTCGCAGTGTAGAAAGCGACCGCAAATGGAGTTTGCAGCCGTTGTTGCGCAAGGCAGAACGCTCTCATCAGAAGATGCCTGGTATTAGAAAGATTCCGCTGCGTGCGATTGCTATCATCTTGTTCATTGCTTTATTGAATGCAATTGTTTGGATTGCAGCGGCAATTGTTTTGGTAAGATCCTACAATCCTCTGTCATTCATACTTGACTTTTTTTTGGAGTATGGGTTGCTAACACTATTTTCCAGCGTTATCATACGTATGTGGACTTGATACATGATTATCCATACATCTTTGAATTTGGGACTAACTTTCTTTGTGAAAAGATCACTGGTTTCTACTGCAGTTCTCGCTTATACCTTGGGTCTGCGCCATGCTTTTGACGCTGATCATATTTCGGTATGGGTGTCATCTTGTCCTCTAGGTGACAAGTCTTTATACTAACAACGGTTAGGCCATCGATTTAATGACTAGACGTCTTCTTGCTACCGGTCAAAAGCCAGTCACTGTTGGAACTTTCTTCTCGTTGGGTCACTCGACGTAAGTGTAGCATCATATACAATTGGACTTCCTATTAACCGCGCATTTAGGATTGTGATTATCACTTCCATCGTGGTTGCAGCTACTGCGGCTGCTGTTTCCTCCAAGTTTGACAGCTTTAGCACAATTGGCGGTATCATCGGTAGTTCTGTTAGTGCAGCCTTTCTGATCTTGCTTGGCCTGATGAATGGCTATATTCTATACAAGCTCATCAGGCAAATGCAAAAGGTTTTCAACCTACCTGAGGGCCAAGAAGATGAAGCTTGGAAAATTGAGGGCGGTGGTATCCTTTTCTCTATCCTCAAGAAAATGTTCAAGCTCATTGATCGTCCTTGGAAGATGTATCCACTCGGAGTTCTCTTCGGTCTGGGCTTTGACACTTCATCCGAGATTGCTTTGCTCGGTATTTCTTCCATCCAGGCTGCGAAGGGAACTTCATTTTGGGTTATATTGATCCTTCCGGCACTTTTCACTGCCGGAATGTGTCTCATCGACACCATTGATGGTGCCCTCATGTATTCGCTCTATGTCCAGCCAGCCGCAAACTTCCTTCCCCCGAAACGAGACAGCACTGTCTCTGAAGAGTCTGATGGTGATGAAATGCCTCAATCACACAACAATCACCGAGACCCCATCGCTTTCCTGTATTACTCCATTGTCCTTACCACCTTGACCGTTATTGTCGCTATTGTTATTGGTGTCATTCAGCTACTAACTATGATCTTGAATGTGACTGACGCTACCGGAAAGTTCTGGGATGGTGTACAAGTTGCTGGTGACTACTACGATGTCATTGGTGGATCAATCTGTGGTTGCTTCTTGATCATCGGCGGTCTCAGTGTGCTCCTCTACAAACCATGGAGGAGATGGATGGCCCGTCGCCACGGTCGACCAATGATCAATGAGGAGAGATACCGGGACGATGATCCTGAAACCCCCAATGGAGGTCAAATCTTCGTTCACAGGCCCAGCAGTAACGCCGATCAGGGACAGACGACAGTAGTAGGAAAAGGAGCTTCTTCCCAGGTGACTACCCAGGAGCGCCGCATCGAGGACGTGATTGTTGCTTAGGAGAGAAGTTTGGATCTTATCAGTTCGCGTTGGTATGGAAGGGTCAAGATGATATCTTCCCATAATGAGTTGTATGCAATTTTCAACGACTTAAAATAGAATGAAATAAACGAACGAATGAATGAAACAAAAAAGAATCTGTTTATGCCTGAGGCATGAACACATGACGTCAGGTGTCGATATATCGCGTGAATTCTTCGCCCCTTGAAAGTCCCCCAGCTTGTCATCCACGCCAACATACATGAGAATGGCTTAGATCTCAAAGTATATCATCACTTTCTTTGAAATTAGCTTGTTGGAAGCGGCTTCCATCCTATTCTATGAATTATGTGTTTCTGGCGGTTGTCTGTACAGACATGCACAACAAGGCACATACTGACTGACACGCCATTTATTGTAACGTCCGACATGAAAAATTGCACATAATGCTCTTTTTTTGAAAACATCATTGATTCTCAGACTCTTGTTCGTCTTATTGCACGTTATGTTGGCCGAACCAGACATTGCAGCCTCAGTGCCGCATGACTCGATTGAAGAGAGAGACGAAGAGACAATATTTTCCAATCAATCATCAATATTCATTCTCAATACTCATCTTTCTCAAATTGAACTGGATGATGTGGAGAATCGCCTCGTGAGACATGGCGGAAATATAACATATAGTCCTTCAGAGGCTAGCCTTTTCTTGGGCAAAGTTGGCCAAAAGAAACGCGCTGTGCTTGAGCTGCGACGCTGCGGCATCTGGACAGAAGAAGTGCAGACACCCAAATCAAATTCCTCGGTATCAAATGGCACAGATGAGCCTCCTCAAAAAAGACAGAGGCATGGGAAATTGGAACATGAAGCTGATGAGATCGATGGAAATACCGATGTCGCCACGGACAAAGTACAAAGACAAAATTCGCTTATGATGCCTGAATTTGATTCAGAGGAACCATCTAAAGACACAGTCACCGTTCTCAAGATTGAATGGCTGGACCGCTCAATTGAAGCGGGAAGGCCACTTACTCGGGACCGTTTTATAGTCTACCAAGGGAAAAAGACCTCGGCACACGCGGCTACAACAATACAAAACATACAGCCAGAAAAGACATCAAGCCAAATTCTTCAGCGTGCAAAGGATGATGCTGCATCACGACCTCCACCACCGACTTTTGCTACTCATTTCCAGCATCGCCGCACCAATATACCACCGGATGGTCCTTCTAGTCAGCGTCAACCACCAACGCTTCATAGACAAACAACGTCCGAGAACGATGAACCGGCTTCACTGCCCCCGCAGCCAGATTGGGTTCGCGACCATGTTATATACGCGTGTCTACGCTCTGCACCCCTTCACTCACCGAACGAAGACTTCATCTCACAGCTCATGAAAATCCGACAAATACGTAAACTCACACTGAATGAGATCGGCGTGCGAGCTTATAGTAGCTCTATTGCAGCCGTAGCTGCTTATCCATACAAAATTCGTCGGTCTAGCGAAGTCCTTCAACTACCAGGATGTGACGCAAAGATCGCGAATCTTTTCGCTGAATTTCAAAAGGACGGTGGCTGTTCCCATACCGACGACGATGGAAATGTTGCCGCGGCAGATGAACTAGATACAGATCCTGTTCTTCGGGTTTTGAACAACTTCTACAACATTTGGGGTGTTGGTGCAAAGACTGCACGAGACTTTTACTACAGTCGAGGCTGGAGAGATCTCGATGACATTGTCGAGCATGGCTGGTCGAACCTATCTCGTGTCCAGCAGATTGGAGTCAAGTTCTTTGAAGAATTTCAAGATGGTGTTTCACGGGCGGAAAGTGAATTAATCGCTTCCATCGTCAAAGAACATGCCAACAAAGTCAGGCCAGAGGCGAATAATCAAATCGACTGCATTCTTGTCGGTGGCTATCGGCGTGGGAAAGAAATGTGTGGAGACGTGGATATCATGCTTACGCATCGGGATGATGAGGTTACCAGCAATCTTATCTACGATCTAGCCACTAGCTTGGAGGAGCAGCAATATATAACACACACGCTGTCTTTGCATCTCACCACAACTCTTCGCGAACAACAAACATTACCCTATCATGACGAATCAGGAAGACACTTTGATACACTCGACAAGGCCTTGGTCGTTTGGCAAGAACCAAGTTTCGATAGTACCCAACACCAAAAGAACCCAAATCCTCATCGTCGTGTTGATATCATTATATCACCCTGGAAGACTGTCGGCTGTGCTGTGCTTGGATGGACGGGAGATACAACGTTCCAACGAGACTTACGGCGGTATGCGAAAAAGGCTAATGGTTGGAAATTTGACTCTAGTGGTGTGCGTGCGCAAAGGTCTGGTGGCCAAGTTCTCGATCTTGAAAATGGTGGGCAGACTTGGGAAGAGCGAGAGAGGCTGTTGATGGAGAGATTGGGAATTGGGTGGAGACCTCCAGAAGAAAGATGCTCTCGATAAGTTCATCTTTAGTACCGATCAATCTTTTGAGTTACAGTGGGATCACATCACTTTACAGCACCTTTCCAACCGCCGAGGACTAGCTGCAGGAAGCGTAGAAACAGTGTTTCAACCTATTGTTACAGTACGTGCTACTCATCTCTTCAAATCCTTTCGTATCAAATCATTCAACGTTAGTCCATCATTCGTCATTAATTTAAGCTGCTTGATCGATTGGATCAACTTCCATGTTCATAAGAGCTCCTCACTCTTAACTGCGGACCAAAATGATAAAATAACCAAGGTATTGGTGCCATTACCAACGCCGCAAATCCCAAAAGGCTACTTGCCCATCCCACTCCAAGAGCCTCATACATCTGCGTGACGAAAAGTGGAAACGCAGCAGAAAGAGTATACCTGGACAGTGACGAAGCACCACTAGCCGAAGCGCCGTATTTTGAGCCGTACACATCCAACATGTAGAAATTGCAAGGGACGTAGATCAGTATACTGCCCAGAAGTGCGATTCCTTGGGCAAATATCGGGCATATCCAATGAACATCGGACCTAGCTGACCACCCAAACCAGAACAGAGCCACTGGTAACACAACGCTTCCGTACAACGCGGTATACAACTTCTGCTCTGGTTGGAAGGTCTGTGAAGAGTGTTCCTGATTCACTTTTCTGGCACGTAGAAGGAAGTCCATACCTATGAGAACGAACGGAGCAACGACACAGCCGACGATAAGCCCCAGAAATGATAGTGACTGTGCATTCAGCGAGAATCCATACACTGTCTTGAACACCCAAGGGCTGGCCACGACAAACGTATAAAGAAGAGCAAATTGAAATCCCGTATATAGACAGAGGAATCCAACCAGAGGCTCAGTCGTGATCATATGCAGTGGTCTCACAATAGTCGATGTAATAAATCGGCGCAGTTGATGCATAGTAGTGGTATCTCCTCTGTCGGTACTACCACCAATACCCCTTTCTTTGTCATACTCTCGCTGGACAATAATCGCCTTATAAGACTCTCGCAATAATAATGCTGGCGGATGAAAAGCCGCAGCAAAGATCAAAACCACCCACGAAGTCCATCTCCACCCCTTCCCCTCAACAGCAAAGCCACCAATCAATGGACCAATAGCACTTCCAATAAATGGGATAGAATAATACACCGCGAGCGGAACAACCCTTTGACTGGGATCGGTAAAATCAGATATCGTCGCAGCAGCAACGGAAACACCCGGTGCGGCAAACAAACCCGCCAAAAAGCGGCATATAAAGAGGGAAGCAAGATTATTGGAAAACCCAGCCCCTAGCATGAATATGTCAAAGAGCGGCAGAGTCAAGAGATAGACTAGTTTTCGACCGAATGTTTCTGAGAGTGGTGAGGAGATCATGGGTCCGAATGCGAGGCCGAGAGAGTATGCTGATAGAGGGAGGAGGGCGACGGTGGTAGAAACATTGAACTCTTCTTTGACCTGTTCATGACCTGGGGCATATATAGAAGCACCAAGTGTTGTGGTGAATCCAATAGAGCATATTATAAGAGTTGAAATGGTTTTGCGGGCGAGAGACCAATTTCGAGGGTTCTTTTTATTGTTCTTGTTGTTCCAGGCGGTGCAGTCCATCGGGATAGACACATGACTCTTGCTCATAATACGATGGAATATCCGATCCTTTGCATAAAGATGAACTATTCTCTAAATTATAACTCGTATTTAGTTAGATTAGCTACATCTTCAAATTGATATATCAAGTTGAGGAATTGAATTGTGGGGGATATAAACAGTGGGTCAGCCCTTCGGCGTAGAACTCTAGCGGCCGAGGAGGCCTCGGCGCATCAAACCAGCCAACCACGAATTGCATTCACATCCTTGGAGAGGCAGAAAATGGGATCTTTGGCCGAATCCAAGAAAGCTTGCTCGGTGGTTCGGGAATCATAGGTGAATCAGTCTGTTTGAAATGTCTAGTAGATCGATATACGTTTAAGTTCCTACCACTCGCAGTACTTCAGAGTAGTCATGATTTAAACACCTATGGACAATGAAACAAAGAAAAACCATAGAACCGATCTTCAACCCCATAAGTCAGAGTTGATATCGTCTTCGAAATCTTCTAGATCATTGCTGAAAAATATCTCGAGGATAGATTTACATTTCGCTTTTGTTTGATTGGCGGCTATCTCCAACAAAATATTGGATTCTGACCAGGTGCTCGACAACGCACCGACCTAAAAGGGACTTCTAATGATGCCCTAATTCTTCGACTGCGGCGGAGCGTATGTCCTGCGGTATGAATCGTCCAAGCGTGCTCCAGCAGAATTAGTCGTTGTCCGTAAGGGTGGCCGCAGCAAGGTATTTTGTACCGATGGTCTTTCAAAGTGATCAAGATCTTCTTAGAGCCCTCACTTAAAAGCAGAAGTAGAGATACCACGCGGCAGGTCTAATGCATGGTTTAACGACTATGAATCTATTGCGCAGTCCCTGGAATGGATTACTATGGGTCTTGTTGACATTCAACTCTGAAAACGTTACGAGGTTCATAGGGTTTAGAGAACTATACCTGAGACCCAACTCGATCTCAATTTTAATTTATGAGACTGGGTGATGAGCATAGACATTTGAACTCTAGGGAAACACAAGGAAAGGAAATTAAAATAGGAGAAATGTTCGAGGGGGATGCGATGGGAGATTTTCTAGACTTTCTTTAAAATAGAGGCAATTACACTCGGAATTTAGAAGCGACGATTACGCCAACTCGAAGCCTTTCGTTCTTTTACGAAGAAAGAGTAATACTATAATACAACCATACCAGTACACAAGTATAACACTAAGAAGAGATTCAGGCATTGTCATTTTCATGTCGAATTGAGATAAGCTAATAAAAAACACACATCACATAGTATATCACAAGACTCCTTCCAACCTGATAGCACCGCCACCAAGCCAGAAGAAGAGAAGTCGAAGGTGGGGAAGAGGTTAAAAAGTACAAGGTTTACAACGCTACCAATCAACTTGGTATTCATGCAGTATCACGCAAAATCAAAGAGCAATAGAACCATAGCTCGGAAAAAGAATTCATTCCGCCCAAGGCACGAAAACAAAATGCAGTGCAGGAAGACATTTCAAACCGCTCAGAAACCTGGAGGTCTCGAACTAGCCATTTCTCCGTACCGACCACGGCCCTTGGTAGTATCGTAGGCGTTCAAGACACGCATCTGGGCACCATCGTCTGCTTGAGAGAACGCATAGCCACGTTGCTTGCGCATACGCTGCACTTGGCGAACCTTTCGAATGGCCTTTTGGAATTGTTCCATTCGTGGGCGATAATCCTGCACGTTGAACTTCTGGATTTCCTGCACATGGTGGTAATGCTGGGGGTAGTACATGCGCTTGGCATATTTCCAGGCATAGTCACGCATAAGACAGATACACGGGAGGATAATGGCCATGAGGTAGAATTGGGGGAGTTTGAAGAGAACGGGGACGGTTCCGTAGTACTCTTGGGAGAATCCAATGGCAGGAGCAGCGTAACCGTAGGCTGGGATGAAAACCAGCCAAAGGAACATGGATCCGGGAATGGCGATGAAGGTGTATTTAGTCCAGATGTTAGAGATGAGAGCAGCTTTGCCTAGCACGGTGGCGAGAACAGCAGTGTAGAGTGCCTCACCCCATACCCAGTGACCAGCAACCTTTCCATCGGCCATGGGCATGTCCCAGAAGAAAATGAGCTCCGAGACAATGTAAAGAAGTAGCGAGTGGAAGAAACCATTCAGGATCCAGGCCCAAAAACTGTGTTTTCGGAAGAATAGACCTTTCTGGCCTTGTTGGTACAATTGGGGGTAGCGGTCGAGCAGACGCGCAGAGATGTACTGGTCGAAAATTCCCATAGCGAAAGGAGGCAAGACGGTAAATAGGACGTTGTACAACGATAAAGTCCATGATTCGTAAATTACCTCTCCAGAGAAGGCGTTTTGGAAAGAGTACTGAGGGGGAAAGGAGTCAGTCGCCGGAACGGAAGAAGGAAAAGAGGAATCGACTTACCCAAAATTGAGTCATATACAGCGTGATGTTCTTATAGAACGAATACAGAATCACTCGACTAATGCGAGAGTAACTCCAGGCACCGTGCACCAGAAGGAGTTTGCGAAGGAAACGGAATTGAGCAATTGCCACATCGGCAGAGCGAGCAGCCTGTAGACCTTCCATACCACTGATACCAACTCCAACATGCGCGGCTTGAATCATGGAAACATCGTTTGCACCATCACCAATTGCAAGAAGCAACGACTTCAGATGGCGCTTGACAAGCTTAACAACCAAAGCCTTTTGGAGTGGAGAAACACGACAACAAACCACAGCCTTACACATCACGGCAAGATCCAGGAACAATCTCTCCATGTCTTTCTGAAGAGCGAAAGTCAACGATTTCCCGTCAATGACCAAAGCAAGGGCTTCGATGTCACCTGCGCTGGCTTGACTCTTGACAGCCTCAAGTTTCTTCTGAAGATTATCCCGTGTGGCCTCCGCTGACTCCTCGTTGACAATGAGGAGAGTCATATCCTCGGAGATAAGCTTACAAGACATACCAATGTTAATGGCTGTTTCTTGTCGGTCACCAGTCAGAACCCAAATCTTGATACCAGCCGTCTGCAGAGTATGAATAGTATCAGGGACACCGTCCTGCAGTCGATCCTCAATGGCAGTCGCACCAAGCAGGTGGAAATCCTTTTCAATCAACTCTGCGGCTTTGTCAAGCTCGTCGGCACGGTTACCACTGACAGTGGTACTGGCCGTCTCGAAAATCTTGTGCCACTGTTGGAACTCATCCTCCGGAATTTCACGCATAGCCAAACACAAAGTTCGCAGACCCTCTGAGGCATACTCTTCCAGATGTTGGAGAGTAGTTTCCACAATCGGATTGTTGGGGTAAAGGCGTTCAAGGATAACGGTATCGGCACCCTTGCAGTAAATGCGAATCTTGCCGTCTGGGCAGCGGAAGATAGTTGACATACGCTTACGCGTGGAGTTGAACTCACACACCGCCAACAACTCATACTCCTGATCTTGCCCATCGTCAGTTGTGAAGATAACGGATCTGGGTTTACGGTTGGTGAAACGGTATCCAAGCGAAGCAGCTCCATCGACTAAAGCGCCCTCATCGGGGGAAGCAGCCTGGTATTTGATGTCCTCAGGATTGTTTCCTGTGCGCTCGGGAATGACAGTGTGGCAAGTAGCCAGAAGAGTGAGAAATTGCTTGATGAGTTCCTGGCTCGGGTGTGATTTCATATTCTGGCGAAGTGTTTTGAAATCATAGATGCCGTATTCGCCATCTTCCTCTCCAGCAGCTCGGCGGTCTTCTGCGATGTCATCTCCGTATTGAATACCACCAATAGTGCACTGCTTGAACTCCATCTGATTGCAAGTCAAAGTACCCGTCTTGTCAGAGAAGATATATTCAATCTGACCAAGTTCTTCGACCAAAGAAGAAGTTCTGCAGGTCGCAGGAGTGTCGGTTTTGTCGTGATAGATGTCCAAATCGGAGTTGATAAGGTAAGCCTGGAAATATTTGACGATTTCGATGGTGACGAATAGAGAGATAGGAACCAAGTTGGAGTACAATACCCAGTATGTGAAAATGTCCATGAAGAACTGCTTCACAGTATTGGTCGAGCCATAGTCGAGGTACCTGAGCTCGTCGGCCTTGGTCTTGCGAATTACAAGATCACCAACGGAACTGATGACACTCAGAGCGATAAGAATGCTCACTAGCATGAGAATCTGAATGTTCACCATACGCTCCACAGCGGTTCGCTTGATAGGAGTAGCCGTCGCATTTCGCATCAATTTGGTTTCGTGACCTGTGAAAACCACGATACCATGAATCCAGGGAGTGTTTCGCAAGGTAGCTCCTCGCAGCATCAACTGATCCGGGGCCAAGGGCAATTCTTTCTCGCCACCTCCAGCGTGCATAGTCAAAGTAGCCTCGTAGGTATACAGACTGCTGTTGGGCTGTTCAGATCGAACGCGTCCGCTCAGACGACTCAGATCGCTTGGACTAACAAGGTGAGCTGTTTCAGGGATGGCTTGCTTGATCTTCAAATTCGTCTCTCCGTCCAAATTTGCTGTTTCAATATAGCAAAGACCTTCAGGTTCGGATGATGCCAAGAGAACTAGATCTGCGGGGAACGGCTCTTCTGACTCGACGCGAACCACATCTCCGACCTTGACATCTACCCATTTTGTGGGTTGGAACGAAGATCCTCGAAGAACTTGCGTTTTCGAATAATTCAAGCCTTTGTCCGACATGCGACGCTTGTAGTCTTCCACGGATTCTTTGATGGCTGATACCAACAACACGATAGCCAGTGGTACAACAGTCGTAAATTTATTTGTTGGAGAAACGTTGGGGATTTGTTGCAGAACGGCCGTAAACAAGAAGAATAAATTGGCGTATTTGGAGAATTGTTCAAAGAGGAATTTGGGAATGAAGGTGATGAAGTTGTATTTGGCGGTCGAAACGTGGTTATTGACGAATTTATGGGAGGCATTGGCAGGAGGGTTGTTGATATGAATGAGACGGGGGCCCATCGTCGAGGGATCGGCCTTGCGACGCCCAAAAATGGACTTCAGATCGGATGCCTGGAACTTCTTTTTGGATTTGGGGGCAGCTGCTCGGTCAGAAGAACTGTCGACGGTTGCTCTCCTAGCCCCAGCCTCTGTCAGAGGTAAGTCCATTTCCGAGTACTCATTGCCCATGCCAAACATGTATTTGGCTTTTCCCATCAAACCACCTCCCAGGCCCAGAATGCTATTTCGCTCGTTCGCTTTCCGTACATGCTGCGCGCTAGGTGTCCGGTCGTCGTCCGGGTCGAGGTCGTAATATCCAGAATGGCCATCTTCAAACTCATCAAAGGAATAGCGCTGGTAGTTCGCGAGACCGGATGTTTGTGAATAGGTGCGACTCATACCGGCGTCGGAATATGGATCGTGAAGGAAGACGCCGGCATCGCCATGTGTAGCACCTGCGGGGCCATGATATTGAGCCCCGACACGCTGCGCGGGATTGCCAACAAAGTTGTCGTAGGATACGGAAGGGCGCGGCTGCGCATGGGGTTCGTCAGAGTCGTCGATGTTGTATTGCTGCAACAGGTGATCATCGTTCACTGGTGGGGGTTGACCGGAGTTGTAGATAGGCGTTGAGCCCGAATCTAACAATAGATCATCATCGTGGCCAGCTGGATGCGACCCAGGGGGCCTACCGCTGGCCATGGTGCCGCGGGGGAAGCTGACAGCCTCGCTAGGAGTAGTGATGATGCCCCTGAGGCATTGATCGAAAGCAGGGCGAAATCAAGGGCGACGCGCGAAACTCGGTCTACAAAAAGGGGTCGCCGAGAAAGGGAGTATTTCGAAGGGCCACTCAAAGAAATGTTAGATCAGGGAGGATCATAGAAGAGGGGGAGAGAAAAAAGTGGAAGAGGTTGAGGTGGCTTAGCGCGGATTGAAGGCAGACGTCGTCGAGTGTTGATCGACGGCCCGCTTTTTCGGAGGAGGCGGTAAGTCGCATTACAGAGAAAATAGTATGAATAAATATACAAATAGTAAAAACAATGAGATAAAATAAATTGTAAATATCCAAGATAATTATGTAGAGCAGTGCGGCGGTCATTCTGAGCAATTAAAGCATTATAGTAGACTTACTTTAATGCTTGGGCAGTTGTGAAACGCGGAGATCCCAGAATAGCAGCATTCTTTGTGCTGCGGTCCGAGATATATTGCACTAGCGCGATGGAGACATCACATATCTGCTGTGCATAAAGTATAGGTATACTTGATGCCCACCTGGGCATGGAGGGGCATAAAATACTATTTACTACTACTAGTAGTGTATAGGTAGAAAAAAGGTCATAACGAGGGAATATTAAAGGATAACTACTAATTCATACTAGAATTATGTGCAAACTTTGAATTACACTATGCGATTGGTTGAATCATCTTGAATGCGCGGAACTCCAGGCCCAGGATCATAAATATTCTAGTCATACATGCAGTAAAGTCAATCACCGGTCATTTTCGGCACGAGACAGGTCTGCCATGCCCTTCTTGGCCCGTTGCGCCAGGTCCGTCTGCATCACCTTCTCCATCTGGGCATTGATATCCTTAACCTTCTCCAAGGCCACGGTGGACTTGGTGACCATCTCCATAGCATCCACGGGGGAACCGGAGAATTTTGACATAAAGCAGACATCACCTCCATTGTTGATGCCAATCACGATTTCTCCCTCTGACGCCTGTTCTTCCTTGCGAGTTGCATCCAAAATAATGGTAGTACCGTCGTTATATGAGTTGAATGTGATTGAGAGTGGTTTATGTGTGATATTCAGTGCCACGGGGACTCGCTCCTCCACTCCGTAGACAACAACTTGACCATCCCTTACTACAGCATCCGGCCGGCGGAAATGCTGGAGTCCGGTCATAATCGCGATACAAGCCGCATCGGTCAAATTACCGTCGTAGTCAAGCACATGTACATCGGCACGGATACTCCAGCAGCTCACACCTTTCAGAATGCAGAGCGACTCGGTGTCGAGAGCATTGGAACGGCGAACGACGCTGTCAAGGACGTGGGTGACGTAGGCTTCCAGGTCACTGGAGCTATGAATCACGAACAACCGATTAGCTCAATCTTTTCAAACAGAAACTCGTGCTGGACAAGCAACCTATATAAAACTTACCGGCCATTCTCCCAGCCTGGTGAGCCCATCGCAGATAACTCCAGATTGATCTGGAAAAGACCATCAAAGGGACGGTCCTCACGAGGCTTCGTCACTTCTGCAGAGATACGAACAATGAGACTAGAGAAATACCATCCAGTAAGTCAGCAATTCCAAGTAAGCTTTAAAAATAGTCATTGGGATCACAAACCTGGTCTTGCCAAGCTGCAGCTTCACATGTCCATATTCATCACCAAATGTGATATTCAGTGGGCGGAACTGATTAGCCCCACGACCATCAAGACGCACATCTTCACGAAGTGCTTCAAGAATGAAATCGCGCTCTGCGATTGAGAGGGGGGCTTCTTTCGACATGATGCGAACAAAGCCAGTTGGAGCGACGTGGGGAGCCTCTCTGCTTTTTTTGGGCCATTTTGCCGTGGCTGGCCGCATTTTCACCGCGGAGATTCGCCAATCGGCGAGCGAGAATTACTTGGCGGTGAAGTTGGATTTCATCGAGTTGGAGAGAGAGTCAAGTTGGGAATATCTTTAACATCTCACTTTGTTTTTTTTGCTTCTCTTATTTCACACTCCTCCAGTCACTCAAAATGACTACCGGTAGGTGACAACCTCTCAATAGTATTGTGGGATTAGGCTCCCGTTGCTGACTTCTCCCAGCCCATAGGCCTACCTTCGATCCGGTACGACCTTCATTGATATCCCCCAACCTACGCCTAGGACGTATTGCTGATTGATGTAGGCGCAAGGAAAAGAGGCTCTCCGTGGTCCGGCCTATCACCAACGACTTCTCCCTGCGCACACTCACCTCAAAGTTCGGTACGTTGATACTGGTAGTGGATGGTGGGCCCTGGTGAACTACGCAGCAAATCGCTAACTCTAGTCACCAGGCAACCCGGACAAGGCGGTGATGCCGATAACGAAGTTCGTGATCTTCGCGCAGAGCTTCTGAAGGCCGAGGCTGCGCACTTTGCCAAGAAGAATGGTGTCCCCGTCGACGAGGTTACCCCGACCGAGCCCAGCGCCCCCAAGCGGCAACTCGAATCGACACCCGCGAATGCAAATGCAGAGGGTGGTGAGACGGAAGAGGATCCAGAAGCTAAACGGAGGCGTATTTTAGAAGAGTCACGCGATATTGATGCAGACTCGGATGGGTCAGAGGAGGATAGCAGTGACGAGGAAAGCGATTCCGAAGATGAAGCCGCGGATTTGATGCGCGAGCTAGAAAAGATCAAAAAGGAGCGGGCGGCACAGAAAGAGAAGGAGGTATGCTGTCGTCCATCGATTCTTTTGAGATTACATGCTAACTCGGTACAGGAGCAAGAACGCGCCGCGGAGGAGCAAGAGCAACGCGAGGTCGACATTGCCCGCGGTAACCCTCTGCTGAACTCGCAGGATTTCGACATGAAGCGTCGCTGGGATGACGATGTTGTTTTCAAGAACCAGGCCCGTGGTTCTGAGAAGAAGGATGGCCAGGAATTTGTTAACGTAAGGTCTCTTTCACATGAAGTTTGCGGTTGTCGTGCTAACGTGAAGAAATTCAGGATCTGCTACGTTCCGACTTTCACAAGAGATTCATGGTATGTACAACCATTCACATTGAAATGCCTACTTGATTAGTATAGGTTTAGCTAACTTTATAATAGTCTAAATACGTTCGATGAAAAAAGTGCGCAGAATGCACTCTCATATTCATATCATGCGGGAGAATTATGGGAAATTCTCTGTTTGGAATACCCTAGGCGTACAATAGGAATCTTAATTTAGGCATCTGTACTGGACCTTGAATATATTAGTATAGAGCAGCTGTATTTCTAGCAGAGTATAAGTACCACAATTAGTTCAGTAGTAACTGATGGGTTCATCCTCCATGCCTGCTTATCCTCCCTTCTCCTTCACCGCCCCACACTGCTCACACCGCCCTGTCTTATCACGATGAACTGCCGCGACTCAAAGACCGACCAGGATCGTCCTGATCATTCTGATCCTCTATTTGAAGTAGTTGAGCCATCTGAGCATCCCGAGATGGACTCCCAGGTGACTCCAAAAGCGCTACATAGTGAGTATATCATTCGATGACCTGCTCAGTATTCACTCGACTTACCCACGATCCAGCGCGCATAAACACTGACATCTCGCAATTGCTGCAACGATTCGAGAACATCATGGCGACTGCAACTGTATGAACCTGTAACTTTGGAACAAATACTAGTGATAGAGAAAGCTATACTAATGCTCGTTTATCAAGGCTCAAAATACCACACATACCTCAACGGCCGTTGAAACCTATCAACTGGATGTGGAATCCACAGCTCTAGTGAGTTCACCCCACCACCTCTATCTTCTTAATGAACGCAGCTGAACCATCCCACCTCAGGTCCGAGCTGCAGAAGACATTCTATCTCTTACACGAACCATGAAAGAGATGTGGCTCTTTGGTAAGCTGGACACCATTGGTGAAGATGAGCGTGATAAAGAGCGTCGTGAGAAGCTCGAGAAGGATGTTGCCGCTGTCCAGAAGGCCATTGAAGATGGTGGCTTGGCGAAGTTGGCCCCTTCCAACCAGGAGAGCAATCAAGACAGCTAGAAAGCGAATTAGTTTCAAGTTTTCTGGCTGAATTTGCATCGGGATGAAATCATCTATGGCGTTCATGGGATGGGCATTAGTCGGGTAAAAAACCTCAGGCGTATTGCGTGGAATAATTCGTCGATTTGTATTTTTGTTGACTTACTTTCAAAACATTAGCATGGAATCAATCTTTATCATATTGATTACTTCTCGTAGAAGAATCATCGTGCGGCATGGTTGATATTATCATTCGCGTTCTCACGCTTCTGGTAGTCATATACATTCTTCCAGGTAGATTAAGGAACCCCTGTGGGCAACTCGAATGGATAGTCATTCATGAACAAGAAAATCAAGTAATATTCGAACACATCATGGCAACTGCCAGTGATCTCATGAGGATCAGGCTGCGGGTCTCTATGCGTCTGACCAAGAGCGACAAGTCGTACTTAATTCCTGTCCGCGGCGAAACTGTGGGTCTGACAGATAAGAAATATAGGTAACTTACTAGTAGAATATGGGATACTCGCTCCAGATGACCATCTCTAGTAACATTGTGTAGGAAGTATTGGTGCCGGGTAATACTGGATGGAAGTGCAGTTTGCCATGAGACAACCCTGGAGATGCTACAAGTACTATCCTACTCAACAGATTGCAAGTCAGCGTGAAGTTATAGATATTCAACAAACACAAACGTGCTCTCGGTAACATACCGATGTTAGTACTATCATTGTTCAAAATCCACTAACAGTTGACCATCGTCATAGCCTCAACAACTCTACCTCAAAGACTTCTCCATGGTCCCACTACTTACCCGCGGCAAGTAACAAGACAAATCAATCAGAATAGTATGTCACGATAGGAACAGCAATGAGACAAATATAATATGAGCTAATCGATATTCTCAGAAGGCAGGATGATAAGATGATAAACTTTCTCCTTCTCTTTATTCCGGTATCCTGCGTCGAGACCGTCGGTCCGCAGCGAGATATCGCCTTACATCGTCTTGATACCTATACCTTTGAGATTACCGACAAAGCAACTGAGATCCAGCCTAAAAGGGTTAAAGCCGAATGAGAGAGAAGAGATCCTACCCACGTAGAAGCTTAAATTGCCGAAGCTGAGGCAGAGAATTCCATGGAAACCAGAATTGCCTCAGACAATACATGCTCGGAGAAAATGCCACGTCCGCTGGCAAGAGATACCGGTCTTACGATTGATATCAATTGACCTGCCGGGGAATTAGCATACAATACCACGGTACCTTATCAGGAATCTACAGTTTCTCTCAGGTCTTGTTGTCATGACTGGCAATGGGCATCTGGGGCCCCGAATTCCCCACTCCGCGGATTTGCCCGCGGCCAAAATCTAGGGAGGTATTCTAAGAGTTCCAATATTTATATCTGGGGTCCGGGGTAAGATCGAAACGAGGACACGGTATACTGAAACTTTTAATCAATTACAATGGCCGTATCTGGTACGGAGACAAAGACCCAGAAAGATGACGATGTCGAACTGGGTGGTGATAAATCAACGGTGCGTTGGATCATTATCAACCAGGAAGAAGGATAATCGGCGAGAGATTCTGACATTCCACAGAAAAAGCAGCACAAATCATGGCCCGACATTGCTGACGCTGAGTCGTCGGAGACAACAGTCGACGGTAATGTCCAGCGTGAGCTCAAAGCTCGACATGTCACCTTCATCGCTCTCGGAGGAAATCTGGGAACCGGACTGTTCCTCGGAATTGGACATGCTTTGCGAGTAGGAGGTCCATTATCACTGTTCCTAGGATATTTAACTGCCAGTATAGCCGGGTTCATGATGATGATGGCCCTTGGTGAAATGGCAGCATGGCTTCCTGTCCCCGGGGCAATTCCTCAATTCTGCGCCCGATATGTGGATGAGGCGTTGGGTTTTGCAGTGGGATGGAACACATGGTTTACAGCAGTTATCACTCTCTGCGCCGAGATCTCGGCCGCTTGCAGTATAATCCAGTTCTGGTCTGGAGCAGAAGACATGAATGTTGCCGTATGGATCGTCGTGCTTATTGTGTTCTTCCTGGCCCTGAATATTCTGGCCGTTCACACATTCGGTGAATTTGAATTTATCTGCGCTATGATCAAACTTTGTGGAATCATTGGATTGCTGATCCTAGCTCTTTGCATTGACCTAGGAGGTGTATCGGGCCAGCCTCGGCTGGGCTTCCACTATTGGAAAACGGCTGGTATCATGAAGGAGTATATCGCCACCGGTGCAGAAGGTCGTTTCCTTGGCTACTTTTATACGTTGATCAATGCTCAATTTGCGATCAATGGCTGTGAAACTGTTGTCGTTGCTGCGGGAGAAGCCGAGAACCCTCGTCGAAACATCCCCCGGGCGATTAAACGTGTTTTTTGGAGACTTCTCTTCTTTTATGTCTGTGCTGCACTGGCACTCAGCATGATTTGCCCTAGTGGCAACCCGAATCTGATGGGTGGTGATAGGACTGCACAGTCCCCTTGGGTAATTGCCGTCAATATAGCAGGTATAAATGCCTTGCCGTCGGTTATTAACAGTTTAATACTTGTGTCCGCTGTTTCATCTGGGAATTCCTATGTTTTTATGGGAACCCGATATCTCTATGCGTTAGCACAGAATAAACAGGCTCCCAGAATCTTCCTGCGCTGTACTAAGCAGGGAATCCCCATTTGGTGTCTTTTGGTTACCATGTCGATATCTTTCATATCATTTATGTCAGTTGGATCTGACTCGAGCACGGCATTCCAGTGGTTCCAAAACTTGGCCACGGTAGCAACTGTGTAAGTTCCAGAAAGTCGATATTCGACAAGTATTGGAAGGGGAAAAGAAGCTAATGGATTATTTCAGATACACATGGGGCTCTATTTGCATTGCCTATCTTAGATTCCGTGCCGCCACCAAAGCACAACATGTGGATAAAGCATCTATACCTTTTACTTTCCCACTTCAACCATATTTAACCTATTACACTCTGGGCTATCTTTGCGTCATTGCATTATTCAATGGATTTGATTATATAGTTGGTGGATGGAGTACCCCTGGGTTCATTACATCCTACATAGGCTTCCCGCTTTTCTTCGGATTCATGCTATTCTGGAAGGTTTTCAAGAAAACATCATGGATTCGATCTGAAGATGCAGACTTATTCAGTGGGAAAGCCGAACTTGATGCCGTCGAATGGCCTCAGAAAAAGCCAAGAAATTTCATAGAAGCAATGTGGCTTCGTTTCATTTGATACGTACCGACCTCTCGGTTAGCATGCCTGGTATTATGTGGTGATCATTATGTTATTGACAACCACCTATACATAAGTTGTGAATACCCAACACTGCATTATAGGCTTGTGAAGCTTTTTACTACTAAGACAATTGTAAAAGCAGTTGCATTGTCAAGATTAAAGATCCAGAGTCATGTATGCGTTTGTGACCAGAAATTCAACCAAGAGCATTGAAACGCAATGCTCTATGGCCAATGCAAGGTAGATTCTTGTACTACTTTGTACCTAATTCAGAAGTCTTCCAACAGGCTAAGATGGATAGTTACCTCGGGGATGATTTTTCCTATCGTACTTCCATCTCCATGTCCCTGGTGCCGTAGCATCAGGCATACTCATAGTATATTTGCTTGTATAAAATCACTTTAATATAGCCAGGTCGGACCCTCTTCCATTGTTCAATCTTATCGTTGGCTAACTCACGGGCAGCAATTCATTCAGTGCAAAACCATCCAATCTACTAAATATTTCGTCCTCAAGTATCATTCAAAACAAACCAACAGTATCTCTTGGAACAATGCGCGGTCAATTCTTATCTGCCTCGTATTGATAATCATTTCATTGTCGACCAACGGACTCTCGGGCATTTCTTGTACACGCCTTTTACATGAAACTAAACCGCTTTAGGGCAAACTTGCGCCAGGTGGATCTCAACAACCTCGAAAACAGTCAAAATTCAAGTTGGCGATCAGACATACAACAGCCAATACTAGAACTGATAATCACCTAGGTAGCCGCGGTTGACCTCGGGTTTTCTGTAGATTTTTCCATCCAGAAGCCGCATTACGTATTTCCATCATTTGGGAATAGGGAGTGATTGAAGTTTTCTTTCCCGCATGTTCCATTAGTGGTAAAACTTGAGTGGATGTCTATAGCGAGACTGCGCTGTTGAAAACGGATATTGGCATCTTATCATGAATTTTAGCTGTCGGAGGCCCTTGTACATAAAATTGAACGGGGACTTTAGTCCAAGCTGTCCCTATCGGCGGGGATATTTGGAGAAGGTTGAGATCCACCCGGCGCAACTTTTACCAAATCGGGTCAGGCCCTTGCGGGGACGGAGAATATAAAAGGATTCTAAGAATGCCACTGCTTCTACCTGCCTGATTTACATCTTCATCATATTCCAAATTTGCTTTTTATCATGGCAAGCCTACATCCATTTGACCCAATCACTCCTGGGGAGATTCAATTGGCCGTGCGCATCCTTGAATCAGCTTTCCCCGGTGTCAAGTTACGCTACAAGCGGATTGACCTTCAAGAACCTTATAAGCATGAGGTGATTCCTTACCTTGAGGCCGAAAGACAGGGAAAGCCTCGACCAGCGAAGCCAGCACGTTTATTATTTGCTTTGTTCCACCGATTGGACAATGGATCTTTCTACAAGGCTCTGATAAATGCCAACACAAAGGCTATTCTATCTGCCAAAGAACTTCCCAAGGATGTCCAGGGTCCTGCTGATGTGGACGAGATGATTGAAATGGAACATACCTGCCTCAATCATCCACAAGTGAAGGCAGAAATTGAAAAATTAAAACTGCCACAGGGTATGACCGTGTGCATGGATCCTTGGATCTATGGTACGGACGACATCAACGAATCCCGACGATTGACTCAGTGTTACATGTATGTTGTGTCGACTGATCACCCGCAACATAATCAATACTCTCTCCCTCTGAAATTCTCGCCCGTTTTTGACGGTATTACGCGCGAGCTCGTGCGTATGGATTATCTGCCAGACGGTGCCGACAGTCAAACTTCGCAGACTCAGCCTTGGAAGCCAGTCAAGGCTATTCAATATGCACACGATTTGCTAGATGAACCAGTCCGCACAGACTTGAAACCATATATTGTGCAGCAACCCGAGGGTGCTTCGTTCACGGTTATTGGCAATGCAGTGTCATGGCAGAAATGGCGATTCCGTGTAGGCTTCAACAATCGCGAGGGGTTAGTGTTACACAATCTTACTTACGATGGTCGTAACACATTCTATCGTCTGTCATTCTCAGAGATGACAGTTCCCTACGGTGGTAAGTCTTGCCTTTTTTTTCCGACATCTTTTCTATTCAGTTAGCTGATTCGGGTACCAATAGACCCCCGAGCACCCTACCACCGCAAGCAAGCTTTTGATGTTGGCGATGTTGGTTTTGGTATCACAGCTAATCAGCTTGCCTTGGGCTGCGATTGTCTTGGTCACATCAAGTATTTTGATGGATACCGGACTGATGCACAAGGTGCCCCTGTCCATCTTCAAAATGTTATCTGTATGCACGAGCAAGATGCTGGTTTGCAGCACAAGCACACCAACTACCGCACAGGAGCAGCCACTGTAGTCCGCAACCGCCAGCTTGTGGTTCAGATGATTTGCACTGTCGCCAACTATGAGTATATATTCGCCTTCATTCTTGACCAAGCAGCGAACATTGAGCTGGAGGTTCGTGCGACTGGCATTCTATCAACAGTACCATTTGACAACGAGAACGGACAAACAGTGCCATGGGGAACAAACGTTGGTCCTGGTGTGATGGCCCCATTCCATCAGCACATGTTCTCCTTGCGTATTGATCCTGCCTTGGACGGTTACAAGAATACAGTATACTACGAAGACAGTGTTCCGATGCCCGTGGATGATAACAATCCCTATGGTGTCGGATATACCACTGAACAGAATGTTATTCGCAGCAGTGGTAGTGCCTCGACAAGTGTGGAGAAGCACCGTGTCTTCAAGATTCGCAACGACCACATCATCAACCCGATCACTCACCACCCTATCGCATATAAGCTGCAAACATCGCCCAGTCAGATGATATTGACCAACCCCAAGTCCTTTGGCTTGAAGCGGGCACAATTTGCTACTCGTCCAATCTGGGTCACGAAGTACCAAGACGACGAGTTGTTCGCTGCGGGCGAATTCACCAACCAAAGCAAGGAATCACAAGGCGTGGAGAAGTGGGCTGCTCGCAATGATACTGTGGAAGATGAGGACCTGGTCCTTTGGCACAGTAAGTTATCTCCCTTCCAAGTGGATATTCTCGGTTACTGACCACTTTTATAGCATTCGGTCTTACCCACAACCCTCGCATTGAGGACTTCCCAGTTATGCCTATGGAACGTGTCAGCGTCATGCTAAAGCCCGATGGTTTCTTCACGAAGAACCCGGCATTGGACGTTCCGCAATCCTCACAGTCTTTCAACAGATCCACCCAGCACCCCGAGCCCTCTTGCTGCTCTGGACCGCAGGATCGAAGCCAACTGAAGCTGTAGAGTTGAAGATAGTACCATGTCTACTATTAAACCATGACGAGAAGATTATATGAGGTAGCACAAAAATGTCATTTATATAATGTCATGAATACAAAACAAACATTCCACATTTGGAACCAATGTTTCAAATCAACATAGAAGCGATTCTCCCTCTAAAATCGAATGCAAACCTTTGAAAAATGACGCTCCTGCTGTAAGAACTGATAGCCTTCTTCGCCTGTGTATAATCAAAGACTTGATCATCCAAAATGGGCTGGATATCCTTCTCCTCAATAAACCGATTCATCTCACGATACTGGTCACGCGTGCCAAGCAAGAAGCCTCGAACTATATAAGTATTCGCTAGGCAATCCATCAACGTAGGAACGGAAGTATTTTCGGGTGGACCGCCGAGTAATCCAGCCAGAGCAATGAGCCCATCGGCGCGAATGGCTTGAACTGATTGCGACAAATTAGCTAAACCACCCACATCAACGACAATGTGTACGCCCTGACTATCCGGGGTGAGATTCTTAGCCGTTTCGCCCCATATAGCATCCTCGCGGTAATTCAAGACATGATGAGCACCGAGAGATTTGAGACGCTCGGCTTTGACGGCAGAACTTGTTGTTGCAATGATCGTAGCTCCTGCAGCCAAGGCAAACTATCAAATATCATGTTCATTAATAAAGATATTCGTTTCAAGTAATGCATTCTGAAGCAAATTCAGAACTTACCTGCAATGCCGCAATAGAAACGCCCCCAGTCCCCTGAACAAGAACCTAATCTCCCTTCTTAGGCTTCAATCCCTCAACACCGAAAAGAGCGTTCCAAGCAGTCAAACCCGAGCAAGTCGGCGTGCTCGCTTGTAGGAAGTCCAAATTCAAAAGACATAGGAACAAGAGATGATTCATGGAAGACGGCATACGAGCTAAGTGTGCCGTCGTAATTATGTCCTAATCCGAATTCGCAGATATCATTCATAGATGCTGGTTTATTGTTCGGTAAACCAGATGTGAGATGCGTGCAGACCTGATCACCTATTCGGAACTCACTCACGTTGGCACCGATAGCCTCGACGATTCCGGCGCCGTCAGAGCCGGGGATGACTCCGGGTCGGAAATGAGGTAGTTCGGGTTCACCCTGTGGTCATCAGCGGGTATTTTCAGAGGCAAGGGAGGCTCGTGGAGCTTTGCATGGCATCACATACCCTGGCAATTACGATGTCGCGATAGTTAAGAGAGGCTGCATGGATCTTCACCAATATTTGGTGATCCCCGATTTCTGGAACGGGGGTCTCTTCCACTAGCTGGGAGGCTTTGGATGCCATTGTGGATTAATTAGGTGGAATAAGAATTGAGCAGACCAGTTTACTGATGGGATGAAGAAGAATTATTTGATCAGCAATTGTTTGAAACCCAATACCGGATTTATCCCCGTATACAATGGTGGGTTAGATGCTTAGAGATAAAACTATACTGTATTGAATTTGTCAGAAACCATTGCTGAAGAACTAATGAGAGGCGAACTTGATCGGTGTGGATCATTGCATGAATCATTCAACCGGATATGAAGACATTCGCGAGTCAGTTGGCCCACAATATAGAAGGAAGATAAGGTCCACTCTTGAATCAGAAAGACTCAATGAACTTAAGAACACTAAGCTTTTCTTGAGAACAACCTGAACCTTTAAGCAGTTTTCTCCCCACTGATCTTCTCAATCCACTCCTCCGCATTGAAAACATCCATCTTTCTCCCAAAAACCTTGTCCATCAAAACACGATGAACCTCCTCATCCCGGTCAAGACATAGATCACGCAAGACAGTGATCTTAAAGTCTAGATCCTGCGCTTGTCGAATCGTCGAGAGAACCGCACCACTCGTTGCAATTCCTGCAATAACAAGATGATCTGTCTTTGAACTCCGGAGAATCATATCTAGTTCTGTCCCCGTAAAAGCTGAAACTCGACGCTTCATGATTACTGGTTCGTGTCGCAGGGGTGCGACTGTCGGATGGACCTGCACATCTTTGCTGCCCTCCTGAAACTTGCCCGTCGAGATGATTCCGGAAAATGAAGCGTTCAAAGGATGACACTCTGGATGATACGGTCTAAATCCAGTCACGACATGAATCATGTTAATGTTTTCTTGGCGAGCAGTTGAAATAGCCGCGGCTAGGCGTTTTAGGTATGGGTCCGTGATGGATTTGTCGAAGATGTCGACAATTGCATTTTGAATATCGAGGACGAGAAGAGTTGTATTTCCCATTTTGAACGAGTAAATTGGATGTTGTATCATGAGACGAGATGAAATGAAAGGTGACTGAGCAACAGAAAAAATAAAGAATAGGATGAAATGTGTAGAGGATGCCGGTTCCGCGAGAGACGATCCCGAGACCGGGAAGACCGACATTGCAGTTGCACAACATCGAAACAGACAAATATCTACTCGTGGACAATCACAATTACTATCAAAGAAATGATATAAAGTCTATAGAAATAGGGTATATTGGTTAAAGTGGCCCATTACCATCTATCCCATTCGAGTTAATAGTATCGGCGCTAGCATAACTTAAATGCTGCTATACATTGAACAAAGTACAACGGACCCAGGATTATCAAGGATTCTTCAACTCCCTTTTAGATACTAGCTATAGTTATTGATACATAATAATTTGCCTATATCCTGGTCCACTCGTGTATCTCAATGTGGTCGTTGAATTTGCCGATTACTTCGTATCTGTCTGTCCTAGATGAACTGACAGTAGCTTCACCCAAGCTATCTTGAACGTCAGCCTTTTCAAATAAGTGGATATCCTGTAGATTCACAACTTAGATCGACTTAACAACTCGGAAAGATAAGACAGAGCAAAAAGGGAATCAACCAGGATGAACCATGGCTGTATACTCCTCGATTACATAACAAACCTTGCCGCACCTTCGACGACTTCAACACTTTCAATGCTGTCCTTCACACACTGGAATAACCTCACAAATCATGGCCAAATCCCTCAAGGCCTCCATTTAATATCATATTCTTATACTTTGATGCTTCAACAATAATATTTACCATCATCCATCATGGCGCAGGCGCTAGTACATCTCACCCACGGCAAACGCGGTAAGTTTCCTCTAATCCACCGCCGCTGATCACCCCACTAATCCACTACCCATAGAATATCTCAGCAAAGTCGCCAGTTTGAATGGTCGGGTCTTCGATACCGATCCCGTCGTAACGTACATGCTCCTAGACATGTCACAGGAAGAACGGCTCACCTATCTTCCAACCTACTGGACCACCCTCGTCCGTTCCGCTCTAATGAACGATGCACTTATCACCGAAGCCGACGGTTGGAAAGCCGCATCGGTAATCATTCCCCCCGGGAAAGCCATCGATAACGTTTGGACCCTGCTGTATGCGGGTTTCTTGTGTGTTCTATGGAGAATCGGTCTCTCTGGTTTCAAGGTGGGTCTGTCCAAGCTTAAGAATTCAAAGCCCCACCATCCACTAATATGTATATTGACAGCGACTTTGGAGTGAGTTCTCCGGTATGACGGATCATGCCAAAAGAAAAGGTCTGCATGGTCAAAAGGAATTCTACTACATCTTCAGCATCGGTACTGAGCATGAACATCGTGGGAAGGGTGAGTTGAAGAAAGTTTTTAGGTCTACCCTCCCCTTTTTATTATTATTATTATTGAGGCTAAATTCATGCTTTTGAAGGTCTTGCAAAGCAGATCATTCAATATCATCAGAAGATCGCTCGTGCTGAAAATCTTCCCATCTGGCTCGAGGCAACAAGTCCAAGCTCGCGGAATTTATACCTCTCCGTGGGATTCCAAGAGGTTGAAGAAATCGTTCTGGGAAAAGGTAAGGTTAATGAAGATGCTACTGTTCAATCTGGCGGGGTTGGAGTCCCCCTTTGGGCAATGGTGTGGTGGCCAGAGTCATCGGAGTATGCTTCAAATCTTTAACACATTATTCTTTTCATTCATTTCTGTATTATTATACTCTTACTACTATGCTATTCCTACTACTACTCCTCCTCCTACCGCTGCTACTGCTCCTATTTGATTAGACGATAGTAAATATGCGAAGAAAAACAAATATATAATAGATGTGACGACTGGAGAAGCTTACAAGATAAACTAGTTCTACTAATGAATGATGGAACTTTTTGCGAATTTAGGATGCAAGGGACTCCTCCGTCTTCTCATTTAGTCAACCCTAACCACATGCAGAAGTACTTCCTATCTCCACTGGGATATCCACATTTACACAAAGACGGGAAAAATGAAAAATAGAAAATCAAACAAAAGAATGAAAAAAGATCAGATTTTTCATTTCCAACTTCTGTTTAGAACGGCTCTTCTCGGCTTGAATCCCAAATCCCACCAAACATGACGCTAGTAACACTACAGTAAATACCGAAAGCAGTCATCCGTACTACAAACCCCGATGGATAATCTCAATATCTCCGGAGTGACCCTAGGAACTTTCTAGTAGCATCAGAGCCCTTAGCCGCCGCTGTAGAAGTTAGAGGCGAGTCATTGACTTCAATGAAAATATATGATCCCGCCAAACAGCTTCCAAGTTGTTGTCGTATATAATCATCACCATTAGTTAATCTCGATCTGGATGAGCTCAAGACTCAAAGTCCATCACATATCAGTAGAAATAGTCTATCATGTAACTATCATCATCTAGGTAAGTGTCCTTTCTATACGGAGTACCAATCAATCAGCTCGTAATGTAGACATCTACATTGATCAAGATAACATGCCATACTACCCACACCCCACCACTCACAAGCGCAGTCCACGCAGCAATATAAGACAGAAGAAATGATAGGTCTATGGAAGTTACTCGTATGGCATGTCTTCCAATCCAAAAACAACAAATGACAAATGACAACCAGGCAACAAAGACATAATATAACTTGAACATAAAAATGGTCAGATCAGGCTCGGCCTAGAACGCCCAAAACCCAATACACTTGTCCTATCCATCGTAAGATGTGAATCCTTCCGTTCGTGCAAAGGAAATGAAAGGATAGAAGAGGAAGACAAGAGCAGACAGAATGAACTCAATCTTCGTCCGATGCACTAAGACTCTAGACTTAGCTGGTGTATCCGACTCGGACAGAATTGAGTCAGTCCCCCAAAGTAAAATATCACTCACTCCTTCATCCATAACTTGCCACAGATCAATGCTGACGCAGCAGACTCCCCAGACAAAAATGGGGTACACTATGTACATACCAAGCCATCAGCAATCCACCAGCCATCAGCAATCCATCAATCACAACAGCCAATGCATATCTGCAACACCAAACTCGGTGGGGAAAAGTGTCGATCGTCTGATCCACACATAAACCAACGCGGTGATTTCTCGGCCGGCCGAACTACAAAACTGCATCCCCACTTGCACACCAAAAACAGACCAGAACAAACCAAAGCAGACCAGAGCAGACCAGAGGGGAAAAAAAAGACTAAAAAAAATGGATGTGCGAATGAAATCATCCGGATGACTCCGGCTAATCTCCCATTTCGGGCTGAAATTCGGGGATTGCGACGCGGAGTTGAACACTAGCACCCGTGGGAAATTTGTAGTTCTGTTCTGTCCCCCCCCCCCCTGCTTTGCTTTGTGGAATATAAGAAATTTGAGTGTGCCGGGTTTCCGCGTTGCGCGGACTCTCTTCTCTTTTTTTTTTTCTTTTCTTTTCTTCTTCTTTACTGTGATATCCCATCCTGTGTTTGAAACTGTTGAGGTCGAGATCGGTGATATCATGGTTATTCAGTCGGAACTGTCTTTTCGACTTGTCTTCATCCCTTGAGGCAAAAAAAGCAAAAAAGCAAAAAAAGAAGGGGGGGGGAGAAAAAGAAAAGAGAAGAGAAACAAATTGACGAATTATGTTGATCCATTGACGGTAGTAGGTATGTATAGATCCTGGCCGCAAAAAGCAGCTCATCCTCCACTTAAAACACCTGATGGCTGGGTATACGAACAAGAAGATCGAAAGAACAAAAAAAAAAAAAAAAAAAAGGCAAGAACTGATCCCTACTGGAAGAAGGAAGGAGCAACGCGGGCTTCTTTCCTTGACGCAACATGTGACGTCACGGTGTCGTTAAGCGCGGACTGCGATTCCCCCCAATTGCCCCTGGTGATACAAGTTCTGGCCTTGTTCTTCGTATGATGGTCATCCCCTCAAGCAACCTGTTTTTTTTTTTTTTTTTTTTATTTAAATTTTTTTTTTTTTTTTTTGGTCATAAA